>Ga0181530_10000053_pt1 | contig 126478 bp, 112 predicted proteins | sample PEATcosm2014_Bin_42_FD_119769 | JGI IMG/M metagenome (GOLD analysis project Ga0181530, IMG submission 119769) | Peatland microbial communities from MTU Mesocosm Facility, Houghton, MI, USA - PEATcosm2014_Bin10_60_metaG | ecosystem: Environmental > Terrestrial > Soil > Wetlands > Peat | place... | reverse complement strand
CCAATGTGAGATGTGCGATTCGGTGGCGGCGCTGCCGGCGAACAGGCGCAGCGTGTAGAGGCCGGAAAGCACCAGGACATCCACCAGCGCGATCCGCTTCAGGAACCAGGAATAGGCGAGGGTTGTTGCCAGATAGAGCAGGAGCCATCCGGAGAAGGCCATGGGCAGCAGGCGCGCTCCCAGAAACGCCAGGAATAGAAAGACGGCCACCATGCAGACACCGGCAATGGGCGGAAGGTCGCCCGCTGCAAAAGGGCGCAGGAACTTTTGCGGATGATGACGGTCGGCCTCGATGTCGAACAGGTCGTTGATGATGTAGGCCGACGAAGCGGTGAGGCCGAAACAGAAGAAAGCCAGCAGCGCGGACAGGAGGCGACTGGCGATGTCCGCGTGCGGGTGTGCCAGCAACAGAGGCAGAAAGATGAGCAGATTTTTTGCCCACTGATGCACGCGCATGGCTCTGAGCCCGGACCAGAGCATCGACCAGGGCGATCCTGCGCCTTCATCGAAGGTGCGCGCAGGGCGAATGCCACGCAGGCGCATTCTGAGCCGCAGACTCAGGCTGGGATTGGCCACCATGATTTCAGCCGCGTGGGCCAGCACGGGCAAATCGGGCGTGTCGTTGCCGATATAGCCGTAGTCGCCGCTGAACTGGCTGCGCACGCGATCGAGCTTGCGGGTTCCCGTCAGGTTGACCGAGCCGTCGCTCGCCAAAACGCCGGCAAAGATACCGAGATGCGCGGCGACTCGCTCGGCCAGCCGGACGTCAGCTCCGGTTACGAGATAGAGGGCACGGCCGCGGGCGCGCTCTTCGTGAAGAAACTGCAACAGTGTGCGGTTGTAGGGCAGATGCGCGACGTCGAGCGATACGCGGGAAGTGACGAAGGCCTTGAAGGCGGCCTTGCCGTGAAGCAGGCGTCCGGGCAGAGCGAACAAACCTGCCGGATGGGTGCGCGCCAGCACCAGCAGCGAGTCCACGAGAGTGTCGGATCTGACCAGGGTTCCATCGAGATCGACACAAAGGGGGCGGAGCGCGGTGACAGGAGCTTCCGGCAGAGAGACAACCTGGGACAACCAATCACCTCCGCGAGGACGTGCAGCTCTTGCATCGATGATATGACGGAAAGCCGGGTAAGTGGGCGGGATTTGCCCCAGCTTCACGCCTACCGATGCCACGATCTGAGGCGTCAGCCATCACGAAAACACTCCTTCGCAATTTGAATTAGTCTAGGAATGAAATTATGGATAAAGATCAATTGCGCCAAATAGCCCTGGCGGCAGGGCTAACGTCAAAAACAATTATTCCTCTCAGCGATGATGCGCTTGAGCCGCAATCGACAGCTCCGTCATTTTATTGCGTTCATCCTATCTCCGGCGCTGGCGCCGCGGATTATATTGATCTGGCGTTGGAGATAGGCCAAGGCGTACGTTTTTTTGCGATTCAGGCCCCAACAACACTCATGAAAAACGCCGACTATAACGATCTCCTTAAATCGATCGCCAGCTATTACGCCGATGCCATTGCAACATTTCAGCCTAATGGGCAAATCCATATAGGGGGATGGTCGGCGGGGGCGCTCGTCGCTTTGGAAACAGCCCGGCAGTTAAAGGCGAATGGCCGGGAGGTCAGCACCCTGGTCACCATCGACGGTGCACCAAGAAATGCCAGAAAGTACATATCACCCCTATGGTATTTCCCCAAGTTATTGTGGAATCTTCCGCGTGCACTGTGGCACGACTATTTTGGCCAGCTGGGGAAAGAACTCTTATTTAAGATCGGCAATTTACGGGTGAAAAAAATGCCTGCGCAAATGAACCATGCCGCTCGCCATCCTGTGGAGGGTTTCATAACAAACTTCTCCTCATATCCTGAGTACTGGCAAGCGTTTATGGTAGGGCTGTACGATGCAATTGAAAAATCGGCCTTCCTTCCTTATGACGGCGCGGTTGTCGTCTATGACTCGCGAATAAAGCCCATTCTTCTAAGCGGAGTTCAGGAGTTTTGGAAAAGCATCGCGCATCATTGTGAGGTCGTCAAGGTTCAGGCGATGCACTGGAATGTGGTGATCCGGCCCCAGGTAGCTCCAGTTGCAGCCGATCTCAAGCAGCGCCTTACGGGAAAAGTGCCGCCAAGATCGCGCTGAAAATTTCCCGGTGCTGGCACGGATTCAGTTCTTAATAAACTCCGCATCTCTACTGTAAATATGGTGGAGCTGAGCGGGATCGAACCGCTGGCCTCCTCGTTGCGAACGAGGCGCTCTCCCAGCTGAGCTACAGCCCCACAATGTCTTCATTTATCTTAGCAGCGAGGCAGAAAATGGGAAAGAGCCACGGCCGGCGGCGTGAACCAGGCTGAAGCCAAAGAAAACCATTGTGGGATCGACTTAAATTGGACGCGCACAGGCGCCGAAAGTGGAGGGAATATGACGAACACAACTACTGCCGACAGTCCGGAATGCTGGCCGGCGCTGCCGCTCGATTCCTGGCGCGAGACCTGCGCAACGCTGCACATGTGGACGCAGATTGTGGGCAAGGTGCGGCTGCGGTTGACGCCGCTCGTGAATCACTGGTGGAACGTGCCCCTTTATGTGACCCCGCGCGGGCTTACCACCTCAAACATGCCCTACGGCACGCGCTCGATCGAGATTCGCTTCGACTTTCTGGCGGATCGGCTGGTGCTGGAGTGCAGCGACGGGTTGGTAAAGGAGCTGCAGCTTCGGCCCATGACGGTTGCTGATTCCTACCGGGAGTTCATGGAGCTGCTGCGGTCGGCGGGGGTCGAGGTGAGCATTTGGCACATGCCGGTGGAGATCCCCGATCCCATCGCCTTCGACGAGGACCGCGTGCACGCGGCGTACGACGCCGAACGGGTGAAGACTTTCTGGTGCATCCTGCGCTCGGTGGATGCGGTCTTCCATCAGTTTCGCTCGGGATTCATCGGCAAGGCGAGCCCGGTGCATTTCTTCTGGGGAAGTTTTGATATGGCGGTGACACGGTTCTCCGGCCGGAAGGCCCCGGAGCGGCCGGGCGCCGACCGCATCACGCGCGAAGCCTACTCGCACGAGGTGAGCAGCGTGGGATTCTGGCCGGGCAGCGGTACGATGAGCGGTCCGGCGTTCTATTCGTATGCCGCGCCGGAGCCACAGGGCTTTAAGGAAGCGCGCGTGCGTCCGGATGCGGCCAGCTACGACACCGGATTAGGAGAATTTCTGCTTGCGTATGACGATGTGCGAAATGCGGAATCGCCAAGCGCGACGCTGCTCGAGTTTTGCCAAAGCACCTACGATGTCGCGGCCGATCTAGGCAAATGGGATCGGGGGTTGCTGGAGCGAGATGAGGACGTCGGCAGCTGAAACGGCGACCTACGATTGCGCGTCCGCGTCGGGATGCAAGAACGCCAGGAACACAATACCGCATACGGTGAAGCATCTGAAGGCTTCCTCCTGTGTGCGGCCCCAATCGCCCGGGTAGTGGGAGCAGACCCTACTTCGGAACGCTCCAGTCATCCATCATGGTCGTGCCGCCTTTGACCCAGGTGACCTCGATAGCCTGGTAATCGAGCGTAATCTGCTCGTTGCCGCCCGCCTTGCGAATGCTCAAGATGGTCGCGTTTGTGAGCACGATCCTCTGGGCTGTTTTCGCGTCTCCCGACGCCCCCTGGAAGGTAATCGTCACTTGCTTCAGCGTCTCATTTGAATTCAGCGCCGTGAACAGCTTGGGCGACGCGGCATCGACCTCTTTGACGATGGTAATGGAGGCGTGACTCCGTCTGCCGGTGGACATCCCAGTCGCGGTGTCGCGGACGACGCTGACGAGGTGAATGTTTTCAGACATCCCGTCGCTCTTGATCGGTCCCTGCTTAGCGCCTGTCACTGTCATAAAAGCATCGACCGCGGCCATGGCCGGCACCGCAGACAGCAGCGCAGACACCACGCTGCAGAGCACAAACAACCGTCCTGCATGAACGATACGCATTGCAAACCTCCTTGACGTTTGAATTCGTGGGAAGCCGTGAAGCCGGGCGCGGTATTTCGCAATTGCTTTCCCGGCCGCGCCAGTATATCGCCCGTTGCCGCCGCCCGGATTTATTTCTGCATTCGTTCCTGAGCCAAAGTACCGGGGACGCCTGGCAGAGCTGGGGAGTTGGGACCGCAGCATGCTGGAACGGGGAAAGGAGGACGGGTGCTGAGACTGGGGATCGGAGCCAGGAGTCTGTGCCGCTCAGCTCCGTTACGCGGTTACGTATTTAGAGCTGCCAGGCTTTCTTCGCGCGTGGCATCGATCGCGAGAAGTGTATTCATTTTCGTCAGCTCAAGCAGGGACTGGACGCGCGGAGCCACCCCGCAAACACGCAATGCGCCGCCTTTCGCAGTCAGCGAGCCGTAGGCATAGATCAACATGCCGAGCCCGGCGCTATCGACCGATTCGACCCCACTGAGGTCGAAGACGATCTTGGGCGCGCCGCTCGAAATAAGCGACCGGACCTGCGAATCAACCAGGCTCAGCGAGGACCCGAGCGTGATGGGTCCAGTAAAAACAACCACGGCGCAGCCGTCAGGATGCCGATCAATCAAAGCACTCACAGGCATGGCGAGATTTTACACGGGAAGGCCGCCAGGACAGAGAATCATTTTCCGCTCTGGCTGCGTCGGTTGGATTCTTCGGGATGCTGCCCTGCCTAGAGCTGGTTCATGTTGGCCAGGAATTCGGCGTTGTTGCGTACCTTCTCGAGGCGGCTGATCAACAGCTCCATGGCTTCAACCGGTGAAAGCGGATTGAGCACACGACGCAGGATGAAGACGCGCTGCAAGTCTTCCTTGGGAATGAGCAACTCTTCTTTTCGCGTACCACTGCGCTGGATGTCGATGGCCGGGAACACGCGCTTGTCGACCAGCTTGCGGTCCAGGATGATTTCCATGTTGCCGGTGCCCTTGAACTCTTCGAAGATGACTTCGTCCATGCGGGAGCCGGTGTCAACGAGAGCCGTGGCGATGATGGTGAGCGAGCCGCCTTCCTCGATGTTGCGGGCTGCGCCGAAAAAGCGCTTGGGCCGCTGCAGGGCGTTGGAGTCGACGCCGCCCGAGAGGACCTTGCCGGAGGGTGGAACGATGGTGTTGTAGGCGCGCGCCAGGCGGGTGATGGAGTCAAGCAGAATCACCACATCGCGCTTGTGCTCGACCAGGCGCTTGGCCTTCTCGATGACCATTTCGGCCACCTGCACGTGGCGGGCGGCGGGTTCATCAAAAGTCGAACTGATGACTTCGCCCTTCACCGAGCGCTGCATGTCAGTGACTTCCTCGGGGCGCTCGTCGATAAGCAATACGATCAGCACGACCTCTGGATGATTCGTTGTCACGGAGTTGGCGATGGACTGCAGCAGCATGGTTTTGCCGGTACGGGGCGGAGCGACGATGAGACCGCGCTGGCCCTTGCCGACAGGCGTGAGCAGATCCATCACGCGGCCGCTGATGCCCTCGCGCACCGTCTCCATCTTGATGCGCTCCTGCGGATAGAGCGGCGTGAGGTTGTCAAAGAGAATCTTGTTGCGCGTCTCTTCGGGCGACTCGAAGTTGATGGCTTCGATCTTGACGAGCGCGAAATACTTCTCGCCTTCATGCGGCGGGCGCACGTTGCCGCTGATGGAATCACCGGTCTTGAGATCGAATTTACGAATCTGCGAGGGCGACACGTAAATGTCGTCCGGGCCGGGCAGATAGTTGTAGTCCGGGGAACGGAGGAAGCCGTAGCCGTCTGGGAGAATTTCAAGGACGCCCTCAGCGAAAATGTGGCCTTCCTTTTCGCTTTGCGCCTGGAGGATCTTGAAAATGAGATCCTGCTTGCGGAGGCCGCTGGTCCCGGGAATCTCAAGGGAGCGGGCGATGCGGCTTAATTCAGTAATGTTTTTTTCTTTGAGTTCTGCGATGGTCATTTTCACCTGCGTGAAGGTGGGATGTGTGGGGGTGGGATACGGAGGGAGAAGTTCTCCGGAGGAGAAGATACGACAGGCATTGAGAAATTCAACCGGCACAAACCGGCTTGAATTCCAGGCTCCGCGTGAACCAAACAACTGGTGTGACGGAGTGGCTGGAAAGGCCTGCGAATTCTAAAGGGAAATTGGCCTTAATCCTTAGCCTGACTTAACTTACAAGAGACGCTTGGCGCCGTTAGGCCGCGCGGCGCCTTTCCACCGGTTGGGCCGCTGGCGCCTCTTCGGGCGTCTGGCTTTCCGGATTGGCAGTCTCAAAGCGGCACAAAACTTCGTTTGTGGTGTCCTGCAGCCGCGTATTCGGCTTGTGAAGCTTGCGAGTTGCCTTGCTAGCCAGTTGACAGAGCTGGTAGCGATTGTTCACGTGAGAGAGTGCCTTGAAAACAAGATCGGAACGCATGGTTTTTCTCCTTCTTTTTCAAATCCCTGCATAAGAGGAATCCCAATGGGCCCGCCCATGCAGTAGAGGGGAGCCATTACAGACTAGGGCTGCCCCAAATTGCCGCTTCCATCTCTTAGACGCACTCTTTACGCCCCCGAATTCAAAATCTTGGTGGCGATTGCATTTTATGAAATGGATGCCATACCGTAGTGGATTGCAGTTTGCGCCTCGAACACCCGAGTGCCTGCATGGCCTTTTCGGGAGCTCCAAATGCGCACTCAGGACATCAAGGGAGCACCTGCTCTTCGTTTGATGCTGGAAATGTGCTGATGGGTACACCCGGCCGCAAATGCGCAACCTGCCCTCTATGGATGGCTATGAAAGAGAGTATAACCAACCTTCGTTGGGGTCAATAGTTATTTCGCGCCACGGGAAGGGTATTTCCGGCGCCATGGGAGAGCGGTTCCAGCAGGGCACGCATCCGATATAAGCATCCGATATAACATATTTAATATCAAATGTTTACAAATTCGCCCTGCAACTTTCCCAGCTTTGCACAGATCGCATTCCCCGGGGTCGTGATAGGGCCGGTAACCGATAGTAACTTAAGAGTGAACATTTCCGATTACCTGAATGGGGCACCGGGGCCGGGCTCTGGGCCTTATCTGGTCTTGTTCGAGGCACTCCAGGGACGGCCATCCGGATCGGAGAGGAGCAGGTGTCCATCCTCATCGCAACCGCAGGCGGGGCGTTTGACTGCCCTCTTGCGTTGGGGGGAGGCGATAATTTCATCCAACCGGAAAAGACCCACCAGGAGGATTCCCACGAAGGGGACGGCAACCAGGAAGTACCCGCAGGCGGATTGGAGGACGGTATCGAGCACGACAGGTTCCAGGATGCTACGGTGTTAACTTCCACAGTCTCTTGGGTTATCGCCCAAAATTAGAAAACGTTCAGAATCCAAGGTAACCACCATATTGGCAAGAAAGTGAATAGGTTGCAGCGATGTTCAGGTGCTGACGGATCCGAAACGGCGGGTGCCAGTGCGGTATGCCAGAGGACGATGTAGAACTGGGCATTTCGAAATGCAGGTTCTTCGACTCGTCCCGGCACGCCGGGTCTCGCTCAGAATGACATCCGATTTTTGAGCGCTAAGGATGACCGCAGTTTTTATTTGAAGAACTTTACGGACAGGGCTCTAGGCCCAGTAACTGCGATCAAGCGTACGGTATTGAATGGCTTCGGCGAGGTGGGCGACGGTGAGGGACTCCGTCCCTTCGAGATCGGCAATGGTCCGCGCCACTTTCAGAATGCGATCGTGGGCGCGCGCGGTGAGCCCCTGTTGTTGCATGGCGCGCTCCAACAGGCGCTCGGCGTCGGCGCCGAGTTCGCAATGGGCGCGAATCTGCCGGGTGTTCATCTGCGCGTTGGCGTAGATTTTTTCTTTGGCCTTGACGAAGCGCTGATGTTGGCGCTCGCGCGCTGCCATGACTCGAGCGCGAATGTGCGCGGAGCCTTCGGCCGCCGCGCCGCCGCGCAGTTCCTTGTATTGGACAGCGGGAACTTCAATGTGAATGTCGATGCGGTCGAGCAAGGGGCCGGAGATTTTGGCCACGTAGCGCTGAATCATGGGCGGAGTGCACAGGCATTCGCGCGATTTGTCGTTAAAGAAGCCGCAGGGGCAGGGATTCATGGCAGCAGCCAGCATGAAACGCGCGGGAAAACTGAGCGACATGGAGGCGCGCGCGATGGTGACGGTGTGATCCTCGAGTGGCTGGCGCAGGACTTCGAGAACGTTGCGGGGAAACTCGGGAAGCTCATCGAGAAACAGCAGGCCGTTGTGCGCCAGGGACACTTCGCCGGGGCGCGGGATGATGCCGCCGCCGATGAGTCCGGCGTCGGAGATGGTGTGATGCGGCGCGCGGAAAGGGCGCTGGGTGACGAGCCCCGCGCCGGCTTCGAGAACGCCGGCGACAGAGTGGATCTTGGTGGTTTCGAGAGCTTCCTCGAAGGAGAGCGAGGCCAGGATCGAAGGCAGGCGCTTGGCGAGCATGGTTTTGCCGGAGCCGGGCGGTCCGATCATCAGGATGTTGTGGCTGCCGGCCGCGGCCACTTCGAGGGCGCGCTTGGCAGTCTGCTGGCCGCGCACATCGCTGAAGTCGACAGTGAATTGCTCGAGCTTGCCGAGTAAATCCGCTGTGACCACGCGGTAGGGCTCGCGCTGGATGACTCCAACCACAGATGTGTTGAGCAGTTCGAGCACGTCGAGGAGCGAGGAGACCGGATAGACGTTGACGCCTTCGACGACCGCGGCCTCGGCGGCGTTAGCCAAGGGAAGAATCAGATTGGGAATGCCTTTTTCGCGGGCCAGAATGGCCACCGGCAACATGCCAGGGATGGGGCGCACACTGCCATCGAGACCGAGTTCGCCGACCATGAGGAAACGGCTGAGGTCGTTGGTGCGCAAAGCGCCATACGCACCCAAAATGCCGACGGCGATGGGCAGATCGAAGCCGGAACCCTCTTTCTTAATGTCGGCGGGAGCGAGATTGATGGTGATGAAAGTGGGCGGGATGAGGTAGCCGGAGTTTTTGATGGCGGCGCGCACGCGATCGCGGCTCTCGCGCACCGCGGCATCGGGCAGGCCTACCGTGTGAAAGTGGTCCTCGTTCGAGACCACGCCGCTGTAGTCGACCTCAACATCAATGAGATTGGCGTCGATGCCGTAAACTGCCGCACTAAGGGTCTTGAAGAGCATGGCGGAGGGCTGTGGAGCGAGTGTAGCAGAAGAAAGTGATCAGTGGTCGGTGATCAGTGAACAGTGAAGAAGTGAAGGAAGTGAAAGGAGTGAAAGAGTCGCCGCCGTGCACCACAAAGCGCTCAAGGTAATGAACGCGTCACGGCAGTTTGCTTCAGATGCGATCGTCGGGGAAGATGCCGACAGATTCGCCGGGCGCGACGTTTTGACCGGCGAGGACGATGGCATGGGTGGCGATGTGGGCGCCGGCGCCGATCACCGTGGGCTGCAGCCGGACCTTGTTGTAGTCCTGCGGATCGTGCCACATGGAAAAGACGCGCGAAAAGGAACCGATGATTGCGTTATTGCCGATGGTGATGCCGCCGCGATCGTTGAGCAGGGCGCGCTGGCGAATGACCACGCCGTCGCCAATGGAGAGGCTGTAACCGTAGGTCAGGTCGACGCCGTGATAGATTTTGACGCCGGAGCCGAGATGCTCGAAAATGTGCCGGCCGAGCATGCAGCGGAAGCGCAATCCCAGCCAGTGATTAAGGCCGATGGGCGAGCGATCGAACATCTGCCAGAACCAGAGCAGGGGTTTGCGGCGCGCAAAGCGCTCGCGGTCGACCTCGGCAAAGTGCTCCTGTTCCATAGTGACGTTTTGCGGGTCGAGCGATAGGTTGACCACGTTGGCGGGTAGCTCGGTTGTGAGCGTGAGGTTGAGCTTGCCGCCGTGGGGGCGGCCCAGATAAAGCTGGTAGAGCTGGTCGCGCACAATCTCGCCGCGGCGCTCTGGAGAACTGTGGCGGACGAATTCGTCATCGAGGAACTGAATCCAGCGGCGATAGATCTCTTCGGCTTCAGGCGTGGGGCGGGGAGCGGAGCTTTCTGGAGCGGCCATGACTCAGAAGATAGAACAGAAGGCTGGGGTCGGGAAATAGGGACTAAGGGACTCGGGACTAAGGGACTAAGGCCGTGGACTGCTTTGCTCGAATGGACTTTATCAGTGCGCAGAGAAGCCTGCCGACGTCGTTACAGAGGGACTCGGTTGATTGAAAATTTTGAGTGGCGCCAAATCCGAGATTCTTGGCGATTACGATTTGTGTCTCAAGCTCCGAACACGAGCCGCGAGCATGTCCGAGAGACTGCACATACTCGCCCTTTGTTGTGCGGCCGTATCCTTCCGCGACGTTGCTCGCAATCGATACGGAAGCTCTGCGCATCTGGTTGGTCAGGCCAAAGCGTTCGGATTCGGGGAACTTTGAGGTCAGCTTATAGACATCGGTCGTAAGTTCGATGGATCGCTGCCAAACGATCAAATCTTTGAATGATTGCCCCATCATCTTTCTCCTTAGTCCCTTAGTCCCGAGTCCCTTAGTCCCTGCTTTCTTACCGCTTGCCCTGGATGGTCTTGGGGTTCACGCCGGCCTTTTTGGCGGCTCGTCGCGCGGCGATGGCGTGCATCTCCTTGCCGTAACTTGACTGATTGATGAAGATCTGCAGCACGAGATTCAGCACGTTCTGGGTTGCCCAGTAGAGAGCCAGCCCCGAAGCGTAGTGCCAGAGAAAGCTGCCCATGAAGATGGGCATGATGAAAGCCATCATGTTCTTTTGCGTGGTATCCATGCCGGGCGAGGGCGTGATGTACTGCGTGAGGAACATGGTGACGATGATGAGCAACGGCAGGATGTGCATGGGATCGGGCTGCGAAAGATCGGGCAGCCAGAACCAGTGCGCCTGGCGCAATTCCACGGCATTGTAGAGAACGCGGAAGAAACCGTAGAACAGCGGGAGCTGGGGCAGCATGGGCAGGCAGCTGCCGTACATGTTGACGCCCTCCTCCTTGTAGAGCGCCATGACCTCGGTGTTCATCTCGGTCTTCTTGGGGTCGTTCATCTTCAAATTGGCATAGCGCTTGCGGATGGCGTCGACTTTGGGCTGAATGCGCATCATCTTTAGCGACGACTTCATCATCATGAAGCGCAAGGGGATGAACGCCAGGGTGAAGGCGGCCGTAAACAGGACAATGGCCCAGCCCCAGCTGTAGGGGCCGGCGCCGATGAAGTTGCGCAGGAAGCGCAGTGCGTAATAAAGAGGCTTGGCAATGACTCCGAGCCAACTGCCAAACTGAATCAGCGATTCCAGACCGGGACCGTCAGGTTTGCCGTCAGTGCCGATGGCGTGGATCGACTTGAGGAGATCGGTGGCCTTGGGGCCGGCAAATAGGCGCAGGCGGGTATCGCCGCTGGTGTCGCCGACGGCGAGACCGAGCACGTCAACGGAAATTTTCTTGCCGTTCTGATCGCTGGGGTCTGCGGGCAGCTCGATGGAATTGTGAAGGGTAACGACTGTGGCGCGGTCGGGGACCTCGGGCAGGAACGCGGCGGCAAAGTAAAGATCCATGACGGCCGCGTACTGGTACGACGCTTCCAGCGTGTTATTGCCGCTGACCTTGGCGGCGGCCTGCACATTATCCCGGTTGTCGATAGACCATGCGAAAGAGGACTGAGTGGGCATCTGCCCACGCAGCATGGAGGTCTGATGGAGCTCCTCCATGTCACCCAGGCCGGCGGGCCATTCAACGAGGGTGCGCACGGGTGCGCCGTTGCGCTTGACCTCAGTTTCGACGTTGACGACGTAGCTGGTGTCGAAGCGGAAGGTCTTCACGGCATCGACGCCGTTGGCCGAATATTCAAAAGTAATCGCCGTCGGCGCGAGGAGTTGGCCGGTAGCGGAGGGTTGCGCGCCGCCGAAGCTCACCTTGTAGAGGGCGTCGTTCAGCTCGGTGGTGAGTGCCGGCTCATAGGTGAAGAGTGAGAGCGGCAGCCCGAAGCGTGCGGCGGCCTGCGGCTGCACCAGGTCGAGCGGTTTGCCGGCCGAGTCGAAGTACTTCTTCAAGATCCAGTTCTTGACCTGCGCACCGCGATTGGTGAAGACGATCTTGTAAAACTCATTTTCGACCGTCGTGTAGGTTTCAAGCGAGGCCGAAATCTGCGGTGTGGCCGCGGGCGCCTGTGCGGGAGCGGCGGCGTTTGGCGTTTGGCCTGGTGCGGCGGGGTTGGCAGAAGCAGCGGGAGCAGTGGCCTGCGACTGGGTTTGCGCGGGCGGCTGCTGGTCCGTCTTGGGCTTCGCAAAGAAGTACTGGTAGCCGAAGATGGCGGCCATGGCAAGGAGCATGAAGGCCATGGTGGAGCGCATGTCGCCGCCGCCACCACCGCCGGAACCCTGCGATTGAAGATTGGGATTTTGTATTTCGGGCAAAGGATACTTCCTATCGTGTCGAAAAGGCGGCCTGTGGGCCGCCGCTTCCTCTATGGTAACGGTTCGCGGGGCAAAATCCGCGGGGCGCAGCCACAATCGCCGCGGGAGCGGCTCGGTGGCACGGGATCCAAACCGCCCGGCGTAAAGGGATGACAGCGCACGAGGCGCCATGCGGCCAGCCTGCAACCTCGCAGGGGGCCGTGCGTGGCAATGGCGACGGCCGCATACTCAGAGCACGTAGGAATGAATTTGCATCGGGCGGTGGTCACCGCATGCAGCGGGGGCGAAATCCAGCGGCGATAAAAAGCGATGAGTGCGAGCAGAAAGCGAGTCATGATGCTGATGTACCCGGGGTCCGAAGCGCGGCCGCGGGCGAATTGAACCCGCGCGACGCCTCTGTTCGGGCCTGTTCAAGAATACGCACGATCTCTGCCTCAAGTTGCGTGAATTCCATGGTGAGCACGGTGCGGCGCGGATGGAAGATGAGATCGCAGCCTTCAGGAAGCAGGTCCACGTGGCGGCGCAGCGCTTCGCGCATGCGGCGCTTGATGCGGTTGCGCTGGATGGCCTTGCCTAACACTTTGCCCACGGTGAGACCGACGCGCGGTCCCAGGCGAGTAAGGGGCGCGCCGGGAATCTGTGGCTCGAGAGTCTGCGGCGCCTGCGGCGCCAGGAACCAGCTCATGGACGCGGATTGGCGCTTGCGGGCAGCCGCGTAGGCGCGCAGATAGTCGGCGTGCTTGCGCAGACGCGCTCCCGCCAGTGTTGGGCGTTGAACAGGCCGGGAAAAAGATTTCATAAAGATGGCTCGGGGAAGATCGACCCCACTGCGCGATGCAATCCGACGCCAACCGGAACTGGCAAAGGCTTAGTCGCGGTGCCCGGCGCTGACCGAGACGCGCTTGCGGCCCGCGGCGCGGCGGCGGCTGAGCACGGCGGCACCGGCATTGGTCTTCATGCGCGACCGAAAGCCGTGCTTTTTCACGCGGCTGCGGCGGTTAGGTTGAAATGTGCGTTTGGGCATCGTGACCCGCTCCTGTACCTTCAAAAAAATCTGCGTATGAACAGCAATTTTGAGTATATCGTAGGCAGAGTTGAGAATCCAGCGCGGGCGGCCGGGCGCAACAGTCGAGAAACTTTCGGCGTGACGAGAGGAACGGGCTACGTGAGGCGCAACACTGTATTCTGGAGCAGATTCTGAGATGCTTTTTCGCAAAGGCGAGACGAATTGAAGCCAGTTTCACCATCCTTGGTGCAACTTGCAGGGCACCGAAAAAGTTATGTGAAAGAACCGTTGCAATGAGCCGAGATGTGCGCTACCATCGGGACCGTTCACGAAATTTCATTTGAGGTTTCAAAGGATCTGCACTACGGCTTTTGCTCAAAACGCCCCATGGTTGTTCTATAGGGGCACATCAGCTGCGGACAGGTAACCGGTCGCCGGTAAATGAACGGAAAGCGAAAGAGCTTTTCGCGTTGCCGGGCTGTTGCCTTAAAGCTGCAATTAAACCGCCAGGCGGACGCCTGGCGGAAGAAGCAAGGACAGTACGATGGCATTTGCAACTTCGCCGGCAACGGCACTAAATCCCTGGCTCCAGATTCTCTCGGCCCTCGAGAAGAAAGTTATCCGGCAATCATTCGAAACCTGGCTCAAGCCTACGCGGTTCAGCCATGCTGCAGGGCGCATGCTCTACGTGCGCGTGCCTTCACCGGAGTTCCAGCACATCGGCGAGAAATACGGCGATCTGATTCAGGAAGCGATTGATCTGAACGCGCTCGAATTCGACGACGTGAGCTTTGTGACGGTGGAGGAGGATCCGTCGATTCCGCCGCTACGCAAGGATGGCGGCTTCGGGCCGATTCCCAGCCACGCGCCCACGGCGCCGCCGGCGCCGGCAGCGCGCACTCCCGAGCAGGGACGATTCGACTGGTCGACCGCGGCGCAACTGAATGCCAAGTACACCTTCGATGCGTTCGTGATCGGGAACGGCAACCAGTTTGCGCGCGCTGCGGCGCTGGCAGTGGCCGAGCGGCCTTCGCGCGCCTACAATCCGCTGTTCCTGTATGGCGGCGTGGGTATGGGCAAGACGCACCTGATGCACGCCATCGGCCACGAGGTGAAGCGCAGGCAGCCGACTTCGAGTATCTGCTACGTCTCCGCGGAGAAGTTTACCAACGAGATGATCAACTCCATCCGCAACGATCGCATGACCAGCTTTCGCGACCGCTTCCGCACGGTGGACGTGCTGCTGATCGACGACATCCAGTTCATCTCGCAGAAGGAGCGCACGCAGGAGGAGTTCTTTCACACCTTCAATGCGCTGCACGAATCGATGAAGCAGGTAGTGATTGCTTCGGACCGGCCGCCCAAGGAGCTGACGGAGATCGAGGAGCGGCTGCGTTCACGCTTCGAATGGGGATTGATCGCGGACATCCAACCCCCCGACCTTGAGACCAAGGTGGCCATCCTGCTGAAGAAGGCGGAGAGCGAGCAGGCGCATCTGCCCACGGACGTGGCGCTGTTTGTGGCTTCGAATGTGCGCACCAACGTGAGGGAGCTCGAAGGCGCGCTGGTGCGGCTGATCGCGTGGTGCCAGCTGAACCGCATTGAAATTACGCTCGCAGCGGCGCAGCAGTGCCTGAAGCAGTTTATCGACATGCAGGTGCGCAAAATCACCATTGAGGCGATTCAGCGCGCCGTGGCCGAGCAGTTTGGCATGCGCGTGAGCGACCTGAAGCAGAAGAACAACTCGCGCAACGTGGTGGTGCCGCGGCAGATCGCCATGTACCTGGCCAAGCAGATGACCGAGGCCAGCCTGCCAGAGATCGGACGCCAGTTCGGAAACAAGCACCACACCACGGTGATGCACTCGATTGCGAAAATCGATGAGCAGCGGCGTGGCGACAAGGACCTGCATCGCACTCTGAGCAAGCTGCAGGATGTGCTGAACTGCTAGAGGTAGTTCGTAGTTCACAGTGAACAGCGACCAGGGCTGGGCGCGGGAGTTCGTTACCAGGCCGAATTGAAGGAGCCCCTCGATGAAAAGTTCGAGGGGCTTTTCATTGGTGCGCCTTCTCAAATCTGTCGGGAACATTCTTCAGCAGCGTCGCGTCTAAAACCGTTAGCGCTCAATGGAAGTTAAAGTTTGTGCTCGAACAGCGCGGCGGCGAAAACCGCGACGTACATGATCGCCAGGACGATCCAAAACGTATAGGTAGGAACCTTTTTGGGTCCGGACGCGGTGCGAGGTTTCAGCCAGACAATGAGCGCTGCACAAGGCGGGAGTAATACGAGGACCCAGAGAATGGAATGCATGGCAACTCCTGAACAGATCCCTGGATCGATTCTATCCAATCCAAGACACTCCTGCTGAACGAGGCCTGTTGCTTTCAAGAAGAGTCGACTTCTATCGCGTGGTTCTATCATTGAGCCGACGCTGGCTGCAACTTCGTCGGGGGTGCATCGGAATGCCCATGGAATACAGACTGCTGGGAGGCTCCGGCCTCAAAGTTTCCGCACTGGGTTTTGGCACCGCAACGTTTGGCGGGACCAATGAGTTTTTCAAGGGCTTTGGCTCGACCGAGGTCGAAGAGGCGCGACGTCTCATCGACATCTGCTTTGAAGCCGGAGTGAACCTGTTCGATACCGCCGACGGCTACTCCGACGGCCGCTCGGAGGAGATCCTGGGTAAGGCGCTCGCGGGCAAGCGCGACAGGGCGCTCATCTCAACAAAGTCGGGATTTGCTTCGGGTGCGGGCCCGAACGACGAAGGCTCCTCGCGCTACCATCTGCGGCGCGCGCTCGAGGGCAGTTTGCGCCGGCTGGGCACCGACTACGTGGACATCTATCACCTGCACGGCTTTGACGCGCTGACTCCGATTGAAGAAGTGCAGGAAACGCTCAACGAGTTTGTGCGCGAGGGCAAGGTGCGCTACATCGCCTGCTCGAATTTTTCCGGCTGGCATTTGATGAAGTCGCTGGCGGTGGCCGACCGCTACGGCTGGACGCGCTTTGTGGCACACCAGGTGTACTACTCGCTGCTGGGCCGCGAGTACGAGTGGGAACTGATGCCGCTGGGACTCGACCAGAAGGTGGGCGCGCTGGTCTGGAGCCCGCTGGGCTGGGGACGCCTGACGGGCAAGATCCGCCGCGGGCAGCCGCTGCCCGATGGAAGCCGCCTGCATACCATCGCCGATGCCGGGCCGAGTGTGCCTGAAGAGCATTTGTACAAAGTGGTCGATGCGCTCGACGCGGTCGCAGCAGAGACCGGCAAGACGGTGCCGCAGGTTGCGCTCAACTGGCTCCTGCAAAGGCCGACGATCTCGTCCGTGATTATCGGCGCGCGCAATGAAGGGCAGCTGCGGCAGAATCTCGGAGCTGCGGGATGGAATCTGACTGCAGCTCAAGTGGCGGCGCTGGACAAGGCCAGCGCTCAAGAGCCGGTTTATCCGTATTGGCACCAGCGGAAGTTCTTTTCGGGACGGAATCCGCTGCCGGTGTAAAGACAGTTCTTAGTTCGTGGCTCTTAGTTCACAGTTCGCGGTGAGGCTGGGGATGCTGTGCACCGCGGATTAGGAACTGTGAACTACGAACTGTGAACGAGTTGCGGTGGCTCGTTGAGGTAAATCTCCACGTAGTCGAGATAGTTCTGTGCATACTCGCGGATCAGATCGCGGTCTTGGTCGGTGATTTCGCGGCGGAGTTTGGCGGGAACGCCCGCCCAGAGCGTGCGCGGGGGAACGATAGCGTTCTCGGGGACCACGGAGCCGGCGGCGATGATCGAACCCTCGCCGATGCGGCTGTTGTTCAAAACACGCGCGCCCATACCAATCACGCACATATCTTCAACGACGCATCCATGGACAGTGGCGTTGTGGCCGATGGTCACCCAATCGCCCACGATGACGGGATAGCGATTGCGCTGGCCGTGGAGGACGCTGCAATCCTGCACGTTGGAGCAGGAACCGACGCGGATGGAATTGACGTCACCGCGCAGCACGGCGTTCATCCAGACCGAGGAGCGCTCGCCCAGCACCACGTCGCCGAGAATCTGCGCTGAGACGTCGATGTAGCAACTGGAAGGGATCTGGGGCGAGTGCCCCCGATAGGTTCGGATCATAAAAGGCTCTTGGGCGACCTCTATCGAAAGTTTAGATGTCTCCGGCGACTCGCAGGCAAGTACTCCGTGACTCGAAGTAAACCTGCCCGGCCAAGAGGACCAGAAAAGGGAGGTGGCTGGCAAGTCCGATATGCGGAACTTAAGGAAAAGAAAGGTCTTGGCTAGGGGATCAAAAGTCGGGTATCATCATAGGAGCCTTACAGGCAGGTTTGGAGGTGGAAGTTTTGGCTGAGGTTCGCGTACAGGAAGGCGAACCGCTGGAAAATGCGTTGCGCCGGTTCAAGCGAAAGGTACAGACGGAGGACATCATCAAGGAAGTCAAGCGTCACTCCTACTACTTGAAGCCCGGTGAGAAGCGCCGCGTCAAGGCAGCCCTTGCACGCAAGCGGAATCGTAAAAAGGCTCGTAAAGAGCAGGATTGATTTCTTCACCCGCCGCGAGAAAGACCGTTCCGGGGGCTTTCGAGAGAAATAAACGAAAGCCGCCAAACGCCAAAAGAGGATTAGAACGGCACGGCGCGGCGGCGCAACACACTGTAGCGTTTCTCCAGTTTCTGTCGATTGAAGCCTTAGCGGCTATGTGGCTTGCCCCCAGCCTCCAAGCATCGCCGCACAATGCTGAGACCCTACAGAAATCAGAGAAGCGCGAATGGCCGCTCAGCACGCAACGCGCGTGCAGGTTCTTCGCTGCCCTGAATGCCGGGCAGAAATTTACATACCGCCCCACTTTTCGTGCGGTCCGGGCCCTTGTTGTGCCACCAGAAAGAGGACAGGGAACCGAGACCGGCAAGTTCTTGATCGAGCTGTGACCGATTTCGGTGCGATTCCCTGGGAGGCAAGCCGGCCATGGAATTCACCGATCGAGTTCTGAAGTGTGTCGACTGCGGCGCCGAGTTCGTTTTTACGGCCGGCGAGCAGCTGTTTTTCTACGATAAACAGTTCAAAAACGACCCCAAACACTGCAAGCAGTGCAAGGCGAAGCGCACCCGCGGTTCGCAACGGGTGAGGCCTGAGACGCGCACTACGTGCTCAGATTGCGGCGCGGAAACCACCGTTCCCTTCAAGCCGACGCAAGGAAGACCTGTGCTCTGCCGCTCTTGCTTCCAGAAGCAGCAGGCGAATCCGCCCCCTGCACCCACGCCCAGCGTAGCGGACGACTAAAGCGGTTTCGGAAATGGCGTATCAGCATTCGCGCCAGCCAAGTCGTCGCGACCCCAAGGAGCGATGACCCTGAGCGGCCCATTGACCGGACAAAGTATTTCCGAAACCGCTCTAGCGCACCGCGGGACTAAACAGGAGGTCGCCCCTGAACTTGGAGGGGAAGCCGGCGCTGCGCACCAGCGTTGTCAGTTGCGCCCAATGGCGTTGGCTATGGAACAGGGCGTGGACGGCAATCTTTCTCCGCGAGACGGTGCGCTGCTCCGGAGGCACCCAATCGAAATCGAGCACGAACGGCTCGCTCCAGGTTTCTTCCGGCGCGGCGAGCAGATTGCGGAAGATGGCAACGGCCTGGCCATGCAGGTCGAAGAGCGCATCGAGCGGCCCGGCGGGCAGCTTTTCTCTGTCGGCTACCGGCAGACCCGCGAGGCGCTGGCTCCAGCGCAGTTCCGCTCCCCAGATGTGGCGCACGAATCCCTGCACCGTCGCCGTGCCGCCGATGTCGCAAGGCAGCTCGAGCTGCGCGGGGTTGGTTTCGAGGTGTGTCTTCCAATAGGCGGCGGATTGCTCGTTCCAGGCCAGCAGCTCTTCCAGTGAGATGCCAACGGTCATAAGAACCCCCCTTAGCGAGCCGGCGAGTAAGCGAGTCAGCAACATGGCGTCCGGCTGACTTGCTAGCCCGCCGACTTGCCGGCCTGCTTTTCTTTTAGTGCGCGGTGTCCGATGTCGCGCCGATAATACATGCCTTCGAAATGAATCTCTGCCATAGCCCGGTAAGCGCGAGCCAGCGCCTCGCTGAGCGAGTCCGCAGCGGCGGTGACGCCCAGGACGCGGCCTCCGGCCGTAAGCATTTGCCCGTCCTTGAGCGCCGTGCCCGCGTGAAAGACCTCGACGCCCGGAACCTGGGCAGCGGCGGTGAGTCCGCTAATCGGCAGTCCGGTTTTGTAGCTGCCCGGATAGCCGCCGGAACTGGCTACCACGCACGCCGATGTTCCACGAGACCAGCGCAGCGAAGTCTCGGCGAGGCAGCCGTCGACGCACGCTTCAAGTAGGTCCATGATATCGCTTTCGAGGCGGACCAGGATGGCCTGGGCTTCAGGATCGCCAAAACGCGCGTTGAATTCCAGCACCTGCGGCCCACGTGCGGTGATCATGAGCCCGCAATACAGCACGCCGGAATAGGGCGTACCCTCTGCGGCCATGCCTGCGACCGTGGGCTCGGCAATGTGGCGCAGAATCCACCCCGTCATGGCGGGATCGAGAAGCGTATCGGTGGAGTAGACGCCCATGCCGCCGGTGTTGGGGCCGGTATCGTCCTCGCCGATGCGCTTGTGATCCTGCGCCGGTGCGAGCGGCGTCACGTGCTTGCCGTCGGTGAGGCAGAGAAAGCTGACTTCGTCGCCTTCGAGGAACTCTTCAATGACAACCTGGTGCGTCGCCTCGCCCAGCAAAGTGCCGGAGAAAAGGCTCTGCGCGGCTTCGGCGGCAGTATTACGCGAGGCGCAGACGATGACGCCTTTACCCGCGGCCAGGCCGTCGGCCTTGACCACGATGGGCGGATGAAACACGTTGATGGCCTTCTCGACTTCCGCTTGGGTTCTGCAGACGGCGTAGTTGGGCGTGGGGATCTTGTGGCGATCGAGGAATTGCTTGGCAAAGCCCTTGCTGGATTCGAGCATGGCGGCGGCACGGGTGGGGCCAAAGACGCGCAGGTTGCGCTCGCGGAGGGCGTCGACAACGCCCAACGAAAGCGGCAGCTCCGGACCCACCACGGTCAGTTCAGGGCGCTCGGACTCGGCCAAGCGGACCATGGCGCTGAGGTCGTTGAGATCGACAGGGACGCAGCGGTATTTTTGAGCCATGCCGCCATTGCCAGGCGCGCAAACGATTTCCGTTACGCGCGGGCTGCGCGCGATAGCCCAGGCCACGGCATGTTCGCGGCCTCCCGAACCAAGGATCAAGACTTTCATTTCACTTTCCTTCCCACCAAACTCTTCCAGGACCAGAAAAGCTATGGTCGGCAATGGAGGTGGGGGAAGTCAAACCGGGTGTGGCGCAATCAAAGAGACGGCGTTCCCCTATACTGATGCCGGATGCGCGGAAGTCTGTTGCGCGCCGGAGTTTGCGACAAAGGACCATGGTCGAGACCCGCATCAAGCCGTATGACCAGCAGGTTGGCGAGGAAGAGGCGCGCGACCGGCAGAGGCGCGTGTTCCGGCGCAACCAGGTCTTCGGGTTGGTGATACTCGCCGGCGCAATCTGTCTGTGGTGGCTGCTGCATACCAATCCCAAGTGGATCTTTCCCGCGGGGTGGTGGCGGTGGTGAAAGACAGGGAACAAGGGACCGAGGGACCAAGGGAGCAAGGGACCGAGGGGACACGTCGGGGGTCAGCGAATAACGGCGCGGTGGAGACCGGCAAACTGCCGCTGGTTGTGATTCTGCTGGGGCCGACGGGGAGCGGGAAGACGGCACTCTCGCTGGCTCTGGCAGAGCGCTTCGGTGGCGAGATCGTGAGCTGCGATTCGGTGGCCGTGTATCGCGGCATGGAGCTGGGCACGGCGAAACCTACGCGCGAGGAACGGGCGCGGGTGCCGCACCACCTGATCGATGTCGTCGAGCCGGATGAGCCATTCACCGCAGGCGCATACAGCCGTGCGGCGCGGACGGCATTGCGCGAAATTGCGGGACGCGGGCAGTTGCCGATTGTGACCGGCGGAACGGGGCTGTATCTGCGGGCGCTGACGGAGGGGTTCTTTGCCGGGCCGGCTCGGCAGGAGGATCTGCGCGGACGGCTGCGGCGGAGCGTGGAACGCCACGGAAATGCGTGGCTGCACCGATTGCTGCGAAGGCTGGATCCGGCGACCGCCGAGCGGATCCACGCGAACGACGCGCCGAAACTGATTCGCGCGATTGAGGTATGCCTAGCGGCACGAAAACCGATGTCACAAATCTTTCGTGATGAGGCCCTGGCGCGCGATCCGCTCAGCGGGTTCCGGCTGCTAAGGATCGGGCTGAACCCGCCACGGCAGCAACTCTATGACCGGCTGAACCAGCGCTGCGCGGCGATGTTTGCCGCGGGCCTTGTCGAGGAGACGCGCATGCTGCTCGAGCGCTACGGTCCGGTTAAGGTGCTGGACTCGCTGGGCTACCGGCAAGCGCGGGCTGTGCTCGATGGGACATTGAGCGAGGAGCAAGCGATTGCGGCCGCACAGCAGGGGCACCGCAACTACGCCAAGCGGCAGATGACGTGGTTCCGGCGCGAGCCGGAGGTGCATTGGATCGAGTGGTTCGGGGATGAGGCGGAATCGGTGCAGGAAGCCGAGGCACTGGTTCAGGAAAATCTGGCTACGGTCCGTTGAAGCCGCAGATCACTGTGCGGAATCTAATTTAGAGTCGGCCCAATTTAGACTAACCATGGAGATGCGGCGCTCGCTGCGGCGAGCGCCGGAATGGAGCTTCCCTTGCCTGATGCGAATGCAGAGACGATTTACGATGTTGCGGTGATTGGCGGCGGGCCGGCGGGATATACGGCGGCGATTCGCGGCGCGGAGTACGGGCTGAAGGTGGCGTTGATCGACGCCAGCCCCAGGCTGGGCGGAACCTGCCTGCACGTGGGCTGCATTCCCACCAAGGCGCTGCTCTTCAACGCCGAGCTGTGGGATTACCTGAAGGAAGCCGAGGAGTTTGGCATCAAAGGCGTCGAAGCGCGGTCGCTGGACTGGACCGCTGTGCTCGCGCGCAAGAGCGCGGTCATCACCAAGCACGTGAAGGGCCTCGAGTTCCTGATGAAGAAACATAAGATCACCGTTATTCCTGGTTTTGGAAGGCTGACTGGGCCGGCGCAGGGCGGCGTGCACACCGTCGAGGTAGAGGCGAACGGCCAGAAGAGTCCGGTGAAAGCGAAGAACGTGATGATCGCGACCGGCTCGGAGGCGAAGCTGCTGCCGGGATTGAAGGCGGACGAGACCATTCTGACCAACATCGAGATTCTGAGCCTGAGTGCGCCGCCCAAGTCGCTGATCGTGATCGGCGCGGGCGCAGTGGGCGTGGAGTTTGCCTCGATCTTCCGCAGCTTCGGCAGCGAGGTGACGATTCTGGAGTTTTTGCCACGCATGGTTCCCGTGGAGGACGAGGAAATTTCGAAGGAGCTGGCGCGGGTCTTCCGCAAGCGCGGCATTGAGACGCAGACGGGCGCGAAGGTGGAGAAGGTGGAGAAAACCGCTACCGGTGTGAAGGTGAGCTACACCGACGCCAACGGCAAGCCGCAGGTGAAAGAAGCCGAGAAGGTGCTGGTGGCCGTGGGGCGCGGTCCGCTGACGAACGGCATTGGTCTCGAAAAAACGAAAGTGGAGCTGGAACGCGGATCTGTGAAGGTTGGTGAGGCGCAGGAGACGGCGGAGCCGGGCGTGTTTGCCATCGGCGACATTGTGGCGGGGCTGCCGCAACTGGCGCACGTGGGCGCGATGAGCGGTATGGTGGCGATGGCGAAGATCGCGGGGCGGAAGTACCGGCCGGTGCGTCGCGATCGCATTCCGAGCTGCACGTATACAGAGCCGCAGATCGGCAGCGCGGGGCTGACCGAAGCGCAGGCCAAAGAGAAGGGCCACGAAATCAAGGTGGGCAAGTTTCCGTTTGCCGGCAACTCCAAGGCGACGATCGTGGACAGCCACGACGGCTTCGTGAAGGTGGTTGCCGATGCCAAGTACGGCGAGATTCTGGGCGTGCACATCATCGGGCCGCAGGCCACGGAGCTGATTGCCGAAGCGGTTGCGGTGATGGAGCTCGAAGGCACAGTGGACGAGCTGATGTTCACCATCCACGCGCACCCCACGCTGAGCGAAGCGATGCTGGACGGGTACGGCGCAGTGGAGGGGATGGCGATTAACGCGTAACCACCTGCGGTGGGGCAGCCGCGCTTCGCGCATGAAGGCGAGTCGGCGGATGAGTGGGCGCGACGAGAGTCGCGCCCAATTGCTTTAGAGCTCCATCGACTGCATCTCGACCAGCGCAGTGGTTTTCGTGATGAATTCGGCCAGCGGCATGGAGCCCTGGTCGCCTTTGCCGCGGGTGCGGATGCTGACCGCTCCCGCGCCTTCTTCCTTGTCACCGAAGACCAGGATGTAAGGCGTCTTCTGGTTGGCGAAGTCGCGAATCTTGGCGTTCATCTTTTCATTGCGAATGTCCACTTCCACGCGGAAGCCGGCGTCTTTGAGCGCGGCTTCGACTTTCTGCGCATAGGAAAGGTGCTTCTCGCTGATGGGCACCAGGCCGATCTGTACCGGCGCCAGCCAGAGCGGGAAGGCTCCTGCGTAGTGCTCGATGAGCACGCCGAAAAATCTTTCAATCGAGCCGAAGAGTGCGCGGTGGATCATGACCGGCTGATGACGCGCGCCGTCTTCGCCAACATATTCGAGTTCGAAGCGGGCAGGCAGATTGAAGTCAACCTGCACCGTACAGAGTTGCCAAAGGCGGCCGAGGGCGTCAATGAGCTTGACGTCGATTTTGGGGCCGTAAAAGGCGGCTTCGCCGGGGATGGTGGTGTACTTGATGCCCTTGCGGTCGAGCGCGTGCTGAAGTCCGCTGACGGCGAGTGCCCAGTTTTCGTCGGAGCCTGTGTAGTGGGCACGGTCGTTCGGATCCCAGGTCGACAGCTCGACCTTGAATTCGTTAAAGCCGAAAGTTTTGAGGACGGCTTCAGCAAAGTCGATGCAGGCTACGACTTCATCTTCAATCTGGGCGGGCGTGCAGAAGATGTGCGCATCGTCCTGCGTGAAGCCGCGCACGCGCAGCAGGCCGTGCATGGTTCCGGAGCGTTCGTAGCGATACACATTGCCGAGTTCGGCGTAGCGCTGCGGAAGATCGCGGTAACTCTTGGGCGAATTCTTGTAAATAAGAATGTGGCCCGGGCAGTTCATCGGTTTGAGGCGGTACTCAGCGTCGTCCAGCTCCATCGGCGTGTACATGTTGCCGGAGTAGAAGCCTTCGTGGCCGCTGACCTTCCAGAGTTCGCGGCGCATCACGTGCGGCGTAAAGACCATGCTGTAGCCGCGGCGCAGGCACTCGTCGCGCATCCAGTCTTCCATGATCTTGCGAATGATGGCGCCCTTGGGATGCCAAAAGATGAGGCCGGCCCCGGCCAGTTCCTGAATGCTGAAGAGGTCGAGTTGCTTGCCCAGGACGCGGTGATCGCGGCGCGCGGCTTCTTCCAGGCGCGTGAAGTGTTCGTCGAGATCTTTCTTCGAGAAGAAGGCCGTGCCGTAAACGCGCTGCAGCTGGGGATTCTTTTCGTCGCCGAGCCAATAAGCGCCGGCGAGCGGACCGACTTTGAAGGCCTTGACGCGGCCGGTGGACGGTACGTGCGGACCGCGGCAGAAATCGATGAATTTGCCGTTGCGATAAAAGCTGACCTCGGAACCGGGCGCGGTGAACTTTGTGACGAAGTGCGTCTTCATGAAGTCGCCGTCACGCTCGAATTCTTCGAGAGCTTTTTCGCGGGGCTCGTATTCGCGGATGAATGGTTCGTTGCGCGCCACGACCTCGGCCATTTTGGCTTCGATGGCGGCGAGGTCTTCCGGCGTGAAGGGCTGGGGGCGATAGAAGTCGTAGAAGAAGCCGGAGTCGGTGGCGGGGCCGTGGCCGAGCTTGGTCTCAGGGAAAAGCTCGAGGACGGCCGTGGCCAGCACGTGCGCGGCGGAATGACGCAGAACCTTCAGCGCGTCGGGATCCTTCTCCGTGACAAGCTCGAGCTTGATGTCGGCCGTGAGCGGTGCGGAGAGATCGACCAGGCGCGGCGCGGCGGCGTCTTCCGCGGCGTACATGGAGGCCTCGCCAGAATCCTCGCCAGCTGGCGACTGGCCGTCGCAGGCGGAGCTTTGGACGGCGTTCGTGCCAACTGAGACGGGTGTCAGGCGCGCGACGACACTGGCCGCGGCGAGGCGCGGCGAGATGGAGTTGGCGACATCGAGAGGCGTGGTGCCGGAAGGCACTTCGCGGATGGACCCGTCGGGCAGGTGTACGGCGATCATGTTCGTGCTCATATGCGTGATGGAACCCTTGTGGCGGCCGCGGGATGAAGAAATCATTCGGTCGACTTTTGAGAATAGAAGGTTGCGGGGTGCGAAGTCGAGGAAAGAACAGCGGAGTTGGCGGCGTTAGCGGTGCTAGCGGAGTTAGAAAGCCTTCCCGAAGTCAGCGAATCAGCCAGTCGGCGATTCCGCGCATTGCGGAGTTTTGTTGTGTCCCATCCTGAGCGCAAAAAAGGCGGCGCTTAGGGTGGGGCATCTGTTCAATGAAGCCTGCCAAAAAACGCAAACAGCCGGGGCAGCTCCTGGCTGTCACCAGAAGCGCTCCCAGCTCTTTGCTGTTTCGAGCTAGATTCTGCCGGAATCCGGCTGATCAGGTTTAGAGAGGCTGTACGTCAGCAGCCTGCCAGCCCTTGGGACCCTTTACGACGTTAAACTGCACGGCTTGACCCTCTTGCAAGCTCTTGAAACCACTTGAGTTGATTGCAGAGTAATGCACGAAGACATCTTCGCCGTTCTGGCGCGAAATGAAGCCGAAGCCCTTCGCGTCATTGAACCACTTCACAGTACCTTGTTCCATACTAGTTCGTATTTCCTGGGTTGAATTGCGCTGGATGAATCGGAGCGAACACTGGCAGAATCTTGCTTGGTTGGGCGAGTACTGCTCACGCCCGAATCGGTTCTAACGCTGACCACAGTGTATCATCAACGTCAAAAAAAGCATGCAAGAAATGTGCGACTTAGGTGGGAGGCGCTTTTCCCGTTCTGAAATGATTGAATTCCCGGGAGTTAGAGACATGCATTCCTTCAGTAAGAGCCCATTTTCTTCGCGCGTGATCAGGATGCGACTCAGCACGTGGATTCTCTTGCTAGCGGCCAGTATGCCGCTGGCAATTTGGTGTCAGCTTGCGCCCTCGCCTGATGCGCCCCCGGGAAGCTCTGCACCCTCTTCGCCCGACGAGAATCCGATAGCGGTCTTCAGGCAAACTGTAAACCTCGTGGACCTGTTCTTTACGGTCAGGGACGTGAGAGGGAGCCTTGTTCCACATCTGAATCAACAGAACTGCTCCGTGCTGGATGAGAAAGAGCCGCAGACGTTCAAGAGCTTTGTAGCCGAGACCGACCAGCCGCTCACCCTGGGCATTTTGCTCGACACCTCGCTCAGTCAAGTTCCCTGGCTGCCCATGGAACAGGACGCGGGCAGTCAGTTCATCCAGCAGGTTCTGCGCTCCAAGGACGAGGCCTTTCTGCTCTCCTTCGACGTGGATGTGAACCTGCTGCAGGACTACACCAACAGCCCGGGCATGCTGATCCATGCTTTGAGCAAGGCGGAGATCAATAAAGGGGGCGTTTCGCCCACTGTCAATAGCCCCCTCCCCGGTCGAGTCCCCATCTACGGGCCCAAAGTCGACCCCGGTCCGGCCCCAATCAGCAACCCCCGGGGTACGCTCCTCTACGACGCCATTTACGCGGCTGCGAACGAAAAAATGAGCCAGGAGGCGGGCCGTAAGGCCATGATCATCCTGACCGACGGCGATGATCAAGGCAGTAGCATAACGAGCCAGGACGCCGTTGCTGCAGCGGAAAAGAACAACATCATTGTCTACGTGGTCTGGGCGGGTAGCCCCGGCTGCCTTATGGGGGCTGGGAGACCAATGTCGCCGGGCCAGCCGGGCCAGCCAGGCCCGCCGCCTCAGCGCATGCTGGATGATTGGAGAGCTGAGTGCGACAGGGCAAACTACTTTTTGACTCCCTGTCCGGGTTATTACGTCGCAATGTGCATCTCTGAGCACACCGGCGGCCGGATCATCGTTGCGGGCGACAGCAAAAAGCTCGAGGCCGGGTTCCAGCAGATTGAGGATGAGCTGCGCTCGCAGTATTGGGCCAGCTACACACCGAGCAACGAGAAGGCCGATGGCAGCTTCCACAGGATCGCGATCCAGTGCCGGGGAGACGGTGGCCGGGAGCTGAAGGTGCAGGTGCGCAGAGGCTACTACGCACCGTCGACGGGAAAGTAACCCTGCGTCGACCTGTGATAAGGTGAGGGGTCGCGATGCCGCACGATCCATTCCTCTCGTTACTTGCCGCCGCCGCCGAGGCCCTGGAGGCGGAGTTTAGCTCCCTGCCAAAGTTTGAGCCGCAGTGGGGCGCGAGCAAGGAGGCCATGGCGCAGGTTCTCGAGGAGACGGCGCACCGGCTAGGCGATAACTATCCTTATTTTCATCCTTTGTATGCCGGGCAGATGCTGAAACCGCCGCATGCCGTGGCGCGGGCGGCGTACGCCCTGGCCATGAGGATCAATCCCAACAACCACGCGCTGGACGGAGGCCGGGCCAGCGCGGCGATGGAAGTCGAGGCGGTGCGGGAGATCGCCGCGATGTTCGGGTGGAAGGAGTATCTGGGCCACCTGACGTCGAGCGGGACCTTCGCCAACCTGGAGGCGCTATGGATGGCCGGCCAGATCGGCGGGGGACTAGGAACGAAGAGGTCAGGGACTAAGGGACTCGGGACTAAGGGACTGGGAAGGATCGTTGGCTCTTCGCAGGCTCATTACACCCACCAGAGGATTTCGGCGGTATTAAAGCTCGAGTACACCTCGGTTGCGGCGGATGAGCGTGGGCGGATGAGCCTGGAGGCGCTGGAAGACGAGCTGCGCAAAGGCGACGTGGGTACCGTAGTGGCGACGCTGGGCACGACGGCGATGGGCGCCGTGGATCCGCTCGAGGAGATTTTGGCACTCGCCGGGCGCTACGGCGCGCGCGTGCATGTCGATGCGGCATACGGCGGGTACTTCGGGCTGATCGCCGACGCGCTTGACGACCCGGCACAGCGGGCCTATGCGGCTATCGGCGCGGCCGACTCCATCGTCATCGATCCGCATAAGCACGGGCTGCAACCGTACGGCTGCGGGTGCGTGCTGTTCCAGGACCCGGCAGTGGGACGGTTTTATAAGCATGATTCGCCCTACACATACTTCACTTCCAAGCAGCTGCATTTGGGAGAGATCAGCTTGGAATGCTCACGGGCCGGAGCAGGGGCTGTGGCGCTGTGGGCGACGCAACGGCTGCTGCCGCTCACGAAGGATGGAGCGTTTGCCGAGGGGCTCAGGCGCGGACGGCGTGCGGCGCTCGAACTGGACCGGAGAGTGCGAGAGGATCAGCGCTTCGAAGCGCTTGCCGCGGGCGCGCCGGAGCTGGACATTGTGGTGTGGGCGGCATTGCATGCAGCAGACTCTGGGAAAGCCTCTGAGCAAGCGCGGAGGGTGTTCGACGCATGCGCGCGGCGAGGATTGCATCTGGCTTTAGTACAATTGCCGGGGTCGTGGTTTGGGGTCCGCAAGACTGCGCAGATTGAGGCTGGCGCGCTGACCTGCCTGCGCTCGGTGCTGATGAAGCCGGAGCACGAGGCGTGGATGGGCGAGATCTGGGAACGGCTGAGCGCGGCGTGTGATGAAGTGGTGAGCGGGTAGGAAGGTTATTGCAGATTTGTAGCCACGGCGAAAAAGAAAACGTTGTCAAAAACGGATCTCAGTTCAACGTTCGTGGTGCACAGTTTGATTTCGTGATGAGGTAGAAGAGCATGCATGATCCAAAAACATTTCGTTCCATGCACCGGGAGCGGTTCAAGGCGGAGCCCGCGGTTTTTGTTGGGCCGGGGCGCGTGAACCTGATTGGCGAGCACACCGATTACGCCGAGGGGTTTGTGATGCCGGCGGCGATCAACTTCGCCACGTTGGCGGGAATTTCGCCGCGCACGGACGGCAAGATCGCGATCTACTCCGAAAATCAGAGCGAGGAAATGGTCTTTGACGGGGTGCAGGCGGCGCGCATCAAGCACTGGACCGACTACCCGATGGGCGTGACGGCGATTCTGGCCGGCGAAGGCCACAAGATTCCCGGGTTCAACCTGAGCATCTGGTCCGATGTGCCGCTGTCGTCGGGACTCTCGAGCTCGGCGGCGCTGGAAGTGGCTACGGCGCTGGCGGTTCTTTCGTTAGTGGGAGCAAGTTATCCGGGTCCGGCGCTGGCGCGGCTGTGCCAGAGGGCGGAAAACGAATTTGTGGGCGCGAACTGCGGCATCATGGACCAGTTCATCAGCCTCAACGCCAAGAAAGATCATGCCCTGCTGCTGGATTGCCGCGATTTGAGCTACAAGCTGGCGCCAATCCCGGACCACGTGGCGCTGGTGATTGCCAATACCATGGTCAAACACTCTGTCGCGGGCGGCGACTATCCGACGCGGCGGCGCGAATCGGAAGCGGCGTGCGCGGTGATTGCCAGCCACAAGCCGGGCGTGAAGTTCTTGCGCGATTGCACGCTTGAGGACCTGGAAAAATGGCGTCACGAGATGGAACCCAAGAGCTATCTGCGGGCCAAGCACGTGATCAGCGAGAACCTGCGTACGGTGGCGGCTTGCGATGCGCTGCTCGCGGGCAATATGAGGGAGCTGGGACGGCTGATGGCCGAGGCGCATCAAAGCTATAGCAGAGATTTCGAGGGCAGCTGCGTCGAGGCCGATGCCATGGTCGCCCTGGCGCAGGATTTGCCGGGGCTGATCGGAGCGCGGCTGACGGGCGGAGGCTTTGGCGGCTGCACAATCAATCTCGTTGAGCAGACCGAGGCCACGGCGTTTGCTGAGGCGCTGGGCGCGCGGTACGCCGAACAGACAGGGATCGTTCCCCAGATTCACGTGTGCCACGCCTCGGGAGGGGCGCACGGGCTGGAGTGAGACAGCGGAGCTGGCGGGGCGCCCAGGCGACAAGTCAGTAATCCGTCAAGTGCGGCGCAGGTTCGCGGCGCAGGACGATTCCGTTTTACGCCGGGAGCACGGCCGAATGTCTCTCCCACGAAATTGCTACCCCCCACCCGGTTGGGGAATCCTGCCGGAGACGGGTTTCTTGCTAAACTTGGAAGGTATTTGCCCCGATGAAGGCGTTGGGGACCGTGTGCTGAAGCCTGCGAGCCGGAAGTTCGAGGGCTGAGGCGACACGGAGAAGAAAATATATGCTATCTGTCAGCTCGAAACCCTATTCCTACGAGGCGCTTCCCGAGGACGGCCAAGTTGCCTACTTTTCGATGGAGATCGCCATTGAACCATCGATGCCGACCTACTCGGGCGGCCTGGGCATGCTGGCCGGAGACACGCTGCGCTCGGCAGCCGACCTGGGAGTGCCGCTGGCGGCCTTTTCTTTGGTGCACCGCAAAGGGTATTTCGAGCAGCACCTGAGCGCGACGGGCGTGCAAAGCGAGGACGTGCAGCCGTGGAACCCGGCGGACTTTTGCACGGAGGAGACGGCGCGGGTCACGGTCCAGGTAGAAAATCGCGTGGTTACTGTGCGCGCGTGGCGCTATGACATGCGGGGCCAGTCCGGCCACGTGGTACCGATTTATCTGCTCGACACCGACCTCGACGGGAATTCCGGTTGGGACCGGGGACTGACGGACCACCTGTACGGCGGGGATACGAACTACAGGTTGCAGCAGGAGATCGTGCTGGGGATGGGCGGCGCGCGCATGGCCCATGCGCTGGGCTTGCGCGTGAACGTCTACCACATGAACGAAGGACACGCGGCGCTGCTGACGCTGGCATTGCTGGAAAGCCAGATGGGTGGAGGGCCGCAGAACGGGGCGACCGACGCGGACATCGAGCAGGTGCGGTGCGGGTGCGTGTTCACGACGCACACCCCGGTGCCGGCGGGGCACGACCGCTTCTCGACCGAGCAGGCGATTCGCATCCTGGGCGGTGAGCGCACGGCGCGCCTGGAAAAGCTGGGATGCTTCCGTGACGGATTGCTCAACATGACGTTGCTGGCGTTGCGTTTTTCGCGCCATGCGAACGGCGTGGCCATGCAGCACGGCAAGGTATCGCGGGCCATGTTTCCGGAGTTCAAGATCGACTCCATCACCAATGGCGTGCACGCGCGCACGTGGATCTCGGAACCCATGCAGCACATGCTGGACGAGCACATTCCTGCGTGGCGGCGCGACAACCTGTATCTGCGCAACGCCATCGATGTGCCCGAGGCGGCGATGCTGGCGGCGCACAAGACCGCCAAAGAGGAGCTGCTGGCCGGGGTGGGATCGCGGACGGGGTTGGTGCTCGATCCCAAAGTGCTGACCCTGGGCTTTGCGCGGCGCGCGGCTACCTACAAGCGCGCCACTCTGCTATTCAACGATCCCGAGCGGCTGAAGGAGATTGCGGTCAAGGCCGGCGGATTGCAGATTCTCTACGCCGGCAAGGCGCATCCGCAGGACGAGCCGGGCAAAGCGCTGATCCAGCAGGTGGTGGAAGAAGCGGCCAAGCTCTCCAACGACAAGCTGCGCATCGTTTATCTCGAAAACTACGCATGGGACCTGGGCGCGCGGCTGACGGCGGGCGTGGATGTGTGGGTGAATACACCGCGGCGGCCGTATGAGGCCTCGGGCACCAGCGGCATGAAGGCGGCGATGAACGGCGTGCCCAGCCTGTCGATTCTGGACGGCTGGTGGATCGAGGGGTGCATTGAAGGCGTGACGGGATGGGCGATTGAAGACGGCGCCAACGATGACGAGGAAGTGCACTCACTCTACACCAAGCTGGAGGCGGCGGTGGTTCCGCTCTACCGCGACGCCGAGGAGAAGTGGGCGCGGCTGATGAGCACGACGTTGGCGTTCAACGGCTCGTACTTCAACACCAACCGCATGGTGAAGCAGTACGTGCGCAACGCGTACTACCCCGAGCCGCTGCCGGACACGGCGAATGTGGAAGAACCGACGTACGCGGATTGAAAGACGGGGAACAGTGTGAGTGTGACAGTGTGCAAGAATCGCTGGCCGCTCACACTCGCACTCGCACACTCGCACCCCTCCCTACAACTTGTGGCGCAGGTACTCGAACATCACGTAGCCGATGAGAGCGCTGACCAGCGCGATGATGAAGTTCATGGGCGTCACCATGTCGTGGAGAGCGAAGGCGAGAGTTTTGCCCTGACCGTTGACGCTGGTGAACTCGCCCATGAGCAGGTTCGAGTAAAAGAGGAAGACGATAAAAGCGACTTCTACGGTCACGCGCCACATGGGCTTGAGACGCGGTGGTGGAGTGAGCGGCGACATGGAGCGATGATAGCGGCGCAGGGGCGAGCGGCCAAGCGAAATCGGACGCGCGGGCGGGCCGCGCCGATAAAAGTGGCAGGGCCTATAATCGACCTGTTGTGATACCGGAAATGCGAGTGCGATGGCGGCGGATGCGGCGGCTTGCGGCGGCTGCTGTGCTGGGGGTTTTGTGTGTGCTGGCGGCTGTGGCGAAAGCTCAGTCGGGCGCCGCGGCAGGTGACGGCCCGGAGGCACGGTCTTCCGGCGGCGGACGCGTGCTGCTGGTGCTGCCCTTTGACAATCGCACCGGGCAGCCGAGCCTGGAGTGGATGCGCGAGGCGGCGGCGGAGATTTTGAGCATGCGCTTCGCTTCGGCGGGGTTTCAGCCGACCAGCCGCGCGGACCGCGTGTATGCGCTGGACCATCTGGGACTGCCGCAGGGGTTTCAACCTTCGCGGGCGAGCGCGTTGAAGCTGGCGCAGACGCTGGATGCGGATTCGATTATAGTGGGCAGCTATACCACCGATGGAACCGGCATTGTGGCCGAAGCGTCGCTGGTGGACGTGCCGAACCTGCGCATGTTGCCGGCGGTGAGCGTGCGCGGGGAGATGCGCGACCTGATGGGAGTCTTCAGCGCACTGGCGTGGAGGCTGACGCGGGAGCTCGATCCCACGTTCAACGGGGCCGAGGAGACGTTTGTCGCCGCCGGACGCGAAATCCGGCTTGATGCCTTCGAGCAGTACATTCGCGGCATTTCGGAGCCGGACCAGGCGGAGCGGCAGCGGCATCTGGAACAGGCGGTGAAGCTGAGCCCGGGATTCAGCATGGCATGGATGGCGCTAGGCCGCGAGGACTACAACCAGCAGCGGTACGCAGACGCGGCCGAGGCTTTTGCGAAGGTGGATCACGGCGGCGCGGATGGGTTGGAGGCTGGGTTCTACCGCGGGCTTTCGTTGCTGTTTTCAGGCGATTATGCGCAGGCCGCACAGGCATTTGCCGACGTTGCGCGAGTGTTGCCGCTGGCCGAGGTGGTAAACAACGAGGGTGTAGCCATGAGCCGGCAGGGGAAAGACGGTACGTCGCTGTTTATCCAGGCGGCGGCGGCAGACCCCAATGCGGCGGACTATCACTTCAACCTGGCGCTGAGCCTGAAGCGGCACGGGAATGTGCCAGGCGCAATTAATGAGATGACGCAGTGCCTGAAACTGCGGCCAGGCGACGGCGAGGCCCAGGCGCTGGAGGCGGCGTGGAAAGGGCAAGTCGGTTCCGGGGCCGGAGCCGCGGCCAGTCAAGACGTGAGCCAGGCCAGTGTTGATCCGCTGGAACGGATTGTGCGCGGCTTTGACGCAGCGGCCTTCAAACAGGCGGCGGCGGTGATGGACCAGATGGATGCCGGGCGGCTGGCCGCGCTCCCCTCCCGCGATCGGGCGAGGGCCCTGTGCGCGCAGGCCAAGGTTTATCTGGACCGCGGACTGCTGCTGGAGGCGGAGAGGTTGTATCAGGCGGCGGTGGCTGCGGATGGGAAGAGCGCCGAAGCGCACGCTGGCCTGGCCGAGGTGCGCGAGCGCAGCGGCGATAGCGATGCGGCGCGCAAAGAGGCGCAGGCGTCGCTGGAATTGGGGCCCTCAGCGAATGCGTTTCTGGTGCTTGCGCAACTGGATCTGGCAGCCGGCAACCTGGGCACGGCCAACACTGACGCCGGCAACGCGCTGAAACTGGACCCGGCCAACCGGGCGGCGCAGGACATTCTGCGGCAGATTGTGGCGAAGACGGGGCAGAGGTGAAAAGACAGCAGAGTTAGCGGGGTTAGCGGAGTTGGCGGAGTTAGGGAAACACCCCGCGAGTCGGCGAGTTAGTGGAAGAACGGTGTCTTTGGGCACCCGATATCAATCGGCCAGGGAACTAGCTCCGCTAACACCGCTAACACCGCTAGCGCCGCTGATTCGAAAGAGGTGAGCCATGGGAAAGTTGGTGAGGAAGAATTGGGTGAGCGCCGGGCTTCTTGCTGCAGGATTGTGGGCCGCGCTGGGCTGGACTGGGATGGGATCGATCGCTTGCGTCCCGGCGCATGCGCAACAGCCGGCGCCCGCGCAGCCCGTTGTCGACGAACTGGTTCTGCACGACACCATTCAGCCGGTAAGCGCGGACGAAGTGACGCGGGCGCTCGACCGCGCCAACTCCGATGGAGCGCATGCGTTGCTCATCGAGTTGGACACGCCGGGGGGCTTGCTGGACTCCATGCGCACCATGGTCGGGGCCATTCTGCGCTCGCGCGTGCCGGTCATCGTTTACGTAGCTCCGTCGGGATCGCGCGCGGGCTCGGCAGGATTTTTCCTGCTGGAGTCGGCCGACGTGGCGGCGATGGCGCCGGGCACTGAAGCGGGCGCGGCCCACGTGGTCTTCGAAGGGGGCAAGCCGGATGACGTGGAGGTGCAGAAGGTGGAGAACGATGCCGAAGCCTTCATGCGGTCGTACGTGACCAAGCGCGGGCGCAGCGCAGACGCGGCACAGGAAGCGGAGAAATCGTCGCACTCTTACACGGCAGATGAGGCGCTGAACCTGCATTTGATCGATTTGATCGCGAACAGCGATGCCGACCTGCTGAAGGCGCTCGACGGGCGCACGGTGACGCGCATGGACGGCTCGACTTCAACATTGCATGTGGCCGGCGCGCGCATCGTGCCCATCCAGCTCACACTGCGCGACCAACTGCTGGGCTGGCTGGTGAATCCCAACATCGCGCTGCTGCTTCTGGTGGGCGGAGCGCTGCTGATCTATCTCGAATTCAACGCGCCGGGCACAATTGTGCCGGGAGCGCTGGGCACGTTGATGGTGCTGCTGGCGGTGTTTGCGCTGGATCTGCTGCCGATTCGCTACACCGCGGTTCTGTTGCTGCTGGCGGCGATCGTGCTGCTCATTCTGGAGGCCAAGGTGGGCGGGCACGGGGCGCTGGCCATTGCGGGCATTCTGTGCCTGACCTTCGGCACTCTGACGCTGGTGGCTGCGCCGGTGCCGGAGATGGGCGTCAGTCCGTGGGTGGCCGTCAGTGTGAGCGTGGCGTTTGGCGCCATCACGGTGTTTCTGGTGCGGCTGGTGGTGCGTGCACAAAAGCGCAAGGCGCGGATTGGCCCGGATGCCATGGTGGGCTCCTCGGCAACGGCGATGGAAGCCCTCGCCCCGCAGGGACACGTGCTGGTGGAGGGCGAGATCTGGGAGGCGGTGGCGAATGCGCCGGTGACCGCCGGAACCAGGCTGCGTGTGGTGGGGCACGACCAGTTGTTGCTGCAGGTCGAATCGGAAGTGCAGCAGGTCGGCAAGTCAGCGAGTTAGCGCGATTTTCCGCAGCTTTTCATGCGCTTCTGCGGCATTGGAGTAGAATTCCTGCTGAGTGAGGAAAGGAATGTTCCATGTCCATCGGTGATCTCTCGCTTCCCGTGCTGATTGTTATTGTGATTCTCGTTCTCTACCTGCTGAACTCCATCAAAATCCTGCGCGAATATGAGCGCGGAGTCATCTTCCGGCTGGGCCGCGTGCTGGGATCGCCCAAGGGCCCCGGCATCATCCTGGTTTTCCGGCCCATCGATCAGATGGTGCGCCTGAGCTTGCGGCAGGAGGTGCTGGAGGTTCCGGCGCAGGACATTATCACCCGCGACAACGTCACGCTGAAGGTGAATGCGGTGGTGACGATGTACGTGGTGAATCCCAACGACGCCGCCATCAAGGTCGCTAATTACGTTTACCAGACCTCGCAATTTGCGCAGACCACGCTGCGCTCGGTTCTGGGCGAGGTAGAGCTGGACGAACTGCTGAGCCATCGCGACAAGCTCAATTTGCGCATTCAAAGCATCATTGACCAGCGCACGGAGCCGTTCGGCGTGAAGGTGGTGAGCGTGGAAGTGAAGCAGGTGGATCTGCCCGAGCAGATGCTGCGCGCCATCGCCAAACAGGCTGAGGCGGAGCGCGAGAAGCGATCGAAGATCATTCACGCCGAGGGCGAATTCGCCGCCGCGCAAAGGCTGGTGGATGCGGCCGCGCTGATGGCCACGCAACCCATGACGCTGCAGTTGCGCTACCTGCAAACCCTGGCCGACATCGGAGTGGAAAAGAACACCACGATCGTTTTCCCGCTGCCGATCGAGTTCATGACGCTGTTGAACAAGATGGCCGACAACGGAAAGACAGAGAAAAGCTAAAGGCCAGCTTTCTGCTCTCAGCCATCAGCTTCTGATTACGCGACCCGGCATCCGTGGGGCTGGCACGAAAGAGCTGAAAGCTAATAGCTGCTTCTATGCGCGGATACTTCGACGAAGATGAACCGGAGCCTGAGCGGCCGCGACGCGATACCGAGCTGACACTCGGCACGGGTGCGCTGCTCGGCCTCGTTGCAGTGCTGTTGCTCATTTGCGGGCTTTGCTTCGCAGCGGGATACGCCGTGGGGCATCATGTTCACGCGCCCTCCGCGGCGGCCAACGCGCCCATCCCGGCTCCAGACCAGGAGCCGCTGCAACCCAACGACTCGATTCCCAAGCCTTCAGCTTCGCAGCAACCGGCGGCGCCGGCGCCGCAGACGGGCGACTCTCCGACCAATCCGGAACCAGGCGCGGGCGCGAATCCGGCCACGAGCGAGCAGAGCCCGGGCAACAGCGAGCCGGGCGGATCGCCGGTAGCATCGGTACAGCCCGCGCTCCCCTCTGCGGGCAACGCGGCACCGGGGGCGCAGGGAGGGGCAACGCCGAATGTGCATGCGGCTTTGCCGTCGCAGGTGCAGTGGCTGGTGCAGATTGCCGCGGTGGCGAATCCCCAGGACGCCGATGTGCTGGTGACAGCGCTACGCAAACGCGGTTACTTGGTCACGGCGAAGCGCGAACCCGCCGATGGACTGATCCACGTGAGGATTGGGCCCTTCAACAGTCACGACGAAGCCAACCGCTGGCGCGACAAGCTGCTCGGCGACGGGTACAACGCCGTCGTGCAGCCGTGAAGGCAGTTGTCAGTGATCAGTTATCAATGGTAAGCGGGTTCGTGCGGGGTTGAAGACGGCGCTGCAACCAACGGTGAATGACGGAGCCATGCCGATGTGTTGGAAACGTGAGAATCGAACGCACACCACTACGGTTAGTTCCGTGCTTTTCGTTGCTTGGGTTTCGCTGGCCTGCGGAATTGCCTCGGCACAGTCAGGACAAACCCTCTCCATTCGCGCTTTCGACAGCAAATCTGGTCTGCCAATTGTGCGCGATGGTTTGGAATTTGAGGTTTTTGTCGACCACAATCTCTATCATCTTATCCCCGTCAAGCAGGACAAAGACGGGGTGGGCCGAATCAGTCTTAGCGCTGCTGTCAAAGAAGTCAATATTTTTATTGCAAACGGCAAGGATGGGCTCTACGTGAACTGCGACCTTGAGAAACATATCTCCATGCCGACGCGTTGGTACCCTATATCCGAAATTGTGCTGACAGGGATCGCGGCTCCAAACGGCTGCAGCAAGAGGAAAGCTACGCCTCGGCCAGGGGAGTTTGATTTCTTTGTCAGGCCTCCGACGTTCTGGGAAAAATACTGGGACTAGCCGCTTCGACTTTGGCTTCTATCCCCGCATCCATTCCGGCAGTCCTGAGGCGATCGCTGCGCGAACGGCTTCAGATAAGTCGTCGCGTGTAGCGTAGTCGGCGGGGTCGATGGGCGGGTGAAAAACAATGTGCGCGACGCCTGGATGGATGCGATTGCTGCCCCAGGGAATAATCTTCTCCGTTCCGTAGATCGAGACGGGAATGCAGGGCGCGCCGGAATTTTTCGCGAGATAGAACGCGCCTTTCTTGAAGGGCAGCATGCGGCCGTCGAGCGAGCGCATACCCTCAACAAACGTTGTGATGTGCAGCCCGCTGGCAAGGACGCGCTGCGCGTCGGCAACGGCTTCCTGCGCGCTTTCGGCGTTGCCCGCGCGGTCGACCGGAATGAAGTCGGCCAGCTTGAACGCGTAGCCGACGATGGGAAGCTTCAAGAGCGGGCGCTTGAGAAATACCACTGTGCGGCCGGGAAGATGCGACATCAGCGCCGGCGCATCAAGGTTGGAGACGTGATTCGCCATGAAGATGCAGGCGCGACCGGGCGGGATGTTTTCGCGGCCGTCAATGCGAACACGAATTCCGGCGACACGAATGGCAACACGAGCGATCCACGAGCCCGCGGCGTACAGCGGAGCAACATTGCCGGTGAGAAGCGTGAAGGGAATGAGGACCAGCGCCGTAGGAAGGGCGAGTGCGAGGATGGTGACGAAGACGAGGAGAGAGACGATCATGCGTGTGTACGGGTGTGCATGGAAAGTATCGCACTTGAGTTAGCGGCGAGGTAAGTGCGCGGAGCTGACGGTCCGTAGCGCCTTGCGTTCGCGCTGGCGTTCTGAGACGATTGGGCCGGATGACTACGAAGGCAACTCGGTATGCGCTGTGGGGCGTTTTGCTTCTAATCCCACTCTTCGGGCTCGACGCGGCTTATTGGCTGCTATTCTTCCTATGGAGAGCTGCGGCGGACCCAGCCAACAACCATATCTGGTTTCCGCGAATCTACGGATGGTTTGCGGCGAGCGTCTTCGCACTCGTGATTTGGATTGCGGATGCCATCTGGCTATTCCGCCATAGACACAAATCACAAAACTAAAATCGAGCACTGCAGGGCGCTGTTTGAAGGCCGCCAGGTTGGTGAAAGGGAATGGCACCAGTACCGCGTTGCCAAATTCAAAGGGCATCGCAGACATCGTCTTCGGAATTGCTCCAAATCGGTTCGAATGCGGGAGCGCTAGCTGCTGCTGCTGCCCGGGTTAATGCGCGGTCCTGGCCGCGGGCGCGCAGGAATTCAACAAAATCTTCGACCGCGGCGATCTGTTCCGGGCTCAGAGCTTCAAGCTTCTCGGCAAGATTGCTGGCGAATCGGTTCATGGAGTGGCTCCTCTCTTTATTCTAGTGAAATTCCGCAAATTGGGGAGATATTCGAGAATTTATACCGGTTCTTTGTCATTGCCGCATCCACTCCGGCAGCCCGGAGGCGACGGCGGCGCGGACGGCTCGCATGAGCTCTTCGCGTGTGGCGAAGGCGGCGGAATCCAGGGGCTCGTGAAAAATGACGTGCGCGACGCCGGGATGGATGCGCAGGCTCCCCTTGCGAAGCATGGTCTCTGTTCCATAGATCGAAACCGGGACGCACGGCGCTCCGGAGGCCTTGGCGAGAAAGAACGGCCCTTTCTTGAAGGGCAGCATGCGGCCGTCGGGCGAGCGAGTGCCTTCGACAAATGTGGTGATGTGCGTGCCCTTGGCGAGCACGCGTTGTGCTTCGGCCACGCTGCGCTGCGCGTCGCTGGGATTGCCGCTGCGATCGACGGCGATGAATTCGCCCTGGCGAAAACCGGTGCCGAGGATGGGCAAATTCATAAGTGACCGCTTCATGAAGGCTGAGGTGCGGCCCGGGATGAGTGAGATAAGCGCGGGCGGATCGAGATTGGAAACGTGATTCGACATGAAAATGCAAGCGCGGTCGCGCGGGATCCGCTCCAGACCCTGAGCGCGCAGGCGCACGCCGGCCACGCGGCAACTGGAAGAGAGCATGAAGCGGGTGGCCCTGTAGAGCGGCAGCACGTCGCCCGTGAGCCAGCACCAGGGAATGAAGAGCAGGGCCGAAGGAATGCCCCAAAAGACCATGTTGGCGAGAAAAAGCAGAGAGCGGATCATGCGTGCCCTAATTCGTGTCTTGACTCATTATGCGCCGGCGGCGCTTGGATGCAGTTCGCGCAGACGCGCGGGAAGTTTGAGGTAGATGCCGTCGAAGCCGCCATTGGAAAGGATAGCGACGACGTCGCCGGAGGCAAGCTGCGGCGCGAGAGCGGCGACGATGGAATCGGCGTTGGGGTGGAGTTCGGCGGGCGTTCCGGCGTCGTTGAGCGCGCGGATGATTTCTTCCGGATGCAGGCGCTCGGCTTCGGGAATTCGCTCCTGCTGGTAGACGCCGGCGAGCACGACGCGATCGGCGAGACGCAGGCTGGCGACGAGATCGTCGGCGAGAACCTTGCGGCGCAGCGTATTGGAGCGTGGTTCGAGCACGGCCCAGAGACGCGCCTGCGGATAAACGGCACGCAACGCGCGGAGGGTTTCGCGAATGGCGGTGGGGTGGTGGGCGAAGTCCTCAATGAGAGTGATGCCGTCAATCTGGTCGCGCACTTCAAGGCGGCGCTTGACGCTTTTAAATGTGGCAAGCCCCGCAGCGATGGATTCCTTCGAGATGCCCTGGCCGGAAGCGAGGGCCGCGGCGGCCGTGGCGTTCAAGACGTTGTGCTCGCCGGCGAGATGCATCGTAAATTCGCCCCACGCGACGCCATCGCGATCGACTTCCCACAGCGTTTGACCGTCGATGTGGCGCAGATTGCGAATGCGCCAGTCGGCGGCGTCCGAGAAGCCGTAACGCTCGACGCGGCAGAAGGCGTGGCTCACGCACTCGGTCACGTTTTCGCTGCCGTCGTACGCAGCGATGAGGCCGCGGCGCGGAACCAGATTGACGAGGCGCTTGAATGCGGTTTTTACTTGATCGAGATCGGCGTAGATATCGGCGTGGTCGAATTCGACGTGCGTGAGGATGAGCGCGTCAGGGAAGTAGTGGAGGAATTTGGGGCCTTTGTCAAAGAAAGCAGTATCGTACTCGTCGCCCTCCACGATGAAGGGCTGCGTGGGGCGAAGCTGGAAGCTCGTGCCGAAGTTTTCCGCGACGCCTCCGATAAGAAAGGAGGGTTCGAGCGCAGGATTCTCGCGCGCGGCGATCTGGTAGATCCACGCCAGCATGCTGGTGGTGGTGGTTTTGCCGTGGGTTCCGGCGACGACGAGAGGCGAACGGCCGCGGAGGAATTCTTCGCGCAGCAGCGCGGCCATGGAGGTAAAGGGAATGCGCTCGTCGAGGACGCGCTCGATTTCAGGGTTGCCGCGCGAGAGCGCATTGCCTACGACGACGAGATCGGGAGCGGGCGAAAGATTCGATTCGGCGTAGGGCTCGAGGATGGGAATGCCGAGCGAACGGAGCAGATCGCTCATGGGCGGATAGGCGGCCTTGTCGGAGCCGGTGATGTGATGGCCTTCGAGCTGGAGCAGGCCGGCGAGCGAAGCCATGGCCGTGCCACAGATGCCGATGAGATGGATGTGACGAGACGACGAAGTCACCGGGTCACCGCCGGTTCGAAAAGGGTAAGTGCGGGTTCGTCGGCGAGCATAAGTTCGGCACTAACGCCGAAGGTGAGCGTGACGTTGCTGCGCGAGACGTGACCCGAGCGCAAGCCGATAGCGATGGGAATGTCGAGGCCGTCGAGGGCGCTCAAGATAGCACGATCGAGGAGATCAGGCGCGGAGCCAGCAGAGAAACAGTCGACCATTTCACCGAAGATGATGCCGCACACGCCTGCGAGCTTGCCGGCCGCACGCAACTGCCATAACATGCGATCGATCTGGTAGGGCTTGACGCCGGTGTCTTCGAGAAATAGCAGCTTGTTTTCGGTCTGGGGTTCCCAGGGTGTGCCCAGCAACGAGGCGAGAATGCTGAGACAGCCGCCGTAGAGCGGGCCTTGAGCTTTTTCTTGCGCGGCGGCGTGCTTGAGAGCGCGCAGGCCTTCGGCACGGCCGACAGTGTATGGCTCACCGGCGAGCGCGGCGCGGAAGCTTTCGAGGTGCACGCCGTCTTCAAGATAAAAATCGGCGGCGAGCATGGGGCCGTGGAAGGCGGGAAGGCCCAGTTCGTCGAGGAGATGTAGCTGGATGCCAGTGAGATCGCTGTACGCGAAAAATGGCTTGGGATGAGCGGCGATGGTTGCGAGGTCGAGGCCCGGAAGCAGGTAGTTCGAACCATAGCCGCCGCGGAGGGCCATGATGGCGCCAGTCTCCGGATCGGAAAATGCGGCGTGAAGATCGGTCAGGCGCTCGGCGAGAGTTCCGGCGAAGTAGAGCGGCTCGCGAAGGAACGCACCGGGTCCCGGTTTAGGCGTGAATCCTAGAGACTGCAGGGCGGCGAGACCGCGGTCGATGCGATCAGGTTTCGCGGAAGACGCTGGGGAGATAATGGCGATGGCAGCGCCTGGCGCGATAGCCGGTGGTTTGATCAAGCGCGCCATGTCACCACGCCTCTCCGCGGGCGATGAGCGTGGCGGATCCGGTAAGAAAAAGTTCACTGCCGGGACCGCTCCACACGACGGTCTGCGCGCCGCCCGGAGCGACGACAGTGAGCGGCGAAACCGAACGGCGCAGAGCCAGAGCAGCCGTGGCAGACGCGGAGCTGCCGGTGCCGGAGGAATTGGTGGGTCCCACGCCGCGCTCGAAGATGCGAATTTCGATCTCGTTCTCGCTCACAATGCGCACAAATTCCACGTTGGTCTGGTGCGGAAAATCGCGGTGGCTGCAGATTTCAGCGCCGATCGCTGGCCAGAATTTTCCGGCGACGGTGAAGGCTGCGTTGTCGACCAGGATGACGAAGTGAGGATTGCCGGTAGAGACCTCGACGCCGATTACCTCAGAGCCGTCCAGGAGCTTAAGCGTGTGGGGCACAAATTTGGGCACGCCCATGCCGGTGGTGACTTCGACGGTGAAGGCGTCGCCAGTGTGCACGCTGTCGATGCGGCAGATGCGCGGGCCGGCGCCGGTGAGAATTTCGAGCTTGTCTCCGGCATGCGCGCCGAGAGTTTCGGCCATCCACGCGGCTACACAGCGCGTGCCGTTGCCGCTCAGTTCCGCAATCGATCCGTCGGCATTGTATAAACGGATGCGGCCGGAGTTCGAGCCGGGCGAGTTGGAACCGGGCGAGTTAGGGTTAGTCCAGGCGAAGAATTCGATGCCGTCGGCGCCGATCCCGGTGTTGCGCTGGCAAAGGCGGCGCGTGAGCTCGGCGCAATCAAGATTCTTCGTAGCGCCTTCCTCAACGATCAAAAAATCGTTGCCGCAGGCGTGAGCCTTGGTGAATGGAATCAATATTCCTCCCAACTGCATGATAAAGGTGTCAGGTTTCAGGTGTCAGGTTTCGGGCGGCGCACTCGGCGTTTTTCTAAAACCGGCTGGGCTTGCCAGTATTCGAACCTGGTGTGCCGAGGTCAAAATTTGGAACGCCGAGTATTGGCTGCGGCGAGCGATCGAACACCGCGATAGAGGAATAGACCGTCGCCGACGGCTGATTCTCGGCCGTAAAGTGGCCGGCAACGTCGAACCCCTCGGGATGGGCCTTGATGGCGCGATCGACTTCGTCGCCATCGAAGGCGACCACGATGGCCGCGTGGCTGGCGGGGGCTTCGAGTGCAACGCGCCACAGGGTGAGATCGCTCTCATTGATGGTTTGGCGCAGGGGAATGCCGGTGAAGGCGACGATTTCAGGATAGGTTGAGGTGTTCATCAAGACGGTGCCGCGGGGAAATGTGCTGAGCAAATCCTGAAGGAGCGGGGGGATGGCTTGGTCGTAGGGTAGGCGGGCGTCGAGGTTGGAGGTGCTTTCCGCGTAGACGATAGGTTCCTGGTGCACGAGACCCGCAACGTTGACACCCGCGAGAACAAAGAGGAGGGCGAAGACGATGTCGGGCAGGAGTTGAGCGATGCGGGAGCCCTGCCAGCGCCCAAGAGCGCCAGCGGCGGAACCGGCCGCGAAGCCAAGGCCGAGAGCAAGCGCGGGGAGCAGTTCGATTCCGTAGCGCGTGTTGTAAAAGGTAAAAGGCCACCACGCGGGAAAGAAGATGGGGACCGAGCCGTACGCGACCGACCAGGTGTAAAAGGGCACGGGCAGCCAGAGAAGCAGAACCCAGGCGAGAGCACGGCGGTGTGACGCGGCTTTTTCCGCAAACCATGCGGCGACGGAACCGAGCGCGGCGACGGTGAGAACCAGATTGCCCCAGAGACTGCTCCAAGTTGGCGCAAGAACCGAGTCAAGCTCCGAGACCTTGAGATAAAAGAGCAGTGCAACCCAGGGATTATGCCAGCCGGGATGTGGCGGCCAGGCGCCTGGTGCGGCGGTACGGAGCTCGATGGCCTTGGCGGAAAACGGACCGCGCGCGAAGTAGAGCCAGTCGCCAAAGCAAACCGAGTTATACACGAACCAGAGGATGGGCGCGGCGGCTACCGCGATAGTGGCCAGCCAGAAATAGCGCGAGCGCAAGCTGCCATAGCGAAGCAGCGCGAGGCCAATGCCGGTCCACGCGATGAGGGCGATGATCCAGCCGTCGTAGCGGGTGAAGATGGCGGCGATGAGCGCTGCGGCGACGCAGACTTGCAGGCGGCTTGAGGGCGTGGAGAATAGATTCCTCAGTGGCTTGCTGCGCAACTCAGGATTCTGCAGCCAGGCGCCGCGGTGACGCGAATCCTCGTCGAAGATGCGCAATGGCCGGGTCGAGCGAAGTGAGTTGAGACTCTGAGCGGAGGAAGGTGAGACAGGGTGCGAGGGTAGCCGGTAGCTGGTAGCTTCAAACTCGTCGTTGAGGGCGGCACGCCACTCGACCATCCATACGACAATCCAGATGGTCTCGCAGAGGAAGAGCGGCTCGGTCATGGCCGTGGTCTGCAGGTAGAGCAGATTGGGATTGAGGGCGAAGAACACGAGCGCCAGCGCGGAGGGCGCGGGGTTGAGCCAGTGCCGCGCCAGGCGATAGATGCCGGCGCAGGAAGCGATGTAGGCGGACGCCGAGGGAATGACGCCGGCAAGACCGTTGGCCCACCAGGCGTAGTTCTGCACAAAAGGAATTAGGAGAATGTGCGGCAGCGGCAACCACACGGAGCCGAGCTGAGAAAAACGCGGAGTGCGTGAGTCGAAGACGCGGCGCGCAATGTGGAGATGGGCGACGGCGTCGCCGTAGTTGAGCATCGCTGCGTGATTCCAGCTCCAGACGATGGCGGTGAACGAGGCTGCCATGGAGAAGGCGAGGACTGCCCAGCCTTCTGCGTTGGAGACGCTGCGGTCAGTCAAGGTGCGTAAGTTCACGGAAGATGTGGAAGCGCGCGTCGATCTCAGCGCGCGAAAGCTGCTGCAGGCGCTCGGTGCCGAAGCGCTCGCAGGCAAAGGAACCCATCACGCCGCCGTAATACATGGCGTGACGCCAGGAGGCGGGCGTGAGTATTTCCTGGGAAGCGAGATAACCGAAGAATCCTCCGGCAAAGCTGTCGCCTGCGCCGGTGGGGTCGATCACTTCCTGCAGCGGGAGGGCCGGAGCTCTGAAGGTGCGAAGCTCCGCTTTCTTGCCTTTTGGAGTGGACTCGTGGAATAAAGTGGCGCCGTACTCGCCGTGCTTGACCACCAACGCGCGAGGGCCGAGGGCGATGACGCCGCGCGCGGCTTGCACAAGGTTGTTGTTGCCGGCCAGCATGCGGGCTTCGGTGTCGTTGATCAGGAGAATATCGAGACCCTTGAGAACTTCGAGGAGGGCCGGACGATGATCTTTGATCCAGTAGTTCATGGTGTCGCCGGCGACGAGCTTGACGGCGGGCATGGCATCGCGCACGCGACGCTGCAACACGGGATCGATGTTGGCGAGGAAAAGGAAATCTGAGTCGCGGTAAGCGTCGGGAATTTTTGGTTCGAAGGACGCGAAGACGTTGAGCTCGGTGTTGCGCGTCTTGGCCTCGTTCAGATTTTCGAGATACGAGCCTTCCCAGAAAAAGCTTTTGCCGGCGGTGTGCTCGATGCCGCGGGTATCGATGTTGCGGGCTTTGAAGACGGCTTCCTGTTCGGGGCCGAAGTCCTCGCCGACTACGGCGATGACGCGGACGTCGGTAAAGAAGCTGGCGGCGAGCGAAAAGTAGGTGGCGGCGCCGGCGAGCTTACGCTCATAGCGGCCCGCCGGGGTTTCAACAGAATCGTAAGCGACGCTGCCGACGACGGTGATGGACATGGGGGCTCTCTCTCGTAAGTAAGGTTAGCAGGTGAGAGAGCGGAGTTAGCGGAGCTAGCGGAGTTAGGTTCCCTGCTGCAGCTGCGGTTAGCCTCGCTAACTCCGCTTCGACCTACCAGCCATGATATTTGCCGAAGAGCAACTTCAACTTTTCTTTCGATGCGGCCGGAATTGCGTCGGGCTGCGTGAGCACGGCAAATTTTGCGGCCGAAGCGCAGGCGCAATCTCGCTCGTGCGGCATGGCGGCTACTGCGGCTTTGACGACTTTGCAGGCGTTGTCGGCGTTCTTGTGCAGCACGGCGACAATTTCTTCAATCGTCACGGCGTCGTGGCCCTCGCGCCAGCAGTCGTAATCGGTGATCATGGCGACCGTGGCGTAACAGATCTCGGCTTCGCGGGCGAGCTTGGCCTCCTGCAGGTTAGTCATGCCGATTACGTCTGCGCCCCAACTGCGGTAGAGGTTCGACTCGGCCTTGGTGGAGAACTGCGGGCCCTCCATGCAAACATACGTGCCGCCGAGTTTGCCCACCACGCCGACGGCTGCGCAGGCATCCGATGCGGCTTTTGCGACCGTTGCGCAGACGGGATCGCCAAAGGCCACGTGGCCCACGATGCCGTCGCCGAAGAAAGTTGCAATGCGATTGAAGGTGCGGTCGATGAACTGGTCAGGCACGACGAAGTCGGTGGGCTTGTGCTCTTCCTTGAGCGAGCCCACGGCGGAGACGGAAAGAATGCGCTCCACGCCGAGCTTTTTCATGGCATAGATGTTGGCACGGAAGTTGAGCTCGGAGGGGAGAATGCGATGGCTCCGTCCGTGGCGCGCCAGAAAAGCGACCTTGCGTCCCTCGAGTTCGCCGAGAACGAAGGCGTCAGAAGGTGAGCCGAAGGGCGTTTCCTCGCACTCCTCGTGAACGTTGGTGAATCCAGGCATGGAATAGAGTCCGCTGCCGCCAATGATGCCAATTTCTGCTTCAGACACTTTTCACTCCTCGCGAGCAGGCCGATGCAACGGCCTTTGAGCTATTGCTTGTAACCGATCAGTATAGAGGCCGGTTGCCTCGTTGATCATTTTGACCAGGGCGGCACGACGCCTGTCATCCGCGCATAGGCAACCAGCTGCCCCATATGCTCGTTGTCGTGAATAATAATGCGGAGGTACATGTTCTCCACGGTGGAATCCCGACCCTCGACCTTGACCTTACGGGCGAGGTCACTCGGCGTTTCAGATTGATGAGACTGCTTCACGGCTTCGAGCGAGCGCTTCAACCAACTGATCACCTCGGCCTTCGAGGTGATGTTCTTCTCTGAGTCCAGAGTCAGCTCCGGAGGCATTTTGGGGCCGGTTACGCTGAGCAGGTAGAAGTTGGCAAGGACGATGTGCATGTAAACTTCGCTGGTGGAGCGCACTCCCGGAGCCGGGCGCCATGCGAAGTTCTTTTCGGGCGTGGCCTCTGCCAATGCGATCAACTGCTGGGACACGTGGCGCCACTCGCCATCGTAACCCTGCCAGAGTCCGTCCAGAGGGTCCTGGGAGAATGCCTTGGGTACGGCTAGAAGAATGAGAGAGAGAATGAATGCCCATCGGGTTCTCACGGTGCGGCTCCTTTTCAGTTCAATCACGACGCGAAAGTTTAACTGGATTGCAGAACTTCGATGAGAGATCGTTTTTCATGGCGAAAGTTTCTCTCAGCTGCGGATCGGATGGACAATTTATCGCTGATCGATCAGCCGAATGGATTCCATAAACACATCGCCGTCGATCGTCAAACTGTGCGCGCTAATCTTATCCATCGTGTCCTGCGCGGTGTGGTGATAGCTGTTATTCGGCCCGTAGTCGAGGTCGATGATGTCAATCGACGGCACGCCGCGCTCGACAAAAGCGAGGTGGTCGTCCTCGACATCCATCTCCTTCTGAAAAAAGTAGTGCTGGTACCCGAACTTCTTTGCCGCCTGTGCGACTAAATCAACGAGCCACGCAGTGGAGTGGGTTTCGTGCTGGATGTCGAGATCCTTGTCGCCGATCATGTCGGCGAGCATGAAGGCTTTGATTTGGTTGAGGGTGCCGTCGCGGCCCCATTTGGCGGCAAGATGGCGGCTGCCGTAGGTGGAGTCGGAGCGCGACCATTGCTGGATGGCCTCTTCGCCGTCGAAGAAGACGAGCCAGACAGAGTAGCCGTCGATTTTCTTGCCGGGCGCGCGGGCGGCCTCGGCGCGGAGTTGATCGGCGATGGTCATCAACAGGCCGGTGGTGGAAGCGCCGTCGTTGGCGCCGACGAAGTTGATGGTGCGCAGCGGATAGTTGGTTTCGTAGTGCGTGCCGAGCACAATGACGCCGGGCTTCTTGCCAGCAAAACGCACGATGAAGTTGCACATGGGCACAGGACCGATGGGCGTGTCGGCGGTGAAGGTGTCTTCTTCAAGCTGGTCGTGGGCGCGGAGGAAATGGGAGCGCAGGAACTCCTCGGCTTTGACGTGGCCGGGGCCGGTGGGCCAGCGCGGACCGATGGCGGCGAATTCGCGCGCGTATTCGTAGGCCTTGGCGCCGTCGAAAGCCTGCCCTGAGCCTGCCGAAGGGTGCTGGGCTTGAGCGGCGAGGGGTGAGAGGAGGGTGAGCGCGACGAGGAGAGCGGCGGTTCGAACAATCCCCCATCTCAGAATCGAGATGTGGGGCGCCCGGTGGTTCCCCAATGACTGTGAGATCGGCTCGCATGTGCGGGTCTGGAGACTCGCACGACAGCCGGTCAGGAGACCGGCGCTACGACTGGACTGGACGCCGACGCTACGCATCAACCCGCGGCCTCCTTTTTCCTCCTGCGTGCGGGGTGCACCCACCAGGCCACGCCGATGCCCACCAGATAGAGGCCTAGCATGGGGAAGGCGTAGATGCACATCGTCCACGGATCGGGACTGGGGCAGATGATGGCGGCGACGATGAAGACGGCCAGGATGGCGTAGCGGATGTTCTTCCAGAGAAAGCGCGGGCTGACGATGCCGAAAAGGGCCAGGAAGAAGATGAGGATGGGCAGCTCAAAGCTGATTCCAAGACCGAGAATGATGGAAAGAAAGAAACCGGTGTACTCCTCGATGGTCACCACGGGGTTGAATTCCTTACCGAAACCCAGAATGAGGATCTTGAGCGCGCCGGGCAGAACGAAGAAATAGCCGAACGCAGCGCCGGTGAGAAACAATCCTACGGTGGCCGTCATGAAGGGAATGACGAAGCGCTTTTCTTTTTGATAGAGACCGGGCGCGATGAACAGCCACACCTGATAAAGGATGAACGGCGAGGTGAGAATGGCGCCGCCGATGAGCGCAACCTGCAAGTAGAGGTTGAGCGGGTCCATGGGGTGGGTGTAGTTGAGCTTGATGCCAAGCTTGGTCAGCGGGGCTTGCACATAGCCGTAGAGGCGCTCGTGGAAGATGTAGGCAACGATGAATCCGGCGGCGAGAATGATGGCCGAGTGGACGATGCGCTTGCGGAGCTCTTCGAGATGCTCCATGAGGCTCATGCCGGGCAACTCGGCGCGCTCGGTCACGGCCTTGCGTGCATTCTCGATGGCTTGCTGCGGATCAACCATGGTGGGCGGCCGGCTCCGATCGTTCGGCGTCAGGAGTGGTGCTCCCCGGGGCGGTTGCGGCGCCACCCGGTGGGGGCGCGGAGGCCAGTTCGGTGGCCGGTTCCGCGGGTGATTCGAATAGCTCGGCTTGCTGCGGGGCCCGGCCCGGCGGATTGGCGGCGACGACTTGGCCCGTAGACGGCGGCTGAATGCGCAGACGGGCGGCCTCGACGGCCGACGTCATCAAGTCTTCAGTGTGCGCGGCTTCGTCTTCGGGGCGTGGGCTCTCGACGGCATTCGCGGCGGATTCCTCAGGCCGGGTGCCCTCTGCGGCCAGATCGGGATAGGTCGTTTCGCCGGGATAAGGGCTTTCGGAGGGTGTTTCCGGCGTCGCGGGCGCGGCGGACTCGGCAGCGGATTCGGCAGGCTGATCGATTGTCGGGGCGGACGCGTCCAGTTGCGGGGCGGACACGTCCAGTTGCGGGGCGGACACGTCCAGTTGCGGCGCAGGTGGGGTCGCGGCCAGGGCTTTCTGCCGTTCGGCTTCTTCTTTCTGCCGGCGATCGGCCTCTTCAGACTGGCGTAACTCCTCTTCCATCTGAAATTTGAAGTCGTTTGAGGCCTTGCGGAACTCGTACATCAGCTTGCCGATCTGGCGGCCGATCTGCGGCAGACGACGCGGGCCGAAGACCACCAGCGCGAGCACCATCAGGATGATGGTGTCGGGCATGCTGATGTAAGCGATCTCGATTGGCGGCGGAGTTCCCATGAAGCATCATGATAAATGCCTGCAAGTGGGGCTCACAAACGGTTTGCACTTCGGCGATGGATTACAACAGCGTTACAATAAAGACAGATGGGGGGCGCGCGGGCCGCTGGAGCGACTGAATCCGCTGCAATTCCCGCGCATCCCATAAGAAAAGGGCTGCAACAACCCCGTTGGTGGTTTTTCCCGAATTCGGCATTCGCTTTGCCGGAACCGGAGAACGCACTGACTGCAGCCGCATAGAAAGCTTTCAACATCCCCGTCCGGTATGGACTGAAGGCGGAGTATTGTGACACTAGTTCTTGACGAAGCAACCGCTGCCTCTGCGGAGGCAAATGCGACCTGTTCTCTGGAAAACTATCTGGCGCTGCCCGACCACACAATGGACGAGCGGATTGCTGCGGCGCGCGCGAAGTTGGGCGCGACCACGGTGATTCTGGGCCACCACTACCAGCGCGACGAGGTGGTGCGCTTTGCCGACTTCACCGGCGACAGCTACAAACTGTCTCAGACGGCCGCGGCGACGGGCGCTCGATACATCGTGTTCTGCGGCGTGCACTTTATGGCGGAGAGCGCCGACATTCTGGCGCAGAACGGCCAGCAGGTGATTCTGCCCGACCTGAACGCGGGCTGCTCAATGGCCGATATGGCGGAAATATCTCAAGTAGAAGACTGCTGGGATGCGCTGGAGCGCGCGGGGCTCGCAGACGAGACCATTCCCGTGACCTACATCAACTCGACGGCGGCGATCAAGGCGTTTTGCGGCGAGCACGGCGGCCTGGTGTGCACGTCGTCGAGCGCGCGCAAGGCATTGGAGTGGGGATTTGCGCGCGGCAAGCGGGTTCTGTTTCTGCCGGACCAGCATCTGGGGCGCAACACAGGGCACGCGATGGGGATTCCGCTCGACGATATGACGGTCTGGGATCCCTGGGCCGTGCAAATTGGATCGTTCTGGGGCGGGCAAACAAGGGAGCGGCTTGCCGCGAGCCGCATGTTGCTTTGGAAGGGCCACTGCGCCGTGCACCAGCGATTTCTACCGTCCCATATCGACCAGGTGCGGGCAAAATATCCGGGCGTTGAAGTGATCGTGCACCCGGAGTGCCGCTACGAGGTGTGCCAGAAGGCCGATGCGCTGGGCTCGACCGAGCAGTTGATCGCGCGCGTGGAAGAGGCTCCGGCGGGAGCGATGTTCGCCATCGGGACGGAGATTCACCTGGTGAACCGGCTGGCCAGGCGCTTTGCGCCGCAAGGCAAGAAAATCATTACACTCGACGAAACTGGCTGCCTGTGCACCACGATGTATCGCATCAGCCCGCAGCACCTGGCGTGGGCGCTCGAGAATCTTGTCGAAGGGCGCGTGGTGAACCGCGTCGCGGTAAAGCACGACGTAAAGCACTGGGCGAGGGTGGCGCTGGACCGGATGCTGGAAAGCAGGAACTAAGCCACCCCATCGAGCAAAAATCGCTCGATGGGGACCCCGGCAGGGAACCAGGGACCGGGGACTAAGGGATTTAGAAAACAACCGCCGGCAGGGCAAAGTTCACATAGAATAGAGGCGAAATCGCTGCTTTTCCCCTTCATTTTCTTCCCATTGCGGCGTTTCATTGGCTTTATGACGATACGCACGAACTGCCTCCGCGCTGTTGCGTTGACCCTCCTTCTCTTGCTGAGCGCATGGCCCAGGCAGATTCGCGCGTATTCGCTGCTGACGCATGAGCAACTGATCGACCTCACCTGGGAGGACTCGATCGTGCCGCTGCTCAAGAGCCGCTATCCCAACCTGACGCCGGCGGAACTGGACCAGGCGCGCGCTTACGCGTATGGCGGATGCGTGATCCAGGACATGGGCTATTACCCGTTTGGCGACGAGTTCTTTTCGGATCTGACCCACTACGTGCGCTCGGGTGACTTCGTATTGGCGCTGTTTCGCAATGCGCACAACGCCAACGAGCTGGCATTCGCCGTGGGCGCGCTCTCGCATTACGTCGGGGATACGTTCGGCCACTCGCAGGCGGTCAACCGCGCCGTTCCTATCGAATTTCCCAAGCTGGAAAGACGGTTCGGATGGATCGTGAATTACGCAGAAGGCCCGCATCAGCACGTGAGGACCGAGTTCGCTTTCGATGTTGATGAGATTGCGCATCATCGTCTGGCGCCGCTTGGGTACATGCGCCACATCGGGATCCAGGTTCCGGTGCATCAATTGGCGTTGGCGTTTTTTGAGACGTACGGGCTGACTGAAAACTTCAATGAGAGCCGGGGGCGGAGATTCAACCTGAAGGCCTACCAGTTTGCCACGCGCACGTTGATTCCGCGCGTGGCGTACGCAGAAACGGTGCTGCACCGCGGGAAGGAACCGGTAGAGCCCGACACCCCCGACGCGAAAGAGATTGAGAGCGAGGCAGCCGTCGCGGCCCAACTTTACAACTGGACGGCCTACCGCAAGAGGAAGGTCAGCGTGGAGACGCATCTGCTTGCTGCGGTGCTGTGGATTCTGCCCAAGGTGGGGCCGCTGTCGATGGTGGCCGTGAAGGGTCCGACTGCGGATACTGAAGCCGATTACATGCACAGCGTGGTCTCTTCCACCACGGTGCTGCATGAGCGCCTGGCCATCTTCACGCCTGTTGAGGCACGGCGCGAGCGGACATTGAGCGCGACCAACTCGATGGAGACGCTGGGCCCGCTCAATCCCAGAGAGCCCTTACCGAATCGCGACCTGGACACGGGCCAGGTGGTAAAGCCGGGCGGCTATTCACTCACCGACACGACCTATGCCGAGCTGCTGCACAAACTGACGGCCAAGCCTGATCAGCCGATTCCGCCGGGCATCAAGAGCGACGTGGAAGCGTATTACTCCGATCCCGATGCGCCCATCGAGACCAAGAAGCATCCCGACGAATGGAAGAAGGTGCAAGATGATTTGAAGATTCTCGAAGCCATGCCGACCAGCACCGAGGCTGCGCCGTATCCCACTTACGGCGAATTGAATAGCACGAAGAAGTAGAAAAAACATCTTCGCCATTCGCGCCTCCTCGAAGTCTCGCATGCTTGACTCGCGGCAGACGCATGGATTGACAATGGAGGCTCCGGTTCAAAGTACAGGCGGGAAGGCCTGATTGGACCAAGCGCGGTGAAACTCCCGCGGCGAAGAGGCCCGCAATGCAAAGACACGGTCTCTGTCACTCCTTCCGGTTGCTTCTGATCGCCTGTTGCGCGTTCTGCGGCGTTTCTGCGCTGGCTGCCACACCATTTGCCATCACCGCGGCCAACGTGACCATGCCGACGGCCGGGCCCACCACAAACTCCAGTGGCGTCACTTCGATTCCCCTCGGTTCCAGCCAATTCTCGGTCACCGGGATTCCCGGCGCTGGGACATTGACCATCGGTTGCCAGTACTCGGGTCCAGAGACCCAGGCCAGCATCCCCCGGCAGTGCGGGATCGTGGGCCCTGGGCAGGTGCCGGTGCAGGCTGGCGAGACGACACTCAGCGGAATCGTCTACTTCGTTCCGAATGGCGAAACAATTCCGAGTATTGGGGAATTGCGCAACATTCCCAGCTCGTCAGGACATCTGCCTGCAACCGGGATGGCACTTGCGGGTGCGTTGATGCTTGGTTTTGGATTTCGCCGCCGGGCACGGCGCTGGCTGGTTTTGGCCGCCTTAGCCATGTTGGCTTTGGCTGGTGCGGTGGGAATCAGCGCCTGTGGAGCATACGTGACGGCTCCGGATGCTTATTCCTACACCATTTCGGCCACGTTCGCTGCAACCGGCAGCAGCACGTTTCAAACTGCGGCCACGACGATCCTGGTGACTGTGCAGTAGCAGCACCCTATCTGCCGTCCGTCGCATGCGGCCGCGGGACCGCGACTCCATGAGCAGGGCGTGTGGCTGCGCTGGCTAGGGCGCGCGTAGGTTGGGGCTGGGCCGAAGACGGCTGATGGAGGGTGACAATTAACGCTTCAGCCGGCTTCGAGCCCGCGCAATGATAGGAATGGGGCGTCCCCGAGTCGAAGTAAACGGCATCGCCGACGCTGAGCATCGCTTCCTGATCGCCGTGGCGCAGGATGAGCTCGCCGGCCAGCACATAGAGGAACTCATAACCGGCGTGCATGTGCGCTTTGGGTTCAACCTGCGGCGGAAGGGGAAGGAACTCCGCGAAGTAGGGGTCCATGTGCCGGTCGGGCACCATGTAGCCCAGGCTTTCAAACGTATAAGTCGGCGGCTCCACGCCGGTTTGCGGCATACGCACGCGATCTTTCTTGCGATGCACGCGGAAAATGGCGACGGGCTCGGATTCAAAAAAGTAGGACAGGTCTTTGGAGAAGACCATGGCGATGCGCGCCAGGTTGCGCAGCGTGGGCACCACCCGGCCGGTTTCAAGCTGCGAAAGAAAGCTGGCGGAAAGGCCGGTATGACGGCCCAGTTCCACCAGGCCCATGGATTTCTTGAGGCGCAGGCGGCGGATGCGCTCGCCCAGCCGCTTCTCTGTAATGAACCGCTCGGCGGCATCCGGGTCCGCCTGGGTTTTGTGCATCTCTCCGCCGTTGGTTTCGAGCTGTTCGCTCATCGCCACTCCCCTAAATACGCTTCCTTCATCATTAGGATGCGCGTTAAGGGCATTTGTCGTCCAGATCAAAAAAAATTCCTATGGCACGAAATTGGAGAGACAGGGAGCAAGGGAGCGAGGGAGCAAGGGAACAAGGGAGCCCGTGGACCGGGAACAGCACCGCGGCCATGCGCGTTATTCTGGAACGTCCGGCGTGGCTGTCCTGCGCCGCTCAGAAAGCCTGCCGACGATGCCTGAAGAAACCGGTCCTCTACCGCCCGAAACCGCCCGGCCCGAAACCGCCCAGCCCGCGGCGCCCGTTGCCACCATCGCCGAGATTGGCCGCCACGAGGGGCAATCCGTGACTCTCCAGGGATGGCTCTACAACCTGCGCGAGAGCGGGAAGCTGGTATTTCCCATTTTTCGCGACGGGACAGGGTCGATCCAGGGCGTAGCGCACGTAAAAAGCGTGTCGCCGGAAGTGTTTGAGACGCTGAAACACCTGACCCAGGAGTCGAGCGTGATTGTGACGGGGAAGGTGCGTGCCGACAAGCGCGCGCCGGGAGGGTACGAACTGGACGTGGAGAACGTGCAAGTGCTGCAGCGCGTGCCGGAGTCCGATCCATACCCCATCACGCTCAAGGAACATGGCGTGGACTTTCTCCAGGAACGACGGCACCTGTGGATGCGCTCGCCGCGCCAGGCGGCCATTCTGCGCATTCGCGCGGAGATCATGCGCGCCGCGGCCGAGTACTTTGACATGCACGGATACATTCGCACCGATCCTCCGGTTCTGACGCCGGCCGCGTGCGAAGGCACATCCACGCTGTTTCCCGTGGACTACTTCGGCGATCCCGCGTATCTGACGCAAAGCGGCCAGCTTTATGTGGAGGCGACGGCCCTGGCGCTGGGCAAGGTGTACAGCTTTGGGCCGACGTTTCGCGCGGAAAAGTCGAAGACGCGGCGCCATCTGACGGAGTTCTGGATGGTGGAGCCGGAGGTTGCCTTCATGGACCTCGACGGGCTGATGGAACTCGCCGAGAACTACATCTCGCACATCGTCGGGAGCGTAGTGAAGAACCGCGCCGCGGAGCTGGCAGTGATCGGCCGCGACATTGCCAAGCTCGAAGCGGTGAAGGCGCCGTTTCCGCGCCTCCGCTACGACGAGGCGGTCGAGCTGCTGAACCAGGCGCACAAGAATGGGCAACTGGAGCAGCCCTTCACGTATGGCAACGACTTTGGCTCGCCCGACGAAACGTGGCTAAGTTCGCAGTACGACCGGCCGGTGATGGTGCATCGCTATCCGGCAGATGTGAAGGCGTTTTACATGGAGCCCGATCCCAAAGATCCGCGCTACGCGCTGTGCGTGGACGTGCTGGCGCCGGAAGGTTACGGCGAGATCATCGGTGGGTCGCAGCGTGTGTCGAGCTACGAGCTGTTGAGCGCGCGGATCGATCAACATAAACTGCCGCGCCAGGCGTTTGAGTGGTATCTCGACCTGCGGCGCTACGGCAGTGTGCCGCACTCCGGCTTTGGCATGGGCATTGAGCGCGTGGTCTCGTGGGTGTGCGCTCTGGACCATGTGCGCGAGACGATTCCCTTCCCGCGCATGCTGAACCGGATGTACCCCTAAGGCAGGGACCAAGGGACCGAGGGAACAAGGGAACAAGAAAACAGGGACCAAGGGAGCTGGGGAGTGAGAAAGCTTCGATCTCCGGAAATATGTGTTGCAACAACTACTGTTGCCGCCATACGAATCCTTGCGGCCGATCGGTGAATCAAAAAAGATGAAGCGATGAAATTCTGACGGGATTCCCGAGGAGCAAAAGCAAATGAGTCTGACAGCCACTGAAGTGCACAATCTGAAAAAAGCGCCCCCGGTCGAGGGGATGTTGCCGGTGATCCATGAGCGCTGGAGTGCGCGGTCGTTTGCCGAGCGCGAAGTGAGTCCGGAGGCGCTTCGGAAGGTGTTTGAAGCGGCCCGGTGGGCGGCTTCAAGCGGGAACGGGCAGCCATGGCGGTTTGTGGTGGGGCTTAAGGGCTCGGACACGCACGAGAAGATTGCCGGGACGCTGGCGGGGGCTAACAAGGCCTGGGCGCCCAAGGCACCGGTGCTGATTCTGGGCACGGCGCTGGCTGTGAACGCCAAGGGTGCGCCGAGTCCGTACGCGCTGTTCGATCTGGGAGCGGCGAGCGCCTATTTGACGCTGCAGGCGGCGGAACTGGGCATGACCACGCACCAGATGGCGGGGTTCGACCACGAAGCCGCGCGCCAGGCGCTGGGAATCCCCGAGGAGTACGCTCTGGGAACGGTGATTGCCCTGGGCTACCAGGGCGAGCCGGCGGCGCTGGGCGATTCTACGCTGATCGAGCGCGAGACCACCGCGCGAACACGCAAGCCGCTCGACGAGATTGTGTTTTCAGAGTGGGGCAAGCCGGCGGAACTCTAAAGACAGCGTGGTTGACGGGGCAAGAGCCGCATGAATTCAATTCTTCATGGAACTTAATTTAATCGCGTACTTTTGTTCGATATATTTGTCCCCTTGTTCCTGCTCCTCCGATGTCCATGTCGAACTGTTAACCCCAAATTCCGATATGCTGAACGTTCCGAATTGCTGATGTTGCCTATTGCCGCCGAAAGTGCCGCCGCCCTTCCCCCAATTTCTATCTCCCAAATCCAGAGCGCTTTGCACAATGCGACTACCCACGATCCGACCATTTATCGAGACTGCCATGATTGTTTTGCCCCCGCTTATCCCGGCTTCGCACTGTATGTAAATCCACTTATCAAGCGAAATGCCTTCCTTGTTTAGCGCCACTTCTAGTGGATAAACTTCGCCATGCGTGTCGGTGATCGAGAACGTAAACAGATTGCTAGCGGAAATGTAAAGGCTCGCCCATGCCCCTTGTAGGTCCTGCATATCCGCTATGTATTGTCGCTGCGTGCTCGGGGCATCGGTTAATTTGATTACGGCGAAGCCAAAGAATCCCGGGAGGCCCTCGATTTGAAGCGACTCTCGCGTTGGCGTGGACTCGCTATGTGCCCACACGAAGTATCCTAGAGACCCCATTCCACCCCAGATGCCGATCAATACCGGAATAAACCAACGCTTGAGGTTGGTGGAGGCTTTGTGCAAGCCGTGCTCAAGGACGGCAGTGGTCGCGGCGACGGCTCCTAAGACTGCTAATGTGATTAAGCTCCACGGCCGGAGGCCACCTGCGCCTTGTATAAGACCGATGGCGCAGGTCACAAGGATGCCCCACCACAGAAAAATACGGGCAACTCTCAATTCGCTGCGGGACGCCATGCTCAAAATGCTCTCACTGCGCACCACCTTGAGCCAAGGGAAGAGTTTCCGCCATTCCCTATACCAAAGGCCAGGCAACCGGCGTCCGCGTTAGAGTGGAGCTTGGAGGCGGGCCCGATTGAACTCCGCAAAATCAAAGAAGCCGAGCTACACGAAATCACAGAAGCAGACAGGTGCGCCGAGTGCGAGCCGAAGGCGTACGCCAAAGAGACGCCGCCGGATGGGCTGGTTGGGGCGCGGCGTCCTGGCATGCGCAGCGCTGATTGTGGGGCTGATCGCATGGGCGGCCCTGGAGCGCGCGCTGGCGCCCAAGGGCAATACCACACAGGATCATTTCGATGTGCTGATCGTGCTGGGCACCTCGGTGGATGCGGACGGCAATCCCAGCCCGCGGGAGTTGGCGCGCGTGACCGAGGCGGTGCACGAGTACGAGCGAGGCGTGGCGCCGCGTATCATTTTTACCGGCGGCGCGGTGGCCAACCGGTTTGTGGAGGCGCAGGTGATGGCGCGAACCGCGGAGGCGCAGGGCATTCCGGCATCGGCGGTGCTTGAGGATCCTCAAGCGCGGGACACGATGGAGAACACCTGCAACGCGCTCGGCATCATGCGGAGGCACGGCTGGGAGTCGGCTGAGGTGATCTCGAGCCCCAGCCATTTGCCGCGCGCAGGGCTGATCCTGAGCCGCTTGCCGATGAAGTGGCGGGTCCATGCGGCCCCTGCGCTGGAACCGGTGGGATCGGGAGCGGCGAAGGAACAGGCCCTGGTTGAACTCCTCAAAACAGTGCATTACCTGGTGTGGTCGCGGCAGATGGAGCGGTGCCACGTGAGCGAATGAGTGAAGAAGAGAGATGAGTGAAGAAAGTGAACTGAGTGAAAGAAGTGAAGAAGTGAGCGAGTGAAAAAAGCGGGACCCAAGCCTGAGCCGGGGGTGGGCGAGGGCCTCGATCAAGGGCCGGTTAGCGCGGGACGGAATAGGGCCCGGCCCGTCTAAAGAGAATGCTCTTCACATTGCTTTCCTGCCGCATTGTCCGGTATCGGGGGGGTCCTGTAAGCTGTTTAGTGATGCCTGTTCAAGCAAGGTTTTCTACTCTTATTGCCATTGTTCTCGCTCTGGGTGTGTGTGCGGGTAGTCGCATGCAGGCACAGAATGCGGGCTCCCAGAATCCGCCCGCTCAACCGCCGGCTCAACCGCAGAGTTCGAGCAGCCAGAGCCAGCCGACGCAGGCGCCCACACCGCAGGGGGCAGACGCCCAGAACTCGAATTATGGCGTTTACATTTCCGTCGATCCGCTGTCCAACGTACGCTACGACAACCGCTATGACGTGTCGCTGGGGATGGCGTACGACCACATGAAGGCAGGCCCCTCGCTGCTGCAGGGCGCGAACCTGGGCGGACTGGACGGAGACTTCTCCATCTGGCTCAAGCGGAACTGGGGCATCGAGGGCTCCGGCCGCGCGTATATAGGCACCAGCGGCACCGCGCCGAACGACAAGAACGGCAACGGCGGGGACTTGAAGGGCCCCGTGGTGAAACAGTATTTCTTTGTGGGCGGCGTGGAATGGCTGGGGCCACACAACAAGCACGGGGCGATGCTGGCGCATGCCATGTTCGGCGGGGTCGATGGAAATTTCCAGAAGGATCTGCTGGGCGTGGCGCCAGCGTATTTCGATTTTTACTACAACCAGATTGCCCCGGCGGCGATTGTCGGCGGCAGTATCGACCTGAACCGGTCGGAACACTGGGTCTTCCGCATCAATCCCGACGCGATCATGACGCACTACACCTTCAGCGATGCGCCATTAGCGAACACGTCGTACTCGCAATTCGACGTGAACTTCGCCATCTCCGTAGGTTTGGAGTACAAGTTCACGAAGATCAAGCGGTCGACGAAGAAGGCGAACTGGGTTTCCGGCTGGTAGGAAGCGAGCGGGGTTCGCGGAGTTAGCGGAGCTAGTTCTTCCTTCGGCGGCAGCGGTAACGGCCGTGTTTTCCATGCCGCGCCCGCAGGCAACCCACTCATTTTTCTAACTCCGCTAACTCCGCTATCTCCGCTAGCCCCGCTCATTTAATCTCAGGACTGCCAAGCGCATTGCTGTGTGTGATATTCTCCTGCGTTCAGTGGCGGTTCCGATTGCGTGCCGCCTGAAAGAATGCTGTTCCGGATAGCGGCACTCCCCCGCCGTGCCGGACGGCATGGGCCAGCGATCATCCAGGCTGTGGGAGCCTTATGGATATGAAAGACACTCTCGGCGTCTTACTTGCAGGCGGTGCAGGAGAACGTCTGTTTCCCCTGACGCGGGATCGTGCCAAGCCGGCCGTTCCCTTTGGCGGACACTACCGCATCATCGATATCACGCTTTCCAACTGCATCAATTCCGGCCTGAGGCGCGTGTATATCCTTACGCAGTACAAGGCGCTCAGCCTGAACCGGCACATCCGCGAAGGCTGGACGGGCATCGTGGCGCAGGAGCTCGGCGAGTTCTTCGAGCTGATGCCGCCCATGCAGCGCACCGGCGCCAACTGGTATATGGGCACGGCGGACGCGGTGTACCAGAACATCTATTCGATCGGCAGCGAACAGCCGAGCCACGTGATCGTTCTGGGTGGCGATCACATCTACAAAATGGACTACAGCCGCATGCTGGCCTACCACAAAGAGACCGGCGCCGATATCACACTGGCCACTCTGCCGATTGCGCCCGAAGAGGTGTCGCGCTTCGGCGTGGTGGAGGTGGGTCCCACGGGCGAGATCATGGGCTTCCAGGAAAAGCCTGCGTCAACCAGTTTTCGCTCGCCCTTCAATCCCAACGCGGTCGATGCGTCGATGGGCATTTACATCTTCAATACTGAAGCGCTGCTGAAAGCGCTGATCTCGGACGCGGACGACACCGATTCGAAGCATGATTTCGGTCACAACATCCTGCCCAACCTGCTGGGCAAGAAGAAGATGATGGCCTACAGCTTTGTGGACGAGAACAAGAAGGAGGCGCTCTACTGGCGCGACGTGGGCACGCTCGACGCCTACTACGAAGCCAACATGGATCTGTGCTCGGTGTCGCCGGTTTTCAATCTGTACGACAAGAGCTGGCCGATCCGCACGCGGGTGCGGCAGTATCCGCCGGCCAAGTTCGTTTTCGGCGAACCGGGCCGTTCGGGCATGGCCGTCAACTCCATCATCACGGCAGGCGTGATCATTTCTGGCGCGTCGGTGTACAACTCGGTGCTGTCGCAGGACGTGCGCGTCAACTCCTACTCCGACGTAGACGCGAGCATCGTCTTCTCGCACGTGAGCATCGGGCGTCATTGCCGCATTCGGCGGGCCATCATCGACCGCGACGTGCACATTCCCGAGGGCACGGTGATCGGCTACGACCCGGTGGAGGACAAGCGGCGGTATTTTGTTACGCCGTCCGGGCTGACCATCGTTACGCGCGATGCGTCGCTGTTCGAGAATCCTGTGGATCCGGAGTTCGGGAACCAGTACTGAAAAGCAGGGACCAAGGGACTGAGGGAACAAGGGACTCAGCGATGAGCGCAGAGGGAATGACGCCGACCGCATCGGCTCAGGCGAGTTTCTCCTTATTGCGGAAGGACGAAGCTGGGCTGTAGGTAGGGTTTTAGATCGGACCATGGGATGGTCATGGGGTTCGGCGTGCAGGCGTAGCAGGCCACCTGATACGGCTGAAAAAAGATTGAGAAGCCGTCGGGCTCGAGATCCCAATTACCTGGATTTGTGACTAACCCGCCAAGCACCTTCGACAATTCGCCGGCCTGGAACCAAGTTTGATAGTTTCCACCGGATTGCGTATCGAGAGCTTTGTGCAGGTAGCTATCGAGGCGCTTCTCCATCCAAGTGTCCCAGCCGGAGTTGGGCAGAAATACGTCCTCCGGTTTGAGCGCGCGCTGTTCGGCGAGCATCCAGCAAAACTCAGCGGAATTCTCTGTGGGATGGGCTCCGTGTCCGTCGTAGTCGTCGAGGATGGATGCGGAAACCCACTGCTTGTTGGCGCGTTCGACGGTGAAGGTCAGGCCGCGATCGACGCTGGGCTGCACAATGCCGTTCCAGTCGTGGGCTGAGGTTTCCTCGTCAGCATTCGCAACCTGGATTACCGCCGGCACAATGGCGTTATTCCACGCGACCCATTGCGGCGCGGTGGAGGATGCCTGCGGCCAGGAAGCTACGAGCGTTCCGAAACCGGGCTTTTGCTCTATGGCACGAACCTGCTCGGAGCCTGGAGGGTCGGGCGCTGTCAGCGTGATCGACTGCGAGACAAACGTCACGCCCGCGAAGTGCTGCACCATCTGCTGCAGGTCTTCAATGCGCTCTTTGTACATGTTGCCCAAGCAGGACGCGATCGGATCGTTGGCGTCGCTCGCAGGGCAACTAAGGTCGCGCTCACGCAGCCAGGCTAGTTGGTTCTCGCGGATTCCGGCAGCCCAATCCGGTTGCGCCGCGGCCAACCATGCCTTGTACGCCGCAGCCATCTGATCGTCGGCAGCGCTAAGCGCCGGCGTGCCGCAGATGGCTTTTTCCTGGGCGGTCTTGGCCTTGGTGCAGTCAAAGCTGGCGGCGCGGGCCAGCGTGCACAGCAAAAGCGGAAGGCTAAGGACCAGCAGGGTCTTGCGCATGGCCGGATGCTCCTTGGGTATTCAGCATACGTGAATTCTGCGGCAGTTCGGCAGATGATGAACCCCTGCCGCACCGAAAAAGCAACCGCAGGTCCTTCGATTCGTCCCGGCACGCCGGGACTCGCTCAGGATGACATCCGATGTTTGGTCGCTCAGGATCGCATAGATTTATTACTGCGAAGACGCTAGAGCTGGGCGCCGTCCGCGGAGGTCTGCGCCGGCAGCTCCGGGCTTTCATATTCAAACTTGCGCAGATTTCTGAGGCATTCCGTCAGAGCGCCCATCATGGTTTCGGCCCATCCGCAGGGCTGGAATTTCATGCTCTTCTGGTTCAGCTCGATATCCGCCACGGCAAAGAACTTCATGTCGGTAGTTTTGGCGGTGGCGAACTCCTTCACCGTGATGCGCGCTTCTACCTCGCCGTGCGCATGCTTCTTCTTGATGGAGAAGAAATGCAGCTTGGCGAGCGCCTCCGCGGGATCCTGCTGGGTGAACTTCCAATCTTCCACGGTACGACCTCCGTTGATGCCCAGTTTACGGCGGATGCTGAAAAATGCAGCGATTTTCTTGCGGGGCGGGAGAATTCTTCACCGTCGAGAGGCGGAGGCGGCGAGTTGGCACAAAATCGCAGCGTGGGCCAGCGTGAACATCGCTGGGAACGGAATCATCCAGGTCTTTTGTATGGACGAAGCGCTCCTTGGGGATACGATTCCACAGGTTACGCCAGCTGCGTTCCGGCAGCGTTATCCGGAGGACACACTGCTGGAGATTCCCAGCATGAAACACCGGCATGGGGTGCGAATGCCTGTTCGCGGGTCTCCTCGATCAAGGCGTTGAAGACGGCGGCGTAAAGGCCGCGCCGGCTTGCCAGCTTCCCATGGCGCGCCCGGAGGAAGGCGAAGCGGAGTGGCGATGAGCGTTCGAGCTCGCGGAGAAAGGCCGAAGAGAAAAACTCGGGGGCATTGGCTACAGCGACAATGATAAGCGAGCGCCAGCTCATACGGAGCAGGTTCTTGAGCGTTGCCGAGCCGGTTGGGAGGCATTCCAGCCCGGCGCCAACTGCCTCGCTGAAGTTGAGCAACTGAATGACGAGGGGGTCGAGCGGGTCGCCCGCGCCTGCAGAGCGCGTGAAGAGAGTGGCCGATCCTCGGCGAAGATCCTCGCGGATGTCCTGGAGGTCGTCGCCGAGTTGGAGCAGCACTCCCCAATCGAAGGCAATCTGGCTTTCCTGCGCGGTGAGCCAGCCGCGGACGAGGCAGGCGTCAGCGAGGACGGATGTGCCGCCCTTGGCGCAACTGATACGGAGGATCTCGTCGTGGCTCAAGGACCGTGCGGCGGAGAGCTGGGCAACGCTCTGCTCCTGGGCCTGATGGATGGCGAGTAAAGAATCGAAGACTTGCGGGTTCAGCCCACGAGGGTATTGGCCTTCAATCATGGAGACCAGCTCCCATATGGATGCCTCGTGCGCGTTGTTGGCCAGAAGGCGCTCGCCGCGCAAACGCTGGCGGAAACGCGCGCAGAAGCGACGTTTCACTTCAAGTGATGCATCGGGGCGGTCGAGATAGTTGTCGGTATAGGGGTAGAGGAGGCTGTAGGCGACGATGGACGGCGTGATGCGCGCGGGCTCGTCAAAGAGAGGCTGCAGCCCGTAGACAGTCCAGGCGTTGCGACAGGCCTGAACAATTTCGGGCATGGCGAGAGCGGAGTCAAAGCGGCGTGCGCGGCGCGCAAACTCGACCCCGGCGGGCAGGAAGCCATGGGAGATGAGGTCGATGGCCGGCACTTCAAGGCCGAGCGCGGCGGAAGCAAAGCGAGCGAACGTAGCAACGAGGCGATTCTGGAAAGCGGCGCGGTCTGCTGGGGTGCGGGGACGATTGCAAAGGTCGCTTTCCACGGTGCGGAGGCAGCCGTCGTAGATATGCTCGCGTGCATTCTGGTCCTGTGGAGCATAGACGGGGCCAGGCGGCAGGGGCCGCTGGGCGCAGGCGCGCCAGGATTCGGCTGTGGCTGCGGACTGCGATTCAACCCAAGGCCAACTGAATGCGGGATGCATCTTGCTATGAACTACGGGAACGCGGGTGCGGCGGTTCCGGAAAAGCAGGGAAAAGAGAAAAAGGGAACAAAATAGCGAGGATCGAGGGGCCCTGGAGCGAGCGGACCAGATTGAGATAGAGGCGCAGCGGAGAACGGAACCGACGGAACCCAATCTGCGTATCCAATCACCATGCAGTACGTGGGTACATTAAGCTGGGGCATGACGCCACCTGCGTCGGCGCGGACCATAAGACGGTCCCAAGAGCCGGAAGCCGCAACGGCTCCGGCGGCGCGGTGCGATGGATCCCGGTGCGCTGCGATTTCGATGGGTACGGCCACGTTGGAGGCGACACGGGCGAGCCAGGCGACATTGGCTAACCCGGCGAACTCGGCAAGCCGCGCAGGGCGCACGGAGGTGAGAGCTCTGGAGCAGGACTGGACGCTTATTGTCCGCCGCTGCATGAACGGCGACTCCGGCGCTTGGGCCGAAATGGTCCGCGCGCACCAGAGGCGTGTGTATGGGCTCTGCTACCGCTTTACCGGCAACGCCACGGATGCCGAAGACCTGACGCAGGACGTTTTTCTGAAGATTTACTCGAATCTGGGCAGTTTTGACGCCGCACGCGGCAGTCTGCCGGTGTGGATTACCACCATGACGCGGAATCTGCTGGTGGACAACTACAGGCGGACGCGGAACCAGCGCGCGACAGGCTCCCTTGACGAAGGGTGGGACCAGGCGGAAGAGTTGCGGCCGCATCTTAGCGTCGCTGACCGGCTGGCCGACACCGGGCCGTCACCGCACGAATCGGCGGCGCGGCAGGAACTCAAAAAGATGGTGCAGAAGGCATTGATGAAAGTAAGCGTGGAGCTGCGCGAGGCTGTGATCTTGAGAGATTTGCAGGACCTTGATTATAAAGAGATTGCACAAGTTTTAGGGATTCCCGAAGGGACCGTAAAGTCTCGCATCAGCCGGGGGCGTGCGGAACTGGCGCGGTACCTGGAACGTAGCAAGAAGGAGGTGATGTAGCCATGGCAGAAGGCACACTTATTCCGGGCACACCAGCATGCGGCGAGTGGGAGACGCAGCTGGCCGATGCACTGGACGGGCCGCTGAAGCCCGAAGAAGAGGCGCGGTTTCTCGCGCACAAGGCCGGCTGCCCGGCGTGCGCAGCGCTGTATGAAGCGGCGCGCAAGGGCCGTGAGTGGCTGGAGTTTTTGTCTCCGGAGCCGGAACCGCCCGAGTGGCTGCTGGAAAAGATTCTGGCCACCACTGGACCCGGTCATGCAATAAGCGGCCTGCCCGTGCCGACAGGGGCTGGTGGGGTTCCGGCGTTTGTTCCGCCGGTATGGCAGCAGCCCGGATTCCTGGCGCGGATGCGCATGAGCGCGCAGCCACGGCTGCTGATGACGGCGGCGATGGCGTTCTTTTCCATCGCGCTCACGTTGAACCTGGCGGGCGTGAGGTTGTCGAATCTGCGGCTGGCCGATCTGAGGCCGCGTACGGTGCGGTCGTACATGGAGCGGCAACTGACCATGGCTTCGGTGCCTATCGTGCGCTATTACGATCATCTGCGCTTTGTGTACGAAGTAGAAGCGCGCATGCGCGAGCTGCGCGGCCAGGATGAGGGCAAAGGCAACAGCAACGACCAGCAACAGCAAACCCGGCCGGTGACGCCAGGCGAGACCCGGCAGAATCCGGAAAAGAATTCCGGAAACCATGATGGAGGGATGCGCGCGGGCCCTCGGCAGCAGCCGGACACGCCGCAAACGGAACCGGCAAGCAGCAATGATTATTTGGAAACTTCCCTGACGTTTCCGATGAGGTCAACAGAGGTAAGGGGGCACACCATTGGGCAGTCCAGAGGCTATGTGGTGCGAACGCTGGAAAGGAGCACACCATGGATTGCGTAAACCATAGCGGCGTGAATGCGACGGCGTATTGCCAGAGCTGCGGCAAGGCACTGTGTCAGGAATGCGTGCGCAAAGGATCGGGCGGGCAGATTTTCTGTGAGCCGTGCTGGAGGGCGTGGCAAAGTGTACAGCAGCCCTATGTGCCGCCTCCCGTAGGCGGACCGAGTCCGGGACTGGCGGCCCTGCTGGGATTCATTCCCGGCGTGGGCGCGATGTACAACGGACAGTTCGTGAAGGGCATGGTGCACGTGGTGATCTTCGCGGTGCTGGTGAGCGCGGCGCACGTGTTTGGCGTGTTCGGCCTCTTTGTCGCGGCCTGGATCTTCTACCAGGTGTTCGAGGCCTATCAGACGGCGAAGGCGCGGCGCGACGGAGATCCGCTGCCCGATCCGCTGGGACTGAACGAGGTGAGCAACTGGTTTTCCACGGGCGGACGGCCGCCACAAGGCCCGCCACAGGGCCCTCCACCGGGTGCTGGAACAGGAGCGGCAGGCGTGAATCTGGGCGCGGATCAGACGGCGGGTCAATCTTCATATGGGGCGCCGTACCAGGCTCCCTATCAGGCCCCGTACCAGGCTCCGTACCAATCGACGTATCCGGGCCCGGGCATTCCTCCAATCCCGCCTATTCCACCTATTCCGCCGGTACCGCCCATGCATTGGCGGCGCAGGGAGCCGGTGGGCGCCGTGATTCTGATTGCCCTGGGCGTGCTGTTTCTGCTGGGGCAGTTCGACTGGTTTTCGTGGCACTTGTTTCAGTACTTCTGGCCGCTGCTTCTCATCGGGCTGGGCGCGTGGCTGATCGTGCGGCGACTGCATTATTCACAAGGTGTGCCGCCGGCCAGTTCGCAAAGTGGCCCGCAGAGTAACTCGCAAGCGGGGCCGCAGGATCGTTCGCAAGGAGACCAGCAATGAGCCGCTACATTTTGATTCGCAGATTGCGCGGGCCGGCGATTCTGCTGCTGATTGGAACCCTGGCTCTGCTGCACCAGATGGGCGCGATTCCGTACTTCTGGCGGCTGTTTTGGCCGTTGCTGCTGATCACTCTGGGCCTGCTGATGCTGGCCGAGCGGGCGGCGCTGGCTGCAGAGGGCTATCCCATCTTTCCCGGCGCGCCGTGGCACGACGCATCGCAGGGAACGGGTCAGGCTGGTCCGATTCAGGGCGCGGCAAGCTCAGCCGCAAACGCGGGCACGGCGATTGTGCCTTCACATCCGCACGACTTTGAGAACGACAGAGAGGGAGGGCAATCATGAGCAGCATGCCTCCGAATATGCCTCCAAACATGCCTCCGGGAGGCGGACAGCCGCCGTACGATCCCAAGCTGCAATGGCGCGCGTATCGCGAACAGCAAAAAGCCGCGTGGCGCGCGCAACGCGATGCCTGGCGCGCACAGCAGCACGCATGGAAAGCGAACTACGTGGGCACGTACGGCCCGCGCGTGCCTTCGATGGTCGGTCCCATCATTCTGGTTTCTGTGGGCACGATTGCGTTGCTGATCATGAGTGGCCATCTTGACGCGGGCACGTTCTGGGAGTGGTACGGCCGGTGGTGGCCGCTGCTTCTGATCGGCGCGGGACTGGCGCTGCTGGGCGAGTGGGCGCTGGACATGCGCCGGCAAACACCAGTGCGGCGCAGCGGCGGATTTATCGGGATCCTGATCTTTCTCGCGTTCCTGGGCGCAATTTCAGCGGCGCATAACCATTTCTGGGGCCCAAACCACTTCGACTTTGGCGACGATGGCTTCTTCAGCAACTTCGGAATGCCGGAGCACGACAGCGATCAACCGGTGGACACGAGGCAGATTCCCGCCAACGCGTCCATTGAGATTCGGGTTCCACGCGGCGACGTGAGCGTTACGGCGAGCGACCAGCCAAATCTCGAAGTGCGGGCGCAGGAAGTGGCCTATGCCAACTCGGACTCGGGCGCGAAGAAGATTTTTGACGCCGAGGCCGCGCACGTGACGGTGAACGGCAGTGCGGTGCTGATCCAATCGCGGAGTAACAACCGGGGAAGGGTCAATCTGACGATTGCCGTGCCGAAAACGGCGCACGTGGTTGTAAACGCGGAGTGGGACAGCGTGACCGCGAGTGGCCTGGGTTCGGGCATCGACATCACCGCCCGGGGCGATATTCACCTCAGCTCAATAACTGGGCCGGTGGTGGCGCACTTCGTGCGCGGGAAGCACGACGTCTTTGCCGCGCAGGATGTGCAGGGCGACATGACCCTGGAGGGGGACGTGAACGACATTACCGTGTCCGATGTCAAAGGCGGGATCTCGCAGAACGGTGACATCCCGGGCGACGTGTCGATGGAGAACGTGACCGGGCCAGTGCACCTGCGCACCTCAGTGACCACGGTGGACGCGGCGCAACTGCCCGGCGAGCTGACCCTGAACGACGACGACTTGCGGATCATCGGGGCCAAGGGAGAAGTGCACGTGGCGACGCACTCCAAAGACGTGGATCTGAGCCAGGTTGACGGCGACAGCCACGTAGAAGACCGCGACGGCAACATTCGTGTGGAGCTGGCGGGTGCGTACGGCGTGGAAGCGAACAACAGTAAAGGCGACGTCGAGATTACGCTGCTTCCCAATGCCTCGGCCACGGTGAACGGGCACACGCACAACGGCGAGGTGGTAACGGATTTCGCGCTAACGGTAAGCGGCGATGAGGACAAAACGGTCAGCGGACGAATCGGATCGGGCGCAGCGCACATTGTGCTGAGCTCGGACAACGGCGATCTGCACATCAAAAAGGGGTCGGCAGCTCCACCCGCAGCGCCGGAGGCTCCAGCCGCTCCGGCTGCCCCGAACGCGCGCCACCTGAAGAGCCCAAAGGCGCCGCCGGCTCAGCCGGTTACGCAATAGATCGACCACTTAGCGCAGGAACCGGAGCGGCGAGGGAGGGGCTTTCCCTCCCGCGCCTGTTTTCTTTTCTCTAGCTGCCGTTGTATGCTCCTGCGCAGGGGGTCATTCAGGGTCATGGTGCATGCGCCGGTCAGGGTCATCACCGTGGAGCGTGAGTACGGCTCGCACGGAGCGGAGTTTGCGCACGATTTAGCGGCGCGGCTGGGCTGGCGGCTGCTGGATTCGGAACTGGTGGCCGGCGCCGCGCGCATCGCCGGCATCGATCCGAAGGCGGCGGCTAAATTCGATGAGCGGCTGGACCCCTGGTATTACCGCTACGGCAAAATGTTCTGGCAGGATCCGGTGTATGCGCCGGCGACCAGCGGCGATGAGAAGATTTTCGACTCCGAACGCATGCTGGTGCTGATCCGGGCACAGATTCTCGACGCTGCAAATCAAGGCAACTGCGTGCTGGTGGGCCGCGGATCGGCCTGCGCCCTGGCCGGGCGGGCGGGATGCTTTCATGTGTTTGTGTACGCCACGGCCAGCGCCAAGAAAGAGTGGTTCGCGCGGGCTTTCCCTGCGCGGGCGCAGCAGGCGGAACAGCATTTGGCGGCCTTCGACCGGCGGCGTGCCGCAGTCATCCGCAGTTTCTATCAGCAGGAGTGGTGCTCTCGCGGGCTCTACCACATGCTGCTGAACTCGTGCATCGGAACAGACGCCATGATTGACGCGGTGCAATGTGCGGCAGGATTATGCGCGGCGCAGGCGGAATCGGTGGCGCGCTAAGCTCTTCGCACGGCCCGGAACGCACTCAAACGGCCGTGCGCACAACGCGCGAACCGATGCGCGTGAAAACCTCCCAGGGAATGGTGCCGGTAGCGCGAGCGTGATCGTAGGCTGTGATGGTTTCATTGCCCTGCGTGCCGATAAGTACCACCTCATCGCCGGCGGTGACGCCGGGAATCTCCGTCACATCGAGAACTGCCTGATCCATGCTGACGCGACCTACCAGCGGCGCGCGTTGGCCGCGCACCAGCAAATGGAAGCGGTTGCCGAGGGAGCGCGCGAGACCGTCAGCGTAGCCCACGGCAACGAGCGCGAGGCGCATGGGCTCGGTGGCGACGAAGGTTCCGTTGTAACCCACGCTGGCGCCTGCGGGCACAGAGCGCACGCCGATGACCGAGGACTTCCACGTGAGCACGGGCTTGAGGGCGGCGCGTGCGGCGGCGAGCGAAGGTGGCTCGTCCGCGGAGGAGAACGCGGGATCGAACTCGGGCGCGATGCCGAAGAGCGCGAGGCCGGGACGCAGGAGGGCCTTCATGCCGTGGCGTGCGGCGAGTTCGCCAAGGGGGCGCGCCTGGCCGGCGACGAGTGCAGCCGAGTTGCCCACATTGAGCCACTCGGCGAAGAGGCCAGCGGCGGAGATGCGGCTGAGGACATCGTCGAGGTGGGTGAGTTGCTCGCGAGTCGCCTCGCCGTCGGCTTCGTCGGCAGCGTAGAGGTGCGTCATCACGCCTTCAAGGCGCAGCGGCGATCCCGGCGCGAATCGCGAAAAGATGCTGGAGAGTTCGCCGGGTAGAACGCCCTGGCGGCTCATGCCGGTGTCGATCTCAAGATGGACAGCGAACGAACCCGGCGCTGCGCCGGCGGCACGCGCGGCGGCTTCGAGCTCGTCGAGCTGCCACAGTTCCCATGCGATGGGCGTCAACTCGAACTGAATGGCGGCCGCGGCCTGGCCGCGAGCAATGCCCGACATGATGAGCACGCGCGTGTCAGCACACAAGGCCCTTGCGGCAATGCCTTCCTCCACGCTGGTTACGCCCAGCCAGCCAGCTCCTCCGCGCACCGCAGCGGGCGCGCACAGAGCCAGCGAGTGGCCGTAGGCGTTGGCCTTCACCATGGCGAGCAGCTCGGCGTGCGGCGCGGCCAGGTTGGTGAGGAAACGCATGTTCTCTTCGAGAGCGCAGGTGCGAATCTCGGCCCAGCAGGGACGCATTGGCATGGGAGTTTGCAAAGATTAGTTTACGGCAATGGGCGGAAAGGCGATGCGGCGTTGCGATTCGCCGATGTCTGCCCGGTTTCGGATTGGCGGTTGATTCCGGACGAGAGCCCATAGCATACTATCGCCATGAATAACCGTTCCGTGCCGGTCTCCACCGTGCTTCCGCACCTTGTTTACCGCGACATTGCCGAGGCGTGCGATTGGCTTACCCGAGTCTTCGGCTTCAAAGAGCACTTCCGCTACGGCCAGCCGGTGAGCGGAATTCAAATGTTTCTGGGGGGCGCAGTCATTATGATCTCCGGCCCTCGCGAGCGAACCCAAAGCCCAGCAGTACTCGGATCGAACACGCAAACCATCACTGTGATGGTTGCCGAAGTCAACGCCCACTACGCGAAGACCCGTCAGCAGGGGGCGACGATTTGGGAAGAGCTGCACGAAACCATCTACGGAGAAAGACAGTACGGCGTGGAAGACCTCGACGGTCATCGCTGGCTTTTTGCCGAGCATGCCCGCGACGTAAGCCCCGAGGAGTGGGGAGCAACCGTCGCCTCTCCGCTGCCGTGATCGCGCGCGGCGGCCTCTTGAACCGATGACTTGGAGGTTCACGCACGGGCGGAGCTTACGGAAGCAGCGCAAAGGCGACTACGGTTTCAAGGTCCGCTCCGATCTCCTGGAGCAGTTCCGCTTCGAGATCGTGCGGGACAGGCATCTCGTTGGCGGCGACCTCTTCAGGCGTGGCGCCGATGAAGCAGAGCTCGCAATGACCCAGGCCTTCGGCGCCGTCTTCGCCTGCCGCGCGCACCGGAGGGCCGAAGACGCGGCAGGTCATGGGCCGCCATGCGTACACATCGCAGCGGCCGGTCGCGGGGTCGAGCGCTGGGCATGGGGCATCGCCGGCGAAGTCTTCGAAGCGGGCCTGTTCTTCAGGCGAACTGCCGAGCGCGCCGGTGTCGCGATCGCCGGGAAAGCTCGGACCGTGCTCCGCGAGCCAGGCGCGGGCGCGGCGCTCTATTTCAGCGGCGAGCGCGGGATTTGCGGCGCGCAACTCGGCCATTCCAGCGCGAAGGCGCGCGGCGTCAAGCGCGTTGATGGCGAAGACTCCGTGACAGCACTGCGTGCAGCCGATGCGGCAGGCCAGGAACGCTCCGGCGCGGCCGGCCGCCTCTGCAAGCGAGGCATTCATAATCTGCACGAGCTCGGCATCGCGCGCAGGAAGTTGCATAAGGGCAAGCATAGTGGATGGCAGGCAATGCGGCGAATACGTGCGAGTTCAAGGAAAGGCCGCGCGTGCGCTATATTCATGGGGAGGTCGGTGGAGGTCAATTATGAAATTCTTTTTCTGGTCCTGGCCAGCGGCAGTAGTGTCCCTTGTTGCCACGGCGGCGTGCGCGCTACAGGCGCGTTTGTTGGTCGATCAAAAAGGTGACCGCAGCCTTGCGATTGTCGACCCCGTGGCCGGCAAGGTGGTTGCCGATGTGGCCGAGAACGGCACGACCGGCCACGAAGTCGCGGCTTCGCCCGATGGGCGGCTGGCGTTTGTGCCCATCTACGGCGACTCGGGCGTGGGCAAGCCGGGAAGCGATGGCACGAAGATCGTTGTGATCGACGTGACCACGCACAAGGTTGTGGGGGAGGTCGATTTAGGCTATGGCGCGCGGCCGCACTGCGCGGTCTTCGGGCCGAAGGACGGGCTGCTCTACGTGACCACGGAGATGGATCAATCTGTGACGATCATCGATCCGAAGACACTGAAGATCGTGGACGCGATCCCGACCGGGCAGCCGGAGAGCCACATGCTTGCGCTCTCGCACGACGGGTTGCGCGGCTACACGGCCAACGTCGGGCCGGGCACGGTGAGCGTGCTGGATGTGAAGGCGCGCAAGACGGTCAAGGTGATTCCCGTCTCGGGCAACGTGCAGCGCATTGCGATTTCCAACGACGACCGCTGGGTGTTTACTGCCGATGAGACCGCGCCGCGCCTGGCTGTGATCGATACTGGGACCAATGCAGTGACGAAGTGGGTCAAGCTCGATGGGCTGGGCTACGGCAGCGCGCCCACACCCGACGGCCGCTTTTTGCTGATTGCGATTCCCGACGCCAATGCAGTGGACGTGATCGACTTGAAGACCATGAGCGTGGTCGAAAAGGTTGCGGTGGGCAAAGATCCGCAGGAGGTGCTGGTGCGGCCCGATGGCAAAGCGGCCTACGTTTCCTGCATCGGCTCAGACCAGGTGGCGGAGATCGATGCGACCACGTGGAAGGTGACGCGCATGATCGCCACCGGGAACGGAACGGATGGATTGGGCTGGGCAAAGTAAGACGGCGAGTCAGCAGGTCAGCAAGTCAGCGGGCGTACGGTGAGATGAGGGAGGCAGAACCATGGCAGCGCAGTGCACGCATCTGGGAACGATCAAGAAGGGTGTGAAGCCGCGCACCAAGGGATGCGAAGAGTGCATGAAGTTGGGCGAAGCATGGTTGCACCTGCGCATGTGCCTCGAGTGCGGGCACGTAGGCTGCTGCGACTCGTCGAAGAACCGGCACGCGCGGGCGCACTTTCATGAGACGAAGCATCCGCTGATCCAGAGTGCCGAGCGCGGTGAAGACTGGCGCTGGTGCTACGTGGATGACATGTATCTCTAGCCAGCAGCTAATTCCACCTCGATCTTCTTGGCATCTACGTCCAGCTTCACAATTCGGAACGTCCGGATCTGGCTTTCGGCAAGTGGTTCCGGCGCGGCCGAGGGCGCAGGCGCGTTCCCTTTCCAGCGCGCCTTCAACATGGATGAGAGTTGCGAGAGATCGGGCGCGGCGGAGGTTTGCGCGGCACTTGACGAAGGGGGTGCGGGTTTTTGCGCCGAAGGCACGGCTGCCCCACCGCAGGTGGCCCGAATGCCTTCGCCCAATTCAACCACTGCCCCGGAAGCCGTCAACTCGACCACGCGACCGGAAACACGATCGCCGACCTTGTGCTCGGCAATGTATTCATCGATGCTGGTCGGAATCAACTGCTTCATCGAGAGCTTGATCTGGCGCTTCTCGGAGTCGATGGCGAGAACGAGGGCTTTGACGCGCTGACCCTCGCGCAGCACGTCGCGCGGATGGTTGATGCGGCGGTCGGCAACAATCTCGCTGACGTGTACCAGGCCGTCTGCGCCGGGGGCGATCTCGACGAAGGCGCCGAAGTTCATGATCTTGGTGACGGGGCCTTCAATTTGCGAGCCAACAGGGAAATTGCGCTCGACTTCGAGCCAGGGATCGGCGAGCGTTTGTTTGAGGCCGAGAGAGATGCGACCGGCGTCACTTGCGGTGGGCGGTTTGACCGAGAGCACAATGGCGTCGACGCGGTCGCCCTGGCGGAGCAGGTCGCTGGGATGACGGACCTTTCTGTCCCACGCCATCTCGGAAATATGAATGAGGCCTTCGAGCCCCGGCTCGAGCTCGACGAATGCGCCAAAGTCGGTCAGGCGCGTGACGGCGCCGGCAACGCGCTGGCCGGTCACATACCGCTCGGCCGCAGTCTCCCACGGCTCGGGCTGGAGCTGCTTGAGGCCCAACGAAATTTTCCCGGTGCCGGGATCGATTTTGAGAACGCGAAGCGTCAGTTGCTCGCCGACGGAGAGCACGTCTTCCGCTTTGGCCACGCGGGCGCGTGAAATATCCGAAATATGAAGCAGGCCGTCGAGGCCCGGCTCGATCTCGACAAAGGCTCCGTAAGGCATGAGCGTGCGCACGGTGCCGGTGACGGTGTCTCCCTCTTTGATTGCGGCGCGGCGTTCGCTGAGCGCGCCACGGGCCTGCTCTTCGAGAACCACGCGGCGATCGACGACGACATTCTCATCGGCGACGTCGAGCTTGGTGATGCGGCAGGTGATGGGCTGGCCCACGAGGGCTTCGAGCTCGGCGGCGTCGCGCGTGCCGCTGCGGCTGGCCGGCATGAAAGCGCGCACGCCGATGTCGACGCTGAGGCCGCCTTTCACCACTTCGGTCACGGTGCCGGAGACGGCGATTTTCTCGGCGAAAGCGTGCTCCAAACCCGACCAGTCGCGGGGCTGCGCGACACGGAAGCGCGAAAGCGTGTAGTAGCCTTCTTCGTCGCGGCCGGTGATGGAGACAGGGAACGCGTCGCCGGGATGGACGGACTCGGCATTGTTCTCAAAGGCCGAGCGCGGCAGAACGCCTTCCATCTTGTAGCCGACGTCGAGGATGACCTGATCGGCGGATAGCGAGACGACAGTGCCCTCGAGTTGCTTGGTCGCGGCGCGATGCGTGTGCTCGCGGTCGAATGTCGACAGCATATCGGCGAAAGACTCAGCGGGCTCGGGTTCAGCTTCGGGCTGACTGTTCAAGCTCTGCTCTTCGAGGGGAGCAACAGTAGAAGATTCGACAGGCGCCGGAATCTCGGTGCTGATGGAGCTGTGAGGGCTCGCGCCTTGGCCCTGATCGGACGCAGTGGTCGGCTCGGTTGCAACTGGTTCGCTTGATGAAAGGATTTCGTCGCTCATGATGGGTACACCACGATTCTTTCACGGACTGCGGAGGCGCGTATAGCATTGCAATTCGGCGCGCATCTCAGCCGCGTCCGCGCTGTCCGTTATACCCTGAGAGCAGATGATGACGCCCGATTCCCCCAAGGCGCCGCGGCGCGGACTTGAGGCTTTTGCCTCCCGTGATTTCAGGCGATACCAACTGGCGCGCGTAGCGGTGATTCTCGGCGCCGAGGCGCAGTCAGTCGCCGTGGCGTGGCAAGTGTACTCCATTACCCAGCGCGCCATCGACCTGGGGTACACTGGCCTCGCGCTTTTTCTGCCCGGGCTCATTTTCCTTTTGCCGGCGGGCCACGTGGCCGATCGCTTCGACCGGCGGCGCGTGATCATGACCTGTTACGCGTTGCAGTGCATTTGCACGGCGGCGCTGGTGGTGCTGGCGCGCAACAATACGCAGAACATCCTAGCGATTTACTCGGTGCTGTTTTTTGTCGGCACGGGGCGCGCGTTCTCGGGGCCCGCGAGCTCTGCGCTCATTCCGAATCTCGTGCCGGAGACCCACTTTGTCAACGCGGTCACGTGGGGCGGCGCCATCTTCCAACTGGCGAACATCACCGGACCGGCGCTGGGCGGACTTCTGTTCACATTTCCACTCACGCATTTTATGCCGGACTCGAAGCTCGAGGGCGCGGGCATCGTGTATGTGTTCGCGCTGGGAACGCTCGGCTGGTTTCTGGTCCTGGTGAGCACGTTGAGCGCGCGGCCAGGACGCATGGAGCACCGCGACTTTTCGATGAAGGTGCTGCTGGCTGGCTTTCAATACGTGCGCCGTGCACCCATGCTGCTGGGATCGTTTTCGCTGGACCTGTTCGTGGTGCTGCTGGGCGGGGCCACGGCCCTGATGCCGATCTTTGCGCACGAGATCCTGCACCAGGGTCCGCGCGGCCTGGGCATGTTGCGCGCCGCGCCGGCCGCAGGCGCAGTGGCGATGTCGCTGGTGATGGCGCGGTTCCCGTTGCGCCGGCGTGCCGGACGCTGGCTGTTTATATGCGTCTCGATCTTCGGCGCGGCCACGGTGGTCTTCGGATTGTCGCACACCTTGTGGCTGTCGCTGGCTGCGCTGGCCGTGGCGGGCGCGGCCGACACCGTCAGCGTGATCATTCGCGGTTCGCTGCTGCAACTGGCCACGCCGCCGGAGATGCGCGGCCGCGTGAGCGCGGTGAACTCGCTGTTCATCGGCGCATCCAACGAACTGGGCGAGTTTGAAAGCGGATTGACGGCGCAGTGGTGGGGCGCGGTGCGCGCCACGGTGATCGGCGGATTGGGCGCGCTGGCCGTGGCCGGGCTCTGGGCCACCATCTTCCCCAGCCTGCGCAAGGCCGATGAGCTGACCGCACAGAGCTTACGCGCGCGCGTGCCCGCGGCGCCAGAAATTCTATCGGGGCTGTGAGGGGCGCCGAGTCTTGTGCGGCGCCCCAGAACCTTGCGAGAACTGCGTTCAGTGCGAGCGGCTGCGGGGACGGGCGGATCGGTTGCGCTCGAAGAGAATGCGCAGGCCTTCGAGCGTCAGCTTGTCGTCGATTTCCTGGATGTAACGCGAATCCGGGGCGATGAGGTGCGCCAGGCCGCCGCTGGCAATGATGCGCGGCGGGCGGTCCGGCGCGGCTCCCAGCTCGGCAAGAATGCGCTCGATGATGCCGTCGACGAGGCCGATGTAACCGAAGTAAATTCCACTCTGCAGGTGCGCGACGGTGTTGGTGCCGATGACCTTGGCAGGGCGCTTGATGTCGACACGATAGAGGCGCGCGGCGCGCGAGAACAGCGCATCGGCGCTCAGGCCGAGGCCAGGCGCGATGGCGCCGCCCAGGTACTCGCCCTGCGCGGAGATCACCTCAAATTTTGTCGCCGTCCCGAAGTCGACCACGATGCACGGGCCGCCGTAGCGCTCGTAGGCGGCTATGCAGTCGCACAGGCGGTCGGCGCCGAGCTCGGTGGGATTGTCGATGAGCATCTTCATGCCGGTCTTGATGCCGGGTTCGACGAACATGGGTTCGATATGAAAATAGGTCTCGCAAACCTGGCGCAATGTGGAGTCGACGGGCGGCACCACCGACGCAATAATGATGTCCGTGACCTGGGTGGGCGACATGCCGTGCATCTCAAAGAGATTGACGAAGAAGACTCCGTACTCGTCGACGGTTTGAGTGCGGTGCGAAGTGACGCGCCAATGCGCGGCCAGCTCCGGCTTTTCGCCATCGAGCTTGTAGAGGCCGAGTGTCGTATTGGTATTGCCGACATCGAGAGCGAGCAACATGTTTTTCTTTGAGCCATTAGCTATTAGCTTTTAGCTCTTAGCTCCTTTCTCGCAAGGAATACGATATTTCCCTACCTGACATAAGCTAAAAGCTAAAAGCTGATAGCTAGTCTTTTGCTCGCAGTCCGCCGGTTTGCACGGTGACGAGCCCTTCTGCGGTTGCCACACGCAGGAATCCATTTTCGTCGAGGCCGGCCGTCACGCCGCTGCAAGATTGCGGGCCGTGCACTTCCACATTGCGCCCGCAAATCCACGTTGAAGCCTTTTCAACGCGCGCGGTAATCTCTCTTGCCGCGTCCGAATTCGCCAACGCGAGAGCTTCCTGCTGCAGCGATTTTAGCAGCGCGAGCAGCAGGGCCTGGCGGGCGATGTGCCGGTTCGTTTCCAGATCGAGTGACGTGGCGGGTGTGGCCAGATCCGGCGGAAACGCGCGCTGGTGCACGTTGATGCCGATGCCCACTACTGCGTAGGGCACCACTGCGTGTGGCAGACCTTTGGAGTCGATATTTGCCTCGACGAGGATGCCGCCGGTCTTACGCGGGCCAATTAATAGATCGTTGGGCCAGCGAAGATCGACGTCGAGGCCGGACACGTTACGAATAGCATCGCCGGCAGCCAGGCCAGCGGCGAACGGCAGAAAAGCCAGGCGCGCGGCGGGAAACTGCGGGCGCAGCAGGACGCTCACGTAGAGGCCTTCACCAGCCGCGGAGATCCAGCCGTGATCGCCGCGGCCGCGGCCGGCCAGTTGCTCGTCGCTGAAGTACACCGAGCCGTGCGGCGCTGCACTGCGTGCAGCAGCCAGCGCATCGGAATTGGTCGACGCAGTGGTGGGCGCGTAATGCAGCTTGCCGGCGAAGATTGTGCCTGCAAGTTCGGCGTCGAGTGCAGCGAGATCGAACATGAAATCCTTGGCCGGGCGTGGTCGAGGCGGCTGAGTCTGCCCGCTCTGGGGTGAGCTGATCCTAAAGCCCTTCGCCATGAAAACTGCGGCTGATTCTGGCGTTCTCCTGGCCCGGCTCCGCACTGATCGACATGGAGATGTCGGCAGCCCGGGCGGAGTGTGTGAGCGCGCCTACGCTGATGAAGTCGACGCCGGTCTCGGCGTAGGCACGGATGTTGTCGAGCACGATGCCGCCGGAGGCTTCGGTGGGAATCCAGCGGCCGGGCTGACTTGCCCCCGACTGACTTAATCTGATGCGCTCGATGGATTTCTTCACTTCCCTGGGCGTCATGTTGTCGAGAAGGATGGCTTCGGCACCGTGGGCAAGAGCTTCATCGAGTTCCTGCGGCGTGCGCACTTCCACCTGTACGCGCTGGCCGGGCTTGCGCTCGCTGAGGGCGCGCTTGAGTACCGCGACGATGCCGCCGCCGAGAGAGATGTGATTGTTCTTTATAAGAATGCCCGAGGCGAGATCGATGCGGTGATTGGTGCCGCCGCCGCAGAGGACCGCGTATTTTTCGAGAGCCCTCATGCCGGGCACGGTTTTGCGCGTGTCGAGTACGCGGGCATGGGTGCCCTGAATCGCGTCGGCGTATTTGCGCGTGAGCGTGGCAATGCCGCTCATGTGCTGTAGCAGATTGAGGATCACGCGTTCGCAACTGAGCAGCACGCGCGCGTTGTGGCGGATCACGGCCAGCACCTGGCCAGGATGCGCGCGCACGCCGTCGAACATTTCGGGATGGCTGACGACCTCGAAGCGCGTCTGCGCCTCGGGCCGCGCGTCGAGGCGGGCGTAGATCTCAAAGAAACGCGGAATAGCGCCGAGCCCGGCGACGACAAGCTCTTCGCGGGCGATCACGGAGCCCGTGGCGCGCAGACCGGGATCGATGGTCAGATGCGTGGTCGCGTCGCTGGTGGCGCGGTCCTCCTGCAGGGCCTGCTCCAGCAATGCGTCGATGCGGTGGCTCTTCCAGTCCATGATTCGGTGCCAGTGAAGAAGTGAAATGAGTGAAAAAGTGAACAGTGCAAAGCTGTCAGTTTACGTTTTTCAGCTAACTCCCAAATCTGTCATCCTGAGCGTAGCGGTCCGCGTTCTTTGCGGTCCGCGCAGTCGAAGGACCTGCGGTTGCTCTTCGTTCGCCCCCTCATTCTTTCGGCAGCGCACCCAGCGCGGCTCTCGCCTTTTCGAGCAGCAGGCGGGTTTCCGCTTCCTGCTTTTTGAGACCCTCCACCACGTGCGCGGGGGCCTTGGCGAGGAAGGCCTCATTGCCCAATTGCCGTTCTGCTGCTGCCAAGCCTTTTTCGTACCTGGCGATATCCTTTGTCAAGCGTTCGCGCTCGGCGGCGACGTCGATAGTGCGCTCGTAGGCGATCTTAGCCGCAAAATAGCTGAAATGGCGGCTAACGCCAGGGCCATCGAGGTCCGCGTCGGAGTATTCAAGCGATTTGACGCGAGCAAGGCGCTGGATAACGTCCAGATTTGCGGCAAATGCTTCTCGTGCTTCAGGGACCGCATGAACAATCGCGGGCACTGTCTCCTTTTCAGGAACCTCCTGTTCCTTCCGCAGATTCCTAACGATCCCGATCAAATTCTGCAGGTAGGACATTTGCACGTGCGTACCAGATTCGATTGCGCGGCCATCCAGTTGCGCAAATTCCTCCGCAGACAGTGCTGGATACCGCGTCAGCGCAATCGACTGCGCGGGCGGGTTGCCGCCATAGACTGCGTGCCAGAGTTCTTCAGTGATAAATGGCATGAAGGGTGAGAGCAGGCGCAAGGCGCATTCGAAAACCTGCACCAGCGTGGCCAAAGCCGCACGCGTTCCTTCAAAATCCCGAAGGATTGCACCTTCCGTTCCGTTGACGACCTGGGTGCCTGCAAAATCCAACCGCAGCTTGACGATTTCGAGGTACCAGTCGCAGAAACTGCCCCAGAAGAATTGATAAATAATGCTGGCCGCTTCGTCGTAGCGATAGTTTTCGAGCGACTCATTCACTTTCGCGGCGGTCGCGTGCAACTCGGCCACGATCCAGCGTGCTTCGAGCGGAGCGCCTTCCGCAACCCTGGGCATTTCGCCCAGCAGCTCGCGGTCAACCGTGATGCCAACTTCCGCGGCGCGATCCACATTCATGAAAATGAAGCGCGCCGCGTTCCATATCTTGTTGGCAAACGCGCGATAACCCTCCGTGCGAGCCACGTTGAAGGCAATGTCGGTGCCGGGCGAGGCCATGCTGGCGAGCGTGAAGCGCACGGCATCGGTCCCGTACTGCTTCACGATCTCGACGGGATCGATCACGTTGCCCTTGGTCTTCGACATCTTCTCGCGGTTGGCGTCGCGCACCAGGGCGTGAATGTAGACCTCTTTGAACGGCACTGACTCGGTGAGCGGGCGCGAGCTCCCGTCGGGCATCGGCACCTCGCCGGCGAACCAGCAGCCCAGCATGATCATGCGCGCCACCCAGAAGAAGAGAATGTCGAAGCCGGTGACGAGCAGGCTGGTGGGATAAAACGCGTCGAAATCCGCACGCGTATCCGGCGTGATGTTAGGCCAGCCGAAAACAGAAACCGGCAGCAATCCCGAAGAGAACCAGGTGTCGAGTACATCGGTCTCCTGCGTGATCTTGTCCGATCCGCAATGGGCGCACGCGGCGGGATCGACGGTCGAACCGGGCGGCGGCACCGTGATCTTGTGGCAGGCGGCGCAGTGCCACGCGGGAATGCGATGGCCCCACCAGAGCTGGCGCGAGATGCACCAGTCGTGGATATTCGTCATCCACTCGAGGTAGATCTTCTCGTAGTTCTCCGGCGTGAAGCGAATGGCCTTGTTGCCGTCGGCATCGGGCTTGACGGCCGCGATGGCCTTCTCGGCCAGCGGCTGAATCTTGATGAACCATTGCGTCGACAGGCGCGGCTCGACCACGGTTTTGCAGCGGTCGCAGTGGCCCACGTTGTTTGTGTAATCCTTGATGGCAGCCAAAAGCCCCTGCGCCTCAAGGTCGGCGACGATTTTTTCCCGTGCCACGTAGCGATCGAGGCCCTGGTGGGGTCCGCCGTTCTCGTTGATGTGGGCGCGGTCGTCCATCACGTTGATGGAGGGCAGATGATGCCGCTCGCCGATGGCGAAATCGTTGGGATCGTGCGCAGGCGTCACCTTCACCGCGCCGGTGCCGAACTCGCGGCTCACCCAGGGATCGACCACGATGGGAATTTCACGATCCATGAGAGGCAGGCGCAGTTTTTTGCCGTGGAGATGCAGGTAGCGCTCGTCCTCGGGATGAATGGCGACAGCGGTGTCGCCAAGCATGGTTTCGGGGCGCGTCGTGGCCACGGTGATGAACTCGCCCGTCTCTTTACCACCGTCGCCGAGCACGGGGTAGCGAATCTCCCAGAGATGGCCCTTCTGCTCCTGGTGGACCACTTCGAGATCGCTGATGGCGGTCTGGCAGCGCGGGCACCAGTTGACGATGTAGGCACCGCGATAGATGAGGCCCTGTGCGTAGAGGCGGACGAAGGCCTCGCGCACGGCCAGCGAAAGGCGCTCGTCCATGGTGAAATACTCGCGGCTCCAGTCGACGGAGACGCCGAGGCGCTTCATCTGCTCCAGGATGGCGCCGCCGTAATGGCGTTTCCAGGCCCACACGCGTTCCACAAAGGCATCGCGGCCGAGCTTCTGGCGCGACGTGCCTTCTTCGGTCAACTGGCGCTCCACCATCATCTGCGTGGCGATGCCGGCGTGGTCGGTGCCGGGCACCCAAAGGGCGAGCCGGCCGCTCATGCGCCGCCAGCGGGTCAGGATGTCCATCTCCGTCTGGTTGAGCATGTGGCCCATGTGCAGACGGCCGGTGACGTTGGGCGGGGGCAGCAAAATAACAAATGGCTTGCCGTCCTGGCCCTTGTTCTGGACGGAAGTCGTGGCCGGATCGGGCGTCGGAACGGCAAACAGGTTCTCGCGGACCCAGTAACTGGCCCAGTGATCTTCAATGGCGGTTGGGTCGTACGCTTTGGGCAGATCGTGAGGCATTTTGTCTTTGGTGAGCCCCAAAAAATTTGTGGAAACCCCCTTGAAAACAGAGGATTTCAGAGGTTGGGGACCACGTTTCAGGTTAGCAGATGAAGGGCGCGGCGGCTCGTTGTCTAGACGCGGGCCGAGCGGGCGATGGGAGACGAAAAAGGCCGCAGCTTGTGGCTGCGGCCCTCTCTTCGTGGATCGGTTTTGCCTTTAGAACGGGTTCAGCTTGGCGAGGCCCTTCTTCTTTTTCTTCTTGCTTGAAGATTCGTCGCTCTGATCGACCTTGGGCTTCTTCTGCTTGCCATTGGCGGCGACAGCCGGCGTGGGATTCTCCCCGGGCTTGATGTCGTTCACCTGGTTGGGAGCTTCGGCAGGCGCCTCCGCAGAGGGCAGGGCATTGTTTGCCGGCACCACGGGTTTGACCAGCGCATTGGGATCCGGTTGCGCGGGATTCGCCGGCGCTGCGGTGGTGCTGTTAGGTGCGCTGAGAATTTGCACGCCTACACCGGTGGTATCACCCGGAGCCTGCATCTGCAGGGGAGCGGTAGAGGGTTGATCGCTGCGCGGCGGCTCGTTGGGACCGGTGGGCTTAACGGCCGGGGCGGGAGCGGGCGGCCTGCCGGCGTTCACAGCCGTCTGGAACAGCTGCACATTCTGCTTGGTGATATCCGGCGCCAGAACCCGCTTGGGATCGTCGAGCGTGGGTTCGCCCACGTGCACGGCCTCCACCACCGTGGGGCCATGCTTGATGAGGTCCATGGTTTTGTCGGTGAAGTGTAGCGGCTGGCGGCTGCGCTCTTCCGCGTCGCTCTCGGCGATGGCCGCATTGGTGGGCTCGGGAACCGGGCGGTTCATGGCCACCAGGCGGTCGCGGGCGTCTTCAACGTGCGGCGCCATGGGATAACGCGTGATCACCTTTTGGTAGGCCTGGGCCGCCTTGTCCTGATACATGATTTCCAGGCGCTCGCGGATAGCGGGGGGCAATCCCGGAGCGATCCGCACGTTGTGCGCCTGGCCGGCGTAGGCGTCGCCGATGCCGAGCAGCACCTGGTCGCTCTTGGAGTAAAGCGGATAGGTATCGGCAACCGTCTGAAGGCGGGCGATAGCGGCCACGAAATCTTCGCGGCTCTCGTAGTAGCTGCCGACCTGGAACTCGCGCTCGCCCAGAACCTCCTGCACGTCGCGCAATTTCTGCTTGGCGCGCGGAATGAGCGTGGAATCCGGGAACATGTTGATCATCTCCCGGTACTCCTTTTCGGCCTCCTGTGCATTGGTAAAGTCGCGGTCCGGCTTCTCCATCTGCTGGTAGTAGATGTCGGCCACCTTCATCTTCGCCTCAGCGGCCTCAGGAGCATTGGGAAAGAAGGTGATGAAGTCCTCGTATTCGGCTTCGGCCTGGGTCAGCGCAGCCGACCCGCCTTCTTTGAACCATGTATCGCCGACGGAGAGCTTGGCCCTCATGCGGTATTCAGACTCGGGGTAGGTGTTCAACAGCGTCTGCAGGTCGAGGCGGGCGACGTCGTAGCGGCCTTTCCTCATGGCCACCATGGCTTTGTCGTAGAGTTCCTTGTCGGGCTGCTTGGACTGCACGCCGGCCAGCGGGTTAGCGTTCAGATCGTAGGCCTTCTTTTGCTTCTTCCTCTTGAAAATCCGGGGCTTGGAGTCGTTCTGGCTTTGGGAGTCGGCCTGGCTCTGGGCTTCGACCGCGACCCCACCCAGGAACAACACCAACAGTGCAACTGCGAAGATTTTCGGAGACAACCTGTTCATACCACCTCGTTGAAGGACAGCTCCCGGGGGGCCGTCCGCTTAATACATGCGCTTTTCAGTGAATTTTACTCTTTCCGTCCACTACCGTGCTTGCGGATTAAAGGATTTCTGCCTGGCGGGCCGCATCGAGCAAGGCGCGCGCATCGCGTTCCGGCTGACCGGCGCCAAAAACGGCGTTGCCCGCAACCAGTAGCTCCGCGCCAGCTTGGACGATGGCCGCGACCGTGTCGTGAGCCACTCCGCCGTCCACTTCAATTTTAAAGGTCAGGTCCAGTTCGCGGCGGATGGTGGCCAGGCGGCGGATTTTGTCAAGGGAAAAGGGGATAAACTCCTGGCCGCCGAAGCCGGGATTCACGCTCATGATCAGGACGTGGTGCACCATGGGCAAAATCTCGAGGATCAGGTCGACGCGCGTGGCCGGGTTTATCACCACCCCCGGCCTCATGCCGTGGTGCAAAATCAATTCCAGAGTGCGGTGCAGGTGCGGGCAGGCCTCGTAGTGAACGCTGACCCAATCGGCGCCGGCATCGGCAAATGCCGTGATGAATTCATTGGGGTTATCGATCATCAGGTGGCAATCGAGCGGCAGTTTGGTGGCCTTGCGCAGGCTGGCCACAACCGGCGGGCCGATGGTGATGTTGGGCACGAAATGCCCGTCCATCACGTCCACGTGGATGGTCATGCCCCCGCCGCGCTCGGCCGCGGCAATCTGGTCGGCCAGGCGGGCAAAATCCGCGGAAAGGATGGATGGCAGCAGCTCAACCATTGGTTTTGTCGAGAACCCCTTGCGGGGACAGTGTATCAGGCGGTAAGGGGCGGGTTCACTCGAACCTGATGTCGATCGAAACCGGCTCCACGGAGTTGGCAAAGTGCAGCAGAATCGTGCCGTCCTCCACTTGATAGGCGCTGGGCGGCAGGGTTTGGCCAGCGATTGTAACCCGCGTGGGTTTAAGGCGCGACTGAATGCGCACTGCGGCCGTGGTGTCGGCGATGCCGCTTGCGGTAAAGCTGAGCTGGTGCGGTGAGGCGTGGATTTCGCGCGCGGCACAGGCAGCGGCGGCGACGCGCGGCGCGGTTCCGGTGGCGTAGTTCAGGTCGAAGAGCAGATCGCGGACGCCCGGCGTGAGCGTGACGGCCGTCAGTACGGGAAGATTTGCGTCAAAGAGATCGATGAAACGGCCGTGCAGCGTGACCGGCGCAGCGTTAGGAATCGAGTCGTCGAGGCCCGCGGCGATGACATAGGGTCCGCGGCGCAGAACCAGCGCGTTGCTCTCGCTCCACGGCAGATGAGTGGCTGCGGCAGCACGGCGTGCGAAGCCGCGCACGGTATCGCCGCCGTCAGATTGGTAACTCAAAGCCGCGGGCGAGACGCGCTCCGCTAAAACCACGCCGCGGCCCACGTGGAACAGGCCCGATGCGTCGGCGGGGATGCCGAGCTGCGCGAACAAATGTTGGCGCGGCGTGGCGAAGGCATTCGGCGCCGTGTTCCACCATTCGCGGACGGCGTTGTATGGGTCATCGTCGTTGTCAACCACGACAAGCGCTCCTCCCGCGCGCACCCACGCGGCGAGTGCGGCATGAAATGCGGGTGCGGGCGGCTTCTGGCCTTCGTAAGTGAGAAGCAGCAGCCGATAGCGGCTCAGAAATCCAGGCCCCGATCCCGGAGTTGCCGAGCTTTCGATCTGCACCGGCTCCACGGGAACGCCGCGGGTGACCAGCGGCAGGGCCAATCCATAAAACGAGCCGAGGTACTGATCGGAAGGCTGCGGATCGGCGCGCTCGAACATCATGGTGTCTGAAACAAGAATGCCCACGTGGCGCGTACCCGCATTTTGCCAGCGCACGTCGGTCTGCTTCATGTCGCCGAGCGCCGCGATGACGGTCTGCAGTTCGGTCTCGTACTCCTTGGGAATCCCTTTCATCGGCACGGTGAGTTTAGGCGCCGGCGTGCCGCCGCTCGCGCCTGTTGGGACCACGCTCGATCCTCGCCGAAGTTTCTCAGCATCCTCTTCCGTAGCCGGATGCACTCCGGTAAAGACGCGCTGCGGCCACGGCATGATTTCGTAACTTGAAACTTCGGGCTGCGAGAGCGAAGCCGTCATCGTGCCCTGCCAGTGGCTGCGGTAGTCGTCCCAGGTGCTGTTTGGACTGTCCGCGACGGGATCGTTCAGATACCAGATGCGCCGGCCGGACGCCCGCACCAGGTTCTGCATGACGCCGTACTCCAGGAACGCCGTCTCGAAGGTGCGCTCCTTGCGCTCGCCGTTGTAGACGTTGGGTGTGCGCGCGGTGCCTGTCCACACCTGCGCAATGTAGCCCTGGGCGCCGACACCGATCAGCGACGATTCCGGGCTGACGATGCGCCAATTGGCGTAGTTGATGAGCGAGTGCGTGGCCACGTAGCAGGGAATCGTGCGGCCGTGCTCCTTGCCGTATGCGCTGACGTAGTCGAAGACCTGCGCGATGGCGCGGCGATAGAGAAAGTACTTGAGCTTCGAGGCGCGGTACTGCGCGTCGGGAGATGAATCCGGCGCCTGCCAGTCTTCGTGGTAATAGGCCTTCCATTCGCGCTTGAAGTTGTCTTCCCAGCCGCTGCGCGCCCAGAACTCCGGCTCCTCGAGATAAATAGCTTCCACGCCTTGATCGAGCGCGCGCTTCACGCCCGTGCTCAGGTAGCGGCCATAATCCTCGCCCGGCGACATATAGGGAACCATCGGGTTGCCGCCGTGGATGATGTGTTTGCCGTCCACATCGGTCTGCGCCTGGTCCCAGTGATCGGTGCCGTCGAATTTGCCGTCGAGGTAGTCCTGATAGCCGCCCCAAGCCACGCCAGTCATGAGATCGACGATGTAGCCGTGGTCGCGCCACGACGTAACAAGCCCCGGAAGTTTGGGTCCGATGCCATACACCATGGCCGCATCGGCATTCACGTTGATGCGCGGCGTCCACGGATCGCCGCTCTGGAAGGTCAGGCGCTCCTCGGCGCGGCGCTTGGCGAGATCGGCGTCGCTTTGCGACTGGCCAACAACCAGTAACGGGGCGAGTGAGGAGGCGAGCAGAAGACAGCTGAGCGGAAGGGCGAGTTTCACTGTAATTCTTCTCCAGGAGGTACGAATCACCAGTGTACGAGATACCGGTCTCCCGGGGAGAGAAAAATGTGGGGCGGCAATTATCGAAAAAGAATCTCGGAGCGGGCAGGAGCGCCTTGGCGGCCACGCGGCCGATGCCCGGACCAACTTGTTCAGCCGGCATCGATGAAGCGCGTAACGACGAAGACCAGAGCGGTTGCCGCGAACAGTGCGTCGGCCATGCGGTCGCGCAGGGCGATGCTGAAGGCCAGCATAGACAAGAAGGCACAGATGCCGGCGATGTGGCGAAGAAGTATGTGCCGGAGGCGCGAGCTGCGGCTCGGGTTGGGCGCGTTTGCGGGAGCAATGGGCTGTGGAGTTGATCTGGCGATGCGGCAGCGAGCGTAGTGGATGCTGCGAACGGTTTCAGCGCAGACGAGTGCCACGGATCCGGCGAGCGGAAGCAGCGAAGCGAACCCGATGACGTGGAGGATCTCGCCGAGGGAACGGCGGCGGATGGAGCGCGGTGTTTGGCTGGCGCCGCCGGCGTCGTTGCCATTGGGCCAGGCGCCGAGCCATACGCCACATGCGATGCAGGCCGCAGCGAGGGCGAAGGCGAGGTGCTCAAGCAGGCGAGAATTTGCAGAGTCTTTGATGAAACGCCAGACGACGTCTACCCGATCGAAGAGGTAGCTGAGCCAGCAAAGGATCACGAGAACGCCGTGAATGAGGAATGGATGTCGGAGAGCGAAGGACGGCCGTTGCGAAGGGACGAACGAGGCTTGATTCGAAAGCGCGTTCGGCATGCGATCAACCTTGGGGCAGTGATGAAGCGAGTGCTTTTGCTGCTACGCGGCCAATGCCGCGCAGGATAGCTTTTGTGGGCCAGCGGTCTTCTGCGTCGGGGAAAAAGATTTCGCCGGCGCGGCGGGCCTCGGGACGATAGTACCAGCGCTTAAGGAGCGCCAGATGGCCTTGCCGGATGGTGGCCAAAGGCGGCGAAGTAGGCGCGGAGAGCTCAGCCAATGCGGTTTCGAGGCGGGATTCGAGAAGGCCGCGTGGAAGTTTGACGCTCGCTTGTTCTCTTGCTCCCTCGTTTTCTGTTCCCTGTTCCCTGTTCCCTAATCCCCGCTTTTCCGGCGTGGGTTCAATCGCCATGGGCTGCGCAAAGAGTGAAGTCGATCCCGACTGCTCATTCTGAATTCTCATGCCGAGGGTCGAGAATGCGGCTGGCCCGCGCAGGCGTCCATTCTCAAAAAGGAAGACGGCGACTTCGTCAGGTTTTGCCGAGGCCTGCAGGATGACCGCGCGCAGGCGGCTGAGCGGGCGCACGAGTTCGGCGGCCAGGGCGTGCACAGCCTCAACGCGCTGCACCTGCGCGTGCAGCGCGGCAGCGGATTCGAATGCCAGTTCCGCCGAGGCCTGATCGCGCTGGGCGCGGAGGGTGACAAGACGGCTCTCGCCGCGCGTGGCAAGAAAGCCTTCGACGGCCGCAGCCTCTTCCGCGTAGCGCTCGTCACTGCAGCCTTTGAAGCAGGGCGCGAGACACATTTTCATCTCGGAGTAGACGCAGCCGGGAAAGTTGGGGTCGGGATTCAAGTCGAAGGTGCAGCGGCGCAGCAGAAACAGCTTGAGCATCTCTTCGGAAAATCGTTCGGCGGCGGCGCGCGAGGGGAACGGCCCGTAGGCCCAGTCGGCTTCACGCAAGCTGGGCCGGTGCGTGACCGTAATGCGCGGGTAGGGATTGCCGCCGAGAAAGCGCACAAAAGCGGGCGCGCGCAGGTGCATCCGCTCGAGCGCCTTTGCGCCGAAAATCTCGTCCAAAAGGGAGAACTGCGCAAGCAGCGACTCAAACTCCGAGCCAGTGAGCTGCCACTCGATGCGGCGCACCAGGCCGGCGAGATGCAGGCGGCGCGGATGTTTTGCCGACGGCTGCAGCAGCCGCTCCAGCCGCGCGCGCAGGTTGGGCGTGCGCCCGATGTAGGGTTCGGCACGCGCCTCGGCGCCATGTAGCGCAAACACCGCCTGGGCCTGCGGCAACTGGCCGAGCGCGCCCTTGGGATCGGCCGGGTCGAATTCAAGAGCAAGCGGCACGGAATCGAATCACCTCGTGTTCTAGGTCACAGGTACACGTGTTCAGAGTGATTGTACGGCGCAATGCAGAATTTATTTGCATCTGAGCGCGCGCAACAAGACAACCATTCTCACGCGTCCGCATCTGAGCCGAGTGATACCGCAGTACGGGGAGGTGGTATCGTGAGACGCTTCAACTGGATTTTCCTTTCTGCTCTTCTCTTCATCCTTCCAACATGCAGTTCGGCAGGAGCCCAGCAGGCAGCGGCATCGCAGCCCTCCGCCGCGAGTGCTTCTCTGCCGATCACTCTCTCCGCGGGAACCAAAGTGGAGTTGCTCGTTACACGGCCCGTGTGGACGCTGACAGCAAAAGCCGGCGACGTGATCTACGCGCAGACTTCGTTTCCCGTCGTTTTGGGACCGGGGATCGCAATTCCAGCGGGAACGTATGTGGAAGGAGCCATCGAGAGCGTGACGCGGCCCACGCGGAGAACGAATCACGCCGAAATCGATGTTCGGTTCACGAAGATCATCTTCGCGAATGGATATGTGGTGCCGCTGCCGGGTGATCCGGATAGGGTGGCCACAACGCCAGAAGCCGGCCCGCAAAGCGAAGACGCCGAGACGTTGATTGCGATCACGATTCAGGCGACCACGGCGAACGATCTGCTACTCGATAACGGCGCCGACGTGGAGATGACGCTGGCCGCGCCTCTCGCGCTGGACGCAGAGCAAATTGCGGAAGCCATTCCGCTTTCGCGCCTGCCGCAGCCGGGACAATTCAAATCTGCCACGCAATGCCGGAATATTCCCGGCAGTCCAGGCACGCCGGGAACCTCCGATACCGTGATTCCCGGATCGCCCGGCACGCCCTCCACAACCATTCCGGGAGGGCCCGGAATGCCGGACATTACCATTCCCGGAACTCCAGCCACCCCGCCTACGGTCATTCCTGGAATGCCTGGCACTCCAGGAACGCCCGATACCATTTGTCCGCCCGCGCCGATGGTGATTTCCTGCGCACCGGTCGTCAAGAACAAACAATTGCTCACATCAAAGCCCGTGGCGGCACGTTGAAGCGCCGCATTCCGCTCGTAGAACGCCTTGGAAGGAAGACGATCCCATGTTCGTTCAATCCATTACCGCATTCATGATTGCTTCTCTGCTGACGGCGCAAAATCCGGTTCAAAGTCCGCCCGCGGCGCCGCCTGCGCAGCAAAACCCGGCGCCGCCCGCCGCGCCCACCATCACCGTGCCGGCCGGAACGGCAGTCCCGCTCACGCTGATGAACCCCGTCAAGAGCAAGTCGACGAAACCGGGAGATCAGGTGCGAGCGCTGGTGGCGTTTCCAGTCACGGTGGGATCGCGGCTCGCCATTCCCGCGGGAACCTTCGTGGAAGGGACGGTAACCCAAGTGAGCGCGCGGCCGCTGAAGAATCAGGCGCCAGCGCTGCGCGTTCATTTCACGCGGTTGCTCTTTGCGAACGGCTACTCAGTGGCGCTGAATGGCGAAAATACGCAATCGTTTCTGCTGCCCGACGAGGACAGGGTGTCGACCGTGGAAGTGGCGGAGCTGACGCTGATGCCCTTTCCGGGCGCACGTTTCGCCATGGGCGTGGGAGACCAGCCAACCTTGCCGCCGCTGCCCCAGGTTGGCCCGTCGAAGGCTGTGGTGATCGGGTCCGTGACAGGGGGATTTGCGGCCCTCATGATCACGATGTTTGCATTGGGGCGCCACCACATGAACAGCTACGACTTCGTCGTCTTCGATGTGGGATGGCAGTTCCAGATGGTGCTCGACAGCCCCGTGGTACTGGATGCGGCGCAGGTTGCCGCGGCTGCGACAACTCCGAGTGCGAATTGACACGGCGCGCTGCGGTCGCAGGATGCGCTCCTCAATCCGCGGCGTTCACCACGACGACCAGCCGTTGGGTTCCATCGAGCGAAAACTGAATGGGGGCGGCGCGCTCGCTGGAGCCGCCTGCTTCCACGTCCCGCTCAATCTTGCCGCCTGTTGCGCCAGAGATCACGACGTGTGCCCTCATCAAGGCGGGCATAACAAGCGAACGGTCCGTCCCCTGCCCTGCCGGACCATTGGCAGCGGCGGGGGCAAATTCCAGCGTGTAATTGCCCTTGGGCCAGACGCCGAAATCGGCCTTGCCGCCCGCATCGGTGGTGCGCGCCGCGCAGCCGCCGCCGGGATTCTTGCCCAGCTTGACGTCGATGCCCTTGAGCGGCGCGCCGGCGAAGACGGTCTGCGCCAGAAAAAGAAAAGCTGCCGCAACTGCGACAAAACGCGTTCTGCTTCCAAATCGGGTCGATTGGTTCATTGTGCCTCCGGGGATGTTTGATCATCCTACTACGCCCCGGATAAAACTGTCAGACTCGCCTCGAGCACGGCTCTGGCTGGGCGCAGCCTTTCGGAAAGACGGCGAAAGCTGGTATGCTGCGGGCGCAGAGAAAAGCGATTTACGGCAAGGGGGATTGCGCATATGTGGTTCCTGGGAATGGATGTGGGCACAGGTGGGACGCGGGCCGTCGTGGTCGATGGCGCAGGCAAATTGATGGGCGCAGCGTCGTGTGAACACGCGCCGTTTCGCGCGGAACATCCGGGCTGGGCGGAACAGGATCCCGAGGATTGGTGGCGCGCCGCACAGGAGGCAATTCGCGGAGCCCTGGCGGCGACGCCGGAGCCGCGCGAGCCCATTGCGGCCATTGCGCTCACCGGGCAGATGCACGGCGCTGTGATGCTGGATGAAAATGGCGCGGTGCTGCGTCCGGCGCTCATCTGGTGCGACACGCGCACCCAGCCCGAGTGCGACTGGCTCACCGCGAAGATCGGCTACGAGCGGTTGATCGAGCTCACCTGCAATCCCGCGCTGCCCAATTTCACGCTGACCAAATTGCTATGGGTCAAGACGCACCAGCCGGAGATCTTTGCGAAAATCCGCCACGTAATGTGCCCCAAGGATTATGTGCGCTACCGGCTCACCGGCGAGTTTGCCATCGACGTGCAGGAAGCGAGTGGAACGTTGCTGCTCGACGTGACGCACCGCCGATGGTCGCGCGAAGTGGCGGAGGCGGCGGGGATCGACATGAGCTGGCTGCCCCAGGTCTACGAGTCGCCGGAGATTTGCGCGCGCATCAGTGAAACCGCGGCGGGGCTGACGGGATTGAAGGCCGCAACGCCGGTTGCGGCGGGCGCGGGCGACCAGGGCGCCGGCGCTGTGGGCATGGGAATTCTGCAGCCTGGAAGCGTTTCAGCGACTATCGGGACCTCGGGCGTGGTGTTTGCGGCCACGGCGGAGCCGACGAAGGATCCCAAGGGCCGTCTGCACACCTTTTGTCACGCGGTACCGAGCCTGTGGCACGTGATGGGCGTAACCCAGAGCGCGGGGCTGAGCCTGAATTGGCTGCGCGGCACGTTTTTTGCGGGACAAAGCTACGACGCGTTGAGCGAGGGTGCGGCAAAAGTTCCTGCGGGGAGCGACGGCCTGGAGTGGGCGCCATATCTGTTGGGCGAGCGCACACCCCATCTCGATCCTGAAGTGCGCGCGGCGTTTGCAGGCATCGGCGTGGGGCATACCGGGGCGCATTTTGTGCGCGCCGTGCTCGAGGGAGTGGCGTACTCGCTGCAGGACTCGTTTACCCTCTTTCACGAGTTGGGCATTCCCGTTACTGCGATCCGGTTGGGCGGCGGCGGCGCGCGCGGCGCATTATGGCGCAAGATCCAGGCCGGGATCTACGGCAAAGCCGTGGAAGTGCTGGCGGCCGAGGAGGGCGGCGCGTTCGGTTGCGCGTTGATGGCCGGAGTGGGCGCAGGCCACTGGAAGAATCTTGACGAGGCTTGCGCGCAGGCGATCAAAGTGGCCGAGCGCATCGAGCCCGATGCGGCCGACGTGGCGGCGTACAAGGCCGGCTATGCGAAGTGGAGAAAGTTGTATCCGGCGCTGCGAGGACTAAGAAACTAGAACTGCATGCGAGGGAATATTCTGAGATTGCCGGGCAATCAAGCTCCCCAAAGCGAGTTCCCATGTCAACTGAATCCGCTGATCCCGCGTCCTCTACAGCGGCAGTCCCCGCATTCGGCTTGGGGCGCGAACGGGTGCGGACGCTGGCTCTGGCTGCAGGATTTACCGAGGCCGGCTTGGTGGCGATTCCCTACGCGGCCGAGGAACGCGATGCGAAGCGGTTTGCCGCGTGGGTGGGCGCCGGACGCGCAGGAACCATGCAGTATCTCAAGCGGACCGGTGAAGACGGACGACTGACGCGGGAACGCGTGCGCGTTCCCTTCCCCTGGGCGCGCTCGGCACTGGTGTGCTTTGCCAGCTACTCGTACGCCACCGCACCACCCTCAACCAAAACGCAAAACCCATGGAATGGGTGGATTGCGCGGTATGCGTGGAGTAGTCGAGTCGACGCGAAGGGCGAGCGGCGGCCCAGCGATTATCACAAAGTGCTGCTCAAGCGGCTGCGCGATGTGGAGGCGCGGCTGCATGCGGAGATGGGTGAGTTCGAGTCGCGCTGCTACGTAGACACCGGCCCGGTGGTGGAACGCGCGCTCGCCGTGGCGGCCGGGCTGGGATGGGCAGGCAAAAATACCTGCCTGATTCATCCCCAGCTGGGCTCGTGGGGATTTCTTGCGGTGCTGTTGACGTCGCTCGAAGTCAGCGAGCCAGGAGGTCAGCGAGCCAGCGAGTCAGCGGGCCGGCATATTGGCGGACCAACTCTGGTTCCTGACCATTGCGGTTCTTGCCGGCGCTGCATTGAGGCCTGCCCGACGCACGCGCTCGATTTGCCCTACCAGATGGACGCAACGCGATGCATCTCCTACCTGACCATCGAACACAAGGGACCGATTGCCGAGGAGCTGATGCCGGGCATCGGCCGCCAGGTTTTCGGCTGCGACATTTGCCAGGATGTGTGCCCCTGGAATGAAAAAGCGCTGCGGAAGGGACCGATTGTTGTCGATGCGGAGCTCGAGCCGCGCGCGGAGCTGATCAATCCCGCACTCGATTGGCTGGCGGCCCTCAACGAGAAGTCCTTCGAGCGGGAGTTCAACGGCTCGCCGGTGCGCAGGGCGGGATTCTGGGGCCTCAAGCGCAACGTGGCCATCGCCATGGGCAACAGCGGACTTGCTCAGTACGCGGCAAGACTCGAAGAGTGGGCCACGGCCAGCGATGAGGGTTTGCGCAGCGCGGCGCGATGGGCGCTGGCAAAGCTCCGCACGTAAACCATGCGGAGCGAGCCGGGGATCTGAATGCGCCGGTGCTTTTGCCACCTTCGCCGCCGCGCCGCAGGGGCAGGCCGGACGTTGCGAGCTATCCTTGAATAAGCGCCACCGAGAACAGCGCATCAAATTGCAAGAGGCCCGAAACAGTATCGGGCTGCAAGAGACCTGGGACAGTACCAGGCTCAATGGAAGGACGCGACCTTTGGCTGAAGACTCACACTCCGTTCTCGAACAAGCCCGCGACGCCGGCGCAACGCTCGCAGCCGCAGCCAAAGGCCCTCCGGAGCCGGCCAAGGAGTCGAAATGGTACGTCTGGCGCCGCAGCGGCACCGCGCTAGTCGCCTACCTGCTCGATAGCGAGGTACACACCTTCGCATTCAGCGTGGCAGCCAACGCCATCATCTCTTTCATTCCCTTTGCGGTGCTGCTCTACACGCTCGCGCTCTCGATCTTTCATTCGCAAGCCATGAAGGGCGTCGTCGACCAAATGGTGAATTACTATCTTCCTTCCGCAGCCAAGCAGCAGGACTGGCTAGTGGACACCATCTTTAAAGAAGCCGTGCTGCCGTTGCTGCACCATAAGAGCGCGCAGGTCCTCTCACTAGTGATGATTCTCATCGCCTGCACCGGCATTTTCCTGCCTTTGGAGGTAGCCCTCAATCAAGCGTGGGGCGTGCCCAAAAGCCGCAACTACCTCTTCAACCAGGCGATTGCTTTCGGGCTGGCCATTCTCATGGCCGCGCTCGCGCTCCTCAGCATGATCGTGACTGTTTGGGTGAAGGGCGCTCTCGGCTTCGTCACTTTCCACAGCACGAATGGCTTCATCGCATGGACTTCCGATGGCATCACCTTTCTTTGTTTGACGGTCTCCAGCGGCGCGGCCGCAATCCTGTTCTTGTTCTCGGTTTATTACGTGCTCCCCAATCGCAAGGTGCCCTGGCGGCCGGTTTTGCGCATATCGATCATCACGGGCATCATCTGGCTTGTCGCGCGGTTCCTCTTTGCCTTGGCAATTCCTCATATCGACCTGAGCATGTACGGCCCGTTCTATGTCTCCGTGAGCTTGCTGTTCTGGGCGTATATTTCGGGGCTGATCCTTTTTGCGGGAGCGCAGTTCAGCGTGGCGCGCTGGGGTCAAAAGGCGGGGAGTAGCCAATAGCCAGTAGGGAGAAGAAAGCCGGCCAAAATCGAATGCCTTGCTTATCCGTGAAAATCGTTCGGTTTGTCGATGAATCCTTCCCGGGCTTCGTCGAGTGCGAATTCATTGACGCCAACCAGCGGAAGCACACGCTCGTTGATAAGGTTCCGACATTTTCAGCGCTCACTCTCTGGAACGATTCCGAGTATCCGCAGCCTGGCGTCGCGTTCTGCCAGGTTCTGGAGGACATTAACGATGGATCGGACCGGGAACTTGTGCGCATCACAATTGCCAAACCCTACGGCATGGAAACCGTGGACGGAGAAACCGAGTTTGTCGTGGAAAAGTCGCAAATCACGGAAGATTCCTCACGGTAATCCAGACCGCAACTCCCTTATTCCCAACTCGCCATCCCTTCGCTTTGTGTTCGCTGCCCGATCGCGTTAATCTCGTGAGAGCACCATGTCCCCGCTTCCACCCCAGCCCGCCGAGACAACCGACCCGCTTGCCTGCTTTCACCCGGTAACGGCAGCGTGGTTCAAAGCGGTCTTCGACGCGCCCACGGCGCCGCAGCGCCTGGGCTGGCCGGTGATTGCGCGCGGAGAGAGTGCGCTGATCCTGGCGCCGACCGGCACCGGCAAGACGCTGGCCGCGTTTTTGTGGTGCCTGGACCGGCTGATGCTTGAAAGCAGGGAACAGGGATCAGGGAACAGGGATCAGAAAGCGACGCGAGAAGAGCGGCGCGGTTGCCGCATTGTCTACGTGTCGCCGCTGAAGGCGCTGGCCGTGGACGTGGAGCGGAATTTGCGCTCGCCGCTGGCCGGCATGGCCAACATGGCGCGGCGCATGGGCGTCGCGTTTCACGAGCCGCAGATCAGCGTGCGCACGGGCGACACGCCGCAGCGCGAGCGCGCCCGCTTCGCGCGCCATCCCGCCGACATTCTCATCACCACGCCGGAATCGCTCTATCTGCTGCTGACGTCGCAAGCGGCCGAGGCGCTGCGCACCGTGGAGACCGTCATCATCGACGAGATTCATGCGCTGGTGCCCACCAAGCGCGGCGCGCACCTGGCGCTGACTTTGGAACGGCTGGAGGCGCTGACGGGGAGGCCCCTGCAACGCATCGGCCTTTCGGCCACGCAGCGGCCGCTTGAAGAGGTGGCGCGGTTCCTGGGCGGAGTGGAAGTACAGGGACCAAGGGACCAAGGGACCGAGGGACCGAGAAGGTCCGCGGCAAAAGAGCATGGGGAACAGAAAGTCGAAGATCCGGAATCAGACCTCAGCAATCAGCTCGCTGATTCTGTGCTCGCTGGGGTGGCTTGTTCCCTGCCTTTGCGCTACCGGCCCGTCACAATCGTCAATGCCGCCGCGCGCAAGCAACTCAAGCTGCGCATCGAAGTTCCGGTGGAGGACATGGCGCGCCTCGGCGAGATGGAGGAGATTCCTTCGGGCCCAGCCTCGCAAACGCCGCGACGCGTCTCCATCTGGAACGCGATCCATCCCCGGCTGCTCGAGATCATTCGCGAGCGCAACTCGACGATTCTGTTTGTGAATGCGCGCCAAACTGCCGAACGCCTCGCCGGAGCGCTCAACGACCTGGCCGGCGAACCCATCGCCCGCGCCCATCACGGATCGCTGGCAGCGGCGCAGCGCTCGGTGATCGAGGAGCAACTCAAGGCGGGACAGATTCGCGCGCTCTGCGCCACTTCGACGCTCGAACTGGGCATCGACATGGGCGCGGTGGATCTCGTGATTCAGATCGAGTCGCCGCCTTCGGTCGCGAGCGGCATGCAGCGCATCGGCCGCGCCGGCCACCACGTGGATGCGGTGAGCGAGGGAATTCTTTTTCCCAAATATCGCGCCGACCTCGTGGCATGCGCCGCTGTAACGCGCGCCATGCACGAGGGGCACATCGAGTCCACGCGCTTTCCGCGCAATCCGCTTGATGTGCTGTGCCAGCAGTTGGTGGCGATTGTTGCAAGTGCAGGGAGCAAGGGACCAAGGGACCGAGAGAACAAGAAAGCAGGGACCAAGGGAACAAGGGAACGAGGGACCAAGAAAGCGGGTGCGCTGAAACTCAATTTCGACGGTTGGGAAAGCACAGACTCCTCTAACTCCGCTAACTCCGCCAACTCCGCCAACTCCGCTAACTCCGCCAACTCCGCTAACTCCGCCAACTCCGCTTCTTCCGAAGTCCCCGTCGACTATCTCTTCGACCTGGTGCGGCGGGCAGCGCCATTTGCAACGCTTTCGCGAACGGCTTTCGAGGGCGTGCTCGATCTACTCAGCGGCCGCTACCCTTCCGACGAGTTCGGCGAGCTGCGCCCGCGATTGACGTGGGACCGCGTGCGCAACGTGGTCACGGCGCGTGATGGCGCGGCGCGGCTTGCCATTCTCAACGCCGGCACCATCCCCGACCGCGGTCTTTACGGCGTTTTCCTCGCGTTCACTGAGGGCAAATCGGTGCGCGTGGGCGAACTCGACGAAGAGATGGTCTTCGAGTCGCACCCCAACGAGACTTTCATCCTCGGGGCGTCGACCTGGCGCATTACCGACATCACGCACGACCGCGTGCTGGTGACGCCCGCGCCCGGCGAGCCGGGCAAGATGCCGTTCTGGAAGGGCGACGGGCCGGGACGCCCGCTCGAGTTTGGGCGACGCATCGGCGCCATGGTCCGCGAGCTGCGTGCATTGCCGCAGGCCGCAGCGCTCACGCGCCTCGTCAACGACCACGACCTCGATCCCGGCGCGGCCGAAAATCTATTGCGCTTTCTCGCCGACCAGGCCGAATCGACCGGGCAGGTCCCCGACGACCGCACCATTGTTGTGGAGCGATGCCGTGACGAACTGGGCGACTGGCGCGTGTGCGTGCTCACGCCTTTCGGCAGCCGCATCCACATTCCATGGGCCATGGCCGTGAGCGCGCGCATCCGTGCGGCCGGAGGGCCTGAAGTCGAAACGTTGTGGGGCGACGACGGATTCGTCCTGCGCTTTCCTGACACCGACGAGCCGCCCGATTCAGATTGGATTCTGGTGGAAGCGGCCGAGGCCATGCAGCTGGTGTTGCGCCAGTTGGGCTCGACGGCGCTGTTTGCGGGGCGCTTTCGCGAGGCTGCGGGTCGCGCCTTGCTACTGCCTCGCCGCCGCGCCGATCAGCGCTCGCCTCTGTGGCAGCTGCGCAAGCGCTCCTACGATCTGCTCAGCGTGGCCTCGCGGTACCCTTCTTTCCCGCTGCTGCTCGAGGCTTATCGCGAGTGCCTGCGCGATGTGTTCGACATGCCGGCGCTGATTGAAACCCTGCGCGCCATTGAGCAGCGGCAACTCCGCGTGCACGTGGTGGAGACGCGCAAGCCTTCGCCGTTTGCTTCGTCGCTGCTCTTCAGCTACGTGGCCAATTTTCTTTACGAAGGCGATGCGCCGCTGGCCGAACGCCGCGCCCAGGCCCTCTCCATCGACCAGGATCAGTTGCGCGAGCTGCTGGGCGAGGCCGATCTGCGCGAACTTCTCGATGCTGATGCCATCGCGGAAGTGGAAGAAGCCGCGCAATGCCTTACCGAGAATTACCGCGCGCGCTCGGCAGACGGCATGCACGATCTATGCCTCAAGTTGGGCGATCTTTCACGCGAAGAATTGGCTCGCCGCGTAATCTCTGCGGATTTGCTTACGCATATCGATCGGTTGATTCGATCGCGGCGCTTGCTCGATCTGCGCATCGCCGGCGAAAAACGGCTGATCGCCGCCGAGGACGCCGCGCGCTACCGCGATGGGCTGGGCATTCCTTTGCCGCCAGGGCTGGCAACTGCACTGCTCGAGCCTGTGGCGCATCCTGTGCTCGAACTGGTACGCCGCTACGCGCGCACGCATGGGCCGTTCACGCTACGCGAGGCCGCGGATCGATTTGCACTCGACGCGGAAGCGGTGGAACATGTGCTGCGGCAACTTGCAGCGGAGGGCCGCGTGCTCGAAGGCGGCTTCCGGCCGGGCGGACTCCATCGCGAGTGGTGCGATGCGGAGATTCTGCGGCAGATTCGCCGAAAGTCGCTGGCCCGGCTGCGCCGCGAAGTGGAACCGGTGGAGCAGCACACGCTGGCGCGCTTCCTCACACACTGGCAGGGGCTGCTGGCGCCGCGGCGCACGGGAACTGCGCATCTGGATGCGCTGCTCGATGCGATCGAAAATCTGCAGGGCGCGCCGCTGCCTGCATCGCTGCTTGAAACGTCGATTCTGCCTGCGCGCATTGCCGATTTCACGGCTGCCGGGCTCGACACATTGATTGCAGCGGGCGAAGTGGCGTGGGCGGGGGTGGAACCGATCGGCGAGCGCGACGGCCGCATTGCGTTGTTTTTGGCCGACAAACTTCCGCTATTGGCACAGAGGCGACCGCTAGTGGAACCGCTGACCGAACGCGAGGAAAAACTTCTCGCAGTTCTCGAATCCACCGGCGCGAGTTTCTTCGATGCGCTGCACCAGGCGGCGGGCTCGGGCTACCCGGGTGAGACGATCGATGCGCTCTGGAGCCTTGTGTGGTGCGGGCTCATCACCAACGATTCGCTGCATGCGCTACGCGCGTACATTGCCCGGCCCGACAGCGCGCGCACTCCGCGCCGGTTGCAAACCGGGATGGTCTTCCGCTCGCGCCGCACTACGCCGCCGACGGCGCAAGGAAGATGGTCCGCATTGCCGCTGCTGGCCTGTGAACACGGGGATTTGAAAGGGCACGCCTTCAGCCGTGCCGATAGACTGCAGTCAATTGTTCCGGCTTTAGCCACTGAGGGAAAGGACGTTTCCTGCGAATCCGTCCCCCAGGGGCTGAAGCCCCGAGAATTTTCAACGGCGGCTGGCGGCACGGCTAAAGCCATGCCCTTTCAAAGCAGCGCTGGCCCGACAACCACCGAGCGCAGCCACGCACTCGCGATGCAGTTGCTTCACCGCTACGGAGTGCTGTTGCGCGAATCGGTTGCGGCGGAAAATGTTCCCGGCGGCTTCAGCGCGGTCTACGACGTGCTGAAGGCTCTGGAAGAAAGCGGCCGCATTCGCCGGGGCTATTTTGTTGGCGGCCTCGGCGCCACGCAATTCGCGCTGCCGGCTGCCGTGGATCTGCTGCGCCAATTGCGTGCCGAGCCGCCTCTCGAAAAACCGGAATTCGTGCAGTTGGCTGCCACGGATCCGGCGAATCCCTATGGATCCGTGCTGCGCTGGCCGGAGTTGCCGGTCGCTGAGGAAGATTCCGAAAGCGCGCCACGAGTGCTCACGCGTGCGGCGTATGCGGAAGTAATTCTGCGCAACGGCCGTCTGGTGGCGTGGCTCAAGCGCGCCAATCCCAATCTGCTGGTGTTTTTGCCTGCCGAGGAACCGGAGCGCTCGCAAACGGCGTCTGGGCTCGCGCATTTTCTGTGCGCGCGCGGCCAGGCGCGAATGCACATTCATAGCCACGAGGGCGTGCTCATCACGACCATCAACGGCCAGCCGGTGGGCGCGCACTTCATGGCGCGGTTCCTCATGGATGCAGGCTTTCATCCCGGCCCGCTAGGGATGCACCTGCGAAGGATTCATCTGCCGGTGGCGCAAGCACAGCCGCCCCGGCCCGAGGTGCAATAAATCATGCCCGAAGGCGACACCATTTTTCGCACCGCGCGCAACCTGGGCCGCGCGCTTGAGGGCAAACCTGTGACGGCGTTTCGCTCCACGTTTCCGTGGCTGATGCGCTTCAATGACGACACGCCGCTTGCCGGGCAGACGGTGGAACACGTGGAGGCACGCGGCAAATGGCTGCTGGTACATTTTTCCGGTGGCGGCATTCTGGCCTCGCATCTGCTGATGAACGGACGCTGGCACATCTACCGGCGCGGCGAGCGCTGGCAGCTTGCGCACATCCACATGCGCATCGTGATCGAGAACGAGCAGTACCAGGCAGTGGGCTTTCGCGTGCCCGTGGCGCGCATGCACACTCAACAGTCACTCGATCGCGATCTGCGCGTCGCCGTCCCGGAGAACGATCTGCTGCGCAAGGAGTTCGACGCCGCGGCGGCGCTGGAAAGGCTGAGGTCGCGCCCAGGCGAAGCCATCGCCGACGCATTGCTCGATCAATCGGTCCTGGCCGGCGTGGGCAACGTCTTCAAATCGGAGATCTGTTTCGTCAACGGCCTGAACCCGTTTCGCACCGTCGCGTCGCTTTCGCGCGACGAGGCTGCGGCGGCCATTGCCAGCGCGCAAAAGCTGCTCAGGACCAATGTGCTTGAGGATTCAGGTGACACGATTGTGACTTACCGCGGGCAGCAGCGGCGCACGACGCACGCATCGGACCCGAGCCAGAGCCTGTGGGTGTACGGGCGCGCGGGCGAGCCATGCCGGCGCTGTGGCGAGCCCATCCGCCGCCGCATACAGGGCGCGGATGCGCGCGTCACTTTCTGGTGTCCGCGTTGCCAGCCCATGCCGGACGGCAGCGATGTTGATGGCTAGATCTCAATTCCCCGACTTGCCGAGGCCGAAGATCTTCTGCAGGATGTTGCGGTGGTCATCACCGCCCGGGCCTTTGTGGTCGCAGGTTTCGGTGGGCGCGGTACCGTCGAGAAAAGCTGCTGTGTAATCGTCGGGGCAAGCGCCATCGGCCAGCAAGTTGGTGTTCTGGTCGAGGGTGACGATCTGGACGCCGTCGGGCGGCGTGAACTCGTTGGTGTCGGAGTACTGCGGCAACAGGATGGCTTTTTTCATGAACGCAGCCCAGATGGGCGCGGCCACCTGCGCGCCCTGGATGCGTCCGCGATTTTCCGGATCAAGCGGAGTGTAATCGTCGTTGCCCACCCACACAATGCAGAGCAGGCTGCTGGTGTAACCGGCAAACCATGCGTCGTGATCGGTGCCGGTTTTTCCCGCGGCTGGCGCAGTAAAGCCCATACCGCGCACGCCCGCGGCCGTGCCTCCATTCATCACGGCCTCCATCATGTTTGTGGTGAGATAGGCGACGCGCGGGTCGAGCACCTGGCGCGTGGCGGGCGTGTAGTCGTCGATGATGTCGCCGGTGGGTGTGCGCACGCTGGCCAGCATCCAGGGATCGATGTGCACGCCGCCGTTGGTAAACACCGTGTAGGCCCCGGCCATATCGAGCGGCGTGGCGTCGTAAGAGCCGATGGCCATAGACGGCGTGGCCTGCGCGCTCTTCACGCCCGCATCGCGCGCCAGCGCGGCCACGCGATCGAGACCCACCATGATAGCCAGCTTGATGGTCGCGACATTGTCCGATCGCATCAAAGCGTAGCGCGCCGTGATTACGCCGTAGCTCTCGCCCTGAAAGTTATGCGGCGTGTACTCGTACGGCGTTCCTTCCCCGAAGGTGGCCTGCGCATCGTCCAGCATGGTCACCGGCGAGAATAGACTCGTCTGATTCGGAAGCATCGTGCCTTCCACAGCCGTTTGAAAAGCGGATGCGTAGACGAAGGGCTTGAAGATGGAGCCGGTGGGCCGATGCGAAACCGCGTGGTTCACTTGGCTACTGCCGTAGTTGCGCCCTCCCACCAGAGCCAGCACCTGGCCGGTGCGCGGATTGAGCGCGATCACCGCCACCTGCGGGTAGACGTACGGCTTGCCTAATTTCTTGTCGCGCGCATGCACAGCGTCAATCTTCGTGTCCACCAGGTGAATCGTCGAGTCCACGGCTTCTGTGGCCAGGCGCTGCAGATCGGGATCGAGCGAGGTGTAGATGCGCAGCCCTTCGCGGTTGAAGTCGCGATCGCCGAGCCGTTGCGTCAACTGATCGTGCACCAGGTCGACAAAGTAGGGCGCTTCGCTTTCATCCACGCTGCCCGGGACCAGGTGCAGCGGCTCTCGCTTGGCGGTTTCAGCCTGATCCTTGGTGATGGCGCCGGTTTCCACCATCGCGTCCAGCACCAGGTTGCGCCGCTCAATAGCCCGCTCCGGATGGTGGAAGGGATTCAGGCGGCTGGGGCTCTGGATTAGCCCGGCAAGCAGAGCGCACTCTGCCAGGTCGAGTTCGTTCACATCCTTGCCAAAGTAGTCCTGCGATGCCTCGCCGAAGCCGTCGATGGAAAAACTGCCGATTTGGCCGAGGGGGATTTCGTTGGCGTACATGGCGAAGATCTGCGTCTTATCGAAGCGGTGCTCGAGGATGATGCTGATGACAGCTTCGCGCATTTTGCGCGAATAGGTGCGCTCGGGCGTGAGGAAAAATCCGCGCGCCAACTGCTGCGTGAGGGTGGATGCGCCCTCGGTGTAGCGATGCAGGTGAAAGATGTCGTTGCGCATCGCGCCCAGGATGCGCCAATAATCGATACCGCTGTGCTCAAAGAAGCGCCGGTCCTCGATCGCGATAACGGCATGCACCAGGTTGGGCGGAATCTCTTCGTAGGTAAGCACACGGCGCTTGGTGCGCTGCGCGCCCTCGCTCAGGCCGGTGATGAGCAGCGGCTCAAGCTCGTAGCTCGAAAGCGCCTGTCCGCGCACGTCGCGGATGGTGTCGACCACGCCGCCGCTCAAGTGGATGGTAGCGCTATCAGGTGCGTGATAAGATTGCGCGCCGGGCCGCACGGTGATCTGCTGCACGCCCAGGCTGAACGTGCCCAGCGGCGATGCTTGCGAAGCACCATCGCCGGTATAGCCGGCCTCGCGCAGTTCGTTGGCGATCAACTGCACGGTGAACTTCTGCCCCGGCCGCACCTCGCGTGGAGCGGCGAAAATTTGCGCGGTGCTGGCGAAGATCGGCTGCTTGAGCCGCTCGTCCACAATGCCCGTGTATTTGATGTAGAAAAAGCTGAAGACGCAAATGCCCACCAGCGCCACGCAGCCCAAGGCTGCCAGCAGGCCCCACAGAATCCGCGACCTGAGGTGATGGCCCGCAGCGGGCTTCGCGAACCGGACTTTTAACGCCATCGCCGCTCCTGAAAAGAAGCTCTTAGCTACTAGCCTCTTGTATCCCGAGCCTGAAATTCATTACGAAAGTACATTGTCATCCTGAGCGTAGTTTGCCGCGTTTTTTGCGGCAAACGGAGTCGAAGGATCTGCGGTTGTCTTTCCATGGACTTCAGGATCACCACGCTAGCCGTTCTTCTTTCAGCCGAGCTCTGCGACTACAAGCAGCTATCGAAACACAGACCGACGCACGCAAAAGCTGGAAGCTAGGAGCTAGAGGCTAGAAGCTGCTCCTCGTCGACGCGCTTCTTCACCAGCGCCACTACATCATTCAAGGCTACGTCGACGCTCGTACTCGTGGAGCGCGTCACCAGTTCAACCTGGCCCGCGGCGGCCTTCTTGCCCACGTTGATGCGGTAGGGAATGCCCACCAGATCCGCGTCCTTGAATTTGACGCCGGCGCGCTCGTCCCTGTCATCCAGAAGCACGTCGAGCCCCGCCGCTTCAAGATCGGCAGCGAGTTTTTCGCCGGTCTCGCGCAGCGCCGCGTCGCCCACGTTCGTAACCGTGACCACCACAGTGAACGGCGCAATCGAAGCCGCCAGGCAAAAGCCGTTGGCGTCGTTGGCCTGTTCAATGGCCGCCGTCAGAATGCGCTCGATGCCGATGCCGTAGCTGCCCATGATCGGCGTCACTTCTTTGCCGTTGGGGTCGAGGACGCGCAGGCCCATCGACTCGGAATACTTGTAGCCGAGCTTGAAGATGTGGCCCACCTCGACCGCTCTTCCGACCACGAGAGAGCCGGCGCAGAAGCCGTCTGGGCGAAACGGAAAAATCACGCGGTTCTCCGCGCCCGGCTCTGGAACGTACCTGGTCGGACACCCCTCACCTTGATTCACATTCCGGATGTCCGCGATCAGGGTCCATGAGAAGTCACGGCCTGGAGTCACATTGCGCAGGTGATAGTCGAGCTTGTTTGCGCCGCATACCATGTTCTTGCGGCCTTCAAGTGCCTTGTCAAGAATAATGACAGGACGTTTAAAGTACCAACGAACATTTGTCCCCGCATAATCCATTGGGGGCTTGTGTTCGTCGCCAGCAACCGATTCTGGCAATATGCCCTGATTTCGGAGAAACGCGAAATTCTCAGCGTCAAGAGCATTCAATCCTATCGGTCCAAGATAGCCTGCGGGTGCGCGAAAAGTCTTCTCCACATCCTCTGAGGTCATCAGGTTAAGCTCCACTGCCCCAACCAGAGCATTGAGCTTAGCTTCGTTGAGCGTGTGATCGCCGCGCAAAAAAGCTACCACAGGTATGCGCGCCGTACGGTGAGATATATGGAAACCAGCCATATAGGCAACGCACTTAATGTCCTGGCTCGGCGAGATATTCAAGAACTCCGAAACGTCAGCTATATCTCCTTTGCCGGGCGTATGGACTAGCTCGGGCTTTCCATCTCCGGTTGGTTCCATCTCGATAACCGCGTCCAAGCGCGACGTGGCCTTCTCGAGGTTCGCTGCATAATTGTTGCAGAGCTCGCAGCTTGCGATGAAGTCCTCGCCCGCGTCGGTGTAGACCATGAACTCCTGCGATTGCGAGCCGCCCATGGCGCCTGAATCGGCCTCCACGGCGACAAACTTGAGGCCGCAGCGCGTGAAGATGGCGCGATACGTCGCGTCGTGCAGATTGAAGCTTTTGTCGAGACCAGCCTCGTCGATGTCGAAGGAATACGCGTCCTTCATGATGAACTGGCGCACGCGCAGCAGGCCCGACTTGGGCCGCGGCTCGTCGCGGAACTTGGTCTGAATCTGGTACCAGATCTGCGGCAGCTGCTTGTAGCTGCGCAATTCGCCGCGCGCAATCGAGGTCATGATCTCTTCGTGCGTCATGCCCAGGCACAGGTCGGCGCCCTTGCGGTCCTTGAGACGGAACATGTTGTCGCCCATGGTCGTCCACCGGCCGCTCTCCTCCCACAGCTCACGCGGCAGAATGGCCGGGAGATAAAACTCCTGGCCGACCTTGTCCATTTCCTCGCGCACGATGGCGATGATCTTGTTCAGCGCGCGCTGCCCAAGAGGGAGGTAGTTGTAGATGCCGGCGCCGAGCTGGCGGATATAGCCGGCCCGCAGCAGAAATTTGTGACTGGCCACCTCGGCGTCTGACGGGGCCTCGCGAAGAGTAGGAATGAAGAGTTTCGACCAACGATGCATAGAAAGAAAAGCGAACTTTCCCGCCCGCAGGCTGCGGACGAAGTGCAAATGACAGCAGGTTTCATTCTAAATGTCCGATGAGTCCCCGGCCCGGGATGCCAGGTCGTACGACACATTGCGCGCAATAGCAGCGAGACAATGCGGGGCAGTGCGGCCAGGACCGGACGGTCCGGACACACTGCCCCGCTGGAAATTAGATGGCCGGATATCGGCCGCTGGAACGTGCTTCTAGTTCCTCTGGGCCCACTTAATCGCGAGATCGAGCTGGTGCTCGGCGTCGCGCAGGTCCTGCTCGGCCTTGGCTCCATGGCCTTCCATGTCATAGTGATTGGCGGCGCGGGCTTGCTCCATTTCGTGGATGGCTTCAGTGACATGCTGATGAACCTTGTCGAGGGCGTGCCAGTCGCGAACCTCGGCCGACACAACCGCGCCGCTGGCGAAGGCAACGGCCAGAGCGAGTACAGCGTAGAGCTTTTTCATGGTGGTTATCTCCATTCTCTTGTTCGTGTGCGGGATGGGGCGCCTATGGCTGCCCGCAACTACGGTACAACAGCACGCGAGCGCCTGCGAAGTAAATTCCTTTTGCAGGGAGATGAATTTTGTGTGCCGCGAACCGGCGGTTGGGGTGGCTTGGTCCCTGCATTCAGATCAGCTCCACGCCCCACAGGTCGTGCAGATGCACGACGCCTTCGACCGTTCCGTTCGCGGCGACGACGACCAGCGAGGTGATTTTGCGCTCTTCCAGGATCGCCAATGCTCTTGCGCCCAATTCGCTCGATGCAATTGTGCACGGGTGCGGATTCATGGCCTCGCCCGCGGTCTTGCTCAACGCCGCTCCGCCTTCGCGCTCGAGCAGACGCCGCAGGTCGCCGTCGGAGATGACGCCGCAGAGCCGGCCGTCCTCCTGCACCGTGGTGATGCCGAGCTTCTTCGACGACATCTCGAAGATCACATCGGCCATGGGCGTGAACGGCGTGACGGCGGGAATCTCTTCGCCGGAGTGCATCAGCTCGCGCACTTTGGCAAGCTGCTTGCCGAGCTTGCCTCCGGGGTGCAGTTCGGCAAAATCTTCGGCGCGGAAGCCTTTGCGCAGGCTGACGGCAACGGCCAGCGCATCGCCCAGCGCGAGCATGGCGGTGGTGGAGGCGGTGGGCGCGAGATTCAACCCGCAGGCTTCGCGCTCCACCGAGCAATCGAGTGCCACGTCGCTGGCCTGCGCCAAGGTTGACTGCAGATTGCACGAAAAACTAACCAGCGCGTCGCCTTTACGCTTGACGGTGGCGAGCAGGCGCAGAATTTCCTCGGTTTCTCCTGATGCCGACAGTGCGATCACCACGTCGCCCGCCATGAGCACGCCCAGGTCGCCGTGCACGGCCTCAGCAGGATGCAGAAACAGTGCTGGCGAGCCGGTGGAGCTGAGCGTGGCGGCGATCTTTTGCGCGATGATGCCGCTTTTGCCCATGCCGGTGACCACCACGCGGCCATTCAACTCGCCGCAGCGAAGAATCATTTCGACGGCGCGCGAGAACGGCGCGGCCATGGTCCCCTCGAGGCGCGTGGCCAGAACCTCGAGCGCGGCGGCTTCAGTGCGCACCAGTGCAGCCGGCTGGAACGCGTCATCTTGCTTGTGAGAACTCATCGGCCTTTGATGGTAACAGCTTACGACGTGAACCGTGGACCGTGAGCCGTGGGCCGATGGTAGCGCGCCGTTCATGGTCTACGGTTCACGGTTCACGGATCACGTTTCACGATTCTCGATCCGCGCCCCGTAAAATAGATCCATGAGGTCCATCCCCATGCGGCGCAACACTCTGGTTCTGGGCGCGACGCTCTTGATTCTGGCCATCTTTGCCTGGGCCGGGTGGGCGAACTGGGAGTATCGCCGGCAGGAGGCCGAACGCCTGCTCTCAGGCACGAGCCAGGGTGAACTGGTGCCCGCGCCGGGAGGCGGCACACCGCAATACGTTTCTCCCCTCAACGGCAAACCCGCGCCGGCCTTTGAACTCAAAGATTTGAGCGGAAACAAAGTCTCGCTCGAGAGCTACCGCGGCAAAGCCGTGCTCGTCAACTTCTGGGCCACGTGGTGCGGGCCCTGCAGGGTCGAGACGCCATGGATCATCGAACTGCGCAACAAATACGCGGCGCGAGGCTTTGAGGTGCTCGGCGTTGACACGGAAGGCGACGACCTCGAGAAAAACGATAAGGCCGGATGGGCAAAGGCCACGGCCGCCGCGGGCAAGTTCGTCGCGGAAGAAAAGATTTCTTACCCGGTGCTGCTCGACGGCGACTCCATCAGTCGCGACTACGGCGGGCTCGACGATCTGCCCATTTCGTTCTTTGTGGACCGCAAGGGCGTGGTGGTTGCAGCACAAGTGGGGCTGACCTCGGAGAGCGACATCGAGAGTAAGATTCAGAAGGCGCTGGCAAATTAAGCGAGCCAGCAAGTTGGCAAGTCAGCGGGCCGGCCTTTGAGACGAACGAGGGATTTGAGATCGATGCTTGATGTGAGGAAAAATCTCTTTGCGCCAATTCTGGTCTTCGCGATTGGCTTGGCGGCTGCGCACGGACAGAGCTCGACCGCGCAAAGCCGGCCGCTTGTGAAGACCGATGCGGTGACGTATCTCTTTCCTGAGCAGGTGAGCGTGCCGGCTGGCAAGCCTACCCATGTGACGCTGCACTTCCGCATCGCGCAGGGGCTGCACGTCAACTCGCACACGCCCAACTACGAGTACCTGATTCCGACCACATTCTCGATTCCCGACGGCGCGGGCGTGCAGCTCGCCAGTGCTTCGTACCCGGCAGGCTCCTTGATGGCGCTGACGTACGATCCCACCACCAAGCTGAGCGTATACACCGGCGAATTCATCATCCAGGTGAGCATTGTGGCCACCGCGGGCAATCACCTGGTCGAGGGCAAGCTGCGCTACCAGGCCTGCGATAACAATCAGTGCATGCCGCCCAAAACCATCACGGTGGCGATTGATGTGATTGGGAAGTGACTTAGATTTGACAGTTTACGCATGAAGTGCCCTGCGGCCAGGTTCTATCCGCCCGCCTTCTTCTCAATCTTCGCCCACGTATCCTTCAGTGGCAGTGTCCGATTGAAAACAAGTTTCCCGGCCGTCGTGTCGGGATCGACGCAGAAATATCCGACGCGCTCGAACTGGAATCGGTCTCCCGGCTTGGCCTCGGCGAGCGAAGGCTCCAACTTGGCGTCGTTCACGATCTCGAGCGAGTTGGGGTTGAGATTGTCGAGAACGTCCTGACCTTCCGCTAGGTCGTAGGGATCGGGCTTTGAGAAGAGTTTGTCGTAGAGTCGAATTTCGGCCGTGATAGCGTGCGCGGCCGAGACCCAGTGCATCGTCGACTTGACCTTGCGGCCGTCGGGTGACTGGCCGCCGCGGCTCAGGGCATCGTAAGTGCAGTGCACCTCGACCACGTTGCCCGCGGCGTCTTTGACCACATTTTGCGCGGTAATGAAATAGGCGTTGCGCAGACGGACCTCTTTGCCGGGGCTCAGGCGGTAATACTTGGGCGGAGGAATCTCGCGAAAGTCGTCCTGCTCGATGTAAAGTTCGCGCGAGAAGGGTACCTTACGCGTGCCGGCTTCAGGGTCTTCGGGGTTGTTTTGGACTTCGACGTATTCGGCAAGATCGCCATTGGGGCCCTCAGGATAGTTGTCGATGATCACCTTGAGCGGGTGAAGGACGGCCATGGCGCGGCGGGAGCGGTGGTTAAGATCGACGCGCTGGAAGTGCTCGAGCATTTCGATATCGACAATGCCATTGGTGCGCGAGACTCCGGCTGCGGTGACGAAGGCGCGGATGGCTTCTGGCGTGTATCCGCGGCGGCGGACGCCAGAGAGCGTGGGCATGCGCGGATCGTCCCAACCATTCACGCGGCCCTCCTGCACGAGCTGCAGCAGCTTGCGCTTGCTCATCAGCGTGTAAGTGATGCTGAGGCGATCAAATTCAATTTGCTGCGAAGGGAAGATGCCTAGATGCTCGATGAACCAGCGATAGAGCGGCTGGTGGTCGGCAAACTCGAGTGAGCACATGGAGTGGGTGACGTGCTCGATCGAATCCGACTGGCCGTGCGCGTAGTCGTACATGGGATAGATGCACCACTCGTCGCCGGTGCGGTGATGCGTGGCGTGCAGGATGCGGTACATGACCGGGTCGCGCATGTTCAGGTTGGGCGAGGTCATGTCGATCTTGGCTCTCAGGACACGTGAGCCGTCGGGGAACTCGCCTTTCTTCATGCGAACAAACAGGTCAAGATTCTCTTCGACCGACCGATCGCGATAGGGGCTGTCCGTGCCGGGCTCGGTGAGCGTGCCGCGATGCTGGCGAATTTCGTCGGCCGTGAGATCGTCGACGTAAGCGTTGCCCGCCTTGATCAGTTGGATGGCCCATTCGTAGAGCTGGCCGAAATAATCTGATGCGTAGCAAAGACGCTCCCAGTCGAAGCCGAGCCAATGGATGTCCTTCTGGATGGCGTTGACGTACTCGGTCTCTTCCTTCTCGGGATTGGTGTCGTCGAAGCGCAGGTTGGTTTTTCCGCCGAATTCGTCGGCCAGGCCGAAATCGATGCAGATGGCCTTGGCGTGGCCGATGTGGAGGTAGCCGTTGGGCTCGGGGGGAAAGCGGGTCTGGATCTGGGCGTCGCCGAATTTTTGGGTGCGCACATCCTCGGCGATGATTTCGCTGAGAAAGTTGGAGGGGGTGCGGGCTTCGGGGTTTTCCGTGTTTGCGTTCGTCATGACTATGTTTACCTTTGTATCCACTTAAACTGAACTCCATGCAAAGCTCATGTCGGTGGCTGCAATATGAATGCTCGACTCCCAGTCCAAGATGAAGAAGGAGTAGTTTTCTTTGCAACTGGCAAGCTTTCTCTCGATTTCGGGGGAAAAAGTACCGGGCTTGCTTCGACCTACGCTTAACCACACGCCCCCAGGTGCGGAAAACGCAGACGAGGCATCGGGACTCTCCACTATGAACATCTTGACTCCGACGAATGAAATGACGGCGTTGCGGTATTCGCTCCGTGTCTCCGGAGGATTGTCCGGTACCCCAACCAATATGTGCACGCCCAGTATCAGACTCTCATTCTCGAAGTTGCGCTCGATTGAGATTATTTGGGCATCATGCAGACCATTTGGTAGCTCCAGCTCTAGTTGTTCGAGTGTCATGAGCGTATTTCCTAATTGCCCTGTCTGGCCAAGGGCTGGGCTTCGGTTCAACCGAGCAATTTGAGGTGTTCTTCGGCTTGGCGGATGCGGGCGAGGCACGCCTCGCGGCCGAGGACTATCAGGGTTTCAAAGAGCGGCGGCGCGTTCTTGCGTCCGCAGACGGCGACGCGGATGGGCTGGAACATCGGCCCGGCCTTCAAACCGAGTTGCGCCGCAGCAGAACGCAGCGCCGCGTCCAGCGAATCGTGGTCGAAATTCGTTTCCGCCAACACCTGCTGCGCGGTTTGGAGAACGCGCAAGGCCATGGCCGCATCGCCGCCCTTCGGCGGGATGAGTTCCGCGGGATCGTAGGGTGCTAGCTGGTCGAAGAAGAAAAAGTCGGCGGCGGGGACGGCATCGCGCAACAGCTTGATGCGCTCGCGGATGAGCGGCGTGACGGCTTCGACTTTTTCTCGTGTGGGATGAAAGCCCGCCTGCTCAAGAAACGGCTCAAGGCAGCGGCTCAGCTCTTCGACGGGGAGCGCGCGAATGTGCTCGGAGTTGAGCCAGACGGCTTTCGCGTCAAAGGGGTCCTCTTCGGTGAAATTCACCACGGCGTTGGCGCGGTTGACGCCCTCAAGCGTGAATGCCGAGGTGAGCTCGTCGATGGTCATGAATTCGCGATCGTTCTTGGGCGACCAACCCAGCAGGCAGAGGAAGTTTACGAAGGCCTGGGGCAGAAAGCCAGCATCGCGATAGGTTGTAACGCTGACGACCGGGCCATGTTTCCGTTTCGACAGCTTGGTGCCGTCTGGCGCGACGAGCAACGGGAGATGCGCAAACTGCGGCGGGTTGACGCCCAGCCCTTCAAAAATAAGCAGGTGCTTGTAGCTGTTGGTCAGGTGATCCTGACCGCGAATGATGTGGCTGATGCGGAGATCGGCATCATCGACGCAGGAAGCAAGGTGGTACGTCGGCATGCCGTCCGAGCGTAAAAGCGCAAAGTCCTCGACTTCGTCGGCAGCCTTGGACTGCGCGCCATACACCGCGTCGACAAAATGGAGGATGCGGCCCTCGCCGCGCGGGACGCGATAGCGCAGTGCAAAGGTCTCGCCCGCAGCGGCGCGGCGGTCGCTCTCTGCACGCGACATTTCGCGCATGCCGGGATTGAAAAGCCAGGCGCCTTGCGCGGAGGAGTTCTCGTCGTCTGTGGCGTGGGCGGGGGTGAAGTCGCGATAGGCAAGGCCTTTCGCGAAGATGGCTTCGGCTTGCTCGCGGTGCAGGGCAAGGCGTTCGGATTGTTTGTACTCTTCGTCCCAATCGAGGGCGAGCCAGCGCAGGCCTTCGAAGATGGACTGTACGCTGGCCTCGGTGTTGCGCTCGACGTCGGTGTCGTCAAGGCGCAAGATAATCGTCCCGCCGGTATGGCGGGCATAGAGCCAGTTGAAGATAAAGGTGCGCGCGCTGCCGACGTGAAGAAAACCGGTCGGCGAGGGTGCAAATCGGACGCGCGGACGCGCGGGTATAGAGGCGATTGAATCGGGCATCGTGACGATGGCTTTCATTCACGATGCTATCGCACCAAAGTCCGCGCGCGTCTCAGGCTACGGGTGGAACGGGCGGATAGGGTGGTTGATACGGCGGGGGATAGGGCAAAATCTGTCCCGCGGGAACCACCTTCCAATCCGCAAAAGCCAGCACGTAAATCAGCACCAGGTTGCCCAGCGGAATGATGTTCAACAGCGTAAGCCAGGGCGACATCCCCGCCTTCTTGCAGATGAACCAGAAGGGAATGAGGATGATCGCCAGGCCGATGATGCCCACAACCATAAGGACGGGAATCATCACCATCATGGCTTGCTGCAACTGCTGCTGCATGCCATCTGCCGAACTTTGCAGAAGCATCGCCAAAAGGTTCATAGAGAGCGCTCCGGAGTGAGATGAAAACTTTGCTGCAAAGGTACAGGGAAACTCCGGAATCCGCAACGAAAAATTGCGTGACTCTGCGAGCAGGCAGGACGGCCGAAAGCCAGCCTTACGTGGTGTCTTCGGTGTCGTAGACGGGGTTTCCCGATGACGGCAAAGAGGCAGGGTGCTTGACCAACTTGGCCAACCACCCTGATGTGGCGCAGAATGAACTGAAGGGAGCCGAGCAATGGCCGCGAATCCTATTCCCAAGCCGAAGAAGCAGACGAAACGGACGCAGGTGAATCTCTACGAGGCCAAAACGCATCTTTCGAGCCTGGTGGAGCGGGCGGCCAAGGGCGAGGAAATCGTGATCGCCAAAGCCGGTAAGCCGATGGCACGGTTGGCGCAGGTTGTTCCGCAACCACAGCGGAAGCGTTTATGGGGACAGAACCTTCTTGGGATTACGTACATGGCTCCGGATTGGGAGAAGGATATTCCGCTTGAGTATTTTCAAGATGAGGGATTACCGAATCCGTTCGGTGACGAGCCTTGTTCCAAAGAAGGCCGCTGATGGATCGTTTGCTGCTCGACTCCAACGTCGTCGTCTACCTGGACCAAAACCCGGGCCGGGTCACTAAACGCACGAGAGATCAGATTGACGCGGCAAGCGAGGTCTACGTCAGCGCCGTGACAGGCTGGGAACTGTCGATCAAGCAAGCGACCGGTGCGCTGAAGATGAACACACCAGTGTCGAACCTGGTCGGGTCGCTTGGTTTCCTCGAACTGCCGATCACAATGCACCACGGCGAGGCAGCCGGAACGCTTCCGATGATTCATCGCGACCCTTTCGACAGATTGCTTGTGGCTCAGGCAATCGTAGAGGGACTCACTTTGGTGACGAGCGACAGCAGGCTCATCCGGTACGGTATACCAATCCTGCGTGTGTAGGATTCGACGTCACGCCATCTACGTGATGTCTTCGGTGTCGTAGACGGGCGAGACGACGCGTTTTTTCGGTACGCCGTGGACCGACGAAAGCAGATCTTCGACCACGTCTTCAAGCTGGCGCTGGGTCTCGATTACCGCTTCCATGCTCTTGAGCTCTTCCGGCTCCTGCACGCGCTCCACCAGCACCACGGCGTGGCATTGGGCCACATGATCGAGATTCAGGCCTTCGGGAGTTTTGGCCTTAATGCTCACCTGATCCATTTCGACCCCGAGCAAATCGGCGACGCGGGCGCACATTTCAGCGGCGATGGGCGAGATTTTGGGCGCCGCCAGAACCAGTGTGGTGTCGACATTGGCGACGCGGTAGCCAGCATGTTGCAACTCTTCGAGCGCCAGGTTGAGAAAGATGGCAGAGTCGGCGTCTTTCCAGCGCGGATCGCCGGGCGGAAAGAAGCTGCCGATATCGCCGGCAGCCACGGCGCCCAGCAGCGCGTCGGTAATGGCATGGAGCAGCACGTCGCCGTCGGAGTGGCCGGCCAGTCCCTCGGGGTGGTCGAGGGTCATGCCGCCAATGCGCAGCGGCACGCCCGCCTCGAACTCGTGCGAGTCATAGCCAAAACCAACGCGTATGTCCGTCTTTCCCATGTTCGCTAGCCTGCGTGGTTCGATGTATTTGTGCTTCCGGCAAACCCGCGGCCGTGCGGCGTTCCCGGGTTGTCGCCAGCTCCGCTAACTCCGCGAACTACGCTGCCTTAAATAGAACTCGGCCAGTTCCAGGTCGCCGGGCTGCGTAATCTTCAGATTAACCTGAGAACCGTGCACCACGGCTACGGGAATTCCGGCGCGCTCCAGGAGCGAGGCCTCGTCGGTGCCCACAAAGCCGTCCTCGGCAGCCTCGGCAAAGGCGCGCGCCAGCAGGCCGTAGCGGAAGCCCTGCGGCGTTTGCGCCTGCACCACGAACTCGCGCGGAATGGTCGCGGTGATCAGCGCTCCATGCGCGGTGCGCTCTACCTGTTTGATGGTGTCCACGGCGGGCATGCCGACAATCGCCGCGCCGTATTCGGCCACCGCGTCGATGGTGCGCTCGATCGTAGCCTCGTCAATGAGCGGGCGCACGGCGTCGTGCACGAGAACGATATCGTCCGCCTCGGCGGGCAGGACCTTGAGCGCGTTGGCCACGGATTCCTGGCGCTTTTCGCCGCCCTCCACCACGCGCACGCGCTCTGAGAAGCCGTACTCGGCTACCTGCATCTCGGCGCGCTCCATTTCCGGCTTACGCACGGCCACGTAGATGGACGTGACGCGCGGCGCTGCGGCAAAGGCGCGCAGCGAGTGAATGAGGATGGGCACGCCATCGAGGGCGAGAAACTGCTTGGGCTGCGGATTGGGCTGCGGACCCGCCATGCGGGTTCCCATTCCCGCGGCGGGCAGAATGACAAAGACTTGCATGGCTCTGCGAGTATAGCACCGGGCGGGCTAGCGGCCCGGAGCCTCGATGCAATTCGCCTGGCGCCCAATCGTCAAGAAAGAAAGTCCGCCGCTTCGCTTCGTCCAAAAGCATGAAGCGATATAGTAGACAGCAAGGGCGCTTGGCTTATGATCCGGCAAGGGTGAGGCGAGCCCGCCCGTTCCCTCTCAATTCATATCCAAAGCAAGACCTGGTAAGAGACCACTCACAATTTCGCAACAGAAAGGTGGAACTCTGCATGGAAGGCTTTTGGACGGTTCAGTTCATCGGCGTGCAAGGCTGGGGTACGGGCGTTGCCGTCTATATCGCGGGACACATATTCGGCGGCGACAGCGCCGTCATGTTTACGGGCACATACGATCAGCAGGGTGATGCCGTGACCAGCCGGATTCACGTCAAGCAGATTGCGCCCAATCTGATGAATGTGATGGGCCGTAAAGACTTCGATTTGGATTTGTCCGGAACCCTGGACGGAGACACGCTGAAACTTGCAGGCAACATACCCGGAACAGAACTAAGCTTGAGAGCAGACCTTACGAAGCAGTGCGACCTGCCCGCAAGGGCTTGAGAAATTCGGGGACGAGTAGGCGAGGAAGGGTGTGGGCAAAGTTTGCCTGGCGGACTCGGCAAATTCTTCCTCTTTCGAAGGTTCGTCGCGCTTTCCGCGCCAAAACCTCGATCAGTGTGGGGTTATGCCCAGTCCGAAAAAGGGCTGCTCTCCGGATCGGTCTGAGGGTTTTGTTTGTTCCCACCGAATTCATTCTGGCTATCTTGCTGGTTCGACTGGTCCCGCGACTCGTCCTTTTCGCTCAAACTCACGACGCAGTCCGCTTCGCCGTCAACTTCGTTCGCGAGTGCGGAGGCAGAGAAGATTAACTTCTTTCTGGTTCGCGCGGCTGCCATCTCGGCCTCGGCTATTGCCGCGTAAATGGCATTCATTTGCGCGTTCGGGTTGAATTGGCTGGCATGCACATGCATTCGATCTGTCCCCCCTCTCACTCGCCTGGCTACGATTTTGCCAATTTTCTATGGGTCCGGCTGTCAGGAATAGGCTTACTTTGCGTTTTCGCTCTCACTTCTTGTAGCACCCACGCCGCCAAATCCTCGGAGCGGTTTATCCAGCTCGCACTTTAGTCATCTCCAGGTGATTAAAACTCGATCTCAATGTGCCGATAAGGATTCGCCATCCCGCAATGGGAAACAATCGGGGTTTGGAGGGTAGTCATGTCGATTTCGGCGATTTCAGGCAATTGGTATTCCGATTTGAGTTCGCAAAGCCCATTCCAGAAGCTTGAGCAGGAGTTCCAGCAACTCGGCAGCGATCTTCAGTCGGGGAATCTCGCAGCCGCGCAGGCTGACTTTGTCACCCTGCAGCAAGACCTTTCCCCAACAAGCAATTCTTCTTCGCAGACGAGTTCGGAGACCAGCAACCCGATTGAACAAGCGTTCAGCCAGTTATCTCAGGACCTTCAGGCAGGAAATCTGACGGCCGCGCAACAGGACTATAAGACTCTCCAGCAGGACTTTCAAAATCAGTCGGCGCAATGGTCCCAGCCTGTTCAGGGAACTGAGGGTGAAAGGCATCATCATCACCACTTTCACAACGAGAGCAGCAGCAGCAGCGGATCAAGCCAAATCAGCCAGCTGATGTCCCAGCTTGGACAGGATCTGCAATCAGGAGACTTGTCTTCTGCGCAACAGGCTTTCGCTTCCTTGCAGAGTCTGTTTGGGCAGTTCGGCCAGAGTGGTGAACAGCAGTCGTCCACGTCCACGTCATCGGATTCGGCCTCGAGCACCATTTCGGTCAATGCTTAATCGCACGGGCCTGATCGCACCGGAATCATCCTCCTCTGCAGTCACCTTGTCATAGACTGTGACAAGGTGACTCGCTCCTGGTTTGAATTCGCAATATACGTGTTTGAAGCTCTTTGTCCCGTCGTTGACGGGGGCGGCGGCTACCGCGCAATGGCCTGCCGGCCTATCTGGGACGAAGGGGTGCAGGCATGAGCGGCGAGCAGTCTTCTTCCGTTGAGAAGATGCTTCAGGAAGCGCTTGACCATCACCAGGCAGGGCGGCTTGCGCAGGCCGAGCAGATCTACCGCGAAATCCTTGCCACCGGCTCCCAGAACCCCGACTGCTTGCATCTGCTCGGCATGATCGCTTTCCAAACGGGGCGCAGCGAGGAGTCTCTCGTCCTGATCCAGAAGGCGATAGAGATCAAAGGCAACGCAGCGGCCTACCATTCCAACCTCGGCAACGTTCTTCAGTCTCAAGGCAGGCTGCGAGAAGCGGGAGCATGCTATCAGCGAGCGTTGCTGCTTAAGCCCGAGTCAGCCGAAGTGTATGTAAATCTTGGGAACATCTTCAAAGAGCAGGGCCAGATTGATTCCAGCCTGACTTGCTACCGCCGGGCTTTGGCGCTGAACCCCGGGTTAGCTGACGCAGCAGCGGCTGAAGCCAACATGCTGCTCTTGAAAGGTGACTTTGCTCAAGGGTGGATAGGCACTGAACGACGCTGGGATACTTCGGATTTCGATACGCCGAAGCGAACTTATTCCTGGCCACGTTGGAGTGGCGAAAGATTGCCGCGCGGCCGATTGCTGATTTGGGGTGAGCAGGGCATCGGCGACGAAATCATGTTTGCAGGGCTGATTCCGGACGCAATTCGTACTGGAGCTTCCTGCGTGCTTGATTGCGATCCGCGGCTGAAAACGCTCTTCGCGCGATCCTTCCCAGAGGCCGTCGCGGTGAGTGGTTTTGTCCCCGATGCCTATTCGGATCTTGAAATTGCGGCGCATCTGCCGAGCGGTAGCCTGCCCGGCTTGTTCCGAACCTCCAGTGCGGCATTCGCGGCAACTACTTCGCCCTATTTGACAGCAGATCCGTTGCAACAGGCGGAACTCCGGACCCGCTATTCTGACGGCCGCAAAATCGTCGGACTGGCTTGGTACACGGCGAACAAAAAGACGGGGCGCAATCGTTCGATCGACCTTTCGCTGCTTGCGCCGCTCTTCGCTCTTTCAGGCATTCGCTGGGTCAGTCTGCAATATGGAATCCATGACGCTCTCGAAAAGCAGGCCGCAGACGCGAACGCCCCGATTATGGTTGATCGAGATATCGATCAATTGACCAACATCGATGCCTTCACGACGCAAATCGCGGCGATGGATCTCGTCGTCACAATCGATAACTCCACGGCGCATTTGGCGGGTGCGCTCGGAGTTCCGACCTGGGTTCTCTTGCCGTCCGCACCAAATTGGCGCTGGCTTCTGGAACGAAGCGACAGCCCCTGGTATCCCTCCATTCGCCTGTTTCGGCAAACGAAAGCGGGGGACTGGCAATCCGTCATACAGCACGTAAGAAATGCTTTGGGGTAGGACGGATGGGGATCAAGAAGCGCGGGCCGCCCGCTTTTTCAGCGGCAGCCCTCTTTGCAGCCCTTAATCAGCGCGTCTGTGCGGCGTGCGGCGATCAGCGGAATCCCGACCGCTTCGCCCGGCGTGACATTGAGGCCAAACAGCGGGTCGGCGGTTGCCACGGCAGAAACATTCACCTCGGCGATGTTGGTCTTCGCGCTCGAATTCAACGTGTCAATGTACTGGTTCGCGATGAGCGCATAGCCGGTGTTCGTTGGGTGCACGCCATCCAGGCTGAACAGTCCACCGAGAAATCCTGTGGTCGCTTTGTAGTTGTTGATGGTGATGCCGCTCTGGAGCGTCTGGAAATAAGAGTGAATGTCGACAAGGATGCCGCCGACGGCAGTCACTTCCTGGCTGATCGCGGAATTGTACGCGGCTATCGTCGACTGCACCTGTGCGATCGCTGACGTGGTCAGAAAGCCCGAAGCGGTGAGCGGGGTGGGCGTCTTGCCCTGCTTGATCTGACTGATTGCGGTTTCCACTTCGCTCTCGCCGGTGGCATTCACAAGATCTCCGTCTGCGATGCCGAGGTCCGCCGCAACCTGCGTCTGGCTGAGCCCGGTCTCCGTCGCTACCGTCGCGATCACGGTGGCCGCGGGCGTGAGATACGGAATGGCGGTCACGTCAGGAATATTGCCGACAATGAGCGTAGCTTTGGTCTGAGAGTGAAGGGTGCCGAGCAGTTGCGTAATTTCCTGAGTAAAAGTGGCAACCGCGGTCATGGAACTCGGGCTTCCGCTTTCATCGGCCTGCAAAGCATCGTCGTTTCCTGCCCAGACAAAAATCACCGTAGGATTGAGCGCGATGGCTTCGTTCATCTGGCTCTTCGTGTCTCCGAGTGGGAAGCCGAGGACCAGATTCGTGATGACCTCTTCATCCGAAGTGGGAATGAGCACCGGCGCGGTATTGATCACGTCATTCAGAAGGTGGCCGGGGACGGCGAGGTCGTACGGCCGCGTCAGCGGATCATCCCGGCCGATGCTGATGCCACCCGCCTGCTGAATAACCGGGGGCGGACCGAGGCTGACGAGCTGCAGGACTGCCGGCACGCCTGGCGAGGCAATCAGAGGCAAAGCAAGCGAAAAGTTTGCCTGTTTCGCCACCAAACTGGCCCATCCGTTGGGCTGCTGCGAGTCAAGCAAAGAACCGTTCTGAAATCCAGCGCTGAGGGAATCACCAATGACCACGGTGGTCGTGAAGCCGGGCGTGGAACTGGTGGTGCCGCCAGTGCCAGTCAGGCTGTCGTAGATCCCGCAGCCGGCCAGCCCCACTGACTCCGCAACAACGCACAGCACCGTGACGACGGCACGTATCCGCCTAATAGGGTTCTCGCGTTGCAAACTTGTTGCCTGACTTTCCATGTCTTCCGACGTTCCGTATGAGCGGTTAGATGCGGGGTCCCTGCTGCGTGTGGGTAAAGAGTGGAACCCCGGTCCCGACAAAAAGTCGCTGGACGCATAAACTGCCGAAAGCCCAACGGATCGGCGCAGTCGCGCTATCATCCTCTCGTGCCCCGTTCGCCCAAGTCGCAATCCGGCTCCAATTCTCTTCTTGGCCTGCCGCTCGACACTTCCCTGCTCAAGCCCGGGATGCGGCTGGCGGTTGCGCTTTCTGGCGGCGCGGACTCGGTGGCGCTGCTGCGCGCATTGGCGGCACGACGCCAGGAGCTGGGCCTGGTGCTGCATGCCGTACATCTGCACCACGGGTTGCGCGGCGAGGAGGCCGACGGGGATCTCGAGTTCTGCCGCGAACTGGCGGCAAAGCTGGGCGTGCCGTTTCACGAGGCGCGTGTGGACACGGCTCAAGAAGCGCGAGCCGACGCGAAAACCGGCAAACCGGCCGAGACCATCGAGGAAGCGGCGCGGCGTTTACGCTACGCGTGGTTTCACCAACTCATGTCCAAAGAGCTGCTCCATGCAATGGTGCCCCGCGCAGTGGTGCTCGATGCAATCGCGACGGCGCATACGCTCGACGACCAGGCAGAGACGGTTCTGGCCAAGTTCCTGCGCGGCGCATGGATGGAGGGTTTAGCAGGAATCAGTCCAAAACTCGAAAGTCCGGAGGGCCCGATTTTGCGGCCGTTGCTCGATACGAGACGAAGCGAGATCGAAGCATATTTGAACGCTCTTGGCCAACCATGGCGCGAGGACTCGACCAACCGCCATCTGACTTTTACGCGCAATCGCATCCGCCACGAGCTGCTGCCGCTGCTGGAGGGCTGGAACCCGCGGCTGCGCGAGCATCTGGCCCAGATGGCGGAATTGGCGCACGATGAGGAAGCGTGGTGGCAAGCGGAGATGGCCCGCCTGGCCCCGCAACTGATTCTGCCGGGGTGTCCGGCGCGTGGCGGCGGCCGCGAGGCAGGGGAGGGCTCCGGCGCATGCCTGGCTATCGAGATGAACCGGCTCGATGCGCTCGCCCCGGCTGTGCAACGGCGGCTGCTGCGCCATGCGGCGCAGCAGTTTGGCGCCGCGCTCGACTTTGCTGCAACGGAAGCATTGCGATCTCTGGCGCTCGACGGCCGGGCCGGGCAAAGGCTGGCGCTGCCGCAGGGCCTTTGCGCCGAGCGGACGGCGCGGGAACTGAGGCTTTCCGTGGCTCCAGAGTCTGCAAAGGGCAAGAGCGCAGGAGCGCAGGAACCACGGTACAGCGTGGTGATTCCCGGCACAATCGACGCGCCGGAATTCGGATTGCGCCTCCGCATCGCGCTTACAACCCCGGAAGTGCATGAAAATGAGCTGGTTGCCCGCGAAGGCCTGCCGCAAACGGCCACTCTGCGCAACTGGAAGCCCGGCGACAGGGTACGGCTGCGCTATTCGAGCGGGTTACGCAAAGTAAAGGAAGTGCTGGAACGCAAGCATGTTACGGGAACCGAGCGGGCACTTTGGCCCGTGCTCGAGGCCGGTGGGCGCGTGATTTGGATGAAGGGCGTGGAACTGGAGAGCGAACCTGGCCTTGCGATCACCGCCGTGGAGATGGCGCCGGAGGTATCTCAAGCCACGCCGCTTACTCGGTCCAAGTAACGGTGACGCGGGGGGTTCTACCCCTTTAGCGGCAGAGGATTTGCTGCAACATTTTTCAGCCGGGGAGTACAATCAGGCTTACTGCTTCCTTGGGCGGCGTTATGCTTGTGTGCGCCTGCGGGAATTGTGTACTTTCCTGCCACTTTGACAGGCGTTCAGGCGTCTAAGAGAAGGTGGCATTGCCGGGGACGAATGACGGGGGTCGCGGGAACGGCTTCTCCTTCACCGCGAAAAAGGAGTAGTTGGTGAATTCAAACGTTAAGACGATCATGTTCTGGGTGTTTATCGCTATCTGCCTGATGATGCTGTGGGCCATCGTGCAGAGAAGCGCGAACATGGGCAAAGACACGGAGTATTCCTATTCCGTACTCTACGATAAGGTGCAGAACAACGAGGTGAAGGACGCCACCGTCCAGGGCAACGATCTCAAAGGCCATCTGAAGGTCTCGCCCGCAAACGAGTTCCATACCACTCTGCCCGCCAACTACGAAGACCTGCAGAAGGCGATGCTGGACCCGAGCCACAAGGTCGACTTTTCCGTCAAGCCCGAGCAAAATAACTTCCTGCTTCCCCTGCTGATCAACGTAGGCCCGTTCGTGCTCATCATCCTGGTGTGGTTCTTCATGCTGCGCCAGATGCAGTCGGGCGGCAACAAGGCGCTTTCGTTCGGCAAGAGCCGCGCGCGCCTGCTCTCCATGCAGCAGAAGAAGGTCACGTTCAAAGACGTGGCCGGCGTGGATGAGGCCAAGGAAGAGCTGAAAGAGATCATCGAGTACCTGCGCGAGCCGCAGAAGTTTCAAAAACTCGGCGGGCGCATTCCCAAGGGCGTGCTGCTGGTGGGGCCTCCGGGCACCGGCAAGACGCTGCTGGCGCGCGCCGTAGCCGGCGAAGCCAATGTTCCGTTCTTCTCAATTTCCGGATCGGACTTTGTGGAGATGTTCGTGGGCGTGGGCGCGAGCCGCGTACGCGACCTGTTCGAACAGGGCAAGAAGAACGCTCCCTGCATCATTTTTATCGACGAGATTGACGCGGTAGGCCGTCATCGCGGCGCCGGCCTGGGCGGCGGACACGACGAGCGCGAGCAGACGCTGAACCAGTTGCTCGTGGAGATGGACGGCTTCGAGTCGAACGATGGCGTGATTCTGGTGGCAGCCACCAACCGCCCCGATGTGCTGGATCCCGCGTTGTTGCGGCCCGGCCGCTTCGACCGCCGCGTGGTGGTGGGCCTGCCCGACATACGCGGGCGCGAGGAAATCCTCCGCGTTCACGTCAAGAAGGTTCCCGTCTCAGACGACACCAATCTAAATGTCCTGGCCCGCGGCACACCGGGCTTCAGTGGCGCCGATCTTGCCAACATGGTGAACGAGGCCGCGCTGAATGCGGCGCGCGTGAATCGCAAGCAGGTCACCATGTACGACTTCGAGCTGGCCAAAGACAAGGTGCTGATGGGCGCCGAACGCAAGTCAATGCTGCTGAGCGACGAGGAGAAGCGCGTCACGGCGTATCACGAGGCCGGTCACGCATTGGTGTCGTCGCTGCGCGAACACTCCGACCCGGTGCACAAGGTCACGATCATTCCTCGCGGCATGGCGCTGGGAGTCACCGTGCATCTGCCCGACGATCGCCACAACTACACACGCGAGTACCTGGAAACGCGGCTGGCCATGATGTACGGCGGGCGCGTGGCCGAGGAGATCTTCCTCAAGCAGATGTCAACGGGCGCGGGCAACGACATTGAGCGGGCGACCGAACTGGCGCGGGCCATGGTGTGCGAGTACGGCATGAGCCGCCTTGGTCCGCTCACTTTCGGCAAGAAGGAAGAGCAGATCTTCCTGGGACGCGAGATCTCGCAACATCGCGACTTCTCGGAAGAGACGGCGCGGCAGATTGACCTCGAAGTCCGCCGCCTGATCGACGAAGCCTACCAGTCGGCGCACACGATTCTCGAGGCGAATCCGGATGCCATGCATCGCATCGCAGCCGCATTGCTGGAGCGGGAGACGATCGACGCAGAGGAGCTTCGGCTGCTGATCGAAGGCAAAGAACTGCCTGCGATGCGCTCCAACCTGGCCGGGCCCGGCGACTCCGACGGCACGCCGCAGCAGGTGCTCAAGCCCGAGAGCCGCAGCGGCACCGGAAGCATTCCGGAGGGTTCGCCTTCGCCGGCATAAAGACAGTTGTCAGTGATCAGAAAGGGCTGCTCCTTCGAGCAGCCCCTTTTTGTTG
>Ga0181530_10000052_pt1 | contig 127065 bp, 115 predicted proteins | sample PEATcosm2014_Bin_42_FD_119769 | JGI IMG/M metagenome (GOLD analysis project Ga0181530, IMG submission 119769) | Peatland microbial communities from MTU Mesocosm Facility, Houghton, MI, USA - PEATcosm2014_Bin10_60_metaG | ecosystem: Environmental > Terrestrial > Soil > Wetlands > Peat | place... | reverse complement strand
GGCAGTTGTCGGGATTTGCGAAGTGAACGATGGCTTGCTGGAGTGTCTTTGGTTTGCTCATGTCTTTCACCTAACCCAAAGATACCCCAATCAGTTTGATTTGTCAAGTATATTATTGCCCTTATGGAGGCACTTCCCACTAACTCCCCTAGGTTCAATACTTACAAAAAACACGGAGGGGGGTACACCCTTTCCCAAAACGGAACGCCCACTTACGGCAGCACAGCTTTCCCCTCCGTTCCCTTCAACACCAGCCCCGCCTCCTTCGCCAGCGTCGGCGCCACGTCCCGCATATCGATCAAACCTAGATCCCGCCCCGCCGGAATTCCCGGCCCCACGACGAAAAACGCCGCCCGTAGCTCCGGCACGTCCGGTAACTCCCCGTGCGTTCCTCCCGGCTTCACCTTTGCCACCACCGGCCCCTTCAACGAAGCTCCCGTCCGCCAGCCCGGCTTCAGGCTCACAAAGAACGACGCATTCGGGTACCCGCCTCGTTTGTGCAACTCCTCCGCCTCCAGCACCCTGTCAATCCCGTTCGCCGGGTCCGCCGCCAGCCTCGCCAGCAGTTCCCGCGCTTGGCCGAGCGTCGCTTGATCCTGCGCATCCTTCAAAACAATCGCCGCCGACCCTCCCGTCTCCCACGGCATCGCCCGCCAATCCGTGATCTTTCCTTCCCCATCGGCGGTGAACAGCTTCGCCTCGCGGAACGCCACAAACAGATTCAACTGCTGGTCGTAATTCGCAAAACCATGATCCGAAACCACCGCCACAATCGCGCGTCCCGGTGCCTCGCGTTCCGCCGCCTCCCGCACTTTTCCGATAATCCCGTCCAGCCGTTCTAGCGTCGCAATGTCTTCCGCGCTGAACACCCCCGTCTCGTGTTCGATGTGATCCAGCGCCGTCAGATGCAACATCAGCAACCCCGGCCTCTTCTTCTCTAGCAACCAAATCGCGTACTTGCCGCGCACCTCGTCGCCCTCCGCGGATGCATCAATTCCTCCCCGGTATTCCCCAATCTCCGCTGCCGCTTCTTCCAGCAATCCACGCGTGGATACAGCTCGAATCAGCTTGGCGTCGTCCGGCGTTCCCGCGCGCCAGAATTCCGGAATGTTCCAGGTAATTTTCGCGCCCACCGTCGCTGGCCACTGGATGCTCGCCGTAGTTCGCCCCGCTTGTGCCGCCGCGTCCCACAGCGTCGCCACGCGAATATCTTCGCTGTACCAATACCAGCCCTGATAGTTCTTCTGCAGCGGATCGAATGTCGTGTTCGCCAGGATCCCGTGCGTCGCCGGCCACACTCCCGTCACCAAGGTCGTGTGGCTCGGATACGTCACCGTTGGCACCACGCCTGTCACACCTTCCGCATACGTGCCTTCCCGCAAAAATCGCCGCAAGTTCGGCACCTTTGCTCCGTGAGCGTCCGCCGCGGTGACGTAATCCGGCCGCAATCCATCAATCGAAATCATCACCAGCAGCGGGCCGCCCTTCTCCTGCGCCCGCAACACTCCCCCGTCGAGCAGCAATCCCAGAATTAGGGCCACCAGGGCCCAGCGCCTGTTCATCGTCTTGTGGTTCATCTCTATCCCTTTCATCTTCAATCTGTGTGCTCTACGTCACCTAGCTCAGGGCTTCGTACCGTTTCCTCTCCGGCCAAAAGTGATGTAAAGTAAGCCCCTCGAACATTCCGCCCTGTACAGTTGCGCATTTTTGTTACTGGGCCGTGAATTATTGTGTCTACTCCTTTTCATAGTGGATGGTACAAGTGAGTCAACCGAGTCCCGTTTCACCGAACGGCAATTCCCCGTATGCCACCATCGCCGCGACTGCCACCGCTGTCCCCCCATTCTCCATCACTCGCGACGACGTGAAATACTATATGGGTCGCGTCTTTGATATCCCCGACCGCCGGCTCGAAGCCATGATGTCCATCGTTGATAATGCCCAGGTTCATCATCGTCACGCAATTTTCCCCATCGACTACACCATCGAGCCTCGCCCCTTGGCCCAAACCAACAATGAATACATCGATCACGCCGTCAAGCTCGGCCGTGAAGCCGCTGAAAAATGCCTCAAGCGCGCCGGCCTTCTCCCCACCGACATTGACCTGATCATCACCGTTTCCTGCACCGGCTTCATGATTCCTTCCCTGGACGCACACCTCATCAATCTAATGGGCTTTCGCTCCAATGTCCGCCGCATGCCCTTCACCGAACTTGGCTGCGCTGCCGGCGCCATGGCGCTTTCCCGCTCCGCCGATTATCTTCGCGCCAATCCCGGTGGCAATGTTCTCATTATTGCCGTGGAATTGCCCTCGCTCACTTTCCAGCGCAAGGACATCTCGCAAGCTAACCTGATTTCCTCCATCCTCTTTGGCGATGGCGCAGCGGCCGTGCTGGTGACCGGCCAGGAGAAGCCCGGCCCGCGCATCCTCGCCACCGAAACTTATACCTTCCCGGATTCCCTGGGCGCCATGGGCTTCGATCTCCGCGATTCCGGCTTCCACATTCTTCTCGCCAAGGATGTCCCGGAGATGATTGGCGCCAAAATCCAGGGTTTGGTCCACGATTTCCTCGCGCGATGCGGCAGAGTCCAAAGCGACATCAAGGGTTGGATCCTTCATCCCGGCGGCGCGCGCCTTCTCGGCAACGTCGAAAAAGAGCTCGGCCTCTGCAAGTGCGATACCCAGCCTTCCTGGGATATCCTCAGGAATGTCGGCAACCTTTCCAGCGCTACTATCCTCTTCATTCTTCAGGAGTGGCTGGAGAAACGCCCCCTTAAGACCGGCGAATATGCCTTGGCGGGCGCCTTTGGTCCGGGCTTTAGCGCCGAGTTTTTGTTGCTGCAATGGAACTGAGTGTTATCGCCTTTCTCGTTCTCCTCGGCGCTGTCGCTGCCCTGCGCCTCGTGGAACTCCGCATTTCCCTCCGCCACCAGCGGGAAATGGTCGCTCGTGGCGCCGCCAAAGTGGATGATCCCCGCTTTCGCTGGATGGTGCTCCTGCACACTGCCGTTCTGATCAGTGCCGCCGTCGAAGTGGTGTTCCTCCACCGTCCGTTCTATCCCGTTCTCGCCGCAATCTGTTTCGTCATTTTCATCGCCGCCAATCTCGTCCGCTGGTGGGTCATCCGGACCCTCGGCGATCATTGGAACGTTCAGGTCGTAAACTCCACTGGCCTCGGCGTCGTCACCTCCGGCCCCTTCCGATATGTTCGCCACCCCAACTACGCCGCCGTCTTTGTGGAAATGCTGGTTCTCCCGCTGATCCATTCCGCCTGGATCACCGCGCTTGCCGGTTCGCTCGCCCATCTTCTTGTGCTTTCCCAGCGCCTCGCCACGGAAGAGCGCGTGCTCTTCGCCGATGCGCAGTACCGCGCCGCCATGTCGGACAAACCTCGTTTTGTGCCGGGATTGTTCTGAAGGGTTTTCGATGATGCGCTTCCTCTACGCATTCCTGACGGCTGCCGGACTCACTTTCATTCTGGTCTCTCCCCCATCTTTCGCGCAAGCCGCCCCGACGCAGCCTCCCGACACGCCCGCGTTCTCCTCAATTCCCGAGCTCGAAGATGGATTTCATGATCTTTACGTACAGAAATTTCCTGAAGCGCGCGAAATCTTTGAGAAGTGGGCCAACGCCCATCCCGATGAGCCTTTCGGCCAGGTCGCCATTGCTGCCAGCCATCTCTTCGAGGAGTTCTATCTCCAGCACGTTCTCACCAGCGACTATTTCCTGAATGACAAGCGCTTCCTCGGTGGCATTACCGGCACACCTGACCCCGGTCGCATCCAGAGTTTTCAATCTGCCATTGCCAAGGCCCGCGCACTCGCGTTTCAGCGTCTCAAGAAAAACTCGCGCGATCCTGAAGGTCTCTACACCCTCACGCTGGCCGCCGGCATGGAATCGGACGCCTACAGCATGCTCCTGAAAAAACACTACGACGCGCTGAAGCGCCTGAAAGAAGCGAACGTCAACGCCGAACTTCTTCTCCATCAGCGCCCTGATGCCTACGACGCGTATGTCGCTCTCGGCTGCGCCAACTACATCATCGGCTCGCTCCCTGGGTCGGCGCGCTTCATGCTCTGGTTCGGGGGCATTCACGGCGACAAACAACTTGGCATGGAGCAGGTGAAGAAGACCGTTGATGGCGGCCGCTACCTGAAGCCCTTCGCTCAAATCCTTCTGGCGCTCTCCGCGCGCCGCGAAAAACAGGAGGCTCTCGCTCAAAAACTCCTAAAAGACCTCACCGAAGAGTTCCCCGGCAATCCTGTCTACATTGCGGAATACGAGAAAGCTCTCGGCCGTCCCATCCCCGCCTCTATCGGTCCTGCCCAATAGAATTGCCCGCGGTCGCGCTGGATTCGCTTGAAGATATCTGCGCAAAAGCCGCTTCCGCCCAACTCGCCAAAGAACTGGGCTCTGTTGCCTATGAACTTCTTCCGCTCTTGACCGCCCTCCTTATGGAGTCCTTCGCTCCGGTTTGCATCACGCAGACGGTCAAACAAAACCAGGCCCGCAACTTCGCCCGCCGCTCGCTACACCAATGAGCAAAGCCAATCTCCACTAACAAACTGAGTGATTTTCAGCCCCTTCCATTGGCGTTTGCGTTTTTCCACCCATGCGCAAGCTCGCCCTCCCTCTTTGAAACCCTCATCCATCTTGTTTTCAGTCCGTTAGCCAAACTCACCTTTGGCGAATCAACTGCTTTCTTCTCCGCAAGGGATTTTCCTATTTGTGTCCTTTTCCCTCTGGGGTTGAGAGGCGGCCATGTTGCTGAAGGAAGCGTACTTGGACCAGGTTGTCGGGGAAGTCGAGGATTTGGCGGCCCGGGTGGCGCAGCTTAAGGGCCGTTTCGCTAAGCAGAAGGTCAGCGTCAAGCTTGAGCATTACTGGGAACTCGAATACGTCCGCACGAGCTTTGCAGAGTTCAAGCGGCGCATTGCGGACCTTGAGGATGCCGACGACGCCCAGTTGGCAAAATTTCAAGAGGCCGTGGAAGCGGCCTGGAAGGACTTGATTCACGCCGTGGATACGCTCCTGGCTGCGCTTCCCTGAAGTGTGGGTGTTCATCCGCCCCGCGCTCATGACCCCGTCGAGGGCGTCATGAAGAAAACAGGTAAAGCCGGACTGGACCATCTCTCGAAGATGGAAAAAGCGAACAGGTGCATGGCCGCAGGTCGTGCAGTCCGGGCTGCAAAGCGGGAAGCCAGCAGAGAGGCGTTCATTCCACGGCGTAATTGCGGATAGCGGGAGACCGCTATCGCGCCTGAAGGCGGGGTGGGACCAGGTCCCCACCCCGCCTTTGTTTTGAACGAGTGGTTTCCACCCATCGCACAGTTCCAATCTCTCGAGGCGTCACTGCGCCTGCGCTGTAGCCTGATACAATTTCGTTCCGGAAAGGTGGTGCCCCATGTTTCAGCCCGATCTCCTCAAAGGCCGCGCCGTCTTCTTGACCGGCGGCGGTACAGGCCTCGGCCGCTCCATGGCCCTGCACTTCGCCAAGCTCGGAGCGCGACTCTTCCTCATCGGGCGCCGCGAAGGGCCCCTCAAGAAGACTTGCGAAGAGATCCACCATGATGGCGGCGCGGCCGCTTACGCCACGTGCGACGTCCGGGAATACGACGCCGTCGAATCCGCTATGACCACCGCCGAGAATCACTGGGGCGAAGTCGACACGCTGGTAAACAACGCCGCCGGGAACTTCATGGCCCGCACGGAAACGTTGTCGCCGAATGCCTTTCAAGCGGTTATCGGCATCGTCCTTAACGGCACTTTTCATTGCACCCAGGCCTTCGCCAGGCGCCGTATCGCGAAAAAACTCGGCGGCAACGTCTTGAACATCTCCACGACCTATGCCGCGGCAAACTGCGGCTCGGGCTATGTTGTACCCTCGGCCTGCGCCAAGGCGGGTGTGCTGGCGATGACCGCTTCGCTCGCGGTGGAATGGGCCAAATATCACATCCGTGTGAACGCGATCGCGCCCGGACCGTTTCCCACCGAAGGCGCGTGGTCGCGGCTGATGCCTTCGCAGCAGTTTGAGGAGTATGCTCTCAACAAGCACCCTATGAAGCGCTTCGGCAAACACGACGAACTCACCAACCTCGCCGCCTTTCTTATCAGCGACATGGCCGAATATATCAATGGCGAATGTGTCGTCATTGACGGCGGGCAGTGGCTGCGCGGCGCGGGCGAATTCAACGATTTGGCGATGATCCCCGATGCTGCCTGGGAGCAACTCGAAGCCGCGCGCCCCAAGAAATAGCACCGCGCCCTAAGGATCGCATGCCTTTTGTACTGCGTTGACCGTGACGGGGGCAGAGCTGTCAAACGATTGTATGACGTCTTTATAATCGATAGATACATTGACATATGATTCTGTGATCGATAAGCTAAGCCTAGGAGTCTGCTATGGATACGGTCAAAGTTTCCCCAAAATTCCAGGTCGTTATACCCAAAAAGGTTCGCGAGGCTCTGGAACTAAAGCCCGGCGAGGAATTGCAAATCTTCATCCTGGACCGCGCCATCCGCCTCCAACGTCCGCGCTCCATCAAAGTACTCCGCGGCATCGCCAAAGGCATGGTGTGGAAGGACGAAGACCGTGATCACTCCGAGCGCCTCTGATCGTGTTGTAGTTGATTCTTCTGGCTGGGTCGAATACATGGGCAATGGGGCGAAGGCCGACTCATATGCCGCTTATCTGGAATCCCCGGACAAACTTCTCCTCCCCTCGATCATCGTCTACGAAGTTTACAAGAAACTCGTTCGTGAGCAGGGCCAGCACATAGCAGAGGTCTTCTTGTCGCAAGCGTTTGATTTCCGAGAAAGGTTAATCGATTTGACTCTGGAACTCTCGATTCTGGCCTCGCGGACGAGCCTTGAGACTCGATTGCCCATGGCCGACGCGATCATCTATGCCACGGCGCAACATCACCGGGCTCAGCTGATTACCTCGGACTCGCACTTCACCAATTTGCCCGGCGTCACGCTGGTCTAGTTCCTGGCGCAGCGCCTTGACCCTGCCCTCACCCGCCGATACTCTAGTTCATTACAATCCTGGCAGATTCACTGCAGGTTAGGACGACTCATCATGGAACAGATCCACATAACGCTTCCCGATGGCAGCGTAAAAGACGTTCCGAAGGGCACCACGCCCTTCGACATCGCTAAGTACATCTCGCCGCGCCTCGCGGACGCCGCGCTCGTGGCCAAGGTGTACGCCACCGGCGGGAACGGCGCAAAGGAAAAGACCGGCATTTTTTCCAACTCCGTGGATCCCGCAGAAGACGGCAGCCTGCTGTTCGATCTGCGCCGTCCACTCGAACAAGACGTTAAGCTTCAGATTCTCACCGAAAAAGATCCCGACGCGCTGTACGTCTTCCGGCATTCCGCGGCGCACCTTTTAGCCGCTGCGGTGATGGATCTTTACCCCAACGTGAAGCTGGGTATCGGCCCGCCGGTCGATAACGGCTTTTTCTACGAATTCCTGCGCGAGCAGCCCTTCACTCCGGAAGACCTCGAAAAAATCGAAAAGAAGATGCACGAATTGGCCGCTCAGGATCTGAAAAACGAGCGCAAGCTGCTGCCCAAGACGGAGGCCCTGAAGCTCTATCAGGATTCCAAACAGCTCTTCAAATGCGAGCTGATCGAAGAAAAGGCCGACGAGCCGATGGTCTCCTTTTACACTACCGGGAAATTCATCGATTTCTGCCGCGGCCCGCATATCCCTTCCACCAAGCGGATTCAGGCCTTCAAGCTGATGAGCGTTGCGGGGGCCTACTGGAAAGGCCAGGAAGGGAATCCGCAGTTGCAACGCATCTACGCAGCGGCGTTTTACACCCAGAAGGAGCTGGACGAATACTTGCACCGGCTCGAGGAAGCCAAGCGCCGCGATCATCGCAAACTCGGCACGGAGCTCGAACTCTTCAGCATTCAGGAAGAAGCCGGGCCGGGCCTGATCTTTTGGCATCCCAAAGGCGGATTGATTCGCACGCTGGTGGAAAACTGGCTGCGCGAGGAGTTGCTCAAGCGCGGCTACGACCTCGTCTTCACACCGCACATCATGCGCCTCGATCTTTGGAAGACCTCCGGCCATACCAATTTCTACAAGGAAAACATGTTTGGTCCCGTGGAGGTTGAGAAGGCCGACTACCAGTTGAAGCCGATGAATTGCCCCGGCCATATTCTGATCTACAAATCAAAGCTGCGCAGCTATCGCGATTTGCCGGTGCGCCTCGCGGAACTCGGCACTGTTTATCGCTACGAGCGCAGCGGCGTTCTGCACGGCCTGCTTCGCGTGCGAGGGTTCACCCAGGACGATGCGCACATCTTCTGCACGCCGCAGCAGATCGAAGCCGAAGTGGAAGCTTGCGTTGATTTCGCCTTTGCCGTGATGAAGAATTTCGGCTTCGACAAATTCGAGGTGGAACTTTCCGATTGGGATCCCGCGCACCCAGAGAACTATGCTGGCAAGGCGGAAGAGTGGCACCACGCCACTAACTCTTTGGCAAGAACGCTTGCCCGCCTCAACATTCCCTACAAGAAGATGGTAGGCGAAGCCGCGTTCTACGGTCCCAAAATCGACGTTAAATTGATTGACGCCATCGGCCGCTCCTGGCAGCTCACCACGGTGCAATTCGATTTCAACCTGCCGGCACGGTTCGGCTTGGAGTATGTCAGCGATGACGGCACTCGCCAGCAGCCGTGGATGGTGCACCGCGCCCTGCTCGGCTCAGTCGAGCGTTTCTTCGGCATCCTCATCGAACATTACGCCGGCGCCTTCCCTCTGTGGCTCGCCCCAGTTCAAGTGGAAATCTGCCCGGTCAGCGAAAAGGTGCACGACTACGCGAAACACATCCACGAAACGCTGAAAAATCACGGCATCCGCGTGCATCTCGACGACCGCAGCGAAAAGTTGCCCGCGAAAATCCGCGATGCGCAGATGCAGAAAATTCCCTACATGCTGATCGTCGGCCCCAAGGAAGCCGAAGCTGGCTCCGTCAGCGTCCGCCACCGCAGCAAGGGCGACCTCGGTCCGCGCCCCATCGCCGACCTCGTCGCCGCCTTGCAAACCGAAATCGAAAAAAGGACCATCCAGTAGCCGACAGCGGTGAGCCTGAGAACATTCCTGCCTTGTACGCTTCGTTTGACGTGATATACTGGAGCACCTGTCCCGAACTGGCTGAGGCCTCAGGGGATAGGGTGTCAAAAACGGGGTATGATCCCGCTCTGCGGGATGCCTTTAGTCTGCCAAGGGGGATTTATCGCTGAACGGAATTTCCGGCAAGCCGACCGCATCCGTATAAACGAGCGGATCCGGGCGCGCGAAGTCCGCGTCATTGACGAAGAAGGAGCTCAGCTCGGGGTAATGCAACCGTTCGAGGCCGTGCGCATGGCCCGCGAACGTGGATTGGATCTGGTGGAAATCTCGCCCACCGCGGATCCGCCAGTCTGCAAGATCACGGATTACGGCAAATTCCTTTACCAGCAGAGCAAGAAGGCCCACGAGCAGCGCAAGAGCAGCCGCGGTTCGCAATTGAAGGAAGTGAAGTTTCGCCCGGCGACCGCAGAACACGATTATCAGGTGCGAAAAAATCAGATTATCCGGTTCCTCGGGGATGGCCACAAAGTTCGCGCCATGATCTTTCATCGTGGCCGCGAAATGGCTCACCAGGAAGTGGGGCGCGCCAAGATGACCCGGCTACTCGGCGAAATCGGTGAGCATTGCCAGATCGAAACGATGCCCCGCATGGAAGGTAACGTCCTGGTGGCGTTGCTGGCGCCGAAAAAGGGTGCGGGCGTGCCAACGCGCAGTACCACGCCAACACAGCCAAACGCCTAGTGCCGTTCCAACTATTTGGGCCAAATGACGGTCCAAGCATCTGACGCGAACACGGAGAGAGTATTCTCGAAGGGATTTGCTGGAACAAGTTGGAACGGCACTAGCGGTACCACGCGGGATTAATTGTTTTCGCCGGAAGCACTCCGGCTGGAAATCTCAGATGCAGGAGCCGGGTATGTGCGGCCCGCATCGATGCACGGAGAGGATTCAAAGCAATGCCACGCAATTCGCTGAAGCCCAAGAAGAAATTAAAGACGCATCGCGGTGCGCACAAGCGCTTCAAAATCACCGCGAACGGCAAGATCCTGCGCATGCACTCCGGCAAGCGCCACCTGCTGGGCACCAAGGCGGCCAAGCGTATGCGCAAGCTGAAGAAACTCACGAAGGTGGATAAGACCGACGTGGCCGCCGTGCGGCAGATGCTGCCCTACGGCGCGTGAGACGCGCAGCGGCGCAAAGGTTTTTGTAGTGGCCAGTCCCGCGAGGCGAGACTGGCGCTTCCCGAGGGAAAGCCTGCTGATCTGCAAATCAGCCACTACGCTCGAGATTGCGGAGCGAACGTTCCGCAAGAACGTGCCAGGCAGCGCTTCACGGGTGCCTGCCGGCCGTTGGATCCCGCAACGCGGGATCGTAGCGTTGGTCTTCAAGACTGCCGCTGATCGTTGCCGGGTTCGCCCGGCCGACGAATCCCACTGGAAGCAAACCCGTTGCGTGAAACGCCTCACCGCGTTTTGCCGCAACCCGTTTTGCTCCCAGATTAGTCTGTAGCTCAGGCCTGAGGGTTTTCCCGGCAACGAGCGAAAATCCTCACCTCTGAAGAGGTGAGTTACAAGAGAAATGAAGGAGAAAACCCATGCCACGCGTAAAACGCGGCACAAAGCGCCGGGCCCGGCGTAAGAAGTATCTCAGGAGGACCAAGGGCTTCTTCCTGACCAAGAGCAAGCTCTACCAGTCCGCACAGGAAGCGGCCAATCGCGCCGATCGTTATGCCAAGCGCGACCGCCGCGTGAAGAAGCGGCAGTACCGCCGGTTGTGGATTCAACGCGTCGGCGCTGCTGCCCGCCAGAACGGCATTACCTACGGGCAGCTCATCCACGGATTGAAAGCTGCGGGTGTTTCGCTGGACCGCAAGGTTTTGGCAGACATCGCCGTAAAGGACGCCGCCGGATTTGCCCAGCTCGTGGACAAGGCCAAGGCCTTCGCTCCCAAGCCCGCCGCGAAAAAGGCTTAGCACGGCGCTCCGTCAATTGTAGGGGCGCAGGATGCTGCGCCCCATCTCGGCAACATGCAAACGACAGAGTGAATTGTTTTTCGCTGTGTCTTCTTCTCGTGGGGCGCTCTCAAACGTGCCTTTACGGTGTAATCTAACTGGCAACTATGCCTACCGTGGACAATTTGACAGAGAAAACACTGGCTGAACTCGGCGCCGCTTCACCAGAGAAAGTTGCGCAGCTCTTCGCGGAAGTGCGCGCGCGTTTCGACCGCCAAGCAGCGAACCAGCTCGATGCCGCAAATTGGGAAATTCTCAAACAGGCTTGGACGGGCAGAAAATCCGGCGCCCTCACACTCATCGCTGACAATTGGCTGAAGCCGGCGACTCCCGAACTCAAGCGCGCGGTCGGCCAAGAACTTAACAAGCTGAAAGTCCATGTAGAGTCCACGCTCGAAGCGCGCAAACGCGATGTCGAGACTCTTGCGGGAAGTGCGGCGAGCGCCAAAGATCGTGTCGATCTCTCCCTCCCTGGCGTGACTCGTCCCATCGGCACGCATCACCTGATTCGCCAGGTCTTTCAGGAAATTGAGGACATTTTCTTTTCCATCGGCTTTTCCGTCGTCGAAGGGCCGGAGATTGAAACGCCCTACTACAACTTCGAGGCGCTCAACATCCCGGAATTTCATCCCGTGCGCGACGACATGGACACCTTCTACCTGGAACTTCCCAAGGGCGCGCCGGGCCCGCTGCTCCTGCGAACGCACACTTCGCCCGTGCAGATTCGCACCATGGAGAAGCGCCAGCCGCCCGTGAGGGTCATCGTGCCGGGCAAGGTCTATCGCCGCGATAATCCCGACGCAACCCATTCCTTCATGTTCCACCAGATCGAGGGTCTCGCCTTGGATTCGGATATCACCTTTTGCGATTTCACCGGCACTATCGACTATTTCGTGAAGCAATTCTTCGGCGAAAGCGTGAAGACGCGTTTCCGTCCCAGCTATTTCCCGTTCACCGAGCCTTCCGTGGAATTCGACGTTTCCTGCGTCTTCTGCGGCGGCAGCGGCACGGCCAATTCCGGCAGCACCTGCGGCAAATGCAAGGGCGTGGGCTGGATCGAACTTTTCGGCGCGGGCATGGTTGATCCCGCCGTCTACGGCTTCGTGAACTACGATCCCAAAAAAGTAAGCGGCTTCGCGTTTGGCATCGGCATCGACCGGTTGGCCATGCTCAAGTACGGCATTGATGATATTCAGGCGTTTTTCCAGAACGATGTGCGCTTTCTGCGCCAGTTTCCATGAGGATTGCAGCGACCGTGCCCTTTGCCGACGCCCATGAACGGAAACTTTTTGCACGGATGTATTTTCTTGCACACGTGAACTTCGGGCATTTGTACAGGAACTAGCGCATGAAAGTCGCTTACAACTGGTTGAAAGAATTTGTGGACGTGACCGCCCCGCCGGAAGAGATTGCTTCGCGCCTGGCGTTCTCCGGCACCAACATCGCGGGCATCGAAAACGGCGCGCACGGCGCCGTGATTGACGCGGAAGTCACCTCCAACCGGCCCGACTGTCTGGGCATGCTCGGCATTGCGCGGGAAATTTCGGCGATTTATCACCTGCCGCTGAAGCCGGTTGCGCCCAAGCCTGCGGAAAGCGCCTCAGCGAAGGCCAGCGACGCCGTCAGTGTGAAGATCGAGGCGCCGGAGCTTTGCGGGCGCTTCACCGCGCGCGTGGTACGCGGAGTTAAGATCCAGCCCTCGCCCGCCTGGCTGAAGAATCGCCTGGAGGACGCGGGCGTAGCCAGCATCAGCAACGTCGTGGACATTTCCAATTACGTGCTGCTGGAGCTGGGCCACCCGCTGCACACCTTCGATTACGACTTGCTGCGCAATCACAGCATCGTCGTGCGGCATGCCAAAGCCGGCGAAAAGCTGAAGACCCTCGATGGCATTGAGCGCACCCTCGACCCCGGAATTCCCCTGGTGTGCGATGCGGATGGCGCCCGCGCCGTGGGCATCGGCGGCATCATGGGCGGCGGCGAAACGGAAATTTCGTTTTCCACGAAAAACGTCCTGATCGAGTGCGCCTGGTTTGATCCCGTCGCCATTCGCCGGGCCACGCGGTTCTTGAAACTCCACACTGAGGCCAGTATGCGTTTCGGCCGGGGCGCCGATCCGGAAATGGCGGAAACAGCTTCGCGGCGCTGCGCGGAATTGATCTTGCAGCTTGCCGGCGGCGAACTGCTCGCCGGCGTCGTGGACGTTTGTCCGGGAAAACACGCCGCAAAAAAGATCACACTGACGCGCGCGGAATTCCTGCGCGTGATGGGCGCGGACGTCCCCGACAAGGACCTTGAGGCCATCCTCAGCGCGCTTGGTTTCGCCCCGATTCGCGTGGACGACAATCGTGGGGCGGCGAATTCGCTCCTGGCCGCTTGGGAGTGCACGCAGCCTTCCTGGCGCGCGGATGTCCAACGCGAAATTGATTTGGTCGAGGAAGTCGCACGCGTCCATGGTCTGGACAACTTCCCGCCGCGTTTGCCTGTGGCTCGAATCGCCGCAGCGCGTTTGCCGTATTACGAAGCGGAGACCCGCCTGCGTGAGCGCCTGATCGGGCTCGGCTATCACGAAATCATTACCATCCCGCACGTGGCGGAACAGCGCAACGATCTGTTTCGCCCGCCTGACGCGCAGGTGGCAAAGCTCGCGAATCCTCTCTCCGAAGAGGCGGGCGTGCTGAAATCCACCGGCCTCGTGACCCTGGCCGACGCCATCGAGTGGAATTTGAATCACGGGCAGCGTAACGTCCGGCTGTTTGAAATTGGGCGACAGTATCGCTTCGTGGACGGCAAGCCGGCGGAGACGCGCGTCCTCACCGTTGGCGCCACGGGCGCGGCCCGCGAACAGGGTTTGTACGATCCTGCGCGCGAATTCAGTTTCGCCGATTTGAAAGGCGATCTCGACGCCATCGGTGCGCTTTCCGGCGGATTCACATGGGACGACGGCGGTCCGGAGTGGCTCAACGCCGCGAAACGTGGCACCTTGCGCCTGGGCCAGGAAAGCAATCAGCCAATTGGCGCAGCAGGTTTGCTGGCGAAGCGCGTCGCCGACAGATTCAAATTCCGGCAGGATGTCTTTCTCGCCGAACTCGATCTGGGCCCGGTCTATTGCATGTTCTACGGCGTGAAGAACAACCGGCGGTACGAGCCTCTACCGCGCATTCCCGGCGTCGAACGCGATTTTTCGGTGTTCCTCGAGGATGGCCAGACCTTCGCCGAAGTGAAGCAAGCAATCGAAGCGCTGGGCATCCCTGAAGTGACCTCAGTTGTGGCGGCCGATCTTTTCCGCGGTAAGAATGTGCCGGCGGGAAAATATTCGCTGCTGGTGCGCCTCACCTTCCAGAGCCGCGAAGCCACGCTGACCGAAGCGCAGATCAATGATTTCTCCGGCCGTATCGTGAGCGCGCTGGAAAAAACTCTTGGCGCCTCCCTGCGCGCGAGCTAGCGAACGACGGCCTGCCTCCCCGACCGGGTCGGGGTAAACGCCAGGCGGCCCCTACACAAGCCGAGAATTATTCCGTTTGTTTCAGCGCTCGCTCGACCAGCGTAAGGCAGCGCTCCGCCTGCTCCTTCAGCAACTCTTCGCGTACGCCCTTTTCTTTGCGGCTGCTGTGCAACTCGTCGGCGATGGACAGCGCCGCTAGCACCGCCGCTTTCTGCGTGTCCACCGTCGAAGTCATCCCGGTGATGGCCTGCATCTTCGCGTCCACGTAAGCGGCGAGTTGCTGAACATAGGCTTCTTCCAGATCGCAGACAATGGTGTAACTCTGCCCGTAAATCTGAACTTTGACGCCTCGGCTCATGGCTCTTTCTCTTTCACTGCGACCACGAAGTGGGATTCCGGTCCCAGCGATGCGCGCGAAGTTTCTTGAGCAAGTCGAGAGACAACGGGCCCGCGGCGCTTGCCGCGCAGTTGGCCTCCACATTTTTGAGCTTGCGCATCCCCGGGATCATCGTGCTGACATCCGGATTCGTCAGGATGAAGCGCAGCGCCAGCTCCGCCATCGTGGACCCCGCGGGAATCAGCGGGCGCAGCGCCTCCGCGTGGGCCACGCTCGCTTTCAGGTTTTCCGGCACGAAGTAACTGTTGCGCCAATCGCCCGCGGGCCACTTGGAATCCAGAGTAAGCGTGCCGGTCAGTGTGCCTTCGTCGAAGGGCACACGCGCGATCACCGCGGCGTTCCTCATCCGGCAAATGGGAAACAAGGCGTCCTCCGGATTCTGGTCAAAAATGTTGTAGATGGTCTGTATCGCATCGGCGTGGCCTTCCAATACCGCGCGAATCCCGTTGCAGGGCTCCCAGCGATTGACGCTGATTCCGCATGCGCGCACTTTGCCGCTTTTCTTCATCGCCTCGATGGAACGCGGCAGGCGCTCGTCGTTCAGCCAGCGATCTTCCCAAGTGTGAAACTGCATGAGGTCGATCGTCTCGACGCCGAGATTCTTGAGGCTTTTCCCGAGGTACTCTTCGACGTAGTCCGGCGCGTAGCAATCGTCCAGCGTGAATTCGCGCCGGCTGGGCCATTTCTGGTTTTTGGGCGGGATCTTCGTGGCCACATAGAGATGCTTGTCCGGCCCGCCAACGCTGGAATTATTTTTGTAGTGAGCGATCACTTTGGCAAGGATCTGCTCGCTCTTGCCTGCACCATAGGCCCACGCAGTATCGAAAAAATTGCAGCCGAGTTCGATCGCGCGGTACAGCGAAGCGAGCGTCTCCGCGTCGTCGGAGCCGGTCCATCCTGCCAAGCCCCACATGCCATAGCCAATCTCACTGACGTGCCATCCGGTGCGGCCAAAACGGCGGTAGTTCATGGGATCTCCTGTGCGTCCGAAGGACATTGTAGCGGAGATGAGATGCGAATGGCGTGCGTGGTGATTCATAGGAGTCAGCGGCGAGTTTTCGTGACCAGGGAGGGAAACAGCGCGCCGTAAAATGTATACAGATGCGGGATTTGAGTGGAGAAGCGCTGAGGGAAGCATCTTCGGAAGCGATAAGCGAGTAGCACCCCGCCGCCGGGCCATGTTTTTGCGAATTTCCTGGATGGGAGGAAAAGAGGCATGCGACTTGGTAAGCTCTGCATGGCAATCCTCCTGGCTTTGATGGCGCCCGGGGCGGCGAAGAGCGGCACTGGCAGCGGCGCGGTCACCGGCAAAGTCACCTACGTGGGAACGCCGGCCAAGGCCGAGCCCATCGACATGTCCAAGGATCCGGCGTGCGTGAAGTTGCACGCCAAGCCGTTGTTGACCGAAAAAGTGGTCACCGGCCCGGGCAACACTCTCGGCAATGTCGTCGTGTACATCTCTTCCGGCACGGAAGAAACACCCGCGGAAGGGATGAGCGAAGTGAGCTTTGACCAGCAGGGTTGCCGCTACACTCCGCACGTTTTGGCGGTGCGCGTCGGACAGCCCATCCGCTTTTCCAATAGCGACCCGCTCTCGCACAATATTCATACGATGGCGAAGGTGAATCGCGAATGGAACCGCATCCAGCCGGCACAGACTCCCGCGTTCTCGTACGCCTATGACAAAGAAGAATTCATCCCCGTGAAGTGCAACATCCATCCGTGGATGCAGGGGTATCTCGCGGTGTTGAAGACCAGCCACTTCGCCGTGACTCGTGAAGATGGCACGTACACCTTGCCGGAGCTTCCCCCGGGGAAATACACCGTCACCGCCTGGCACGAACTCTATGGCACGCAAAGCCGCGAGATCACCATCAGCGGCGACGAAACGCAGATCGTCAATTTCCTCTTTTACGCCAAGCCCTGAGCAGCGCCTCGGGCACCCAGATTCGTTTTCGGAAATTAAGGCTGCGCCACCAGCTATGTCAGGCGGGAAAGCGAACTTTCAGCCTGATGTGCAGTACAGTCTCTCCTTCGGCGCCAACCTCAGAGATTTCCACATCGTCCTCGTGCAAAGCTTTCAGAAAGGAAAAGACGGCCTGCTCGGGTGTTCGGACTTTGCGGATGGGCAGAATCTCTGAGGTGTCAATATACTGCCACTTGATACCCCACCTCTCGTGGGCTCTCCTGAGCACTTCAAAATCGGGAAGCGTCTTGCCTTTAACGTAGTTGTAGAACGAGGCCATACCTACATCTATCTGTTTGGCAGCCTTCCTCGCACTACCGAGCTCGTCCATTTTCCTCTTGAACTCGGCCTTCACCTGAGACAGCAGCAGCGCAGCATCAGCGGGGCGCTTTCGACCGGGGCGTTTCTTCATTTCAGCCTTGCCTCTTGACCTTGTCAATCGACGATGGTTCCCAGTTAAATAGAAATTCTAATTAATCAGAATTTGGATTAAAATAGAATTCGTCCAGCGGTGAATCCTATGCTTAAACAGACCTTCATCCACATCCCGGGCATAGGTAGGCAGACTGAGCTTGATCTCTGGAAAGGCGGCATTCATAACTGGGACGACGCTGACAGATTTGAGAAGCGATTCGGTCTTCTTGGTGCCCGCCTCCAAAAAAGGCTGGACGAATACATCCCCAAGTCTAGAGAAGCGATTAGCCAAAGAAATGCTTCCTTCTTTGAGCGGCTGTCTAGTCTTGGCGAGGCCTGGCGTGTGTTTCCCGAGTTCGCAGATCAGTGCGTTTACCTAGACATTGAAACAACGGGCCTCTCATCTGTCTTCGACATGGTGACTGTCGTCGGCCTCTATGACGGACGAAAATACAAGGTCTTCGTTGAAGGCGAGAATCTTCAAGAACTCCCTTCTCATCTGAGTCAATACTCTGTCGTTGTGACGTTTAACGGCGCGAATTTTGATCTCCGATTCTTAAAGCTCGCTTTTCCACAGATGACTCTTCCCCCCATTCACATTGATCTGCGCTGGGTTACTCGAAAGCTTGGTATGAAGGGTGGACTCAAGTCGATCGAGAGAGAGTTTGGGCTCAATCGAGCAAAGGAAATAGAGGATCTTACGGGCTACGACGCCACCGTACTCTGGGCAAAGTATTTGCGCGGCGAGAAGAGCGCCCTTGAGCAATTAGTTCAATACAACACAGAGGATGTGGTTCATCTTAAAGCGATCATGGAGATTGCTTACGACAAACTCTGCAAGCAGTCTGCTGGCTATTTGAAAGGGGCAATTGCCCCGATCTTCACCGGCATAGCGGCAGTGCCCAGTGCCAAGAGATCCACTGTGCTCCGGCGGCTCACGCCGCAGGCTTCTGTGGAATCCCCTGTGGCACGGCTGCTCCAGAAATGTCCAACGAAAGCTCAACCACGGATCGTCGGGATTGACCTGACCGGCAGCGCGAAGAGGGCAACAGGTTGGGCGCTCATGGATGGCGCAGCGGCCACCACCAAGTCCCTCAGCACGGATGAGGAGTTGATTCAAGAGACGGTCGCCGCTAAGCCCGACTTGATCTCCATCGATTCTCCTCTTTCCCTGCCTGAGGGGTACGGTAAGCCGGGGGTTCCCATCTACCGTAAGTGTGAGCTTGCGCTGAAGAGGATGGGTATTTCCGTTTTCTGGTGTCTGCTCCCGAGCATGGAGATGCTCACTAAGAGGGGTATTAAGCTCGCGCAGGAGTTACGCAATCGCGGTCTCAATGTGATTGAGAGCTATCCAGGTGCTGCGCAGGACATCCTGGGAATCCCCCGGAAGAAGGCCAGTCTGGAAGAGCTCAAACGAGGCCTTTTTCGCGCGGGGATCACCGGCGACTTCGTCACCGCTGACATCACTCACGATGAGGTGGACGCTATTACATCTGCGCTTGTCGGGCTGTTCTATCTAGCCGACGATTTTATCGCTCTGGGCACGCCAGCCGAGGACTACCTAATCGTTCCACGCTCCGCGAAGTTCAACTACCCGAAGCTTGCCCAGATCGTTTCAGCTTCCGGCCTGGATGTGATACCCGAAAACGTCCCGCTGGGATAGAATCTGCCATTCATGGTGAGCCTCAATCGGTGGGCACGGGATATAAGGCTCGTGGTGGGAATTGCAGGCCGGATCGGCGCTGGCAAGACATCGGCGGCGAGATATCTAAGCTCGGCTTACGGCTTTCAATATCTCCGGTACAGCGAAGTGCTCGCGAACTGGCTTGCGGCAAACTCAGAGAACAAAATTGAACTCCAAACGGTTGGATGGGAAGTTATGGAAAAGGGCCTTCAAGCCGAACTCAACCGTCGATTGATTGAACAGATCGTGCCCGGCACGAGCGCTGTCGTGGACGGCTTGCGTCATCCCTTCGATTACACCTCACTGCACTCTAAATTTGGGCCATCGTTTCATCTGATCTTTTTGGATGTCCCTCTTGAAACGAGATGGGAACACGTGAAGGGCGCGGGGCGCCATGCGACATTTGAGGAATTCGTAGCGGCTGACGCGCATTCAGTGGAGCAACAAATCGAGCTTCTTCGGCCTCGCGCGACGCTCACTATCAAGAACGAAGGATCGCTCGCGGAGCTGCACACGAAGATGGACTCCGCCATGGAATTGTTTAGGAAAGAAGGCCAGGTATGAGTCTCTGGGTTGTCGTAGGCGGACAGTTTGGCTCCGAAGGAAAGGGAAAAGTTTCAGCCTTTATCACCAGACAGGAGGATATCGACATTTGTGTTCGCTGCGGCGGGCCAAATTCTGGTCACTCCTTTGTTGATGATCGGGGACAGACTATTGTCCTTCGCCAACTTCCTACTGGTTTTATCAATCCCAAGACGCGCCTGCTGATTCCTGCGGGGGCACTGATTGATCCAACTGTGCTGAAGCAAGAGATCGATTTCCTTTCCCTTCCGCTTGATAGGGTTGGGATTGATAGTAAGTGTTTCATTATCGAGGAGCGCGATCGAGAGCAGGAACAATCCCTGGGTCTCCGCGAGAGGCTTAGCTCAACCCTTTGTGGCGTTGGAGCCGCACAAGCGAGAAGAGTCCTGCGCGGCCAGGACGCACGCCTTGCAAGGGACGCAGTTGTCGATTATCCATGGATGGCGGCATACCTGACCGACGTTTCTTGCGAGCTGAACACTGCTTTGGATAGTGGCAAGAGCGCCCTCATTGAAGGCACTCAAGGATTTGGTCTATCCCTCTACCATTCCGAGTTCTACCCCCGCACCACCTCTCGTGATACCACTGCGGCAGGCTTTCTGAGCGAAGTTGGCGTGAGCCCTCTTCGTGTAACGGAGGTTGTCGTTGTTTTTCGCACTTTTCCGATTCGGGTCGCAGGCAAACAGGCTGGCCCTCTGAAAGATGAAATCACTTGGGAGGAACTCCAGCGGGAGAGCGGTTACCCGCACTCCATAGAAGAACACACTACTGTCACCAAAAAAGTCCGTCGTGTCGGGAGATTTGATTGGAAGCTGGCGCTGAGGGCTGTCCAATTGAACAAGCCAACCCATCTGGCGATAAACTGTCTCGACTATCTCGATTTCTCCAACACCCAGGCCGTGCGAAAAGATTCTCTGTCGCAACGTGCTAAGGAGTTCATCTCGGAACTCGAACAACGAACGAGCACACCCGTTGACTTTATGGGAGTTGGTCCCAGGCTTGGTGAAATCATCACAGGATCCGACGACGCGGCGTTTTGCTTTGGTGAGGCCAGTACGCCTTTAAGGCGGCTAGTGGGAAGAGCAGCGGGGTGATCATATAGGAGACGAAACTGTTGATTTGCGTGAGAAGCTAAAGTATGAGGATGAGCATCCTAAGGAAACTGGAATACTACTTTCCAATCGAATTCACGAGCTTTGCACGCGCGGCCTTCTGATTGCCAAAAATTTTTACGATGAGAAAAATCTTCGGCCGGCATCCTACACCCTCACAGTCGGTGATGACTATATCGACAGTGATGGGGTACGACGAGGCCTCTCTGCGAAAAAGGATTCCTTCGTTTTCAAGAAGAACTCGATCGTATTTGTTAGTGTGCGAGAGGAATTGAACCTGCCATTCTACATAGTCGGCAGATTCAATATTCGCGTGCAATGGGTCTACGACGGAGTTCTCCTCGGCACAGGGCCTCAAGTGGATCCTGGTTTCACTGGTTTCCTCTCCTGCCCGCTGTACAACCTGACCAATGGGGACATTGTGATCACCCGAGGGCAACCATTCGCCACTATCGACTTTGAGAAGACGACGAACTTGTTGGAAGGATTCTCACTTGAGGAAAAAAAGCAGTTAATAGACCGCGCCGGGGATAAGACCCTGGTGTCCGCGCGGGACCAAAAGTACTCTTTTTATAAAACTCCCCCATTGAAGCCTCTCCAACATGCCACACGGAACATGGTTAGTTCACTTATTGAAATGAGGGAGGAAGTTCGAACGTGGCGAAGCTTGGGAATTGGATCTCTGCTAGCATTCTTTGCGATAACGCTCTCGCTGCTGGCGTTCGGAGCGAATTTGTATCGTCAGAATAGTGACCTCAGTCGGCAGGTGATGGAGAGTAGGGATGAAATTCGTGATGCGAATCAGAGGATTGACAAGTTACAGGAGAACGTCAAGAAGTGTGCGATCCACATGGAAGAAGGGGGCGCAGACCCTAGCCGTTCTGATCCGAACGGAAACTCTCAAAAAAACCGGTAAGGGGATCCTTTGGGTTGTCGTTGGCGCCTTCCTGTATGAATTCTTGGAGCGCATGCTGCTGGGGGTAAGTCTCTGGAGGGGCGCGAAAGCGCTACCGTGCCTTTCCCGATCAGATCAATTGTGGGGTAGTTTCCTATTCCTCTCGGTGCTTGCAGCTAGCTGGTCCGTCGGGGGCGCATTCTGTCACATACTCAAACTGGCCTGGAAATGGAGCAAACTCTACAAAGCTGGGGATTTTGGCCACAGATGATCCGCTCACGTAGACCGCCGCGCGTTGGACGTGCACGGGGAGTGGGAGGATAATGGCGGGTGGAGCGGTACTTCGAGGCAGGTGAGGACGCGAACACCGTATGAACCGTAACGAATCTCTGGGGTGCTGCGGATAGCCAGCTTGTGTGCACGGCCTGTCCCGCTGGCGGGTTCCCTCGAGGACCCGTGAGCGGGGCAGGAAAGCCTAATGGTTGGCTCGTGGCGCCCACTTATTTCAGAGGTTCACGGCCTAGCTTCCCACGGCTGAGCGGTTCGCTCCGTTTCAGTTTGCAGTAGTCAGTTTTCAGTGGTCAGTTCTAAGTCTTAGTCTTAAGTAAAGAAAAAGAGCGTGCAACGAAGGATTCTTGCGGAATGAATGTGGGCTCAGTTCTCAGTGAGGACCAGCGAATTGAACAATCGGAGTTGGTTTTTGCGGGGCAGCGCGAGCTTGCACTTCCTAAACGGAAGACTTAGAACTGGGCACTGCTGACCTACCTCATGCGCATTCTTTTCATCGGGGACATTGTGGGGTCGCCCGGGCGGCAAATCGTCCATGACCGCCTGGCTGACGTGGTCGAGCAGCGCCAGATTGACTTGGTGATTGCGAACGGGGAGAACTCCGCCTCGGGATTTGGGATTACGCCGCGCCTCGCGGAGGGCCTGCTCCAGAATGGCATCGAAGTCCTGACCGGCGGAAACCACAGTTGGGACCGTAAGGAAATCCTGGAGTACATGCCGCACCAGCCGCGACTCCTACGCCCGGCGAATTTCCCCGAAGGGAATCCGGGAACGGGCCTGTATGTGGGCACGGCAAAGAACGGCGTGAAATTCGCGGTGCTGAACCTGCAAGGACGTATTTTTCTGCCGGCGATCGATGATCCTTTCCGTAAAGCCGACAGCGAGTTGGGGAAACTCCCCGCAGAGGTCGCTTTGGTTCTGGTGGACATGCACGCGGAAACTACCAGCGAGAAAGTGGCGATGGGCTGGTATCTCGACGGCCGGGTCACCGCGGTCATTGGCACGCACACCCACGTAGCCACCGCGGACGAGCGCGTCCTGCCGAACGGCACCGCGTACATTACCGACGTTGGCATGACTGGGCCGCACGACGGCGTGATCGGCATGGACCGCGGCGGAATCCTCAAAAAGTTTCTGGATGCCATGCCGGCGCGCTTTGAAGTGGCGGCGGGAGACATCCAGTTGAATGCGGTGTTGATCGAAACGGATGATGCCGGGCTGCGCAATGAAGCGGCGCGCTTGCGCGCGAAGTCGATCGAACGCTTGCGTCTGCGCACCGACTAGGCCAAGTTATTGTCAGTTAGTGGCCTACGGGCCATCGCAAGACATCTGAGGGACCTCTCTGGTGCCGTGGGAGAGGCAACCACAGCGGTCTGGCTGCAATCTGAAAGATCATGCGTAGAAATACGGGAAAACTCGTGGCGTGCGTCGCGGGATTGTGCCTCGCCAGCGTCTTGGGTGTCGTCGCCTCCCAGGTGGACGACCAACTGACGGCCCGCAAGCGCGTTTTCGAGCCCATCGGGCCGGGCCTGCGCACTGTGAAGCGCGGCCAGGAGGGGAAATACTACGTGCTGGCGTCGCCCAGCGTGGGCGTGGCGGTTTTTGATGACAAGGAGAAGCAATTGACCGTGATCGCGGCGCCGACCGCGGCGGGTACTGATAAGGCCGGGCGCACGGGCGTCGCCTTCGGCGAAGACTGTGACGTGGATGCCCAGGGAAATGTGTATGTCGTGGATCGCGGCGATAACTTGGTCACCGAGTTCGCTCCTGACGGTAAGGTGCTACGCTCGATCCATGTGGTTGGGCCCGTCTCTGTGGCTGCACTGCCCGAGGGGGAAGTGGCGGTCAGCTCATTGCACGGACTGCACCTGGTGACCGTGTACGGGCCGAATGGCACGGTCGTGCGCGAGTTTGGGGAACCCGAGGAATTTTCCTCGCGCCAGGAAATTAACTGGCTTCTCAGCGAGGGTCGCCTGGGCACGGATGCGCAAGGACGGCTATACTACGGCTATACGTTTCGCCCGGAACCTCTGGTGCGCCAATACGACCGCTCTGGTTACGCCGGGGTGGATTTCGAGTTTACCGGGCTGGATGCTTATCCAGAGGCGCAAGCGGCGCGCAAAGAAATCACCAAGCAGGAAAAGAAGCAGACTCCCCCGTATTTCCTGGCGATCCTGACCGCATTTGGAGTGGACCCGGTGAGTGGAGAGGTCTGGATGGCCTTGCACAACACTCTGCTCCATTTTGACAAGGAAGGGAATCGCCGCTCTGAGTACCAGATCTATGCGCCCGAGGGAGCGCGGCTCGAAGCAAATACCATTTTGGTGGAAGAGAACCGCCTGTTGATCGGCGCGGACCCGCAAGGCGTCTTCGATTTCGAGCGGCCGGACCGAAAACACTGAAAGATTGCTGGAGATTTCCTCAGGGCTGCTTGCACAAATTCAGTGCAATGCAATTTCTTGTGAGAAATTTTCCGGGGAAATGCGCGGGAAAAGCGGGAAAATTTTCGTGCTTGCACAAAGCTGGTGCTTGTGGAAAAGTTGTGAATGCCATGTGAATGGTGGTGCCGCCCTTCGCACATTTTTCGCTTGCTCCATCAGGGACAGTGCGCGAGAATCCATCCCAGTTTAGAAACAAGTGGCACGAGGTCGGGGCTACTCTGAAAGGGCCGCGCGGGAATCCACGGGGCAGGCATCAATCGTTCCAGCGTGAGCACGAACTCCAAAGCGTGAAGCTTTAGGGCACAAAAATGCTTTCCACAGCTTATTCACACCTGTGGAAATAGCTTAGAATTTGGTTTTTTCCATCACGATGACTACCGCAACGCAACTCGGACGCGAGCGCGAAACACAAAATGTCTGGGACAAGTTTCTGGAACTCAGCAAGTCCCGGATCAGCATCAATACCTACACCACCTGGTTCCAACCCACCCGGCTGAACCGCATGGAAGGGGAAACTCTTTTCATACAAATCCCCAGCACGGTCTTCCGCCAAGTGCTGACGCGCACTTACGGCGAGATTGTGAAGGCGGTCTTCCACCAGATGGGCACGCCCAACATGAAGGTGCAATACGTTTGCACCGAGGAAGAGCCCGTGCAGGCGGCGCCCGCGGCGATTGCCGCGAAACAATCCAAGCTCGATTTCGAGAGCAGCGACCACCAGTTGAACCTGCGGTACACGTTCGACACCTTTGTGGTCGGGAAGTCCAACGAGTTTGCGCACGCCGCTTCCCGCGCGGTCGCGGAGCAGCCTTCCAAGGCCTACAACCCGCTTTTCCTGTATGGCGGCGTGGGTATGGGCAAGACCCATTTGATGCATGCCATCGGGCACCTGATCAAGAAGCGCAATCCGGCCATGCGCCTGAGTTATGTCAGCGCGGAGAAGTTCACCATCGAGGTCATCAATTCGCTGCGCTTTGACCGCATGATCAGTTTCCGCGACAGGTTCCACACCGTTGATGTGCTGCTGGTGGACGACATCCAGTTCATTGCCGGCAAGGAGCGCACTCAGGAGGAGTTCTTCCATACCTTCAACGCCCTGTATGAGCAGCAGAAACAGATCGTGATTTCTTCCGATTGCCTGCCGAAGGATATCAATTCGATCGAAGAACGTCTGCGCTCGCGTTTCGAGTGGGGCTTGATCGCCGATATCCAGCCACCGGACCTGGAAACAAAAATCGCCATCCTCCAGAAGAAAGCGGAGAACGAACGCTTTAGCCTGCCCGATGAGGTGGCGGAGTACATCGCCCGGGCGATTAAGTCCAACGTCCGCGAGCTCGAAGGGGCGTTGACCCGCCTGATGGCTTACGCTTCGCTGACTGGAACGGTCGTCTCTCTGGCCACGGCCCAGCAGGTGCTGCGTAACATCATCGCTTCGCAGGAGAAGCGCGTCACCATCGACCTGATCCAGAAGCGCGTCAGCGAACACTTCAATCTGCGCGAGCAGGACCTGAAGGTGAGGAGCAATACCCGCGCTATTGCCTTCCCTCGCCAGGTGGCCATGTACATCGTGAAGCAGTTGACCACGGCATCGCTTCCGGAAATTGGCCGGCAATTCGGCGGCAAGCATCACACGACGGTGCTGCATTCGATCAACAAGATCGAGGAGTTGCGGCGTTCGGACAAGGAATTGAACCGCACTATTACGCGATTGATGGACGCGCTGCAGTAGAAGCGTTTCTTCCCTCTCTATTCAAAAGAAAAAGACCCACGGTGCCCGTGGGTCTTTTTCTTTTTTGAAGACGGCCCTGGCGTGGGGACTGGGGCAAGCCGCGGACCTCGGCTAAACCGATCGCGTTACCATGACCGTGGCATACTGTCGTGCCCCAGAAACTTCCCGGAAACTTCCATAGGATTGGCAGAGAGCACTTTGCGCATCCCGGCGATGCTCTCCCGAGGGGAAAGTGGCGCGTGGGGGCCGCCCATGTCGGTCTTCACCCAGCCCGGGTCAAGCAGCACGACACTGATGCCGCGCGGTTCCAACTCTTTCGCGAGGATGGATAGGGCCATGTTCAGAGCTGTCTTGCTGCTGCGGTACTGGTAGGACGTGCCAGCCTGGGCGACCGAACCATCCTGCACACCGCGCAGCGAACTCAATGATGTGGAGATGGCAGCAATCTGCTTGCGCTGGCTGGCCGTGACGTTTTCCAGTAACGCCTCTGTGATGCGCATCACCCCGAAAAGATTCGTCTCCATGGCCTCGCGCCAGCCATCGTAATCGATATCTCCAATGTGCTGCCCTTCGCGTGGATAAACGCCTGAACTGTGCAGCAGGACGTCAATGGGCTTGCCGTCAAGTTTGTCCGCGAGATCCTGCACGGACTCATCCTCTGTGACGTCCAAGGGATGCAACACGATTGTGGGATATTGCGCAGCAAGTTGTTTCAGGTTGGTGCTCTTCTCCGGTTGCCGGGACGTTGCCAGCACCTCCCAACCGTCAGCGGCGTATTGACGGACAAACTCAAGACCCAGACCGCGGTTGGCACCAGTAATTAGAATGGTAGACATACTGACGGACCTCTCGGCTCCTGGTGAGAGCGCATTGGCTAAGCAGAGCTATTGTGAGTCATAAAAGAGAAATTTAAGCTTATTGCCTTCTATTTGATGCTGTGTGCAGAAAATTGTCACAAGAACGTCGTAAGGAAAAGTTGTGAACTACACGTGGGAAAGATGCGGATAAACCATAATGGGATGTGCAGGGAAGTTGTACAATCCTCTGACGTCATGGGCTTTTCCAATAATCCGCAGCGAATTGCACTTCACGATTGTCAAAGAAATTGCAGACGGGGGTACACCAACGAGGGTTTTCCACCAATCCACAGCAGTCATCATCACAACAAGCTATAGAACTAATTTTCTTCACATGAGCGTTTGTGAAAGAAGTGATGGTTGTGAATAACTTGCTTTTTGGGGTGGGTTCAAACAACGGTTGACCTATGCGTGGAGCCTCCGTTATATCCACTATTTCCACAGAGAATCTGTTGCCGGTGGCCTTTATACTTTGCGAAAAAGCGAGTACAGTACGCTAGCGGGTAAACTGGATAGGGGAACCGAATGACCGCAACGGGAACCGCGCGCGAGGAAACCCAAGCGATGGAATTCAGTGTAACGAAATCGGCACTACTCAATGAGCTTACGACAACACAAGGCGTGGTGGAGCGTAAGACCACCATTCCCATTCTTTCCAACCTACTGGTGGAGGCAAAAGGCAGCCGCTTGACGATTACGGCGACGGATCTTGAGCTGAGTATACGTACCTCTTGCGAAGCAAAGATTAAGAAAGAAGGTGCTGGGACGATCCCCGCCAAAAAGCTTCTGGAGCTCGTGCGTCTCCTGCCCGAAGGCGAGATTAAGTTTAAGCTGCTCGACAACCATTGGGTTGAAATTGTCAGCGAGAAGAAAAAATACAAACTGGTCGGCATGGCTAAAGAAAATTTCCCCGCCCTCCCGGTAATGCCGCACACCCTGGTCAACATTCCTGCCGTGGTGCTGGAAAACCTGATCGGCAAAACCAAATTCGCAATTTCCATGGAAGAGTCCCGCTACACACTGAATGGCGGTCTGCTGATCCTGAAGCCGGACACGATGGCGATGGTTGCCACCGACGGTCACCGTCTGGCGCTCGCGGAAACAGATCAGAAACTCGCCGGACTCAACGGTGAAGTACGCGTCCTGATTCCGAAGAAAGCCATGGATGAAGTGGAAAAGCTCTCCAACGCCGCTGGCTCCGATGCGCAGATGGAGTTTGCCAAGGATGAAAGCCACCTGTTCTTCCAAGTTGGCCACCGTCTGCTGATTTCGCGCATCCTCACCGGCCAATTCCCGAATTATGAGGCGGTGCTGCCGCGCGAGAATAATAAGACTGTCGCGCTGGAACGCACGGAATTGAGCGATGCTGTGCGGCGCGTTTCGCAGTTAGCCGACCAGCGATCGCACGCTGTGAAACTCTCGGTCTCGACCGAAGGCGTGGAAATTTCCGCGTCCAGCCCCGAATACGGCGAAGCGAAAGAAACCATCGAAAAAGAGTACAAGGGCGATCCCATCGCCATCGGATTCAATTCCAGCTACATGCTGGATTTCCTGGCCGCTGCCGCGGAGGGGCCCATCAGCATCGAACTGAAGGATGAACAGTCCGCCGGCCAGATGCGCCCCCTGGCGGACGACAACTATCGCTACCGCTACATCATCATGCCCATGCGCATCTGATTTCGCGCACGTTCGACTCATGTTGTTTTCTGAAATACCGGTATAGAGAAAACGAAATAGAGTGACGAATTGTGTCCTGAAGTTTGCCACTATTTTCTTTGAACTCGACTTGGTATCGACGTCCGAAGCCCTTACATAAAAGATTGAAAATAATACAGTTATTTATCCACAAGCCCATTTCTCCGACTTGAGAAAATGCCCCATTTCCAGTAAAATTTAAGTGTTGTCGATTCGTGATTCTTCCTCCAAATCGACACGTCCGCCAGGAAAGTTTGGCCGTAACCGCCCTGCGCCAGGGGCAGGCCAGCGGTCCTGGAGAGCATAAGTCTTCGCCACGTCCCGGAACGCGGGATGGGATGAAGCAGGAACCCTACGAGTCCCGTGCGGTACAGGGATCAAAGGGTGAGGCGACGAACGGAGATTGCAAACTTCACGCCTTTCCTAGCTTCACCAAAATTGATTTAGCAGTATCGCCGTCGGGAACCCGGTTGTGCGCCGGGCCGCTTTCCGCACGAGTGGATTGCCGTAGGCACGCACGTCAGGAGATGAAATGGGCGACAAGGAATCGGTGACGGGAAAAGTCGGCCACCAATACGACGCGAAGTCGATCAAAGTGCTCGGCGGGCTGGAGGCCGTGCGTCTGCGTCCCGCCATGTACATCGGCTCGACCGGCGAAACCGGCTTGCACCACCTCGTGTGGGAAGTGGTGGACAATTCCGTCGACGAAGCGATGGCGGGCTTCGCGGACGAAGTGAACGTCACGGTCCACGCGGACAACTCCGTGACCGTAGTGGACAATGGCCGCGGCATTCCCGTGGACATGCACGCCACGGAAAAACGCCCCGCGGCGGAAGTTGTGCTCACGGTGCTGCACTCTGGCGGAAAATTCGATAGCGAAAGCTACAAGGTGTCCGGCGGATTGCATGGCGTCGGCGTTTCCGTCGTCAACGCCCTTTCGGATTTCCTCGAACTCGAAATCCAGCGTGACGGCGCGGTCTGGGAGCAGAGCTACGAAAAAGGCAAGCCCACTTCCAAGCTCAAGCAGACGGGAAAGACGCGCAAGACCGGCACGAAAGTGACCTTCCATCCGGATCCCTCGATTTTCGAGAAGATCGCATTCAGCTATGACACGCTGGCCACGCGCCTCCGCGAATATGCCTTCCTGAACAAGGGCCTGAAAATCACGCTGAACGACGAGCGTACCGAAAAAAACACGGAATTCCGTTTCACGGGCGGCATCGCGGAATTCGTGAAACACCTGAACCGCGGCAAGACCACGCTGCACGATTCGCCGATTTACATGGAAGGGAAGAAGGGCAATGTGGAGATGGAAATTGCCCTGCAATACAACGACACTTACGGCGAAAACGTTTTCGCGTTTGCCAACACCATCAACACCGTGGATGGCGGCACGCACCTCTCAGGCTTCCGCTCGGCGCTGACGCGTTCGATCAACAACTTTGCATCCGCCGCGGGAATGTTGAAGGAGCAGAAGGACGAGGTGAGCATCTCCGGCGACGACGTGCGCGAAGGGCTCGTCGCGGTGGTGAGCGTGCGCCTGCCGCAGCCGCAATTCGAGGGCCAGACGAAGGGCAAACTGAACAGCGACATCAAGGGTGACGTCGAGCAACTCGTCAACGAAAAACTGGGCGAGTGGTTTGACAAGCATTCCACTGTGGCGCGGCGCATCATCGGCAAATGCATTGACGCGGCCCGCGCGCGCGAAGCCGCCCGCAAAGCCCGCGAACTGACGCGCCGCAAATCGGCGATGGACTCCAGTGGCCTGCCGGGAAAGCTGGCCGATTGCCAGGAACGCGATCCGGCGCGCTGCGAATTGTTCGTGGTCGAGGGGGAATCCGCAGGCGGCTCCGCGAAGATGGGCCGCGACCGCAAATATCAGGCGATTCTTCCCCTCAAAGGCAAGATCCTCAACGTCGAGAAGGCGCGCTACGACAAGATGCTCGGCCACGAGGAAATCCGCGCCATCATCACCGCCCTCGGCACCGGCATTGGCAAGGACGATTTCGACGCTGGAAAGCTGCGCTATCACAAGATCATTCTCATGACCGACGCGGACGTGGATGGCTCGCACATTCGCACGCTTCTGCTCACCTTCTTCTTCCGCCACATGAAGGAACTGATCGAACGTGGCCACGTGTACATCGCGCAGCCTCCGCTCTATCGCGTGAAACGCGGCAAGAGCGAGCGCTATATCCGCGACGAACGCGATTTCGCCCGCGAACTGATGAAGCGAGCCACGGAAGATCATGTCGTCAAGGCGAAAGAGGGCGTGAGTCTGGAAGGTGCGCGCCTGACATCATTTCTCCTCAACGTGCAGGAGTATGAAGCTGCCGCGGCCAAACTGGGCCGCCGTCTGCGCGAGCCCGGGCTGGTGGAACTGCTGGCAGAGAGCGGCTTGGAAAAGAAGACCGACTTTGGCGAGAAAAAGACACTCGAGAAACTTCTGAAGGAAGTCGAAAAGAGCAAGCTGAAACTGGAAGGCAAAATCGTGTTTGATGAGGAACACAGCCTGTTCGAAATCCAGTTCGGCGCGCCGCACAATCAGAAGATCAGTTGGGCTGTCGCTTCCACCGCGGAGTACAAGCGTCTACGCGCGTTAGGTAGGCAGATCGAGGAGTTCAATCATCCGCCATTCACGGTGGCTCGCAACGGCACCAAGGTCACCCAGGAAAAGGCCACCGACGTTCTCAATTACGTCATGGAAGACGCCAAGAAGGATTTCACGATCACACGGTTCAAGGGCTTGGGCGAAATGAACGCGGAGCAGTTGTGGGAAACCACGATGAACGCGGATACCCGCACGCTGCTGCAGGTGAAACTGGAAGATGCCGTCGCGGCCGAGGACATTTTCACCACGCTGATGGGTGAAAACGTCGAAGCGCGCCGCAAGTTCATCGAGGACAACGCGCTGGAAGTAGTCAACCTGGATATCTAAGTTAGTACCAAGAAGAGGCGCCGCATGCTACGCCCCAACAAGTGTGGGCCAGATGGCATGATCTACCAGTTGGGTTGGACGACGTTGCCGGGATTGCGCGGGCTGACCGTGAGCGAATTTCGCGCCACGCCAACAGCCATGCAGGACAACGAAAGAGGAGTCGCAATTGGTTTTGCCGATGAAGCGGAGCGCGATTCGTTTTTGCGCCTCATCGAAGCGGAGTTTGCGACGCGGCGATTTAGCAACGCCGCCGACGCGTTCGACACTGTGAAAGCGTATGTGCTCGAACGCGCGAGCAAACGATTTTAGGTTGTCATCCTGAGCGGAACGAAGGACCACAGTGCAAGCTTGACCTAGGTTGAAGCGGGCGTTGAGGTTCTTCGGGCTGCCAACAACGCAGCCCTCAGAATGACAGTTTGGCAGCGTGAACACCCCGGGTTTTTACGAGTCACGCTTAACGAGTCGCGAAGCACGAGGACACATGGCAGACGAACACAACACATCAGTACTCCTACCCATTGATATCGAAGCGGAGATGCGCAAGTCGTATCTCGACTATGCCATGAGCGTCATCATCGCGCGCGCGCTTCCCGACGTGCGCGACGGCCTGAAGCCCGTTCAGCGGCGCATTCTTGTGGCCATGAACGACCTTGGCTTGGCCTCCAATCGTGGCTACCGCAAATGCGCGAAGATCTGCGGCGATACCTCCGGCAACTACCACCCGCACGGTGAAGCGGTCATCTATCCCGCGCTCGTTCGCCAGGCGCAGGACTTCAACATGCGCTATCCCCTGATCGACGGCCAGGGGAATTTCGGCTCCGTGGACGGCGATCCACCGGCGGCCATGCGATACACGGAAGCGCGGCTGGCCAAAATTTCGGAAGACATTCTCGCCGATCTTGAGAAGGAAACTGTCGATTTCATCCCGAACTTCGATCAGACCCGCGAAGAGCCCGTGGTTCTCCCCTCGCGCATTCCGAATCTTCTCGTCAACGGCGCCAGCGGCATCGCCGTCGGCATGGCCACCAACATTCCTCCGCACAATCTTCGCGAAATCGTGGAAGCCGCCATTCTCTTGATTGAAAAGCCCGAGGCCACGCTCAAGGAAGTGATGAAGATCGTTCCGGGCCCGGATTTTCCGACAGGTGCTTATATCGCGGGCCGGGAAGGCATTGAAGCCGCCTATCGCACGGGCCGCGGCAGCTTCATCATGCGCGCCAAAGCCGCCATCGAGGAAGCCAGCAAGGAACGCGAAAACATCGTCATCACCGAAATCCCCTACCAGGTAAACAAGGCCAAGCTCATCGAGCGCATCGCCGAGCTCGTGCAAACCAAGAAAATCGAAGGCATCGCCGACGTGCGCGACGAATCCTCCCGCGAGGGCATGCGCATCGTCATCGAGATGAAGCGCGGCGAGGAATCCCAGCTCATCCTGAACAATCTCTTCAAACACACCCAGATGCAGGAATCCTTCGGCATGATCCTGCTCTCCATCGTCGCCGGACAGCCGCGCGAACTCGGCCTGATTCCGCTCATCAAGCTCTTCATCGAGCACCGCATGGAAGTGGTTCGCCGGCGCACCATCTTCGAGCTGCGCAAAGCCGAAGAACGCGAACACATTTTGGTCGGCTACCAGATTGCGCTGGATCATCTGGACAACGTCATCCGCGTCATTCGCGGATCATCCAGCCGCGCCGACGCCAAGGAAAACCTGTTCAAGTATTTCACCGAGCAGGATGTCACCATCACCGAAAATGGCAAGTCCAAGAAGCTTGAAGGCGTGAAGCTGGACGGCCGCAAGTACCGCTTTGCGGGTGCGCCGGAAATTGAAGCCGTCGACCGGGGTGCTGCGGGCCTCGGACTCAGCTACGCGCAGATCGACGCCATTCTCGAATTGCAACTCCATCGCCTGACGCAGCTTTCCATCGACGAAATCCTGAAGGAATTGAAGTCCATCCGAGACCTCATCACGGAACTTCGCGAAATCCTGGCCAGCGACAAGAAGCTGAAGCAGGTGATCACCGCGGAGCTTCGCGAAGTCCACAAAGCCTACGGCGATGACCGCCGTACGCAGATCGTGGACAAAGTGGACGAAATCAAGCTGGAAGACCTGATCGCGGACACCGACATGCTCATCACCGTGAGCCATGCCGGTTACATCAAGCGCACGCCCGTGGAGGTTTATCGGCATCAATCGCGCGGCGGCAAGGGGCGCATCGGCGCGCGCACCAAGGAAGAAGACTTCGTCGAGCATCTCTTCATCGCCTCGGCGCACAGTTACATCCTGCTGTTCACTTCCAAGGGCCGCGTTTACTGGCTGAAGGTGTACGAACTGCCGGAAGCGGCAGCGGCCACGCGCGGCAAGGCCATCGCCAGCCTGGTGAAATTCCAGGAAGACGAGAAGCTGACGGCGCTGGTGGCGGCCACGAACCTGGAAGAAGAAGGCCGCTTCGTGTTCATGGCCACGAAAAGCGGCACGGTGAAAAAATCGGCGCTGACCGAATTTTCCAACCCGCGCTCCACCGGCATCATCGCCATCAACCTCGAGGACAGGGACGAACTGATTGGCGCAAAGCTGACCGACAGCAAGCAGATGATCTTCCTCGCCAGCCATGATGGCCAGGCCATCCTGTTCCGCGAAACGGAGGTGCGCCCCATGGGCCGCAACGCGGGGGGCGTGAACGGCATGGACCTGGACAAGGAGGACTACGTCGTCAGCATGGACGCCGTGCAGCCGGACTTCGTGATCATCGCCAAGGAATACCAGCAGACCACGCAAAACCTGGAAGAACTCGACAACGAACACATCAAGGACTCGCTCACCACGCTGATGCTTACCGTCTCCGAAAAGGGCTATGGCAAGCGCACCGCCTTGGCCGAATACCGCATCACCTCGCGCGGTGGCAAGGGCGTGGTGAACATGAAGACTACCGACCGCAACGGCTCGGTTGTCGCCACATTGCAGGTCACGGAAGAGTCCGACGTCATGATCATCACCGAAAACGGCAAGGTCATCCGCGTGCACGCGAACGAAATTCGCGAAGCGGGCCGCTCCACGCAAGGCGTGCGCTTGTTGCGCCTCGATGACGACGACACGGTCGCGGCTGCCGCCGTCCTCCAGGAAGAAGAAGCCGAGGAAAAGAAGTAGCTCTTTGAGTGCGGCAGCTTGCTTATCCTGCTTGCCCCGACGTTCGAGGGGAGTTTTTTCGCAATGGGCTGCCGCTTTTCAGGTCCCGGCCACTCTGGCCAAACAAAAGAGTAGCAGGCAGGGTCGCACCCTTTTTTATTTCAGGTTGCGTTACACTAAATCGCCATGAAAATCACACGCCGCCTGTTCGCATTCCTTGCGTTCACCACGTCGCTGGCTATCCTTGCGCTTGCCGGTGCAACGAGCCGACCCGCCGCAAGCCACAGCTACCTCGCGCTCGTCGGCACGTACACCAACAAAACTGATAGCAAAGGCATCTACGCTTACGAGTTCGACGCGGAAACGGGCAAACTGACCGCGAAGGGTCTCGCGGTGGAAACGCCCGATCCCTCCTTCGTCGCCATCCATCCTAACGGAAAATTCGTTTACGCCGTAAACGAGTCCAGCAAGCAAAGCGCCGTCAGCGCGTTTGCGCTTGATTCGCAAAGCGGGAAGCTCACCCTGTTGAACCAACTTCCCGCGCTCGGCGAAGATCCTTGCTATATGACCTTCGATAAAACCGGCAAGTACGTCCTCATCGCCAACTACACGTCGGGCAACATCGTTGTATTCCCTATCCGCGCGGACGGAAAGCTCGGCGAACACACCGCGCTCCTGACGGACACCGGTGCCACGGGCCCCAACAAAAAGCGCCAGGAGGGTCCGCACGCTCACTGGACAGGGCTCTCTGCGAGCAATCGTTTCGCGTACGTCGCGGATCTGGGCCTCGACCGCGTCTTCATCTACAATTTTGACGCCGCCAAGGGCACGCTCGCCCGAGGGGAAGCGCCTCCCTCGGATACGGAGGCCGGCTCTGCAAAGCCGGGTGACGCATTCTCGGCGACCCTCAGCCCAGGCACAGGTCCACGCCATGTGGCGTTCTCTCCCGATGGGAAGTTCATGTATGTTCTGGGTGAATTGCAGTCTACCGTGACGGTGTTTGCGAGCGATGCACGGGAAACGTATCGAGAAATTCAGCGAATTTCGGCGTTGCCGGAGGGATTCTCCGGGAGGAACGACGCCGCCGAAATTGCGCTTCATCCCAGCGGAAGATGGCTCTATACCTCCAACCGCGGCCACGACACCATCGCTGTCTTTGCGGTCGATCCAGAAAAGGGAACCCTGCGCAAGACGGGCGATTTCCCCACCGGCGGCCAGGAGCCGCGCCACTTCGCCATCGACCCTACGGGTCGCTTCCTGCTCGCCGAAAACCAGCACTCCAATTCCATTGTGGTGTTTGGCATCGACACCGCGACGGGCACACTGACACAGGTTTCCAAAACCGAAGGTATACCTTCTCCCGTCTGCCTCGTTTTCCTGCCAAGGCCCTAATCTTTAGCGCAGGGTGAGTCTTCCAGCCCTGCGCCACACTTGCCCTATTCAATTCCTGAAGAGGCCGTTGTTTTTGTTCCAATGGCTTTCCTTGTAGACTAGAAAGGTTGGGCTATTTGCAGGCCAAGAGCGCCCCGGTTGGTAGTTTCTTTGAGAGAGCCAAGGAGATCACCGCAATGGCAGTCGATGTGGTTATGCCCCAGATGGGCGAAAGCATCTTTGAAGGGACCATCACCAAGTGGCTGAAGAAGCCCGGCGACAAGGTCGAGCGGGACGAGCCGCTGTTTGAAATCTCCACCGATAAGGTCGATGCCGAAATTCCCTCCCCCTCGGCGGGAGTGCTAAAAGAGATCAAGGTTCCCGAAGGGCAGACGGTGCCGATCCAGACGATAGTGGCGGTGATTGATGGAGCGGGGCCGGCCGCGGCATCGGCTCCGGAACCCACGTCAACTCCTGCCGCACCTGCGGCGATGTCCGCTCCGGAAGCACCAGCACCTGTACCTGCGGCAGCAAAGCCCGCAGCACCTGCCCCTGCTGCGCCAGCGGCTTCCGCGGAACGCATTCATTCCTCGCCACTGGTTCGGCGCATGGCGAAGGAACATGGCGTCGATCTCTCCACCCTCGAAGGCAGCGGGGCGGGCGGTCGCATCACCAAGCAGGATATCGAAACGGCGATCGCAGCATCGTCCGGCGCGGCGCCAGAGCGCACTGTGGCAGCGGCTTCAGGAGTTGCGGCACGGCCCATACCTCCGCCGGCTCCGTCAGCCGTGGCCCACCCTGGGGCAGCGGCAGCACATGGCAGCCAGTTCATTCCGGCGCTGCAAGTCGGAGTGCCGCGCGAACGCCTCTATTTTGGGAATTACGAAGTTCACCCGCTGAGCGTGATGCGGCAGAAAATCGCCGAGCATATGGTGGCGTCGAAGCACGTCTCGCCGCACGTGTACTCCGTCGACGAAGTTGACATGAGCAAGGTTGCGGCGCTTCGCGCGAAGTCCAAAGAGGAGTTTGAGAAGCGCTACGAAACGAAGCTGACGTTCATGCCGTTTTTCGTGAAAGCGGTGGTGGCGGGCCTGCGCGCCTATCCCATTGTAAATGCTTCGCTGGACGGCACCAACGTGGTGCTGCACAAGGAGATCAACATCGGCATCGCCGTGGCGCTGGACTGGGGACTGATCGTGCCGGTGGTGAAGAACGCGGACGAAAAGAACCTGTTGGGCATTCAACGCAACCTGAACGATCTGGCGGAGCGCGCCCGTTCAAAGAAGCTGAAGCCCGAAGAGGTGCAGGAGGGAACATTCTCCATCACGAATCCGGGCGTGTTCGGAGGGCTCTTCGGCCTGCCGATAATCAGCCAGCCGAACGTGGCCATCCTGGGACTGGGGGCGATTGAAAAGCGGCCGGTGGTAATCAACGATTCGATCGCCATCCGCTCAATGTGCTATGTGACGCTGAGCTATGACCATCGCGTGGTGGATGGAGCGATCGCGCACCAGTTCCTGCACAAGGTCAAGGAAACACTGGAGAACTGGGCGGAGCTGGTGATGTAGCTGGCGCAGTTTTAAGTAAAGAAGGAAAAATCCTGTCACGAGAAGTTGGCTTTACCCAGCTTAGCAATTACAGAGTTTTTACTGCTCCTTGCGAAACCCGGAAGTGAAGAAAACTGCACGGAAGCGGCAGGAAGACGGTTTGTGCGCCGCTCTTCTGACCCGCGGATTGTTCATCCGGAAACCCACCGATCCCTTCTGTCTAATAATTGACGACGGATAACTGATCGATGAATCATCGCGCGCAGGGACTATAATCTCGCCAGGAAGCGTGTAGTAACTCCGGAAAACCATCAGGAGGCAGTATGAACCACGGAATCAGACGGAGGGAATTTTTGCGGGAAGGCGCGCTGGCGGCTGGTGCGGCGGCTTGTAGCGTGTATCTCCCCCATGCAGCGGCGGGCGTGGCTTCCGCGGATTCGCGGATCGACATATTGCTGGACGAGCCGCTTGGTACCATTTCCCCCAATATCTACGGCCACTTTACGGAACACCTTGGCGGTGTGATCTACGACGGACTGTGGGTCGGCGAAAATTCGCCGGTCGCCAATCTCCAGGGCATTCGCAAACGCCTGGTCGAGGAGATGCACAAGATCAAAGCGCCTGTGGTGCGCTATCCGGGCGGCTGCTTCGCGGACAGCTACAACTGGCGCGATGGCGTCGGTCCGGCGGACAAACGTCCCCGCCGCACGAATTTCTGGAACGACGCAGAAACAAAAACTGCGCCCGAAAATCACAAATATGAACCCAACCGCTTCGGCACCAACGAATTCATCCGTTTTTGCCGCCTCATCGGCGCGCAACCGTATCTCGCCGCCAATCTCCGCAGCCTTCCCGCCGAGGAGTTTTACCACTGGGTGGAATACTGCAATTCTCCCGCGGGCAGCACCTCACTCGCGGAGATGCGTGCGGCCGCTGGGTCGCCGGAGCCCTTCAACGTTCGCTTTTGGGGCGTAGGCAACGAATCCTGGGGCTGCGGCGGTAACTTCACTCCTCAGGAATACGCCGTCGAGTTCCGCCGCTTTACCACTTGGCTCCCGCACTATGGCCCGGATCTTTGCCTGGTTGCTTCCGGTCCCTATTCCGAAGAGTTGAGCTGGACCCGCGGTTTCTTTGAAGAGCTTCTCCGTAAGGGCGCAGACCAACTCCGTTCCGTCTACGGCCTCTCCCTCCATCACTACGCCTGGAATCTTAGCCGCGGGCGCACCACGGATTGGGACAAGGGCAAGGGCAGCGCGCTCGAATTCGATCCTGTCGATTGGTACGAACTGCTGCGCGAAGGCCAGCGCGTCGAGGATATCGTTGAAGGCCACTGGCGCACCATGGGCGAATATGACACGGAGCATCATGTGAAGCTCATCGTGGACGAGTGGGGCCCGTGGTACCGCCCCGGTTCGGAAGCCACGCCAGGCAACCTGCTGGAACAGATCCCCACGCTGCGCGATGCGGTTTTCTCCGCCTTGACCCTGGACGTCTTTAACCGCCACCCGGAAAAAGTGGCCATGGCTAACTGCGCGCAATTGATCAACTGTCTCAATAGCTTGTATCTGGCGCATGAAGATAAATTCTGCGTCACGCCGGTCGGCCACGTGTTCGCGATGTACGCAGCGCACCAGGGCGGGCAGGCGCTGCGGACGGTCATTTCCGCGCCGGCGGTGCGCTACGACCGCGACGGCAAGCCTGCTTCCTTTTGGGGTTTGCAGGGATCCGCTTCCCTCGACGGCAAGGAACTGCGGTTGACGGTCGTAAATCCTCACGTGAGTGAAGCGCGCGAGTGCTCGGTTGCCGTTCGCGGCGGCCGCATCGTTTCCGGTTCGGCCACCACGTTAACGAGTTCCGACATCCACGCCCACAACACGTTTGCGGAGCCTGCGGCGCTGGAACCGCAAACGAAGAAGCTGGATGTGAACGGTGCGGAGCTTGCCGTGGCGCTGCCGGCGGCCTCGGTCAACAAGCTCGCGCTGGTGCTGGGGTAGCGCGCAGTCTTGAGTATTCAGTTGTCAGTTTTCAGTTTTAACTAAAGAAGGAACCCTTATTGCAAACCAGCGGCTCTGTCCGACCTGGCATGTGCAGGGCTTCGCTCGACGATGTGGAATACCCAAATGAAGAGATTTCCCGCGTGGAAGCGTTATAGGGCGACATGGGGATAGTGAGCTTGCGCTTTTTCGGACGCACAGGCCGGCGGAACAGCAACCAACTGGTCCGCTCTGACTGATAACTGAGTACTGAAAACCGATCACTGAATCATCGGACGCAACTTCGCCGTCCACACCGCGAACCCTTCCATCGGCACGGCTTCGACGCCGGCGTCGCGCAGGGTTTCGCGGACGAAGCGGTGGCGCTCGTTTTCGGCGAGCAAGGCGACATCGGTGACGGCGGTGAATTCACTGGCTGGCACTTTGCCGCGGATGCGGTCCACGGTGTAGGCGAGCAGTTTGGCATCGGCGGGAGCGCGCGTAACGCTGAGCGCCTGCACGAAACCCCGCGTGCCGTTGCGGCGGTAGCCGTAGTCGAGCCGCATGGGATCGCCCGGGAAGGTGAACTCCTCCGCGCGCACGCCTTTCTGCATGCGTTCCCACAGGCGCGCTTGTTTCAGGACCTGCGCGCAGTAGGAGCGAATCACGCCGCGGCTGCCCGGCGCGCCCACGCGCGTGGCGGCGCGCTCCGGGGCCACGTGATCGGCATAGAGGCGCTCGGTTTCCGCATCCAGATCGTCGGCGTAGACGCCCTTTTGCGGGGCGAGTTGCAGTGCATTGGAGAGCGTGTCGTCCCACTTTCCCAAAAGCCGCAACCAGGCGGCCTGCCCGCTTCCCGCGCTAGGCGCTTTTCCTGCTTCCTGGCCGTTGTTGGGGAAGAGTTCGCCGGCGCCGGCAAAGCGGTTTTCCAGGTCCTCACGCAAGGCCCGCAGGAGTTCCTCGTCGGCTTGGGGGTGAAGACGGCGCACGCGCGCGTACTCTTCGGGCTCCTCGATGAGGCGCAAGCGGCGCTCGCCGGTTTGCGGATCGAAGACCAGCACACCGATATTGACCCACTCGTCGCGCACAAGATTGGGCGTGTAGCGAAGCACGCGATAGGCGCAGGCCCGCTCGTTCGCTCTGGCCTCGTTTGTCTCTGTGATCATCGTTTTTCTCCCAATCGCGTGACTCGTGTCTCGTAATTCGTGACTCGTGAAAGAACATCACCGGCAGCTGGTCCTGGGTTTTCACGAGTCACCAGTCACGAATCACAGACCCAGTGCGGAAAAGGCTGCCGGTTAGAAGCTCTTGCGGAAAGGAGAAGCTCTGGCACGCGCGTCCTTCTGCGCTGCAGTTGCTCCAGCAGCCGCAGGACGGCGTCATAATCGTCCGCATACCACTCCGGCGGAATTTCCCCGGCCAATTCGGCAAGCACGCGTTCGGTGATGCGATGTTCGAGGCGCTCCAGCCAGGGGCCGAAGGATTCCATGCCGGTAACGCCTTCATAGACGCGATTGCGCGCGTACAAGCCGCGCAGGGGCGCATCGGGAAAATTCCACTCCCCGGCGTTGAAGCAGAAGCCCTGGTCAATCATCAGCGTGCGATAAGCAAGCGGATGACTGCCAGCCGCGTGGGGAGATTCTCCAGGAGCGTGACCTGGCGTCGCTGCTGACTCCGGGCTCTTCTCCTCGAAAAACAGGGCTTGCCGTCCGTTGGTGTTGCAAGTCCACTTGTCGAAGACCAGCATGCCGGCAAAATCGTGAAGGTTGGCGACCTCGCGCAGCTTCTCATCGGGGAGAAAATCGTGCAGCACGAGCCGGCGGGGATCGCCCGGATAGCGCGAGCCGAACTGCAGTCCCGCGGCGCAGGGCGTGCGCGTGCGCGCCAACTCCATGCACAATTCCTCGGTCAACTGGATCAACTCCCGGCTGACCTCGACGACGGCTACGGGGGTAGTGGGGAGGCCGAGGCGAGATGCCAAGCGAGTGCCGAGCAGCTCATTCACCAGAACGCGAAGGTGCTGCGGGTTATTTTGGAATTTGACGACATAGTAGTTTCCGTCCGAGCACCTCATGAGGTGCGCTTGTGCGCCTCCGCGCATCCGCCGTATGTGCTCGATGGCTCGCAACATACGCGTTTATCCTAACGGCACTTAGAGGTTCTATCAAGAGCGCGGGGGCAGCGGCGCCGGGCCGTTCCCATTGCGGCGCGAGGAGCGCACCGATTCGGCGCGGGTGCGGCGAGGGCACCTATTCCCGGCAGCGGCAAAGTCATACCAATGTGGCGCCCCACTGCAGCAGTCCGGAACAAGGAAGCCCCGTGAGGGCGTCGCGGGGCTTCTGGGAAATTCAGCTTAAGCGCCCGAAGCGGCTAGCGGCGGCGTTTCTTGCCCGTTTTCTTGGCGGCCTTCTTGGGCTTCGCTTTGGCCTTCTTGGCTTTTTTCGGAGCCTTCTTGGCCGCCTTCTTGGGCGCCTTCTTGGCAGGCTTATTCGCCGCTTTCTTAGGCGCAGCCTTGGGTGCGGGCTTCGCCGGGGCTTGTTCCCCGGCTTCTTCCGCGGGTTCATCTTCTACCAAGAGGATCTCTTCCTGTTCTTCGATCACGCCCTCGGTATCGCCACCCAGCTCGTCGTCCTCTTCCAGCCGGGACAGCTCATCATCTTCTTCAAAATGATCCTTCTCGAAATCCATGCTTTCCTCCCCTGGGGGCACTTTCTTACCCGATGTTCTTGGCATGCTGCTCCAGCCGGAGATGAGTCACTCCGTCCTTGCGATTTGTTATCCCACTCCAACGTGGATGTCAAGAGTTCTCGCGGGTATGTATGGCAGGCGTTTCACTGAGGTCAAGGACAGGCCGAGCGGCTATGACCCGCGCGACAGGCGGAGCCGCGGTCGTCGGAAGGTGGGGAGAGGCGCAAGATGACCTTGAGCGGCCGGAGGACTACTGCTGGGTCTTGCCGGAGGTGTGCTTGGAGGGCTTCCTGGACTTTGCGGAGCTATGCACGGTTCGGGTCTCCGGGGCGCCGCCTACGGTATAGATGCGCAAGACCATGCCCCGGGAGACCTTGGCGGACTTGAGCCCGTTCCATTTGCGGATCTGGTCGGAGGTCACGCTGAACTGGTCGGCGATGCCCACGACCGTGTCGCCCTTGCGGACGCGGTAGCGCACCAGGCGGCTCTTGGCCTCCTCGGGCGGGCGGGTGGCGGGGATGATGAGTTTCTCTCCCGGCGTTAAGGCTTCGGCACGGTCCAGCTCGTTGGCGTCGGCAATGGCAGCCGGGGTGACGCGGTATTTCTTGGCAATGGACGTCAGTGTGTCGCCGGATTCGACGCGATGCCGCCGCCAACTGACCCACTTGTCCGCGGGAATGTCCGCGATCTCGGCCGAGAATTTCTCCGAGGTGCCCCTCGGCAGGTACAGAACGAAGTTGGGATCCTCCGGTGTGGCCATGCGGAGAAGCGCGGGATTCAGGGCGCGCAGCGTGGCCACGTCGACGTCAATGGTTTCCGCCACCAGGCGCAGATCGATCGCGCGGCCGGGCTTGACGATATCGGATTCCACCGGCTGATCCGGCTCCACGGCGATGCCGTAATGCGCGGCGTCTTTGGCGATCAGCGTGAGAGCGAGAATGATGGGCACGTAATTCTTGGTTTCGCGCGGGAGCACGTTGCGTTTGTAGAGCTCCCAGAAATCGGCGTAGCCGGTGCGCTCCACGCCTTTCTGGACGTTTCCGGGGCCGCAGTTGTAGGCGGCGATGGCGAGATACCAATCGCCAAAGAGGCCGTAGAGGTCGCGAAGATGCTGGGCCGCGGCGCGCGTGGCTTTTTCGGGGTCCAGGCGCTCGTCCACCCACCAACTGCGCTTCAAACCGTATTCGTTGCCGCGCCACTGCACGAATTGCCAGATGCCGCGGGCACCCGCGCGCGAAAGAGCCAAGGGCTGGAAGGCGCTCTCTGCTTGCGCCAGGTAGATCAGGTCCTGGGGCACGCCTTCTTCGCTCAAGACGCGGGCGATCATCTGCTGGTAACGGCCGGAGCGGCGGAGACCATTTTCGACGATGGCGCGGCCGCGCGGCGTCTGGAAAAAGTTGAGGTAGGAGGCCACGGTGTCGTTCACGGTGAGCGGCAAGTCGTGCGAGATGCTCTTGGCGGCGGCTTCGGCGCGCTCCCGCAACTTGGGGTCAACGGGGAAGGTCATTTCGGCCACTTCATCAATGGCTGCGGGAACGGCGGGAGCTTCGCTGAAACCATCACCAGCGCGGAAGGCCTGCAATTCGTAGGTGTAGATCGTGTCCGTGACCTGATGGAAGAGTTCGCTGAGGCGCGTATCACTGTTGGGGTCGTAGCCGCTTTCGAGCATCCAGTCGACGGCGTCGTCAAAATCGCGGCGCGCGGCTTCCAGGTGGCCGGCCTGGTAATTGGCTTCGCCGGAACTGAATTTCTCCTTGACCTTTTCGATTAGGTAGTCGATGCCGCCGGGTACAGGTGCCTGGAGAGAAAGGACTGGCTGGGATGCCAAATCTCTCAGTGGCAGCGCGCCGAGTTCGGGGGCGGAGGAGGCGGGGGCCAGCGCCGGAGCCAGCGCCGGAACATGCGCCTGCACAGGTCTTTTCGTGGCGTCCTCGCAGCCCGCTACGCCGAATAGCAATGTGAAACACGCCGCGACGCCCAACAAAGGGAGGATGATCGGCTTCTGACCCATTTTTCTATGGTATGTAGGCCTTCCACCGTTGGTCAATGCATTACCGCCCCACGCTGTACCCCATGCGGTACCCAGTCAAGACCCGGAACGCGGGCCACGGCGATTTGGTGCCTGGGGAGTTTTCTGCGCTCGACATCCCGGCGGAGTTGAGGCAAAATGCTCCCCGCCAATTCCGCATGCCGGGTATCACCGTCCTTTCACCCGGCGCGTTTCAAGGAGGTCTCGTATGCCACTTCCGCGCTCCCTCGGTCTACTATTACTTAGTTGGTCGCTTTGCGTTTTTGCCGCAGCCCAGGAAATGCACCCGGCGGCGCGTTCCACGCCCGCTTTTGATCAACTCAAATCGCTGGCCGGGGAGTGGGAAAGAACGAACGCGCAGGGGTCCAAGGTGAGCCTGACGTATCAGGTGGTCTCCAACGGAAGCGTGCTGATGGAACGCCTGAAAGGCCCTGGAGAGTCAGAGATGATCACCATGTACTCGTTGGACGGCGATCACATCTTGGTGACCCACTATTGCTCCGCGGGGAACCAGCCGACGATGCAGTCGCCAACGGCCACGGCGGCGACCGGGAAATATGATTTCAGTTTCGTGCGCGTCTCCGGCACAAAAACCCCGGACGAGGGGCACATGGTGGCGCTCTCGCTGACTATCCCGGACAAGGACCACCTCACGCAGGAGTGGACCTTCGATGATCACGGGAAATTGATGGCGGACACGTTCACGTTTACGCGGAAGCGTTAGCCAGGCTTTGGCTGAGATGTACGAGCGCTGTCTGCGGCCAACAGATACCAATTGCAACGCTAAGACAATCTAAAGATTTAGGAGGCAAACGCGTGGCGCGATCACCGCCCGCAGTTTGCTCATCGCGTCGCCCTCACCGCTCGCATTCTACCCTTTTCATCCCTCAACTCATTTGACGCCCCAACTTCCCCTCGCTTTGCCGCATCCAAGAAAGTGACGAAATTTCCGCCCCAGTGGCGGCGTATCATTCATTGACGACCCGTTGACAGCATCCATTGACCCAAATGCCCAACGCCGAAACCGCCATCCAGCTTGACCGCGTTTCCCGCCAGTACAGCATGGGAGGGGCGACCATCCAGGCCGTCAACGACGTTTCGCTTTCGATTGCGCGAAACGAATTCCTGGCCCTGCTGGGCTCTTCCGGCTCGGGGAAATCAACGCTGTTGAATCTTATTGCGGGCCTGGACCGGCCCACATCGGGTTCCATCATGGCGCAGGGGCAAAATCTCGCGGAACTCACGAGCATCGAACTGGCGCGCTACCGCTGTAACACCATCGGGATGATCTTTCAATCGTTCAACCTGCTGCCGCGCATGACGCTTGAAGAAAACATCGAACTGCCGCTGCGACTCGCGGAAGTGGATCGCGGAGAGCGGCCCGGGCGCGTGCGCGAGGCGTTGGAGCGCGTGCGGCTGACGCACCGGCTGGGTCACCGTCCCACGGAGCTTTCCGGCGGTGAGCAGCAACGCGTGGCGATCGCGCGCGCGCTGGTGAATCGGCCGAAGATTTTGCTGGCGGATGAGCCAACGGGCAATCTCGATTCCGCGACGGGGGAAGCGATCTTGTCGCTGCTGCACGACGTGCAGCGGCAACTGGGAATGACCATCGTGATGGTGACGCACGAACGGCCACTGGCTGAGCGCTACGCCGACCGGCTGGCGATCATGGGTGATGGCACACTCTTGTCAGCTTCGGAAACTGTGAAAGAGGGCGCGCGATGAAACCCCGCGACCTCACGGATCTGGCGTTCCGCAATCTCCGTGAAGCGATCCTACGAAACGCGCTGACGACGCTGGGAGTCGCAGTGGGGGTGGCTTCACTGGTGGCGATGTTGTCTTTGGGTGTTGGTTTGCAGGAGTTGGCTTCCAAGAGGCTTTCCCAGAGCGGCCTGTTTGACACGATTTTCGTTACGCCAAAGAACAATTTCCGCGGAATGGGGCGACCGCAACGTGAAATGCAGTCCGATACGCCGCCGCGGACCTTAGACGAAGACGCACGCAAGGAGATGGAGAAGCTCCCGAATGTCATCGAGGTTTATCCGCAAATACGGTTTTTCACCGAGGTGCGGTTCAACAACAGGCCTTTTGCCACTGTGGTGGCGGGGATGCCGGAATCCTCGCGCAATTCCGGTTCGTTCGACGGCATGCAGGGGAACTTCTTCTCTTCGCCAACGGCGAATGAAGCGATCCTGCAGATTGAATTCGCCAAGGACCTTTCGGAAAAGCCCGCGTCGCTGATCGGGCAAGATCTGGCGCTGCGGTATGCGGAACGCCAGGCGCTGCCGGTGAACGACGATTCGTCCACCACGAGCGGCGAACCTTCGGGCGGTTTTTCCGTGGTGCCGAAGGAACTGCGCTTGAAGATTGTGGGCATCGTGGAAACGGAGCCGGCGGCCGGATATGGCGGTTACGGCAACGCGCGGCTTCTGATGCCGCTTTCGACCGCATCAACACTGCGCGCGGCGCAGGTGAATGATTTGCGCGACATCGTGCGCGACAACACCGCCAACAAAACCACCTATCCTTCGCTTTCCGTGCGCGCCAAATCGCCTTCGCAGGTGGAAACCCTGGAGGCATCGATTAAGTCCATGGGATTTGCGGCGTTCTCCCTTCTGGACGCCTCGAAATCGCTGCGCACGTTCTTCTCCGTGTTCGATCTGCTACTGGGGATTTTTGGTAGCCTGGCGCTGGCAGTGGCAACGCTGGGGATCGTGAACACGCTGGTGATGGCGATTCTGGAGCGGCGGCGCGAAATTGGCGTGCTGAAGGCGCTGGGAGCGGCGGATTCGGACGTGCAGCAACTGTTTTTTGTCGAAGCCGGAGTCATGGGATTGTTCGGAGGGTTCTTTGGCGTGTTGTTCGGCTGGTTGCTGGGGCGGGCAATCACGTTTGGAACGAATGTTTATTTGAAGCGGCAGAACCTGAATCCAATCGAGCTTTCTTCGGTGCCATGGTGGCTGGTGATTGCGGCCATTGTGTTCGCCATTCTTGTCAGTTTGGCCGCGGGGCTCTATCCTGCTTCGCGCGCGGCCAAGCTCAATCCGGTTGATGCGTTGCGTTATGAGTAGAAAAGCCTGGGCGGTGGCGCGCTGGCCATTCTTCACGCGTTTCCTCAGCGTCCTGTGTTTGGCTGTCCCGTTGAATGCGGCGACGGGGCGCGTCGAGTGCAATTCCGTTCCCAGCAAATTCGTGCATCGCGCGGTGCCCTACTGCATCATGCTGCCACCGACGTTTGACGCGGACAAGACACGGCATTTTCCCATCCTTTATTTGTTGCACGGGCTTGGCGACAACGAACAGTTCTTCATTCACTCCGGCGAATGGAACCTGGTGGAAGACATGCGGGAAAAGGGCGAGCTGAAGGATTTCCTGATCGCCACACCGTATGGGGGCGCGAGTTTCTATATCAACGAGAAAGGCGGGAAGGAACGCTACGAAGATTTCCTGGTACAGGAGTTTTTCCCGTTCATCGAGAAGCGTTACCGCGTAGCACCGGGCCGGGCAAACCGGGCGATCTCGGGAATCTCGATGGGCGGGTATGGCGCGCTGCACCTAGCGTTCCGGCATCCGCAACTGTTCTCCGCTGTAAGCGCCCACAGCGCCGCGCTGATCGAGAAATTGCCGGTCTTTCTCGGCGGTTCGGTTGCACAGAGCAATCAACCGAACCGCGTGAGGATCCTTGGAGGCGTATTTGGCAACCCGCCCGACCCCGCGTACTGGAATCGGGAGAGCCCGCTCACGCTGGCGCGCACGTCGAATTTGACCGGCTTGAAGATTTACTTCGATTGCGGCGATCAGGATGACTACGGCTTCGATGCTGGGGCTGCGGTTCTGGACAAAGTTCTGACGACGCGGCACATTGCCCACGAATTTCACCTGAACCCCGGTCGGCACGATCCGAGCTACTTCGTGGCACACCTGCCGACGTCGCTGGAATTTCATTCGCGCTTGTTTGCGCATTAATTAATTAAATGGAGCCGGCGGCAGGGTGAGTCGGTAAGGGCGTGAAGGGGAACAGAAAAAGCTGAAGCACCCCTCGCAACTCTAGGTAGAGAGACACCGTGACCGGATCGGGGGAAACGCCCTGAACAGAGCAGAGATCGCGGAAAGGGCGAACGATAGGGAGCCCTCAAGTTCATGGGAGGAGCGGCGTATTACCGCCACGAGAAAAGAAAGGAACTCGAGACGCAGGGATTATGCGGGGAGGAGGGCAGGAGGTGAAACACAGTTTGTCGGCGGCGCATGCGGCTGCAAAAGCGGCGGCAAGCCGCCGCACTCCAAAGTAGCTGAGGAGCCGGAGAGATTTGCGGACATAGGGCGCAACGCACTGCAGCGTCCCCACCTAGAAAAAGCCAAAAGCAGGGAGGCTAGTGCCGTTCCAACTTGTTCCAGCAAATCCCTTCAAGAATGCTTTCTCCGTGTTCGCGTCAGATGCTTGGAGCGTCATTTGGCCGAAATAGTCGGAACGGCACTAGTCCAGATAAAAGACTTCTTTCATCATGGCGAAGCGCTCGCCAGGCTGGAGTCCGGGCACCGGCTCGAAAAGGGCGGCCATTTCCTGCTGCCATTTGAGACTCGTTTCGTCCTGATCGAGTGCATGCCAGGCAGCGTCAAAATCAGCGACCTGCATAACCAAAATCAAATCCTGTTCTCTGCGGAAGATCGAATACTTGGAGATGCCCACTTCCTTGAGCTTGGCGAGCAGGGCAGGCCAGACGTGCCGATGGGCCTCTTCGTACTCCTGCTCCTTGCCGGCTTTAATCCTCAATCGAAACGCAACACGAGGCATATGGATCCCCCCGATCAGAGTGAAGCGGAAGCGCCAATTTCTGCTACCAGGAAGCGCCGCAAAAAAATTATAAGCTTGTAGGACGGGTGAAGCCGAGGATTTTGGCAAGTTTGAGGTCCTGAGCCACTGGCGGATCGCAGGCTTTGGTCCAAATGTCCCAATGGTCGGGCGACATTGAAGGAAAGAAACCGCCGACAGAGAGAACGGAGTGATGTTTGGCAGGTCGGGCGTTTACAAGTCATTCATCTGATTGTTACTGGGCGGTTACCAATGCCCGCGGCTCGCCTGACACAATGAAAGGGATTCTCGAGTGTAGCTGGGGTTCCTATTCACAACCATGCCTACCGTTACGCGACGCACTACGGTAAACTACAAGCGATGCGATCCAAGGCGCGAGAGCTGTATATGAAGCGCGTCCTAATCATTGAAGACGACAGAGACATTGTCGAACTCGTCCGCTACAACCTTGCCAACGAAGGTTTTCAAGTGAACGCTGCCCTTGATGGCACGTCCGGCCTGTCGTCGCTCAAGAAAACGCCGCCGGACCTTCTGCTGCTGGATCTGATGCTGCCAAAGATTTCAGGGCTGGAAATCTGCCGGGAAGTGCGCAAGGACGAATCGCTGAACCGTCTACCTATCCTGATGTTGACCGCGCGAGGCGACGAAGCCGACCGCGTGGTGGGATTGGAGATGGGCGCGGACGATTACGTGACGAAGCCGTTCAGCCCGCGGGAGTTGATTGCGCGGGTGAAGGCGCTCTTGCGGCGGGCCGAGCCGCCCGCGGAGTCACCGCGGATCATTGAGGTTGGCAAGCTGGCGATCGACCCGGCATCGTACCGGGTGAGCCAGTCCGGAAAGCCCGTGCCGCTGAGCACGCTGGAATTCCGTTTGCTGTATTATCTGGCTTCGCGTCCCAATCGCGTCTTTACTCGAGATCAGTTGCTCGATGCCGTCTGGGGCACGGATCGATTCGTCACACCGCGCAGCGTGGATGTGTACGTGCGACGCCTGCGGGAGAAGATCGAAACGGATCCGGAGAACCCGCTGCACCTGAAGACGGTGCGCGGCGCCGGCTACTTGTTCGAGACCCGTGCAGCGTAAACTTTTTTGGAAACTCGCGCTGGCCTTTCTGGCGCTTCTGCTGAGCGTTTTGCTCGCAGTGGATTTCCTCGCCGAACGAGCCCTGCGAGGAAGCTACCAGAACGACGTATTTAACCAACTGAAGGCCATTGCGCGGGTCCTACCGTTCGAGCAGTTGCATTTTTCGAGCTTTCCGCCGGAAACCCCTGAAGATCTTGCCGTGCTGAACCACTGGGTTGCCGGCGCTGCCAAGAGCGGCGCGCGGATAACCGTGATCACGGCGGATGGCCGTGTGATTGCGGACTCGCAATCAGAAACCCAAACAATGGAGTCACATGCAGACCGCCCTGAGGTGCTGGAGGCGCTACGGAGTGGGGCGGGTCAGTCCACGCGGATGAGCGTTTCGCTGAAGCAGCCGATGCTCTATTACGCAGAGCGACACTATCTTTCAGGAAGTGTGCCGGTGGTTGTGCGGCTGGCCCTGCCGTTGGAGGCGGTTGACGAGACTCTGGGGAATTTCCGGCGCAACCTCTGGCTGTGGTCGCTGCTGATCCTGATCGTTGCCGGGGCCATTGCACTGCTGGTGTCGAGGTCGTTTGCCGAGCGTGTCGAACGGTTGCGCGAATTCTCGCGGCGCGTGGCCGAAGGCGATTTCCGGCCGCTGCCCGCGGATGGGACGGGAGACACGCTGGAAGCGTTGGGGTACTCGCTGAACCAGACGGCTGCGCGCATGGACCGGACGATTCGTACATTGACGGAGGAGCGCAATCTGTCTTCCGCGATTCTGGGTTCGATGGTGGAAGGGGTCGCGGTGGTGAATGGTGGCGAGCGCCTGGTGTTCGCGAATCCGGGATTTGCATCGATCCTGGGTCTCGACGTGCCACCGGTGTCAGGCAGTGCGCTGCTGGAGGTGGTACGCCAGACGGAGCTGATCGAGGCGGTGCGGCGGGTGCACGCCGGGGAGCCGCGCGTGGAAGCGGAAATCGTGACGGGTACACTGCGGCAGCACTTTTTTGCGGCCACTGTGGCTGCGGTACGCGCGGGAGAGACCTCTGGCGCAGTGATCGTGCTGCACGACATCACGGCGTTACGGAAATTGGAGCGAATTCGCCGGGACTTCGTGGCCAATGTATCGCATGAGTTCCGCACGCCGCTGACGGCGATTCAAGGATTCGCGGAAACGCTGCTTGCGGGCGCCGTGAACGACCCGCAGAACCGCGACCGGTTTTTGGGGATCATCCTGGAGCATGCGCGTCGATTGGCGCGGCTGACGGAAGACCTGTTGAAATTGTCGCAGATGGATGCGGAGCGGCTGGAGCTGGAGCTGCGCCCGGTGAGCGTTTCGCAGTTGGTGGAATCCTGCTACGAAACCGCGCGCCACCGAGCCGCGGAAAAAGAACTGAACCTCTCCCTGGACCTGCCGGAACGGCTGCCCGATGTTTCCGGTGACGCGCGGCGGTTGCAGGAAGTGCTGCAAAACTTGTTGGACAATGCGATTCAGTACACCTTACCCGGCGGGGAGATTGTGCTGAGTGCCGAAGCCAAGAATGAAGAAGTGATCTTCACGGTGGCAGACACGGGCATCGGTATTCCGCAAGCCGACCAGCCGCGAATCTTTGAGCGTTTTTACCGGGTAGACGTGGCGCGCTCCCGTGAAGCGGGCGGCACGGGACTCGGGCTGGCAATCGCAAAACATCTCATCGAGGGACATGGCGGCCGCATCTGGGTGGAAAGCGAAGTGGGTGTGGGCTCGAAATTCCATGTGTCCGTGCCAGTGTTTGATGCGGAGCGCTCAGCAGCGCGAGCAGCAACCTCGACGGCGGGCAGCGCACGAGCCAATCGCGGAAGCCTGCCGGCGAGTTCCTAGTACCTTCCTTTCCGCGCTATTCATAACCCTGTAAACGAAGCGTAACCTTCCTGGAGCAAAATTCCCGAGAGCGTGCGGAAGTGCTCCGGACGATATGATTCCGCCGCGGAGGCAAGGATGGCGACTGCAGCCGGACTGACCGAAGTGGTTCTGCACGACACGCTGGTCAACTACCTGATTTCCATGGCGCGGGTCGTGGAAACGGCAATGAACCGGGCGCTGGATGCGATCGTGGGGTTTGACAACCAGCGGACGGCGGGACTTCCGGGTGAAGTATTCCTACTAGAACCACGCATCAACGAGATGGAAATCATGATTGACGAGCACGCCATCCGGCTATTGCGGCGCGGCTCGTTTAACGATGACGAGATGCGCCTGATCGTGGCCGCGCTGAAGATTACCAACGACTTGGAACGTATCGGGGATATTGCGGTGAGTCTGGCGGAACGCGTGATGACTTTGCGCGAAATGCCGGGCGCGCAACCGCCGGAAGAACTGGGGCCGATGGTGGAAGCGGTGCGGTCGATGGTGAGCCGCAGCCTGGGCGCGCTGATCTTCCGAAATGCGGAAATGGCGGCGCAAGTTCTGGAGAGCGATGACGTGGTGGACCAATACCGGGACCGCATTTTCGAGAATCTGCTGCAGCACATGACCACGGATGTTGCGCTGGTAAGTCCCGGGATGCAATTCGTGCTGGTGACGCGACACCTGGAACGGATCGCGGATCATGCGACAAATATTGCCGAAGACATTATTTTCTGGGTGCGCGGGCTGGATGTGCGTCACGGGCGAGGGTTGGCGGCAAGCCCGGAGCAGTCGGAAACGAGCGGCGCTGGAGCCCAGGAGGTCACCAAGAATTCACATGGGCTTCATTCGGGCGTGACTCCGGGCTGCGAAACTCAGCGCGTTTGATCTTCAATCCATGTCCTACCACGGGGACCGGTGCACCCCTGGCTCCGGTCCCCTTCTCCTCCCCGCCGCGAAAAAGAGCGCCATTCTGGCGCAAGCACGACCGAGAGAGTGCCAAAGGGGTGTTAGTGCTTGCGGAAGAGGAACAGATGACACAGAGGAGAGAGGTACTGCACCGAACGGTGAGGCAAGAATGGTCACAGGCGTGCAGCAACATTCCGGCAGGGGACTGAGAAGGGGGCAATGGAGGCCCGCCGAGTTTTGTCCCAAGAGGTTGAAAATAATAGCGTTGTTTTGGGGCCCTGAGTGATTGTTACAAACTATTCATGCTGAATTGATATGAGCGTAAGAGATGGCCACTAACTTCGGAAACCGGGGTGTTCCTTATTCCCGCGGTTAGAGTTTGAAATCTGGAGAAGCAAAGAGAGAGGAAATGAAAAAACTCGCATCACTCACGTTGTCGCTGTTCCTGCTTTCGTGGCCAGCGTTCGCTGACTCACCGAAAGACACACCGAAGGATGCCGATGCGCAGCCGGCCAAGTCTGCTGCGGCGGCAAAACCCGCGACGGCCAAAACGAGCGCGGAGATCGCAGCGGAAGTAGAAGAGTTGCGTCAAGCATTGCAGGCGCAGCAAGAGCAATTGCAAATGTTGAAGGAAGAGTTGGCCAAGCGCGACCGTCAGATTGAGGAAGCGCGGGAAGCGGCCGCGGCGGCAAATTCGCGGGCGACAGAAGCCAGCGCGAAAGCGACGGAAGCAGCAGCGACTTCGGCAGAAGTGAAGACGACGACCACAGCGCTGAATTCTTCCGTGGCGAGTCTCGCGGCGAGCAACGCGGTGGCGGCGAATGCGGCGGTCGCTACGGACGGGCAGGGGGCTGCTGAGGAAAAGGGGCCGACGACCATCCGGTTCAAGGGCGTGAACATCACACCCGGCGGATTCATCGCGGCAGAAACGGTCAACCGGCAACGGGCTGAGAGTGCGGACATCAATACGCAGTTTAACGGCATTCCCTATGCGGGCACCGCGGTGGGGAAACTTCCTGAGATGAACCTTACTGGTCGCCAGTCGCGACTCTCACTTTTGTTTGACTCTAAAGTGGGTGACACGAAATTGTCCGGCTATTACGAGGCTGACTTTCTCGGCTCGGGGACGACCTCAAACAACCGCCAGAGCAATTCCTACGTGTTCCGGCAGAGGCAGTTGTTTGCCCGGGCGGATTTTGCAAGCGGCTGGTCTTTTTCCGGCGGACAGATGTGGAGCCTCGCAACAGAGAATAAAGTGGGAATCATAAACCGCAACGAGTGGACGCCGGCGGTCATCGATCCGCAGTACGTCGTGGGTTTCACCTGGGCGCGGCAGTACGGCTTCCGGGTTACGAAAAACTTCGGCGACAAATTCGCGATCGCGGCTTCGGTCGAGGGCCCGCAGGCAACGGTGACCGCCCACGGAAACAGCACCTATACATCCACGAGCGGCGCCACAACGACAAACACCTTCGTAGACGCGCCGGGCAATGGCTCTGGCTTGTACAACGCCTTTGATACTACCGGTTACTCGATCAATAAGACGCCGGACTTTATCTTCAAAGCGGCGTTGGATCCCGGCTGGGGCCATTACGAGGTATTTGGAATCCTCAGCACGTTCCAGAATCGCATATATCCGTGTGCGGTCGTGAGCGTACAAGCCCCCACGAGCACTACGGTAACCTATACGTCGCCCGACGAAACTGTTTACACCGGCACCTATAACAGTGTTGTGTTGTCGGGCGCGGGCGCCCTAGTCAACCCGAGCTGCACGAACACCACTCCCTCGGCGGTCGGAGCGACTACCGATTCGCGGACCGGAGGCGGTGTGGGGGCCAGCCTCGACGTGCCTCTCGTTGCAAAGAAATTTGATCTTGGCGTGAAGGCCTTCTACGGCGACGGCACGGGGCGTTACGGCTCCGCGCAACTGCCCGATGCTACGGTTCGTCCGGATGGCTCGCTGGCGCTGATTCATGGCGGCCATTGGCTGGGCAGGGGAGAATGGCACGTGACCCCGAAGTTTGATCTTTACGCTTATGTTGGCGGCGAATACGCTGCACGAGCAGCCTACTCCGGTTATCTGTCTGTGACCGGCAGCACCAGCACTACCAATGTTACTTTGCAAGGCACCGACGCCGGAACTCCCGTCTTCATTACTCTTCCTGAAACCGTAACCACATGGAAGACCTCCGACACAGCATACGGCGGCTATGGTTACCCCACGGCCAACAACACGGGCTGCAGCACCGAGTCCGCCCCCAGCTCAACTGTCGCACCTGCAGGGACAAGCAGTTGCACAGGAGACACCCGGTACATTATGGAAGGTAGCCTTGGCTTCTGGCATAAGTTCTACCAAGGCGAAAAGGGAAGATTCCAGTGGGGTATTCAGTACTCCTACTTCTACAGGACTGCGTGGTCTGGCAGCAACGGAGTTACGGGCACGGCGACTGCGACACCGCACGCGGTGGATAACATGGTGTTCACCTCGTTCCGCTACTATTTGCCATGAACAGTCACAACTAACTGGGCCGTCACGGTTGAGAGGACGACAAAAGGGCAGCTCAACACGGGCTGCCCTTTTTTTGCCTGGGGCGCCTGCAATGTAACTCCATGGAAAGGGGAGTAGTTAAACGACTTAGTCTAAACATTTCTGATTTTTAACAGACTTACGAGGAGATGTAACAATTCCGTAACATTTGACAGTCAATCTGATGGGTACTTGTGCAAACTTAAGAATCCGTGCGGAGATAAATCTCATGAAGAGAATTGCTGTGCTGGTGGTGGGTGTCCTCGCTCTGGGAGTGATGGTCTGGGCGCAGAATGCGCTACTGATCAATGGGGCCGGTGCTTCGTTCCCGTATCCAATTTATTCGAAATGGTTTGACGAATATCATCAGAAGAATCCAAACATCCAGTTCAACTATCAATCGGTAGGGTCCGGAGCAGGCATCAAGCAAGTAACCGAAGGGACTGTGGACTTCGGAGCTACGGACGGGCCGATGAATGACGACCAGTTGAAGGCCTTCCAGGCCAAGAGAGGGTCGGGGATTCTGCACTTTCCAACCGTGCTTGGCGCGGCAGTTCCAACTTACAATGTGCCTGGAGTCAGCGGGGCGCTGAATTTCACTCCGGAGGCGCTGGCGGGGGTTTTCCTTGGAAAGATCACGAAATGGAACGATCCGGCGATCGCGGGCGCCAATAAGGGCGTGAATCTGCCGGCGAATGACATTGTGGTGGTGCACCGCTCGGATGGCAGCGGAACGACGTACATCTGGACCGATTACCTGTCAAAGGTCAGCGACGAATGGAAGAGCAAGGTCAACAAAAACACCTCAGTGAACTGGCCCGTGGGGCTGGGCGGCAAAGGCAACGAGGGCGTGACGGGACTGATCAAGCAGACACCCAATTCCATCGGCTACGTCGAGTTGATCTACGCGGCGCAGAACAACATTCCTTATGGTGCCGTCAAGAACTCCTCGGGGAATTTTGTGAAGGCAGACCTGGCGGGCGTAAGCGCAGCGGCAGCGGGTGCGGCGAAGGAAATCCCGGATGATTTCCGGGTTTCCATCACGAATGCGCCGGGAAAGAACGCTTACCCGATCTCGAGCTTCACGTGGCTGCTGATTCCACAGAAGTTTCAGGATGCGGGGAAGCGCGAGGCGGTGAAAGGCTTTCTGAAGTGGATGCTGACGGACGGCCAGAATTACGCCGAAGCGCTATCCTATGCGAAGCTCCCGAAGGAAATCGTCGAGAAAGAAAAGAAGGCGATCAACAACATCCAGTAGCAAGCAGCGAGGAACGTGGCGACTTCAGGGACAACTCTGCCGAACGCGGGCCCGGTGACGGGCTCGCGTTCTTTTCTATCCCGCCTGCGGGACGGCGACGAAATCGCGCGACTGATCACGATGGTGTTCGCGGCGAGCGTCGTTCTGATTACGCTGCTGTTGGTGTACGAACTATGGACAGGCTCCGCGCTGGCGCGGGCGAAATTTGGGCTGCACTTTTTCGTGACGCAGGTTTGGGACCCGGTCCTTGACCAGTATGGGGCCCTGCCGTTCATGTATGGAACGCTGGTCACGTCGGCGGTGGCCCTGCTCATTGCCGTGCCCTTGGGAATTGGAGCCGCGATTTTCCTTGCGGAACTGGCGCCGCCCCGGATTTCGGACACGCTGCAATTTTTTATCGATCTGCTGGCGGCGGTGCCGAGCGTAATCTACGGCTTGCTGGGAGTGTTCATCATCGTACCGCTGATGCGGACGGTGATTTTCCCTGGGTTGAACAAACCATTGGGTTTTATGCCGTTCTTCAAAGGACCGTCGTATGGCGTGGGTTTCTTGACCGCAGGCATAGTCCTGGCGATCATGGTGATCCCATACATCATTTCGGTGTCGCGGGAGGTGCTGTTATCGGTGCCCCGGGACCAGCGGGAAGCGGCGCTTTCGCTGGGCTCCACGCGTTGGGAATCGACGTGGAAAGTCGTGGTGCCGTTCGCCAAGACGGGCATCCTGGGTTCCATCTTTCTGGCGCTGGCGCGCGCGCTGGGAGAAACAATGGCGGTGACGATGGTCATAGGGAACACGCCGACCATCAGCGCCTCGCTGTTTTCGCCGGGAGATTCGATCGCTTCGGTGATCGCAAACCAATTCACGGAAGCCCCGGGTGACCTCTATTTGCAGGCCCTGGTGGAATTGGGGCTGGTGCTGTTCCTGATGACGTTTATCCTGAACGGGCTAGCACGCATACTGATAGTCGTGACGACGCAGAGAGGTAGTGGGGTACCGACTTAATGAGTGCACGCGTAAAGTGGCGGCGGTTTGTCAGCAACTTCATGCTGACGTTGACAGGCGTGTGCGCTTTGGTTTCCGTGAGCGTCCTCTTCTTTATTTTGGGGTACTTGATTTTCAACGGCGGCACGTCCATCAACTGGGCCTTTTTCACGCAACTTCCCAAGCCGGTAGGCGAAGCAGGCGGAGGAATGGCGAACGCCATCGTGGGAAGCGCGAAATTGCTGCTGGCAGCGTCCTTGCTCGGGGTACCGATCGGATTCCTTGGAGGGATCTACCTGTCGGAGTTCAGTGGGAGCGCCGTGGCCTCGGTGGTGCGGTATGCGGCAGACCTGCTGAATGGCGTGCCATCCATTGTGATCGGGATTTTCGCGTACAGCGTGGTGGTCTTGCCGTTCAAGCACTTTTCGACGCTTGCGGGTGCATTTGCCCTGGGATTAATGATGATCCCCATCACGCTGCGCAGCACCGAAGAGTTTCTGAACGGCGTGCCCCGATATTTGCGGGAAGGAGCCATGGCGCTGGGGGCAAGCAAATGGAAGACAATAGCGAGCGTGGTCGTGCCGGCAGCTTACCGGGGAATCCTGACGGCGATCCTGCTGGCGCTGGCGCGGGTGGCGGGGGAGACCGCGCCGCTGCTATTTACGGCATTTGGGAACCGCTACTGGAGCCAGGGGTGGGGTCAGCCGACGGCGTCGCTGCCCGTGATGATATTTACTTACGCCGTGTCACCGTACGAGGACTGGCACAGGCAGGCGTGGGCGGCGGGGCTGGTGTTGCTGGGATTGATTCTGATCATCAATATTTTGGCCCGGACGATATTGTCGCGCGGGATAACGGTGCCGAGGTCATGAACATGCAGGCGTCATCAAAGCCGGGGCTTTCGGTGAATATTGTGACCAACACTGGAACAGCGACACACGGAGAGACCGCGTCGCTGCCGATGCGGATGACGATATCCAAGGTCGATTTCTACTATGGCAGCAAGCAGATCCTCTTCGATATCAACATGGGCATTGCCGACAAGAGGGTGACGGCGCTGATCGGCCCATCGGGGTGCGGCAAATCGACGCTGCTGAGAGCGCTGAACCGCATGCACGAGACGGTACACACGTCACGCCTGGAAGGAGAGATCCAACTGGATGGGCAGAACATTCTGGCGCAGGACGTAACGACGCTGAGGCGGCGAGTGGGCATGGTGTTTCAGAGGCCCAATCCTTTTCCGAAGTCCATCTTCGATAATGTAGCGTATGGACTGCGGATTAACGGTATAAAAGGCTCGACCTCCGAGATGGTGGAGAAGAGTTTGCGGCGCGCGGCGCTGTGGGAAGAGGTGAAGGATCACCTGCACAAGTCCGCATACGAGCTTTCCGGCGGGCAACAGCAGCGGCTGTGCATCGCGCGGGCGCTGGCCGTGGAGCCGGAAGTGCTGCTGCTGGATGAACCATGTTCGGCGCTGGATCCAATCAGCACGGCGAAGATCGAGGAGTTGCTGGTCGAGTTGAAAAACCTGACGACGATCGCGATCGTGACGCATAATATGCAACAGGCGGCGCGCGTGAGCGATTTCACGGCATTTGTGCTGACGGGGCAGATGATTGAGTTCAGCGCGACGCCGCAACTGTTCACCACGCCGAGCGATCCGCGGACGGAAGCGTACATCACGGGGCGGTTTGGATGAGGAGTCGGATGATTTTGGCTTTAGCCGGTTGGGGAAGCAGATAAAATGGCGACGGGAAGGGCGCAATGGAACGTCACTTTGAAAAGGACCTGAACGAACTGAAAGAGCGGCTGCTGTGGATGGGCAGCCTGGCGGAGCGCGCCGCACACCAGTCCGTGCACGCGGTGCTGGATACCGACGAGCAACTGGCCAAGCGGGTCCTGGACGAAGAAGACGCCATCAACGAGCTGCAACTGGAAATTGACGACCGGGTTGTGCAACTGCTGGCGCTGCACCAATTGATGGCGGCGGACCTGCGGTTTGTGCTGGCGGTTTCACGGATCAACAACGACCTGGAACGCATCGGCGATCAGGCCGTGAACATTGCGCAAGGCGCCTTGCGGATTCTGCGGCATCCCCGGGTGAAACCCTACGTGGATTTGCCGCGGATGTCGGAACTAGTGGAAGAGCAGGTGAGAAACGCCTTGAACGCGGTGGTGCGGCGCGATGTGGAGCTGGCGCAAAAGGTGATGGCGACAGACGACCAGGTGGATCATTACCGGGACCAGATTTTCCGCGAATTGCTCACATATATGATGGGCGATTCGAGCGTGGTCTTTCCCGCATTTGAGTTGATCCTGGTGGCGAAAAATCTGGAGCGGATTGGCGACCACGCAACAAATATTGCAGAAGACGTAATCTACATCGTGCAGGGGCAGGATATCCGGCATCCGTCGGTGGACCGGCGGTAGAACAGCAGGCAGCGCGTAGCGTGAAGGTCAGGCTCTGGCGGAGCCGCGATTCCGGGCAACGAGCAGCAAGACAATCGTCAGCAAGATACTCAAAAGCGAAATTAGAAGGCCCAAGGTGCGGTCCGGAGTGCGTGCAAAATGCACGTGGATTGTGGAACTCCCCGCAGCGATGGGGATGACCATCTGATCGAAGTTGTCCGGGCGGCCGGGGACGATGGAGGCGCCGTTTACCTCCACTTGCCAGGCGGGATAGTTGAGCAGACGCAGGGCCAGACGAGCAGGCGCTGGGGAATCGACGCGCAGAGCTTTATCCTCCGTGGTCCATTTCTCAATTTGAACGTGGGCGTCCGGGGCGCGCGTATCCTCTTCGGGCGAGGCAGGAAGAATCTTAGTTGTCGGGGCGTCGGGTGGAAGGTTCAGGTGGTCGTCACCGAGGGGATCATATTCGTCCGTGCCATCAAAGCCTGTTTCATCAGTGATGGCGGCTTGCAGAGTGGTGATTTCATCGGCATCCCACCAGGTGTTGTTCACCAGAAAATGGGCCAAGGGGACGGAAAGAAGCAGAAGAAGAGCGAACCAAGCCCATCCGCGGCGCTTCTGGAGGGCGCTGGCGAGAAAACAGGCGCCGACGAGGGCAAGAATGGACATCCAGCGCCAGGGAAACTGAACGAAGCGAAGTTTTGGCAAGAAGTTCCAGAGCGGGGTAGTGAAGCGGAGCATGAAAAAAGTGGCCGCAGCAGCAAGAACCAGAAGCGCGAGCCAGGCTTTCCGGCGAGGGTCGCCAGAATTGGCGAAAGAGGCGAAACGACGGGAGACTAGAGCGGCAATAGCGCAAAGCAGAAAAAGGAGGATTGTGCAGAAGGAAGCGATCCAGTTGAACCAAGTGTGCTCGGGGTCGGCAATGTACGTGAAGAGGAAATTCTGGGAGGGCAGAAGGCCGCTGGCAAGGGCTTGGCTGATATTGACCCAACGCTGTTCATAAGCTGCAGGGACCAGATAAAAGCAGGTCAGGCCAAAACCCAAAGCGAGTCCGGAAACGCTGCGGAAGGCGATCTTCCAGGAGCGCTGGGTGATCGTCGCCCAAGCGAATACAAGAGCCAGGGAATAGCTGACGATGACACCGGCGGGGGCGTTGGCGAGCCAAACAGCCGCAAACGGGATGGCGAAGGAGGCAAGCGGAGAGGATTTGGGTGCAGGTGGATCGAGGAGGTTCGCGAGGCGGAGCGCGGCCAGAAGCAAGAGGGGAAAGATGGCGAAAGCGAGTTGCTCGGCGAAGTCGCTGCGGATGTAAGTCAGCAAGAGTGCATAGGGATTCATGACGTAGCAGGCGGCGCAGAGGATGGCCGCGCGATCACTGACGAGCCGGCGGAGCAGACAGAATGCCGAGAAGCCCGCAAAGGTCTGGACAAGAACGATGAACACCAGAGGGATCCACATTCCGGGAAGGACCAGGCTAAGGGTAGCGCCAAGAACCCAGGAAAGCGGTGGATAGAAGATGAAGCGCGGTTCGCCGAAACCGTGGTTCATCCAGGCAGTCCAGCGGGGATAGACAATGCCTTGTTTCCACTGAAAGGCGGTGTCCAGCCAGGAAGCGGCATGGAATTCAAAATCGTGGCCGGAAGCGCTGCCCAGCCAGAAGAAGGGCAAGACGATGGCTACGGAAAGGAAAAAGGAAATGGCGGTGGCGATGGCCCAGGCTGGAATTCGAGGCTGCGCGGGAAGGGGCGGAGATGAAAGAGGACCTGTCATCGAGGATTCATGGAATTGTAACCGGAGATGGGTCTGCGCGGCGACCCTGCGCGAAGCGTGTGCTGGCGGGTTCGAATTGAGGGATAATACACGCGATTATGAGCAGCGTAAGCACAGGCGTTGAGCCCATCATCGAGGCGCGCAAGCTGGAAAAGTTCTATCCACAGCCAGATGGCCTACGCATCCAGGTGATCGCACCGACGGATCTGGCCATCTATCCGGACCAGATTATTGCATTGCTGGGGCCTTCCGGCTGCGGCAAATCGACAATGCTGCGCATGCTCACGGGACTTTCGCCCACCTCGAGCGGGAGCGTGTACTGGCATGGCCAGCCGGTGGGCGGGGAGACGCCCAATGTTTCGATTGTGTTCCAGAGTTTTGCATTGTTTCCCTGGATGACGGTAATTGAAAATGTGGAGGCGCCGCTGGAGGCGCGGGGGGTGGCGGAGTTCGAGCGGCACAAGCGAGCGCTGCGGATTATTGACGCCGTGGGGCTCGACGGATTCGAGTCGGCGTACCCGAAGGAACTTTCCGGAGGCATGAAACAACGCGTGGGCGTGGCGCGGGCCCTGGTGGTTGAGCCGGAAGTGCTGTTCATGGATGAGCCGTTTTCCGCGCTGGACGTGCTGACCGCGGAAACGCTGCGGCGCGAACTGCTGGAATTATGGCTGGGGAAAAAGATTCCGACGCGTGCGATTTTCATCGTTACACACAATATTGAAGAAGCGGTGGTGCTGGCAGACCGCATCATCGTGCTGGGGCGAAATCCGGCGCACATCCACGCGGAGTTCACGGTGGACATGGCGCACCCGCGAGAACACAAAGAGCCGCAATTCGTCGAACTGGTGGATCAGATTTATCGAGCGCTGACGCGGCAAGATCATCCTGAAGTCGCGGCGGCGGAGTTGCAGGGCATTGAGGCGGCGAAACAAAAGCGCGCGCTGATGCTTCCGCACACGCGGCCGGGCGGAATGGCGGGGCTTCTGGAAATTCTCGCGGATCAGGGAGGACACGCGGATCTGCATGTGTTAGCGGACGAACTGAGCCTGGAAGTGGATGCGCTGCTGCCCACGGTGGACACGGCAGTGCTGCTGGGTTTGCTAAAACTGGAGGAAGGCGACGCCATCATCACGCCGGACGGCGAGGCGTTCGAAAAGGGCGACATCCAGGAGCGCAAGAAGATCTTCCGCGCGGCCGTGTTGTCCAACGTGCCGCTGCTGCGGCAGATGGAACAGGCGTTGAAGGCCAAAGCAAACCGCACGCTGTCGGCGGAGTTCTTCCAGGACCTGCTGGACGAGCACTTCAGCGAAGATGAAGCGCAGCGGCAATTGGAAACGGCAATTCAATGGGGACGTTACGCCGAGCTTTTTGAGTACGACGCAGCCAGCGGCAAATTGACGCTCACCGAGACCTGATCTTCCCGTGCCCTCTCCCGCTCTTTTACCGCAACTCGAGACACCACCACTTCCGCCCGCGGAAGCGCGGCCCGCGGGTTCCCACCGGACGTGGGCATTTCTGATCGACATCGCGGTCTTCGTTTCCGTATTTGCGGTGATCTTTGGGGTCTATTCGATCGGGCGATCGTGGCTGGGTCCCGTGAAGGTGGAAGCGGAGATTTCGCAAAATCCGAGGAGCTTGCCGCTGTATGCGATGTATTCGCTGGTGCGCATACTTGTGGCTTATGCGATAAGCCTGGTGTTCGCGCTGGCCTATGGATACGTGGCCGCTAAATCGAAGCGCGCAGAGGTTGTGCTGATTCCGCTGCTGGACATCCTGCAATCGATTCCAGTGCTGAGTTTTCTTCCTGGCGTGATGCTGGCGATGGTGGCGCTGTTTCCGAGCCGGCAACTGGGAGTGGAGCTGGGATCGATCATCCTGATATTTACGGGACAGGTGTGGAACATCGCGTTCAGCTTTTATTCGTCATTGAAGACGGTGCCGCGCGATTTACGCGAAGCAGCGATCATTTACCGGTTCAGCCGCTGGCAGAGGTTCCTGGAGCTGGATTTGCCGTTCTCGACCATCGGACTAGTTTGGAATTCGATGATGTCGGTGGCGGGCGGCTGGTTCTTTTTGATGGCGTGCGAAATGTTTGTGTTGGGAGATAAGGATTTTCGGTTGCCGGGGCTGGGGTCGTACTTACAGACGGCGGCAAGCAACGGAAACACGCGCGCGTTGCTGTGGGGCCTGGGGGTGATGGTTGCCGTGATTGTGATGATAGATCAACTAATCTGGCGGCCAGTGATCGCCTGGGCGGACAAATTCAAGTTTGAGCAGGTGGAAAGCAGCGGGAGCGCGCACCATTCGCTCTTGAACTTCATCCGGCGCGAATCGTTCATCATTCGGTTTTACCGGCGAATCCTGCATCCCGTGGTGGACTGGATGACCCTGAAGTTTGCCAGCGGAGCAAAACGAGCGGCGGAGACGTTTGCAGCGGCACAAGGAGCACGTCCGAGGCGATGGATGGGCTGGGTGTTCGCGGGGCTGGGCGCCATGGTGGTGGTGTATGGCGTGTATCGCACGATTGGCGAGTTGGCGCAGTTGCATCGCGCCGATTATTTCGAATTGTTGCGGAGCGCAGGGATTACGTTTTTGCGCGTGAATCTGGCATTGCTGATCGGCGCGCTCTGGACGATTCCGGTGGGAGTAGCGATCGGGTTCAGCCCCCGCCTCGCGCGACTGATGCAGCCGCTGGCGCAACTAGCTGCATCGATCCCGGCGACGGCTCTATTCCCGGTGATTCTACTGGTCCTGATTCGACTGCGAGGAGGCATTGAAATCGCGGCGATGCTGCTGATGCTGCTGGGCACGCAGTGGTACATCCTGTTCAATGTGATTGCCGGGGCGATGGCAATCCCGACGGATTTGAAGGAAGCGGCGCAGGTTTTCCGTTTCGGCACATTCAGCCGGTGGCGGCACCTGATTCTGCCCGGAATTTTCCCCTATTTGGTGACAGGCATGGTGACCGCTTCCGGCGGCGCCTGGAACGCAAGCATTATTGCGGAATATTTTCATTTTCAGGGACGGATTGTGAAGGCGCCAGGACTGGGCAGTACCATCAGCAGCGCCAGCGATGCGGGCCATTTCAACGTACTGCTGGCCTCGACGCTGATCATGGCCACGGTGGTGGTGCTGGTCAACCGGCTGGTGTGGCGGCGGCTCTACCGGCTGGCTTCCACACGATTCAAGCTGGAAACCTGAGCGATTGCGGCGCGGGCGCGATATTCCTGAGCGTTTGAAGGATTTCTGTTCTCAACGCCGGATGTGAGAGGGCCGGCATCTTTGGTGGCTGTGGGAACGTTTATCAGGGGGTCAGGCTGCCGAACGATAGGTTACGGCTCGGGTGCAGAATTCGCACACGCTTGACACTCCCCGCGATTACTTCGTAGCATGAAGAATTGCTTCACGCCGGCGTAGCTCAGTGGTAGAGCGAGGGTCTCATAATCCCTAGGCCGTGGGTTCGATTCCCCCCGCCGGCACCATTGATTTGAAAAGACTTAACCCTATTTGGGGTCTCTCCGCGTATCCGCCGCACATGTTCTCCGCAATTTTGACGTGGAAAACCGTGCAGAAAAACTGGTCTGGAATCTGCTTGCTTACTGGTTGCAAGGCAAAAGCTTCCGGAAAGTTCACGGCCAATCCTTGCGCCCTAGAAAGAGGGTTGTTTTCAAAACGCTGCTGCGCTGGCGAGCTCAACCCGGTTGCGCCCTGCGCGTTTCGCCGCATAGAGTGCTTCATCTGCCAGTGTCTGCAGCTTGCTGAAAATAGACGGTGTCTGGTGCCCTTCAAATCCGGCGAGCCCAAAACTCGCGGTCACTCTGACCGTACACCCCCCGAAAGTGAACGGCGTGCTTTCGAGTCTGCTGCGGATGCGTTCGATGACCGCCAGCGCGTCCTGCTTAGCCGCATGTGTTAGGACCATCAGAAATTCCTCCCCACCAAAGCGGCCACAAAGGTCGCTACGCCTCGTGTTGGCCTTGAGGATTTTGGAGAATTCTTGAAGAACCGCATCGCCGGCATCGTGTCCAAAAGTATCATTCACTTGTTTGAAGTGATCCAAGTCGGCCAGCACGACCCAGAAGGAAAACCCATACCTAGCGGCGCCACTCTGTTGGCCCGCAGCCCAATTTTCGATAGCGCGGCGGTTGGGCAATCCCGTCAGAGCATCGGTTAGCGCGAGCTTTTCTAAGAGCATATTCTTCGTTCTTATCTGCCGATGGAGTTCGCTGGTCCTGATGCCCACAGCCACTCGCGCCAAGAGTTCCCCGCGATGGAAAGGCTTGGTCAGATGGTCATCGGCCCCGGCATCTAGCGCTTTGACAAGACAATCCTTGTCCGTGCTTCCGGTCAGCACGATGATGTAACTGTAAGAGTCTTGTGAACTCGATCGAATGCCCCGGCAGAGCTCTTCTCCTGTTAGGTCGGGCATCATCCAGTCCAAAATTACCAGCTCAGGTCGATGTTCCTCGAAGAGTCTTAGTGCTTCTTGGCCAGTTTCCGCGAATAAAAGCCTGTACTGCTGCTGGGCAAGAGGTAACTCAACCAGCTTGCGGGATACCGGTGAATCATCGACAATCAGTATTTTGAAGTTGTTCTTTGTTACATGCATGCAGTCCTGAGTTTGTCGAAGCGCTCGGAAATTATGCGAGCCCGGCAGGGTGCGGATCAGATGGTCAGGAACTGTCTCCCTCATCGAATGATTTCCTTCTGCTCCTTGTTTTGACTTCACCATGCGTATCGAGTTGAAGAATTCGAATGCTCATCGTCAGGAGCAACGTGGAGGTTAGAAGCAACTAATGGACCACCCTTGGAGTTCGTGTAACTAGTTTGTTTATAATGAGATGGAGGGGGTAGAGCTTTGGAGCGATGTTCCTCAGGCGAGCCCAATTGTCTGTGAAACAGACAGATGTCTGCATTCGATACAGATTGTCAGGTGAACACTTTGAGGGCTGACGCTTGCCAAGGCACGCGCCGTATTGAAACTCCTGAACCAGATGAACCCGGCGTCAAGCTATCGTCTACCCGCGAAGGCAAGAAAACCTGCGCACCAAGAGATGGCGATCAGGCAGATAGTGTCCGGCCCCCAGATTTTCAAGTCGATACTCGGCTTATGCTGGCGAGCCGGCGAAAAAGATCCCACCAAAGCCAAAAACGCGGTCTTGCGATGCAGCTAGCAGGACGCAAGTTCATCTTTATCCTGCGGTGTCAAACAGACCGCACTCCCGAGCTTGTAGGCTAAGGGACGCTGCCCTCCGGTGAATCATTGTCGCCGAGAATCCGGTAGAGCTTTGCCCGGCTGACCCCGAGTAGGTCGGCGGCGCGCACTTTGTTCCCGCCAACGCTTTCTAGCATACGCAGCGCATGAGTCCTTTCTACCTGTTCGAGCGTGGCAAGAGGCTCTTCCGACTGAGCTTCGCGCGACTGGCTCTCGCGAATGTATTCCGGAAGGTCCCCGACGTCGATTGTTTCGCCCGTGGTCATCATGCAGGCGCTTCCAAGTACATTTTCAAGCTCTCTGACGTTTCCGGGCCAAGAATGCCTGGCCAGCAAAGCCTGCGCACGCCTTGCGATTCCGCCCACGGGCTTGTTGAATTGCTGGGCGTATCGCTTCACAAAAAAGCGCTCGAGTAGAGGCAGATCCTCTTTTCTCTGGGCGAGGGCTGGGAGCTTGATCTGAATCATGGAGAGCCTGTAGAACAGATCTTCCCGAAATCTTTGATCCTTGACCATCGACGGGAGATCCCTATGGGTTGCGGCTATCACTCTTATGTCCACGCGCCGCGTCGCGGGTGAGCCCACGCGCTGGATCTCCTGATTTTGCAGCACGCGGAGGAGCCTCGCTTGAGAAGGAAGAGAAAGCTCGCCCACTTCGTCCAATAAGACGGTCCCTCCATCGGCTGCTTCGAATACGCCGATGCGATCCTGAAGAGCTCCGGTGAAAGCGCCCTTGACGTGCCCAAACAGTTCGCTCTCAGCGAGGGTTTCCACCACTGCGCAACAATTGCAAGTCACGAACGGCCCGGAAGCCGCCGGACTCAGTCTGTGCAAGGCTTGAGCAGCTAGCTCCTTGCCGGTCCCCGTCTCACCGGTCAGGAGCACGGTTCGGAAATGGGGCGCAACGCGCCCGATACGGTGGAACACTTCGAGCATCGCTGGGCTGTGCCCCACCATGGTTGCAAACTGGGAGTTCTCGATAAGTTCGTTCTCCAACTCGACACGACGCTGTCCCTTGCGGACTTCCGAGATGAGGGATTCCACCCGCTGATGGAGTCTTTCCACATCGACGGGCTTGGTCAGGTAGTCGGCTGCACCTTTTTGGATAGCTTCCACGGCGGATTCTGTGCTGTATTGTCCCGTGAGCAAAACGACTTCGGTCGTGGGATCGAACTCCAGGATCTTTTCGAGAACTTCCATTCCGCTCATACCCGGCATGACCAGATCCACTAAGACAAGATGGGGGTGCTCCTTTTGAGTCAGAGCGAGACCCTCTCTCGGATCTGTGGCCGTAGAGACCACCACATTTTCTTGGGAGAGAATGCTCGCGATGAATTTGAGATGCTGCTGGTCGTCGTCGATCGCGACAACTCGAAGCGCAGAGTCGGAAGAGGCAGTCATTTCAGAACCTGGGAGATGCGTGGACGATGTTTCCGATGTCGTGCAACAATCATTGTAGAACCTCGGTTGTTCTCAAAATAGAACCTTGTCACCCGAATGTTCCATAATGAAACAACAAATTTGCGTCCTAGCCAGTTTGGTCGATACGTCGCCACGTGAACCGAGAATCGATTTTGTCAGCCCCACCATGGCCGTCATCTTCTGTACTTTTTCGCCTCCTGGTGCCACTGCCCGCTCTAGAAGACCTTCCAAGAAAACTAGTCGCTTACAGCAGACGATTTTGCGCCCAGGCGGGTAGCAACTGGTAGCAAGCCGCAACCTCTTTGCTCATCAGTATTGAGTAGTTTCCCATTACGAGACTTATGGGGGTAATGAAGATGCAACCGCTTGTTGAAGGCTAAAGGATCAACATAGGAGTTATAGGGCCCAACTGATTTGATGCCAAGATTCACATGGTAATTCCGTCTGTATGAACAACTCCGCCTGCTGGGCCTCGCCGGGTTCCGTGGGCAAAAGGGGATTCCCTGCGAAGACATTGTGGCTCTCAATATGAACGAGATTTTTGAATAAAAAAATTTAGTATCTCTGCATACTTCCGCGTGTCCGCCACGCATCCGGATCCTGGACTTTTAGCGTTTACAGCGCTTCATTAAATCAATAAGATACGTGTTTTCAACGTCGGCGGCCGGTTCGATTCCCCTGCCGACACCATTTCGTGCAGATTCCCGGGAATGATTGACAATCAAATAGTGCCTCCGCCAGCAGAATCGACCTGTGCCTAACCTCGCCGCGCCTTCGCATGGCATTCCGGATCTGGTTCTTGTGAACCCCGCCGCGGGCGGAGGGTTGGCTCAAGATGTTCTCCCCGCGCTCAAAAACTTTGCTGGCCGCCGCGGCTGGCAGGTCGAGTTTCGTTCCACGCAAAGCCCTGAGAACCTCGCTGCAGAGGCGCGCAGAGGGGCTGCAGAGGGACGCCAACGGATCTTTGTGCTCGGCGGTGATGGAACTTTCCAGGTGCTTGTAAACGCGCTTGCAGGCGCTTCTGGCGTCGTTTTGGGCGTGATTCCGGCTGGCGGTGGGAATGACCTGGCCGCTGCCATCGGCCTTCCACAGGACCCCCTCCTTGCTGCCGACCTTCTTCTGGATAGCCAACCCTGTTTTCTCGATGCCGCTCTGGCTCGCACTGCCGACGGTAAGGAGAGGCTCTACATTGGCGGGGGCGGAGTTGGTTTGGATGCCGAAGCGGCCCGTTACGCCGGCGGTGTCTATCGCAATTTGCGTGGCCGCCCCCGCTATCTTCTTTCCGCCGTACGTGCCTTGGTGGGCTTCCACTCCATTCGGTTGCGCGCGCTCATCGGAATCGATCAGCAAGTGGAGATCAACGCCAATGTGCTTCTTCTGGGTGTCCTCAACACGCCCAGCTACGGCGCGGGTCTGCGTCTCGCCCCTGACGCACAAACGGACGATGGGAAACTCGACGTGGTGTTGCTGGAGGATCTGGGGTTTCTGGAAGTCCTCGCACTGCTTCCGTCCCTGGCGCATCGCGGCGAACTGCGAACCGTGCGCGTCCAGCGTTTTCGCGTGGACCATGTGCGTATAGAGACCGACAGGCCGTGTGCATTTCACGGCGATGGCGAGATCCTGGGAAATACTCCTGTGGAGGTCGCAGTCGTACCCAGCGCGGTGCGTGTACTCCGCCCCCGCAATCCCTATTCAGGCCGCTAATTTGTGCCGGTGGCTGCCGGTGTCGCGCGGGCGTCCGCTGGCACCTGGTGTTTTTTCTTGTAGTGCCGCCGGATGAGGGCATTGAGGTCCGGCGTAAATTCCTTCAGTTGGTTCCAGCCAAGGTTGTAAGTCTGATTGACGGCCCATCCCACGAACAAGCCGTGCACATCACGATCCTGCTTGGCGTAATACGACAAGGAGATGCCTGCCCCAACTGACCGAAAACCTGCGAAGCATTGAACGTGGGATTACCCGAATCGGTGCGCGCAATGAGCACCCGTGAAGCCGCATAGGCAATACGAGACAACGCGGAGCCCCGCCCCTTCCTGAAATACCGCGGATCTTGGTGCAGCATATTGGGCAATAGACCGTAAATTATAAAGCTTCCCGTGAACTGATCGCCTTCTTGCGCCAGGTATCTTTCTCCGGATGCGCCCCAGCCTTCTCCGTAGTGGGGAATTCCGTCGGCCGCCTGTGAAATCGCCGCTTGTATGACATTGCCGTAATGCGCGCTCTCATCCCAGAACTGATGCCATGCGATGTTGTACTTCTGGGCCGGCGTGAGCGGTCCTTGGTTTTCCGGTTGGTCGTTGGTGGTCATGAAATTAGGAATGATCCAAAAAATCCGCTTCGGCACTTCATCCTTGGCTTCGCGGTCTTTCTGATCAACTTGAGCCGGTGTTTGGGAAGCTGTCGATGACGCAGCGTCTTGCGAGGATGCTGGAACCTTGGGCTCAGGGCTGTCCGGCTTTTCTTGCCCGAACAGAGAGACCCCGGCTAAGGCCAGCGCACACAGGGCTGCCCCGAAGGAAAAATGCACTCTGCAGCAGACCATTGTCCTCCATGCCTTTGCTCCCCTCAGATCCGCACAAACAAGTGAATCACGGGAAGATTTCAGCTTACTCGATATGCTTCACATTTCCTAATTCTCGCGGGCCTATCGCCCGTGCGACGAGGCCTGGAGTCGCTAACTTTTCTTACGGTCAATCTTCAGATTGAGTGTGATTTCCTTGCGGCTGTCAAACGACGACACCGTCTTGCCCTGGGATTTTGCGCCTTCAAGTTCCGCATGCACTTCGTAATCCACGTTGGGATCCAGCCCGCTGAACCGATAGTTGCCATCCGAATCCGCGAAACTGCTGCGCACTGCGTTTGTCCGCAGGTTTTTCAGGAACACGACGCTGTTGGGAAGGGGCGTTTCCGATTTGTCGGCGACGATCCCGCGCACGGTCCGCAATTGCGACTCCTTCTTGGAGTCCTGCGCACTGGCGATCCACGCGAATAGGAGCAGAACCATCCAAATGCAGGCTATCTTGCGGCTCCTCTTCATTTCTTGTCTCCCGCCTTTCTCCCCGGCACTGGTTCCAGCCGGAACGATAGCTGGTCCTGAATGGCGCCAGCGTCCGCCTTCACCGTCTGCGACTGCTCCTTGAAGTTTTTTGCCTGCACCAGCACTTCGTATTCGCTGCCTTCCGGAACCCGCACGGCAAATTCCCCGCGCGAATTCGTATACGCCTCCCAGCGGAATTTTTTCTCGCTGGTTTGGCGAATGCGAACCTTTACATCCGGAAACGAAAGCGCCTTTTCATTAAAGACCGTACCGGTGATCAAGTAAACGGGAAGCGGCTTCTTCTTTCCCTTTGAAGATGAACTTGCGCGTGAAGCTTCCGGCGGGGTCGCCGGGGGTTGCGACGGTGACGCAACCGGTGCGGTTTCGGTCGGCTGTTGACCGACAGCAGGGTGCGCCAGACACAGGAGAAACCCTAAGTAAACTGATATTGATATTCGCATAGGAGACACTTGGCCCGGCGATGAGGTCACCTTCGGTTAGACGATGCCCAGAAAGCCCCAGGATGCCCCGCCGCTCCTGCGGAGCCGGCTACTCCTCCTCCTCCTCTTCGTCATCCTCGTCGTCATCCGGGAGGTCTCCGTTTTCGTCAGATTCGTCTTCGTCTTCTTCGATGTATTCCTCATCCTCCTCGTCTTCTTCGTCAAGATCGTCGGAGATGGGATTCAGCACGACCGGGTGGGTCTGCGATACCTCGAGTTCGCACTCGCACTCCGGGCAGCTCAGGATCTCTCCCTCTTCCACTTCGTCTTCGTCCACATCAATTTCTGCGCTACATTCTGGGCAGCGGAGCACGTCGCCATCCTCCGAGTTGATCTGCTTCGAGCGATGCCGCGAGCGCGGCTTTCACCATACGGCGTATTATATACCCCAGCGGAAGAAGTCAATCCCATGACTCTTTCGCTGCGTTTCAGTGTAACCCAACAGTTCGGGCGAAAGAAAAGCCGCCTTGGCACGTGAATATCCAGAACGCCCCGTCGTTGGCGTCGGTGGCGTCGTCATCGAGAACGAGCGCGCACTGCTGATCCGCCGCGGCAGCGAGCCGCTGCGCGGGCACTGGTCCATCCCCGGAGGGACCCTTGAACTTGGTGAATCGTTACAGGAAGGTGTCGCACGCGAGTTACTGGAAGAGACCAGCTTGCAGGTGCGCGTCCTGGAGATGATCGAGGTCTTTGATCGCATCTACATTGAACAAGAGGATGGAGGCGGAGGCTCGCCGGATCGCCCGCGCTTCCACTATGTGATCATCGATTACCTCTGTGAGCGTGTCGCTGGGGAAGCCCGCGCGGGTAGCGATGTTACGGATCTCGTCTACGCCGCGGAAAACGAACTGCATCTGTACCAACTCACGGAAACAGCCACACGCATCCTCCACAAGGCCTTCGCGATGGATGGCGAACGTCGCAGACTGCGATGAGTTTCCTGGGGTCTCAGTGAGTCGAGCAACCTATTTGGACAGCTTCAGAATGTCGATGTTTCCGTTGGAATTGGTGAGCGAGAGGGTGCAACCACCATTGCCTATCTTCCCGTTGATGGAATCGCCGCCAAGCGGGCCGTTCGTCGTGATGGAGAGTTCGCTGTTGATTCGCCCGAACGATGTGCGCGCGCTCAAGTTGTAGCCAGCGCTTTCCGGCAGCCGCACCTGGATGGGCGAGAAGGAAGTCTTGACGGTAATGTTCTTGCATGTTGACGACTGACGCGCGGCCGAAAGCACGACAGCGCCATTCTGGTCGTCTACGGAAATGGACCCTCCGATATCGTCCAGCGTCACGGGTCCAAAGCTCGTTTTTGCGGTTGTGTCCCCGCTCACGGAGTTCGCCGTTACTGGGCCGTTGGAGTTCTCCAACGTGAGTGCTCCACTGACACGTTGTACGATGACCCCGCCAAAACTATTCTTTGCAAAAGTATCGCCGCCAATATCGCTCAGCGATATCCGCCCGTTTCCGGTGATAGCTCTGACACCCTTGCCGATGACGGCAGCCTCGATGGCGCCAAATGAGGTATTCAGTTTCGCGTGACCCTTTACCTTCTTCACGTTGATCTCTCCATTGGAATCCTCCACTTCGATCGAGCCGCCTACCTGCTCCAGCGACACCTCGCCGAACGTCGTCTTCACATAGACATCTTCTCCGGCCGGCCCGCCCTTCACTTTTCCGTTGGACGATGTGCATCTCACATGCCCGGTCACGTTGGCAAACGTAATCGTCCCGAAACTTCCGTTCAGCGTTGCGGAGCCGCTCACAGTATCCGCGTCGATGGCGCCATTGTTGTTATTCACGGTCAGATCGCCATGCAGGTTACGGGCATTCACGCTCCCAAAGGAATTGCTCACTGTGGAAGCCCCCGCATCGGTGATTTCCACAGCGCCATTCCCGCCAGAGATGCTGACCGCACCCTGAACGTTGCTTACGGTTATGGCTGCAAAGCGGTCCTTCACATCCAAAGTGCCCCTCACCGTTGAGACGGTAACCGCCCCATTGTTATTGACGACAGTCAGGTTGCCGTCTGAGCCGTTCGCTTCCACTTCACCAAAGGAGTTGGTCAGTTTTGCCGCGCCGCTGTCGCGAAGTTCCAGCTTGCCATGGCCGTTTTCGATATCGGCCCAGCCGCGAACGCTGCGAACCTCGACGTTGCCGAAATTATTGCGAAGCCAGAGTTTTGCGTCGCTCGGAACCGCGATGTCGTAGTTTACGGAGTAAGAAGGGCCCTTCCCTACCCGGATGTACCACGTATGCTGATCCGGGTAAGCCGTGCGCACCTTGATGCCTTCTGCGTCTTGCGAGACTTCGATCTTGATTTGATCCGCGTTATGTTCGGCTTCCGCTTGCGTCGTTGCTTGGACTCGGATGGTCGCCGAAATTTTCACTTCACGGCTGTTTTCGCCATGGATGCGAACTTCGCCGAACTTGTGTTCCATCGCGAACGTCTGGTTGGCGCCAAGTGTCAGTGTCTTCTCAAAACTCCGCGTGGCCGTGTCCTGGGCGGCATTTGCTGCCAAGGCGGGCACTGCCAGCAGGGCCAAGGTCAGCGTGAAAACGGCAATGCTCTTCTCTAGAACTGAAAAAGGGGCGGGCTTCATCGTTTCGTCTCCAATACATCCTGCAACGTCATCTTTTTTTCCTGATAAATCGCCAGGAGTTGGTAGCGCAAATGCGCATTCGAAGGATTCTGGCCTGCCTCCGCGCGTAGCTCGTCAATGGCACTATCCAGCATGATCAACTTTTCCTGATAGCTGGCCATCAGCGGCGAGGTTGGCATCTCCAGTTCAGGTTTGGCCTCGGCAGCCAGCTTGTCGATGGCCTTCACGTAGTCGCGCTCCGAGCGCTCGACTTCCGCCAGTTTGCGATCCTTCAGCAACGGATTATTAGGGTCGCCCTTGCCTGGACCAGACTGCAGATACAGATATCCAGCGGTAACGGCCATCAGCAAGACCAGGGTTCCGGCCATTACTGTCTGCCACACCATTGGGACACTTCGCCAGAACGCAAGCCGCTCCGGCCGGGACTTGCCAATTACCGAGTTTTCAGCTTGCTGCACAAGAGCCGTTTCAATCCGGGGCCACAACGCCGGGCTTTCCTGATAGTCCCGCAATTCCTCTGCCGCGGCGCTTAGGGCTTTCCATGCCCGAACTTCTTCCGCACACTCAGCACACGACGCGACATGGAGCTCTAGGCCAGTCCACTCTTCGGCACTGCCATCCAGAAAAATCTGTTTGCGATCCCTACAGGTGATCTGCATTACTCTCCTCCCGCCTGGCTGCTCCGGGGAGCCTCCAACACTTGCCGCAAGCTCTTTTTTGCCTGAAACAACGTGTTCTTTGAGGCCGTTTCCGAAATCTCAAGCATTTCCGCGATCTCTGCGTGACGGAACCCTTCCACCTCGTACAACAGGAAAACGTCGCGTTGGTGTTGCGTAAGTTGCGCGATGGCACGGTCCAGCGCCAGCTTCAACGAAGGGTGCCCTCCCGGCGCGCGCGGCTCCGCCGGCATGACTCCTTCTTCTCTTTTTTCTGGCACGGTTTCCTTCCGGCGCATCCGGCTGCGCCTGAGGTCATGGCACGTGTTCACGAGAATGCGATACACCCAGGTGACAAACGACGATTGTCCACGGAAGCTGGCGATGCTTCGCTGCACTTTCAGGAAGGTCTCCTGCACGGCGTCTTCCGCGTCGTTCTTTGTGCCCAGCAGGTTTCGCGCGAGATTCTTCATCCGCGCGCCCTGCAACCGGTAGAGTCGCTCGTAGGCGTGCAAATCGCCTGCCCGGCATGCCGCAGCCAGCGCCGCATCCTCCGGAATACCCGCTGCAGGATTGGCTTGCGATTCCCGTTCGGGAGGTTCCACTGGGAATATCCCTTCGCGCGCCACAGATGAGATTCTAAGCTCCCTCGGGAGCGAAACTCCCACGGATCCCATCACTATCTCCTGCGTTATAGACGATGCGGAAGAGGATTCGTCGGAATTGGAATTCTCGGCTCCGCGCATTGAGCAAGATACTTGTAATGAGTCAATTACGAGGACTTTGCCGTGATGGGCACGGTTTTCGGGTCCAGACTGAAGCTGAACTTCTTGTGCATTGGGCTGTTTTCATGCCCCTAGAGCAGCGCGTCTTCCCCATCTGCAGCACTCAACTGTAGTTGAAGTTTGGAGACGCTGGCAGGCACTTCAAAAACGAAATGGGAACCATGCGCCCCGCCGGGGCGCAAAGGCATGTACGGAGAAATCCCATTTCTCCTTCCATGAATCGCGCTAGACCGTGCACTCCCGGGGCAAGTCGCCCCGCGTCCGCTCTCGCCGCTCGAATTCCCGAACGGCATTCCGCAGGTCCACGGGCATAAAGTCCGGCCAGCGCTTGGGCAAAAAAACGAATTCCGCGAAGGCGCACTCCCAGAGCAGAAAATCCGAAAGCCGCTGTTCTCCGCCCGTGCGAATCAGCAGGTCCACTTCCGTCGAGCCGCCACGCTGCACTTCGGAGAGTAGATTGCCGAAGGCTTCGCTGGAAAGGCTGGTTACTTTGTAGAATTTGCAGGCCGCCTGATAGATCGTTTGGCGCGCCGAATAGTCGATCGCCAATCGCAGGTGCAACGCCCTGCCCTTCACGGTCAGCGTTTCCGCATCGGCAATCGCTACTCGCAAGTCCGTGGGCAAGCGATCGCGCCGCCCGATGATGCTCAGGCGAACACCCTCTTCGAGGCAGTGAGAAATCTCCGCCCGGAGGTACTCCTCCAGTATCGCCAGAATGGCGTCGACTTCAGCGGGCGGGCGCCGCCAGTTCGCGGAGGAAAGCGCGAATAGCGTCAGTGTGTGGATGCCGAGGTGCGGCGCGCACCGGATGATGCGCCGTGCCACTTCTGCCCCGGCGCGGTGACCCTCTGAACGTGGGAGACCTCGCGAAGTGGCCCAGCGGCCGTTACCATCGCAAATGATCGCGACATGTGTCTTGAGCGCGGCATCTGCCGGTACCGTGCGGGGGCGATCCACAATCGTGTTTTCCATGAGCATGCTGCTTTCTCCGCCGCCAACTTCTACAATGTACTTTGTAATGCAAAGTGGACTGGCAAATTTTTTACCCTTCTCGCGTCGCTCGGATCAGCGCTTCCATATGATCCAGGTAACGTTCCAGCGCCCGCCGCCCCCCGACGGCCAGCCGGTATTCCGTTTTGGGCAGCCGCCCGTCAAACGATTTCGTGCACACGATGTAGTCCGCCTCCTCCAGTTTCCTGGCGTGCACGCTCAGGTTTCCATCCGTAGTCTTCAGCAGGGCCTTCAACTCGTTGAACGTAAGGGAACGATTCACAGCCAACGCGCTGACAATGCCCAGCCGGATGCGCTCGTGAATCAGCCGGTCCAGATTCGCCGGCACGGCCTCGCGCTTCTGATGCGGGACCGCGGAGAGGGCCTCCTCTTTTTGCAGGCGCACCTGCCGCACTGTCGATGATCTCGCCATAACTCTCCCGTTCTCCAAATCCGCTCAACCGCCGTGCCGCATAGCGATCCACAAACCGAAGCCGATTTGCACCAATCCGAAACCCGCGGCCATGAATAGATTTCCCCAATGCGCCGGGGCGAACAGCGCCGCCGCACCAAGCCCCATTAAGCAAAGTCCCATGATCGGCACGGCCCGCACGGAAAACGCTCCGCCCGTGACAATGGCCGTTCCATACAGCAATAACCACACTCCCGGCAGGGTGGAGAGTTCGCCCAATTGGAAGAGTGCCACCGTCAAAAGTCCGCCCACGACAATCGGTGGTGCGAAGCTCAGCACAAACTTGCGCCCCGGCCCGCTGAACAATGAGGAATTGGCGCGCCGCGCTTTAGTCGCTGCCGACGGCGCCGCGATCGCCACCGCTACAAAAGCCTCTGCCAACCACACCGCGGCCCAACCCCGTGGGGTGCCCTGGCGCGAGGCCCACAGTGCCGCTGCCAAGGCCGTAATGCCCATGGCCACGCCGCCCCAGCCGGGCACGGCGGTGAATTCAGCAGCCCGCTCCATGGTTTCGCGGATATAGCGGAGGTGATCCGCGGCGCGGGCGTCGATGGGGATCGGCGCGCGGGAAGGAGTGCGGATTGGGCTGGCCGTGGGCACGCCACAAGATTAGCGTTGCCGGGAAGCGCTGTCAAGTACTTTATTATATAAAGTACAACTCAATCCTCTTTGCGGTACCTTCCTCGCAACGCGTTCCACCGGATGATCACCACATCCAGGAACATTTGCATGCTGTCCCTCACCATGCTCACCTTGGTAGCCGGGGAATGCGCCCAACGCACCGGAACCTCCACTGTGGACAAGCCGTGGTGGCGCGCCAGATACAGCAGTTCCGGATCGAAGCCAAATCGCTCGATTGTCTGTTGCTCGAAGATCACCCGGCACCGCTTTCTCCGGAAGACTTTGAATCCGCACTGCGTGTCCACAAATGGCAGCCGCAAGACGATTCGAACAATTTTGTTGAAGACGATGCCCGCAAATTCCCGGAAAACCGATTCGCGCACTTCGATTAAGCCGCGATCCATCGCGCGCGAGCCGATGGCCACGTCATGGTCCTTCAAGGCCGCGAAAAGTTTGCCCGCTTCTTCGATCGGCGAGGAGAGGTCCGCATCGGTGAACAGAACTATCTCGCCGCGTGCCTCCAGGGAGCCGTGACGCACGCTGTAGCCCTTGCCCCGGTTCGTGCCGTTCGCCAGAACGCGCAATTGCGAGAATTTACCGCGGAACGATTCGGCCACCTCGGCGGTGCGATCCGTGGACCCGTCGTCCACCACGATTACTTCCGTGCTCCTGTTCTCACGTTCGATATAACGGGCGATCTTTTCCAGTGTTGCGGGCAGGCGCAACTCTTCGTTAAACGACGGAATGATGATGGACAGCTCGGGGGCGGAATGGCTCATTAAATCCGCAGGTCCTTCCAGCCGTGGCTACCCAGGAGGGGCACGAACCGGCAGGGTTCTCTTCGTTCTGAACTGAATTTGTCGCCGTGCCTGGTCAGCAGCAGCAATATCTGGAGCTCTTCCCCGCCCACGGGCACGATCATCCGCCCGCCTTCCGCCAATTGCTGCGCCAAAGGTTCCGGCACGTGGGGTGCCGCCGCGGCCACGACGATGCCATCATAGGGCGCAAACTCTGCCAGGCCCAGCGAACCGTCGCCGCAGTAAACACGGATATTCTTGTACCCCAGCAGTTGCAGCCGCTCACGCGCTCCACTTGCAAGCTCCTCCCGGTACTCGACCGTGTATACCTCCCGGGCCAGGCAGGAAAGCACCGCGGCCTGATACCCGCAACCCGTTCCGATTTCCAGCACCTTCTCCGTGCCTTGCAAATGTAATGCTTCGCACATGACGGCAACGATGTAAGGTTGCGAGATGGTCTGTCCGCCGCCGATCGGCAACGGCTCATCGGTGTACGCCAAATTCTTCCACTGGGCCTCAACAAATTCATGCCGCGGCACGCTCCTCATGGCCCGCAACACTCGTTCGTTTCCGATGCCGCGTTTTCGGATTTGCGTTTCCACCATGGCATCACGCAAAGCCGCGTAGCCTTCGTCGGTTAGCGTCTTGGTTGTGCTCATGGCATGCATTCCCGCCAACTTCTCTCCCGTGCGTCTCTCTTTTCCGGCTCGCAGGGAAGCTAGGGTTGCCTTAGCCCAAGCATAATCTACTGGCGCTTCTGCCGTAAGAGAAGGGTTCATGCGCAGTCCGGCCCGGAGCGCTCTCCAAAGTTGGGCGCCATCCACCCCCTGCACCTTCGGCCAGTATCCGCGAGGCAAACCTGCACCCTAGCGCAGGCGCGCCCGTTTTCGCGCTTCCCTACAATCAATCCTAAGGCAGGACCGTAAAGTGTGGAGGATGAGATGAAAGCGGCAATTGCATTAATTCTAATTTATATTGGAACGTTTCTCGTTGCCATTCAAGGTGGCTCCTCCACGGCGGTCCAGGCGGCGTCGCAAGCCGCCGCTAACAAGTCCAACTCTGCACCTACCGCTTCCATCGATCCTGCAAAAGACGCCGACATCCGGGCGCTTCTGGAGCTCATCGGGATGCGGGATCAGTTCCAGGAATCCGTCAATTTGATCGCCGATCAATACCGCGAAAAACTTCTCGCCTCCGTGCCAAATAATGGGAAGGGCCAGGCATTCATCAACAACGTGATTTCAGGCTACCAAAAGAATTTCGATTTGGACCAGGTGACTGAGCAGATGGTCGCGGCTTACGACAAGCATTACACCGACGACGAGATCAAGGGTATGCTTCAGTTTTACGGTTCACCGCTTGGACAAAAGCTAGCCGCCGAAGGCCCAAAAATCTCCCGGGAAATCCAGGAAGCAACGCGTGCCGCGGCTTTTAAGGCCGTCAAGGACGCTCTGCAAGCGGCCAAAGAGCAGGATCCGGTCACCGGACAGAATGCCCGGCTGTTCAATCCTCCGCAGCGCCGCTGGCAGGCGCAGCATCACCCCCAGCAGGAAGCGCCTGAGCAGGCCGCACAGCAGTCTCAGCCCTGAGTTCCAACTCCATTGCAATGACAAATCGATAGTTTGGGTCGCGCCATTCTCATGGCAGGCGTTTCTTAAACTTGATGTCCATACCAAACGTGCCGTTCTGGTCCCGCAGGCCCACCACGGAAATGTTCCGGTTCAAGTTGTACTCGATCTGGATCACCTGCTGCTGCGTGGATGTCACGTTGGTTTCATAGAGTACCGTCAAGTTGGGTGTCACTTGCTGGTCGACGGTCACGCGCGCCGCGGCGTTCTGACCGGAGCTGTTTGCTCCCACGCCCGTGAGACCGGGATCAACGCGGAATCGCGTAATGCCGAATAACCGCTCCACGCGCCCCCCCAACTGGCTTGAAATCGCCTCTGACAACAATGCCGAGGCGCCGGAAGTGCCGCTCTGCGTCGTGGCGCCCGTGCGTAGCGCCGATTCCGAGCTGGTCTGGCCCAATGCCAGCAGCGTGATGATGTCGTTTGCGGGCAACGGCGGGTCGGACCGGTAGGACAAACTCAGCTTGCTCGCCTCCCCTGTGAAGTTTAACGTAATCTCATATTGCTGGACTGTCGTCGTTGCTTCGACATTGATGACAGGATTAAGCCGGAACGGGTTGGCAAAATTCAAATCCCCGCGCGCCACGTGATAGTGGCTGTCCCGTAAATACAAATCCCCGGAGAGCACATGGATGTGCCCCAGCAAAATCGGGTTTTCTGCCGTGCCTCGAACGCGCAGATTGGCGTCCGCTTCGAGTTGGGCTCCCGGCCATTCCATCCGCGCATCCGGCGTAGAACTCGCTTCCACGTCGAGCTGCAAATTGCGCAAGAATCTCGAACTGCCGGAGCTGCTTCCGCCCGTGCTGGATACCAAGATGCCCGCCGATTCCAGCCCCTCACTTAGATTGACGCGTTGAACGGCAACCTTGCCGGAGAGTACTCCACCGTCCAACGTGCCCGAGAGTCGCAGCGAGCCGCCTGCCAGCCAACTGATCCCTTCCGGATAACGAATCCGTATGCGGTCGGTTTTCGCGGAGATGTCATATCGCAGCGGCTTCTCCGAATAATTCACGCTGCCGGAAAGGACGAGAAGGCCACCCCCCGATTCGCCGGTGACATTCTCGAAAAACAGCCGGTTCGCATCAAACACTAGATCGCCCTTCACGCTGCTCAGACCGGTGGGGAAGTCCGCCGTGCGCGCCGAGGCATTCGTGAGCTTCACGCGCCCGATGATTCTCGGCCGGTCCACCGTACCCTCAAACGAGGCGTTGATATCGGCATGGCCGGCCACATCGAAGCCTGGAACAGAGGCGCTCAGCAGCCGCAGGTCCACCGTCCCGTTCATCTTCATCGCCAGTGCCCGCCCGCCGGTGAATTGAATCGAGCCGCTCAATTCGGCGTTCGTATCCGTTCCTTTCAGCGAAGCGCTCACAATCTTCAGGCTGTCCCGTGTCGAAGTCAGGTGGATCGGACCGGAGTTTTCCAGTTGCACGCCGCCATAGGTCAGCAACAGCCGGGTGAAATTGCTATCCACCACCAGACTTTCCGGATGCTGAAGTTCCCCGCTCACCGTGATGTCGCCGTCCGCAGTGCCGTGGCCGGTGAATTTTTTCAGGTGCAGCGCAGAGAGCAGGTAGGGATCAAGGTTCATGTTTTGGATCGCGATCTTGCCGTCCAGAGGCTGCGGGTCGGCCAAGCCCAGTTTGATCCTGCCCGTGATCGCCCCTTCGTTCATCGCCGATCCCAGTCTCAAACTGGCTTCTTTTCCATCGGAATGCAGTTCCCCTTCCAAACTGCCGATGACTTCCGTGCCGATCTGCAAATTCACCACGCGAAAAGAGCCTTCCGCGAGGGGTTGCGTCACCGGGCCGCTCGATTTCAGACGAAAAGTGATTTGCCCCCCCAGAGGAAGACTGGCCGACTGAATCTTTCCGAAATTCGCGAGCGGCAGCGAGGCCCCCACCAGATCTGTTGTCAAAGAACGGTCGGCAAATCGGTACGCCGCCGTACCCGTCACGATTCCCGCTCCCCCGGTCTTTTCGGTGCCCGGCTCAAAGAACCGCAGTTCCGCGTTGGCCAGGCGGACTTCGTCCGGCATGACGCTTAGTTGCCCGCGCAAGCGATTAAACGCAACGCCATACGCTTCGCCATCGGCCACGTCGAGCAAGCCGGTCAGCGCGGGCTCCGCGCGCGTCCCGTGCCCGTGGAATTGCCCCGTCACCAATCCTTTTAATGGATATTTCCAGCCCGCCAACTGCTCCAATCCTTCCATCGGCACCTTTTCCAGGTTGATGTCGCTGATCCACTCGTTGTCCGGCAGAAAGTCCCAATCGCTAAGCTGCATCCGCCCGTCGATTTCCGCTTCCATAACGCCGCGGCGCGCGCGTCCTTTGCTAATCACCAGTTGGTTCGGCGAATAGGTCAGATCGCCGTCCAGCGAATCCAGCGCGAAATCCTGATAACGAATGTGCTCCCCGCGGAAGTGGCCCTGAAACTCCGGCCCCTCTCCGGGACCCGTGATTTTCCCGATCCATTGCAACGACCCGCCAATGCGCACTGCGGCTTCCGGCGTACCGGGTTTGTCCCCCGCAATCGCGTGGATGAAATCGTTCCACGCATCCAGCGAGCCCACATCAAGACGCACATCGAGCGCTGAGTTCTTGGGATCCAGCACACCCGTGATTGAGCCCCGGGAAGACGGCGTCTCGAATTCCATTTGTTCCAGACTCAAGATGTCCGGCTCGGAGCGATAGCGCAGTTTCCAATCGCCCGCGACGGGAACGTGCCCCGCGGCAGGCTCCTCCGGGTCGTCCCAACGCATCCGCGCGGTGATATCGAAGTCGCGAAAATTGTCGTGCCACGTTTCCACGGTGTCCGCCGAAATCACCGCATCCCAGTGCAATTTGTCGACGGGAAAACCCGCGTGATCAATGGCCGGCGCAACAAGGGAAAGCCGGATATCCTGCAGCTTTGTTTCCGCGCGGAACTTCAGCCCATCGAAGCGCATGGTGATGCGCCCTTTCACGCTTCCCCCCAGCGCGTAGGCCGCAAAGTCCGGCAGCACTACTCCTTGCGGATCCAGATCGTAGCTCGACCGGCTAGTCAAATTCGCGGAATGGAAATCCTCGAAACTCAGTTTGATATTGTCCGCGGCATAGTTGCCTTTGCCCGTCAGTCTGCCGCCCTCAAGGCTTCCTTCGCCGCGCAGATCAACACGCCCCAGGGGAATATCTGGCGTGCGGAAAGCTTCACGCAAGTCGAGCAGGTCCAGCCACCCGCGGTAGCGATAGGTCCAGTCTCCAGCGCTCAGGTCCTTTGCCTCCGCTTGCAAGTCCACATGAGAGCGGCCGAGATCCAGAATGCCCTGTTCCAGCGCGAACCCCTCCGGCCCCAGCGAGAATTTCGCGGAAAGATTCGCCGGAATCGGCACGTCGCGACGCCGGGCAAATTCAACGGACTCCCACTGCAGTGTGCCAATATAGAGCGCACGCTCCGGCTGCCCTCCCCGCGTCAACTGGAACTGCAAGTCGCCGCCTTCCACCCCGACTAGTTTCTTTATGTCGTTGTAGAGCAGCCAGCCATCCCTGATTTCCACGTGCCGCACGTGCAACTCCAGCAGCATTCCTTGCGGCGTCTTCTGCGCGGCACTCGTGTGTTTCGACGGTAGATTATTGCTCCCGTCCTTTTCCACGCGCAGGTGCAGCCGCGGCGATTGCAGCACCAGTTCATTGACCCCAACGCGCCGCCCCCAGAACGAATCAATGCGCAATCCCACGCGGGCCTGTTCCACACTAAACAGCGGCTCCGTGCCCGCCGGCTCTGTGCCATGCACCACCAACCCATTCACCGCGGCACTCAGCGAAAACCAACCCACCGAGACTGTGCGGATTTCGACGCGCGCTCCGGTCAGCGTCTCCATTCGGTGAATCAGGACGCGGCGCAGCAGCGGGTTTGCCAATCCGCTGCCCACGGCGATGATCGCCAGCGCGATTCCCAGCAGGGTCCACGTCCCCAACACCCATAGGACGTGCTCCAGCCAAAGAATTTTCCGCCAGCGCGATTCCTTGGTCATGGCTTGCTCTCATTCAACAAATTCTCCACGCGAATCCGCGACCTGCTCTCTTTCAGCCAGCGGTCAGCTTGCTCATTGATCGCGCCCTGCACCAGCGCTTCCTGGATGAAATCGCGTGCGTCCGCGAGTGCCGGCGGCGTCTGCCCCCGCGATTCCGCCCTCGGCACCACGCGCTCTTTGTAAAACTCTTCCACATCTTTTTCTGCAACCTGGGTCGAGGGCCGAAACCGTGTGTCCAGGTAATTGTCCAGGTAGAGCTGCGACTTCACCATCGCCAGCAACTCTTCGCTGCTGAGCCCGCTCTGTCGCCTGCGATCCTCAAACTCGGCAGGTGAAGAGAAAGACCGCTTGAGGCGCGCCAGGCTACGCTGCACCTCTTCATCTGATGGTTGCAGGTATCGAGCCGCGCTGGCCTCATTGCGCACAATCCACTGATCGATCAGCCGATCCAAAATCTGCGCGTCGCTTTCTGACTTGCCATCCATGAATACTTGGTAGCGGCCCAGCGCACGGACATCACTGAGGAGAATGATGTCGTTCTCCACGCGCGCCGCGACTCGGTCAATGACCTCCTGCGCCAGCACAGCTTTGCTGGCCATTAGCACAGCCAAAATTAAGCTCAGATTTAAGACGCGGCTGCGCATTAGAAGCTTGACCCCAAATTGAAGAAGATCTGGATCTTCGGCAAGCGTGTCCCTTCCTGGCAGAGTACCGCCCCATTTTTGCAAGGGATGACGAATTGCGGCCGGTTCAACGCATAGCCCACATCAATACGGATCGGTCCGACCGGCGTTGCGTAACGCAATCCCACACCTATGGTGTGCGAGAAATAGTTTAGTTCGTTGGTGCAGTTCTCCACACATTGCGTGGGATTGAAACGCCCCGGGGGGTACCCCGGATACGCCGTCTTGAAGACTGGATCGGGAGGCGACCACCGGAAGGTCATGCGCGTCAGCCGGCTATAGGTGTTGCCTCCGTCGTAGAAGAGCGTGCCACCGAGGCCCGTGCCCACAAAGGGCAGTTTGAGCGGAAACCGTAATTCCTGATTGAAGATCATGACCGCCTGGCCCCCAACCGGAAAGCCCGTGTCGGCATCGCGGGGCCCCGCCTGATTCAACGCAATGCCTCGTAACGAGGTTCCACCGCCCGCAAAGAAGCGTTCCGGCAAAGGGATGACCGTCGGGAACGGCGCCTTGTCAGGCGCAGGAAAAGTTAAAGAGACGGTATCGCGATATGGTGTGAGGATGCCAATGCGTGTCGAGCGCGCAAAGCTCCAACCTCGTTTGATCGGCGTATAGGTTGAATTCTGGAAGAAGAACCGGGCAAAGCTGGCGCTGGATCCGATCTTGGTGTCCGCAATACTCGCGTCCGCGCTGTTGAAGCTTCCTTTCGTTGCATCGGCCGGATTATCCCGCGTGTCGCGGAACCAAGTCACGCCGAATTGCGACACCAGCGTTGGCTGGTTAAACAATGGGATCTCGTCGGACGGGATGTTCAGATTGCTCACCTTCACTTCGCGGAAGGCGTAGCGATACAATATGGAAGCCCGCGAGGAAATCTGCTCCGTGAGCTGCAGGTTCCCTTCATAACGCGTCTGCGAAAAGGTGTTGATGTCCTGCGATTTCTCCGCGTATGCCGTCGCCTGCAAACTGAAGTTGGGATTGTTGAAGGTATCCGGCACGGAATACGCGAGCAACGCCCGCCCCTGAATCGTGCTGCCCCGTAGTTTTAGGGTCAGGGAATCGGCGCGGCCGGTCAGGTTTTGCTTGGAAATCTCCAGAATCCCGCGCGGTGACGCCTCCAACTCTCCTCCCGTCGGATTGGTCGAGCTGGCCAGGCGCTGCACTTCAAAGCCACCGCCATACGCGATGGTGTAGCGCTTGGCTTCTTCCACCAGGACAACGACATCTTTATCGGGGTCGGTACCCTCGGTGTTTTGCGGCTCGATGGTCACCCGGTTGAAAATTCCCAGGTTGTAGAGTTTCTGCTGTGATTCCACCACATCTCCCTCGCGCAGCGGTTGGTCTGGCTTCACCCTCACCTCGCGGCGGATCACCCGGGAACGCGTGCGCTTGTATCCCGTCAGGAGCACCCGGCGCACGCGAATCTGCGAACCTTCCTCAATCCTGTAGACCAACCGCATGGGCTCCGCACGCTCGATGTGGTACTCCTGTTTGGCGGCTTGCGCCTTTTCGGAATCCCTCTTGGCCGGGGTTTCCTTTGCTGCTTCTCCTTCATCGAGAGGAGAGTTGCCCGGCTCTGCAGTCCAGGAGAATTGGGCATTGGGGAAACCCTGGTTAAAGTAGAGGGCCAGAATATTGTCGCGGTCTGTCGCCACGTTGATGTCGGAATAGGGCTGGCCCGGAAGCGACCCAATGACGCCGCGAATTTCCTGTTCCGGAATGGCTTTCATGCCCTCAACGGACAGGCTCGAGACCAGTGTCTGCTTGCCTTCTTGAATCACAAACCGGATCACCAGGTCACCCCTCTTCCCCCCGAAATCGTCCTGTATCCTTCCTTCCACGTTGGCCGACAGAAAGCCGTTGGCGGCATAAAGGCTCTTCATCGACAACACATCCGAATCCAGCAGCCGGCGGCTGAATCGCGCTCGAATCTCAAACGAACTAGGCGCGATGTTTAGCCGGCTGCGCAGCAGGGACGTGCTGAAATAGCGGTTCCCTTCGAACTCGATGCGCAGCAACTTGTGCCGGTCGCCCCGATTCACCGTATAGGTGATCACCTCCTCGGATCCTTTCCAGTCCGACTTCTTCCCGTCGACCTCGCGCGTCGCCATCACATAATCCACCGTGGCGTCGAAATATCCCTCGCGCTCCAATCGTTCCCGCAAATTCCGCTTTCCTTCCTCGAGCAGGTCGGTATCCACCGAACCTTCCTGATACACAGGAACGAGTTTCTTCAGCGTGCCTTTGGAAAATTTCGCTCCTGCCACTTGCACCAGCACACGTGGCCCTTCCGTTACTTCCAGCGTTAAGGGCAGCGTGTTATCCTGCGCGCTATACTTGCCCCGCCTTACCGAAACGCGCGCGCTCAAGTGCCCCCGCTTTTCCAGGTATTTCCGGATGCGCTCGGTGCCCTGCTGCGCTCGGGCGATGGTCAGTTCGCTCCCGAGCTTCAGCTTGAAAAGCTTTAGCAGCTGGGCGTCAGAATAGTGTGTGTTGTTGAGCAGCTCGACATTCCGCAGGCGCGCTCGCGGCCCGGACTCCACGTGCACGATCACATCCATTTGGTGCGTCTCTGGATGAGGCTGACGCTCCGCCATCACTTTTGCCTGATACAGGCCTTCCTCGCGCAACGCTTCTGTCAACCGCTTGATCGCGTCATCGAGGTCTGTTGCATAATACGTCTGTCCTAGCGACAACTGCATCGCCGCGGTCGCCGAGGCGTCTGAGGGTGGCGCTTTCAGTCCTTCGATGACCACTTGATCGATGAACAGGTTTTCCCGCACAATGAAATCCAGCCGGACTCCCCCCGCCTCACGCGTGGCAACCGCGCGCACATCAGCGAAATCGCCGGTTTGATAAATCGTCCGGATGCTTGCGGCTACTTGGTCGCGCTGTAGGGGCTTCCCGATTTCCACCGCAAGGCCGCCAGCGTTTGCAATCAGGACGCTGCCATCCTCGCGCACAACCCGCACGGAAACCACGCTCGGGACGGGCGCTTTTTCGCCGGGAGTCTCATTCGGTGCCTGGGCGCACGCCGACCCTCCTCCCAGAAGCAGGACCAGGAGCGCTAGACCTCGCAACCTATTGACCCGGCATACTTTCATGTATTTCTTCACTCAGACGAAGCCTAGCACAGAGGCGTCTCCTCCACGGATGCCATTGGAGCAATCATGAGAGGAATTCCCAAGGCTGGAACTCTATTTTACGTGAGCCACCCGCTCGATGAAAAATGCTTCCGGAAGATGTTCCTGGAAGGCATTGGCACCGAAAGGCAGGAGAGCCCTCTGTGCTCCAGCGCCGGACGAAATGGCGGTTCTCAGCAGCGCCCGCGGAATCCCGAAAAATACGACTGATCCTGAGTGGGCGCGCGCCTTATTCCGCAAGTACATCGGAGCTTAGTTTGTGGGGGCTAGTGCCGTTCCAACTATTTGGGCCAAATGACGGTCCAAGCATACGACGCGAACACGGAGAAAGTATTCCCAAAGGGATTTGCTGGAACAAGCTGGAACGGCACTAGCGGGAAAACCCGCCGCGGCCGGTCGGTGTGCGCATGGCCGCGCGATCCAGATTTTCGCGAAGATTCATCAACGTTAGGAAGGTGCTCAGCACGCGCGCCTTCAAATCATCCGTCAAGTGCAGGCCGCTGGTGGCGACCCTGGCCAGGCGTTCCCCATGTTCTGTGATGAACCGCATGATTTCGCGCTGCCGTTCGTGCGGCGTGTTCCCAAGGGCCGTCTCGCGCCGCATCTCCGCGCAACTCGATTCCAGCGACAGCGTGAAATGCAGGATGCAGAGCTTGTCCTCGGCCAGGGCGGCCGGCACGTCGTGCTTGCATCCCCCGATATGGCACAGTTCGGTCATCGGCGCAAAAAGGCGATGACCGATTCGTAACACTCCCGGAGCAAAAAATCCAGCAGTCATCTTCGGGATGCGGCGAATCGTGCAGCCGTCCCTACCTGTCCTTCCGGTCAGACCACCTCCAGGGCGTCTCCCAGGTCGGCAATGATATCGTGCCAGTCCTCCAACCCCAACGAAAGGCGGATGCCTCCGGGCTGCAACCCACAGCGGATTTTCTCTTCGTCCGGGATCGCCGCGTGCGTCATCGAGAACGGATTCTCGATCAGCGTTTTAATCTGCCCCAGGCTTACCGCCAGGGTCACCGTGTAAGCCTTCTCGGCGACGTAGTCGACAAAACGCTCGGCTGCCTCCGCCGCGCTATTGCCGGTGCCATCTCGTCCTTTCAACTCGAAGTACAACATGCAGCCCGGCGCGAATGCGCCGTCCGGCGTGGTCATCTGCCGCCGCGCCAGTTCGCGTTGCGGAAAGTTGGGCAGCCCCGGATACAGCACCCGCGCCACCTTCGCTTGGCGCTGCAGGAACTCCGCTACCTGCATGGCGCTCTTCTGCTGGTTCACCATGCGTGTCGCCAGCGTCGGCAAACCATACACCAGGATGGGCCACGCATTCTTGGGCGAAAGGACGCCGCCAAAATCCTTGCGGTAGAGCATGAGCAGATTGAAGTACTCGTTCGCGCCGATCACCGCCCCGCCCATTTCCGTGCCAAACCCGCCGATGTCCTTGGTCAGGCTATGCACCACCAGGTCGACGCCATGCTCCAGCGGCCTCTGGCAATATGGCGTGGAAAACGTGTTATCCACCACGATCCGGATTTTTTCCACATCCGCCCTTCCCGCGTTTAGCCGGTCAACCACGCGACGCACCGCCTGCAGATCAATTAGTTCCATCGTCGGATTGACGGGCGTCTCGAAATAGACCACGCGGCACTGTTTTGTAACCACGCTCGCAAGTGTTCCCGGGTTGCACAGATCACAAAAATCCGTGCGGATTTTGTAGCGCGGCAGCCAGCTTGTCATCAGGCTGTGCGTGCAACCATAGAGGACTTGATGTGCCACGATCTGGTCGCCGCTCGCCGTCAGGATTCCCAGAGCCCCGCTCACCGCCGCCATGCCCGTGGCAAAGGTGACGGCAACCTCTCCACCCTCCGCCACCGCCAGATTCTCCTCCAACATCCCGCGGGTCGGTTCGTCTAATCGGTCATAGATGTAGATGGGCGCACGGCGCGATTCCGGCGTTGCAAACTCGATGAATCCCTGCGCCCCACGGTGCACCGAAGACAGCCGGTAGGTGGCGGAACTCGATTGCGGCGGCACCACATGGTGATCGTAATCCCAGCGGCCGGTGGCAAAGCTTCCGTGGATCAGCCGCGTGCGCAGGCGGTATTGTTCGCGCGGTTTTTTCGGTTTGCGTTCATTGGTCATGGCTGGCTCCTTTTACGGCAGGACCTCCGCGCAACCGCAGTAACGCGGCTGGCGGGTGAGGGACTTCGTGCAGAACCCCATCATAGTCCAATTGCCCTTGGTCGGAAGGCGCCGCGAGGTGCGCAAGAGAGCACAGGAAGCCGGGGCAATTTAGTTGACACCCCGTCCCGAGAACTGTATAAATATACAGTGTCTTGCATAGGGCATTCCCGATGAGCGCGACAAAAACATTTCGTCACGGACAGATTCTCCGCTTGGTTTCCGGCGAGCATATCGCCAATCAGGAAGAACTCCGTCACCGCCTTGCTCTGCAAAAACTGCGCGTCACCCAGGCCACGCTTTCCCGCGATCTGCAGGAATTGAAGCTCGTCAAAACCAACGAGGGCTACAAGTCCGGCTCCGGTCTGCCGGAAGAGGCCGCTACTATTCCCCCGCTTACCCGCGCACTCCGCGAATTCCTGCTGGACATCCGGCCCGCGCAGAATCTGCTGGTCCTCAAAACGCCTCCCAGCGGCGCGCAGCCTTTGGCTGCTGCCGTCGACGGCGCAAAATTCCCCGAAATTGCCGGTACCGTTGCCGGCGATGACACCGTGCTTATCATTACTCCCAGCAGAAGGGCCCGGGAATCTCTTCAGAAAAAAATCGAAGCACAAGTGAAATGAGAGATCCTCGGCACATCGCTGTCATTGGTGTCACCGGCTATACGGGTTATGAGCTGGCCACCCTCCTTCTGCGTCATCCTGTGATTTCCCGACCGACCTTTTATGTTCGCGATACCACAGGCGCACAGTGCCTTTCCGAGCTTTTTCCACAGTTGCGCAGTTGGGGCGAGGCGCCTTTGAAGCCTCTTTCCATCGAAGCGGTTACGGCAAATTCCGCGGGCACGGCTTTTCTCGCCACGCCTCACGAAGTCTCTGCGGAGATTGGGCCAAAGTTGCTCGACGCGGGTTTGCGGGTGATCGATTTGAGCGGTGCATTTCGCTTCTCCTCGGCGGCGACGTTCTCCTCTTGGTACAAGCTGCCCGTACCGCACGAAGCGCACCTGGGTCACGCCGTGTACGGCCTGCCAGAGCTCTATGGGGACAGCATCCCGGGAGCGAAACTCGTCGCCAATCCCGGTTGCTATGCGACCAGCGTGATTCTCGCGCTGCGCCCGCTGACGCAGGCAGGTCTCGTTTCGCCGTCGCAAAACGTCATCTGCGATTGCAAGTCCGGCGCCAGTGGCGCAGGCAAGGAGCCGCGGCGCGATCTCCATTTCGTCGAAGTAGGCGAAAATTTCCGAGCTTACAATCTTTTCTCGCATCGCCACACGCCGGAAATTGTCGAGCACACCGGCCTGCCCGAATCCCAGGTGGTTTTTGCAACCCACCTCCTTCCCGTGGCGCGCGGCATTCTCTCCACGATCTATGTGACCTTGACCGTGCCGCAAACACCCCAGGCCATCGAAGATCTCTATAAAAAGTTTTATGCGGGCCGCCACATGGTGCGCATCTCCCCCGCGGGCTCTTTGCCCGAATTGCAGCACGTCACGAAAACGAATTTCTGCGATATCGGCTTCGTTCTGGATACCGATGGGAAGCGCCTCATTATCGTTTCGTGCCTCGATAATTTGGGAAAGGGCGCGGCCGGGCAGGCCGTGCAAAACATGAATCTCACGCTTGGCCTTGAGGAGCAGACCGGACTCCTATGAGGATTGTCATCAAATTCGCGGGTGCTTTGCTCGAAGATGCCGCCACCGTGCAGCAACTCTCGCAACACGTCGCCACGCTCGCGCGGCATGGCCACGAAATCCTGGTGGTTCACGGCGGCGGCCGTCTCTTCACCGCCACCCTCAAGCGTCTCGGGATTGAAAGCAAATTCGTCTCCGGATTACGCGTCACCGATGGCGAAACCCGCGATGTCGCTGTAATGGTTTTTGCGGGGCTGCTTAATAAACGGCTTGCCGCCGCGATTTCCGCGGAAGGCCAGCCCGCCGTCGGCATCTCCGCGGCGGATGCCGCTTGCTTTTCGGCCGCGCCGCTCGTGCATAACGACATTGAGGGCAGCCTCGGCTATGTGGGCTATCTGACGAGCGTCAATGTGCGCTTTCTCGAATCGCTCTGGCGGGAGAAGCTTACCCCTGTTGCCTCTTGCCTCGGGCTGGGCACGGACCGCCAACTCTACAACATCAACGCCGATCACATGGCCGCAGCCTGTGCTGAGTTCATCGAGGCAGACCACCTCGTGTACCTCACCGATGTCGCCGGCGTCCTCGATGGCGACAAAGTCCTCTCGGCCATTTCCTGCGAACAGATCGACCATCTCGTGCACTCGCGCGTCGTCTCCGGCGGCATGATTTTGAAGCTGGAGGCCGCCAAGCGCGCCCTCGAGGGTGGCGTTCGCGAGGTTCACATTGTAGGTGGCCATTCGGCCGCGGCAGCGCTGGCCCCGGGCTTGTTTTCGCCTGTTACCGGCCGCGCGGCCTTTTCCGCTGTTCCCGGCACCCGGGTTTTGCGCGGCTTCTCTTCCGCGGAACACTCGGCCCGAGCATCTGTCTGACACTCTTATGCCTGTGGAGAATAACGAATGACCGCATCACTGACGATCCCCGTATCCATCGCCAAGGACCTTCTTACGGGCGCCGAATGGTCGCCCGTGGACACGCGCGAGCTTCTGCAGCGCACCGCAGACATCAAGGCGCGCCCCTCGCGCTTCGCCTCCGTGCTGCGCGGCAAGCATATTGCCCTCATCTTTGAGAAGCCTTCCCTGCGCACGCGCGTCACGTTTGAGGTCGGCATCCAAAGCATGGGTGGCGATGTGGTTTTCCTCGATCACACCCAGGCGCGGTTGGGCGAGCGCGAATCCATCCCTGATGTGGCGCGCAACCTCGAGTGTTGGGTGCAAGGCATCGTCGCGCGTGTTTACGAGCAGCGGGTCCTGGAAGAGATGGCGGCCAGCATCAACATCCCCGTGGTCAACGCGCTCTCCGATAAATTCCATCCCTGCCAGGCGCTCGCCGACTATTTCACTCTGGAAGAGAAGTTCGGCGCCCTGAAGGGCTTCAAACTTGCCTACGTCGGCGATGGCAACAATGTCTGCCATTCACTCCTAATCCTCGCCGCGCGCCTCGGTGTGAACCTTCGCATCGCCACGCCGGCAAACTACGCCCCCGCACCGGACGTTCTCTCGGACGCCAAACGCGTCGCCAAGGAAACCCGCGCGCGCATTGAGTTGTTCACCAATCCCGGGGAAGCCGTCGCCGGCGCGCAAGCTGTCTACACCGATTCATGGACCAGCATGGGCTTCGAGGCCGAAGAAAAGGTGCGCCGCAACGTCTTCAAGGCCTACCAGGTCAATCGCAAGCTCATGGAGCAAGCCGCACCCGGCGCCTTCTTTATGCACTGCCTTCCGGCACACCGCGGCGCGGAAGTGACCGACGAAGTTCTCGACGGCCCAACGTCCATAGTGCTCAAACAGTCCGAAAACCGCATGTACGTGCAAAAGGCCATCCTGCACGCGCTGTATTCCTAATCCCTTTTGGCATCCTTAGGAGAAAACCCAGTGACCCCGCAAGTCCAGAAACCAAAGAAAGTCGTACTTGCCTATTCCGGCGGCTTGGATACGTCCATCATTATTCCGTGGCTCCGCGAAAATTATGGCTGTGAAGTAATTGCCATGATCGGAGACGTTGGCCAGCAGGAAGATCTCGAGGCCGCCCGCAAAAAGGCGCTTGCCACCGGCGCATCCACTGCCTACGTCGAAGATCTGCGCGAGGAATTCGTTCGCGATTACATCTGGCCCACGCTCCACGCCGGCGCTGTTTACGAGCACACCTACCTGCTTGGCACGTCCATGGCGCGTCCCGTCCTAGCCAAGCGTCAGGCTGAACTCGCCTTGCAACTCGGGGCCGATGGCCTTTCCCATGGTTGCACCGGCAAGGGCAATGACCAGGTCCGCTTTGAGCTGGCCTACAAAGCCATCGCTCCGCACCTCCCCATCATCGCCCCCTGGCGTGAGTGGGCCATCGACTCGCGTGAGGACGCCATTGCCTACGCGCAAAAGCACCACGTCCAGGTGGAACAGAGCCGCGCCAACATCTATAGCCGCGACCGCAATATCTGGCACCTGAGTCACGAGGGCGGAGATCTCGAAGATCTGGCCAATGAGCCCCGTGAATCAATGTGGCAGTGGGTTGTTTCGCCCGAGCAGGCTCCGGAAAAATCGGAGGAGGTGGAGATTGGCTTTGAAGCGGGCACGCCTGTTTCGGTGAACGGCAAGAAGCTCGGTCCCGTCGCGCTCCTCAATGCGCTAAATGACATTGCCGCAGCACATGGCGTCGGCCGCACCGACCTCCTCGAGAATCGCCTGGTGGGAATGAAATCACGCGGCGCCTATGAAACCCCGGGCGGCACGCTGCTCGTTACCGCGCACCGCGAGCTGGAGCGGCTTACGCTCGACCGGGAAACCTCCCACTTCCAGCAGGTGCTTTCGGGACGATACGCCGAGCTCGTCTATTACGGCTTGTGGTTTTCGCCGCTGCGCGAAGCTCTCGATGGCTTCTTCAATGTTGCGCAGCAGCGCGTCACCGGCTCGATCGGCTTGAAACTCTGGAAAGGCACGCTCAATGTCACCAAGCGTCTTTCGCCCTTCTCTCTGTATCGCTCCGACCTCGCCAGTTTTTCCATGGGCCGTTACAATCCCAAGGACGCCGAGGGCTTCATCAATCTTTTCGCTTTGCCGGTTACCGTGCGTCCCATGGCTAAAGCCGAAGGCCAGCATTCTTGAGAGTTTTCGTCGGGGCGCGGCTCTGTCTTGGGAGAGTTTCTGACGGCCGCGCCCCATTCCATTGCGGTATTTGATATAGGTTGTGGTGCACGTTCTCTCCACCGAGCGGTGTGAAGCATTTATGGCACTTTTCTCGGTGTTGCCGCGCACGCAGGACCTGGGATTTCGATGACCGAACGCAAAGACGATCGCCTATGGGGTGGTCGCTTCGATCGCCCGCCGAACGAAGAGTTCGACGCGTTTCAGCGCTCTTTTGCGTTCGACCGCCGTCTTCTCCCCTATGAACTTGCCGTCGATCGCGCCTGGGCCAGGGCTTTGCAGCGTGCCGGCATTCTCAACGAAGTGGAAGTTCGCCAAACCCTCGGTGCTCTGGACAAAATCGCGGAACGCGCCAAGGCCGATCTCGCCTGGCTCGACTCCTCGACCGCCGAAGACGTCCATCACTTCGTGGAAAGGGCCCTGGTTGAATTTCTCGGCCCGCTGGGCTGGAAACTGCACACCGGGCGCAGCCGGAACGAACTCGTTGCCACCGACTTTCGCCTTTTTGTCCGTGATGCCGTGGCTGAAACTCGAGCGGGTGTGATCGTCCTCATCCGGGCCTTCCTGGCTCAATCCAAAGCCCACCTCAAAGTTCCTATGGCGGGCATGACCCATCTCCAACATGCCCAGCCCATACTTTTGTCTCATTTCCTGATGGCCCACGCGGAGGCCTTTGCGCGCGACCTCACCCGCCTGCACGACGCCGCCACCAGCGCCGACGCCTGCCCCATGGGTTCCGGCGCCCTTGCGGGATGTTCGTTTGCCATCGATCGCGAAGCCATCGCCCACGAACTCGGCTTCTCCCGCATCACCGCCAATAGCCTTGATGCCGTCAGCGATCGTGATTTCGCGCTTGACTATCTGTTCGCACTCGCCGGCATTGCCACGCACCTTTCGCGCCTCGCCGAAGATTTCGTGCTCTTCGCCTCGCAGGAATTTTCCTATGCGATCCTCCCGGACGAATACTCCACGGGTAGCAGCCTGATGCCGCAAAAGAAAAACCCCGATGCCTGGGAGCTTCTTCGTGGCAAGACTTGGCGCGTCACTGGCGCTCTTTTCAGCCTCTTCACAACGCTGAAAGGCCTGCCTTCCAGTTACCAACGTGACCTCCAGGAGGACAAGGAAGCCCTCTTCGCCGCTCACGACCAGCTTGCCTCGATGGTCAATGTAGCTGCTGGGGCTGTTTCTGCCATGCGCTTCAACGAAGACAGGCTGGCCGCGGCCTCGGCGAATCCCGCTCTGCTTGCTACCGAAGCCGCCGATTACCTCGTCAAAAAGGGAATTCCCTTCCGCCAGGCCCACGATCTGGTCGGAAATCTCCTGCGGGAAGCCGAACGCCAGGCAAAACCCTGGACGAAGTTATCGCTCGAGGACTTCCGGCGGATTTCCCCGGCCTTTGACGCCGATGTGGCCAGCGCGTTGCAACTCGCCGCAGCCCTCCAGTCAAAAAACGTTCCCGGAGGCACTGCCGAAAATTCTGTTCGCGCCGCGATTTCGCAGCTCGAACAAAAACTCAAATCACTGGAGAACAAGCCATGAGCCTCAGTTCAGCATTCAGTATTTTCGAAGCCGCAACGCACCGCGCGGAGGATCGGAGGTCGCTTCCGTGAGCGTCACCCCCGCCTCCCAGGCACTCATCCCATGAAGCTTGCCCTCTCCGAAGCCGCCCTCCCTCGCGGATTCCGTTTCTCGGCCACCGCCTGTGGCCTGAAGAAGACTGGCGCGCTGGATCTGGCGCTGCTCTCCAGTGACGTTCCGGCTTCGGCCGCCGCCGTCTTCACGCAGAACCTCGTTGTTGCTCCGCCGGTTGTGGTCTCGAAAGAAAATTTGCGCGCATCCAGAGGCCGCATGCGGGCCGTCATCGTCAATGCCGGCAACGCCAATTGCGCCACGGGTCGCGCAGGCCGCGCCGCCTCGCTGAAAACCGTGGAAGAAACGGCGCGCCGCCTCGCCTGCCATCCCCGCGAAGTTCTAGTCTGTTCCACGGGCGTCATCGGCGTGCCGTTGCCGCTCGAGAAAATCCTGCGCGCCCTCACCGGTATCACGCGGAATCGTCGGCCGTCCGCGCGCTCTTTTGCCGAGTTCTCTCTCGCCATCTGCACCACGGACACGCGCCCCAAGACAGCCACGACGTTCTTCAAGATGGCGGGCAAGCGCATTCATCTCGTTGGCTGCGCCAAGGGTGCCGGGATGATTCATCCAAATCTCGCCACCACTCTCGCGTTTGTCGCCACAGATGCCGCCATCTCCCCCTCACTCCTCCAGAAGACCCTGCGCGACGTTGCCTCGCGGACCTTCAACTCCATCAGCATCGATGGCGATACCTCCACCAACGACACCCTGCTGGTTTTGGCCAACGGCCAGGCCGGCGCGCCTGCCATTCAAGCGGGAACCTCGGCTCACCGCGCCTTCGCCAAAGCGCTCGAAGAAGTTTGCCACTCGCTGGCTTTGCAGATCGTTGCCGACGGCGAAGGAGCGCAGCGCGTTATCGAAATCGAAGTGCGTCGCGCCAAAACAGAGGCTGACGCGCGCCGCATCGCCCAGACCATCGCAACCTCACCGCTGGTCAAGACCGCCTTTGCCGGCGGCGATCCGAACTGGGGCCGCATCTTTGCTGCGGCAGGGCGCTCCGGCGTCAAGTTCGATCCCCATCGCGTCGACATTCACCTGGCGGGAATACCGGTGCTGCGCCGCGGCCAACCCCTTGATTTCAACGAGCGCGCCGCCAGCAATCGCCTGCTGGAAAAACAAGTTCAGGTAGTCGTCGATCTCCACGCAGGACGCGCGTCCACGCGCTTCTGGACCTGCGATTTCACCGCGGAATATGTACGCATCAACGCCTCGTATCGCACCTAAGATTTGCAGCTCGCCGACTGGGCTGACTTCACTATGCCCACTAGGGCGCCCCGGTATCCGGGTGCCATTTTGGTGCCAAGTTTAGACCCAGTACCCCCGGACCCTCCTTCCAACGATTTATTGTTGCAAAAGCAATCAATTTTCGAGACCATGCACGGGACCACTGAAGAGTCCCTTCCGCCCCCTGCGGCACGCCCTCCGGGTTGCCTCGTCGGCGGTTTTTGATTCTTCGGTGCGCTCCGCAATCGTGGTTAGGTTCCGGGCAGAAGGAGTCCGCAGGTGAAGAAGCTTTACGTGGGTAATCTTCCGTTCAACGCTTCGGAAGAGCAGTTGCAGGAATGGTTTGGGCAAGTAGGTGTGAATCCCTCCGCGATCAGCCTGATTCGGGATCGCTTCACGGGGCAGTCGCGTGGTTTCGCCTTCATCGAGATCGCCAACGATGAAGACGCCGACCGCGCCGTGACGAGCCTGAACGGTCAGAACTTCGGAGGCCGGAACCTTGTCGTCAACGAAGCGCGGCCGCAGACGGAACGCTCCGGTGGCGGTGGTGGGCGGGGGGGGTATGGCGGTGGTGGCGGGGGCGGCGGCCGGGGTGGCGATCGTGGTGGCCGGGGCGGTGGCCGGGGCGGCGACCGTGGGGATCGCGGCGACCGCGGCAATCGCTGGTAGTTTCTCCTTCTCTCCTAATCTTCGTTGAGGGCTTCGGGCGCGGACTTGCGTCCGAAGCGTCTTTTTCTGTTGCTGCGCCTTCTCCAGACTCTCATCAAGCTTCGATCTGCAGACCAATTGGCTCCGTTTTCTTTTTTCACAGCCGTCGCTACTTTTTTCTAGCCATCTCCGTTTTTACAATGTACTATCGCCGCGTTTGAATCGGCGGCCTTCCTGTGGGAGGTCCTTCCCGCCAGGGTTTGTGTGTTTCGGTGCAGCGCTCACCACTTAAATCCTGTGACCGAAACTTCACGCGGGGTGACGTGTTTGATACATCAGGCGAAGTTTTTCTCTCGCTCGCGGTCGCCTGGGGTATATGAGTTGAACGGCTTGCAAATTGTTTTTCGTGCAAGGATTGTTTTCGTGGCCGTTCAGAGGAGGAGCGAACCTTCCCGCCATTGCTCGCATCCAACGAAGGGCATTGGGTCTAAGGCTTGAGATGAATACTTGGCACAAACGCGATTGGAAGCAATTCTACGAGCTGGCGCGCCGTCCTTGGCAGCGCCATCGGCCGCCACGCCCCGTTTATCCTACGGGCCTCAACCGCGTGCTCCCCGCAGCGGGTTTCAGCCTTTCGGAACTCGATGATGCCGGTGTCGATCTCGAACTTGCCGAACACCTCGGCCTGCCAGTGGATGCTGGCCGCATCGGCGCCTACGGCCCCAACGTCACCGTACTCCGCGATTTCGTCCGTTCCTCTCGCCAGCCGCTGTAACCCTGGCCAATCCCGGCCTCGTTTGTCGAACCTCGCTTTCCTGCGTACAATAGGTTCGTCGAGAATCACTGGGAATCATGGCTTCGCCCTTTCAGATCATCCCCAACAGCCCCCCGGCGCTCCCGCTGAGCGCTGACGCCCATCCGCGGCCGGACTGGCTGCGCGTGAAGTTCTTTGGCGGTGATCGCTACCACAACCTCAAGCGTGTCATGCGCACCCTCGACCTTCATACCGTTTGCGAATCTGCCCGCTGCCCCAACATGGGCGAATGCTGGGAACATGGCACCGCAACCTTCATGATCCTCGGCGACATTTGTACCCGCGCCTGTGGCTTCTGCGCCGTGCCTTCCGGCAAACCCCTTGGCCCGCCCGATGAAGATGAGCCGTTGCGTGTTGCCGAGGCTGTCGCGCACATGGGCCTGCGCTATGCCGTCGTCACCAGCGTCAACCGCGACGATCAGCCCGACGGCGGCGCTCGCATTTTTGCCCGCACCATTCAGGAGATTCGCAACCGCGTCCCCGGCTGCAAAGTCGAAGTCCTGATCCCCGATTTTCGCGGCGACTGGAACGCCCTCGATACTGTTCTCGCCGTGAAGCCCGACATCCTCAACCACAACACGGAAACTGTGCCGCGCCTGTATCGCCAGGTGCGCAAGGGTGCCCTCTACGAGCGCTCTCTGGAGTTACTGCGCCGCGCGAAAGTAACGCATCCAGACGTGCCTACGAAAACCGGCATGATGCTGGGTTTGGGTGAGCAACAGGAAGAAGTCCTGGAGACGATGCGCGATCTCGCCGCCCAGGGCACGGACATCTTCACCCTGGGACAATATCTTCAGCCTACTCGCGAGCATCTCCCGGTGATCCGTTTTGTGCACCCCGGCGAATTCGCCGAATACAAGCGTCTTGGCGAGCAGATGGGTTTCAAGCACGTCGAATCCGGACCCCTCGTGCGCTCCTCCTACCACGCCTTCGACCAGGCCGAATCCGCTGTCCGGTAATACTTGGCTCGACCTGCGTTCTCTGACTGCCACGAAAAACGAGGTCGATTTTAGGCCCCCAGGATCAAGCCAACAATACAATTGAGAGCCCCGCATCGATCACGGAGGATATGGCTACTCCGTAGCGCGGCTTTTGGCCACTTCAATGCAAAACCAAGATGGCAACGAATTCGACGATTCCGTCGGCAAGTTTAGGAAATCACCCGGGCACACCCCTGCGCCATTTCTGGCGCATCTTTCGGGGTTACTTCAGGCGGGACTTTCTTGCCTTACTTCGCGGCTGCCGCGGCTTTCTTGCTGGCTTTCGCTGCCGTGGAGGCCTTGCGGCGGCGCTTCGTCTTGGGCGGCGTGGCGGGCGCTTCGCCGATGATTTCAGCCGTGAAGATGCTGGTCACGAAGAGCTTCGGTCCATGGTCGTCAAAATCAATGGCCGTGCGTTCCGGATCCGAGGCTGTGACAATGCCCAGGCCGTAAATCCCGTGCTTGATGGTCTGCCCTTCCTGCATCACTTGCACAACTTCCTCCTTAACTTCACCCTGTTGAATTCCTGCTTTTCCCACTCGCTATTGGGCGAGGTCCCCGACCCCTCGGGGACCTCCCCAATCTACAGGCTAGAGGCTTGTGACGTTCTCAGCCTGAAGGCCCTTCGGGCCCTTCTTCACTTCAAACTCCACCGCCTGACCCTCGTTCAGGGACTTGTAACCGTCCATCTGAATCGCGGAGAAGTGCACGAATACATCTTCACCGGTTTGGCGCTGGATGAACCCGTAGCCCTTCGAAGCATTGAACCACTTCACTGTTCCTTGTTCCTTCACTGCTAAACCTCGATATTGAAATTGCTTTGCCCCTCTTGGTCCCGGTAGATGGTCTCCCAAGCTCCGTGACTGCCTCCAGCCCGAAAAAAAGGCTGCGAGTTTGTTCTCGCAGCCCCCTGAACGAGTCAAAAGGTAATACAAGAGCAACAAACGCTATATCTAACACTATCACAAGAAAGGGCTTATTGTCCACAGTACTATGCTGCCCTCTTTTTGTCTTCCAAAAATTGTAAGTGATTTAAAATCAGTAATTTATCAGATTCTGCGGGCTTCAGCGCCCCTTCTTTACTCTTCCAATGATTCGGGCTGCAGGCTCAAGTTTTCTTCACCAGAAGCCTTCTTTTCCCAATACTTCTTCACCCAGGCCTCCCAGCTTTTCCCTGCCGCGGTGTCCCGTCCTGAAAAGGCCAATGCGGCAATCTCCCCATAGCTGATTTTCACCCGCTGATTGGAATCTTTGGGCAGCAATCGCACGAAAGAGCTCTCCAGGTTCTTCCCGCTCACGCGATCGAAGATATAGCCCTCGAGTTTCGTGCCGTCCTTGCGCGTAATGCTCACATCTCCACGATAATCAAACGCTTTTTCCAGGGCCCCGCGCAGTTCTTCCTCATTCGCAAGCCCCGGCACCCAGCCTTGCAGGCCTTCGTGTTGAAATCCAGGCGCCACTTCCAGTGCGTCGGGATTAGCCGTATGTGCGGGACGTTCCGCATGCCGCGGACCCGTCATGCCCGTGTCTCCTCGAGCTTTTCGGGATTCGCTTCGATTTGCACCAGGGGATTATACGCATGCACCGGCGTCACCGGCTCGTTCAACAGGAGTAGCGCTTCCTCGTCCTCGTTTTTCGTAAACAGAGTCGCCTTTGCGGTCGCCATAAGGCCCTTCAGCGAGCTAAACGTGTAATCAACGCCGGAAGCTTCATACCCGCTGTGCACCATGCAATTGGCGCACTGCGGATTGCCCGACTCCGTGCCGTAATTCGCCCATTCGGTTGTCGTCATCAATTCATCAAATGTGTCTGCGTACCCGTCCTGCAGCAAGTAGCAGGGCTTCTGCCATCCAAAGATCGAGTACGTCGGCATACCCCACGGCGTGCAGCGAAAATCGCGCTTGCCCATCAGGAATTCCAGGAACAGCATGGACTGGTTAAAACGCCACGCCGGCTTGCGGTTTGAGAGCATGGCGCGGAACAACCGCCGCGTCCTGGCGCGTCCGAGGAAGTGCTTCTGATCCGGCGCCTTATCGTAGTTATAGCCGGGCGAGAGCATCATGCCTTCCACACCCAGTTCCATCATCTCATCGAAGAAAGCGCGCACACTGTTCGGATCCGCCCCGTCAAACAGCGTCGTGTTGGTGGTCACCCGGAATCCGCGCGCCAGGGCCGCCTTGATGCCTTCGACAGCCAGCTCATACCCGCCTTCGCGGCATACCGAAAAATCGTGGTGTTCCTTTTGCCCATCCAGGTGCACGGAAAACGTCAGATATTTGCTGGGCTTGAAGAGATGCAATTTTTCCTTGAGCAGCAAGGCATTCGTGCACAGGTAGATGTATTTCCTGCGCGCCACCAGTCCTTCCACGATCTTTTCGATCTGTGAATGCATCAGCGGCTCGCCACCCGGGATGGACACCATCGGCGCGCCGCACTCATCGACGGCCTTAAAGCACTCTTCAGGCGAAAGCTCGCGCTTCAGCACGTGCGCCGGATACTGGATCTTGCCGCAGCCTGCGCAAGCCAGATTGCAGCGATACAGCGGCTCGAGCATCAGCACCAGCGGATACTGTTTGCGTCCCTTTAATTTTTGAGCTAGGACGTAACTCGCCACTGTCCATGCTTGGGATATGGGTACAGGCATTCGCTCCCCAGTTTTCTCAACGCACGAGATGAGTCGTGCCACACGTCCTTCTGAACGACAGGGCTTGAGCCTCGAAGGCGAGATTCGCCAGGCTTGCGTGCATCCCCCAGCCCCGAATCTACTATTTTACCCGAGAAGCCCCCTTCCCGGACACCTCTAGATTTTACGGGCCTTCTCCTGATTCCTCTGTTTCGATGCACCGAAATGTGCTTAGGTGGCACCCAGCGTGCTCCTTTACCCTCTTGAATGGCAACCCCCTCAGCCGCTTCCGGCGTATGATGATTTCTCTCCGCAAGGAGAGCGTCTGAGCCATGTCCCACGCCAACCTCCTTTCCCTTTTCGATGAATTCGCTCGCTTCTCTAGCGGCGTCGCCATTGTCCAACAGCGCGGTTATCGCCGCGAAGCTTGGACTTACCAAAAGCTCGCCGGGGCTGCTGTCCTCCGCGCTCTCCAGTTGAAAGAACATGGCGTTCGAACCGGCGACTGCGTTCTCCTCTGGGGCCCGAACTCCGCCGAATGGGTCGCCGCTTTCTGGGGTTGCCTGCTGCGCGGTGCAGTCGTTGTTCCCCTCGATGATTCCTCGACGCTCGATTTTGCCTCCCGCGTTGCCGCCGATGCCAGTATCAAATTCGCTTTCACTTCCCGCTCGAAACCTCCGTTGATCCCCGCCGTCCCCACCCTCTTCCTGGAGGAGTTCCCCGGTACCCCCGAGGAGTTGCATGAGTTGTCCGGTCATGGAAATGCAAAGGCCAGCCTGCACGCCACCGTATCCGTCCTCTCCGATCAGCCCATTACCCGCAGCCATGTCGCGCAAATCCTCTTCACCTCCGGCACAACCAGCGAGCCGCGTGGCGTTGTGCTGACCCACGGCAATTTCCTCGCGAATCTTGAGCCAGTGGAAAAGGGCATCGCCGAGTACCGAAAATACGAGCGCTGGTTTCACCCTCTGAGCTTTGTATCCGTCGTTCCGCTAAGCCATGTCTTTGGCCAGTTCATGGTGCTCTTCGTGCCGCCGCTCCTCGGCGCCACGGTCGTCTTTGAAAATTCCCCGCAACCCTCGGAAATTCTCCATACCATCAAACGCGAACGCGCCACCGCCCTTATTGCCGTTCCTCGCATGCTGGACGCGCTGCGCACTGCGTTCGATTGGGAGATCGATGCGCATGGCTGGCGCGCCTGGTTTTCCTCTGCCTACGCCGCTGCTTCTCAGCAACCTTTTCTGCGGCGCGTTTGGCGTTTTCGCCGCCTCCATCGGCGCCTCGGTTGGAAGTTCTGGGCATTCATCTCCGGCGGCGCGGCCCTTTCTCCCGAAACCGAGGAATTCTTCAAGCGCATCGGTTATGCCGTGGTGCAAGGTTACGGCATGACCGAGACTGCTTCCTTGATCAGTCTCAATCATCCGTTCCGCGCTGCGCAGGGTTCCGTCGGCAAAATCCTGCCCGGGCGCGAATTCCGTCTCGCCGAGGATGGCGAGATCCTCGTCCGCGGAGAAAATGTCTCTTCGGGCTACTGGGAAAACGGGGCGCTGCGGCAGGAAACTGACGAAAGCGGCGGCTGGCTGCGCACCGGCGATCTAGGTGAACTTGACGCCCAAGGTAATCTCCGCTTCCGCGGCCGCAAGAAAAACGTCATCGTCACCCCCGCCGGCTTGAATATTTATCCCGAGGACCTCGAGGCCGCTCTCAGCCGCCAGCCAGGTATTCGCGACTCCGTCGTCCTCCCCCTCCAAACCGGCGACAACGCCGAGCCCTTCGCCGTACTGCTCTGTCAGAGCTCCGACGAAGCTGCTGTTCGCGCTGCCATCGACGCCGCCAACTCCACCCTCGCCGATTACCAGCGCATCCGCCATTGGCTCGTCTGGCCCGACTTGGACTTCCCCCGCACGCCCACCGGCAAGCCGCGCCTCTCTCTCCTCGCATCACGCGCCGCCGAATTGCTTGGTGCCAGTACAAACACTGTCATCCCGAGCGAAGCGAGGGATCTGCTTTCCTCCTCCGATTCCTCCACTTCCTTGACTTCCTCAACCTCCTTCCCATCCTCTTTGAAAGACCTGTCTTCTCTTGATCGTGTCGAGCTCCTCTCCTCCCTCGAACACCGCTACAACGTCGAACTCAACGAAACGCAATTTGCCAACGCGCAATCCCTCGCCGATATTCAGAAGCTTATCGCGCAACCCTCCGCTCGCCGCTCGGACTATGTCTATCCGCGTTGGACGCAACGCGCCCCGGTGCGCCTCTTCCGGCTTTTCATCTACTATGCGCTCACCTGGCCCGCCACCCTCTTGCTCGGCCACCCGCGCATCCGCGGCCGGCAAAACCTCGCCAATTTGAAAGGTCCGGTGCTGTTTGTCGCCAATCACACCACGCGCCGCGCCGATATTGGCCTCATTCTGTATTCGCTTCCTGCGCGCTTCCGCCACCGCCTCGCCACCGCTATGGGCGGCGAGATGCTGCGCGCGTTCCGCCATCCTCCTCGCGAATGGTTCTTCGCCAAGCGCTGGCTTTGGCAGCTCAGCTATTTCCTGGTCGTCTCGCTCTTCGATGTTTTCCCGCTTCCGCAGCTTTCCGGCTTCCGCGAAAGCTTTCGGTTCGCGGGCGAATCCGCCGACCGCGGCTACAGCCTGCTCGTCTTTCCCGAAGGCATCGTCAACGACCGCGACACCCCGGACATGGTCCCTTTCCAACCCGGCATCGGCCTCCTCGCTCAGAATCTCCGCATCCCCATCGTCCCTATTCGTCTCGATGGCGTGTGGCAAATGAAGCAGCAGCATCGCCGGCTCGCCCATTTCGGAGAACTGACGATCCACATCGGCGCCCCCGTTGCATTTCCGCCCGACACTCCCCCCGCCGAAATCACCTCCCAACTGCAATCCCTGCTCCGCTCTTTGTAGAGGTCCAGCACGCTGGACCCCATCTCGGCACAATTGAGTATTCTTGCTATTCTCGTTTAGACACTTCGGCAGAATGGCTTAAGACCACTCGGTTTGCTTGGTTTGTTCCACAATTACTGCAAAATTGACCAGATCCCCATTACAATCTGCCTAGAAAACCAGACTTCCTGAGCGGTTCACCTAACTTTATGTCCGTCAACATTCACATTCACAAGATCCTTTCAGCGGCATTTCTGGGACTTCTCTTCGGCTTGTATATCCATCACGACCACGTGCGGTGGGGCCGCCTTGGCCGGGAGGCATTCCTTGTTCATGAGAGCCGGCGTTTCGATCTATTCATGGCTGGTCCTCATCCCGCGCCCAGCTCTATTTTAGGCGGAATTATTGTCGTGCTTGCCCTCATCGGAGTTTATGAGCTGATTTCGTTCGGCCTCTCTAAGATTCTCAAGTCCGCCCCACTCGATGGTGGAGGCACCAAATCATATCCGCCACAGTGATCAGGGAGCGAGTTCTCTAGAGACGAGCCCGGCGCGAAGTCTCACGTTCAACAACGCTTCTCCCTGTGCTTTGCTCTCGCCTGCCTTGAACCATTCGCTGAAAACGGCGATATGGCTCGTTCGGCCCCGCCTCCCACTTATGGCAAAATAGAAGCTCTAAATAGCTGATCATGGCGGACCCTGTGACTCTCGCTCCCACAAAACCCACGAAATCCACGAAGAAATCCCCTGCGCCCAACGGCATTGGTCACTCCGAACGCGAACGTATCTTCTATCTTTTCCGCCGCTGGGGCTTTTATGAAGCCACGCTCGATCCCCTCGGCTTTTTCACACCGCTGAAGTGCCCCGATCTCGAAGGCCTCTCCGGCGAATACGCCGAAGAAGCGCGCCGCTACTACTGCGGCACCATCGGCGTGGAATTCCTGCACATCCCGGAACCCGAGCGCCGCCGCTGGATTGCCGAGCGCGTCGAAGGCCCCGAGTTCGAGGTCAATCAGCCTAAAATTCTCGACCGCCTGGTCCGCGCCGATCTCTTTGAACAAATGCTTCAGAGCCGCTATCTCGGCAGCAAGCGTTTTTCTCTGGAAGGCAACACCTCGCTCATTCCTCTTCTTGATTCCATTCTTAACGCCGCCGGTGATCTCGGCGGTGCCGATTCCATCATGGCCATGAGCCATCGCGGCCGCCTCAACGTCATGACCCACATAGCCTGCAAGCCCATGCACCAGGTTGTTGCGGGATTTGAGGACGTCGATCCGCGCAGCGTGCTTGGCGCTGGCGATGTCAAGTATCATGTAGGCGCTACCGGTACCTACACGACTTCCTCCGGAAAGTCCCTCAACATTCACCTCGTCTCGAATCCCAGCCACCTGGAAGCGGTGGATCCCGTCGCCATGGGCCGCGCCCGCGCGAAATTGACGCGCCACGGCGTGCACGGCGCGCAAATCGATCGCTCGCGGGAAACTCTGAATAAAGTCTGGGCCATTGTGATGCACGGCGACGCGGCCTTCGCCGGCCAGGGCATTTGGGCGGAAACGTTGAATCTCGCTGACCTGGCGGCTTATTCCGTCGGCGGGACCATCCACATCATCGTCAACAACCTGATCGCTTTCACCACGCGCCCGCCGCAGGAGCACTCCTCGCGCTATGCCTCGAGCATCGCCCGCCGCCAAAGTGTTCCCATCTTCCACGTCAACGCCGAAGATCCCGATGCTGTCGTGCGCATCGGCCGCCTCGCCGCCGAATATCGCGCCCAATTCAATTCCGATATCGTCATCGACCTCATCGGCTACCGCCGCCACGGCCACAGCGAAGTGGACGATCCTACCATCACCCAACCGCTCCTCTACGCGCGCATCAAAAGCCATCCGCCGCTCTGGAAAATCTACGCGGATCACATCGGCGTCAACGCCGAGTCCATCGCCGAGGCCGTCAAGAAGGAATTTGCAGAGGAGCAGCGCAAAGCGGGCAAGCTCACCAAAATTCCCCAACTCCGCAAACTGCCCGATTACTGGTCTCCCTACAACTACGGCAAGTACAATCCCGCCTTTGAAGTCGATACCGGCCTGTCCACCGAACGCCTCGCGGAAATTGCCGACGGACTTGTGCATGTGCCCCCGGGCTTTCACGTCCATCCCAAAATCGTGAAGCTTCTCGAGCAGCGCACGGAAATGGGCCGTGGCAAACGTCCCGTCGACTTCGGCTTTGCCGAGTTGCTGGCCTATGGCTCCCTTGTGCTGGAGGGCAATCCCGTCCGCCTCACCGGCCAGGATTCGCAGCGCGGCACGTTCAACCAGCGCCACGCCGTGTTGATCGACACACAAACCGAGCAGGAATATCTTCCGCTCGCTTATCTTTCGCCCGCGCAAGCCTTCTGCGAAGTCCACAATTCCTCGCTCTCGGAAGCGGCTTGCCTCGGCTTCGAGTACGGCTTCTCCCGTGACTACCCCGAAGGCCTCGTTCTTTGGGAAGCGCAATTTGGCGATTTTGTGAACGGCGCACAGGTCATCATCGACCAGTTCATCAGCGCCAGCGAAGACAAGTGGGGTTTGCCCACCGGACTCGTGCTCCTGCTTCCCCACGGTTACGAAGGCCAGGGCCCCGAGCATTCCAGCGCGCGCATCGAACGATTCATGCAGTTGGCCGCCGAAGGCAACATGAACATCTGCCAGCCTTCCACCGCCGCGCAGTATTTTCATCTGCTGCGCCGCCAGGCTCGCCGGCTATGGCGCAAGCCGCTCGTCGTCTTCACGCCCAAGAGCATGCTCCGCCATCCCGATGCTTCCTCTACTCTTGAGGAATTTTCCCGCCCGCGGTTCCTGACGCTGGTTCCCGATCGCGAAGTCAGCAATGCGCAGAGCATCCTCATCGCCAGCGGAAAGGTCGGCCACGAACTCCGCGCCGAGCGCCGCCGCCGTAAGGACACTACGACCGCCATTTTTTTCCTGGATCAGCTTTACCCGCTGCCGAAAACTGAAATCGCCGCCGCCATCGACGCGCATCCCAATGCCCGCGAAATCGTCTGGGTCCAGGAAGAGCCCGCCAATATGGGCGCGTTGTTCTACGTGCTCCCGCGTCTCGAACGCATTGCCCAGGCCAAGAATCTGCGCGTCCGCTCCGTCAAGCGCTCCGCCAGCGCCAGCCCCGCCACCGGCTCCGCCAAGGCCCACGACGTCGAGCAAAAAACGCTCATCACCTTGGCCTTCGCCACCACTCTCAATCCCTGAGTTACCTCTTTGGCGAACCGTACCGCCGCCTCACTCGGCGATCACAACGCCCCTGTAAGCTTTTACTTTGGCGGTCAAATGGCGCATGCCTTCGGCGTTCCGGTAACCCCCTCTATATCCTTGCGCCGCCACCGCCGCTTTGTTACGCTCCATCCCAAATTGGTCCTCTGGAGGGACCCCCTCATGCCCTTTTGTAAAGCGTGTGGTCAGGAAATCGGAACTGCCACTTTTTGCCCCAAGTGCGGTGCCAATCAATCGTCTGCAGTCACTCCTCCGCCTGCGCCGGCAGCGAATCCGACGGAGGGCCTCGCTGAAAACGTGGCTGGGTTGCTGAGCTACGTCGGGATCTTTGTCACTGGCATCATTTTTTTCCTCATCGACAAACGTCCCTTTGTGAGATTCCACGCCGCTCAATCGATGGTCGTCTTTGGTGGCTTGTTCGTAATCCAAATCGCTCTATCCTTCATGGGCGCCATTATTGGTGGCTTCGGCTCCAGCCTTTTTTGGCCGTTGCACTTGGCTGTGAGGCTCGTGGCGCTCGTGCTCTGGATCCTGCTGATGATCAAGGCCTATCGGCACGAAACTTTCCGCGTGCCTATCGCCGCGGGTATCGCCGACGGCCTCGCAAAGAACTGACCGCTTTCCTTCTCAGGCGTGCACATGAAAGTACCCCTCTTCGCGGAACACTCGGACGTGTGCGCCGAAGACCGCTGATAGCTGCTCGCTCGTCAGCAATTCTTCTTTTGGTCCATGCTACGCCCCAGAATGGACATTGCGCTGTCATCCCGTTGCACGGGATAGCATTCCCGCGTCATCGTCTTGATCAGCGTGGACTTGCCGCATCCATTTGGATCCAATATTCAAACGTGCTCACCGCTCGCAATTTGCAGGGTCAGGCGGTCCAGCGCCACATTGTTCCCGCGCATAACGGTGATGTCTCGCAGGTCCAGCAAAGGGATCGTTTTGTTGCTCATAAGGTGATTATTTTCTCATGTAAGGCAGGAAAATCCGGACGCGGAAGCAGGCACAAAAAAAGGAGGCGAAAACACGTAGCTTTCGCCTCCCGGGGTGGGGTGGGTGTTACAAACAAGCCCATCTGTGGCACAGCATGCTCTGCCCTGCCAGGCAGGATTGCGGCCTCGCTCGCGGATCGTAGTCTAATAAACCGAAAGGAGACTCACCACCCGTGGGCTTGCCTTTGATGTTTTCTAACACCCGGTAGAACGCATGTCAATCGAAAAAAGTTGATACTCGTCGCCAGATAAACCGATTAATCAAGGCTGTTTTTCGCGCTTTCGCTGGATCTTCACTAGTCTCCGGAAAGTGGGATTTTCGGACCGCCTATGCACCACAGATGGGTTTCAGCAGGCTTTGAACCGTTCTCCGGGCCTCGAATCGTTCCGGGCGCCAGCCCTTTAAGGGTAATAGTACTGCCCCGACATGTGGCTTACCTGCCTGAAGATGGACACCTTCCTACGATGCCCGACCCATCAGAATGGCACACCCATGCGCGCTCGCTTTCGGCAAAACGCTCAAGACACTTGCGTTTGCGGATTGCCCAAGATCTCGCGAATGGCTCTGCCCAATGAAGTCGGACTGTACGGCTTCTGGAGATACCGTGAGGTGGGCACCTGCGAGACCGCAAGACGCGGATACTCCGAATAGCCGCTGGTGAACAAGATCGGCAGATCCGGGAATCGTGCAAGCAGTTGGGCAGCCGTTGCCGGTCCTCCCAAATGCGGCATGATCACATCTAGAATGGCCAGCGACGGTGTCTCCTTGTCACACAGCCGCACGGCCTGCTCTCCATCGTTTGCGGCCAGCACGCGATAGCCAAAGTTCACCAGCGACTGCCTCGCCATCTCTCGGATCGAATCGTGGTCCTCCGCCAGCAGAATCGTCTCCGTGCCCCGCAGATTCATGGCCTTGGAGAAGTCCACTGCATGCGATGTGTCTTCAATGAGCGCCCCCTGCCTTGCGGGGAGATAAACGCGGAAAAGGCTGCCATGACTCAGTTCACTGTAAACGTGAATGAATCCCCCATGTTGTTTCACGATTCCATAGACCGTTGCCAGACCCATCCCCGTGTCTTTGCCGCGCTCCTTCGTCGTAAAGAATGGCTCAAAGATACGTTCCCGCGTCTCCTCGTCCATGCCCACGCCCGTATCGGAAAAGGAGAGCACTGCATAGCAACCGGGCGTCGCATAGGGATAGAACCGGCAATAGGATTCATCCAGTTGTACCAACCCCGTTTCGATCGTCAACTGGCCTCCCTGCGGCATGGCATCGCGCGCGTTCAAGCAGAGATTCATCATCACTTGCTCAATCTGTGTCGGATCCACTCTCACCGGTGGTAGGGAACCTGGCGCCACTTTGATCGCAATGCTCTTGTCGATGACCTTGTCGAGGAGGCTCGCCAGACCTTGCATCAGCCCGTTCAAATCCACGGGGCGTGGCTGCAGCGCCTGGCGTCGCGCGAAAGCCAGGAGGTCCCGGGTCAACTCCGCTGCGCGATCCGCTTGTTCACGAATGCGCGCAAAACGCTCCGCAATGGCCGGATGGTTGCGGCTCTGCTCATGACCCAACTCCGCCCAGCCGAGGATGGCCCCGATGACGTTGTTGAAATTGTGCGCAATGCCACCGGCAAGCTGCCCGATGGTTTCGAACTTCTGTGCCTGGAGCAATTGCCGCTCCAGTGCTCGAAGTTCCGTCACGTCTTCCACGATGCCTTCCAACGCATCCGCGGGGCCCGGAAGTGACAGATAGCGCAGGTGCAGTCGCACCACGACCAAGCCGCCATCTTTTCGCCGCAACTCCGCCTCGGCGCTGTGCACAAATCCGATTTGCCGGCAGGTGACAATGAATTGCCCGAACTCCTCTGGATAACGAAAAATGTCCGTCGAAAGATTCAACACCCTTAATTCTTCGAGGTTTTTGCACGCCAGCAACTGCAGCAGGCTCGCGTTCGCGCTGAGAAACTTTCCCGCAAGGGACACCCGGAAAATCCCGTAACTCGAGTTTTCCACCAGTTCGCGGTTCCTGGCTTCGCTTTCGGCCAGAGCGGCCTGGGCGCGCGTATTGGCATCGCGCAACTGTTTTTCCTCCAGCGCCCGCTTCAGCGCCACCGGCAGCCGCGTTAGCCGGTCCTTCCACACGTAGTCGTTGAACCCCTGCCGGATGAACTCCGCGGCGGCTTCTTCTCCCAATGAGCCTGTCAATAGAAGAAAGGGAACGTCTTTTCCAGAGTCGCGCAGGGAATGTAACGCCTCGATACCATTCCAGTCGGGCAAACAATCCGCCGCGAGCACCGCGGAAAATTCGCCCGAACTCAGCGCCTCTTCAAACCCGCTGCGGTCCGCTACAACCGTGCATTCGATCGCCAGTCCCGCATTACGAAGCTCCTCTAGAATGGCCTCGGCGTCTTGTGGGGATTTTTCGAGCAGGAGAATATGCAAGGCTTCCGCGGTCGCGCAGGGTGCCGATTTCTTGAGGTCCATTGCCTTCATCGTTCTTCCCTCAGGGCCTCGCATGTGCGGAAGGTTCGGGACATTCAGACGCCGCTGCCGCTTCTCGATTTTCGCCGCAGCGTGCAAGCAGTTTGCCCCGGATCACCTCGTCGTCAACGGAAAAAACCAATGCTGTGCGCAGGCCGTTGGATTGTTGAAAGGGAAGCAGGCGCCCCGCAATTCGCCGCCGAACGCTGGGAAGGGAAGACGCCTCGGTATCCTGCAAAGCGACGACAAACTGGCCTGCGTGATTCGACGCCAACGAATCCGAGGTTCGTACGCTTTTCCTCAGCGTCTGCGCAATCCTCTGGATGAGTTCTTCTGCCGCAAACCTTCCATTCCGCTCACGAAGCATTCTGAAGTTCTGCACTTCGATGCGCATTCTCACCGCACTGCCGGCCAGTCCCGGCCGCTCCACCGGGTGGCTCCCGGCAACAGGAACAGATTGGTTCGCAGCATTCGCGCTGGATTCTTGCGCATCTTCGGGGGCGCGTACCACTGCCTTCGCCGCGATCGCCGTTCGCAAGATTCGATCCAATGTCCGTGCATCTACAAATCCTTCCAGCAGGTAATCTTTTGCCCCCGCCTGAATGCACTGCGCCGCAATCTCCTTATCGGCAGGTTCGGCCCAAATGATGAGGGCGACCTCAGGAGCACACTCGTGCAGGTGACTCACTGCGGCGGCTGGGTCAGGCTGGAGCACGAACATCTGGAGGAGTGCTACATCGGGCCGGTGTTTCTGAAGCGCTTCCAACAAACTCTTCAGCTTCGACACTAAATACACTTGCTCACATCGGCCTGTCGTCGTTGAAAATGTTCGCAGACTGACGCTGGCTTCACTCGATCCACCTTCTGCCAGGAGAATTTTCAAGGGGGAATCATTCATGGCCGAACGCCTTTCATCAGCAAAGAAAGCTACATTGGCCTGGCGATAGCGGCCAAGTTAATAACCGCGTCTATATGCAAGAAGGGGAAAACTTGAAGAAGGGAGTGCTATTGTCGGAGTCCGTTACGGGAGTGTCAAGAACTTTTCGCGAATCTTAGAAAAATCAGAGCCTTTCCGGCGTAGCTTCCCTCCGGCCGAGAAGAAAAGCTGCAATGCCCGCCGCAATACCGCCCAGAATGACCACTCCTTCCCAGGCAATCCCTGCGGCAAGCACGAGATGGGGAGCTGCACCGAAAGGAGACAGCAGTCCTACCAGCGCCGCTTCTCTCACTCCAATCCCACCTTGGGTCAGCGGCAGAAGCGCCGCCAGTTTGGCCAGCGGCCACGCAAAAAACCAATCCCGCAGAGGAAGGAACAGCCCGCAGGAGATGGCCAGCAGCGCAGTCAGTGTGAGAAACGTGATTTGTATCCCTGTCCCCAGAATCCATCCGAAAAATAAAACATGCGGGCGCCGGGAGACGCTTCGCAGCGCAAAACGCAATCGCCCCAGCCGTCGCCGAAACCTTACGGAACGTCCCCGCAGCAATGGCCGATGCAATAGGCCCAGCAGCACAATCGCAATAGCGGCCACTCCCGCAACGACGTACACCGCACGCCGCGCTTGACTCCGCAACGCCGTCGGAACACTACCCGGCAGAAGAAGAATCCCCAGCAGCACCAGGCCCGCTTGCGCGCTCATATCCAGAAAACGATCGGCCACATTTCCGGCAAGCACCGACGCGGGATTCGGGCTCCGCCGCAAGCCGACGGCCAAACGCACCACGTCTCCCCCGATGATCGAAGGCAAAAACAATGCGGCGAACAGACCACCGGCATAACACTGAGCACTTGTTCGGTAATCGAGCTGCGCGTCGGCCGCGTTGACCACCATGCGCCATTTCGCCACCCCAACAGCGTGCGCCAGCAGGTAGCCGATCAGGATGATGATAAATCGCGTCAGCGGTACGCGCTGAATCGCTTCACCGAGCAGGTGCAGCGGCAGAAAATGCAGCAGTATCCCAAGAACCAGAATCGCCGCCAGCCATCGTGCGGTGATGAATAGCCACCCCCGCCGGCGATTTTCGGGTTGATGGGCGCCGATCATGCAATCGTCAGATAGAATTCAGCTGCCGAAAATCTCATTGATTTTGCCCGCCAGTTCGAAATCCAGATTGCTGATCCCCTGGACGCTGTGCGTGGTCAGATCGATCACCACCTTGTTCCACACGTTAAACCACTCCGGGTGGTGATTCATGGACTCCGCAACCAACGCCACCTGGGTGATCTTCCCAAAGGCGGCCGCAAAATCCTTGCACTCGAACGCGCAATGCAATTTCCCATTCACCACACCCCATCCTTCCATCTTTTTCAGTTGGCTTTGGAGTTCGCTGTCGCTCAACTTCTGTGCCTTCATGGTCAAATTCCTCCTGTGACCCGGGCCGCCCGTTGCCACCATTATGCGTTGGCTCCCGGCGGTCGGCAAGAAACGTGCCCCGATTGAATGGCCCGGCGAATTCCAGTACGCTGGAAGGTTCGCTCCCAGCGAAATTCCGCTCTGTGCGTTCTCAGTCAGGAAGGAATCGGAGACGACCGTGAAAAAGAAAATTCGTGCCATCCAGTACGGAATCGGCCCCATTGGGGCCTCCATCGTGAAGCTGCTTCGCGAAAAAGAAGCCGTCACCCTGGTCGGCGCCATCGATACGGACCCCTCCAAAGTGGGCAAGGATCTCGGAGAGGTGGTTGGCGCCGCTGATGCCCCGTGGGGCATCCGGGTTTCGGGCGATGCCCGGGGCGTTTTGGAGCAGTCGGCGGATGTGGTCATGCATACAACTTCGTCGTCTCTCCCAAAGGTCATGGAGCAGCTTCTCGCCTGTCTGGACGTCGGCTCCTGCGTCGTTTCCACCTGCGAAGAGCTCTCTTATCCCTACCGCACCTATCCTGAGTTGGCCGAAAAATTGGACAAAGCGGCGAAAGATGCGGGTGTCGCGTTGGTCGGTACCGGGGTGAATCCCGGTTTCGTCATGGATAAGCTGGTCGTGACCCTGGCGGCTGTTTCCCAGCGCATCGAGCACGCCAGGGCGCTGCGTATCGTTGATGCTTCAAAGCGCCGCCTGCCTTTGCAAAAGAAGATCGGCGCTGGCCTGACCGTGGAGGAGTTTCGCGCCAAGGTAAAGGAAGGCGTCATCAAGCACGTAGGCCTGCCTGAATCCGTTGCGATGGTCGCGGATAGCCTGGGCCTGCCCGTCGACGAAATCATCGAAACGATCGAGCCTAAAGTCGCCACGGAGCATATAAAGACGGAATTCCTCACCATCGAAGTCGGGCAAGCCGCCGGCGTCCAACAAATTGCTCGCGGGCTATCTGCCGGCAAGGAACTCATCTACATGGAGCTTCAAATGTACGTGGGCGCGAAAGATCCCGCCGACACCGTGGAACTCAAGGGTCACCCCAATATCAGCCTGGTCATTCCCGGCGGTTCCCATGGAGACATCGCCACTGCGTCTGTGGCCGTCAACTCCATCCCGGCGATTCTTGAAGCGCCCTCGGGCCTGCGCACTTCGCGCGACCTCCCGATCGGCTTTTTCTCGCCGCGGCCGCTCAAGTAGCTTCACGCGTTTCTAGGGTTTGTCTTTGTAGTGGCCGATCCCGCCTTACGGGATCGGTTTTTTCCCCAAAGCTCTTGCAGGGGTGTGACCTTTCGCAGTTCTGATCGCCGCCGATACTACTTCTTCCAAAATCGCATCACCGCCGAATAATCCAGGTCTTCCTTCGCTTCCCCTTTAACGTAGCTGTACACTTCCCGCGCCGCCGCCGTGGCTGGCAACGCCACTCCAAGCTGGTTCGCCAGGTCCAACATCAGTCCAAGATCCTTGTGCATCAGCCGCAACGGAAAACTCGGCTTGAAATCGCCCTTGACCATCAACGGCGATTTCACATCCAGCACTCCGGAACGCGCCATGCTCGCCTGCAGCACCTCGATGACTTGCGCTCCCTGCAACCCCGCTCGCGTGACCAACGCTAAGGCTTCCGCCATCGCATCGACCTGCAGCGCCAGAATCCCGTTCATTGCCAGCTTAATCGTTTGACCCGCGCCATTCGGCCCCAAGTGAAACCACTTCTTGCCCATCACTCCAAGGATCGGCTCCGCTTCCTTCAACGTTGCCGCGTCTCCGCCGATCATGAACACCAGGTTCCCTTCACGCGCGCCCCAATCCCCGCCCGTCACCGGCGCATCCAAAAACCGCACCTGCCGCTCCGCGCACGCATCCGCAATTTTCCGCGCCAGCGCTGGAGAAACCGTGCTCGAATCAATGTAAATGCTACCGGCTCGCAAACCGCCAAGCGCTCCGTCGTTTTTCTCCTCGTGGCCCCACAACACGTCCTCCAAGGCCGGGGGATCACTTACCATCGTCAGCAGAATTTCCGCCCCGGCCGCTGCCTCTCGCGGTGTCGTTGCCAGCTTCGCGCCCGCCGCTACCAATTCCTGCGCGCGCGACGCCGTGCGGTTCCAGACTGTCAACTTGTGTCCCGCTTTCAGCAGGTTCATGCCCATCGGGCGGCCCATCAGCCCAAGTCCAATCAAGCTTATTCTTCGTGGGGTCGCAGAAATACTCACAGAATCCCTCCTGGCGCTCCGTGCGCTTGTACGAATAGCGAGCGAATGCCAACAAATTGTAGCCGATTCTCCAATGCGGTGTGGGAAAGCTCTGCAGTTCAGGCGGTTTTGGGGCGTTGTGGTAATCGCAGCATCGAAGGGGTGTCCGGGGGCGCCTGTGCAGCCCCAGCGGCCGCCGCCCGGCGTCCGGGAAGCTCGGGCGCTGGCGGCGCAGCGGCATCCGGCTGGGATTCGCTCACTTCCTCAATGCGGTGAATGTAGCCGTAAGGAATCTCCCAGCGAAAATAACTGCGCTTTCCCCGCTGCTCGATGTGCTGTTCCAGGAAGATGGATCGCCCGGAATCCGCCACAAACGTCCCGGAGGCGGGCACGAGAATATCGCCTGCGCGGTATTGCACGGTGACCTTACGCCCCAGAAAATGCGAATAGGAGGCCATCCTAGGCAGTCTCCGAGGGGGTCACTGCAGGGTCAATAGTACGGACGGGCTGTTACGCGTGAATATGTGGAAAAGTGGTGTGAGAAATCTTTGCCCGCACCGCCAACTCCGAGAACACAAACAGGACCAATGCGGAGCAAACTCCAAAAGCCGCAATCGCGGCGACGATCGGCAAACTCCATCCGGCTGTTCCACTTACCTGCCCACCCAGGCGAGCCGCGGCGAATCCCGCCAGCAACCCCACAAACGACGCCAGCACCCGGCTGCCGCGGGAAACCTCCAGCGCCGCATGGCACGCCGGGCAATCCACCTCCAGAGTTTTCGTCAGGATCAGTGTTCGCGGCACCTTCGCAAAGCACAACGGGCAAACATGGTTCCCCATCGCAAAAGATTCCATTCCCTCGTCTCCTCCCGCACCCCTAAAAGGCCGCTAACGTAAAAGACTCGACAGCACCGCTTCCGCCGCCCTCCGTCCGCCAATCCCGCCGAATGCCTCAAGGATCTGGAAACTGACGCCCCGTTCCTGCAACTGCCGCGCACAGCAGAGGCCCGCAAGACCTGCTCCCATCATCAGGACATTCGGGCTGGACGCCATTGCTCTAAGTTCTCCTGCACTTGAAAAGGATGCCTCCACGCAAGGCGGCCAATCCAATATCCTGCGTCATCCGCCGGATTCTGCGCAAGTCGCATCCGTTTCTGCGTGTGCGAATTTTGCGAAAAAGCGAGAGAACCGAACACGCCTACTGTGTGAACCAACAAGATTGTGCTCAGGCTGATGGTACTTTGGTACCAGCGATTCTGGGACTTCGGTACCGTTGCTGCTAGACGGAGTTTGCCGCTATCGTATGCGAAGCGGGAAGGGACTCCTCCTGGCGCCATACGAATAAATGGCGAAAGGGCGAGGCCATTCGCCCGTAACGCTTATTTAACATAAGCGTAGTGTGCCCTACTTGACACTATCCGAATAAAGGATAGAGTGTCTCCATAAGTCCGAGCACTACGGAGGCACCATGTCACGTAAATTGGGCGCACTTGTTCTCGCCATGGGTATACTGGTGGGAGCAATGGGTATCAAGACCGTCCTCTCCGCGAAGATGACGGGGCAGACAATGATGGCGAACGGACCGGCACCTTGGCCGATTCCGCCGCCACAGCAACCGCCGCCGGGACAGCCCTAGTAACTCTATCCGGGTGATCCGCCGTTTCTGAGTAGATAGAGGGAAATGGGGCTGGGGCATTAGGAGTCTATGCCTGGCCCAATTGACCTGATCATTTGGTTCCTGGGAACAGCCTTTGAGCTGGCATTTGTGGTGTGTTCGCTCGCCCGCAAGTCCTTCCTTCGCTATTTCTTTCTGAATCTTTATCTGCTTCTCTCCACGACGGTGAGCATCGGACGTTTCTTTATCCTCTGGAGCTACGGTCAGCGCTCCGGCCAGTACATGTATTTTTACTTTTACAGCGATGCCCTGCTCACGGTGGCTCTGTTTGTCGCATTGATCAGCCTCTATTCCCATGTGCTCGGAGAACTTACCGCCGGCGAGTACGTGAAATGGGGAGCGGTGTTCCTGCTGCTGGGAACGGCAGGATTTTCTTACGCGGTGGTAGCGCAGTCAGCGAATCGCCTTTCAACCAATTTTGCCTATGAGCTCTCGCAAAACCTTTATTTTGTGGGCCTGGTGCTGACCTATATCCTCTGGGGAGCGGTGCTGAAGCTGCGCGAAACACGCACGCGGCTGGTGCAGATCATCCTGTCTCTGGGTCTGTATTTCAGTGCGTATGCGGCTAGCTATGCGTTACTGAACTTCTCGGGAAAATTCAGCATGATGCGATATATCTGTCCGGCGCTCGGATGCTTCCTGCCATTGTCATGGTCGCTGACGATGTTGCGGTATACCGATGAATCGCGGCTGGTGCCCGCGCGTCTTGTGGCGGTGCCGCGATGATGGCCTCTCTGATCTTCGTGGCCTCGTTGGCTACACTCTGGATGTTCTTTGTCTCCTACTGCCGGTCGCTGATGGCTTCCTCTTCGCGGCATCCGTTGTCGGCTGAAGTGAGGGATGTGACCGGAATTCGCACGGTGGCGTCTGCGGGAGATTACAGACGAGTCATGCAATTGCTCCAATTGTGCCCGGAACGCCGGGAAGAGCGTAATAAACTCCAGGCAGTGAACATCTATCATTCGTTTCTGTCCGGGACTCGGCAAATGTTCGCCTGGATAGTACCCTCGCTGCGTTCATGGGCCGAGCATGAGCAGGCGGGTTGTGCGTACTTTGCCGCCGTGGCGTTGGACCGGCGAATCGCGCACAACCGTGAAATGCTCGCGCAACAGGACAATCCTTAGCCCCCCGGAACTGCTGCTTCTTTGGCGACTTCCCTCCACTCCGTCGTGCTTGACTTCCCGCGAGCGTGGTAATCTGGAAAGGCTCCTCCTCACCGGAGTGAGAGCGTCCGCAGCGCAAAACGCACCGGTGAATAAAATCTGCTCGCAATGTGGCGCAGTGCTCTCCAAGGGCGTGCGCACGTGTATTTTTTGTGATTCTCCGGAGTCCTATCCCGAAGGGGAGGGCTCCCACTCCACACAAGGAAATCTGGCGCTCAACGCGAAGGCCGACGGAGAATGGCGTGGTGAATTGAACCAGCGCCTCCAGGCCTACCGTGCGCGGCGGCGAAAAGCAGGTGCCGGCGCGGGGCAAACTGAACTTCCCTTCGAGAGTCATGCCTCAGCAGGGCCTGAAAACGTCGCCATCGAGGAGTTTCCTCAGTCCAATGATGCGTTTCCGGCACGCGACGACTTTGCGTTTACCGTGGCGATCGGGCGACCCCCGCGGAAACAGGAACCCGTGGAAACGCGACTCTTGATTGACGTGAGACTGCCACCAAAACGAGAGGAAGCACTCCCAGAACTGCCGGCCGAGAGCGTGACACGGGTCTACTCCGGGGTGTTTCCCGTCGCCGCGATCGAGGAGCGACGAGCAGCAGCGGTGGTGGATGCCGCATGTCTGGCGTTCGCGTACGGGGGATTCCTCGCGTTGTTCGGCTCGCTGGGAGGTCACTTCACGTTGAGTAAGTTAAGCGCCGCCGTGTGTTTTTTTACGTTCGCGTTCGTCTATGTCCAGTATTTCGGGCTGTTCACCATTTTCGGGGGAACCACGCCGGGAATGATGGTGCGTGGCCTGCAGGTGGCCAGTTTTTCGGGAGAGAGCCCGACGCCGAAACAATACTTCCTGCGCGCGCTGGGCTACATGCTATCCGCTGGTACGCTGTTTCTCGGGTATCTTTGGGCGATCTGGGACGAAGACGCTCTCACCTGGCACGATCGACTCTCACGGACCTACCTTACCTCGCCCGAAATTCTTGCTGAATCGGATGCCACGCACGCCGCGGCCGCTCGATAAGGCCACGTCCACACGAGTTGTGGTAATCGTAAGTTAGGCCAGCAGAATCGTCCGCACAATGCAGCTCAGTCGGCCTGGGCCTTTTTCTTGGCAACTTTTTCGTCGGAGAAGATCTTGCCGTCGCGAATGAAAATGACGCGATGGGCGTGCTGCGCGATATCCATTTCGTGCGTGACCAAAATGATGGTATTGCCCTGACGGTGCAGATTCTCAAACAAGGCCATGATCTCTTCGCCCGTTTTGGAGTCAAGATTACCCGTGGGCTCGTCGGCAAGCACGATGGAGGGATTGTTAACGAGGGCTCGCGCAATAGCCACGCGCTGGCGCTGCCCTCCGGAAAGCTCGTTAGGCTTGTGATGCATGCGCGGGATCAGATCAACGCGTTCCAGCGCCTGCTTGGCGCGCTCCACCCTTTCTTCAGCGGGAGTGCCATTATAGATGAGAGGCAACTCGACATTGTGCAGAGCCGTCGCGCGCGGCAGCAGGTTGAAAGTCTGGAAGACGAAACCTATTTCCTTATTGCGGATGTAGGCAAGCTCATCATCGTCAAGATCGCTGACGAGGCGGCCAGCCAGCCAATAGCGCCCGGCACTCGGCGAATCCAGGCAGCCGATCAAGTTCATCAGCGTGGATTTTCCCGACCCCGACGGCCCCATGATGGCAACGTAGTCGCCCTTGCGGATATCAACGTCCACGCCGCTCAACGCGTGCACCTGCTCCGCGCCCATTTCATAGACCTTCGTCAATTCCTCCGTCCGGATCACAATGCCGCTATCCACCAGGTCCTGGCGGAAGGAATCCGAAACTGATGTCTCTACGGGCATTTTATTCTCCCTGTTGACGCTGCTTATTGCTGCTCTTCCGCTTTCTTGGGGGCGGAATTGTCCACCTTGACGCTGGCTTCCGGTTTCAACGTGCGCAGCGCCTTGTAGCTCCCCACCACAATCTCTTCGCCTTCCTGCAATCCTTTGGTGATTTCGATATCGGTTACGCCCGAAATGCCCGTCTCGACAGGGCGAAAGACCGCTTTCTTGCCGCTCACCACAAACACGCCCTGAACTTCATCCTTCTTCGGGTCACCCGGAGCAGGAGCGGGAGGTGCGGCCAGCGTGACGCTGCCGGACTTCTTGCCATTCTTCGCGGCCTCATCCAGGTCCTTGCGCGACCTCACGGCCAGCGCCTGGATCGGAATGGCAACCACATTCTTTCTTTCAGCGGTCTTGATTTTCGATGTGGTGGAAAGCCCTGGCCGCAAGTTCTCCGGCGGGCTGGCCAGCGTGACGACTACCTTAAAATCTTTGGCTTCCTGGTTACTCGTCGTTGTTTGCGTCGTGGCCAGGCCGGAGCTTCGCAGAACCGCCTGCGAACCAATTTCCGTGACCTTGCCCTTAAAAATTTTTCCGGGGACAGCGTCAATAGTTACGTCGGCGTCCTGCCCGATCTTGACGTTCACGATGTCCGTTTCGTCGACTTTCACCTCAGACGTCACCACGGACATATCCGAGAGCGTCATCAGAAAGCTACCAGTGGCGTTTTGAATGCCCGGCACAACATACTCACCAAGGCGCACAGGCAAATAGCTCACGATTCCATTGATCGGCGAAAAGTAGGTAGTTTTCTGGAGGACATCCTTGGTCCGGACCAACACCGCCTTGCTCTGATCGAGTTGCGCGCGCACCTGGTCCAGTTGAGCCTTCTGGGCTTGCACGCGAGCCTTTGCAGAATCCACGGCGGCCACTGCCGCGTCGTAAGAGGTCTTGCGCTGGTCGAAATCCTGCTTGGCGATCAAACCGTCTTTGAAAAGTCCCTGTCCGCGCTCGAAGTCCAGATTGGCTTTTTCCAGGTTGGCTTGCTGTTGAATCAGATCCGCTTGCGCAGCCCTGTAGCTCGCCTCGGCGGCCTGCACACCAGACTCGGTGGAATTAATTGAGGCAGCCTGGGCTTGCACGTCAGCATTGGCCTGCACATTTTCCTGCATCAACAAGCGGTCACCCTTTTTGATGTGATCGCCTTCCCTAACAATTATGTCGATGATGCGCCCGAATCCCTGTGCCGTGATGTTCGTGTAGGTTGTCGGCTTGATTTCTCCCGAAGCCGTCACGACGGATATAAGCGCCTCCTGCTTCGCCACCTTGGAGGTCTGTACGGTCACCACTCCTTTGTTAGCCTGGTTGATGCTAAACCACACGATCCCGCCTAGGGCCGCTGCTGCTGCGAGACCTATGCCGACCTTATGCCACGTCTTCATGCCATTCCTTTCGCTAATCCCCCACGGACCACCCGGGCGGGAAGCACTCGGAACAATAAGTTTTAGGTTTGCGCCTACATTGAATACGGCTTAATGAGGGCAAATGTTTCGCTGGAGGGTCGAAACCCTCCCAGAGCAGTGCTGTTGCCGTAGGCCAACGAACTCAGTTCGGGTTCCAATCGGATCAGTTTCTGCCCGAAACCTCCTTATTGTAGGTCCAAATCACAGGAAAGAAAAGATTTGCGGCAGTTGGATAAGGCCGTCCAAGCGCCAGGAAGCTTCGCGTTGTTTAGACGCAAGGCCCAGTGTTTTGGTCATTCCCGCCGTCAAAAAAGTCTGCTCCAGGTGAACGGCTTGAATGTTCCGCCAGGAGGTTCGGGCCGCGAAACTCGGTACCGGGTTTGGCCGACTTGCGCAGAAAGTGTTTGAAGAATCACAAAAAGCCCGTGGACATGCGACCCAGCCACTATACTAGGTTCGCGCTGGAATCCGGAGTCCAGGACGGTGTGGCCACGGAGCTAGTCGGACGCCGGAGCGCTGCAATGACCAAGATTATTGGCATCGACTTGGGCACTACCAACTCCGTCGTTGCGGTGGTGCAGGGTGGCGAGCCCGTGGTCATCCCCGACCAGGAAGGGGCGCGCACCACCCCTTCCGTGGTGGGTATTACGAAAAGCGGCGAGCGTCTCATCAAATCCTCGAGGTCCATGTTTGTCGCAGCGATCAGGCGCACATCCACCGAGATGGCTTCCTTGCCCCCGAGCCGTTCCACCTCACCTTCCTGAAGAACTCGCAACAGCTTCATCTGGACGTGAGGCGCCAAGTTGCCCACCTCGTCCAAAAAGAGCGTGCCCTTGTCGGCTCGCTCGAAGCGCCCCGGCTTGCGGTCCAAAGCGCCCGTGAAAGCCCCCCTCTCATAGCCAAAAATCTCGCTTTCGACCAGCGCCTCCGGCAAGGTTGGGCAATCGAGTGGAACGAAGGGGTGCTTTTGCCGGAGGCTCTCGGCATGCACCGCGCGCGCTACGAGTTCTTTGCCGGTGCCACGTTCGCCGCGCAGCAGAACGGTAACGTCGTGGGTGGCCACTTTGCGCACCAACTCAAAAACGTACTGCATCGGCGGGCTTCCGCCGATGAAGCGGTCCCAGTTCCACCGTTTAGAGGCTTCCTGCTTCAGGCCGTGGACTTCACGGCTCAAGCCAACTGTCTCCAGCGCGTTGCGAACGATGATCTTGAGCCGGTCGTTCGGCAGGGGTTTGGTCAGGTAGTCGTACGCGCCGAGCTTCATGGCCTCGACGGCGGTTTCCACCTCCCCGTGGCCGGTGAGCATAATGACCAATTGCTTGGACTTCGACTTTTGAATGCTTCGCAGAAGCGCAATGCCATCTTCGCCCGGCAGTTTGACATCCAGAAAGATGAGGTCGGGGTGCTCTTTTTCTATTTTTGCGAGGGCCTCCTCACCCGTTTCCGCCGTGAGCACCTGGTAGCCGTCTTCACCCAAGACTTTTCCAAACAGCCAGCCAATCTCGGGCTGATCATCCACCACCAGGATTTTGCTGGGCGCAATTTTCACGGGGGATTCATCCGGATGATCTGTTTTCTTTGGGCCGCGTGATGGGGATTTTGATCGTGAAGGTGGTGCCGCGTTTCGGCCCCTGGGTCATGCTGGTAAAGGTAAGGCTTCCCTGATGATGGTCAATGATTCGCTGGGAAATGGCCAGCCCCAGCCCAGTGCCACCGCGCTTGGTGGTGAAGAAAGGCTTGGGCATTTGTGCCTGGACGTTCTTGGGGATGCCACAGCCGGTATCCGCGATACGGATGGTGGTTTGATTGTTTCGTTGGTCATACTCCGTCTCGACCGTCAGCACGCCACCCTTGGGCATGGACTGGATGGCGTTCATCAAGAGATTTGAAAAGACCTCATCCATCAGACCGTGATCGCACGTCACTTTGGAAGATCCTCGATGGTAGCGTTTGATGACCTTGATTCCCTGAGCCACACATTTGGAATTGGCCAGACAGAGCGCCTGGTTGAGATTCTGGTGCAGATCTCGCGCTTCGAATTTGAGCTCCCTCGGACGGCCGTAGTCGATCAGTTGGGTGGTGATTTCATCGAGCTGTTTCACCTTGTTCACGATCACGCTCGTAAACTCCCTGAGCGCGTGGCCCGGAGAAAGCTTGGAGTGCAGGTATTGGATGGACATCATGATGATGGCAAGCGGATTGCGTATCTCGTGGGCCACGCTGGCAGCCATTTCAGACGAGACGGCCAGGCGTTCCCTTCGGACTAGGTCGTCCTGCGCTTCTTTTAATCGCTGGTAGGCTTCATCTAGCTCGGCCAGGAGCAATTCGCTCTCGGACTGCGTGCGGTTCAACTCCTCCGAGAGTTGCTGCTCTTTCGTCAAGTCTCTTACGCTGACTACGACAAACTCGGCGCCTTCCTCTGCCCGTTCAAGGAGCGAAAAACCCAGGGACACTGGTATTGGTGCGCCGTGAGAGGTTAAACAAGCCGCGCGAACGTCTTTGATTTTGCGACCTGCGGCGACCTCGGCCATGGCTTCATCAATGGCTGGGCGGAACTCCTGGGCGAACAACTCGGCGATGTGTTTCCCAAGCGTTCCTTCGGGTTGCTTGCCCGCCAGATCTGTGAAGGCGTTGCTGATAAGGAGAATATGGCCATGGAGATCACACAGCTCGACAGCCCTGGGGAAAGCCTTGAGAAGCCCCGCTTCATCCGCGTGGATGCCTAAAGCAACCTGTTCCGCAGTTTGTGACACTCAAGACCTCCTGCACTTAGCGGAGTGAACCCTCGCACATACCTAGTGAGTCGTCCAGAAAACTCGCTCGGGTTCGGTGTTGTCCACGTGTTGTTTCATAAGCGTGTTGCATATTCCCAGCTCGCTGAGTGGCGGCCAATTGCTGCAGGAACTTGTGGCCTCAAGAAAGCTTGGGAAGGTGGGGAACATGAGCAAACAACCCAACTGGTATCCACCTGGGGATTGCAGACGAGAAAATGCCGTGTTGCCGAGAAACAATTCGTCACTGGGGATGAAAGGAAGGGGGGAACTGCTCCGCCAAAGAAAGGCTGCTACGGCGGGACCAGCGGGTCATCCAATACCGAAAAGCGTCGCGCCTCAGCCAATTCAACTTTGCGTCATCCCATTGCAAATAGCTGCAACGCGGCGACGAATTAGAAAGCCGGCCACCTCCGTCTGTAAATCCGCGGTGATTATGGCCCGGTAAAAACTCAGCGTCAAGATATCTTCATCGGATGCTTTGCTCAGACGGCAATAGCGCGGAGCAATTGCAGCAGTGAAGGCCTTCGATCCGGCAGTTTTGGCCGCCGTGAAGAGCCTGGAGACAATATTGGACTGTTTAGCGCCGGATTTGTTGGACAGTGAATTGAGTGTATTCATGCAGCAGCTCCAAGCGCAAGGAGCTGCTGGCGCGCCTGGACTGGCGTGAGGTAGCCCAAGCGCTGGACGATCCAGCGT
>Ga0181530_10000051_pt1 | contig 129820 bp, 127 predicted proteins | sample PEATcosm2014_Bin_42_FD_119769 | JGI IMG/M metagenome (GOLD analysis project Ga0181530, IMG submission 119769) | Peatland microbial communities from MTU Mesocosm Facility, Houghton, MI, USA - PEATcosm2014_Bin10_60_metaG | ecosystem: Environmental > Terrestrial > Soil > Wetlands > Peat | place... | reverse complement strand
TAGATAAGGGCGCTTCGCGCCGCTTACCCCCGCCCGACAAACGGCATCTTGGTCGCCATCACCGTGAGGAACTGGATGTTCGCCTCGGGGGTGACCGTGGCGCAGAGCACGACCGAGCGGGCGACGTTTTCGACGTCCATCGTCGGCTCGATGATGGTCTCGCCGTTGGCCTGCGGCACGCCGCGGGTCATCCGCTGGGTCATCTCGGTGAGCGCGTTGCCGACATCGATCTGGCTGCACGAGATGTCGTATTTGCGCCCGTCGAGCGAGGTCGATTTGGTGAGCCCGGTGACCGCGTGCTTGGCGGTGGTGTAGGCGATCGAATTGGGCCTCGGCACATGCGCCGAGATCGAGCCGTTGTTGATGATCCGGCCGCCCATCGGGTTCTGCTCCTTCATCATGCGGAACGCCTGCTGGGTGCACAGGAACGTGCCGTTGACGATCGAGCCGATGACCCCCATCCACTTCGCGTATTCGAGGTCTTCGAGCAGGCCGGCCGCGCCGAACCCGGCATTGTTGAACAGCACGTCGAGCCGGCCGAACTTTGCCTTGGCGGCGGCGAAGAGGGCCTCGACCGAGGCCGGGTCGCCGACATCGGCCGGCACGCCGAGCGCCTTGCCCTGCAGCCCTTCGATCTCGGCGACGACGGCGTTCAATGGCTCCGGCCGGCGGCCGGCGACGACAACCGCGAACCCTTCACGCGCCAAAGCCAAAGCCGACGCCTTGCCGATGCCGCTGCCGCCGCCGGTGACGAGCGCAACCTTGCCGTTCGAAGCCATGCGAGTTTCCTCCAGGATTTGTCTGGCCGGCAAAATATCAGGTTTCGCCGCGCGGTCACGCACGTTGGCATCGCCTGCTCCACATGCGTTAAATAGCGCCAGCAATATTCCGGGGAGGGCGACCATGCGAATGAGCAGCGATCACATCCTGACCAGCCATGCCGGCAGCCTGCCGCGGCCCGACGAGCTGATCGAGGCGAACCGCGCGCGCTACGAGGACAAATCCAGCGACGAGGCGAAATTCCAGTCGGTTCTGGGCGCCGCCGTGACCGACGTCGTGCGCCGCCAGAAGGAGGCCGGGATCGATGTGCCGGGCGACGGCGAGTTCGGCAAGGCGATGGCGCAGCGGGTCAATTACGGCTCGTGGTGGCGTTATTCGTGGCTGCGGCTGGGCGGCCTCGCGGAGGGCGGGCTGACGCTCTACGAGATGGAGCCCAAGCGCTCGTCGCCGGGCGCGGTGGTGCTGACCAGCTTTGGCGACCGCCGCGACCGCAGCCGCTTTCATGCTGCCTACAACGACCCGGAAAGCGGCATTACCACCGGCCCGCGGCCCGCGTCTCCGGTCTGCGTCGACAAGCTGACCTATATCGGCCACGAGGCGATCCAGGCCGACATCGCCCGCTTCAAGGCGGCGCTCGCCGCCGCCGGGGTCGAAGAAGGCTTTATGACCGCGATCGCGCCGGGCAGCGCCTCGCGCATCCCCAACCGCTATTACAAGAGCGACGAGGAGTTCCTCTTCGCCTGCGCCGACGCGATGCGCGAGGAATACAAGGCGATCATCGATGCCGGCTTGATCCTGCAGATCGACGACCCGGCGATCGCCGAGAACTGGGACATGGTCAATCCCGAACCGACGGCCGAAGACTACCGCAAGTTCACGATGACCCTGGTCGACGCGCTCAACCACGCGCTCAAAGGTCTGCCGCAGGACCGCATCCGCTTTCACCTGTGCTGGGGCAGCTGGCACGGGCCGCACATGACCGACATCCCGATGCGCGACATCGTCGAGTGCATGCTGGCGATCGACGCCGGCGCCTATTCGTTCGAAGCCGGCAATGTCCGCCACGAGCACGAATGGAAGGTGTGGCAGGACGTCAAGCTGCCCGACGGCAAGCTGATCCTGCCGGGCGTCGTCAGCCACGCGACCAATGTCGTCGAGCACCCCGAACTGGTCGCCGACCGCATCCTGCGCTTCGCCAATCTGGTCGGGCGCGAGCGGGTCATCGCCTCGACCGATTGCGGCCTCGGCGGGCGCATCCATCACCAGCTCGCGTGGGCCAAGCTCGAAACCCTGGCGCAGGGCGCGGCGCTGGCGACCAAACAGCTGTGGAAGTGATTTTCACTCACCCATCCCGGCTTTCGCCGGGAAGCGGATAAAGCGGTGATTATCTCAGCTTTTGCCCCCGCCACTCCGCGGTGCGGCGGACGCCGCCGAAGGTGAAGATGTGGAGCCCGTCGATCGCGCCGCTCTCGGCCTCGCCGGCGACGAGCGCATCGATCAGCGCGTCGGGCGCCGCCTCGCTCAGGATGCGGGCGAACGCGGTGTGGCCGCGGGCCAGCGCGCGCAGCGAGCTGCCGATCCCGCAGCGTACGGCGAACTTGGCGAGGGTCACGACGCTCGCCGGCCCGGCGACCCCGACCGCCACCGGGCAATCGATCCCGCGCGCCCGCAACCCCGCGACCCAGTCCTCGATCGGCGTCGCTTCGAAGCCGAATTGGGTGACGAGCGACGCGGCGAGGCCGCGCTCCTCGGCCAGCGCCAGCTTGGCGGTCAGCGCCCGGTCGAGCGACCGCGCGCTGATCTGCGGATGGCCTTCGGGGTAGCCGGCAAACCGCACCCGGTCGATGCCGTGCGATTCGACGATCCCGCTCGCCAGCAAGGTCAGGCTGTCGCGGAACGGGCCGGCGGGCCACGCCGGGTCGCCGCCGATCAGCAGCACGTCGGCGATTTCCGCCTCGTCGGTCGCGCGGCGCAGGAAATCGACCGCCTGCTCGATGTTGGTCAGCCGCCGCGCGGCGATATGCGGCACCGGGGTGAACCCGGCGCGCCGCAGCCGGGTACAGGCGGCGACGATGTCGAGATAGGTCGCGCTCGGCGGGTGATTGACGAAGACAGTCGTGCCCGGCGGGAACAAGTCGCGCAGCCCGTCGCCGGCGAAATCGTCGCGCGGCGACAATTCGATCGACGCGCCGGCGATCAGTTCGGCGATCCGTTGCCGGGTCCGGTCGGCAAGCGGTTCCGCCGCTGCCATCAGCCCGAATCCCGCTTGCGCGAAATCACGTACGACTCGTCCCAGAACCACAGCCCGCCGTGGCGGCGCAGCACGTCCTTGGTCGCGTCGAGATAGGCGCCGCTGCCGATCGCCTCGCTGAGGCGCTGATCCTCGATCTGGGCGACGTAGACCGCGGCGTTCCACGCGGCGAACAGGGTCGAGGTGCCGATCGTGTCGCTGATCTCGGTCGGCAGGGTGTGCATGTCGTAGCGGAACAGCGAACGGGCATCGGCGTAGGCGCCGAAATTGAGCACCCGCCCGGCGCCGCCGAGCTCGGCCTTGGTGGCGCGCAGCAGCGCGTGCCGGTCGGTGGTGAACGGGTCCTCGCCCGGCCAGATGGCGCGGATGATTTCGAGCCCGGGATCGTCGCCATGCGAGTGGATGCCGATCAGCCGTCCGCCCGGGGCGAGGCTCTTGGCGAGCGGGGCGACGATGCGGCGGGCCTTGAACTCGAGCGGTGCTCGGGCGCGATAGGGTTGCGAGGCGATGACGAGGTCGTAATCGGCGCGGGTCAAGCCGCGGCGCGGCCGCACGGAATCGAGCAGGAATCTGTGGTCGTCACGGTAGATCACCAGCACCACGGGCTTGTCGTAAACCGGGTTGCCGCTTTTCTGGCCCGCTCGGGCGCGCCAATGCTCGGTGAGAAAGGGTTGCAGCTCGCCGATCTGCTCCTCGAAATCGTGCGCGGTGCCCCCGGTCAGCGCCAGCTCGTGCCAGACGAGGCTGGTCGCGGAGGTCACCGAGCCCGGGGTCAGCCACGGCGCCTCCGAATAGGACATGTTGGTCATCACCAGCACGGTCGCCGGGTGCTCGAACAGCCGGTCGGGCATCTTTTCGAGCGCGAGCCGCACGTCTTCGAGGCTGATCTCCTTGCCGACGATATAGAACGGCATCGTCGGAAAGCGGTGGTGCATCGCGCGCATCGTGCGCACCAGCACGGTCCCGTCGCCGGTGCCGGCGTCGAACACGCGGAGCGCCGGCGGGCGTGGATGGATGTCGCCAGCTCCAGCCTGACGCGCTGGGCGATCACCCATTTCTCGCTGCAGGTCGTGACAAACAGCAGGTATTTCTGCCGGTTGTCGTAGAAGCGAAAATTCTGCGCGTCGCCGGGAAGCGCCGTCATCGGCACCGCCGGCGCCGCGGTGTCCGCGCCGTTTGTCGCCGGCGCGCGGGGCCGGGCGATAAAGGCGCGCACCCGGTCCTCGGTGTCGGTCGTCACCCGCCCGCCCAGCCGCAGCCGGTTGACCAGCTTGCCGTCGTTGACCGCGAGGCGGCCAAACGTCGATTCCGCCATCCGGGTTTGGCGGCAATAGTCGGTGATGTCGCGCAGCAGCGTTTCGCGCATGAGACGATCTCCGAGGTGACTAAAAACACGCACAAAGCGTAAGGTCAATCAGATGATTGCCCACTGATCAGGTGGGTAAAATAGTGGGATGAATCCCACTTTACGGCCCGCGCGATGGGCAAGATTGGCTGTCAGCCGGTGGCCGACACGGGTGCTATAGTCCGCGCAAACAACACCCGAACGCGGAGGAAACCATGCAGCCGAGCGGCGATCGCATCCTGACCAGCCATGTCGGCAGCCTGCCGCGCCCGGACCCGCTGATCGCGGCGAACCGGGCGCGCGAGGAAGGCGAGGCAATCGACGAGGCCGGGTTTCAGGATACGCTGCGCGATGCCGTCGCCGAGGTCGTGCACCGCCAGAAGGCGCTCGGCATCGATGTGCCGGGCGATGGCGAATTCGGCAAGTCGATGGGCCACCGGGTCAATTACGGCGCGTGGTGGAGCTACGCCTTCCGCCGTCTCGGCGGGCTCGAATTCGGCGCGCCCGGCATCTATGGGGTCTCGCCGCGGCGCTCGCGCCCGGGCGAGATCGTGCTGACCAGCCAGGACGACCGGCGCGACCGAAGGCGCTTTGCCGAGGCCTATGGCGATCGCGAGTCCGGCGTCTATATGGGGCCGCGGCCGGCGACCGGCCCGATCGTCACCGGCAAGCTCTCCTATATCGGCCAGGCCGCGGTCGCCGCCGACATCGCCAATTTCAAGGCGGCGCTCGCGGCGACGGGGATCGCGGAAGGCTTTATGACCGCGGTCGCGCCGGGCACCGCCTACCGCATCGGCAACGCCTATTACCAGGACGACGAGGAATTCCTTTACGACTGCGCCGAGGCGATGCGCGAGGAATACAAGGCGATCGTCGATGCCGGCCTCATCCTGCAGCTCGACGACCCGTCAACCGCGACCGGCTGGGACATGATCACCCCCGAGCCGGACCTCGCCGCGTACCGCAAGTTCACCATGGTGCGGATCGAAGCCTTGAACCACGCGCTGCGCGGCCTGCCGCCGGAGCGCATCCGCTATCATCTATGCTGGGGCAGCTGGCACGGGCCGCACACCACCGACATCGCGATGCGCGACATCGTCGATGTCATGCTCGCGGTCAATGCCGGCGCCTACTCGTTCGAGGCCGGCAATGTCCGCCACGAGCACGAGTGGAAAGTGTGGCAGGACGTCAAGCTGCCCGACGGCAAGCTGATCCTGCCAGGGGTCGTCAGCCACGCGACCAATGTCGTCGAACACCCGGAGCTGGTGTGCGACCGCATCCTGCGTTTCGCCAACCTGGTCGGCCGCGAGCGGGTCATCGCCTCGACCGATTGCGGATTGGGCGGCCGCATCCATCCCGACATCGCCTGGGCCAAGCTCGAAACCCTGGCGCAAGGCGCGGCGCTGGCGACGAAGCAGCTATGGCGCTGAGAGTCAAACCAGCGTCGTCCCCACTCCCAAAGCCGGCCCGGCAACACTCAATTGCTGGTCAAGGGTGCACAGCCTCGCGCCGTGCTTGAAACAAATCGCCAAGTGAAGCGCATCGCCTCCCTTCAGACCTCGGGCATATTGGTCGGAAAAGTGAGCAGCGGTCCGGAACTGGTCGCGTTCGATGGTCAGAACCGTGGCATGGTTGGCGCAGAAACGGGTGAAAGCCGAGAGTACTGCGACGCGTCGGGTCGCATCGATCTGCCCGGTGCGCAGCTTGATCGACAGTGCGGCGGAAAATTCCGTTATCACCCAGTCGCTGACGGCGAGATCTTCATCGTCTTCAGAATGCAGCCAAGCCTCAATGCGCTCGCCGTCGGCTTCAGCTGTCAGCAGCGCGACGAGCAGAGACGTGTCAAGGTAGAGCATCAATAACGGGCATCGTCGCGCATGCGGCGAATAAAATCTGCTGTGGACTCTTCCTGCTTTGGCATTGACTCGCGTAGCCTGCGCAACGCCTCGAAATCGATCGGCTTTTTCGGCCGATCAAGCCGGGTGAGCCGCACGGCGGGCTTGCCGCGCCGGGTGATGCAAATGTCTTCCCCGGCTTCCGCGCGGTCGACGAGCTCGCTCAGACGCGCCTTGGCGTTGGCCAGGCTGACGCTGTCCATGACCCTTCTCCTGACTATCTAGTTGGTCATATATAACACGCGACCAGCCGTGTTTCGAGGCCTGGACCTCAACCCCGCCCATATTTCTCGTGGAAATGCGGCAGAACGGCGCTGCCCATCAATTCGAGGCCCTTGAGCACCTTCCACAGCTCCATCCCCGGCCAGCCGGCGCGGAAGATGAAGTAGTTGGCGTCGAGCCTTGCGATGCGGTCTTCGAGCTGCTCGATGACATCGTCCGGGCTGCCGAGGATGAAGCGATCCTTCGCCAGTTCGTCGAACGCGACGCGGAAGCTCTCCTCGCCCGGCAGCACCTTGTCTTGGCCCCAGGCGGCATAGGCGGCGTATTTGCCTTCGAGGTAGGGCCCGGCGGTCGCGATCGCCTCCTCGCGGGTCGGCGCGACGCACAGCTCGAGGATCATCGGCCGCGCCGCTGGCACCGCATGGCCGGCCCCGGCCAGCGCCGCCTTGTAGAGCCCCCATTGCCGCTCGGTCGTGGGCAGCGCGGCATGCGGGTTGATGAACCACGGATAGCCGAGCCGGCCGGTGCGTTCGACCGCCTTGTCGGCGTTGGCGGCGATCCAGATCGGCGGGTGCGGCTTCTGCACCGGGCGGATCGTCGAGGTCGCCTCGCGCAGATTGAAGAAGCGGCCCTGATGGGTGACGTTGTCCTCGCTCCACAGCCGCTTGATGAGCTTGAGGCCTTCGAGCATGCGCGGCACCCGGTCGGACACCTGCAAGCCGAACGCGGCGAATTCCTCCTCGCGATAGCCGATGCCGACCCCGAACACCACGCGCCCCTCCGACATCACGTCGAGGCTGGCGATCTCCTCGGCGGTCTGCACCGGGTTGAGCAGCGCCAGCAAGGTCACCGCCAGAACCAGGTCCATCGTCCCGGAATCGGCGGCGAGCCGGGCCAGCAGCGGCAGGTTCTGGATCGCGATATAGGGCGGCGACACGTAATGGTGGCCCGCGGCGATCGCGTCGAACCCGGTATCGCGCGCGACGATCGTCTGCTGCACGCATTGCCGGAACCGCAGCACGGGATCGTCGCCGCGCGGCTGCTGCGAATTGACGAACAGACCGAATTTCATGTGTTTTCCTTTGCCATCATTGCGCGGCCGTAGGTCTAATTCGTTGGGCGAGCGCGTTCCTTGTCGATCCATCCCTGACTGACCAACCGCTCCCACGCGATGGCGACATGCTGTGGACGCAGCACGCGGCGCTTTCGATCATTCCATGCATGCACGGCCACCAGAGCCTGATCTGCAGAAGTCACATTGTGCTGACGACTGGCAACCCAGTGAACAGTGGCTAGTAGTTCCATCCCATACGGCGTTTCAAAACCCTCAATAAGTCGGGCGACCCGTGACACACGGTCGCGAACTTGTGCTTCGCCCTGCGTCTCTAAAAACTCGTTTGCCTCTGTGACCGCATCGGCTGTCGCGACAATTTCCGCTTCTCCGACGTGATCACCGACCCCTTTCACGTAATGGCCATCCATCGCTTTCAGCACGTGACGAAGCTTATCGGAATAAGGGCCGTACTTGTGTTTAACAAAGCCGAGATCCAACGGCTGCCCCGCTTCTTCGAGAAAGTAAACGAGCTTCTGAATCTCGATACGGCTCAGCGCGTATTGCATCTCCCGATAGACAGAGAGAATTTTGACAATGGCTGCGCGAGCGGGAGTCATTCTCGGCCGCTGAGTACGATTTACCATCTCCTGTGGAGGAGGAGATCCCGCTGGCGCGAATAGGAACGTATGCAGCCCCGGTACGCTGGCTAGGGCTTCCTCAATTAGTGGACGCACTTCGCTCCAGATCAATCCCCCATTCCCGCACCCCAAAGGAGGAACCGCGACCGACTTAACATTTAAGCGTCGGAGCTGTCGGACCAAATCGACTAAGCCATCTTGGATGTAGGACAGCTTCGACTTTTCCCGCCAATGCCGTTTGGTGGGAAAATTGATGATAAAGTGCGGCTTTACTAAGCCGCCTGCGTCGTAAATGAACACTTTTCCAGGCTCGATCTGATGGCGCTTGCACGCCTCCTCGTACACCCGAAAATTCTCCGGCCATTTTTGCTTGAACTGAAGGGCGATACCCTTCCCCATAATACCGACGCAATTGACCGTGTTCACGATCGCATCGGCTTCTTGGCTGAGGAGATCGCCTGCTTTGATTTCAACGGGCATCGTCAATTCCTCAGTAATACCAGCCGGGCTTTGCCTTCACGGCGCACTGGACATTGGCTGCTGCGAAAATCGCACGAACTTCGTTTGCTTTAGCCTCATTACAAGTTCCTACTCCCAACATCAGTCTCAGCGGGACTGCCCCGTGAATCAAAAATTCAGCCTGGCGCGTCTCCATACGTAAAACATAGCGAGGTTTGTCGCGCACGCTATGCCAATATCGGCAATATCCATCTATGCGCGGGTCTTCAAAAAAGATCGGCCAATCAATGTTGGGTAATGATGCAAGGTCGTTGTGCGGCGTTGCTATGTCGAGCGTTGCGTTGTAGTCGTAGAACACATAAGGAAACCCTTCCGCGATGATGTCGTTTGCGGAAGCGATAAAATGTACAATATCTTCTTGGCGATAAGGGCAATCAGGTACATTCCCATTATTGATCGTGAAGAGCATCGGGGAGCGAGGGGCGAAGTAAAAAGGGACGTAATCGTGTATAGTCCCGCCTGGGTCTAGCGGCACGATTTTTGATGCCCTTCTTCCTTGGGCTCCCTGATAAGCAATGTTGACGTGTCCCTGGCCCAATGTCTCTAACCTTGATTTGGGATACAAAGCTTGATCTACGACGATTCGTCGGAGATTCGGGATCGCAGTAATATGATAAACCCAGAGTGGATTCGGAGGGGGTGGCAAACCAACCTCAAGGCCTGTTGGTCTCAAGGGGCATTTCACCGTCCCCTTGAGCTTGCCTAGAGATTAGCTCGGCAGCGGCGCGCCGGATAACCCAAGCGGTGGATAATCCGTGTCGGTTAGCTAATTGAACGAGAGAAGCATACTGATCTCGCTCAAAAGTCACCGTCACCCGAATTGCCTCTGAGATAGTCCTACGTTTAGACATCTCAATCCCTGGATCGTTAGATCACCACATTGCACCATATATAGCGTTTGTCAAGAACATAAAAGGAACACAGTTTACTGAGGCGGCGAGATGCGCCGGCTCGCAATGACAATCACGTCAGCTTCTTGGTCATCACGTAGCGGTTGATCCCGGGCGGGTCGCAGGTGAGGGCGGCGGCGGTCTCAAAGCCGAGCTTGAGGTAGAAGCCCTGAGCCTGGATTTCCATCGTGTTCAAGGTCAGCCGCGAGCAGCCGCGCCGCCGTGCCTCGTCCTCGGCCATCTTGATGAGCCGGCTGCCGAGCCGGTCGCCACGCAGCGTCTCGGGCAAAAAGACCCGCTCGATCGACATCTGGCCCATATAGCTGCCGCCATAGATGCCGCCCAGGACCGCGCCGCTCTCCGGGTCGGTGACGAAGATCGCGATACGCCGATAGTCGTCGTAACCCGCCTGCGCGGTGTTGTAATCGCGCAGCCCGTCGGCGACGACGGCGATATCCGCGTCGTCGGGTTCGTCGGTCAAGGTGACGGTCGGCTCGGCCATGGCGCTCACTCCAGCGGCGGGCGGCGCACGGGCTGCGTCGCTTCGAAGGCGCGCGCCGCGCGCAGCACCCGCGCGTCGTCGTGCAGCCTACCGACGATCTGCAGCCCGATCGGCAGCCCGGCGCTGGTCAGCCCGCAGGGGATCGAGGCGGCCGGCTGACGCGTCATGTTGAAGGGGTAGCTGAACGGCGACCAATCGACCCAGTGCTCGTCGCTCGGATCGTTGAGATCCTCGCCGACCGGCAGCGCCGGCACCGGCATCATCGGCGTCAGCAGCAGGTCGTAGGTTTCGTGAAACGCGCCCATCGTGCGGCCGAGCGCGGTTCTCTGAAGATCGGCGCCGAGATAATCGACCGCATTGATGCGCGCCCCGGCCTCGGCGACCGCGACAAACCCGGGGTCGCATTGCCTGAGCTTCTCGGCCGGGATGCCCGCGATGATCCGCGCCGCCCCGGCGCCCCACAGGGTCAGCAGCGCCTCACGCGGCGAGTCGAAGATCTTTCCCACAATTTCGACCTGCGCACCCAGCTCCTCGAATTGCTTGGCGGCCGTGGCGACGGCGGCGGCGATCTCGGGATCGACCTTGGCGTAGCCGAGATCGGGGCTGTAGGCGATCTTCCAGCCGCGCACCCCGTCCTCGATCCCGTCGCGGAAATCGCCGCGATGCTCCGGCAGCCCGTAAGGGTCGCGCGAATCGGGCCGGCTCAGCACGTCGAGCATCGCCGCCGCATCGGCGACCGATCGGGTGATCGGCCCGTGATGCGACAGCAGGCCCATCGGCGAGGGCGGATAGGCCGGCACCAGCCCGAAGCTCGGCTTGATGCCGAACACGCCCGAGAAGCATGCCGGGATGCGGATCGACCCGGCCCCGTCGCTGCCGAGGTTGAGGACGCCGATCCCCGCGGCGCAGGCCGCAGCCGCGCCGGCGCTGCTGCCGCCTGGGGTGCGCTCGAGGTTCCACGGGTTGCGGGTGATCCCGGTCAGCGGGCTGTCGCCGACCGCGATCCAGCCGAATTCCGGGGTCGTGGTCTTGCCGAGGATGACCGCGCCCGCCTCCTTGAGACGCGCCACCCCCGGCGAATCCTCGGTGTCCGGCACATTCTCGGTCAGGTGCGAGCCGCGCCGCGTCGGCAGCCCGCGCATCAGCATCAGATCCTTGATCGTCGCCGGGACGCCGTCGACCGGCGACAGCGGCACGGCCTGGCGCCAGCGCCGTTCCGACGCGCCGGCGCTCGCCAGCGCGCCATCACGGTCGACGACGCAGAACGCGTTGATCTTCGGCTGCAACGCATCCAGGCGAGCAAACAGAGCCTGCGCCGCCTCGACTGGCGACAGCGCCCGCCGGCGATAGAGCGCCGTCAGCTCCTGCGCTGACAGATAGGCGATGTCGTCTCCCGGCATCGAGGCTACCGCCGGCGCCAGCGCAGCGGCCCGGTCACCGCGGCATAGACCAGGCGGCGCATCAGGTAGCGATAGCGCAGCCGCTGGTCGGGCGCCTGCAGCATCAAGACGACGACCATCTGTTCCTGCGGATCGATCCAGAAGTAGGTGCCGGTCGCGCCGCCCCAGAAGAACTCGCCGACCGAGCCTGGCGCCGGCGACATCCCCTGCGCCTTGCGCACCGCGAAGCCGAGCCCGAAGCCGTAGCCCATCTCCGGCACCGGCGCCAACGCGCCGAACCGGCTGCGCGCTGTCTCGCCGTATTGCACGTTGGGCGGCAGATGGTCGGACGCCATGTGCGCGACCGTCTTCGGCGCGATGATCCGCACGCCGTCGAGCTCGCCGCCGTTGAGCAGCATCTGGCAGAAGCGCAGATAGTCTGAAGCGGTGCCGGCGAGCCCGCCGCCGCCCGAATGCCAGCGATTGTCGCGCGTCACGTTGCGCATCGGCGGCTTCTTGCCGGTCGCCTTGTCGATGAGCGGCTCGGCGACCCGCGCGGCCTTGTCGCCCGGCACCGAGAACGCCGTATCTTCCATGCCGAGCGGGTCGGTGATGCGCTCGGCGATAAAGGCGGCCAGGCTCTGTCCCGACACCACCTCGACGACGCGGCCCAGCACATCGGTCGACATCGAGTATTCCCAGGTCGTTCCCGGCTCGAACATCAGCGGCAGGTTCGCCAGCTTGCCGACCAGCTCCTCATTGCTTTGGTCCTCCGCCTGCAGATTGGCGTCGCGCCAGAGCATCTGCACCGGCGAGTCGCCGAACGCCGCGTAGGTCAGGCCCGAGGTGTGGCGCAGCAGATCCTGCACCGTCATCGTGCGCTTGGCCCGGGCGCGCTCGACGCCGACGGTCAGCGCCTTGAACGCCGGGATGTAGTCGGCGACCGGCGCGCCGATATCGAGCCTTCCCTCCTCCGACAGCATCATCGCACCGACCGAGACGATCGGCTTGGTCATCGAGGCGATGCGGAAGATCGCGTCCACCGGCATCGCGGCGCCCGCCTCGCGGTCGCGGTAGCCGATCGCCTCGGCATAGCCGACCCGTCCGGCCCGGGCGATGGCCAGCACCAGGCCGGGGATCGCCCCCGCGGCGACATCGGCGCGGATCGCCGCGGTGATGCGGCCGAGCCGCTCCGACGACAGCCCGACCTGTTCCGGGCTCTCCGCCCGCGGCAATCCCAATTGGGTCATTTTGATTTCTCCTCGATCCCGTCACTTTCAGCCCGATCAACCACCATCCCGGCGCACGCCAGCCATTTGCTCCGGCTGACGCCGAAGAGGGGACTTGCCGGTGACCATGTCGTACATTGTATCGGGCGCGTAGTCGGCTCCGTTGGGCCAGCACACCGTGCCGAATTCATCAAGAAACGCCGTGCGAAAAACTGCCTCGTCCTTCAGTGGTTCGAACATCGGGCCGTATAAATCGCCCGCCAGGTCAACGATGCCTGCGGCTCCATCTTCAAATTCTATTTGAAGTTTATACTTCGGCAGCACGGTTAGTTTTACAATGCGGTAGAGCATAGTTATATTACTCCCACGGGCGAATATTATGCAGTTTTCCTCTTTGTTCTACAAGTGTCCAGTTCGCCCGCAGTTCATTTTGGTGTAGCTGCGCCCAGCGGCGCACAAGGCTAAGCTGGCGGCGGGGCAAGTAGCCTTCGATGATTTCGAGGGTATCGATGTTAATTTTCGCGTCGTGCTCCTGATACACGGCATGAAAATGCGGCGGCGGATGGTCGGCAAGAAACATCCGAATGAAAATGCCAAAAAAGTACTGATGGTCGGTATCGGCCGACCCTTTCAGCCAGGATCGAGAGCGGACGTCAAATCGCGCCGTCCGCCTTCAGCGCCGCCACCTCAGCGTCGCTCAGCCCCAGCCACCCACCGTAAATCTCGGCGTTGTGCTGGCCGATCGTCGGACTCGGCACCATCGGCGCCGCGGGCAGGCCGTGCAGCCTGAGCGGCGTCGTCGGCACCACGATATCGCCCAGCTCGGGATGCTCGACGTGCTGCAGCATCCCGCGCTCGTGCATATGCGGGTCGTGCATGACCTCGGGCGCGGTGCGTACCGGCGCCGCCGGCACCCGGCCTGCCTTGCAGCGCGCGAAGACCGCCATCTTGCCGAGCGTCCGGGTCCACGCCGAAACCTCGGCGTCGATCTCGTCCATATGCTGGATGCGGTCGGCGTTGGTCACAAAGCGCGGGTCGGTCTGCAGATCCTCGCGGCCCATCGCGACGGTCAGATTCTTCCAATGGCCCTCGGTGACGATGTGGATCGCCACATGGCCGTCGCTGGTCGGGTAGACATTGTAGGGCGCGGTCGAGAGGCCAGCCTGGCGGTTGCCGGTGCGCGGCGGCGGCTTGCCGGTCCGGTGATAGTATTCAAAGCTCGCGGCGAGGCTCGGATAGACCGCCTCCTGCATCGCGACCTCGACCAGCCTGCCCTCGCCGCTCCGCTCGCGCTCGAACAGCGCGGTCAAGATCGCGCCGTAGAGGTGAATGCCGCCCATGAAGTCGACCAGCGTCGGCCCGGCCTTCATCGGCGGCCCGTCGGGCGCGCCGGTGACGCTCATGATCCCCGACGCGGCCTGGATCGTCAGGTCCATCGCCAGGTTGTCGCGATCGGGGCCGCTTATGCCGAACCCGGTGCCGGTCGCGTAGATGAGGCGCGGGTTGATGGCCTTGAGCACGCTCCAGCCGACGCCGAGATCGTCCATCGTGCCGGGCGAGAAATTCTCCAAGAGCACGTCGGCGCGCCGCACCATCGCGAACAACAGCTCGCGGCCCTTCGGATGCTTCAGGTTGAGGCTCACCCCCCGCTTGTTCTGGTTGAGCATCGCGAAGGGCAGGGTGGCGCTCTTGCCCGGCGCGGCGCGGCGGCGCAGCGGCTCGCCGTGCGGCGGCTCGACCTTGATCACGTCGGCGCCCGCCTTGGCGAGCAGCAGCGTCGCGTACGGGCCCTGAAAGATCTGGCCGAAATCGATGACCGTGATGCCGCTGAGCGGCAGGCGCGGGGTCGTCTCCGATGCCGCGGACATGGGCGGCGGTTCCTCTGCGGTTTCGCCGAATTTTGCGCAGGCGCCGCCGCCCGGCGCAAGGCATGCGCGGGCGTCGTGGCGGCGATTTGTCCGAGGGCTTAAGCCAAGCTTATCGATTGGGGTCGATTATGGCAGAAATCCCCACGGGGCCCTTTTATGAAGACAAACGCTCACCGCGCTTCCGCCGTCCTTGCGATCGGCCTGCTGACAAGTTGCGCCGCCAGCCCGGTCGCGTTCGAACCCGGCCGTGCCGCCGATACCGCGCGCGTCACCTTGGCGCCGGGCAGCTACCAGCAGCTGTCGGGCTGGTCCGCTGACGGCGTCGCGGCGGCGGTGCCGGCCTTTGTCAAATCCTGCGCCCGGATGGCAGCGCAGCAGCCCGACGACGCGCCGCTCGACCCCAGCGCGAAGGGCGCCGATTTCGGTCGGCTCAAGGATTGGCGACCGCTGTGCCGGCTCGCCGCCAATCTCCCAGCGGGCGACGACGCGGCAGCGCGCCGGTTTTTCGAGGGGAATTTCGTGCCGACCCTGATCGGCAGCGCGGGGGCGAGCAAGGGGCTTTTCACCGGCTACTGGGAAGTCGAGCTCAACGGCTCGCTGACGCGAGAAGGGCCGTACCAGACCCCGGTCTACCGCAAGCCCGCCGACCTGACCGACAAGCTCTATCTCGACCGCGCCGCGATCGAGGACGGCGCGCTCAACGGCAAGGGGCTCGAAATCGTCTGGCTGGAAAGCCCGGACGATCTTTTTGTGCTGCAGATGCAAGGCTCGGGTCGCATCCGCCTGCAAGACGGCGGCACGATGCGGCTGGTCTACCAGGCCAACAACAATCGCCCGCTCGTCAATGTCTACCAGCTTTTGGTCGCGTCGGGGGCGATCCTGCCGGCGCAGCTCTCGGAGACGAACGTGCGCGCGTGGATGCGCGACAATCCCGGAAAGGCCGCGGAAATCCGCCGCAAGGACCCGCTCTATGTGTTCTTCCAGCCGTTGAAGGGCGAGGGGCCGGTCGGCTATCAGGGCGCGGTGCTGACCCCCGAGCGCAGCCTCGCGGTCGATCATCGTTACATCCCCTTGGGCGCGCCGGTCTGGCTCGAAGCGCATGACAAATACCGGCCAGTCACGTTGAGCCGTCTCGTCGTTGCCCAGGACACCGGCGACGGGATCACCGGCCCGCTGCGCGCCGATTACTACTGGGGCAGCGGCAAGACCGCCGCCGCGCACGGCAGCGATTTCTACGCCGACGGCCAGTACTGGGTGCTGCTGCCCAAAACCGTCGCGACGCGGATGGTGGCGGCGGCGAATTAGGGCATGATCTCGTAGGACTGAAGTACTTCTAAGAATCCCCTCCCGCGGGCTTGACCCGCGGGTCCACGTCTTCATTAGGCTGCGGGCGTCAGAGCACGCGGACGCTTATCGCGCCGACGCGGCGCGCCACGCGCCCGAGCCGGTGGTCGAAGGTGACGAAAGTTTCGCATTGCTCTGCCGCCGCGAGATGGAGTGCATCGGCGAAATCCATTCCGACAACCATCCAATCGAGCGCCGCCGCGACCGCAGCCGGCGCTTCGAGCGTCACTCCCGGCAACCCCGCGAAGGCCCGTAGTCTCCCCGCGATTTGCGTAGCCGAAAATCCGTAGGAGCTGCGCAACACCCACTCAGTTTCAAGAAGCACGGTCGAGGCGACGAAGATGTCGGCGCCAGTAACCAGCCGCCGCGCCTGAGCCGATTGCTCCGGATGGTCGGCCGTCAAATAGCGAACCACGATGTTAGTATCGACCGCGAGCATGGCGGCGCTTCACCTCGGCGACGATTCCTTCGTCCATCTCCTCGATGGTCTTCGGCGGTCCGTCATACCGCAACGAGCCGAAGACGTCCTCCGGCCGTGTCTCCGGGAAGACCCGCGCGCGCCGCAGCAACACCCCCTCGGCGGTTTCTTCGACGACGAGCCGCGTCCCCGCCGGCCAATCGCGCCGTTGCCGAATCGCCTTGGGCAGAATGACCTGCCCCTTGGTGGATACGACCGTGGTCAATCTCTCGCTGGCAGGCATCGCCTTAACCTTGGTAAGATCAAGGTAAGATATGAGTTTCCAGCAAGTTCCGCAACCCGCGGCGTTAGCGGCGAAGATGTAGGGCGGAAAAGCGCAGCGCCTTCCGCCATCTGTCGATCGAAATATCGGCGGATGATGCTTCGCTCATCCGCCCTACACCGCCTCCACCCCAAGCGGCTTCTTCCTTAAAAAATCGAAATCGCAGCCGCGGTCGGCTTGCAGCACCTGGTTGCGGTAGAGCCTTGCGTAGCCGCGCTCGGGCACCGGCGGCGGGGTCACCGGGCGGCGGGCGAGTTCGTCGGCCGGGACCAGCAGGTCGATCCGGCGGTCCTTGACCGAAAGGCGGATGCGGTCGCCGTTCCTCACCTTGGCGAGCGGGCCGCCCGAGGCCGCGTCCGGGGTCACGTGCAGCACAATCGAGCCATAGGCAGTGCCGCTCATCCGGGCGTCCGAGATGCGCACCATGTCCTTGACCCCGGCGCGCGCCAGTTTTTGCGGGATCGGCAGATAGCCGGCCTCGGGCATGCCCGACGGCGAGAGCGGCCCGGCGTTCTGCAGCACGAGGAAATCGTCCGGGGTCACGTCGAGGTTCGGGTCGTCGATCCGCGCCGACAAATCCTCGAGCGAGGTGAACACCACCGCGCGGCTCTCCTTCTCGAACAGCTTGGGGTCGGCCGCCGAGCGCTTGAAGATCGCGCCCTTTGGCGCCAGCGAGCCAAACAGCGCGACGAGCCCGCCGACCGGCTGCAACGGGTCGGCGAGCGGCTTGACCACCTCGCGGTCGACCGGCCCCGCCGGCGCCGCGAGCCGCTCGCCCAAGGTCTCGCCGGCGACCGTCAGGCAGTCGAGATGCAGCATCGGCTGCAATTCGCGCAGCACCGCGCCGACCCCGCCGGCGGCGAACAGATCCTCCATGTAATGCGGCCCGGTCGGCTTCAGATCGACCAGCACCGGGGTGGTGTCGCTGATCTCGTTGAGCCGGCGCAAATTCATGTCGATCCCGGCGCGGCCGGCGATCGCGGTCAGGTGCAGGACGGCGTTGGTCGAGCCGCCGATCGCCATCAGCACGCGCAGCGCGTTCTCGACCGATTTGTCGGTGACGATGCGGTCCGGGGTCAGCTTTTGCGCGGCCAGCGCCATCGCCGCGCGGCCAGTCGCCTCGGCGGCGCGCAGCCGGTCGGCGTGCACCGCGGGGATCGCCGCGCTGCCCGGGAGGATCATGCCCAGCGCCTCGGTGATCGAGGCCATCGTGCTCGCCGTGCCCATCACCGCGCAGGTGCCGGCGGTGGTCGCGAGATTGCCCTCGATTTCCTGGATCTCGGCATAGTCGACCTCGCCGGCGCGATACTTCGCCCAGAAGCGGCGGCAATCAGTGCAGGCGCCCAGCCGCTCGCCGTGCCAGCGCGAGGTCATCATCGGCCCGGCCACGAGCCCGATCGCCGGCCGGTTGGCCGAGATCGCGCCCATCAGCTGCGCCGGCACCGTCTTGTCGCAGCCGCCGACCAGCACCACCGCGTCCATCGGCTGGGCGCGGATCATCTCCTCGGTGTCGATCGCCATCAGATTGCGGAACATCAGGCTGGTCGGGCTGAGAAACACTTCGCCGAGCGAGATCGTCGGAAACACCAGCGGCAACCCGCCAGCGGCGAGCACGCCGCGCTTCACCGCGTCGATCAGCTCGGGGAAATGGCGGTGGCAATTGTTGAAGCCGGAGCGGCTGTCGGCGATGCCGATCACCGGTTTCGCCAGCATGTCGAGCGAATAACCCATCGAGCGGGCAAACGAGCGGCGCAGATAGAGCGCGAAATCCGGGTCGCCGTAATTGGTCAGCCCGCGCGCGAGGCCGATCGGGTCGGTCATGTCCTGCCTTTCACAATAGATTTACCGCCAGCTTGGCCCGCGCCGCCGTCGAGGCGCAAGTGGATAGTGGCGGTATCGCCACATCTCGCCCAACACCCGCGGAATCGCTTGTCTTGCGCTCTTTTCTAAGTGTGGATTTCTCGCAACACTAATCGCGGCAAGATGAATTCGCGTACATGTATTTAGACTTGCATTGATTTTAACCGGATCGGCGACTACATTGAGCTGATGGGAATTCCTGCAACTTTCTGGCGTTGACAGGAAGTACCGCATGGCTCGCAGGCCTTCGGGGCTCCGGGCAAGACAAATATGGGTGATATGATGACAAAACCGAAGAGAGGGCGTTCGACCGGAGCGATCGATGACTTCGTCGGCGGACGGATCCGCGAACGGCGCATCATGCTCGGCCTGACTCAGCAGCAGCTCGCCGAGATGATCGGCGTGACCTACCAGCAGGCGCACAAATACGAGCGCGGCATCAACCGCGTTTCCGCCGGCCGGCTTTACGAGATCGCGCGTGTGCTCAATGCGCCGATTACCTATTTCTACGAAGGCCTCGGCGACGAAACGCCGCGACCGGTGGCGCCGCACCAGCGGATGCTGCTCGAAATCGCGCGCAATTTCGCCGAAATCCAGAACGAGAAGCATCAGGAGGCGGTCAGCCAATTGGCTCGCGTTCTCGCGGGTCGCTGATCTTTTTCCCAACCGCGCCGGGTTCTCTCGGCTCGGCGACTACAAAAAACGGCCGGCGGCACCCCCACCGGCCGTTTTCGTTTGACCGCGCGTTTCGGCGCGCAGCGCCAAAAGATCCACCACAGAGGCACAGAGAGCACGGAGGTTGCCTTCGCGCGCTCTCTCTCTGTGTCTCTGTGGTGAATTATTGCGGCTTCGCCGCGCTGCTGGCTCTATACCGGGGGAAAGAAAACTTCGGAGACAACGCAATGCCCCAGACGGTCGGCCGGCTCATCGTCGACAGCCTCGAAGCGCATGACATCGACATCGTTTATTGCGTGCCGGGCGAGAGCTATCTCGGCTTTACCAACGCGATGGCCGACAACAACCGCATGCGGCTCATCGTCTGCCGGCACGAGGGCGGCGCGGCGTTCATGGCGGCGGCGGACGGCAGGATGCGCGGCGGGCGCGCCGGGATGCTGGTGGTGTCGCGCGGCCCCGGCCTGTCGAACGCGATGATCGGGCTGCACACCGCCTGGCACGACGCGACGCCGCTGGTCGTCTTGATCGGCCAGGTCGAGCGCTGGGAAGCCGGCCGCATGGCGCTGCAGGAGCAGAATTACAGCCGGCTGCTCAGCGACGTGACCAAGCTCGTCATCGAGGTCAACGAGCCCGAGCTGGCGAGCGAGGCGATGGCCCGCGCCTTCCACGTCGCCGAGAGCGGCACCCCCGGCCCGGTCGCGGTGGTGATCCCCGAGGATGTGTTCGACGCCGAGACCGACGCGCCGCCCGCGCGGCCGCGCCCGGCGGCGCTCGGCGGTCCACGGCCCGAGGATCTGGCTCGCCTCGCGGCGATGCTCGCGGCGGCCGAGCGGCCGGTGGTCTGGGTCGGCGGGGCGGTGCATCCGGCGGACGTGCCGGATGTCGCGCTTCTCGCCGAGAGCTGGATGCTGCCGGTCATGCCGACGCATCGCCGGCCACACCTCTTTGATCCGGCCCACCCCAATTACGGCGGCTACATGTCGGGTCGCGTGCATCGCGAGGTGATGGATCAGCTGAGGCAGACCGACCTTCTGCTCGCGCTCGGCGAGCGGCTGGCGGTGTCGACGACGCAGGGGTTCACCTTCCCGGCGGCGCCCGACCCGCAGATGCCGCTGGTCCATGTCTGGCCGGGGCCGGACGAGGTGGGAAAAGTGTTTCGCCCCGAGCTCGGCATGGCGTGCGAGCCGGCCGCGGTGGTGCGCGCGCTGCTGGCGAAGGGCGCGCCGGAAGGGGCCGACAAGCGGCGCGGCTGGGTCTCCCGCCTCCACGCGGCGCACGAGAAGATCAGCAAGCCCGAATGGGAGGCGACCAGCGACGGGGTCAATTTTTCCGCCGTCGTCGCGGCGGTCGGGCGGCATCTCGCCGCCGACGCGACAGTGACGACCGACGCCGGCAATTTTTCGAGCTTTGTGCAGCGCTATCTGCAGATCAAGCCGGGGCAGATGTATTTGAACTCGGTGGTCGGCGCGATGGGGGCGGGGATGCCGATGGCGGTCGCCGCCGCGCTGCGCCGGCCGGGCACCCAGGTCGTCGGCTTCGCCGGCGACGGCGGCGCGCTGATGACCGGCAACGAGCTCGCCACCGCGCGGCAATACGGCGTCAACCCGGTGTTTGTGATCTCGGACAATGGCTGCTACGGCACGATTACCCAGCACCACGACATGCGCTACCCCGGCCGCCCGTACCAGGCGGCGACCCAGCTCACCAACCCCGATTTCGCGCTGTGGGCCACCGCCTTCGGCGCCAAGGGGCTGACGATCGCCGCGGAGAGCGAGGTCGAGGACACCATCGCCGAGGCGCTGTCGACCAAGAACCAGCCGGTCGTGGTGCACGTGCATTCGTCGCTGGAACAGATCAGCGCCTGGCGCAGGCGGAGCTAGCGGGGGCCGGCTGAAGAGGACCCGATTGATGGTTCAGAGCATAATCCCGTCCTTGCCGCCGCTGGTCGACGATCCGACGATCAAGGACATTTTTGTCAATTCATGCGTCGGCGTGAGCGTGGTGGCCGGGAACGCGCACCTGACGTTTGCCACCGTCACCGCGGATTACACCGCGGACCCGGCGCCATCGCGAAGACTGGTTTCAGCGCGGGTGGTCATCCCGCTCCAAGGGATGATCGAGCTTCGCGATGTACTTTCTCAAATGGTCGACCATTTGACCGCGCACGGATTGATCACGCCCCTGCCCGCGCCGCCCACGGTCATCACTCCTTCCGGCCGGCCGAACTAGAGCGCGATCCTTTTAGATTAAACGCCCCCTCTTCCGTCATCCCTGGGCTTGTCCCGGGGATCCACGTGGATGGCCGGGACAAGCCCGGCCATGACGGGGAAGAGAGGCGATTTAGCCTGAGAGAACGTTGCTCTAGCCAATCGGAGCAATGGGGAGCGGGCCTCTAACTCCGAAGGGGCTCCCGTCATCGTTGAATAACAATCGAACGCCCGCGCCCTCTAATGCACGGCGCATGGCATCGATATTGTTCGCGATGGGTTGACGCCGCGCCGCCTCGAAATCACGCACGGTCGAAAGCCCCACATTCGCTTTCATGGCGAGGTCTTGCTGCGACCACCCTAGATACCCGCGCGCCGCGCGGCACTGCCCAGGACTCATAGGTATAAGATGCGGATTTTTCCGATGATGTCAACGAAAATCGTTGACATTGAGTGGTGTCCGAAACCGGCGTGGTTCATTGCAGAAAAAACTTTAACAAACCCGCAATTGCCCCCTTGAATATGAGAACAAACCACGTACATAGGGCCGCATGTTCCCGCGGCTCCGCTCCCTCTCGGCCCGGCTCGCCGCCGGCCTCCGCCGTTGGCGAGCGCGCCTAGCCGCCCGCGCCGCCGCGCGAGATGACGTTGATGAGTGCCTGCTGGCCGCGATCGACCGCTTCGAGCGCGCGTTTGAGTGCCCGGGGCAGCTCCTTCGGGTCCTCGACCCGCTCGCCGTAGCCGCCGGCGGCCGCGCAGACCGTCTCGAACGCCGGCAGCTCGTCGAGGTCGATGAACGGCGGCTTGTTGCTCTTTGCCGCCTCGCCATCCGGATACATGCCGAGCGTCGCGCGACGCACGGCGCCCCACATCGCGTTGTTGATGACGATCGTCAGCACCGGCAGCTTGTGCATCGCCGCCGCGTGGTGCACCGCGACCGGGTTCGAGAAGATGTACGAGCCGTCGCCGAGGATCGAGATCACCTGCCGCTCCGGCTTGGCGAGCTTGACCCCGAGCGCCGCGCCGGCGCCCCAGCCGAGCCCCGCCGCCGGGCTCGACCCGTAATACCCGCCGGGCTCGGTCGAGCCGCAATGCTCCGGGAGCAGCGTGTATTCGTTGACCAGGATCGCGTGCTTGGCGCGCGCCTCGCTGAGGCAATGGCTGACCCAGGCCGGGTGGATCGGGGTCTGCGTCGCGGCCTCGTCGCGCTGCCTGCGCCAGCCGGCGCGCTGCGCCGCGCGACGCTCGGCCAGCGCGTCGCAGCGCGCGGCGATCTCCCCTTCCCGCACCTTCAGCGCCGCTCCCAGCTTTGGCAGGACCAGCCGCGCCGCCCCGGCGATCGCGAGATCGCACGGAAACCCGCGGATCGGATAGCGCGCGCAGAGCGGATCGATGCCGAGATGGATGACCCGGCAATCGGCGGGCGGCGATACGCGGCTCGGCACCCACGGCACATCCATCTCGAGCACCAGGATGGCGTCGGCCTCCTTGACGAACGGGTTCGGGTCGTAGCCGAGATGACACGGATGCTCGGCCGACAGCGAGAGATGCCGCTGGCGATGCTCGATCACGGGGATCGCAAAGCGCTCGGCGAACGCGGCGAGCGCCGCGACTGCCCCGGGGTCGCGTCCGGCGCTGGCGGTGATGATGACGGGCCGTTTGGCATTGCCGAGGATTTCCGCCGCTGCGCTCAGCGCCGCATCGTCGGCGCCCGGCGAAGATACCGCGGCGCGGCGCGACGGGTGGTCATAGGCAAACCCGGACAGCTTCTCGGCCAACACCTCGCGCGGCAGCGACAGATAGACCGGGCCTTGCGGCGCGCTGGTCGCCAGCGACAGCGCGCGGTCGATTACGGTTTCGAGCTGGGCGCCGTTGCGCAGCTCGTAATCCCATTTGACGATCTCGCGCAGCATGCCGGCCTGGTCGAACATCTCCTGCGCCCAGTGGATGTAGGTGTCGCGCGCGCCGAAGACCCCCTCCTCGGTCAGCGGCGAGCGGCCGGCGGTGAAGAGGATCGGCACGTACTCGCGCGCCGCGTTGAACACGCCGCAGAGGGCATTGGCGGTGCCGACGCTGACATGCACCATAACCGCCGGGACCTTGCCCGAGGCGATCGCATACCCGTGCGCCATCGACATCGCCAGGTTCTCATGCGTCGCGATCAGCGGCCTTGGCGCCGGCAACCCGGTATGCGTCGCCTTGGCATAGGCCTCGACGATCGGCGCGAAATCGGTGCCGGCATTGGCGAACAGATATTCGATCCCGCGCTCGGCCAGCAGCGCCAGATACGCCTCGGCGACGCTGGTGGCGGCGATTTCCTTGCGGCTCATGATGGCTCCCTTGACCGTCATTGCGAGGAGCGCAGCGACGAAGCAATCTCCTGCCGGGAGCGCACCCGGCGCGAGATTGCTTCGCTCCGCCCGCAATGACAATGCGGGAGATGACCGTGGCGCTCAGCGAAAAGCAGAAGATGCTGGCCGGGGAGCTTTACAACGCGACCGGCCCGGAGCTGCTCGGCGAGCGGCACGCGGCCCAACGGCTGCTGGCGCGCTACAACGCCACCGAACCGGACGATGCCGCCGGGCGCCTGGCGTTGCTGTGGCAATTGCTCGGCGCGGTCGGCGACAACCCCGATATCCAGCCGCGCTTCCACTGCGACTACGGCTACAACATCCGGCTCGGGCGCAATTGCTTCATCAACTACAACTGCGTCTTTCTCGATTGCGCGGCGATCGAGATCGGCGACGATCTGCAGATGGCGCCGGCGGTGCAGCTCTACACCGCGACGCACCCGCTCGACCGGGCGCAGCGCGTGGCCGGTTGGGAGATGGCAAAGCCGATCCGCATCGGCAACGGGGTGTGGATCGGCGGCGGGGCGATCGTCCTGCCCGGCGTCACCATCGCCGACGGCTGCGTCGTCGGCGCGGGCGCGGTGGTGACGCGCGACCTGCCGGCCGGCAGCCTCGCGGTCGGCAATCCGGCACGGATCGTGCGATCTCTCGGTTGATCGCGTGCTATCGTCGCTGCGGCGGAATCGGAGGGTCGGATGCTGTACCAGACGATCGAGGTCACCAAGTTGACGCCGCATATCGGCGCCGAGATCGGCGGGGTCGATCTGTCGCGGCCGCTCGGCAACCAGCAATTTCAGGAAGTGCACGACGCTCTGATGGAAAACCTGGTGATCTTCTTTCGTGACCAGCATTTGACGCACGACCAGCACAAGGCGTTCGGCCGGCTGTTCGGCAATCTGGCGATCCATCCCGCCTCGCGGCACTCGCCCGATGGGCACCCCGAAATCCTCACCATCCATGCCGACGAGAACTCGAAGCATGTCGCCGGCGAGGAGTGGCATTCCGACGTGTCGTGCGACGCAAACCCGCCGATGGGCAGCATCCTGTACCTGACCGAGATCCCGCCCGTCGGCGGCGACACCCTCTTCGCCAGCATGTACGCCGCCTATGACCTTCTGTCGCCGCCGATCAAGGCGCTGGTCGAGGGGCTGACCGCGACGCATGACGGCGAGCCGGTTTATCGCGGCCGCTTCGGCTATGCCCTGCCGGAGAAAGGTTTTCCGCGGGCCGAGCATCCGGTCGTGCGCACCCACCCGGTGACCGGCAGGAAGGCGCTCTTCGTCAACGGCAACTTCACGACGCGGATCAACGGGCTTACGAAGCTCGAAAGCGACGCGCTCTTACAGATGCTGTGCCGCCACGCCGAGACCCCGGAATTCCAATGCCGCTTCCGCTGGCAGCCCAATTCGGTCGCGTTCTGGGACAATCGCTGCGTCCAGCATCACGCGATGTGGGACTACTACCCCCAGCGCCGGCACGGCTACCGCGTCACGATCGAGGGCGACAAGCCGTTCTATCGGGCTTGAGCTTCCCCTCACCCTTCCCACGCCTGACGACGCGGGTCCCTTCCCTCTCCCGCATTGCGGGAGAGGGTGGTGAGCAGCGGCAGCGCCGATGCGAACTGGGTGAGGGTGCTACTGCAGGTGCTTCTTGAAAAACGCGGTCGCGTCGGTCCACAGCTCGTGCGCCGGTCCTTCGCGATAGCTCGGCCGGTAGTCGGCGAGGAAGGCGTGGCCGGCGTTCTGATAGATTTTGGTGGTGACGTCCTTGCCGGCGCCGCGTTTCTTCATTTCGGCTTCGAGCGCCACTGGCGGGTTCTGGTCCTCGACCCCGAACACGCCGAATAGCGGACAGTGCAGATTTGGCATCAGGTCGAGCACCGGGGTCGGCCGCGACGGGGTGGTCTCGGCGTCGGGGGTGGCGCGATGAATGAACCCGCCCCAGCAATCGACCGCGGCGTCAACCTTGCTGCTCGAGCAGGCGAAGAGCAGCGTGTGCCGGCCGCCCGAGCAGAAGCCGATCGCGCCCACCTTGCCGGTCGCGCCCTTCAGCCCGCGCAGGAAATCGGCCGAGGCTTCGAGATCGCCGACCGCCTGGGAATCCTTGAGGCCGAACATCACCGGGGCCACGGTGGCAAAATCGCCGATGTCCGTGGGGTTGCCGTCGCGCCAGTAGAGGTCGGGGGCGATGGCGTTGTAGCCGATATTGGCAAAGCGGCGGGCGAGGTCGCAGATGTGGTCGGCGAGCCCGAACGCCTCCATGATCACGACGATGCCGAAGTAATTGCCCGGCTGGTTCGGCTGCGCCAGATAGGCCGGTATCTTGCTGCCGCCCACCGGCACGTGGACAAAACCGCCCGTGATCTTGCTGGGATCGGTGACGAGACCCGGTACGTTCGCCATGGCATTTCTCCGCTGATCGGTTATGAGGCAAGATTAGGGGCGAGGGAGTTATCCCGCAACATCGAGGAATTATGATGACGCTTGCCCCGCCCCGCCCGCTTGTCGAAGGCCGCTCGGCCTGGATCGGCGCCGAATTGGCCCGCCATCCGGAGCAGTGGATTTACACCCTGTCGGCGGCCGAGATCGCCGAGATCGAGGCGGCGGTGGCGACAGTGCGCGGCCGCGACCTTGCCACTCTGACCCAAGCCGACTTTTCGCTGCCGACCCTCGGGCCGGTGCTCGACGGCATGCGCGTGGAGGTGCTCGACGGCCGCGGCTTTGTGCTGATCCGCGGGCTCCCGGTCGAGGGACGGCCGATCGCCGACAGCGCGCTCGCCTACTGGGCGATCGGCACGCGCTTTGGCAATCCGCGCTCGCAGAACGCGATGGGGCACCTTTTGGGCCACGTCATCGATCTCGGCCTGGCGACGAGCGATCCCAATGTGCGCACCTACCAGACGGCCGAACGCCAGCATTTTCACACCGATTCCTGCGACATCGTCGGGCTGCTATGCCTGAAAACGGCGAAATCTGGCGGGCTGTCATCGATCGTCAGCTCGATGGCGATCTACAACGAGATGGCGCGGCGCCGGCCCGATCTGCTGGCGCGGCTGTTCCAGCCTTTCGCGACCGATCGCCGCGGCGAGGTGCCGGTCGGCGAAAAGCCGTATTTTGATACGCCGGTCTACACCGACCACGAGGGCTATCTGTCGGCGATCTACTCGGGCACCTATATCAGGTCGGCCCAGCGTTTCGCCGACGTGCCGCGCTTTACGACAGAGGACATCGAGGCCCTCGAGATGTTCGACGACCTCGCCAACGACAAGGAGTTGCGGCTCGACATGGAGCTGCGCCCGGGCGACATACAGTTCCTGCACAATCACACCTGCCTGCACGACCGCACGGCCTTTGTCGATTGGCCGGAACCCGAACGCAAGCGGCACCTGCTGCGGCTGTGGCTCGCCGCGCCCGGCGCGCGGCCGTTGCCGCAGGTCTTCGCCGCGCGCTACGGCTCGACGACGGTCGGCGATCGCGGCGGCATCATCTGCGAAAAGACGCGCCTCCACGCGCCGCTGGAGCCGGTGTAGCGCTGGTCAGTGCATGCCCTTCAGATCGAGGCCGAGCAGCGGCACGATCGCTTCGGGCGGCAGCTTGGCGAAGCCGGGCGGCGATTGGAACAGCGCGGCCGGTTGCGGGCCGAGATGCAGATGGGTCAGTTCCCAATGCAGGGTCGCGACCTTGCCGCTCGAACGGGTGAAAGTCCCATCGAGCTTCATCGGGATGCCCTCGTCGCTGAGCCAGAGATTGCCGCTGCCGTGGCCCTCGGGCACCGTGACCTCGACATCGTATTTCGTCGTCGCGACGCCGTTGATGGTCTCGTGCCCGACCGGGCGGTGGACGAGGCGCGGATCGGCGAACAGACGCAATTCCGGCGGCAGCATGAACTCGACGGTGGTGTGGAGCCGGGGCAGAACAAGATCGGCGATCGGGGTATCGGTGCGCAGCACGAAGGCCGCCGGGATGCCGTTCAAATCCTGCTCATGCCGCTCCATTCCCGGCATGTTCCACATCTTGCCGTGATAGGGCTTGCCGTTGACGATCAGCAGGCGATCGGCGGTGAAGCCGATCTTCGCGTCGCTGAGCGTCGCCGCCGGCGCCCCGGCCGCGACCATCGCCAAGCCCAGACCGATCAGCAACGCGCGCATCGCTCCCCCAATACTCAAGGCCAGCCAGTAGCGGCCGAATGAGGCGGTTTCGCGGCAGGCTGGACAGCGCGGGCCAACACAATATCTTCTTCCCTTGGCCGTCGCGCTTGGCGCTTTTTATGCAACGGCGAATTTGGGCGGGAGAGGGGCGATGAGCGGAAAGATCGAGGCGCGGCTCAAGGAGCTCGGCATCGAGTTGCCGCAGGCGAGCGCGCCGGTGGCGAATTATGTGCCGTTCACCCGCTCCGGCAGCCTGGTGGTGGTTTCGGGCCAGGTCAGCGTGCGCGACGGCAAGCCGGAATTTGTCGGCAAGCTCGGGCGTGAGATCAGCGTCGCCGAGGGGCAGCAGGCGGCGCGGCTGTGTGCGCTCAACATCCTCGCGCATGCGAAGACCGCCTGCGGCGGCGATCTCGACCGGGTAAAGCGGGTGCTGCGCCTCGGCGGGTTTGTCAACTGCACGCCCGAGTTCACCCAGATGCCGCAGGTCGTCAACGGCGCTTCCGATCTGATGGTCGAGCTGTTCGGCGATGCGGGCAAGCACGCGCGCGCCGCGGTCGGGGTCGCCTCGCTGCCGCTCGGGGTCGCGGTCGAGGTCGAAGCAATGTTCGAGATCGCCTGACGCCCCATGGAAAATACCGCCGAGCAGATCACGCTGACGGTCCATCCCTCGATCGCCGAAATCCCGGCGGCGGAATGGGATGCCTGCGCCGGCGACATAAACCCGACGCTCAGCTACACCTTCCTGCAGGCGATGGAGGAAAGCGGATCGGCGACCGGGCGCACCGGCTGGGCGCCGCAACACCTCTCGATCGCCGATGCCGCCGGACGCATCGTCGGCATCGTGCCGCTCTACCTCAAGAGCCATTCCTACGGCGAATACGTCTTCGATTACGGCTGGGCCGACGCCTTTGAGCGGGCCGGCGGGCGTTATTACCCGAAGGCGCTGGGCGCGGTGCCGTTCACCCCGGTGCCGGGGCCGCGGCTTCTGGTGGCGCCCGATGCGCCGCCCGACACCAAGGCGCAGCTGATCGCCGGCCTGGTCGAGTTCACCCGGCAACGCGGGATTTCCTCGCTGCACATCAATTTTCCCGAGGACAGCGACGCAGAGGCGCTGTTCGAAGCGGGGTTCCTCAAGCGCGTGGGCCAGCAATTCCATTGGGCCAATGACGGGTACAAGGATTTCGACGACTACCTCGCCGCGCTGAATTCCCGCAAGCGCAAGGCGGTGAAGAAAGAGCGGCGCGAGGCGACGCAGCCGGGCCTCGAAATCGACGTGCTGACCGGCGCCGATCTCCAGCCCAAGCATTGGGACGCGTTCTACCGCTTCTATCTCGCGACCTCGGACCGCAAATGGGGCTCTGCCTACCTCAACCGCAAATTCTTCGCCCTGATCGGCGAGCGGATGGCCGACAAGATCGTGCTGGTGATGGCGAGGAATCGCCAGGAATACGTCGCCGGCGCGTTCAACATCCTCGGGCGCGAGACGATCTACGGCCGCAACTGGGGCAGCTACGGCGACTACAAGATGCTGCATTTCGAATGCTGCTATTACCGAGCGATCGAATTCGCGATCGATCACGGGCTGAAGCGGGTCGAGGCGGGGGCGCAGGGGCCGCACAAACTTCAGCGCGGCTATTTGCCGGTGCCGACCTACAGCGCGCATTACATCCCCGACGCCGGCTTCCGCCGCGCGGTCGCGCAATTCCTCCAGCGCGAGCGCGAGATGGTCGAGCAGAAGATCGAGCATCTCGCCGAGCATTACTCGCCGTTCCGGCAGGCGGATGGCGAAAGCGAACGGACCGAGGATTAATTAGTCGTCATTCCCGCGAACGCGGGAACCCAGGGCAACCGCTATACCGCTCGCCCCTGGACCCCCACTTTTCGCGGGGGAGATGAAGAAATCACTCCACCAGCGCGGGTTCCTGCGGCTCGATGTCCGGGACGCCGGGCGCTTCGGGTGCCGGCTTCTCGTGGAAGGTGAAGGCGAGCTTGTCCTCTTCCTCGTCGCGCTTGACGCGGACGATGCCGCCCTTCGCGAGATGGCCGAACAGCAGCTCCTCGGCCAGCGGCTTCTTGATGTGCTCCTGGATGATCCGCGCCAGCGGCCGGGCGCCGAATAGCGGGTCGTAGCCCTTCTCGGCGAGCCAGGCGCGCGCGCTCGCCTGCAATTCGATCACCACGTTGCGGTCGGCGAGCTGCTCCTCCAGTTGCAGGATGAACTTGTCGACGACCCGGCCGATCGTCTCGGGCGACAGCGGCGCGAACGAGATCGTCGCGTCGAGCCGGTTGCGGAATTCCGGCGTGAACATCCGGTTGATCGCTTCCTCGTCGTGGCCCGTCCGGATGCCGCTGCCGAAGCCGATCGCCTGCTTGGCGAGCTCGGCGGCGCCGGCATTGGTGGTCATGATGAGGATGACGTTGCGGAAATCGACGATCTTGCCGTTGTGGTCGGTCAATTTCCCGTAATCCATGACCTGCAACAGGATGTTGAACAGGTCGGGATGCGCCTTCTCGATCTCGTCGAGCAGCAGCACCGAATGCGGATGCTGGTCGATCGCGTCGGTCAGCAGGCCGCCCTGGTCGAACCCGACATAACCCGGCGGCGCGCCGATGAGGCGCGAGACGGTGTGCCGCTCCATGTATTCCGACATGTCGAAGCGAGTGATCTCGATCCCCATCGTGCGGGCGAGCTGGCGCGCGACCTCGGTCTTGCCGACGCCGGTCGGCCCCGAGAACAGATAGGAGCCGATCGGCTTCTCGGGGTCGCGCAGCCCGGCGCGGGACAGCTTAATCGCCGAGACCAGCGCCTCGATTGCCGGGTCCTGGCCGAACACCATCGTCTTCAGGTCGCGGTCGAGGTTCCGTAACACCTCGCGATCGTCGCGCGACACACTCTTTGGCGGGATGCGCGCCATCGTCGCGACGCAGGCCTCGACCTCCTTGGCGGTGATCGTCTTGCGCCGCCTGCTTTCGGGCAGCAGCATCTGCGCCGCGCCTGACTCGTCGATGACGTCGATCGCCTTGTCGGGCAGCTTGCGGTCGCCGATGTAGCGATGCGAGAGCTCGACCGCCGCACGGATCGCGTCGCTGGTGTAGCGCACCTTGTGGTGGCGCTCGTAATACGGCTTGAGACCCTTGAGGATCTTGATCGAATCCTCGACCGTCGGCTCGTTGACGTCGATCTTCTGGAAGCGGCGCACCAGCGCCCGGTCCTTCTCGAAATAGTTGCGGTATTCCTTGTAGGTGGTCGAGCCGATGCAGCGGATGACGCCGCCGGCCAATGCCGGCTTCAACAGGTTCGAGGCGTCCATCGCGCCGCCGCTGGTGGCTCCGGCGCCGATCACCGTATGGATCTCGTCGATGAAGAGGATCGCGCCGGGGGTTTGTTCGAGCTCGGAGAGGACCGCTTTCAGCCGCTCCTCGAAGTCGCCGCGATAGCGCGTGCCGGCGAGCAGCGCGCCCATGTCGAGCGCGTAAATTATCCCGTTGAGCAGCACCTCAGGCACCTCGCGCCCGACGATGCGGCGGGCGAGGCCTTCGGCGATCGCGGTCTTGCCGACCCCGGGCTCGCCGACATAGAGCGGGTTGTTCTTCGAGCGCCGGCACAGGATCTGGATGGTCCGGTCGACCTCGGCCTCGCGCCCGATCAGCGGGTCGATCTTGCCGGTCTTGGCCTTCTTGTTGAGGTTGACGCAGTAGGCATCGAGCGCGTCATGACCGCGCTTCTGGCCGCCCTTTTCGCTGCGTTCGCCCTCTTCCTCGGCGCCCTGGACGCGGCGCGTCTCGGAGCGGCCGGGCGCCTTGGCGATGCCATGCGAGATGTAGTTGACCGCGTCGAAGCGCGTCATGTCCTGCTCTTGCAGGAAATAGACGGCGTGGCTCTCGCGCTCGGCGAACATCGCGACCAGCACGTTGGCGCCGGTCACCTCCTCGCGGCCGGAGGATTGGACGTGGATCGCGGCGCGTTGCAACACGCGCTGGAAGCTGGCGGTGGGTTTGGCATCCTCGGTATGGCTGGCGACCAAATTGCCCAGTTCGTTGTCGACATAGGTCAGCACCTCGCGGCGCAGCCGGTCGAGATCGACGCTGCACGCGCGCAGCACCGCGATCGCATCCTGATCCTCGGTGAGGGCGAGAAGCAGATGCTCGAGCGTGGCATATTCATGCCGGCGCTCATTGGCATAGGCGAGGGCCCGATGCAGCGACTTTTCGAGATTGCGTGAGAGCACCGCGCTCTCCTTTCCTACTAGAGCCTAGTCTTTTTCCAGCGTGCACTGCAGCGGGTGCTGGTGCTGCCGGGCGAAATCCATGACCTGGGTCACCTTAGTCTCGGCGACCTCGTAGGTGTAAACGCCGCAGATCCCGACCCCGCGGCGGTGAACATGTAGCATGATGCGCGTCGCTTCCTGGCGGTTCTTGCTGAAAAACCGCTCAAGAATGTGAACGACGAATTCCATTGGCGTGTAATCGTCGTTCAGCATCAGCACCTTGTACATGGCCGGCTTCTTCGTCTTCGGCTTGGCCTTGACGATCGTGCCGGTATTCGGTCCTTCCTCGCGCTTGTCGCTCATCCGGTTTGCGCCGTGAACCTGCTCTCTTGCCCATATGATATGGGGTTTGGCGCTGCACGGAAACGAAATTTCCTGAGAAGAGCAGCGACAAAAGCGGTAGGAACCTGGGGTTTCATTCGGCGCGGCGCGGGCGGGCCAGCAATTGCTCGATCATCTGGTCGATCGCCATGCCGCGGTGCAGTACCGCGTCGACCGCTTCGGCGATCGGCATCTCGACCCCAAGCTTCCGCGCCAAATTCTCGGCCGACGCGGCCGTGGCGATGCCCTCGACGACCGAGCGGCGCCCCGCGAGCGCGGCGTCGAGGCTTATACCCTGGCCCAGCGCCAGCCCCAGCGCATGGTTGCGCGACTGCGCGCCGCCGCAGGTCAGCACCAAATCGCCGAGCCCGGAGAGCCCGGCAAAGGTTTCCGCGCGTGCTCCTTTGGCGACCCCGAGCCGGGTCATCTCGGCGAGCCCGCGGGTGATCAGCGCGGCGCGCGCATTGTCGCCGAGACGGCGCCCGTCAACGATGCCGCAGGCGATCGCCAGCACGTTCTTGATCGCGCCGCCAAGCTCGGCGCCGAGCGGGTCCTCGGACAGATAGGGCCGGAACCGCGGGCTGCCGAGCGCCGCCACAAAGCGGCGGGCGAGCGTTGGGTCGCGGCCGGCGATCACCACCGCTGTCGGCAGGTCGTGTGCGACCTCGGCGGCGAAGCTCGGCCCCGACAGCACCGCGACCGGGTTCTTCGGGCACAGCTCGCCGGTCAATTCCGACATCGTCAGCAAGCTGCCGATCTCGATCCCCTTGGCGCAGACCAGTAGCGGCAGCGATGGCGGCAGGTGCGGCGCGAGCGCCGTCAGCACGTCGCGCAGGAACTGTGCCGGCACCGCGAGCAGCGCCGCTTCGGCACCGGCGACGGCCCGCGCGAGGTCGGATGTCGCGGCAATTGCCGGATCGAGCGCGATGCCCGGAAGATAGACCGGGTTTTCGTGCCGCGCCTCGATCGCGGCGGCGATCGACGGGTCGCGCGCCCAGATCGTCGCCGTGCTGCCGGCGCGCTGCGCGACGAGCGCCAGCGCCGTGCCCCAGGCGCCGCCGCCGATGATCGCGAGCCGCTTCATCCGGGCGTCATGTCACTTGGGCCGCGGGGTCGAGCGGCCAGCGCGGCCGCACCGGCGCGTCGAGCGGATTGGCGAGGCCGAGCCGCAGCCGCTCGATCCCGGCCCAGGCGATCATCGCGCCATTGTCGGTGCACAGCGCGGGCGGCGGCGCGACAAAGGCGAGCCCCGCATCGCCGGCGAGCGCGGCGAGCCGCGCGCGCAGCCTGGCATTGGCGGCGACCCCGCCGGCGGCCACGAGGCTGCGGCCCTGCGGCAACTCATTGCGGAAACGGCGCACGGCGATTGCGGTGCGGTCGACGAGGGCGCCGCAGATCGCCAGCTCGATCGAGGCGGCGAGATCGGCGATCGTGCCGGGATCATCCGTGCCCGCGGCGAGAATGCGCTCGCGGATCGCGGTCTTAAGGCCGGAAAACGAGAAGTCGCAGCCGGCGCGGCCGACAAGCGGCCGCGGCAACGGGAAACGGCGCGGGTTGCCGTATTTAGCGGCCGCCTCGATCGCGGGGCCGCCGGGCTGCGCCAAACCCAGGAGCTTGGCGCTCTTGTCGAACGCCTCGCCGGCGGCGTCGTCGAGCGTCGTGCCAAGCTGCCGGTACGCACCGACCCCGCGGCAGACAAGCAGCTGCGAATGACCGCCTGACACCAGCAGCAGCAGATACGGAAATTCGACGGCATCGGTCAACCGCGCGGTCAACGCGTGGGCTTCGAGATGGTTGACCGCGACAAAGGGCTTGCTCGTCGCCCAGGCGATGCCCTTGGCCGCCATCGTGCCGACGATCAACCCACCGATCAGCCCCGGTCCGGCGGCGGCGGCGACCCCGTCGAGATCGCCGAGCCCGAGCCCCGCGCTGTTGATCGCGGCGCGGACCAGCCCATCGAGATGATCGAGATGGGCGCGCGCCGCGATCTCGGGCACGACGCCGCCATAGGGCGCGTGCTCGGCAAGTTGCGACTGCACGAGATTGGCGCGGATGTCCGGGCGCCCGTCGCCGCAAGCGACGACCGCCACCGCGGTCTCGTCGCAGCTCGTCTCGATGCCGAGGATGTTCATGCGACGGAGATGGCAGCTATCGAGAGATGCTGCAAGCGCCGCTACCCCGTCATCGCGAGCGTAGCGAAGCAATCTCCTTCCGACGTGGTCCTCTGCGGCGGGAGATTGCCGCGTTGCGCTGTGCGCTCCTCCCAATGACGGGAAATTACTTCGCGTCCCCGGCTTCGTAGGTTTTCAGCACCTTGTCGGTGGCGGCTTCGATCTCCAAAAGTTTGACCGCATAGCCCCACAGCACCGCAGTGTGGCGCAGCACGGAGCGGCAGCTTTTCTCTTCGAGCAGCACGCCGTCATGGACGTAATGCGCCAGCACTAGGCAGCGGTCGCCGGTCAGGTCGACATCGACGACCTGGATGTCCGGTTCGCGCCGCGACAGATCGTATTGCCGCGACAAAGCGCTGCGGATGCGGCGATAACCGAGATCGTCGTGGATCGCCTCGACCCGCAGGGATGGTTTCGATGAATCGTCGTTGATGTGGAACAGCCGGAACCTGCGGATGATCTCCGGGCTCATGTACTGCAGAATGAAGCTCTCGTCCCGGTAATTGGCCCAGGCATGGCGCAGCACGCCATAGGGATCCTGATTGCCGGCGATGTCGGCGAACCACTCGCGGTCTTCATCGGTCGGGTTGGTGCAGATCCGTTTGATGTCGCTCATCATCGAAAAGCCGAGCGCATAGGGGTTGAGCCCGCCATAGCGCGGGTCGTCGAACCCCGGTTGGAACACGACGCTCGAATGCGAGTGGAGGAATTCGAGCATCGCGCCTTCGGTGATGAAGCCGCGGTCGTGCAGCCGGTTCATGATCTCGTAGTGGCAGAAGGTGGCGCAGCCCTCGTTCATCACCTGGGTCTGGCGCTGCGGGTAGAAATACTGTGAGACGTGGCGAACGATGCGGATCAGCTCGCGCTGCCAGTCCTCGAGGCGCGGCGCGCGCTTTTCGATGAAGTACAGCAGGTTTTCCTCGGGCAAGCCGAGCTTGCGCTTCATGCCTTGCCGCTTGTCGTCGTCCTCGGCTTCGTCCTCGTCCTTTTCCGGGGTCGGGACGGTGCGCCACAGATCGTTGAACGCCGCCTCCTCATAGGCGGCGCGGTCGCTGGCGCGGCGGCGTTCCTCGGCGAGGTTCGGACGCGAGCGGTGGGCGTAGCGATTGACGCCGTGATCCTTTAGCGCGTGGCCGGCGTCGAGGATCGTTTCGACCGCCTCGTAGCCGTATTTTTCCTCGCATTTGGCGACGTAGTCGCGCGCGAAGCTGAGGTAATCCATGATGCCGTCGGCATCGGTCCACTGCCGGTAGAAATAATTGTTCTTGAAGAAGTGGTTATGGCCGAAGCCGGCATGCGCGATGACGAGCGTCTGCATCGTCATGGAGTTCTCTTCCATGATGTAGCAGATCACCGGGTTGGAATTGATGACGATCTCATAGGCGAGCCCGGCGAGCCCGCGGCGGTAGAGCGTCTCGTGGTAGGCGAAGTGCTTGCCGAAGCTCCAATGCCCGTACATCAGCGGCAGCCCGGCCGAGGCATAGGCGTCGAGCATCTGCTCGGAGGTGATGACCTCGATCTGCAGCGGATAGGTGTCGAGCCCCAGCTCGTCCACCGCGATCCGCTCGATCGCGTCATGCACCTTGCGCAGCCCGCCGAAATCCCAATTGGGACCGGTAAAGAGCGGCGCGCCAGCCGAGGCGGCTCGCTTGATCTTGGGCTTGATCGCGGCGCCGGTATCAGGCACGGACGCCCCCCTTGGAAAAGAGTTCGTGGAACACCGAGAAGATCTGCGCCGGATCGCCGACCCGCCGCATCGCAAAATGTGGGTGCGCCGGCGCGACCTCGGAATAGGCGCGCCACAAATCGCTGTCGCGCGAAAGACCGGTCAGGCTGCCGCCGGTGCCGTCGCCGACCTCGACATAAGCGAAATACTGGCACAGCGGCAGCACTTCGCCACCCAACAGGGAGACGCAGCGGCTGCTGTCGGCACCGTAATTGTCGCCATCCGATGCCTGCGCGCCATAGATGTTCCAGCGGTCGGTCGAATAGCGCGCGCGCGCTATCTCCATCATCTTTTCGAGCGCGGTCGACACGACCGTGCCGCCGGTCTCGCGGCTGTAGAAGAACGTCTCCTCGTCGACCTCTTCCGCGGTCGAGGTGTGGCGGATGAAGACCACGTCAACGTGCCGGTAGCGGCGAATGAGGAACACGTGCAGCAGCATGAAAAACCGCTTGGCGAGGTCCTTCATCGCCTCGGTCATCGAGCCGGACACGTCCATCAGGCAGAACATGACCGCCTCGGTGTTCGGCTTCGGTACGCGCTCGAAACGCCGATAGCGGACGTCGAGCGGGTCGATATAGGGAATGATCTTGCTGCGCCGCTCGCTGCGCTCGAGGAGGAGGGTCAGCCGTTCGACCTCCTCCTCGGCGCCGCGGGCCTTGGCTTTTTCCAGCTCCTCGCGGAGCGCTTGGAGCTCGCCGAGCTTGGGCCGCTTCAGCGAAATGCGGCGGGCCATGCTTTGCCGCATGGTACGCGGCACGCTGAGATTGGATGGCGAGCCGGTAACGGTATACCCGGCACGCTGCAGATCGACCGCGGTTGTGTCCTTGAGTGATTTTTTGACCAGGTCGGGCAGCTCGAGGTCCTCGAAGAACATATCGAGGAACTCTTCCTTGGTCAGCGTGAACTCGAACGCGTCATCGCCGCTGCCGTCGGGGCTGCCATCGCGACCGCCGCCGTCGCCGCCGCCCTGCGGCCGCGGGATTTCGTCACCGCGGACATATTCCTTGTTGCCAGGCACGACATGATCGGTGCGGCCGGTTCGGCGGCTGTGATGGAACACCGGTTCGATGATGCCGCGGGTCGGGATGGCGATCTTTTCGCCATGCTCGACATCGGCGACCTTGCGCTTGCGCAGCGCCTCCTGCACCGCACCCTTGACCTCGCTGCGGGCGCGCTCGAGGAACCGTTGCCGGTTGCTGAGGCTCTTACCCTTAGGGTTCTGGCGGCGATCGACCACGTTCATCGACGCTTCTCCCGATCGCCTAATCCAGCCAACAACCCGCTACCCGGCCTTGTTGACGCGCATGTACCACTCGACGAGGCGGCGCACCTGGCGCTCAGTGTAGCCGCGCGACACCATCCGCTCCAGGAAGTCGGCGTGTTTTTTCTCAGTGTCCGAATCCTTCTTGGTGCCGAAGCTGATCACCGGCAGCAAATCCTCGACCTGTGAGAACATGCGCCGCTCAATGACCTCGCGCAGCTTTTCGTAAGACTGCCACGACGGATTGCGCCCGCTGTTGTTGGCGCGAGCGCGCAACGCGAACTTGACCACCTCATTGCGGAAATCCTTGGGATTGGCGATCCCCGCCGGCTTCTCGATCTTCGAAAGCTCCTGGTTCAGCAGCTCGCGGTTCATCAGCTGGCCGGTATCAGGATCCTTGTAGTCCTGGTCCTCGATCCACGCATCGGCGTAGGAGACGTAGCGGTCGAACAGGTTCTGTCCGTAATCGGAATACGATTCCAGATAGGCCTTCTGGATCTCGTTGCCGATATATTCGGCATAGCGCGGCGCCAGCTCGGCCTTGATGAAGTTGAGGTACTTCTTCTCGACCGCGTCGGGGAACTGCTCGCGCCAGATCGCCTGCTCAAGCACGTACATCATGTGCACCGGGTCGGCCGCGACCTCCTGGGTGTCGAAATTAAACGTGCCCGAGAGTACCTTGAACGCAAACCGCGTCGAGATGCCATCCATGCCTTCGTCGACGCCGGCGGAGTCGCGGTATTCCTGCACCGATTTGGCGCGCGGGTCGGTGTCCTTGAGGCTCTCGCCGTCATAGACCCGCATCTTCGAATGCAGGTTCGAATTCTCGTGCGGCTTCAACCGCGACAGCACGCAAAAGCGCGACAGGATGTCGAGCGTCGACGGCGCGCACGCCGCCTTGGCGAGTTCGCTATTCTGCAACAGCTTTTCGTAGATGCGTCGTTCCTCGGTCGAGCGCAGGCAGTACGGCACCTTGATGACCGAGATGCGGTCGATGAACGCTTCGTTGTTCTTGTTGTTCTTGAAGGTCTGCCACTCGGCCTCGTTCGAATGCGCGAGGATGATGCCCTGATAGGGGATGCCGCCGATATTTTCGGTACCGGCGTAGTTGCCTTCCTGCGTCGCGGTCAAGAGCGGGTGCAGCATCTTGATCGGCGCTTTAAACATCTCGACGAATTCCATCAGGCCCTGGGTCGTGCGGTTGAGCCCGCCCGAGAAGGAATAGGCGTCGGGGTCGTTCTGCGAATACATCTCGAGCTTGCGGATATCGACCTTGCCGACCAGGCTCGAAACGTCCTGGTTGTTCTCATCGCCCGGCTCGGTCTTGGCGACGCAAATCTGCTTCAGCCGCGACGGCGTCAAGCGGATGACCGTGAACTTCGAGATATCGCCGCCAAATTCCTCAAGCCGCTTCACCGCCCAGGGCGAGATCGTGCCGGTCAGCCGACGACGGGGGATGCCGTAACGCTCCTCGAGCTCCTGGCCGAGCGTGTTCGGATCGAACAGACCGAGCGGGCTCTCGAAGATCGGGCTGACCTCGTCGCCCGCTTTCAGCACGTAGATCGGCTCTTTCTCCATCAACAGCTTCAGCCGCTCGGCGAGCGAGGACTTGCCGCCACCGACCGGGCCCAGCAGGTACAGAACCTGCTTGCGCTCTTCCAGACCCTGCGCCGCATGACGGAAGAAGCCGACGATCCGCTCGATCGTCTCTTCCATGCCGTAGAAATCCTCGAAGGCCGGGTAGACCTTCATCGTCCGGTTCATAAAGATCCGGCCCATCCGCGGGTCCTGACTGGTGTCGACCATCACCGGCTCGCCGATCGCCGTCAGCAGGCGTTCGGCCGCGCCCGCGTAAAACGCCGAGTCGTCCGAGCAGGCGCGCAGATAGTCCTCCAGCGAGTATTCCACCTCCCGGCGATTCTCGTAGAGGCGTGAATACAGCCCGAAAATTCCGTCATCCGATCGCAGTTCTGACCGCATTGCTCACCTCAATCGACCACGGTGCCGACCCTGCGGCGGCTTTCGCGTTCGTGCAAACAAGGTTACGGCAGCGAAAAAATCCTCGCTGGGCAATATATAGGCACGAAATTTCTGCGCGAAATCTCCTCCGCCCCCCACTGCCGCGCCCCGGCGCGGCCGCATCTCTCGTCGAAACCAGCCCCGATCTCGACACGCAAGCGACATACCAAAGCTTTGTGGCGAGACTTGGGTCGCTGTTGTCCCGCGGCAGCGCATTCCCGCCGCGCGCCGCGCGGACTGCGCGATCGCCGACGCGTTAAACATGTCGAGGAGGACAACAACAACATATTGTGGTGCCCTATCGCCTGCCTCGCAGCATATATGAACCAGCACCGATCCCCAAACCGATTCTACCGGAGCGATGGCGGGCGGCCGAACCCCTCCGGCGCTCCTCGCGTCAGTTGAACGGTTTCGCGTCGTTTCGCCGCATGCGGGGCAGTTCCAATGACCGGTCCGGCATCTCCGACAGCCCCGCGACGGCATTGCTCGGCCCATGCGGGCGGCGGGCGAGTTTCTCGCCGGCTTGCCAGTTCGCCTCGAGCGCGGCGGCAAGATCGCTTGCCAGGCAATCGTATCCAACGTCGGTCATATGCAGACCGTCGGCACCGATCATCGCCGGCGCGTCGGCCAGGTGAGTGCTTTGCCAATAGCGCATCAGCGCGAAGCGGCGGAACAACCCGACATGGGCGTCGGTCGCGGTATCCGCGATCAGATCCTCCATCACCCCGTAGGACGAGCGGTCGAGGACCCGCGGCGCGTATTGCAAATCCATCAGCACGACGTCGATTCCGGCCCGCTTCAGGAGGCCGACACCCTCGCGCATCCATTCGCCGTCCGCGGACAGATCGTCGCGCCGCAATACCGCATTGGTGCCGACCTGCCAAATTGCGAGGTCGGGATGCAGTGCGACGACATCGGTGGTCAGCCGCGCCAGCTCCTCGGGAGCGTCCTCGCCACTCGCGCCACGGTTCGCGACCTCGATATCGAGTTTCGAGAAATGCTCGCGCAGCGCAACTTGGAGCCGATAGGGATAGGCTTCCTGCGGGCCAGTCGCACCGACCCCGACGGTCGAGGATGAGCCGACGGCGACGATGTTGAGCGGGCCGCCGGCGTTGATCCGCGCAGCGGTATGTTCGAGCGGCGCCTGGATCGCGGTCCAGCCCGCCGGCGCGCTGCACCACGAGGAACCCGCGGCGAAGGCCGCGACGGGAGCGAGCGTGGCGAGCGCGGCGGCAGCGCCGCGCAATGCGGCGATGCGCCTCACGGGACTGCTCGCCGGATGATTTGGGAGAGTTTTTGGGCAAGGCAGTCGTAGACGCGCGCCGCCAGCGCGGTACGGTCGGCGGGCGCGACGTCATCGAAATCGAACACGTTCTGCTCGCTCCAGTAGCGCATCATTTCAAAGCGCGGCAACACGTACACCTCGGCAACGTCGCCGACACGATGCAATGCCTTCAGATATTCGTCGAAATTGATAAGGGCGGTGGCACTTCGCGAGAATTGCATATCGATGAGCACGGTGTCGATTGCCCGATTTTTGAGCTGGTCGACGCCGCTCTGCAGCGTCTCGGCGAAGTCGTCGATATCGGTGCCGCGCACCGCGTCGTTGATGCCGGTCTCCCAGATCGCCATCACTGGGTCCTCGGCGAACACGTCGGTCGGGAAGCGCTCGAGGTTCTGCCTCGCCGACTGCCGCGGCACGCCCTTGTTGACGACGGTGATCGAGGCGTCGGGAAAATCCTGCGCGAGAATCTGTTCCAGCTGGTGAGGATAGGAAAGATCCGGCGAGCCCGCCGCCTGCCCGATCGTCGAGGCGCCGCCGATCGCGACGATTTTTGCCGGCTGATGGGCCTTGAGACGGGCGGCGAGTCGTGGCAGCTGCGGGCTCGCCTCGGTCAGCTCGGGTGGCGTCGCGCATTCGTCCGGCTCGGCCGCCATGCCCGGCGGAGCGACGCTCGCCGCGGCGAGAAACCCGGCCAGCGCGATCGCTGCCGGGACGGCGGAATTCCGCCTTCCCCCCATCAGTTCTCCCCGTCCCCGCGCTCGCCGCCGGCCGGCATTGGCGGCGTCAGCGGCTCGCGTTGCATTGCTCTATACCAGTCAAGCACGGCCGCCGTCAGGCACATTGCGGCGATGCCGACGACATTGACCGCCAGCTGCATCGGGAACCCCGCGGCGACTTCCGACATCAGGAAATGGCCGAGCGCGGACAACAGGATGCTGAGACAGAAAATTTCCAGCGAATGGCTGCCGCACAGCACTACCGGCCGCGCCGCGGCCGCGCGCAGGAACCACGCCCGCGGCGGGACCCAACGGGCAACCAAAACGAACAGCGCGAAGAACGAGATGAGCCGGAGTGGCGCCAAATTGCCCTTGTTGATCGGCCATAGCTGGCGCAGAAACAAGGCGGGGAAGCCTTCGTAAATCCCGTGAAACGTCCAGCTCAGGCGGATCACCAGCACGGCGAGGGCGATGACGACAGCCGGCGGAACGGCGAGCAGCAGCAGATCGGCCGGCCCGCGGCGGTGCGCGTCGGTCCGGCCGAGCACGGCGCCGAGCACGAACAGGAACTGCCAGGCAAGCGGGTTGAACGTCCAGACGCTGCCCGGCGGGTAGGCCGGCATGTCGACCCCGGAAATCTGGACCACGAGATAGATCAGCGCCGACGGCACGAACGCGAGCCAGACGTTGTGGCGCAGCGCGATCAGCACCAGCGGAAAGATCAGCAACAGGACGATGTAGAGCGGCAGGATGTCGAGAAAGGTCGGCTGGAATTGCAGGATCAGCGCCTGGACCACCGCGATATGCGGGTGCTCGAGAAAATCGCCAACCCCCATCTCCTCGTTGTACATCGGGTTGTTGAAGGCCCTCACCGTGTACGACACCTCGGCGATGAAGATCACGAACAGGAAGATGTGGGCGACGTAAAGCTGCCAGGCGCGGCGCAGCACCTGCACCGTGGCGATCAGCGCGCCGCGTTGCGCCAGCGCCCGCCCGTAAACCAGCGCGGCGGTAAAGCCCGAGATGAAGATGAACACCTCGGCGGCGTCGAAGAACCCGACCGCCGAGAGGGTGAAGGAGTTTAGATAGTTTTCCGGGATGTGGTCGACAAAGATGCAGATCAGCGCCACGCCCCGAAAGAAGTCGAGGCGCAGGTCGCGCGAGGCTGACGGTGCCTGGGCGGGCGTTGACGGGCCGGTCGATGCTTGCATGGTGCAGGCGCGCGGGCGCGGCGCCAATCTAGCAAAGCCACCTGCCGGCGTCGATGCGGCGGCGCGCGGCCGATCAGCCGCGCTAATCCAGCAGCGGCCGCAGGCGCTCGACCGCGGCGGCGATCGCTCCGGGCGCCCGCGCGAAGCACAGGCGCAGATAGCCTTCGCCCATCGGCCCGAACGCGCTCCCCGGCGCCAGGCCGATTTGGGTCTTCGCCAGCAATTCCTTGGCGAAGGCGACGCTGTCAGCGACCCCGTCGACACGGAAGAATGCGTAGAACGCGCCTTCGGGCCGCGCTATGGCGACCCGCCGACAGGATTGCAGGGCAGCCACTGTTATCTCGCGGGCATCGCGGCAGCGCGCGACAAAGCTGTGGATGAAGGGCTCGCCGTCGCGGATCGCGGTGATCGCGGCATGCTGAAGAAAGGTCGGCGACCCGCTGGTATTGAACTCGATCAGCTTTTCCATGGTCGGCAACAGATCGGGCGAGATCACCATCCAGCCGAGCCGCCAGCCGGTCATCGCCCAGCTCTTCGAGAAGCTGTTGACGACGATCAGGCGATCCTCGGGCGCGGCGGCGGCGAGAAACGAGGGCGCGACCCGATTGCCGTAGACGATGCGGCCGTAAACTTCGTCGGCGACGATCCAGATCCCGCGCTTGCGGGCGAAGTCGAGCAGGGCGGCGATCTCCTCGCTCGACGCCATCCATCCGGTGGGTTTGACGGCGAGTTGACAAAGATCCCGCGCGTCCGCCTGTCGCACGCGGCCATGATTTTGCCGGGGTCGAGCCGCCAGCCGCCGCCCGGAAGCGGGTCGAGCGACACGAGACGCGGCTCGCCTCCCATGATTGATGTCGCGGCCGCGATGTTGGGCCAGATCGGCGCGATGATGACGAGATTGTCGCCGGGGTCGATCAGCGCCTGCGTGGCAATCATCAGCGCGGTCATTCCCGAGCTGGAGACGGCGATCCGCTCGCTGCCGACCGGCGCCCGATAGAGCCCGGTCAGGTACTGGGCGATGGTCTCGCGCAGCTCCGGGATGCCGGCCTTGTAGGTATAAAAGGTCTCGCCGCGGCGCAGCGCCGCGCTCGCCGCCTCGCCGATGAAGTCGGGGGTCGGCAGGTCGCCCTCGCCGTACCACAGCGGCACGACATCGGGATCGCCAAAGCCGAGCGCCGAGATTTCGGCGATCCGCGAGCCCGGCAGCGCCGCTATGGTCTCGCGGAGCCGCATCGAAACTCAGCCGAGGCCGGGCGCGAGCGCGTAATCGGCTTCAGTCTTGCCGCGGATTTCCTGGAGCGACACCTCGGGCGCCAATTCGAGGAGGGTCATGCCGCCGCCATTTGGGTCGATCGCGAAGACGCCGAGATCGGTGATCACCATGTCGACGACCCCCGCGCCGGTCAGCGGCAGGGTGCAGCGGTGGAGGAGTTTCGGCTCATCCTTAGCGGTGTGCTCCATCAAGACCACGACGCGCTTGACGCCGGCGACGAGGTCCATCGCCCCGCCCATTCCCTTGACCATGCGGCCGGGGATCATCCAGTTGGCGAGGTCGCCGTTCTCGGCGACCTGCATCGCGCCGAGGATCGACAAGTCGATGTGCCCGCCGCGGATCATCCCGAACGATTGCGCGCTGTCGAAATAGCTTGTCGTCGGCAGTTCGGTGATGGTCTGCTTGCCGGCATTGATCAAATCGGGGTCTTCCTCGCCCTCATAGGGGAACGGCCCCATGCCGAGCATGCCGTTCTCGCTTTGCAGCTGCACCGTGATGCCGGTGGGGATGAAGTTCGACACCAAGGTCGGAATGCCGATGCCGAGATTGACGTAGAACCCGTCCTCCAATTCACGGGCGGCGCGCTGCGCCATCTCGTCGCGTGTCCAGGGCATGAATTTGCTCCTCTCAGCCGCGCTTGCGCACGGTGCGCTGCTCTATGCGCTTTTCGTACGAATCGTAGTGCACGATGCGTTGCACGAAGATGCCGGGGGTGTGGATCTGGTCGGGGTCGATCTCGCCGGCTGGGACCAGATGTTCGACCTCGGCGACGGTGACCTTGCCGGCGGTGGCCATGACCGGGTTGAAGTTGCGCGCGGTCTTGCGGAAGACGAGGTTGCCTTCGGTATCGGCCTTCCACGCGTGGACAATCGACAGATCGGCGAGGAGACTGCGCTCCATCACGTAGATCTCGCTATCAAACTCGCGCGTCTCCTTGCCCTCGGCGACGAGCGTGCCGACCCCGGTCTTGGTAAAAAAGGCCGGGACGCCGGCGCCGCCCGCACGGATGCGTTCGGCGAGCGTCCCCTGCGGGTTGAATTCAAGCTCCAATTCGCCCTTGAGGTACAGGTCGGCGAACAGCTTGTTCTCGCCGACATAGGACGAGATCATCTTCCGGATCTGCCGGGTTTCGAGCAACAGGCCGAGCCCGGCGCCGTCGACCCCGGCATTGTTCGAGATGACGGTCAGTCCCGTGACCCCAGACGCCTTGATCTCGGCGATCAGCTTTTCCGGGATGCCGCTGAGGCCGAACCCGCCGGCCATGATCGTCATCCCGTCATGCAGCAAACCGGCCAGCGCCGCCTTGGCGTCGGAATAGGTCTTGTTCATACCCGCTCTCCTGCTCGGAGCGGTGATAGTTCCGGCGCCGGCAGCCTGTCAATTTTGCTGGGCGGCCTATCAGTTACGCACGCAGTGCGGCCGGATCCACACATGGGCCGGGGTGTAATGGCCGCGCACCAAGTGCCAGCCGACCGGGCAGTGACGGGCCGCCACACGCGGCGGCGGGACCGGCGCCGGTGCCACGTAGGGCGCCGGCGGCGGCATCATGGCCGGCGGTGGCGGCGGTGGCGGCATCGGACGGGGCGGCGGCGGCGGTGGCGGGCCGCAGGAGGCCAGCAAGAAGAGTGCCGCGGCCGCGATTGGCCGCAAAACCGTCGTCTGTTTCATCGATGCCTCCGTTCACGTTGACGATAACTGTAACCCGGCTCGCTCTCGGCTCCCATCGCTTTTATACGATGCGGCGCGCGACAAAACGGTCATGATCCGAAAGAGCGCGGATTGGCTCGGCCGGCACGCAATATGCTATAGGGTTTCGGCGATCGATGCCCGCGAGGCGCGGTAGAATCGACCCCCGGATGGAGGAGCACTCCATGGGTTGGCTCGACGGACAGGTGGCCCTGGTGACGGGCGGCGGATCGGGCATCGGCCGGGCCGTGGTTGTGCGATTCGTCGAGGAGGGCGCACGGGTCGCGGTGTTGGACCGCGTCGTGTCGCGAAGCCAGCAACTGCACCAGGAATTCGGCGACAAGGTGGTCGCCCTGGCGGGCGACGTCAGCCGGCTCCCCGACAACAAGGCCGCGGTCGCCGCGACCGTCGCCGCCTTCGGCCGTCTCGACATCTTTGTCGGTAACGCCGGGGTATTCGATGTCTACGCCCCGATCGCCGAGTTTCCCGAAGAGCAGCTTTCCGCCGCGTTCGACGAGTTGTTCGGGGTCAACGTCAAGGGCGTCCTGCTTGGAGCCAAGGCCGCGCTGCCCGAGCTGATCAAGACCGAGGGTTCGATCGTGCTGACGGCGTCGGTCGCCGGCGCGAATTCGGGCGGTGGCGGCGCGCTCTACACGGCCTCCAAGCACGCGGTCGTCGGCCTGATCCGCCAGCTCGCGGTCGAGTTCGGTCCGCAAGTTCGGGTCAACGGTGTCGCCCCGGGCGGCACCATCACCGATTTGCGCGGCCTGACGACGCTGCATCAGGAGGGCAGCTCGCAGTTCAGCGATCCGGCTATCGCCGACCGGCTGCGCGCCGGCAACCCGCTGCAGATCGCGCTGCAGCCCGACGATATCGCCGGCGCGTATCTGTTCCTGGCGTCGAAGAGCGCGCGGGGGATCACCGGGACGGTGGTGACGGTCGATGCTGGTGCGACCTTGCGCGTGCCGCGCCGCCCCCATTCCAACGAATGAGAGGTAGCCGATGGATGCCATGACGATGCGCCGGCTGGTCGACGCCGATAACGGACTGGTCAGCCGACGGATTTTCATCGAGCCGGAAATCTACCAGCAGGAATTGGAGAAGATTTTCGCGCGCTGCTGGCTGTTCCTGTGCCACGAGAGCCAGATCCCGCATCCCGGCGATTTCTTCACCACCTACATGGGCGAGGATCCGGTGCTGGTGGTGCGCGACACGGCGGGATCGGTCCGTGCCTTCCTCAACGTCTGCCGCCATCGCGGCAATCGGCTGTGTCGCGCCGATGACGGCAACGCCGCTACGTTCACCTGCGCCTATCACGGTTGGACCTACCGCAATGACGGGCAGCTAGTCGGCGTGCCCTATTTCAAGGAAGCCTATCACGGCGAATTGCGGCGCGAAGCCTGGGGCCTGCAGCCGGTCGCTCAGCTTGACAGCTACAAGGGGCTCTATTTCGCGACCTTCGATACCGAGGCGCCGCCGTTGCTTGACTATCTCGGCGAGATGACCTGGTACCTCGATAATTTCTTCGACCGCCGCGAAGGCGGGATCGAGGTGATCGGCGGCATGCACAAATGGGTAATGCCGTGCAATTGGAAGTTTCCCGCCGAGAATTTCGGCGGCGACGCCTACCACGTGCCGTGGAGCCATCTTTCGGCGGTGACGACTTCGTTCAGCAGCGGAGTGCAAGGCAAGCCGGGTACCAAAGGCGCCATGGTGTCGCCGGGCAACGGTCACATCCTGATCTGCGTCGGACCGGACGATATCGGCGACCCGCCGGTGCCCGAGGTGCTCGCCTACGAGCAGGAGATCAAGCCGGAACTTGAAAAGCGGCTCGGGCCCCGCTCGAAGCTGATCAACCCGATCGTCGGCACGATGTTTCCCAATTTCTCGATGCTGCGCGCGACCTCGCGCACCTTCCGGGTCTGGCATCCACGCGGCCCCGACAAGACCGAGGTGTGGTCGTGGGTCTATGTCGACAAGGCCGCCCCGCCGCACGTCAAGGAGGCGATCCGGCTGGCGGGCATCCGCGGTTTCAGCCCAGCCGGCACGTTCGAGCAGGACGATATGGACAATTGGCAGGAATGCACCACCACCTGCCGCGGGACGGTGTCGCGCCGGCTGTCGCTCAACATGCAAATGGGCATCGGACGGGAGCGCCTCGACGAGGGTCTCGGCGCCATGGCCAGCGATTTCCGCATGAGCGAAAGCAACCACCGGCAGTTCTCCGGCAGTTCTATAGTCACTGGAGTCACTGGGCGCATCTATAGTCACTGGGCGCAGGTCATGGCGGCCGAGGACTGGTCAGCGATGCCGCGCCGCGATCCGCGGTCGGGCGCCGGGAAATGAATGAGGATGTCACCCGGGAGGTAGAGCAATTTCTCTACCGCGAGGCGCGGCTCCTGGACGAACGGCGCTTCGCGGAATGGCTGACGCTCCTGACCGATGACATCCACTACTGGGTGGGGGCGCGTAGCAACCGCTATCCGCGGCGAAGCAAGGCGATCTCGATCCTCGACCCAGATCGCTATGTCGAGGACGACATGCCACGGGCGGATGAGCTCGCGATCCTCGACGAAGACCGGCAGACTTTGGGCATGCGCGTCGAGCGCCTCGACACCGGGATGGCCTGGGCCGAGGACCCGCCGTCGCGCACCCGGCACCTGATCACCAATATCGAGGTCGCGCCGGGGCCCGAACCGTTGGAGCTGCAGGTCTTCTCCAATTTTATCGTCTACCGCACCCGGGCCGAGACCGAGCAGGACTTCTACGTCGGCGCTCGGCGCGACCGGCTGCGCCGGTCGGAGGGCGAATGGAAGATCGCCGAGCGCAGGGTGATCCTCGACCAGAACGTGCTGCTCGCGAAGAACGTCAGCATCTTTTTTTGATGGCGCGGCGCCCTCCGTGAAAAAAAAGAGGCCGTCACAAAGGCGGCCTCAAGGCTGAGGGGAGGATGCCCATGCGGGCAGCGCGCCACGGGAGCGCGTGATAGATAGGATGCCGGCCAAATCTGAGTGAAACGTTAATCGCCGATTTTAATAAGAGGCCGCCATCAAAATGGCGCCCGAGCCGGCACCGCGCTGGAACCCATTGGCGCAAGCTTCACCTGCGCCAAAAGGGCCCCGACGAAGAAAACCCTTGCATCGCCCTCGCCCCAGACCAAAAATTGGGGTGAGGCTGGGGTGCTGCCCGGCAAGCGGGTGTCCGCCTGCGGTGGAGCAGCTGAGAACAGACCCACTGAACCTGGCCGGGCCAGTCCCGGTGAAGGGAGTCCGTCATTACCGCGCCACTCGCCGTAAACGCCGATCGACCAAAGACCGTCATCATCGGTGCCGGGGTCATCGGGCTTGGCATCGCCTGGCGGCTGGCGCAGGCAGGCTGCCGGGTCGCGGTCTACGACAAGGGCGAGGCCGGGCACGGCGCTAGCTGGGCGGCGGCCGGGATGCTCGCGGCGGCGATTGAGGCGGAGCCGGGCGAGGAACCGCTCTTGCCGCTGACCCTCGAAAGCCAGCGCCTGTGGCCCGAATTCGCGCGCGAGCTGGAGGCGGCGAGCGGCATCTCGATCGAGTACCGTGGCGAAGGGACACTCAATGTCGCGCTCAACCGCGACGACGCCGAGACTCTGCGCCATTCCTACGAGTTCCAGAAAGGATTGGGGCTTGGCCTCGAATGGCTCAACGCGGCCGAGGCGCGCCGCCTGGAGCCGCATCTGAAGCCCGGCATCGCCGCCGCGGTGCTGAGCCGCAACGATCATCAGGTCGAGAACCGCTGCCTCGCGCGCTCCCTCATTGGCGCTTGCCGCGCCGCCGGGGTCGAAATCCACGAACATTGCGCGGTCAAGGAAGTGGTGATGGCCGGCGGCCGGGCCCGCGGCGTCGAGAGCGAGCGCGGCCGGGAGGCGGCGGATTGCGTTGTCCTCGCCGCCGGTGCCTGGTCGCGCGAGATCGCCGGCATCCCGGCGCCCTACCTGCCGCCGGTGCGACCGATCAAAGGGCAGATGCTGTCTCTGCAAATGGACAAGTCGGCGCCGTTCATCCGCCATGTCGTGTGGCTGCCGAATGGCGGGTATTTGGTTCCGCGGCTTGACGGCCGGTTGGTGATCGGCGGTACGCTCGAGGAGCGCGGGTTTGACCGGAATTTGACCGCCGGCGGCCTTCTCACGCTGCTCGATGCCGCCTGGCGTGCGGTTCCGGCGATCGAGGAATTGCCCATCGCTGAGACCTGGGTCGGGTTTCGTCCCGGTTCGCGCGACGACGCGCCGATGCTGGGACCGAGCGGTATCGACGCGCTGGTCATCGCCACCGGCCACCACCGCAACGGCATCCTGTTGACCCCGGTCAGCGCCGCGGTCGTCAGCGATTATATTTTGAACGGCCGGCTCCCGGAGATGGCGCTGCCCTTTACGCCGCGGCGTTTCGCGCCCGGGTACACCGCCCCGCCCGCCGAGGCGGCGCAATGACCCGGCTCAAGATCAATGGCGTTGACGAGGAGGTTGCGGCCGCGACGGTCGCGCAGCTTCTCGCCGCCCGCGGCATCGATCCGACCGCGCGGTTTCTCGCTGTCGCGGTCAACGGTGCCGTGGTGCGCCGGGCCGAATGGCAGCAGTCGCCTCTGTCTGCCGGCGACGCGGTCGAGATCGTCCGCCCGTTGCAAGGCGGTTGAGGTTTTCGGTTAGGATGGCTCGATGAGCAACGACCCGTTTATCGTCGCCGGCACCACCCTGTCGTCGCGGCTGTTTGTCGGCAGCGCCCGCTACCCGAGCCAGCAAGTCATGCTCGACGCGATGGCGGCGAGCGGGCCGTGCATGGTGACGATGTCGATCCGCCGCATCAGCCTCGAGGGCTATGCGGAAAGCCTCGTCGACCTGCTGGGCGACCGCTACAAGATCCTGCCCAACACCGCCGGCTGCGTCACCTCCCGTGACGCGATCCTCACCGCGGAGCTGGCGCGCGAAGCGCTCGGCACCAATTGGATCAAGCTCGAACTGATCGGCGATCGCGACCTGCTCTATCCCGATGTCGAACAGCTGGTGCACGCCGCCGACGAGCTGGTTCGCAAGGGCTTCATCGTCCTACCCTATTGCAACGACGATCCGGTTTCCTGTCAGAAGCTCGCCGATGTCGGCTGCGCCGCCGTGATGCCGCTGGGCTCGCTGATCGGTTCCGGCCGCGGCATCGCCAATCCTGGTGCCATCGAGCTGATTTGCAGCCGCAGCCCGGTGCCGGTGGTGCTCGACGCCGGGATCGGCACCGCGTCCGACGCGGCGCAGGCGATGGAACTCGGCTGCGACGCGGTGATGGTCGATACCGCGATCGCCAAATCGCACGACCCGGTGCGCATGGCGGCGGCGATGAAATCCGCGGTCGAGGCCGGGCGGCTCGCGCGCCTCGCCGGCCGTATCCCGAAACGGACCTTCGCCGAGCCGTCGAGCCCTCAACTGGGGCTCGTCGGCACCTAAACAAAAGTCGTCATTGCGAGGAGCTTGGGAGCGCGACGAAGCAATCTCGATGGGAGCGTCCGCCCGGCACGAGATCGCTTCGCTCCGCCCGTAATGACGCTTGAAGCTGGATGTTCTTCTTTCTGCCGCTTTACGACGACAACCCGACCCAAGGGTTTCCGGTCGTCACCTATGCGCTGATCGGTATCTGCGTCGCGGTTTTCCTGTGGCAGCTCGGCCAGAATGCCGACGCGGTCGCCTACACTTACGGGATGATCCCCGCGGTGCTGTTCGGCGACGCGCAACTACCGGCGGACGTCGCGGCGGTGCCGCCCTGGGCGACGATCTTCACCAGCATGTTTCTCCATGCGGGCTGGCTGCACATCGGCGGCAACACGCTGTTCCTGTGGATTTTCGGGAACAACATCGAGGATGTGCTCGGGCATGTCCGCTATCTGCTGCTTTATCTCGCGAGCGGGGTCGCCGCGGCGCTGTGCCAGGCGCTGGCGGACCCGACCTCGATCGCGCCGATGCTCGGCGCATCGGGCGCGATCGCTGGCGTGCTCGGTGCCTATCTGTTGATCTACCCCTATTCCAATGTGCACGTGCTGGTGCTGATCATCATCATCGTGCGCATCGTCACCGTGCCGGCGTGGGTCATGCTCGGGCTGTGGTTCGGGCTGCAGCTGCTGAGCGGGTTGTTGAGCGAAACCGGCGCCGGGGCGGGCGGGGTCGCATTCTGGGCCCATGTCGGCGGGTTCGTGACCGGGATCGCGCTGCTCGTCCTGCTGCGGCCGCGCGGAACGATGCTGTGGCAGCCGGCGAAAACGCCGAGCTTCGCGGCCAAGCCGCCTCGCGAATTCACTGGCCGCGGCACGTTTCATGGCAGCGTGCCGCAGGCCGGTCCGCAGCGCTACCGCCCGCGCGGGCCGTGGGATAAAGGCGATTAGGCGGGGGCCGCGGCGGCGGCGTATTTTTTCAGCTCAGCCTCGTCGATCACCGTCGTCATGAAGAACTGGAACAGCGCCGCGCCGATCAACGTGATCAGTGCGCCGATCGCTAGCGCCACGACAAACGAGCCGGTCTGATCGACGATGAACCCCGTCGCGATCGGCGAGCAGGTGCCCCCAAGGAAGCCGGCGAAATTCTGATTGCTCGCGGCCGACGCGCAATAGGCCTGCGGCGTCACCGCGGTCACCAGGACCCATTTGCAGGTGATGCCGAACTGCATGCAGAACATCGAGCAGGCGATGGCGGTGACCGCCAATCCCGGCGTCGTAGCCGCCGCCGCGAGCCCGGTGAACCCCGCCGAAAGCAGCAGCCCGACAATCAGCGGCAATCGCCGGCTCTTGATCAGCTCCATGCCGCGGGAATGCAGCCAATCGGAGAACCAGCCGCCGCCCAGCGCGCCGAAGAAAGCGCAGATCAGCGGCACCGAGGCAAGCAGCCCGGTCTTGGCGATCGAGATGTGCTGCTGCATCTCGAGATAGGCCGGTAGCCAGGTTTGATACATCCAGGTGATGTAGCCGGTGCAGAACGCGCCGAGCATCAGCACCCACATGGCACGAAAACGGAACAGTGAACTCCATTGTTTTAGCGACACCGACGAAGCGGCTTCGCGGTTCGGGCGCAAATAGGCTTCGTCCTGCGCGTCGAGCTCCTGCACTCTCGGATCGCGATAAACGAGGAACCAGAAGCCCGCGGCGACCACCCCGGCGAGGCCCATCACGATGAACATCACCCGCCAGTCAAAGGCCAGCATCAGAGCGGTCAGGATCGGCGGCGCGATCGTCGGACCGATATACGCACCCGAGGTGTAAAGACCGCTCGGCTTGCCGCGGTCCTTGACGTCAAACCAGTCGCTGGTCGAGCGCACCGCCGACGGAAAACACGGCGCCTCGGTCGCGCCAAGGCCGATCCGCGCGAGCATCAGCTGAACGTAACTGCCGGCGATCCCGCCGGCCGCTTGGAACAGCGACCAGACGATCATCGTGACGCCGACCAGCGCCTTTGGCCCGATCCGGTCGAGTAGGTAGCCCGATGGCAGCTGCGCGATGCCGTAGGTCAGCGCCCAGGCCGATCCGAGCGCGCCGATCGCGGTCGCGTTAAGGCCGAATTCCTCGCGGATCTTCAGGTTGCCGATCGCCAGCGTCGAGCGGTCCATGTAGTTGAGCGCGATCGCCGCCGTGACGAGCACGATCGCGATCCATTGCATGCGCCGCAGCCGGGGCGACGGGCCGGTGGCTGGCATAGGTTCTCCCCCTCTGATCGGGCTCTGTTCGGCGGTCGCCGCGAGCCTTCGGCGGTTATTGCCGCATGGCGGTTGGGAAAGACAAACGGTCATTGCGCATATCCTATGCGCATGGCCTATGTGAACTAGGCGGGTCGTCCTTGTCCTCGTTTAGGACGAATGAAGCTCTTTGCGGATCTCGGGAATTTTTCCCTGCCGGCAGGGGATTCGCCGCCTAGAGCAGGACGTGCGCGATCTCTTTGTAGGGCCGGGCATCGACGAAATGCCGCTCGCGCGTTGCCCGGTCGATGTAGAAGAACACCTGGACGACCAACAACATGTTGACGCGCTCGCCATCGGGCGACAGCGGCAGGAACAGCACCTTGGTGTGGCGCTCCGGTTCTTCCCGCCCGGGCGGGAAGAACAGGCACTCTGAATAGAGGGCCCGCCGCTCGCGCACGGATTCGTCATACAGTCCGAGCACATGCGCGCCATAGTCCGGGCCGGGCAGCACCTCCTCGAGGTAGCGGCCGGTGGCGTTGACGCCGTGGGCGCGGGCATTTTCGGTCCCGATGAGGCGATAGCGATAGCGGCCGTCGTCGTGTCGCTCGACCAGCATCACGTCGGGCAACAGCTTGGGGATTTCGATCGGGTCGATGTCGGCGCGGCTCGGCATCGCGCGGCCGATCGCCTTCGCGCGCCAGTAGTTGTACGCCTGTTCCAACCGGGGATCGGTGAACGGCGATTGGGGAGTCGGCCGAGCCTGGGGCTCGCCGCGAACGGTCGCCGTTTTGATGGCGCGCCTCACTGATCGCAGGGTCGGACGGTTCGTCCCGTTTAGCGCGAGCGTACGGTCACACTCGTAAAAATTCGGTTGAGGTCGCGGCGGAATGAACGCTGCGACGCATTGTTTGCCGAGGAGGTACCGGGCGGGCGAAATTGCTCTATGGCGCGGTCGGGGGCCGCATGGCATTTTTCAAACCGATGCGAGGATTGCTGAGGCGCCCGAGCGGCGCAGCCATGCTGGGCGCGGTGACCCGATTTTTGCGCGGCCTGGCGCAGCTCATCTTCGTCGTCGGGGTGCTCGTCGCGGTCATCGTCGGTGGCGGCACGGCGCTGGCGATATCGCATTTCAGCCGCGATCTGCCGGACCATCAACAACTCTTGTCTTACGTGCCGGCGACTGGCACGCGGATCTATGCCGGCGACGGCAGTTTCATGGCCGAGTTCGCCACCGAGCACCGCCTGATCGCGCCGATCAACGATATCCCGCCCGATGTCGTGCACGCCTTTCTCGCCGCCGAGGACCGCGACTTCTACAATCACAACGGGGTCAACCCGCTGGCGGTGCTGCGCGCCGCGCTCGCCGACGTCGCGCGCTTCGGGCGGGGCCAGCGCCCGTTGGGCGCCTCGACGATCACCCAGCAGCTCGTCCGCCATTTTCTGTTGACCAACGAGGTCTCGGTTTCGCGCAAGATCAAGGAGGCGCTGCTCGCCTACCGGATCGAAAATCAGCTCAGCAAGAACCGCATCCTCGAAATCTATCTGAATGAGATTTACCTCGGCTCCGGCGCCTATGGCGTCGCCGCCGCGGCCGATATCTATTTCGGCAAGTCGCTCGGGCAGCTGACCCTGGCCGACGCCGCGTTTCTCGCGGCCTTGCCGAAGGCGCCCAACAACTACAACCCACAGCGCCACGCCGACGCCGCGAAAGCGCGACGCGACTGGGTGCTCGACGGCATGGCCGACGAAGGCTGGATCACCCGCACCCAGGCCGAGGCGGCCAAGGCGCACCCGCTCGACGCGCGGCCGCGCCCTGATGCTGAGGCGATCCAGGCCGGCTATTTCGCCGAGGAGGTGCGGCGCGAGCTGATCGACCGGTTCGGCGAGAAGACGGTCTACGAGGGCGGGTTGACGGTGCGGACCAGCTATGTGCCGCTCTATCAGGCAATGGCAGAAAAGGCGTTCCACAACGGCCTCGTCGAATACGACCGGCGGCACGGTTGGCGCGGTCCGGTCGAGCACCTGGCCACGGCGATGGCGGCGCAGTCGGCGCTCTATGGCGTCCCCGATCCAGCGGCGATGCCAAGCTGGAAAGTGGCCGCGGTGACCGGCGTCGACAGCACCGGCGCGCAGATCCTGTTGAAGAGCGGTGTTCCCGGCCGTATCCCACTGGAGGAGTTGCGCTGGGCCCGCCACACGATCGCCGACCAGAAACTCGGGCCCGCGGTCTCCCGCGCCGAACAGGTACTGAGCCCCGGCGACATCGTCTATGTCGAGCCGCTCGGGACGTTCGCGCCCGCCGGCAAGCAGCATCCCGGCCTGCCGCTCTACGGCTTGCGCCAGGTGCCCGACGTCAGCGGCGGCTTCACCGCGATGGACCCGAAGACCGGGCGCATCTTCGCGCTTGTCGGCGGCTGGGACTACCAGCAGAGCCAGTTCGATCGCGCCACCCAGGCCAAGCGCCAGCCCGGCTCGGCGATCAAGCCGTTTGTCTACCTTACCGCGCTGGAGGCCAACTACACTCCGTCGAGCATCGTCGAGGATGCGCCGATCGAGCTGTCCCAGGGCCCGGGCATGCCGATGTGGAGCCCGGTCAATTACGAGGGTACCTCTGTCGGCCCGAGCACCCTGCGTCAGGCGCTCGTCCATTCGCGCAATCTGGTGACGGCGCGGCTCGCGTCGATGATCGGCTTGGCACCGATCGCCAAGACGGTCGAGAAATTCGGCATCATGGATAAGATGCCGCTCTATTATTCGATGGCGCTCGGCGCCGGCGACACGACCGTTACCCGGCTGACCACGGCTTATTCGATGCTCGACAATGGCGGGCATTACCTGCTGCCGTCGATCATCGATCTGGTACAGGACCGGCAGGGCCGCATCCTCTATCAGAAGGGCACGGCAAGCTGCGCCGCGTGCTACGTCATCGCCGGAGCGCGCAGCAGTCCGGATATTGATCCCGGTTTTGTCGCATTGGGGCCGCCCGATCCGTCGATCATCTGGGTCAAGGGCGCTCGCTTCGCCGACAAGGCGCTCTACTACAGACCGACCAAGCTCGACCCGATGGTCGATCCGATCGCCGATTATCAGATTGTCTCGATGATGCAGGGCGTCGTGCAGCAGGGCACCGGCATCAAGGTCGCCGCGGTCGGCAAGCCGCTCGCCGGTAAAACCGGCACGTCGAGCGACTGGAACGACGCCTGGTTTGTCGGTTTTTCCCCCGATATCGCGGCCGGCGGCTACGTCGGCTTCGACAATCCGCGCACCCTGGGCGACGGCGAGACCGGTGGCAATGTCGCGGCGCCGATCTTCCGCGACTTCATGGCCGATGCGCTCAAAGACGCCCCGGCCCTTCCGTTCCCCGAGGTGCCCGGCGCCGACATGGTGCTGGTCAACTCGGTCTCCGGCCAGCCGACAAGCGCGAGCGACAAGGATGCTGTCCTCGAAGCCTACCGCCCCGGCACCGGGCCCGACAGCGCGTCGGCCAATCAGCAGATCGCGACCGCGCCGCCGACCGATCCGAATAATCCGGTGGTGAGCGTCAGCGCCGCGCTGCCGCCGGGCACGGTCGTCCCGCCGCCATCGCCGCGAACCCTGCTCACCGGCACCGGCGGGCTGTACTAGCCGGCGATTTGCGCCAATTGGCTCAGCCAGCGCTCGACCCGCCGGCGATTGGTGCCGAAATCGCCGCGTCCATAACGTGACCGACTGTAGATCGCCAGGCTCGACCGGTCCGGCGCCACATCGACGAACTCGACAGTGACGATGTCGGGAAAGCGCAGCAGCATCGTGTGCTGGATAAAGACGAGGCGGTGCTGTGTCGGTTCGGCGGCAACCGGCACGACGCCGCTCTCGCTGGCGACCATCTCGCCCCAATCGTCGGCGAGGCGCGCCACTGAGACCGCGAAGATCGGGCTCGAAGCCGCCGTCGCCGCGCAATACCCGGCCGGGCAAGCGAGAAAGGTGTTTTGCGGGATCGGGTCGCGCAGCTCGCGGATGGCTATTTTTTCGTACGGCCGCAGCTCATTCTCGACGGCACGCGCCATGTAAACCCGCACCGCCAGACCCAGCCCGGCCAGTACCAGCACGACAACGAAGAAAAGCCGGGCGAGCATTTAGACGGCCACGCCGTCTCCCGCCGACTCCAGCCCAAACGCCTCGGCGAGCAGCGCATAGGAGCGTTTTCGCGCCTGATAGTCGTGGGTGATTGTCAGCACGACGATTTCGTCGACCCCATAACTTTCGGCGAGCGCTTCGAGCTGCGGCTTGACTGTCTTCCGGGTGCCGACAATCTGGCGGCGACGGTGGTACTCGACGACGCGGCGCTCGATATCGGTGTAGGGATAGGCGAGCGCCTCCTCGGGCGGGGGGAAGGGCTTCAGGATGCCCTGCCGTGAGCGCAGTCGCGACAGGTCGCGGCTGGCGGCGAGGTATTGCGCACGCTCCTCGCTCTCGGCGCAGATCACGAAGACGCCGACGCTGGCCTGAGGGAGGCTGAGCTTCGCCGAGGGCCGGAACTGCGCCTTGTAAGCGGCCATGATTTCCGGGCCGCCCTCGTCGGTGATAAAATGCGCGAACGAATAGGCGCGGCCGAAATAGGCGGCGAAGATCGCGCTCTGGTCGCTCGAGCCGAGGATCCAGATTTCCGGCAGGGTCTCGCCGTCGGGCGTCAGCTGGATGCGCGAGAACGGGTGCTCGCTGGGTATCGTGTGCTCGAGATAGCCGATCAGATCGGCTATCTGGTTGGGGAAATGCTCGATGCCGAGCGCGCCCGGGCCGTGCGCCAGGGCGGCCGCGGTCAACTGGTCGCTGCCTGGCGCGCGGCCGATGCCGAGGTCGATGCGGCCGGGATAAAGCGTCTCCAGCATGCGGAACTGCTCGGCGACCTTGAGCGAGCTGTAATGGCTCAGCATCACCCCGCCCGAGCCGACGCGGATATGGCTCGTTTCGGCGGCGATTCGCGCGATCATGATCTCGGGCGCGCTGCCCGCGAGCGCCGGGGTCGCGTGGTGCTCGGCCAGCCAATAACGGCGATATCCGAGCGCCTCGCAATGGCGCGCGAGCTCGATCGTCTCCATTAGGGCGTCGCGCGGGGTCACCCCCTGCCGCACCGGCGATTGATCGAGCACGCTCAACGTCAACATGCCGGGAGATTACCTGGTTGGCACGACCGTTGCGGAGGTTTTCGCGGCCAGAAACCGGGAGGCTCATATGATCCGCGCCGAGGTGACCGAGAAAATCCTGTCGTTGAAGCGACTGAAAGGCTTGAGCTGGAAGACGATCTGCGCGGAGATCGGCGGCGGATCGCCGACCTATGTGACTGCGGCGCTGCTGGGCCAGATGAAGCTGCGCCCTGACCAGGCCGGGCGCGCCGCCAAGCTGTTTGGTCTCGGCGAGGAGGAAACCTTGCTGCTGCAGGAAGTGCCCTATCGCGGCTCGCTGCCGACGGCGGTGCCGACCGACCCGCTGATCTATCGCTTCTACGAGCTGGTCAGCGTCTACGGCACGACGTGGAAGGAGCTGATCCAGGAGGAATTCGGCGACGGCATCATGAGCGCCATAGATTTCGACATGGCGATCGAGCGCCAGCCCGACCAGAAGGGCGACCGCGTCAGGGTGACGATGAGCGGCAAGTTCCTGCAGTACAAGGAATACTGATTCGCTCGCCGCATCCCCGCCGACATAGGTCCCGCAGCGCGAACTGAAAGGCCGAGCGCCGCCGCTTCCTTCTATGATTGTCGCGTGAACGCGAGACGCGTTAACTGGTGCCGCAAAACTCAACCGGCCTCGGTCTGGTAAAAGGGGGGAGACGATGAACAGCGACACCGGGCGGCGGATCGCCGCCGAGTTTTTCGGCACGTTCTGGCTGGTCTTCGGCGGCTGCGGCGCGGCGGTGCTCGCCGCCGGGTTTCCCAATCTCGGTATCGGCTTTCTCGGCGTTTCGTTCGCCTTCGGCTTGACCGTGCTGACCATGGCTTACGCGGTCGGCCATGTATCAGGCGGACATTTCAACCCGGCGGTGACGATCGGCCTGTGGGCCGCCGGTCGCTGCGCCAATCATCACGTCATCCCCTATATCATCGCGCAGATCATCGCGGCGATCGCCGCCGCGGCGGTACTGTGGGTCATCGCGTCGAGCCATGCCGGATGGGTCCCAGGCGGCTTCGCCTCGAACGGCTACGGCGATCTGAGCCCCGGCAAATATGGGCTCGGCGGCTGCTTCCTGATGGAAGTGGTGATGACCTTCTTTTTCCTCTTCATCATCATCGGCACGACATCGAAGGGCGCGGCGGTCGGTCTCGCCGGCATCCCGATCGGCCTGGCGCTGACACTCATCCATCTGGTGTCGATCCCGGTCACCAACACCTCGGTCAACCCGGCGCGCAGCACCGGGCCGGCGCTGTTTGCCGGCGGTGAATATATCGGCCAGCTCTGGCTGTTCTGGGTGGCGCCGATCGCCGGCGCGATTCTTGCTGGGCTCCTGTCGCGCTGGTTGCACGAGCCGCCGTCGGGCGACGCTTAACTCACCGCGCCTGTCTCGCGCAGCGCGGCGATCTCGGAAGCGGCGAAGCCGAAGCGGGCCAGCACCTCGTCGGAGTGCTGGCCCTGCAGCGGTGCGGCGGTCGGTGCGGGGCCGGGCGTGTCGGCGAAGGCGATCGGCTTGGTCATCGTGCGGTAGCGGCCAATTTTCGGGTGGTCGATCGACGCGACCAAGTTTTCCGACAGCACCTGCGGATGGTCGAACATATCTTCAATCGGCCGCACTGCGGCGCATGGCACGCGCTCGCCGAACAATTCCTCCCATTCGAGCGCGGTCTTGGCCGCGAGCGCGGCACGCACCTGCGGCACCAAGGCCGCGGCCTCGGCGGCGCGCTTGGTCATCGTGCCGTAGCGCGGGTCCGCCGCGAGCTCGCCAAGCCCGATCAGCTCGCAGAACGCGGCGAAGAAATGGTTGGAATGCACCGAGACATAGAGCGGCCGGTCCTTGGTCGGGTGGATGCCGGTGAGGCCGCCGGCGCCGCTGTCCCGTACCGCGTCGCGTCCCTCGCTGTCGGCCCAGACGAAACGCCCGGCCTGGATGGTCAGCGCGCTGCGCAGCAGCGATAGGCTCATATACTGGCCCGCGCCGCTCTTCTCGCGGTGGTAGAGCGCTGCCGCCACCCCATAGGCGAGCAGCGCCGAGGTGAAATAGTCGAGCACTGAGCCGAGCACGAGCTGCGGCTCATCGTTACCCTTTCCCTTGCCCTGGAACACGGCGATGCCCGAAAGGCACTGCAGCACCTGGTCGAACCCGCCCTTGTCGGCGAGCGGGCCGCTATCGCCATAACCGGTCAGCCCGGCATAGACGAGGCGCGGGTTGATCTTTCTCAGCAGCGGATAGTCGATACCGAGCCGCGCCGGCACCGAAGGGCGGAAATTCTCGACCAGCACGTCGGCCTGCTCGACCATGCGGTGCAGCGCCGCCAGCCCGTCCTTCTGTTTGAGGTCGAGGCACAGGCCCAATTTGCCGCGATTGGTGCCGAGGAAGAACCGGCCCTCGCCGGGCAGGCTGGACGGGAATTGCCGCAGCATGTCGCCTTGCGGTGACTCGATCTTGATCACGGTCGCGCCGAGATCGGCGAGAAGCGTGCAGCCATAGGGGCCGGCGAGGTAGCTGCACAGATCGAGGATCGTGATGCCGGTGAGTGGACCGGGGGTCACGACTTCGCAGTCCGGGCGCGGATCGCCGTCATTGCGTCAAGCGTGCGCTGCGCGCGGTAGACGATCGGATAGTCGATGAACTTGCCGTCGAGCTGGATCGCGGCGCTGCCCGCCTTTTCGGCCTCGGCGAACGCGGAGACGACGCGCTCGGCGAAATCGATCTCGGCGTTGGTTGGGGTGAAGACCCGGTTGACCACAGCGATCTGGTTGGGGTGGATGCACATCTTGCCCTGGAAACCCAAGGCCAGCGCGGTGCGGGTCGAGGCTTCGAGCCCCTCCTCGTCCTGGAGGTCGACCCAGACCGTGTCGAGCGGCGCCTCGATCCCGGCGGCGCGGCTCGCGGTGACGACGCGCGCGCGGGCGTAGGAAAGCTCGCTCTCGGCGCGGCTCCAGATCATGTTGACGTCGAGGGTGAAATCGCCGGCGCCGAAAGCGCAATGCCTGACGCGCGTTCCGGCTCCGAGGATCGCCTCGATCTGGGTGAGGCCCTTCGCGGTCTCGATGATCGGGATCAGGTCGATTTTGCCCACTTCAAGGCCGCGCTCGCGTTCGAGATTGCCGAGCAGCCAGTCGATGGTCTGGATCGTCGCCGCGCTCTCGACCTTGGGCAGGATGATGCCATCGAGACCGGGGTGCACAATGGCGTTGAAATCGCCATGGCAGAACTCGGTGTCGACGGCGTTGACCCGGACATAGAGCACCCCGGTTCGCGGTTCTCCATAGGCGGCGACGACCGTCTCTCGGGTTTTCGGTTTCTCGGCGATCGCGACAGCGTCTTCGAGGTCGAGGATCACCGCGTCGGCGTCGAGGGTCAGCGCCTTCTCGACCCGGCGCGGGTGATTGCCGGGGGCAAAGAGGAAACTGCGGAGGGGAATGGCGGTTCTCCCATCATCAATTGTCATTCCGGGACGACCCCGAGGGTCGGGCCCCCAACCCATGAACACGGACGTCGAAAGAAGTGCGCTGACACCCCAACAAACCTGGCCTAAGCCGGTGTTCATGGGTTCCGGTTCGCTGCTGCGCAGCGCCCCGGAATGACACATCTTTTAGTTCCCTAGCGAAATCTCAATGCCGCGCTCGGTCGCCGGGCGCGCCATCAGCGCCTCGTACCAGCGCTTGACGTTGGGGTAGTCGTTGAGACTGACCTGGTGCCGCTCGTGCCGCCAGGCCCAGCCGAGGATTGCGAAATCGGCGATCGACACCTCGGCGCCTGCGGCATAGGCGACCTCGGAGAGGCGCTTGTCGAAGACGCCGTAGAGCCGGTGCGTCTCCTTCGTGTAGCGCTCGAGCCCGTATTTGCGGTCGGCCTCGTCCTTGACCATCAGGAAATGGTGCACCTGGCCGGGCATCGGCCCGAACCCGCCCATCTGCCACATCAGCCATTCGAGCACCGGCACCTGGGCGCGCAGGTCACCTTTGGGCCAGAATTTGCCGGTCTTCTCGCCGAGATAGATCAGGATCGCGCCCGATTCGAAGACGCTGATCGGCTTGCCGCCCGGCCCGTCGGGATCGACGATCGCCGGGATGCGATTGTTGGGGCTGATCTTGAGAAAAGCAGGGTTGAACTGCTCGCCCTTGCCGATATTGATGGGATGGACGGTGTAGGGCAGGCCCATTTCCTCGAGCGCGACCGAGATCTTTCGGCCATTCGGCGTGCCCCAGGCGTGAAGTTCGATGGCCATGTTTGCGGGTCTCCTGTGGTGGCTGCCGGGAGCATTGCCGCGCGCCGCGGGCCTGTCCAGCCGTCATTGCTTTCATCAGAAGGCGGACCTTCTGTTATCCATCTGTTACGACGCTGGATAACAGATGGACCATCTCTTATTAACAGAAGGAACGGCTCTTATTTCGCCACCGGTGCTTTCTGTCATCGCCGCGCCCGATATCCTTGGGACGCCTAAAGCTTCCCTAGCGCTGAAATTGAAAATTAGCACGCCATAACGCCAATATGATGGCGTTGATAACCGGGGCGGAGCGTGGCGTGCCCATCCGAATTGTGTCGGCGGTTGTCGCCATGACGCTCGCGGCGCCGGCGATGGCGGCTGAACCGCCGCCCTGGCGCGGGGTCTATGAGTGCTGGGGACCGCTGCACGCCGACGGTAGGGGACGACCGGAGCGGGCGGTCGAGTTCACGCTGCTCGATGATGCGGTCTACGCCGATCGCGATGGCGCGCGGGGCCGCTACAAGCTCACCGCCAACGGCATGCTGACGATGATGAGCGGGCCGCTCAGCGGAACGCAATACCGGCAGACCGGCGCGCTGACGTTCAAGCTGGTCGGGCTGACCGAGGACGGTCCGGCGATCTGCTCGTTCAGTCCGGGTAAAGACGTGCGCGCCGCCGGATGGTAGAGAAGGTGGCGGCGGGACCGATCGGTGGGAGACGAATGTGACCTGGCAGCCGGAACTTGACGAGCTGCGCGAGCGCGAGCGGCTGGCGAAGGAGCTGGGCGGCGCGGACAAGGTCAAGCGCCAGCACGACGCCGGCAAGCTGACCATCCGCGAGCGGATCGACGGGCTGGTCGACCAGGCCAGCTTTCACGAGATCGGCGCGATCGCCGGCAAGGCGCAATACGACGAGGACAACAATCTCAAGGAGCTGGTGCCGTCGAATTGCGTGTTCGGCCGGGCGCAGATCGACGGGCGGCCGGTGGTGGTGGTCGGCGACGACTTCACGGTGCGCGGCGGGTCGGCCGACGCGACGATCCGCGAAAAGCCGCTGATGGCCGAGCAGATGGCGCACGACCTCCGGCTGCCGATCATCCGCATCCTCGAAGGCTCGGGCGGTGGCGGCTCGGTCAAGACGATCGAAACCAGCGGTCGGTCTAATCTCCCGGGCCGGGTCAACTCGGCGCTACCCTATTATTTCACCACCGCCAATCTCGGGAAGGTGCCGGTGGTGGCGCTGGGGCTGGGGTCGGTCGCGGGCTTAGGCTCGGCGCGGTTCGCCTCGTCGCATTATTCGGTGATGACCAAGGAGACCTCGGCGATGTTTGTCGCCGGGCCGCCGGTGGTGAACGCGCTCGGGCGCGAGCAGCTCGACCGGTTCGAGCTGGGCGGCTGGGAGATCCAGACGCGCTGCGGCGCGGTCGACCATGCGGTCGATAGCGAGGAGGAGGCGTTCGAGGCGGCTCGGCGCTTTCTCTCCTACCTGCCGTCCTCGGTCTATGAGGTGCTGCCGAAAGGCCCGCAAACCGACGACCCCGAGCGGCGCGACGAGTTCCTGTTCAGTGTGATCCCGCGCAACACGCGGCAGGTCTACAAGATGCGCCCGATCGTCGAGGCGGTGGTCGACAAGGGCAGCTTTTTCGAGATGGGCCGGATGTTCGGCCGGCCGATGATCACCGGGCTGGCGCGCATCGACGGGGTGCCGGTCGCGGTGATGGCGAGCGACCCGTTCTTCTACGGCGGCTGCTGGACCGCCGACGCCTGCGACAAGATCATCCGGTTTGTCGATCTCGCCGAAACCTTCCACCTGCCGGTGGTCTATCTGTGCGATTGCCCGGGGTTTCACATCGGGCTGGAGGCCGAGAAGGCAGCGACGATCCGCAAGGGGGTGCGGGCGATGGCTGCGGTCAACCAGACCAGTGTGCCGTGGTGCACGTTTCTGGTGCGCAACGTGTTCGGCGTCGCTGGCGCGGTCAACCAGCCAGCGGGCCGGTTCTCGATCCGCTACGCGTGGCTCTCGGCGCGCTGGGGGTCGCTGCCCCTGGAGGGCGGGATCGAGGCTGCCTACCGCGCCGAGATCGACGCCGCGCCCGACCGCGACCAAAAGATCGCCGAGATCGACGAGAGGCTGCAAAAGCTGCGCTCGCCGTTCCGCACCGCCGAGACTTTCTGGGTCGAGGAGATCATCGACCCACGCGACACGCGCCATCTTGCGGTCGATTTCGCCCGCCTCGCCGACAAATTGCGCCTGCCGGGCGAGAGCAAATTCTGCATGCGGCCGTGATCACCACTTTCGTCTTTCCCGCGAAAGCGCGAACCCAAGGGCGGGCGATATGTCGGTTGCCCTGGGCCCCCGCTTGCGCGGGCGAGACGGTTTAGAGAGGAGGACAAGATGCTGGAAGTCGAACGCGGGTCCGATCTCACCGCCTATGTCGGCAAGGAGGTCGGGGTTAGCGACTGGTTCACGGTGACCCAGGAGCAGATCGACAAATTCGCCGACGCGACCGGTGATCACCAATGGATCCATGTCGATGTCGAGCGCGCCAAGAAGGAGATGCCGGGCGGCAAGACGATCGCCCATGGTTGGCTGACTCTGTCGCTGGTGCCGCGCCTCGCGTCGACGATCTACCGGGTCAAGCACCGCTCGCGCGGGATCAATTACGGCGCCAACCGGGTGCGTTTCACCGGGACGGTGCCGGCCGGCTCGCGCATTCGCTTGCGCCTCAAGATCAAGGGGGTCGAAAAGATCGAGGGCGGGGTTCGCGTCACCAATGAGGGCACGATGGAGATCGAGGGCGGCAGCCGCCCCGTGCTGGTTTCCGAGACCATCGGTGTCGTGTACGACTGAGCTACGCGCGCACTCTATCGAGAGGTTGGGATCATGTTGAAATCAAGCGTTGTCGCGGTCGCTATGCTGCTGTCGATATCCGCTGCCAAAGCCGATGATTTGGATTTTTCCAAGATCAAATGCGGGGACTTTATCACCTCATCTCAGGATCAAATCGCCATAATACTGGCGTGGTTGGAAGGGTATTACACCAAGGAAAACGATCCGCCGGTGATCTACACCGACAAGATGAACAAGGATGCGAAGAACCTCGGCGCTTACTGTGCTGAGCACAAGGACGCCAACATCATCAAGGCCGCCGAAGCGGTCATGCCGGTGAAGTGAGCGGAGATTGAGGAGGCGCCCATGATCGACATCCGCAAGATCGTCACGATCCGCGAGGTGATCTTCTCGGAGCTCGGGGTCGCGGCGCCGAAGCCGGTGGTCCGCGCGATCGGGCTGGCGGTGATCCACAATCCGTTCACGGGGAAATACGCCGAGGATTTGCGACCGCTGTTCGAGGCTGGGGCGATGCTCGGCGAGCGGCTAATGCCGGAGCTCGTCAAGCTGCTCGACGGGCCGGCGGTGTCCTACGGCAAGGGGGCGATCGTCGGCGTCCAGGGCGAGATGGAGCATGGCGGCGCCTGCGTCCATCCGATGCTGGGCAAGCCGATGCGCGCCGCGATCGGCGGCGGCAAGGCGGTCATCGGCTCCAACGTCAAGGTCGCACCGCCCGGTGCGAGCCTCGATGTGCCGCTTGGCCACAAGGACGATTCCTGGTCGTTCGCGCATTTCGACACGGTGACCGTGTCGATCGCCGACTCGCCGCGGCCGCACGAAATCCTCGTCGCGATGGTCATCGCCGATGGCGGGCGGCTCAACAACCGCTGCGGAGAAGGTCCGATCCGCTAGCGCCTAATGCTTGAGCAGCCCGGTCAGCGTCTTGCGCAGCTCGGGGATCGCGCCGACCGCGAGGCCCGCGGCGAGCGCCGCGCCCATCGTCCCGTAGGGGTGCTCGCGCGTCGCAATCAGGATCTGCTGGGCGACCAGGGCGCCGAGATCGGCCGCAATATTATCGGCGACGCCGTTGCCGCGCACTGCCGCAACCGGTTTGGCGGCAGTGGCCGGGCGCAGGAAATGGCGCGCGAGCAGAGCGACAAGCGCCGCCAGCACCAGCGCCCCCGCGCCAACGATCGAGGCTGCGGCCGGCGGGCAGAAGGCGTTCGCTTCGAGCAGCAGGCACGCCGACTGGAAGAGATATCCCAGCGCGATCGCGGTGATGATCAGGGCGAGGACGCCGGAGGCTGCTGCAAAGCCCAGCCGCGCCCCGACACGGGGCATCGCCCCCTAGCCGCGACGGGTGTTGAGCAGCATGCCGAGGACGAGGCCGGTGCCGAACGCGGCCAGCGCCGAGGTAAACGGCCGCTCCTCGATTTCCTGGCCGACCTGCTTCGCCTGGCGGCGTACCTCACCCCACATTTTCTCCGCCGATTCCTGCGCCTTGCCGGTGGCTTGCGACATCCCGTTGCCCGCGTAGTCGCGCATGTCCGTGGTTATCTTGGCAAAATCGGCGCGCAGCTGCTGGATGTCAGCCTGTAGCGTCGCGAGATCGGGTTGAACGGATGCGGCCATGATTTTCCTCTTCGGTTGCGCCTAGTACGGAACGCCCGCAACCGCGAAAGGTTCAGCGGCTGCGATTTAAGGCGTTATCCGATTGAATCGACGCCCCCACATTGATCTGGATCAGCCGCTGGCGTTCAGCCGACCAGTACCGCCTTACCGATGACCTTGCGGTCGATCACCGCCTGCATCGCCTCGGCCGCGCGCTCCAGCGGAAAGCGGTGCGAAATGCGCGGGCGCAATTTGCCTTGGCCGGCAAGCTCGCAGAGGAGCTTGGTATTGGCGCGGCCGATCTCGGGGTGGTGCTCGGTGACGCCGCCGAGCCGCACGCCGATCACCTCCAGGCATTTGATCAGGAGGTAGTTGGTGCGCGGGGTCGAGGGTCCGCCGCCGAGAAACCCGAGCACCAGGATGCGCCCACCGAACGCGAGGCAGCGCAGCGACTCGTCGAAAACCTGGGCGCCGATCGGGTCGTAACAGATGTCGACGCCGTCGTGCGCGCCGGTGATTTCCTTCACCCGGTCGCGGAAGCCCTCGCGGTAATTGATCGCGAAATCGGCGCCTTCCTCGAGGCAGGCGGCGCGCTTCTCGTCGGTGCTGGCGGTGGCGATGACCCTGGCGCCGTAGAGCTTCGCCACCTGGATCGCGGCGATGCCGATGCCGCCGGCGGCGCCGTGGATCAGCACCCAATCGCCCGCTTGCATCCGGCCGCGCTGGATCAGCGCGTGATAAGCGGTGTGATGGGCGCCGCGGAACACCGCGGCTTCCTCGACGCTCATCCCGGCGGGGATCGGGTCGCAATCCACTTCCTTCGAATTGGCCAGCGTGCCGAAGGCGCCGAGCCGCACCCGGTTCATCACCGGGTCGCCAACCTTGAAGCGGGTGACCCCGTCACCGACCGCGACGACCTCGCCCGCCGCCTCGTTGCCGGGGATGAACGGCGGCTCGGGGCGGAACTGGTACTTCCCGGCGAGCATCAGCACATCGACGTATTGGACGCCGCGCGCGGTGATGCGCACCTGCACCTCGCCGGGGCCGGGCGTCGGCGGATCGGGCACGTCGCGCAACGCCAGCACCTCGGGCCCGCCAAAGGCTTCGCAGACCACCGCTTTCATGCCTTATCTCCAATCGTCGAGCACATAAACCCCCGGCCGGTTGTAGCCTGGCTGGTTGTCGCGCAGCATCGCGACGCCTTGGAACTCGCTGCGGAAGCCGCACGCTTTCATCTGGCGGTAGGCCTCCTCGCGCGCCAGATTAACCCCGGCCAGGACCGCCTTCATCCCGGCCGCCGCGGCGAGCACGCCGGCGGTGTCAAGTAATGCGGCAAACCGTTCGTCGGCGCCGGCGCCCGGTCGCACTGCGCCGAATTTGATGTAGAGGGCGTCGGCGCCCGCCTCGCTCGCCGGCCCCCAATGGCATACCGCAAACCCGGCGAGCCGGCTGCCGTCCCACAGCAGCAGCGTGTCTCCCAGGCCCTTCGCCGCGACCGTGCGGATTTCGCCGCGCAGGTCGAGCCCGTCATAGAGGCTGTCGGTCAGGGTGTAGGCAGCATCTTCAGCCGCCTGGCGCTCGTCCGGCGAGAGCAAGGCGTAGCGCGACCGCCCCGGCAGCGACCCCGCTTGCGCCGGCCTTGCCATCAGCGCGGTTAGAAAACGCGGGTAGAAGCCGAATTTGCCGTAGAGATGGATGTGCTTGGCGCTCTGCGCGAAGGTGAAGAGCCCGGACAGGCTGACGCCCCAGCGCTCGAACGCGCCGCACACCGCCTCGACCAGGGGCTGGGCGCCGCCGCCGTTCCAGCGGTCGGGACGGATCGACAGCGGCCCGAAGTACCCGAAACTGCCCCAGCGGGTCGCGAAATTGGAGCCGAGCAGCACGCCATCTTCTTCTGCGCCAAAGGACTCGACGTGCTCGGCTCCGAAACGGCCATAGACATAGTCTCGGTCGGCGAAGCACTGCTCCGGTTCGGGCATTCCGAGAAATGTTCCAAAAGCCGTTTTGACGATGCGCCGCGCCTCCGGCAGATCGGACTCGGCGAGCGGTCTGGTGATCGGCATGGCATCCTCTGTTCGGGCCGGATGCTATCGCCCGCAACCGTCGGCGCGCAACCGGCGCGGGGGCGGCGCGTCGGGTCCCCGCAATTCATGGGCAAATTGCCGCTGAATCCTGCGTCAACTTGACAGGGTTTGCCGCAGCGAACCATGTTCTCGCCGTGCCGAGCAGATAAGGGCGTACTGCCGCTGTGTGCGGTGGCGATCCACGGGAGGAGAGCATGCGGTTGCGTCACCATCTGGGTCTGCTGCTCGCCGCGGCGGCGAGCCTGCCGTTCGCGGCGTCGGCGGAGGATTCGATCAAGATCGGGTTTCCGATCCCGCTATCCGGACCGACCGCGGTCTATGGCGAGCCGATCCTCAAGGGCGCCGAGATGGCGGTCGCGGAGATCAACGCCAAAGGCGGCGTGCTCGGCCGCAAGCTCGAACTCCTGTCGCGCGACAGCAAGGCGAGCGCCGACGAGGCGGTGCGCCTCTCGCGCGAGCTGATCATCAAGGACAATGTCGACTTCCTCGCCGGTACCCTGACCTCGGCCGAGGCGCCCGCGGTCTCGACCGTCGCCAAGGAAAACAAGATCGTCTTCATCGCGCCGACGGCGAAAAGCATGATCCTGACCGACGCGGCGCATATCCACCCCTACATCTTCCGCATCGCCTCGAACACCGATGTCGAAGGGCTTGCCGGCGCGACCTTGATGGCGAAGTTCCAGGAGGTGAAGAGCGTCGCGACGATCGCGCCCGACTATGCCTATGGCCGCGACGCGGCCGCCGCCTTTATCGCGGCCCTGAAGAAGATCCGCCCCGACATCCAGGTCGTTGACCAGCAGTGGCCGAAACTGGGCGAACCCGACTTCACCGCCTTCATCAACGCGCAGATGAGCAAGAAGCCGGATGCGATCTATTGCTCGCTGTTCGCCGGCGATTTCGTCACCTTCACCAAGCAGGCGACGCCGCTTGGCTATTTCAAGGCGATCAACTACAGGCTGATCGACGGCGGCGAGATCGGTACCCCCGACGAGGCGCAGGCGCTGGGCGCCGACTATCCGTACGGGGTCATCGCCAACGCCTACGATCCGGTCATCTGGAACGGCGCCGAGCCGCCCGAGCACAAGAAATTCATCGAGGATTTGAAGGTGTTCGCCAAGGCGCAATATGCCTCGGGCTGGTCGATCGTCGGCTACGAGGCGATCTACGCGCTGGCCGCGGGGATCAACAAGGCCGGCGACACCAAGTCGGATGACGTGTCGAAGGCGCTCGCCGGCCTGAGCTTCGACACGCCGGTCGGCAAGCGCAGCTTCAGCGTGCAATCGCACGAGACCTTCGCCCCCGAATATTGGGGGGTAACGGCCAAGGATCCGAGCTACCCGTTCGCGACCATCAAGGATCCGCAGGCGTTGCCGACCTCGTTCCCGACGAACTGACGGCGGTTTGGCGGAGAGGGCGTCGCCCGTGACCGGATCATGACCGCGGGCGGCGCAAGCACTTTGGGAGATCGCTAGGCGGTGGCGCCCTCGTTTCTGTTCAGCCAGTTCATGGGCGGCCTGACCACCGCGATGTTCCTGTTCCTGATCGCGTCAGGGCTATCGCTGGTATTCGGGATCATGCGCGTGATCAATTTCGCGCATGGCTCGTTCTACATGATCGGCGCCTATCTCGCCTGGCAGATGGTGCAGTGGGTGCATCCGGCCGGGGCCGGGTTCTGGATCGCGGCGCTGTTCGCGGCGTCCGGCGTCGCGGTGATGGGCGCGGTCATCGAGCGGCTGTTCTTCCGCTCGCTCTATGGCCGTGAGGAGCTCTACCAGTTGCTGTTCACCTATGCGCTGGTGCTGATCCTGGGCGACGCCGCCAAGTTTGTCTGGGGCACGCAGCAGCTTTCGGTATCGACGCCGCCGGTGCTCGCCGGCAGCGTGCAGATCTTCGGCAGCACCCAGCCGCTCTATAGCCTGTTCATGATCGCACTCGGTCCGGCGATCGCGTTCGGCGGCTGGCTGGTGCTCAACCGGAGCGGGGTGGGGCGGATGGTGCGGGCCGCCCAGATGGACCGCGAAATGCTCGACGCGCTCGGCGCCAATGTCGGCACGATCTACACCGGCATGTTCGTCTTCAGCTCGTTCCTCGCCGGGCTTTCCGGCGCGTTGGTGACGCCGATCCAGAGCATCGTCCCAGGGATGGACGTGCTGATCATCGTCCAGGCCTTCATCGTCGTCGTGATCGGCGGCATGGGCTCGTTCTGGGGCACGTTCTGGGGCTCGGTGATCTATGGCGAGGTGCTGTCCTTCGGCATCCTGATCTTTCCCGGCTTCTCGCTGTTTTCGGTCTTCGCCTTGATGGCGGTGATCCTGATCGTACGACCTTGGGGCCTCTTCGGCCGGCCGTTGTGACGATCGAGACCGCGACTCCCGCCAACTCCCGGGTCATCGGCAGTGGCTCCAGCCCGATGAGCCGCATCCCGTGGACGCTGATCGTCTTCGTCGTCGCCTGTACGGTGCCGTGGCTCGGCTCGCGCTACAACACGTTCCTTGCCGAGCAGATCGCGATCGACGCGCTTTTCGCGGTGAGCCTCAACCTGCTGCTCGGCACCACCGGCCTCGTCTCGTTCGGCCACGTCGCCTATTTCGGGGTCGGCGCCTATGTCTGCGGCATCCTGATGAAGACCTACGACCTGCCGTTCATCATCGCCTTTCCGGCGGCGGGGTTGGGCGCGGGGCTGTTCGCGCTGGTGTCGGGCTTTTTCTGCGTGCGTCTGATCAAGCTCTACTTCGCGATGCTAACCCTGGCGTTTTCGCAGATCATCTGGGCAATCGCCTACAAATGGAACGACGTGACGGGCGGCGATCAAGGGTTGCCGGACGTCCCGTTCCCCAATCTCGATTGGATGACGGCCATCCCCGGGCTCGGCAGCCTCAAGACCAGCGACCAATTCTATCTGCTGACGATCGTGCTGATCGCGGTGTCGCTTGCGGTGCTGCACCGCGTGGTGCGCTCGCCGTTCGGCCGTGTGTTGACGACGATCCGCGACAATCCGGAACGCGCCGCCTTTATCGGCGTCAATGTGCGCGCCTATCAGCTCGCGGCCTTTGTCGTCGCCGGCACCTTTGCCGGCTTTGCCGGCGCGCTCTACGGCATCTTCAGCCGCGGCGTCTTTGCTGACTACGTGTTCTGGTCGAAATCGGCCGAGGTGATGATCATGACGATCCTCGGCGGGATGGATTATTTCTGGGGGCCGCCGGTCGGCGCGCTGGCGATCGTCTGGCTCAACCAGGAGGTCACTGACTATACCGAGTACTGGCCGTTCGTGCTCGGCGTGATCCTTCTGGTGCTCCTGTTCGTCTTTCCCGGCGGCATCGTCGGCGGTCTCGACCTGCTATGGAAGCGGGCGCGGGGATGGCACCGTGCTTGAAGTCGCGGGGCTCAGCAAATCGTTTGCCGGGTTTCGCGCGGTCTCGGATGTCAGCTTGACGGTCGAGACCCAGCAGATCGCCGCGGTGATCGGCCCCAACGGCGCCGGCAAGTCGACCCTGTTCAACCTGATTACCGGGCATTTGCAGCCGGATAGCGGCACCGTGCGGCTCGACGGCCGCGACATCACCGGCGCCGCGCCGTATCGGATCTGCGGCATGGGCATCGGCCGGTCGTTTCAGCGTACCAACATCTTTTCGCGGCTGACCGTGTTCGAAAACCTGCAGGCCGCTTATCTCGTCCATCACGGCCGCGGCCTCGATTTCTGGTCGCGCGCCGAGTCGTTCTATCGCGACGAGACGGCCGCGCTGCTGGCCTCGATCGGTCTCCAGGGCCAAGAGAACGCGGTTGCCGGCACGCTCAGCTACGGCAACCAGAAGCAGCTCGAACTCGGCCTCGCGCTGGCGAGCGATCCGGCGATGCTGCTGCTCGACGAGCCGACCGCCGGCATGTCGGCGACCGAGACCCACGACACGATCCGGCTGATCGAGAAGATCGCCGGCGAGCGCGCGCTGACCCTGCTCTTTACCGAGCACGACATGGATGTCGTGTTTTCGATCGCGCAGAAGATCGCCGTGCTGCATCAAGGCCAGGTGATCGCCGACGGCGCGCCCGCGGAGGTGCGCGCCGATCCGACGGTGCGCCGGGTGTATTTGGGCGAACATTGATGCCGGCGCTGCTTGCCGTCGAGGACATCCACACCGCCTATGGCTTGAGCCGGGTGCTGTTCGGCGTGTCGCTCGAGATCGCCGCCGGCGAATGCGTCTGCCTGCTGGGGCGCAACGGCGTCGGCAAGACAACGACGATGCGCTCGGTCATGGGGCTGACGCCGCCGGCCAGCGGGCGGGTCATGTGGAAGGGCGAGGACATCACCGGTTGGCCGCCGCACAAGGTGGCGCGGGCGGGGATCGGCTTTGTCCCCGAGGATCGCCGTATCTTCGCCGAACTCAGCGTGTGGGAGAACCTCGACGTCGCGGGGCGTGCCGCCCGCCGCCGCGGGCACTGGACGATCGAGACCGTCTACGAGCTGTTTCCGGTGTTGCGCACCTTACGCAATCGCCAGGGCGGCTTTCTGTCGGGTGGCGAACAGCAGATGCTGACCATCGGGCGCACGCTGATGGGTAACCCGGAATTGCTGTTGCTCGACGAGCCGTCGGAAGGCTTGGCGCCGCTGGTGGTCGAGGCGCTGCGGCTCAAGATCGATGAATTGCGCAAGGCCGGTCTGACCATCTTGCTGGCCGAACAGGGGGTCGAATTCTCGCTGTCGCTGGCCGATCGCGTCTATGTGCTGGAAAAAGGCGCGGTCCGCCATGCCGGCCCGGCCACTCAGCTGCGCGAAGACAAGGAACTGCGCGAAAGGCTGATGGCGCTATAGCCGGATTTTGACCGCGTCGCCAACCGGCTCCAGCCGCGTGCCGGTTCGCGCGGCGCGGTCGGTGAGGCGGGCCAGGGTGGCGCCTTCGTTCGCCGGCGAGCAGATCACGGTCTCATTGCGGTCGTTGTGGCGGGTGAACTGAAAGCTCGCCCCGGTGACGCGGTCCCGCTCGGCCTCGACCCGCGCCATCATGCCGATCCAATCGCCGTGGCGCCGCCCGCCATGCCCGGTGTGGAACGAAAAGCTGCCCAGCCCGTAGAAAATCGGCTTGCCCTTGTAGGTCTCGACCGGCAGCGAATAATGCGGTCCGTGGCCGATCACGATATCGGCGCCGGCATCGATCGCCGCGTGGGCGATATCGACCATGTAATCGAGCACCTCCTCGCCGAGCCCCCAATGGCACGAGGCGACGATGATGTCGGCGTTCTGCCGCAGCGCCGCGATGTCGGCGCTGAAGGCGCCGAGGTAGCCGCGGTCGGGCCACGTGACGACGATTGGCGGGATGCCGGGCCGGTTCATCGGCGGGATTTCCGGCCGCGTCTTGTGCGCCGGTACCTGGTAGGCGGTGTGCGCGCGCAACGCGGCGATGCCGGTGCTGTCCTCGCCGGCCTCATGATTGGTCGGCCAATAGACCGAGCTGCGCTGCAAAAAGCCGATGCGCATGCCGCCGCGCTCGACGATTGCCGGCGCCCGGGCGGCGGCCAGGTTCGCGCCGGCGCCGGTATGGCAGATGCCGAGCCGGTCGAGATGCTCGATCGAGCCGAGAATCGCCGCCGCGCCGTAATTGACGTTGTTCGCCAGCCCGACCGCGGCGAACCCGGCGAGGCGCAGCGCTTCGCCGGCCACCACCGGATCGGCGAAAAACCCTTCCTGCTCGACACTGTGCCCGGCGGGCGGGTCGTAGAGCAGGCATTCGAGATTGCCGAAGATTAGGTCGGCACGGTCGAATGCATCGCCGAGCCGGGCGAACGGCACGGCCGGATCGTCGACATTCATCAGGTTGACGTCGCCGACCAGGATCAGCGAGGCGGCCATCGTCGGTTCTCTGGCGTGCCGCGCGGAAGCCGAGACCTAAGCCTAAGCTTCCTCGGCGCTCTCGGCCGCTTGGGCAGCGGCGTATTCAGCCTGCACATCGGCCAGCGATTTCTTGCCGCGGGTCGCCTTCACGATCGCCTGGTCGAGCTCTTCCAGCGTGCACAGCTCCAACCCGACCGGGTGGCGCGCCTTGATGTTCGTGCTGTTCCAATGAGTGCGGTCGCGCACCGAGTTGATCGTCGGCTTGGTCGTGCCGACCAGCCGGCAAATCTGCGCGTCGGACAGTTCGGGGTGGTTGCGCAACAGGTAGAAGATCGCGTCGGGCTTGTCCTGGCGCTTGGCGATCGGCGTGTAGCGCGGTCCCCGATGGCGATGGAATTGCGGCGGGATCGCGTTTTCGAGCAGCGTGAGGCGCGCCTCCGGGTCGGCCTGGCAGCGCTCCAGCTCGTCGGCGGTCGTCTGGCCGTTGGCGACAGGGTCGAGCCCCTGCATCTGGTTGGCGACCTCACCATCGGCGATGGCCTGAACTTCCAGAGGATGCAGACCGCAGAAATCGGCGATCTGGTCGAAAGTCAGCGAAGTGTTGTCGACCAGCCACACGGCGGTCGCTTTGGGCATCAGCGGAGAGCGCATTGAGGTTCCTTGAGAAAATTTCCGGCTGGGCGCGATAGGTCGCGCGATTTGCTATCGATATAATGGGCTGCGCGTAGCGTTGAAAGCGGCAAACGACGGGTAGCGAGGAGAAGATGGACGAAGACGATCTGCCGCCCGGCAAGAAACCGGCGCCGCCGAAGGATCTGAGCTTGCTGGGGATCGCCGAGCTCGAGGACTACATTGCTGGGCTCGAGGCCGAGATCGCCCGCGTCCAGGCCGAGATCGCCGACAAGCGCAAGCATCGCGGCGGCGCCGAGGCGTTGTTCAAGCGCTAGGACAGGAGAGCCCAATGATGAAATTGCCCCTTATCGCCGCGCTTATCGTGATAGAGGCGGCGGGTGCCGCGCGAGCGGATGCCTCGAAAGGGGCGATGCTGGCGGCGCAGCTATGCGCTACATGCCATGCTGTCCAGCCCGGCCAAGCGTCTCCAAAGGCTGGCGCGCCGCCGTTTCCAAGCGTCGCGGCCGACCCATCGATAACCATTTTCTCGCTGCGCGCCTTTCTACGGACGCCGCATTGGACAATGCCGAACATCATGCTGAAGCCGGACGATATCGACGATATCGCGAGCTACATCGTGTCGCTCAAGACGAAACAGTAACTTGGATGCAGTGTCAAAGCGGCGGGGTGCTGGCCGGCGGCCGACGGTGCTTGGTCGCCTGTTCGTAGGCGTGGCCGAGCCGCAGCAGCAGCGCCTCGCTCCACGCACGGCCGATCAGCTCGACCCCGACTGGCATCCCGTCGGTCGTGAACCCGGCCGGAACGACCAGCGCCGGCAGGCCGGAATTGGCGCTCAGATGACAGTTGGTGCCGGATTGGTGTTCGCCGATTCGGTTTGCCTGGCGGCGGATCGGCGGGTAGGCGAGGGCGTCGAGCCGATGCTCCGCCATCGCCTGCAGCACCGCCTGGCGCAGCAGCTCCCGCTTGGCGACGTGCTCCCAGTATTCCTTGGTGTCGCGCGACCGGACCGCTTGCGAGCGGCGCAAATTCGGCTCGACCTCGGGGTGAATCCGGCCGGAGGCCAGCGCCTCGTCGAGCGAGCGCACCGGCGCCGTCGGGCGTGACGCGAGATAGGCGTCGAGGTCGAACTTGACGTCGTGTATCAGCACCAGATGCCCGGCGTTTGGGTCAAGGAGCAACTCGGCGAGGCCGGGTATCGTGATTTCCATGATTTCGGCGACGAGCCGGCGCATGTCGGCGCCGGCGGCGCGGACGATCGCGGCGACCTCCTCGTCCTCCGCCTCGCTGCCGAACAGGTGGGTTAGCAGCCCGATGCGGGCGCCGCGCAGGCCGTCCGGCTGCAAGGCCGCGCCATAGGAGGCCGGGATGTTGCCGACGCTGGCGGCGGTCTGCGGATCGTCGGGGTCGTAGCCGGCGGTCTCGTCGAGCACGAGCGCGAGATCGGCGACCCAGCGTCCCATCGGGCCGCCGATGTCCTGGGTGTGCGACATCGGCACGATGCCGGCGCGGCTAAGCAGCCCCTGGGTCGCGCGGATGCCGGCGAGGCAATTATGCGCCGCCGGGATGCGGATCGAGCCGCACGTGTCGCTGCCCATGCCGATCGCGGCGAAATTAGCGGCGATCGCGGCGCCGGTGCCGCCGCTCGACCCGCCCGGGTTGCGGTCCGGCGCAAAGGGGTTGCGGGTCTGCCCGAACAGCGACCCGACCGTCGTGATGCCGTAGGCGAATTCATGCATGTTCGCCTTGGCGACGATGATCGCCCCCGCCGCGCGCAGCCGCTTGACCAGCCAGGCGTCGCCCGGCGGGATCCAACCGGCGAGGGTCGCCGACCCTGCCGCGGTCTGCATCCCGGCGGTTTCGTAATTGTCCTTGACGATGATCGGGACGCCGTGCAGCGGCCCACGCACCGCGCCTGCCCGGCGCTCGCGGTCGAGGCCGTCCGCTTCGGCGGCCGCGTCGGGGTTGACCACGCTGATCGCGTTGAGCCCGGGGCCGCGCTGGTCGTAGGCATCGATCCGCGCCAGGTATTGGGCCACCAGCTCGCGCGAGCTGACCGCACCGGCCGTTAGCGCCGCGCCGATCTGCGCGGCCGAGGCTTCAACCAGATCGAACGCGGCGGCCATCCTGTCTTCTAGCGGTCGCCGAGCGGCGGCAGCCCTTGTTCGGCGCGAACCTCGTTGATGATCTGCAGCACCCGCCCGCGATAGGGACGGAACTGGATACCGAATTCGGTCACGACCCGCGAATTGTCGATCAGGAAGTTGCCGGAAAGCTGGCGGCCGCCAGTCTCGTGATCGAAGGTGATCTGCGCGTCGGGCAGGAATTCGCGCACGATGTCGGCGATCTCGCCGAGGCTGATCGTCTGCCCGCCGGTGTTGTAGACGGCGTGGTCGGGTTTATCCTTCATCGCCACGCGGGCGAAGATCTCGGCGATCTCGTCGACATGGACCGGCGCGCGCATCGCATCCTTGTAGGGCATGTTGACCGGCTGGCCGCGCGCCGGCTTGGTGACGATGAACACATGGTCGACCGAGCCGAAAATCTTGTCCGGGCCGGTGACGTTAGCCGGGCGGATCGTCGTGATCTCCATCCCGTGCTTCTCGCGGTAATCCTGCGCCTGCCACTCGTTGAAGATCTTGTGCATCGCGTATTGCACGTGGCCGTGGCGGAAATCGTCTTCGTTGACGATGCGCTCGCCGAAATTCTTCTGCTCGCCGCTCACCGCGACCGAGCTGGCATAGACCACCCGGTTGACGCCGGCGAGCCGCGCCGCCTCGAAGCAATTGTCCATGCCGAGGACGTTGAGCTTGAACGCGACGCGCGGCGGCAAATCGCTGCCGATGTAATAAGCGAGGTTGACGATCCGGTCGGGTTTTGCCTCGACGATCCGTGCGAGGAAATCGTCGAATTGGCTAACATCGCCGCGCACCACCCGCACTTGCTTACCATAGGCCGAGTAGTCGGCGGTCTGCGGGTTGATGTCCATGACGACGACCTCTTCGCCGCGCTGGACGAGAAGCGGGATGACGCGCCGCCCGATAAAGCCGGTGCCGCCGGCGACGAATGTGGTCATGGGTTTCCTCCCGGTGTGTCTGGGAGGGAGGTTAGACCCCCGCTCGCAGCTTCGGCAATGTCACTCCGCGGTCGGGCCGCACCAGCCCGGCAGATAATTCGCGTCTTCGCTCGTCGCCAGCTTCAGCGCCGCCTTGGCAGCCGCCGCGAAATCCTCGTCGACATCCTTGCGCGAGAGGCGGCGGCGCAGGAAATCCGCCCACAGAAACTCGCTGAACGGCGTCGTGTCCTTGGCAAACCCGCCGGCGCGCCGCAATTCGCCGGCCAGCGAGCGGAAAGGGTCGTCGACGAGGTCGGCCACCGCGGAAGGAATCTTTCCGTATTTCTGCCGCCGCCCCTTCGCATCGAACGGATGCGTCAGGCCGCGATTGTCGAGCACGAACCAGAACCCGTCGGGGTCGAGCCGGCTGAGATCGAGAATGACCGTCGTGGCGACCTCCTTCACCCCTTCATCGAGCAGTGCCCGCGCGAGATGGTGATGGTCGGTGACATAACGGCGCTGCTTGGGCCCGAGGACCACCGGGATCATGTGGGTACCGAGAAATCTGCCGGCCTTGTCGCCATGCTCCTGCCGCCACGCGCGCCGCTTTAACTCGACTTCGCGCATCCCGACCGTCATCTGCGTTGGGCGCAGTTCGGTCAGCGGGGTGGGCTGGAATATCGGTTCACGGACCATTGGGGGCCCTCCTAGGCTTCCGAGACCCAAACGCTTCCTGTAGCGATCAGCGCACAACCGCTTCACCCGAAGCCCGCGGACGGCCGATTTCATGTCTTCGGAGCAGCGGCACTCCTCGGATTGAGACTTTGGATATGGCCGCTCTCGGTGCCCGCAGTCGGGTCGATCACGGCGTTGATCAGCGCCGGCTTGCCCGATGCGAGCGCCTCGGTCAGCGCCTGGGTGAGGCTCGGCGTGTCGGTCACGTGGTAACCCGCCCCGCCGAACGCCTCGATGATTTTCTCGTAACGCGCGTCGCGCAGCAGGCCGGTCGGCGTGTAGGCGCTGCCGGGCGCGTCGCCGCGGTAGACGCCGTTGTTGTTGAAGATGATCGTCGTCACCGGCAGCTCGTATCGGCAGATCGTCTCGATCTCCATGCCGCTGAAGCCGAAGGCGCTGTCGCCCTCGATAGCGACTACGGGCTTGCCGGTCACCGCAGCCGCGCCGACCGCGTAGCCCATGCCGATACCCATGACCCCCCAGGTGCCGCTGTCGAGCCGGTGGCGGGGTTTGTCCATGTCGATGATGTTGCGGCCGAAATCGAGCGTGTTGGCGCCCTCGTTGACGATGTAGACATCCGCCTGGGTAGCGAGGGCGTTGCGCACGGCGCGCAGCGCGGAGGAAAAATTCATCGGGCTCGGATCGGCGTTGAGCCGCGCCGCCATGCGCTCGACATTCTGCTGCTTGCGCTTGCCAATCTCGTCGACCCAGGCCGCCTGACGCTCGATCTTTCCGGGCTTGAGCGCGGCGTTGAACGCCGCGAACACCGATTTGATGTCGCCGACGACGGGCGCGGCGATCGCCCGGTTGCTGTCGATCTCGGTCGCCGAGATGTCGATTTGCACGAACTTCGTGCCCGCGGACCACAGCGGGGGCCGGCCGTGCGACAAGAGCCAGTTGAGGCGCGCCCCGGCCAGCATCACGACATCGGCATTGCCGATCGCGTAGGAGCGGGCGGCGGCGGCCGATTGCGCATGGTCGTCGGGCAGCAGGCCCTTGGCCATCGACATCGGCAGGAACGGAATGCCCGTGGTCTCGATGAAGGAGCGGATTTCCGCGTCCGCCCGGGCATAGGCCGCGCCCTTGCCGAGGATCACCAGGGGACGCTGGGCGTTCGCCAGCAGGTCGATGGCGCGGGCGACCGCTTCGGGCGCCGGGGGTGACGCCGGCGCCGGGTCGACGACCTTCACCAGCGACTTCTTCGCCGTCTCCACGTCGAGCGCCGAACCGAGCACCTCGGCCGTCAAGTCGAGATAGACGCCGCCTGGCCGTCCCGAGACGGCGGCGCGGATCGCCCGGGCGATGCCGATGCCGATGTCTTGCGGGCGGTTGACGCGGTAGGCGGCTTTGCAGTGCGGCCGCGCGACGGCGAGCTGGTCCATCTCCTCGTAATCGCCCTGTTCGAGATCGACGATCGCGCGGTCGCTGGATCCGCTGATCAGGATCATTGGGAAGCAATTGGTCGTGGCGTTGGCCAAGGCGACCAACCCGTTCAGGAAGCCGGGGGCCGAGACGGTCATGCAGATGCCCGGCTTCTGGGTCAGATAGCCGGCGATCGCCGCCGCGTTCCCGGCCGACTGCTCGTGGCGAAAGCCGAGATAGCGGATGCCTTCATTTTGCGCCAAGCGCAGGAGATCGGTGATCGGGATGCCGGCCACCCCAAAGATCGTGTCGACCCCATTAAGCTTGAGAGCCTCCACCACCAGGTGAAAGCCGTCGGTCATATCGCCTGGCATTTCCGCTTCGTTCATATCGTCCACCGTTCCGGAGTTTCCTGTCCTATAGCCCTCGGCGAGCCGCATCGGCAAGCACAGGCCAGCCGATCCGCGATGCCGCAGGGCGAGCTTCTTGCATTTAGCTCACGACGAAACGTCTCATTGAGGGCCCACTATTCCGAAGCGACCTTTCCCAGCCGGTGTCAGCTTGAACCTCGCCCCCCTCGAACGGAGAACCGAGCCATGCCCCTGACCACGGATGAAAAATTGTTGAGCCTCAGCCATGAGGTTATCGAAGCGTTCGACAAAGTTGATGGTGGTGTTCATCCGGGGTTCAGACCCGCTCACGCGAAAGGCATCCTGCTGACCGGCGTGTTTACGCCGTCGCGAGAAGCCGCCTCGCTTACGCGTGCGCCCCACCTCCAGCCGGGTTCCACTCCGGTGACGGTGCGGTTCTCGGACTTCGCGGGAATTCCAACCGTTCCCGACAACGATCCTCAGGGTGCGAGCCCTCGCGGTTGCGCGATCCGCTTCCATCTTGCCGAACATGTCCATACCGACATCGTCGCTCATTCGGTCGACACCTTCCCGGCCCGCACCGCGGAAGGATTACTGGAGTTCCTCAACGCGCTGATTGCCACCGATCCCGCGGGGCCGCACCCGAATGCCATCGAGCAGTTCCTCGGCGCGCATCCCGCGGCTTTGACATTTGTGCAAACTCCCAAACCGATCCCGACCAGCTTTGCGAAGGAGTCGTTTTTCGCCGTGTCCGCATTCAAGTTCACCAACGCGGGCGGCGTGAGCCGCTACGGGCGCTACCGGGTATTGCCAGTGGCCGGCAATGAATATCTGAATGACGCGGAAGCGGCCGCGCAGGGGCCGAACTTCCTCTTCGACGAGATCACGGAGCGGGTCGCGAAGGAGCCGGTCAGGTTTCGTATCGCCGTACAGTTGGCAGCGGACGGCGACACTGTCGACGATGCCACCGTCCGCTGGCCCGAGGATCGTCCCCAGCTGGCGTTCGGCGAAATCAGTTTGACGGAGATCACCCCGGACAACGCCGCGGAGCAGCAGCGCCTCATCTTTGATCCCATCCCGCGAGTGGATGGCATCGAGCCCACGGCCGATCCGCTCTTCGAGCCGCGGGCGAATATCTACCTGATGACAGGGAGACGACGCAGAGCGGCCGGAAAGCCATAGACACGGGTCGAAGACCGCCTCGCGAACGCCGCTTTGACCGCCGGCGCGTCTTGTGGGCGAGCTGTGGCCGGGCTGATTTCGGCGCCGACGGCACGCGACAAATTTTTGTGCTCTGTGACCCACGTCACACTCACGTAACTGCCCCTCGGTGACCATACGGTTGCTGAAACGGCGGCACGCTTTGTGCGCGAGCCAGGCGGTCGGCAGTTGCAACTGATGTAGCTCCCAGGGTGCGTAGATGAGCAGCCTTAGCGATCGACGTAGACACAAATCCCCGAGCGATGCGGCGCAGGCTTCGTCATGGAAGGACCTTGTCGCGACACTGATTTTTGTTGCCATCGGCCTTTCGGTGACCGTGTACGCAATCATCGAAGGGATCCCCGTCGGCGAACACGTCATGTGGGGAAACTGACCGCCGAAAACCCAGCACTAGGAAGCTTCGAACCCAAGGAGAACCCGAGTGACAAATCTCCTGCGTTTTGCTGGCAAGAATGGCGCTTGGGTCGTCATCAGCGGTGTCATACTAGGTTTTTGCTTTCCTGTTTTGTCGGCCACCGCACGGCCTTATCTTGCTGTCGCGATTTTCCTGTTTACGTTTGGATCGTTCCTCAAACTCGACTTCGCCGCGCTTCGCGAGCAGTTGGCGGAGACAAGCGCGACGGTGTTGATGGTTCTCTGGGCGACACTCGGGGTGCCGCTTGTCGTCTTCGCGATCATCATGTTGTTCCGCCCCGGACCCGACCTGACCCAGGGTCTGTTGTTCTGGTCGCTGGTGCCGACAAGCCCCGCTTGCGTCGCCTTTGCCACTATTCTTGGGTTGCGCACGTCGCTGGCACTGCTGGCCACCGTAGCGGCAACCGCTGCTTCGCCGTTCTACATGCCGTGGCTCGCCGCCGCCCTTGGCGGGTATCAGGTGACCATCAACCCGGCCTCGATGAGCCTGCAGTTGCTGTTGATCGTCGGCGGCGCCGGCATCGCGGCCATGCTGGTCAAGCGGTTCGCCGCCGGTTTTGCGCGCGAGAACCCCGATTCGATGACCGGCATCGCCGTGTTCGCGCTGGTCCTTGCGGGAATGGGCTCGATGCGCGGCATGCAGGCATATTTCTTGGCGCAGCCGGTGGTGACCTTGAAATTGCTTTTGCTCGCCTATGCCGTCACGCTTGGTTTTCAGTGCCTCGGAAGCCTGCTGTTCTGGCGCTCGTCACGGGATGCCGCCTTGACCGCGGGGCTCATCAGCGGCACTCGAACCATCACCCTGGCGTGGGTTGTATTGGGCAACGATCTCTTGCCGCTGGCAGATGTGTTCTTCGCCGTCGGGATGGTGGCCAAATATACCTGCCCGGCGCTGACCAAAGCGCTGATCGCCCGCCTCAACATGCGGGAAGCAACCTCGCTGGTGCCGATCGCGCAGAGCCGTACCTGAGCCGCTGCGGCTGATCGCAGGGGGCGCGGCTTGTGCTCAGAAAGGCCAGCGCTTAGTGACGTGACGGGCCGCAAAAGCGGGTTGCTGAACTCTTTGGTATACCATATACCATGAGTCCATGCCCGAAGTCAGCCCGCGCCCCAGCCCGACCCTCGACGTGCCGCGGCTGGACACCCAGGCCAGCTGTCGTGATCTCGCCTATGCCGCGCTGAAGCGGGCGATCACCGCGATCGATATCTACGACCGACCGGACGAGGTGCGACTCGACGAGCGGGCGCTCTCCGCCGATCTCGGGGTCAGCCGCACGCCGATCCGCGAGGCGATGACCCTGTTGGAACAGGAAGGGTTCGTCCGCACCCTGCCGCGCCGCGGCATCTATGTCGTGCGCAAGACCAAGCGCGAAATAGTCGAGATGATCACGGTCTGGGCGGCGCTCGAGAGCATGGCGGCGCGGCTGGTCGCGCAACGCGCGGCAGATGACGAGATCGCCGAATTGCGCCGCCTGATGGACGCGTTCCATGACGGTACCGACGGCGAGCGACTCGAGGAATATTCCGACGCCAACATCGCCTTCCACCAAGCGATCATCCGGATGAGCGGCTGCGCGCTGTTGGCCGGACTGACCGAGAATTTGTTCATCCACATGCGCGCGATCCGCAAGGTGACGATCCACCAGGACAATCGCGCGGCGCGCTCGATCGTCGACCACATGGCGATCATCGAGGCGCTCGAACGTCGCGACCCCGACGAGGCGGCGCGGCTGGCGCGCGAGCACACGCTGGGTCTCGCCGCGCATGTCGAAAAGCACGGCGATTTTCTCGACACGACGCGCGAATTACGTGAGGACCGATATGTCTAAAGCACTCGAAGGCGTCCGCATCCTTGACATGACCCATGTCCAGGCGGGTCCGACCGGAACCCAGATCCTGGCCTGGATGGGCGCCGACGTGATTAAGGTCGAATTGCCCGGGCGCGGCGACATTACCCGCGGCCAGCTACAGGACGTGAAAGGCGCAGACAGCCTCTATTTCACGATGCTGAACTCGAACAAGCGCAGCATTACGATCAATATGAAGCAGCCCAAGGGGAAGGCGGTGATCGAGGCGCTGGTCCGGCGCAGCGACATAATCGTCGAAAACTTTGGGCCAAGTGTACTCGATCGGGCGGGCTTCACCTGGGAGCGCTTTCAGGAATTAAACCCGCGCATCATCTACGCCTCGGTCAAGGGGTTCGGCCCCGGCCCCTATGTCGATTGCAAGGCCTATGAGAATGTCGCCCAGTGCATGGGCGGAGCGGCGAGCACGACCGGCTGGGAAGACGGCCCGCCGACCGTCACCGGGGCGCAGATCGGCGACAGCGGCACTGGCGTCCACATGATCGCCGGCATCCTCGCGGCGCTCTATCAGCGCGAGCGCACCGGCAGGGGGCAGCGCGTCGAGGTCGCGATGACCGACGCGGTCTTGAACCTATGCCGGGTCAAGATGCGCGACCAGCAGCGGGTGTTGAAAGGGCCGATGCCCGAATACCCCAACAAGGAGTTCGGCGATTTCGTGCCGCGTGCCGGCAATGCTTCCGGCGGCGGCCAGCCGGGCGCTGCGCTGCGCTGCGCGCCGGGCGGCGCCAATGACTATGTCTACGTGATCATCCAGCCGCCGTGCTGGGAGCCACTGATGAAACTGTGCGGCCGCGAGGAGCTGATCACCGACCCCGGCTGGGCGACCCCGGCGGCGCGGCTGCCGAAGATCCCGGAATGCTTCGCGATCATCGAGCAATGGACGATGACCAAGACCAAGATGGAGGTCATGGCCGAGTTGAACGAGGTCGATGTGCCGTGCGGTCCGATCCTCTCGATGAAGGACATCTACGAGGACAAATCGCTTTACGAGCGCGGCATGCTGGTCGAGCTCTACCATCCGACGCGCGGGCGCTACGTCCAGGTCGGCTGCCCGATCAACTTGTCGGACTCGCCGGTCGAAGTCGAACGCTCGCCGCTCTTGGGCGAGCACACCGACGAGGTCTTGAAGTGGCTCGGCTATGGCGAGACGGAGATCGCGTCGATGAAACAGGAAGGCGCAGTGTAGGCCGGGCCGATGGCTCAGGCGCCGAAGCACGATCGCCGCATCCATCCCGGCTCGGGCCGGCGGCAAGGGCGCGACCAGCCGAAAGGCCGCCAGGTCGAGCCGGAGGCGCTGGCCGAGGTGCAGGCGCTGCTCGGCGACCAGGAGCGCCGCCGCGATCTGCTGATCGAGTTCCTCCATCTGCTGCAGGACCATTACGGTTGCCTGCACGCGCGCCACCTCGCGGCGCTCGCCGAGGAGATGCGGCTGGCGCTGGTCGAGGTCTACGAGGTCGCCTCGTTCTACGCGCATTTCGATATCGTCATGGACGACGAGGCGCCGCCGCCCGAGCTGACCGTGCGGGTCTGCGACAGCCTGACCTGCGAGCTGTTCGGCGCGCAGCATCTGCTGACCGAGTTGCAGCAACGGCTCGGCGGCACGGTGCGGGTGGTGCGGGCGCCGTGCATGGGTGGCTGCCACAACGCGCCGGTGGTGGCGATCGGCCATGCGCTGCACGAGCACGCGACCGCCGACAGTGTCGCCGACGCGGTCGCTCATAAGCACACCCACCCCGACGTCCCGCCGTTTATCGGCCTCGATCAATACCGCGCCGGCGGCGGCTACACGCTGCTCGAAGCCTGCCTTTCGGGCGCGCGCGACCGCGAGAGCGTCATCGCGGCCATGGAAAAGTCGGAAATCCGCGGCATGGGCGGCGCCGGGTTCCCGACCGGGCGCAAGTGGCGCTTCGTGCTGGCCGAACCGACGCCGCGCCTGTTGGCGGTCAATGGCGACGAGGGCGAGCCCGGCACGTTCAAGGACCGCTATTTCCTCGAAACCGACCCGCACCGTTTCCTCGAAGGCATGCTGATCGCCGCCTGGATCATCGAGGCGCCCGACATCTACATCTATTTGCGCGACGAATACCCGCAATGCCGCGAGGTGCTGGCACACGAGATCGCCGCGATCGAGGCCGCCAGTCTCGTCAAGGACACGCGCATTCACCTGCGGCGCGGCGCCGGCGCTTATATCTGCGGCGAGGAATCGGCGATGCTCGAAAGCATTGAGGGCAAGCGCGGTCTGCCGCGCCACAAGCCGCCGTTCCCGGCACAGGTCGGCCTGTTCGGCCGGCCGACGCTCATAAACAATGTCGAGACGCTGTACCTGGTGCGCGACATCGTCGAGCAGGGGTCGGAATGGTTCACCAAGGAGGGCCGCAACGGCCGCAAGGGCCGTCGCACATTCTCCGTCTCGGGGCGGGTCAAGAACCCGGGGGTCAAGCTCGCCCCGGCCGGGATCACCGCGCGTGAGCTGATCGAAGAATACTGCGGCGGCATGGCGGAGGGCCACACCTTCAAGGGCTATCTGCCGGGCGGCGCCTCGGGCGGCATTCTGCCGGCCTCGAAAGCCGATATCCCGCTCGATTTTGGCACGCTGGAAGGCGAGGGGTGCTTTATCGGCTCGGCCGCGGTTGTCGTCCTGTCCGACAAGGACGACGTGAAGGCGGTGGCGCTCAATCTGCTGCGCTTCTTTGAGGATGAGAGCTGTGGCCAGTGCACGCCATGCCGGGTCGGCACCGAGAAGGCGGTCAAGTTGATGAGCCTGCCGCGCTGGGACGATAATCTGCTGCAGGAGTTGTCGCGGGTTATGGGCGACGCGTCGATCTGCGGCTTGGGCCAGGCGGCGATGAACCCGGTCAAGCAGGTGCTGAAGCATTTTCCCGAGGATCTGGCGGGACCGGCGTGATGCGGCACCGCAGAATTAAGGCGCTCCCCGGCGCAAGCCGGGGTCCACTAGTCCGCCGCTCCAGCGGTTGAGGGGTGGGTCCCGGCTTTCGCCGGGAAGCGGGGTTTGATGTTCGCCGGGACGGCAGTTGGAGTAGCGCGATGAGCGATCCGATCCGCTTTACGCTCGACGGCACCGAGGTCGAGGCCGAGCCGGGCGAGACGATCTGGCAGGTGGCGAACCGGCTCGGCACCGAGATCCCGCATCTGTGCTGGCTGCCGAAGCCCGGCTACAGAGCCGACGGCAATTGCCGGGCCTGCATGGTCGAAATCGAAGGCGAGCGGGTGCTGGCGGCCTCATGCATCCGGAAGCCGAACGCCGGGATGAAGGTCCATTCGGCGAGTGAGCGCGCCAAGTTCTCGCGCCAAATGGTGTTCGAGCTGCTGATCGGCGATCAGCCGAAGCGCCAAGTCGCGCACGACCCCAATTCAAGCCTGTGGCAATGGGCCGACAAACTTGAGGTCGCGCACAGCCGCTTCCCCGAGCGCGATGGGCCGTGCGCCGACCGCAGCCACCCGGCGATGGCGGTGCAGCTCGACGCCTGCATCCAATGCAATCTCTGCGTCCGTGCCTGCCGCGAGGTCCAGGTCAACGACGTGATCGGCATGGCCTCACGCGGCCATCACGAAAAGATCGTCTTCGATTTTGACGACCCGATGGGCAATTCGACCTGCGTTGCCTGCGGCGAATGCGTCCAGGCTTGCCCGACCGGCGCGCTGATGCCGGCGACCCAGGTCGACGAAAACGGCGTCTTTACCAACGCGCCCGACCGCGAAGTCGACAGCGTCTGCCCCTATTGCGGCGTTGGTTGCCAGCTGACCTACAAGATCAAGGACGACCATATCGTCGCGGTCGAGGGCAAGGACGGGCCGGCCAACCACAATCGGCTTTGCGTCAAGGGCCGTTTCGGCTTCGACTATGTCCACCACCCCGACCGGCTGACCGAGCCCTTGATCCGTAAGGACGGCGTCTCTAAGCACGACACCGATATCGACCCGGCCAACCCCTACACGCATTTTCGCAGGGCGAGCTGGGAAGAGGCGCTCGACCGCGCCGCGCTCGGGCTCGTCAAGATCCGCGACCGCGACGGAAAGCGCGCGCTCGCCGGGTTCGGCTCGGCCAAGGGGTCGAACGAAGAGGCGTACCTCTTCCAGAAGCTGGTGCGCACCGGGTTCGGCAGCAACAATGTCGACCACTGCACTCGGCTGTGTCATGCGTCGTCGGTCGCGGCGCTGATGGAGGGGATCGGCTCAGGCGCGGTGACCGCACCGTTCACCGCCGCGAAAGACGCCGACGTCATCATCGTCATCGGCGCGCGCCCGACCGAGAACCACCCGGTCGCCGCGACCTTTTTCAAACAGGCCGCCAAGCGCGGCGCTCAGGTCTTCGTGATGGACCCGCGCGGTCATTCGCTGGTGCGCCATGCGGCGCAGACGCTCAAATTCACCCCGGGCCGCGACGTGGCGCTGCTCAACGCGCTACTCCATACGATCATCGAGGAGGGCCTCACCGACCGGCAATATATCCAGGCTCATACCGAGGATTACGAGAAGTTGCGCGAGCACATCAAGGATTACAGCCCGGAGAAGATGGCGCCGATCTGCGGCATCGACGCCCAGACCCTGCGCCATGTCGCGCGCGAATACGCCCGGGCCGAGCACGCGATCATCTTCTGGGGCATGGGCATCTCGCAGCACACCCACGGGACGGACAATGCACGCTGCCTGATCGCGCTGGCGATGGTGACCGGGCAGGTCGGTCGGCCGGGCACCGGCCTCCATCCGCTGCGCGGCCAGAACAATGTGCAGGGCGCGTCGGACGCCGGGCTCATCCCGATGGTCTATCCCGACTACCAGTCGGTCGCGAACCCTGCGATCCGCGAGAAGTTCGAGGCGCTGTGGCACACCCCGCTCGACGACAAGCCCGGCCTTACCGTGGTCGAGATCATGGACGCGGTGCATCGGGACGAGATCAAGGGCATGTATATCATGGGCGAGAACCCGGCGATGTCCGACCCCGATGTTGACCATGCGCGCGAGGCGCTGGCCCATCTCGAACATCTTGTCGTGCAAGACATCTTCCTGACCGAGACCGCGAAATACGCCGATGTGGTCTTGCCGGCTTCGGCGTGGCCGGAGAAGGACGGGACGGTCTCCAACACCAATCGCCAGGTGCAGATGGGTCGCGCTGCGCTGCCGCTCCCCGGCAATGCGCGGCTCGACCTGATGACGATCCAGGAGATCGCCCGGCGCATGGGGTGCGACTGGCGCTACACCGGGCCGGCGGACGTGTTCGCCGAGATGAAGCTGGCGATGCCCTCGCTCGACCACATCAGCTGGGAACGGTTGCTGCGCGAGGATTCGGTGACCTACCCGTGCGACGCTGACAACAAGCCGGGCAACGAGATCGTCTTTGGCGAGGGTTTCCCAACCGCCTCGGGCCGCGCCAAGCTGGTACCGGCGTCGATCATCCCGCCCGCCGAGGAGCCCGACGCCGAATACCCGCTGGTGCTGACCACCGGCCGCCAGCTCGAGCATTGGCACACCGGCGCGATGACCCGCCGCGCCGCCGTGCTCGACGAGATCGAGCCGGAGGCGGTGGCGAGCCTCGCGCCCTCCGAACTGCGCAAGCTCGGGCTCGCCGCCGGCGACCCGGTCAAGGTGACGACCCGCCGCGGCCATATCGAATTGAAGGCGCGCGCCGACAGCAATGTCGCCCCCGGCATGGTGTTCATCCCGTTCTGCTTCGCCGAGGCGGCCGCCAACATCCTGACCAACCCACAGCTCGACCCGATCGGCAAGATCCCCGAATTCAAATACTGCGCCGCCAAGGTCGAGCCGATCGCGGTCACGGCGGCCGCGGAATAGCCGCGATCTGCGCGGGAGCGATGCGGCGAGCCTTGCCGGGGGTCATTTTTGCGGTCCTCGCCGGTTGCGCCCAGCCAGCTCCGCCACCAGCGGCAGTGGTCGATCAGGCCAATCCGCCGGCACCCTACCTTTGTGTGCTGCCGTCCGAGCAGCGGATGCTGGTCGCCGAGCTGTTTTTCGGCCGCAACATCAAGGACCGGAAACCGTTGACCGATCTCGAATGGTCGACATTCGCCGCCGACACGATCACCCCGAACTTCCCTGCCGGTTTCACCGTGTTCGACGGCTATGGCCAGTGGCGGAGCCCGCAGACCGGCCATATTGCGCATGACCCGACCAAGATCCTGCTGGTCGCCGCCAAGCGCAGCCCCGACCTCGCCGACCGCCTCCGGGTTGTGATCGATGCCTATAAGGCGCGGTTCCACCAGCAATCGGTCGGCATCATCACGCGCGATTCCTGCGCCGCGTTCTAGTTGAGGCTGGGGGCGATCAGCGAGAGGTCCGGAAAGTAAGTACGATAACGGGTGTGGTCGCGCGTCAGGAGTGATGCCTTCATCACAGTTGCCTGCGCGCCGATAAAGAAGTCCGGCAACACGCCGGTTCTGAGGCCACCGGCGGCGCGATAGCGCCTAAATACCTTTCCGGCCAAAAACAAGGCAGGTCGCTGGATCGGCACGAGCTCGATACCGGTTTGCGCGAGCATTTGCTCAAGTTCCTCGATGCGCTGATAGCCCATCGACAACTCGGCGTAGACAACATCATTGATTACGACCTCGCCAATCGCCGTCGCGAGATCAAGTTGTTGTTGCGACCAGTCAGCCCAAACAGGATCGCTTTCGATGACGTCGATCAGAACATTGGTGTCGACGAGGATCATTCGCCTGGGTCGCCACGGATCATCCGCATGAATTCATCGGTGGTCATACCCAAATCGAGTGTGCCACGTACCGCATCGAAGCGGCTTTTCCCCCGTTTCTCGTGCGTTTTCAGACCGATTTGGCCGTCGCCTACGATCGTGAATTCGACCTCCGACCCCGGTTTGAGGCCGAGGTAGTCTCGCACCCGTTTGGGTATCGTGACTTGGCCCTTGCTGGTCATCTTCGACATGGTAATACCTCTTGCCTCACTGGTATTACATAGCATCGGCGCGGCCAAGCTTGTAGGGTCAATTGACCATGGCGCTTGCACCCGGGCTTTCCCTCGTCACCGGCGCGACCGGGTTTGTCGGCGCCGCGGTGGCGCGCGCGCTGTTGCGCGAACCGGGGCAGCGAGTACGGGTGCTGGCTCGGCCGCAAAGCAACCGACGCAATCTCGACGGCCTTGATGTCGAGATCGCAGAAGGCGCGCTCGAAGACGCTGCTTCGCTTGCCGCCGCGGTCGCCGGCTGCCGGTATCTGTTTCATGTCGCCGCCGATTACCGGTTGTGGGTGCCGGACGCGGCGGCGATGTTTCGCGCCAATGTCGACGGCACGCGCGATCTGATGCTGGCGGCGCTCGCCGCCGGGGTCGAGCGCATCGTCTACACCAGCAGCGTCGCGACCCTGGGCCTGGTGTCGGGCGGGGTCGCCGACGAGGCGACGCCGAGCGGCGACGCCGACATGATCGGCCCCTACAAGCGCTCGAAATTCGCCGCCGAGAGGGTGGTGCGCGAGCTGGTCGCGGAGAGCGGCTTGCCTGCCGTCATCGTCAACCCCTCGACTCCGGTCGGCCCGGGCGATGTGCGGCCGACCCCGACTGGCCGGATCATTGTCGAGGCGGCGAAAGGCAAGATGCCAGGCTATGTCGATACCGGGCTCAACCTTGTCCATGTCGACGATGTCGCTGTCGGGCAATTGCAGGCGGCGGAGCATGGCGAGATCGGCGAGCGCTACATCCTGGGCGGCGAGAATTTGAGCCTGGCGGAGATCCTCGCCACGGTGGCCCAGGCGGTCGGGCGTCGCCCGCCGGCGCTCAAGATACCCTACGCGGTCGTGCTGCCGATCGCGGCCGGCGCCGAGATGATGGCGCGGTTGACCGGACGCGAGCCGTTCACCACGCTGGACGGCGTGCGCATGTCGCGAAAGAAGATGTATTTCAGCTCGGCCCGGGCGATGCGCGAATTGGGCTACCGATCACGGCCGGCGCGCGAGGCGATCGCCGACGCCGTTGCCTGGTTCGACGCCAATGGGTATCTGGCATGACCGCGTTGGCCACCCGCAACGCGCAACGCGCCGCGACGGCGGTCGAAACCCCGTCCGGCAAGGGGCGCGGCGACGAGAATTTTCCGGTCGGATCGTTCCTGATCCGCCGCGATCTGCGCGTCCACGTCCACGCGTTCTACCGTTTCGCGCGCAATGCCGACGACATCGCCGACAACCCGGATTTGTCCGCCGACGACAAGATCCGCCGGCTCGATCGCATGGCGGCGGTGTTGGACGGCGCGGCGGGCGAGGACAGCCCGGCCGCGGTGGCGATGCGGCGAAGTCTCGCCGCGACCGGCGTCACCGCGCAGCACTGTCACGACGTGCTGCGCGCGTTTCGGCTCGACGCGACCAAGCTCAGGTATCGCGATTGGGACGAGCTGATGGAGTATTGTCGCTATTCGGCCTCGCCGGTCGGGCGGCAGCTACTCGATCTGCACGGCGAGAGCCGCGACGCCTGGCCGGCGTCGGATGCGCTGTGCTCGGCCCTGCAGGTGCTCAATCACCTGCAGGATTGCGGCGACGATTATCGCCATCTCGACCGCGTCTACCTGCCGCTCGACCTGATGGCCAAAGCTGGCGTCACGATCGAGGCGCTCACAGCCCCGGCGGCAAGCCCCGGCCTGAGAACGGTCATCGACCGGCTGCTCGACCGCACCGACGCGCTGATCGCGATAGCCGGCGACCTGCCTCGGGGCGTCCGGTCGCACGGGCTGCGCTGGGAAGCGGCGACGATCGCCGATCTGGCGCGCCGGCTGTCGCGACGTCTGCGGCGCGGCGATCCGCTCGCAAGCCGGGTCGCGCTCGGCAAGGGCGATTTCGCCGCCGCACTCATCGCCGGCATCTTCGGCGGCCGGCGGTGGTGAGTGGCGCGGCGTTTGATAGCGTCGGGACGATCCTCGACGACGCGGCCCTGCGCGAGACGATTCGCCGACGGGTCGAGGCGGCGGGAACGTCGTTCTATTGGGCGATGCGCCTGCTGCCGCGGAAGCGCCGCGACGGGATGTATGCGGTCTACGCCTTCTGCCGCGAGGTCGACGACATCGCCGACGACTGGCCCGCCGCGGAGCGCGCCGCGGGTCTCGCCGCTTGGCGCGACGAGATCGCGGCGCTCTATGCCGGCCGCCCGAATCGTCTGATCGCCCGCGCGCTCGCCGAGCCGGTCGAGCGCTTCGATCTGCGCGAGGGCGATTTCCACGACATCATCGCCGGCATGGAGATGGACGCCGCCGAGGACATCCGCGCGCCCGATCTCGCGACGCTCGATCTTTATTGCTCCCGGGTCGCCGGCGCGGTCGGGCATTTGTCGGTACACGTGTTCGGCGATGCGAGCCCGGCGGCGCACCGCGTCGCCGACGCGCTCGGCCGCGCGTTGCAGCTGACCAACATCCTGCGCGACCTCGCCGAGGATGCCCGGCGCGGCCGGCTCTATCTGCCGCGCGAGATGCTCGATCGCCACGGCATCGCCGGCGCCGACCCGGTGGCGGCGTTGCGCCATCCGGCGCTGCCGGCGGTCTGTCGCGACTTGGCCGAGATTGCGCTCGGCCATTTCGACACCGCCGAGGCGACGATGGCCGAATGCTCACGCCGGGCGATGCGGCCGGCGGCGACGATGGGCGCGTTGTATCGCGCGATGCTCGACCGAATGCTGCGCGATGGTTGGCGCGACCCGGCGGCCCGGATCAGCCTGTCGAAGGGCCGAAAATTGTGGCTGGTGCTGAGCCACGGCCTGATATGAGCAGGGTCCACGTCGTCGGGGCCGGGCTTGCCGGGCTTGCCGCCGCGGTGGCGCTGGCGCGACAGGGACGGCGGGTCACGCTATATGAGAGCGGCCTGCATGCCGGGGGCCGCTGCCGCTCCTACCGCGATGCCGAGCTCGGGACGAGGCTCGACAACGGCAATCACCTGCTGCTGTCCGGCAACCGCTCGGCGCTCTCCTATCTTGGGATGATCGGCGCCCTCGACACGTTCGAGCGGTCGGGCGAAGCGGCGGTTCCGTTTTTCGATTTAGAGACCGGCGAGCGCTGGATTCTGCGGCCAAGTCGCGGCGTTGTGCCGTGGTGGGTGTGGTCTGATCGCCGGCGGGTGCCGGGCAGCCGGGCGCGCGACTATCTCGCCGCATTGCGGCTGCGCAGCGCCGGCCCTGACGAGACCATCGTCGATCGGCTCGACCCGCACGCGCCGCTGTTCCATCGCCTCTGGCAGCCGGTCGCGGTCGCCGCGCTCAACACCAGTGCCGAAGTAGGATCGGCCCGTCTCTTCTGGCGCATTCTCCGCGAGACCCTGGGGCGTGGCGCCGAAGCTTGTCGTCCGCTGGTGCCGCGCGAGGGCTTGTCGGAAAGCTTTGTCGATCCAGCCCTGGCGACGCTGCGCGCCGGCGGCGCCGACATCCGCTTTGGCGCACGGCTGCGGGAGATCGATTTCGATGATGGCCGAGTCGTCCGACTGGATTTCGATGGCGGCGCGGTCGCGATCGGCGATGGCGATGAGGTCGTGCTGGCGGTGCCGGCCATGGTCGCGGTGCGGCTCGTGCCCGACCTCACCGTGCCCGACGACCACGCGCCGATCGTCAACGCGCATTACCGGATCGAGCCACCCCCCGCCATGCCGCTGTTCGCCGGGCTGATTGGCGGCACCACTGAATGGGTGTTCCGCAAACACGGGGTGATCTCGGTGACGGTCAGCGCCGCCGACCGCATCGTCGACCATCCGTCGGAACAGCTGGCGGAAATGCTCTGGCGCGATGTCGCCGCGGCGTTCGGCCTGCCATCCGATTCGGTGCCGCCGGCGCGCATCGTCAAGGAGCGCCGCGCCACGTTTCGCGCTACCCCGGCCCAGCTTCGCCGCCGTCCACCGACCCAGACGCGATGGACCAACCTCAAACTTGCGGGCGATTATGTCGATACCGGCTTGCCCGCGACGATCGAAGGCGCTATTCGCTCCGGCCTTGCCGCGGCCGAGGCGATCGCCAGACGACCTCGAGACCGCAGCCGCAACCGGCAGCCAAACCACGAGAGTGCAGACCATAGCGATGCCGGCGAGCGAGATGCCGATCACCAAGGACGCGCCGCCCTCTGTGCTCGACACGGCGGTGGCGCGGGCGGCCGAATGGCTGCTCGCGCGCCAGCATGAGGACGGCCACTGGGTCTTCGAGCTCGAGGCCGATGCGACGATCCCGGCCGAATACGTCCTGCTGCAGCATTATCTCGGCACGATCGATGTCGAGCTCGAACAGCGCATCGCGCGTTACCTGCGCGCGACCCAGGCCGAGCACGGCGGCTGGCCGCTATTCCACGGCGGCGGGTTTGATCTCAGCACCTCGGTCAAAGTCTATTTCGCGCTGAAGGCGATCGGCGACCCGGTCGATGCGCCGCACATGGTGCGCGCACGCGACGCGATCCTGGCGCAGGGCGGTGCTCGGCGCAGCAATGTGTTCACCCGCATCCTGCTCGCGCTGTGGGGCGAGGTGCCGTGGAGCGCCGTGCCGGTGATGCCGGTCGAGATGATGCTGTTGCCGCGCTGGTTCCCATTTCATCTCGACAAGATCTCTTACTGGTCGCGCACCGTCGTGGTCCCGCTGCTGGTGTTGATGGTGAAGCAGCCGCGGGCGAAGAACCCGCGCGGCGTGTCGATCGGCGAGCTGTTCATCGAGCCGCCTGGGGCCGTGCGCGACTGGATCAAGCCGCCGACCCCGTCGGCGACCGGCGCGATCTTCGTTTGGCTCGACCGGACGGTGCGCGCGGTAGAACCGTATTTCCCGAAGAAGCGGCGGCAGCGGGCGATCGACACGGCGGTCGCCTGGGTCACCGAACGGCTCAACGGCGAGGACGGGCTCGGCGGCATCTACCCGGCGATGGCCAACTCGCTGATGATGTATCTCTGCCTCGGCTATCCGCCCGATCACCCGAATTGCGTCACCGCCCGCTCGGCGGTCGAAAAGATGGTCGTTCGGCACGGGGAGGAATTCGATTACTGCCAGCCTTGCCTGTCGCCGGTTTGGGACACGGTATTGGCCGGCCATGCGCTGATGGATGTCGATGAGGCGCCGACGCCGGCGATAAGGCGCGCCCTCGATTGGCTCGAAAGGCACCAAGTCCTGGATGTCGTAGGCGATTGGGCGGTGCAACGTCCGGGCTTGAGGCCCGGCGGCTGGGCGTTCCAATACGCCAACCCGCATTACCCCGATGTCGACGACACCGCCGCGGTCGGGCTCGCGCTCGACCGCTTCGACGGGGTGGGGTACCGCGAGGCGGTGGGTCGCGCCGCCGAATGGATCATCGGCATGCAGAGCAAAGGCGGCGGCTGGGGCGCTTTCGATGCCGACAACACGCGTTTCTATCTGAACCATATCCCATTTGCCGACCACGGCGCGCTGCTCGACCCGCCGACCGCCGATGTGTCGGCGCGCTGCCTCGGCCTTCTCGCGCAGATCGGCTATCGGCCCGAGCATCCGGCGGTCGCCAGCGCGCTCGCCTATCTGCGGCGCGAGCAGGAGCCGGATGGCAGCTGGTTCGGGCGCTGGGGGACGAACTACATCTACGGCACGTGGTCGGTGCTGGCCGGGCTCAATGCCGCCGGGATCGATCCCTCCGCTCCCGAAATCCGCCGCGCCGTCGGGTGGCTGCTGGCCCGCCAGCATCCGGACGGCGGCTGGGGCGAAGCCAGCGCCAGCTATTGGGAGGGTGCGCCGCACGGTGATGCGCCGTACAGCACCGCCTCGCAGACCGCCTGGGCGCTGCTCGGCCTGATGGCGGTGGGCGAAGCGGCCAACCCGGCGGTGGAGCGCGGCATCGATTATCTCGTCGCGGCGCAGAACGCGGACGGCGGCTGGAGCGAACCCTGGTACACCGCGGTCGGGTTTCCGCGCGTCTTCTATCTGCGCTATCACGGCTACCGCCGCTACTTTCCGCTCTGGGCGCTTGCCCGCTATCGCCGGCTGAGGCGCGCCAACTCGCCGCGGGTGCCGTTCGGGATTTGAGCGCAACGCTGCGGCGTCCTTTTTGGCGCTGGCGAAATTCGCCAATGTCCTGTAGGGACTAGCCGCCGCCGACAACAGATTGCCGGCGAGGGGGATGTCGGCGTTTGGCCTATACCATTCTCTGCACGACCGGTCTTGCGGCGGAGGCGAAGATCGCGCGCGGAGCCGGGTTGTCCGCGGTGATCGGAGGCGGCGACTACCGGCAGACGGTGAAAGTCCTCGAGGAAGCCGCATCCGCGGCGGAGTGCCTGGTCAGCTTTGGCATCGCCGGCGCTCTGTCGCCCGATCTGAGGTCGGGCGACATCGTGCTGTCGACCGAGGTCGTCGACGATGATCGGCGCTGGCTCAGCAGCGACAGTCTGCGGCCGCGCATCGCCGAGCTGCTCGAACAGATCGGCGCGATCGAGGGCCCGGTGCTCGGGGCGCAGATGGTCCTGGCGACCCAGCAAGATAAGCACCGCGCCTGGCAGGAGACCGGCGCCATCGCGGTCGATCTCGAAAGCGTCGTCGTCGCGCGCGCCAGCGCCGCGCTCGGCATTCCGTTCATCGTGCTGCGCGCAATTGCCGATCCGGCGGCGCGAGGCTTGCCGCCGGCCGCGCTTGTGCCGCTGCGGCCGGATGGGAAGCCGGCGGTGGGTCAGGTACTGGCCTCGGTGATGCGCCGTCCGCAGCAGCTCCCGACCTTGCTCGGGGTCGCCCGCGAGGCGCGCCAGGCGCTGGCGGCGCTAGTCGTCCCCGCTCATGCCCTGCGCGGGGTGCTTGGCCGCGCCTAGCCGCGCCATTGCCTTCTCGACATGGCCTGAGAAGACGTATTGCGCCGGGCGTTGGCGTTCCAGCGCGATCTCGGGCGCCATCTCGCCCTCGGTCTTGACCCCGCGCAACGCGACTGCAGCGGCTTTCCACGGGCGCTTGATGGTATCGATCACGGCGCTCGCCTCGTAACCGCTATGCACCATGCAATCGGCGCATTTCTCGTAATTGCCGGTGCCGTAGGAATCCCAATCGGTCTCTTCCATCAGCTCGCGGAAGGTCTTGGCGTAGCCCTCGCCGAGCAGGTAGCACGGCCGCTGCCAGCCGAAATAATTGCGGCACGGGTTGCCCCACGGCGTGCAGTGATAGGTCTGGTTGCCGGCGAGAAAGTCGAGGAACAGGCTCGACTGGTTGAACGACCAGCGCCGTTTCGGGTCGCGCCGGAAAATATCGCGGAACAGCTCCTTGGTGCGTCGGCGATTGAGGAAATGCGCCTGATCGGGCGCCCGCTCATAAGCGTAGCCGGGCGACACGGTGATGCCGTCGATGCCCATCGCGGTGACCGCGTCGAAGAACCCGGCCATGCGCTCGGGGTCGGCATTGTCGAACAGGGTCGCGTTGATGTTGACGCGGAAGCCCTTTGACTTGGCAAGCCGCAAGGCCTCGACCGCTTTATCATAGACGCCGTCAAGGCAGACCGAGCGGTCGTGATCTTCCTTGTCGCCGTCGAGATGTACGGTCCAAGCGAAGAACGGGTTCGGCCGGAACAGGTCGATCTTCTTTTCGAGGAGCAGCGCGTTGGTGCACAGATAGGCGAATTTCTTGCGCGCGATGATGCCCTGGACGATTTCCTCGATCTCGCGATGAAGCAGCGGCTCGCCGCCGGCCAGCACGACGATCGGCGCGCCGCATTCGTCGACCGCCTCGAGGCACTCGGCGACCGAGAGGCGCTGATTGAGGATCGCGTCGGGATAATCGATCTTGCCGCACCCGGCGCAAGCGAGGTTGCAGCGAAACAGCGGCTCGAGCATCAGCACGAGCGGGTAGCGCTTGACCCCGCGCAGATGCTGGCCCAGCACATAACCACCGACACGAATTTTCTGGTGCAGCGGAATCGCCACGGTGAACCCTCTTCTATCGCTGTGATTTAGTTGCCGGCAACCGGCTCGGCGAGCTGCGCGGGCATGCGGAAGCGGACGTTCTCGGTGACGCCTGGAAGCCGCTGGATTTCAATCTCGTCCAACTCACGCAGCCGCTCGACGAGCTCCTCGACCAGCTCGTCGGGGGCCGAGGCGCCGGCGGTGATCCCAACCGCCGAGACGCCGTCGAGCCAGGCTGGGTCGAGCGCCGTCGCATCCTCGATCAGATAGCTCGGGACGCCGAATTCGGCGGCGATTTCCCGCAGCCGGTTCGAGTTCGAGCTGTTCGGCGCGCCGACCACGAGCACGATGTCGACGATCTTCGCCAGCTCCAGGGTCGCGCGCTGGCGGTTTTGCGTCGCGTAGCAGATGTCCTTGGTGTCGGGGCCGACAATCAACGGGAACCGCGCCTTCAGCGCCTCGATCACGGCGCGGGTGTCGTCGACCGACAAGGTCGTCTGGGTGATGAAGGCGAGCTTGTCCGGGTCGCTGACGTTCAGCTTCGCGACCTCCTCGGGATGCGAGATCAGATGCACCTTGCCGGTGATCCGCCCCATCGTGCCTTCGATCTCGGGGTGGCCGGCATGGCCGATCAGGATGATCTCGCGGCCCTGATTGGCGTAGCGCTGACCCTCGATGTGCACTTTCGAGACCAGCGGGCAGGTCGCGTCGAGGACCGGCAGGCCGCGCTCGCCGGCGCGCGTCTCGATCGCGCTGGCGACGCCGTGCGCGCTGAAGATTGTGACCGCGCCGGGCGGGATCTCGTCGATCTCGTCGACAAACCGGGCGCCCTTGGCGCGCAGCCGCTCGACGACATGACGGTTGTGCACGATCTCGTGGCGGACATAGATCGGCGGCCCGTATTTTTCGAGCGCGCGCTCGACGATCTCGATCGCACGCTCCACCCCGGCGCAAAAGCCGCGGGGCTGGGCCAAGACCACTCGAATCATCGCGTCTCGCTACCTCCAGATATTCGTCGCTATCCCTGCCACAAGTGACGCCTATGGCGCAATCATCGGCCGCGCTGCCAGGCGATTTACGCGAGGCTGAGTGGTTCACGCGGTTTTGGTCTGCGCCACTCGGCCGGGTTTTGCTATCACTGTCGCGTCTTCGAACATTAACTGACGAGCACCCATGCTGGTTTCAAGACGTGCGCTTTTGCTGGCGCCCCTGCCCGCCATGCTGTGGCTTCGCGGCGCGGTCGCGGCGGACAGCCCGACGGCGGTGATCCAGCACTTCTACGACGTGCTGCTGTCAGTGATGAAGGAGGCGAAGCACCTGTCGTTCGATCAGCGCTACCAGCGCCTCGCCCCCGTGATCGCGGAGGCCTACAATCTTCCGCTGATGACCCGCCTCGCGATCGGCCCGGGCTGGGCGCAGCTCCAACCGGCGCAGCAGCAGCGCCTTACCGAAATCTTCTCGCGCTACACGATCTCGGTCTACGCCAACCGCTTCGACGACTATGGCGGCGAGCGCTTCGAGGTCGATCCCGGCCCGGTGGCCAATCCCAACGGGGTCATCGTCCAGACCCGCTTGATCAAGTCGGATGGCGACAAGGTCACGCTGAACTATCTGATGCGCCAGGATGCGGGCGGCCCGCCGCAGGTGATCGACGTCTATCTGAGCGGTACGATCAGCGAGCTGGCGACGCGCCGCTCGGAATTCTCCGGGGTGCTGCAGCAGAGCGGGGCCGACGGTCTCGTCAAGCTGCTCGAGGACAGAACCGCGGCGTTGCGGACAGGATAAGCCGCTAGCGGCTAGCCGTCTGGGGGGTCGGCCAGATCAAGCTCCGCAGCCTATCGCCCGGAATCAGGACTGAATTCGGCGACGGGGCGGTCTTTCCCGGGTCGTCGTAAAGGTTCGGCGCCGCCGGCGGCGCGGCGCCGTGACGCAGCTCGGCCGCGCGATGCTGCTGCGCCAGGCTGCGCAGCTCGGCGTAGAAATCGATCGCATTCAATTCCAGATTGTCGAGCTCGTCGAGAACCCGGGCGCGGTCGTCTATGCCGCCGACGACGAGGCGGGTGGTGGTCAGCTGGGTTATTCCATGATCGTTGGCGACAATCGTGAACGGGTCGGCATACGAGTCGACGCCCTGGCCGATCGCGTCGCGCGGGTTTGACGGTCCGAAGATGGGCAGGACCAGATAAGGTCCCGAGCCGAACCCCCAGACGAACAGGGTCTGGCCGAAATCGGCGGGCTGGCGTTCGATCCCAGACAGCGTCGCGAGGTCGACAAGGCCGCCGATGCCGAACCCGGTGTTGATCACAAATCGCCCGAGGGTGATGCCGGCCCGCTTGAATTCGCCCTGCAGCACGTTGTTGAAGAACAGGGTCGGCTCTTTCATGTTGTCGAGCAGGTTATGGACGCCTTCCCGTCCCATTTCAGGAACGGCGAACACGTAGGCCTTGGCGATGGGCCGAAGTATGGCGTGATCGACCACCTCGTTGAAGGCGAAGACCTTCCGGTTCGCCGGCTCGAGCGGGTCATTATTCTGCTCGTAGATCGCTCGCTGCGCCGGGTCGGCAGGCGGGCTGGCGCAGCCGACAAGCGCCGCGCCCAGCAAGAGGGCGCCGCCGCCGGCATGTCTGAGGGCAACCCGGAACGGCACGCTCACTCTCACAAAGGCTTCGGGTAATTCAGCTGCTTGCTGAGGGGACGGCGCATCGTTGACAATCCTCGTTGCGAACGCAACCGCAAAACACTATGCCCTCGGGGCGGTTTTGCGCTTGACTGCATTGTGATGACCTCGCTCGTCCTCGGTCTCGTCCTGCTGCCGGTCTGGGGCTACCTCGTCGCCACCGTCGTCGCGGCGGCGCGGTTTTCGCGCCGCAGCACAGACTTGCCGACCGAAAAACCGCCGGTATCGGTGTTGAAACCGCTTTGCGGTGCCGAGCCTGGGCTCGACGAAAATTTGCGCTCATTCGTCGATCAGGCTTATCCCGAATTTCAGATCGTCTTCGGCGTGCGCAGCCCCGAAGACGGTGCGCTGTCGGTCGTGCGCGCGCTGATTGCCGACCGCCCGCAACGCGACATCGCTCTAGTCATCGACCCGCGGGTCGCCGGCCGTAATCTCAAGGTTGCCAATCTGGTCAACATGCTGCCGGCGGCGCGCCACGACACGCTGGTCTTCGCCGATAGCGACGGGCATGTCGGGCCCGATTATCTCGCCGCCGTGACCGCACCGTTGCAAGACCCGGCAATCGGCTTGGTTACCTGTCTCTACAAGGGTGTTCCGACCGGCGGGTTGTGGTCGCGATTGGGCGCGCTTCATATCAATTACGAGTTTCTGCCGGGCGCGCTGATGGGCGAGGCGATGGGCACCGGTGGCGGCTGCTTTGGTGCGACGATGGCCTTGCGGCGTGGAGTGCTCGAACGGATCGGCGGGCTTGCCGCGGTACGCGACGAACTGGCCGACGATCATCGCATCGGCGCCGCGGTGCGCGACTTGGGGCTGGCCACGGTGCTGTCTCCCTATCTCGTCGAGAGTTCGGTCAGCGAGACGAGCCTGCGATGCCTGTGGCGACACGAGCTGCGCTGGGCGCGCACGGTTCGGCTCATGGCGCCGGTCGGCTTTGCCGGTTCGGTGGTGACCCATGCCGTCGCGATCGCGGTGCTGGCCGCGCTTCTGTGCGGTTTGAGCTTGACCTCGCTCTGGTTTGTCACGATGTCCTGCGTGCTGCGCTGGGTAACCGCCGGGGCGACCGCCGGCATCCTGCGGCTGCCGGTGGTGGGTTTGTGGTTGCTGCCGTTGCGCGACCTGTTGTCGTTCGCGGTTTTTGTCGGCAGTTTTTTTGGGCGCAGCGTGTCGTGGCGCGACCAATCGTTCCGCATCGAGCCGAGCGGGCGCATCATGGTTGACGGAGACGGATCCTGATGATGAAGACGCTGTTCCTGCAACCGCCGTCGTTTGACGGGTTCGATGGCGGCGCCGGCTCACGCTACCAGGCCAAGCGCGAAATCCGCTCGTTCTGGTATCCGACCTGGCTCGCCCAGCCGGCCGCACTGGTGCCGGACTCAAAGCTGATCGATGCGCCGCCGGCGCGGCTGCGGCTCGATACGGTGCTGGCGCAGGCGGGCGACTACGAGCTCGCGGTGCTACACACCTCGACGCCGTCGTTTGCCAGCGACGTCAAGGTTGCCGCCGCGCTCAAGGACGCCAATCCAAAGCTCAAGATCGGCCTGGTCGGCGCCAAGGTCGCGGTCGAGCCGGAAGCAAGCCTCGCCGCGTCGCGTGCCATCGATTTTGTCGCCCGCGAGGAATTCGATTTCACGATCAAGGAGGTCGCCGAGGGCCGTGCCTTCAGCGACACCGACGGGCTCAGCTACCGCAACGGCGCCGGCGACATTGCCCATAATCGCGACCGCGCCGTGCTCGAGGACATGGACAGCCTGCCGTTCGTGACCGAGGTCTATAAGCGCGACCTCAAGGTCGAGGATTACTTCATCGGCTATCTGAAGCACCCTTACGTCTCGCTCTACACCGGGCGCGGCTGCAAATCGCGCTGCACCTTCTGCCTGTGGCCTCAGACGGTCGGCGGGCATCGCTACCGGGTGCGCAGCGTCGACCACGTGATCGAGGAAATTCGCCGGGCGAAGAGCTACTTCCCGCAGGTCAAGGAGTTCTTCTTCGACGACGACACCTTTACCGACAATCTGCCGCGCGCCGAAGCCATCGCCAGGGAGCTGGGCCGGCTCGGGGTCACCTGGTCTTGCAACGCCAAGGCCAATGTGCCGCGCGCGACCCTGGAGGTGCTGCGCGACAATGGCTTGCGGCTGCTGCTCGTCGGCTACGAGACCGGCAACCAGCAGATCCTCTACAACATCAAGAAGGGCATGCGGGTCGATGTGGCCCGACGCTTCACCAAGGATTGCCACGAGCTTGGCATCACCATCCACGGCACCTTCATCCTCGGCCTTCCCGGAGAGAGCCGCGAGACGATCGAGGAGACGATCAAATTCGCCGCCGACATCAATCCACATACGATCCAGGTGTCGCTCGCCGCGCCCTATCCCGGCACCGAGCTGTACCGTCAGGCGGTCGAGAATGGCTGGCTTGACATCGGCCACGCCGAACTGATCGACGAACGCGGCGTGCAGATCGCGCCGCTGCACTACGACCATCTGACCCATACCGAAATCTTCGATTCCGTCGAGACTTTCTATAAGCGCTTCTATTTCCGCCGGAAAAAGATCGCCTCACTGGTGGCGGAGATGATCAAGAGCCCCGAGATGATGCGCCGCCGGCTCCGGGAAGGCGTCGAGTTCTTCCAGTTCCTGCGTCACCGGGAGGCGAACTGATCTCCGTTGCGTCATCCCGGCGAAAGCCGGGACCCACTTCTCAACCGCTCGAACTGCTGAAAGGTGGGCCCCGGCCTCCGCCGGGGTGACAAGCCGTGAGACGGCTTGTCATTTGCGCCGACGATTTCGGCCGCGACATCGCGGTCAACGAGGCAGTCGAGCAAGCCCATTCGAATGGCATCCTGACCGCGGCGAGCTTGATGGTCGGCGCGCCGGAAGCCGCCGACGCGGTGGCGCGGGCCAGGCGGCTTCCGGGGCTCGGCGTCGGCTTGCACCTGGTGCTGACCGATGGCGCGCCCATATTGCCGGCGGCGGAGGTCCCGGCGCTGGCCGGGCCCGATGGCGCCTTCGATCCGAACATGATACGCGCCGGCTTCCGCTTCGCGTTCTCGGCGCGCGCCCGGCGCCAGCTCGCCGCCGAAATCCGCGCCCAGTTCGGCGCGTTTCGCGCCACCGGTCTCGTGCTCGATCACGTCAACGCGCACAAGCATTTCCACCTGCATCCGACCGTCGCGCGGCTCGTCGTCGAGATCGGGCAGGAATACGGGATGCGGGCGGTTCGCCTGCCGTTCGAGCCCGCCCCGCCGTTGCGCGCCGCGCTTCCCGGCGAGCGGTCCCGCGCGCCGGCATGGTCGCCGGTCGTCGCGTCGCTGAGGCGGCGGCTCGACCGCGCCGGTCTTGCCCGTAACGACCAGGTCTTCGGCATCGCCTGGAGCGGCGCAATGGTCGAGGACCGGCTGCTCGCGCTGTTGCCGCATCTGCCGGATGGGGTCAGCGAGATTTATTGCCACCCGGCGGTTTGCGGCGCGGCCTTGGTGCCGGGCTACCGCCACGCCGACGAGCTGACCGCGCTGCTGAGCCCGCTTGTGCGGCAGCTTGTCGCCGAGCTTGGCCTTCGCCTGGTGCGCTATCGCGACCTGACGGAGGCACCCGAGCCAGCCCGAGCATCGCCGGCAGAATGAACAGCGTGCAGAACACGGTGCAGCCGAGCGAAATCGCCAGCAGCGTGCCCATGCCCGCTTCGCTGGGGTCGGGCGATGCGGCGAGGCTGCCGAACGCGCTCATCGTCGTCAGCGCGCTGAAGATGACGGCGCGCGCGGTCGACGATTGCAGGTGATCGGTGAGGCCCGCGCGCCAGTTCATCACGAAATAGATGTCGAACGCGACGCCGATGCCGAGCAGCAGCGGCAGCGCGATGATGTTGGCGTAGTCGAGCTTGATCCCGACGACGACCGTGATCGCGAGGGTCAGCAACGCCGCGAGCAGCAGCGGAGCGACCACCAGCGCGACATCGCGCGGATTGCGCAGCACGATCGCCAGCAGCACGGTGATCGCCGCGACGGCGATGATGCCGGCCTCGACAAAGGCCGAGCTGATCAGCCGCCCGGCCTCGAGGATCGTCACCGGCGTGCCGGTCGCGTGCGGCGCCAGCTGATGCACCGCGGCGACAAAGCGGCGCAGCACCGTCGGGTCGCGGGCGTCGCCTTTCGGGAACACCTCGACCCGCGCCACGCCGTCGGCGGCGATCCAGCTCGCCCGCAAGTCCGCCGGCAGATCGGCGAGCGCCACCGGCTTTGCCTGGATCAGCTCGCCCAGCAAGGCGATCTGGTGCAGCAGCCCCGACAGCAGCGCCTTTTGCAGCGCCGGGATCGCCGGCGGGCCGCGCGACGCGACCGCGGAGAGCGCCGTCGCCAGCTGCGCGGTCGCGGCGTCTGCCGGGTGCGCGGTGGCGAATTTCTGCAGCGCGTCGCGGCACGCGGCGATCACGGCCAAAGCCTCGGCATCGCTCGGCGGCGGCAGGGTCGCCGCCGGAGACAGTGTCGGGCCGAGCAGCAGCGTCAAATCGCCGAGGATCGCGAGCTTCTGCTCCTGTTGCTCCGGGATGAAGCTCGAAGCGGTCAGCACCATCGACACCTCGGGCAGCTCGCCGAGCTTGTCGGCGAGCGCCTGCGCGGCGTCGCGGCTTGGGGTCAGGATCTCGGCGGTGTAGGGGGTCGTATCGGGATCCTTGATCAGGTCATTGATCGTCCGCATCGCCTCGCTGCTGGGGTTCTTCAGATCGAGTGGATCGGAGTCGAAGGTGACCCGCGGCAGCAAGGCGAGGCTCGCGACGGCGAGGATTGCCGCGCCGGCCACGACCCAGCGCCGACGCCGGCGCAGCAGAAGATCGACCGGCGCGGCCCAGGCAAAGCCGACCGCCTCCCGCTCTGGCTTCGGCCGCAGCACGGTCAACAGTGCCGGCAGCAGCAGGAAATTGAGCGCGATCGCGATGATCATGCCGATCCCGGCGATCCAGCCCAGCTCGCGCACCCCGACATAGGGCGTCGGAACAAACGACAGAAAACCGATCGCGGTCGCGCCGGCGGCGAGCGCGAGGGACGGGCCGATCGTTCGCGCCGCCGCGGCGAGTGCGGTGTCGAGCGCGCCCAATCTGTGCCGCTGGTCGCGGTAGCGGATGTTGAACTGGATGCTGAAATCGATCGCGAGTCCGACGAACAAGACGCCAAACGCGACGGAGATCAGGTTCAGCGAGCCGATCGCCAGTGCGGCGAACGCGGCGGTCAGCACCAACCCGCACGTCACCGTCACCAGGCTCGCCGCGACCAGTCGCCATGAGCGCAGCCCGGCGAAGAGGATCACCAGCACCGAGCCGATCGACAGGAGGGCCGAGCGCAGCGCGCCCTGTTGCAGCGTGGCGAACTGGTCGTCGTCGAGCGCGACCGAGCCGGTGATCCGCACCCGCACCCTGCTGCCGTCGGTCAATCCGAGCTCGTCGGCGACGCGGCGGATTTCATCGGTCGCCGCGGCGCCCGGCTGCAACGCGTGGAAATCGAGCACCGGCTGGGCCAGCACGAATTTGCGCAATTCATGAGGATCGGGCTGGGCGCCGGTCAGCATGTCCTCCCATGACAGGTGTTCCGGCTTGCCGGCAACGACGCCGTCGACGATCGCGGCGATCTTGGCGAGGCTCGGGTCGAGCTTGTCGATCGTCACGTCGCCGCGCGCCGCGCCCTCGACAAAAATCCTGAGCGTGTCGAAGAGGCCCCTGAGGCTCGGATCGCTCGCCAGGCTGCCGAGCAGCGGCTGCGCCGCGACGAGCTGCTGCGACAGCGTTTCGAGTGCGTCGACCGACAGGAAGAGGAACCCGTTCTGATCGAAAAACGGCCCGCCATCGGGCCGGCGCACGATTTTGAAAAGCTGCGGCTCGGCGCGCAGTCGGTCGGCGAAGCGCCGCGCCGCGTCGTCGGCCAGCTCGCCGGTCGCCCCGTCGATGACGATCGCCAGCAGATCGGCGTTCTGCGGGAATGCGCGGTCGACCGCCAGATCGTCCTGCCGCCAGGACAAGTCGCTCGGCAACATCTTGTTGATGTCGGTATCGATCGACAGATGGCCCGCCGCGTACCAGCCGGCGGCGAGCGTCAACAGCAGCGCGGCGACGATATGCGCGGCGGCGTGGCGGCGGGCGAAATCGACGAGGCGAACGATAAGCGCGGCGATCACATGGCCTCTGCGATTAGCGAATAACAAGGAGCGGGCCAGCGCCGCTCATCCACTTAAGCGCAAATTAAGGCGAACCGGTGGAGAAAATGCCGCGAAATGAACCGGCCCCGGTCACATTCCGGACACGGTTGACGTTAATTCTGCATAGAACGGAATGTGCAGGAGGGGATCATGGCCGACCGCACCGAATGCTGCCGCTACGAGCCGAGCCTCGCCGAGCTGATCGACGACGACATGATGCAGCCCGTGTTGCAGAGCGCTGGGCTCGATCGCGAACGGTTTCACGACCTGATGGTCGAAACCGGCGAGCGCATCCGCCTGTCGCGCGAAGCCGACGGCGAATAGGGCGAGCGCCACTATTCTAGCGCGGCGAACTCCAGCCGCACCGTCAATCCGGGATGGTTGTCGCCGAGCCTGACCGTGCCGTTGTGCAGCCGCGCGACGGCGCGCACCAGGCTCAGCCCGAGGCCGTTGCCGGGCGTGCTGCGGCTCGGTTCGAGGCGGACAAAGCGGTCGAACACCGCCTCACGCTCCGCCTCGGGTATCCCGGGACCGCAATCGGAGACCTCGAGCGCCGCGCGGCCATCCTCCTGATGGGCCGACAGGGTCACCTCGCCGCCGCCGTATTTGAGCGCGTTGTCGAGCAGATTGGCGACAGCCTGGGACAGCAGATGGCGGTCGCCGCGGATCATGATCCCCGGCTCGACATCGAGCTTTAGCGCGCAGCCCTTTTCCTCGGCGACCGGCTCGTAGAGCTCGGCGGCGGCGCGCGCGGTTTGCGCCAGGTCCAACGGCTCGGCGCGGTCGCGGCGCGCCCCGGACTCGGCTTCGGCGATGTTGAGCAGTGCGTTGAACGTCGCGAGCAGCCGGTCCGCCTCGTCGATCGCGGCGCGCACCGCCTCGCTCTGCGCCGCCGCGTCGGGCGCGCCGATGAGGCTCAGCTCCAGCCGCGCGCGCAACCGCGACAGCGGTGTGCGCAGATCGTGCGCGATATTGTCGCTGACCTCGCGCATCCCGGCCATCAATCGCTCGATCTGGTCGAGCATGCTGTTGAGGTTGGCGGCGAGCTGGTCGAACTCGTCGGCCGTGCCGCGCACCGGCACCCGCTCGGAAAGGTTACCGCCTATCACCCGCTCGGCGGTGCGGTTGACCTGCTCGACGCGGCGCAGCAGATTGCGCCCCATCACCGCGCCGCCGACGAGGCCCGCGCCCAGCGCCACCAGGCCGGCCCACAGCAGCGTCATCTTGATCCGCTCGCGAAAGAGGGCAGCATCGCTGATATCGCGCGCGACCAGCAGGCGATATCCGTCCGGGATCACCAGCAGCGCGCCCTGCGCCGGATGCATCTCGGTCTGGCCAGCCTTGGCCTTGACCGAGACCTCGAAGCCGATTGGCCCGGGCGCCACGGGCTTGCCCTCGGGCCAGCCGGTGATGTTGCCGGCGAGCGGATGACCCTCGGAATTGGTCACCAGATAAAGCATGCCGTCGCCGCGGTCGCCGGCGCTGCGCGCCGCGACGATCTGGACAAGGCCGGAGAGGCCGCGCTGCTGGAACTGCTCGGCCAGCCCCGAAATCTCGGCGTCGAGCGTCGCCTGTGTCTGGCGCTCGACGAAATCGGCGCTCATCCAGTAGACGAAGAACAAGACTCCCAGCACCGATACCGCGAACACCGCGAAATAGAGGCTCGCGAGGCGAAACGCATGCGTCCGCACCAGCCGGCGCATCTGGGACAAAATCCGCTGCATCGCCGCTAATCCGGCGCGCGAAGGCAGTAACCGGCGCCGCGCACGGTGTGGAGCAGCGGTCGCTCGAAATTGCGGTCGATCTTTTGCCGCAGCCGGCTCACATGCACATCGATGACATTGGTTTGCGGGTCGAAATGGTAGTCCCACACGTGTTCCAGCAGCATCGTGCGGGTCACGACGTGGCCGGCATTGCGCATCAGATATTCGAGGAGCTGGAACTCGCGCGGCAGCAGATCGAGCGTCGCGTCGCCGCGCTTGACCGAGCGGGTCAGAAGATCGAGCTCCAGATCCGCGACCCGCAATTTCGTTGTCGCCGCCGTGCCGGCGCCGCGGCGCAACAGCGCCTCGATCCGCGCCAATAATTCGCTGAACGCGAACGGCTTGACGAGATAGTCGTCGCCGCCGGCGCGCAACCCCTTGACCCGGTCGTCGACGCTGCCCAGCGCCGAGAGGATCAGCGACGGGGTGCCGATCGCGGCGGCGCGCAGCGCGCCCAGCAACGCCAGCCCGTCCATCCCCGGCAGCATGCGGTCGAGGATGATCGCGTCGTAGCTTCCCGAGCTGGCGAGGTAGAGGCCCTCGCGCCCGTCGCTCGACTGGTCGACGGTATAGCCCTTTTCGCTGAGCCCCTTGACCAGGTAGGCGGCGGTCTCGCGATCGTCTTCGACGACGAGGAGTTTCATGCCAGTTGAGGTTGTTACGCGGGCATGCGGCCGCAAGATGGCTGGTGTGGCGGGCTGCGCGCATTTTCGTCTTGACCCTATCGTCGCGAGCGACAATGTATAGCGTACCAAATTAGTACGAATTCTCCGCTTAGGACGACTATATGATCATCCTCTCCAAGCTCGCCGATTACGGCGTCATCGTCGCGACCCATTTGGCGCTCGCGCCCGAGCGCCAGGAAAATGCCGCCTCGGTCGCCGCCGCGACGCGCTTGCCGCTGGCAACCGTCGCCAAGCTGCTGAAGGCGCTGGCCCACGCCGGGGTCGTCACCGCGACGCGTGGCGCGGCGGGCGGTTATCGCCTGGCGCGGCCGGCGTCGGCGATCTCGATCGCCGAGGTCGTCTCCGCGATCGACGGCGATATCGGGCTGACGCAATGCTCGGTGCATGTCGACGAGTGCACTCACACCACCTACTGCCCGACCCGGCCGCATTGGGCGGCGATCAACCGCGCGGTCGGCGAGGCGCTTTCGGCGGTGACGCTCGACGAGATGATCTCGCCTTACGCGTTCCTGCCCGGTGTCCCGGCAATCCTCCATCCGGCGCATGGCTAGCCCGATGAGCGCGCCTCTCGACGCAAGCGGCCAGATCGCTTCCCTCAACGAGGGCTACAAATACGGCTTCGTCACCGACATCGAGACCGAGTCGGCGCCGCCCGGCCTCGACGAGGACACGGTGCGCTTCATCTCCGCCAAGAAAGGCGAGCCGCAATGGCTGCTCGATTGGCGCCTCGCCGCGTTCCGCGCCTGGGAGAAGCTGGAAGCGCCCAACTGGGCCAAGCTCAACGTCGCGCCGATCGATTACCAGGGCGCGACCTATTGGTCGGCGCCGAAGTCAAAGGACGACGCGCCAAAGTCGCTGGACGAAGTCGATCCCGAGCTCTTGGCGATGTACGAGAAGCTCGGCGTGCCGATGCGCGAGCGCGAGGCGCTGGCCGGGGTTGCGCCCCAGGGAGTTGCGGTCGACGCGGTGTTTGACAGCGTCTCGGTGGCGACGACGTTCAAGGGCCAGCTCGCCGAACTCGGCATCATCTTCTGCTCGTTTGGCGAGGCGGTGCATGAGCACCCCGAGCTGGTGCGCCGCTATCTCGGCACCGTCGTGCCGCAAAGCGACAATTTTTTCGCCGCGCTCAATTCCGCCGTGTTCAGCGACGGCTCGTTCGCTTACATCCCGCCGGGCGTCCGCTGTCCGATGGAGCTGAGCACCTATTTCCGCATCAATGCGGCGAAGAGCGGCCAGTTCGAGCGCACCCTCCTCATCGCCGACAAGGGCGCCTATGTCAGCTATCTCGAAGGCTGCACCGCGCCGCAGCGCGACGAGAACCAGTTGCACGCGGCGGTGGTCGAACTGATCGCGCACGAGGACGCGCAGATCAAATATTCGACGGTGCAGAACTGGTACCCCGGCGACGCCGAGGGCAAGGGCGGCATCTACAATTTCGTCACCAAGCGCGGCGCCTGCCGCGGCGACCGGGCGAAGATCTCATGGACCCAGGTCGAGACCGGCTCGGCGATCACCTGGAAGTACCCGAGCTGCATCCTCGAAGGCGACGACTCGGTCGGCGAATTCTATTCGGTGGCGATCACCAACAACCGCCAGCAGGCCGATACCGGCACCAAGATGATCCATATCGGCAAGAATACCTCGTCGACGATCATCTCCAAGGGCATTTCGGCCGGGCGCGGCCAGAACACCTATCGCGGGCTCGTGCGAGTGCAGCCGCGGGCCGAGGGCGCGCGCAATTACACGCAATGCGACTCGCTACTGATCGGCGATCGCTGCGGCGCCCACACTGTGCCCTATATCGAGGTGCGCAACCCCTCCGCGCGGGTCGAGCACGAGGCGACGACCTCGAAGATCAGCGAAGACCAGATGTTCTATTGTCGCCAGCGCGGTTTGAGCCAGGAGGACGCGCTGTCGCTGATCGTCAACGGGTTCTGCAAGGAGGTCCTGAAAGAACTGCCGATGGAATTCGCCGTCGAGGCGCAAAAGCTCCTCGCGGTCAGCCTCGAAGGCAGTGTCGGCTGATGCTTCAGATCAAGAACCTCCACGCGCGCCTAAAAGACGGCCGCGAAATCCTCAAGGGCATCGATCTGACGGTCGAGGCCGGTGAGGTGCACGCGATCATGGGGCCGAACGGCTCGGGCAAGAGCACCTTGGCCGCGGTGCTGGCCGGGCGCGACGGGTATGAGGTGACCGAAGGCAGCGTCACCTACCAGGGCCGTGACCTGCTGGCGATGCCGGCCGACGAGCGGGCGCGGGAGGGCGTATTCCTCGCGTTTCAGTACCCGGTCGAGATCCCCGGCGTGAACAACATGTATTTCCTGCGCGCGGCGCTCAACGCCGGGCGGCGCCACCGCGGCGAGCCGGAACTCGACGCCGGCCAATTCCTGCGCGCGGTGCGCGGCAAGCTGAAGCTGCTGGAGATCAGCGAAGATTTGATGCAGCGCGCGGTCAATGTTGGGTTCTCGGGCGGCGAGAAGAAGCGCAACGAAATCTTCCAGATGGCGATGCTCGAGCCGCGCCTGGCGATCCTCGACGAGACCGATAGCGGGCTCGACATCGACGCGTTGCGCCTTGTCGCGCGCGGGGTCAACGGGCTGCGCGCGCCCGATCGGGCGATCGTGCTGATCACCCACTACCAGCGCCTCCTCGACCACATCGAGCCCGACCGCGTGCACGTGCTGCAGGACGGAAGGCTGGTGCAATCGGGCGACAAGAGCCTCGCCGCCGAGCTGGAACGCACCGGCTACGGCGCGGTCGACGCCGCGTGAGGCTTGCATGAGCACGCTGGTCGATTTTCCGGTAAGGCCTGAGGCGCGGCCCTATCTCGACGCGTTTGCGCAGAGCACGGGCGAGCCCGAATGGCTCGCGCGGTTCCGGCGGCAAGGCCTCGACCGCTTTGCCCGGCAGGGCTTTCCAACCCGACGCAGCGAGAACTGGCGCTACCTCGACCTCCAGCCGCTTGAAAGACAGCCGCTGCTGCCGGGTACGCCGGGTCGAGACCTGCCGTTGCCGACGGAACTGCTGCTGGAGGGCGCTGCCCTGCGGCTGGTGTTTGTCGACGCCTGTTTTTCACCTGTATTATCAGGGTTATCAGGCCTGCCTGAAGGGGTGTGGCTCGGCTCGATGCGCGCGGCGCTGGCCGAGCGGCGCGAGCTGGTAAGCACCATCGCCGTCGATTCCGGCGCCGAGCATCCGTTCGCCGCGCTCAACGCCGCGTTATTCGCCGATGGGTTCGTCCTCGATATCGCGCAGGGCGTGACCCTCGACAAGCCGATCGAGATCGTCCACCTGGTGGGTGACGCCAAGGCGTCGCTGCACACCCGCAGCCTGGTCAATCTTGGCGCCGGCAGCCGCGCGACGATCATCGAAACCTATGCCGGAACCGGCCGATACTGGCGCAACGATTTTGCCGCGTGGCGGCTCGGCGAGGGTGCGGCGCTGGCGCGCGTCGCGCTTGTTGAAGAAAGCGACGAAGCCGTTCACCTCGGCGAAGTCTCGGCGACGCTCGGGGCCAAGGCCAAGCTGGACGGGTTTGTGCTGCTGTTGGGCGGCGGCACCGTGCGGCACGAGGCGTCGGTAGCGCTAACCGGCGACCATGCGGAGTGCGGCATCAACGGCGCCTTTGTGGTGGCTGGCCGCGAAGAAGCCAACATCGTCACGTCGATCGATCATGCCGCACTCGGCGGCACCACCAGCGAATTGATCAAGGGTGTCGCCGCCGGCCGCGGCCACGGCGCATTCCAGGGCAAGATCACCGTCCGTGAAGGAGCGCAGCAGACCGACGCGCGGCAGACCAGCCGCAATCTGATCCTCGGCCGGCGCGCGGTGATCGACACCAAGCCGGAATTGGAAATCCTCGCCGATGACGTCAAATGCGCGCATGGCGCCAGTGTCGGAGCGCTCGATGAGGCGGCGCTCTTCTACCTGCGCGCCCGCGGCATCCCGAGCGACGAGGCGCGCCGGCTGCTCGTCGAGGGGTTTCTGCGCGAGCCGGTTGAGGGCATCGCCGATCCGGCAATTCGCGACCATTTGTTGCGTCGGCTGAGCCTGCGGCTCGCCCGGCTGGAGGACGAGTGATGAACGATCTGGGCGCGACGAGGCCGCGCGCGGCGCTCGACCCGCAGGCGCTGCGCCGCGAATTTCCGGTCTACCGGAACAATCCTGGGCTGGTGTTCCTCGACTCCGGCGCCAGCGCGCAGAAGCCAGCCGTGGTGATCGACGGCGTCGCCGAGTTCTACCGGCGCGACTACGCCAATGTGCATCGCGGCGTCTATCAGCTCAGCCAGCGCTCGACCGACCATTTCGAGGCGGCGCGCGAAACGACCCGCGCCTTCCTCAATGCCGCCGACGTCAACGAGATCGTCTTCACCCGCGGCGCCACCGAGAGCATCAACCTCGTCGCGCAAAGCTGGGGCCCTGCTTTCGTCAGGCCCGGCGACGAGATCATCGTCAGCGATCTCGAGCATCATTCTAATTTCGTGCCGTGGCAGATGCTGTGCGAGCGGATGGGCGCGCGGCTCGTCGTCGCGCCGACCGACAGCACCGGCGGGCTCGACCTCGCGCAATTTGAGGCGCTGCTCTCGGCGCGCACCAAGATGGTCGCCGTCACCCATGTGTCGAACGTCACCGGCGCGATCCTGCCAGTGGAGCGCATCGTCCAGCTGGCCCATGAAAAGGGCGCGCTGGTGCTGATCGACGGCTGTCAGGCGATCCCCCGGATGCCGGTCGACGTGCGCGCGATCGGCTGCGATTTCTACGTCTTCTCCGGCCACAAGGTTTACGGGCCCTCCGGAATCGGCGTGTTGTGGGGCCGCTACGAGCTCCTGGCGGCGATGCCGCCATGGCAGACCGGCGGTGGCATGATTACGCTGGTCACCCGCGAGCACACCGAGTTCCAGGAGCCGCCGCACCGCTTCGAGGCGGGCACCCCGGACATTTCCGGCGCGGTCGGGCTCAAGCTGGCGCTCGATTTTGTCGAAAGCCTGGGCCGCGACCGGATCCGCGAACACGAGGAGGCGCTGACCGGCTATGCGATTGACCGGCTGTCGCGCATCCCGGGTCTCAAACTGCTCAATGGCGGGCAACGGCGTCTTTCGGTGCTGTCATTCAACCTCGATGGCGTGCACCCGCATGACGTCGGCACAGTGCTCGACCAGTACGGAGTCGCGGTCCGGGTCGGGCACCATTGCGCGCAGCCGCTGATGGACAAGCTCGGTATCGCCGGTACGGTGCGCGCCTCGTTCGGCGTCTATAACGACAGGGACGATATCGATGCGCTCGCCGCCGCGGTCGAGGCGTGCCGGGAGATGTTTTCGCGATGATCGATCTGCGCGACTTGTACCAGGACATCATCCTCGACCACGGTCGCCATCCGCGCAATTTCCGGCCGATCGAGCATCCGACTCATACCGCCAGGGGTCATAACCCGCTGTGTGGCGACCGGATCACGGTGTACCTGTCGCTCGACGGCGACAAGATCGCCGATGTCAGCTTTGAGGGGCGCGGCTGCGCGATCTCGACCGCGGCCGCGTCGCTGATGACCGAGGTGCTGAAGGGCAAGAGCTTGGCAGAGGCGCAGGCGCTCTTCGCGCAATTCCACGCCAAGGTCACCGGCGGCGAGCCCGGCACGCTGCCCGAGGCGCTGGAGGAAGACAGCGAGCGGCTCGAACCCCTGACCGGGGTCAAGGCCTATCCGGCGCGGGTCAAATGCGCGACCCTGCCGTGGCACGCCTTCGAGGCGGCGCTCAAGGGCGGCGCGGCCGAGCCGATCAAGACGGAGTAGGTGCGGTGACGGCAGATAACGAGCGCGATTATTTCGCCTTTGAGCAGCAGAACCCGCCGCCCCCGGCGGAGGATGGCGAGGAGATCGTGCGTCCCGACGGTGAGGACGATCTCGCGCTGTTCGACCCGGTGATGGACGCGCTCAAGACCGTGCAGGATCCCGAAATTCCGGTGAACCTCGTTGAACTCGGGTTGATCTACGAGCTGCTGGTCAAAAAAGGCGGCATCGTCTTTGTCGAGATGACCCTGACCACGCCGTCCTGCCCGGTCGCGGCCAGCATGCCGGGCGAGGTCAAGAACGCGGTCGCCGGCGTGCCGGGGGTCGAGGACGTGCGCGTCAAGCTGGTGTGGACCCCGACCTGGACCCAGGACCGCATGAGCGAGGAAGCGCGGCTCGAACTCGGACTGATGTGAGTAGCGCGCCTACGCTTCGGCGGCGGTCGCCACGCCTCGGCGGTTCATCTCCAAGCGGGCCAGGGCGACCCGGTTGATTTCGGCGCGGGCATCCGGGTTCTCGGCCATGAATTTCTCGAAATCGGCCCTGCCCAACTCCAATAGCCGGCAATAGGTCAGCGCGACGACATCGGCACGGCGCGGTTGCCGCGTCAGCAGCGCCATTTCGCCGAAGAAGTCGCCGCTGCCAAGCTGGATGCGTTGCTGGGCAAGCCGAACCTCGACCGCGCCCGAGGCGATGAAATAGACCGCGTCGGCGCGTTCGCCTTCGCGCAGGATGACTTCGTTCGGCACGGTGAAGCGCGGCCGCAACAGCCGTTGCACGCGGGCGAGCTGCCGCTTGTCGAGCCCGGCGAGCAGGTCGAGCCGACCGATCAACTGGCTGGTGTCGAGACCGAGATCGAAGCGCGGCCGGTGCTCGGCCCGGCGCGCCTCGTCGACGCTGTGCCGTAGATCGTCGAAGATTTCGCGCGCGATCAGTCCTTCCTCGAACAGCGCCTGGTAGCGTCCCATCTCGCGGCGGGAGGCTGATTGCCGCAGAAACTGCGTCTCCAACGTGGCGGCATGGTCGGGATACTGGTTGCGCAGAGCCTCGACCGCGGCGGTCGTCTCGCTGAGCCGGGCGCCCAGGATTTTCTTCGCCAGCTCGGCGATTTCGGGGCCGAACGTGGGATCGAGGCGGCGACCGGTGAAGCCGATCAGCTCGGTGATCAGCAGCCGGGTGAACAGCAGCACCTCGAACCGCTCGCCGAGCCGATCGGCGAGAAACCGCGCCATGCCAAAGCGCTTGTAAAAGACGTAGGCGGCGCGGAAGCCAAAACGAAAGGACAGCGCCGCCTTGGCGCTGCGCTGGTAGCCGAGCCGGCCGCCCGCCCGCGCCCCTTCGATCAGCGCGTCGGCGTTGCGCAGCAGCACCTGGATCGCGCTCGCCGGCGCGGTGCGCTGCGACCAGGCTTCGAGCACCAGCGCCCGCTCCTGGTTGGCCAGCGCGAGCAGCGCGATCGCCAGCCGGGCGCGCCCGCTCAGCGCCGCCTCGGCATCGTCGCGCGCGCCCGCGGCGCGGATCCAGGCCTCGTACGGCCCGACCGTTTCGGCGACCGCGTTCTTGCTTAGCGCATATTGCTGGGCCGTCTCGCGCACCGCCTCGCAGACCTCCTGATAGGCGAGGGCTAGCACCTGGTCACGCAGGACGCGGTCGCGCGGCGACAACCGGTCGAGGCCCAACAGCCGGATGACCGGCCGCAGCGTCGTGCCGCTGACCAGAAGCGTGAACAGCACGAGCCCGGTGGCGAGCACCGCGACGAAATGTTGCACGCTGGGGTCGAGCGCGCGGTTCTCGCTGACCGCGAGCGCCAGCGCCAGGGTCAGCGCGCCGCGCAACCCGCCCCAGGCGATCGCCAGCTTGTAAGGCGTGCCGATCGGCTGGGTCAGGTTGAAGTAGCTCAGCGGCGGCAGCAGCGCGAACAGCACGAAAAGCCGTGCGACGAAGGCGGCGGCGATCAGCACGCCGGTCAGGACGACGTCGTGCCAATCCAGGTTGAGAAGCAATCTGGGGACGAGGATCGACGCCAGCACGAACACAAGCGAGCGCGCCCAGAACGCGATCTGCTCCCACAGATCGCCGAGAAACGCCCAATTATAGGGCGTGATGCGCGCCCGCCCGACCGCGCTGACGGTCAGCCCGGCGGCCAGTACGGTGACGACGCCGGAAACATGAAACAGGCGCTCGCCGCCGATAAAGGCGAGATAGGCGAGGGCAACCGTCAGGCTCGCTTCGGCGAGACGGTCGCCGCCGAGCCAGGTGGCGGCGTAGAGCATGGCCCGGCCGGCAACGACACCCAACGCGGCGCCGCCGAGAAACGCGATGGCGAATTCGCGCGCGCCGACGCCGATATTCGGCTCGCGTCCCGAAAGGATCATGCCCACCAGCACGACGAAGAGCGCGATCGCCGCGGCGTCGTTGAGCAGCGCTTCGCCCTCGACCAGCCGCGTCAACCGCGCCGGCGCGCCGACATCGCGAAAAATCGCGATCACCGCCGCAGGATCGGTCGTCGCCACGACCGATCCCAACAGCAGACAGACGACGAGCGGTACCCCGGCCAGCGGCCACAGCGCGAAACCGATCGCTGCGGTGGTGACGAGCGTCGCGACGATCGCTAGGAGCAGGATCGGCGCCGCGTCCTCGATAATGCGGCGCACATCGCTGGTGATTCCTGCCTCGAAGACGAGCAGCGGCAGGAAGACGTAGATGATCGTCTCGGAGTTGACCGGCAAACCTTGAAACAGCTGGCCGGCACCGTCGAGCGCGCTGCGCGGCACCAGGCTCGACGCGGCGCCAATGGCGATGCCGAAGATGGCAAGCAGCACCGGCGGCGGTAGCCGCAGGCGTGCGGCCAGTGGCTGGATGGCGCCGACGACAACAAGCAGCAGCGCGACCGCGAGCAGTATGAAAGCGACATCGAGCATGGCGAATTATGCCCAGGCCACCGAACCGGCTCCTACCGAAATCGGACGGGGGGCACCGGTTTCGCTAGCCGGTGAGCGCCCGATCCAAATCGTCGATCAAATCCTGCGGGTCCTCGATCCCGACCGAAAGGCGCAGAAGATCGGTCGGTACGGGTGTTCCGACGCCCTCGATCGAGGCGCGGTGCTCCATCAAGCTCTCGACCCCGCCCAGCGAGGTCGCGCGCTTCCAGATTTCGACCCGCGCCGCGGTCGCGATCGCCGCTTCCTCGCCGCCCTTGATTCGGATCGACAGCATGCCGCCGAACCCGCCGGTCATCTGCCGCGCGGCGATGGCATGGCCGGGATAGCTCGGCAGGCCGGGATAGAGCACTTCGGCGACGCCCGGATGCTTCGCCATCGCCTCGGCGACCAGCTGCGCCGAGCGGCAGGCGCGCTCGACGCGCAGGTGCAGGGTGCGCATGCCGCGCAGCAGGAGGTAGGCTTCGAGGCTGCCAAGGATCGCGCCGCCGCTGCTGCGCCCGGCGACGAGGCGCTGCCAGAACTCATCGTCGCGTGCCGCGGTCAGCGAACCGGCGATGACGTCGCTGTGGCCATTGAGATACTTGGTCGCCGAGTGCATGACGATATCGGCGCCATGCTCGATCGGCCGGGTCAACACAGGGCTTGCGGTGGTGCTGTCGACCGCGAGCAGCGCGCCAGCTTGGTGCGCGATCTCGGCGGCGGCGGCGATGTCGGTCACCGACCACAGCGGGTTGGCCGGGGTCTCGATCCACACCAGCCGGGTGCGGCCCGGGACGACGGCCTGGCGCAGCGCGTCGAGCGAGGTGGCGTCGACAAAATCGGCGGCGATGTGCCCTTCGGCGGCGTAGCCGGCGATCCAGCGCCGAAGGCTGTGGTACATGACCAGCGGTCCGACGACATGCGCGTGGATCGGCAGGGCGCGGAACAGGGTGGTCGCGGCCGCCATCCCCGACGAAAACACCAGCGAGGCCGCGCCGCCTTCGAGCGCAGTCAGCAGCGCCTGCGGCTGGTCATAGCCCGGATTGTCGGCGCGTGCGTAGTTGCGTCCGCGCCGGTACTGGTTGTCGGGATCGCGGATATAGGTCGTCGCCGGCTGGATCGGCAGCACCACGGCGCCGGTCGCGGCATCGGTCCAGCCGAGACCCTGCGCGGCGAGTGTGGCGGGATGGGGTGGCTGGCGGTTGGTCTTCATCGTCGGGTTTCCGAAGTTGGCAGAGCGACAGCATAGCGCATCACTCGGTCAAGCATTGACCGGCTCGCGGGCCTGGCATAGAGCAACGTTCCATGCCGACCCGCATCCTTGTCCTCGTCGCCCTGCTGCTGTCGGCGCTTGTCAGCCAGCCTGCCGGCGCGCTCGAGACCTTCAAGACCTCGGAGCTGACGATCCTCACCGCCGGCGGTCCGCACAAATTCACCATCGAGCTCGCCATCACCGAGCCGGAGCGCGAGCAGGGGCTGATGTTTCGCCGCAGCCTCGCGCCCGATGCCGGCATGCTGTTCGACATGGACTTGCCGACCAACATCACGATGTGGATGAAGAACACCTTCATCCCGCTCGACATGCTGTTCCTCGATCTAGGCGGGCGGATCGTCGACATTCACGAGCGCGCGGTGCCGCAATCGACCGACATCATCTCGACCCGGGCGCCGGCCCGCTATGTGATCGAATTGAATGGCGGCACCGCGGAGCGCCTCGGCATCAAGATCGGCGACCGGGTGACCTCGCCCTACTTCGCGCGAGGGCCATAGGTCTCGTCGTCATCCCGCGTATGCGCCGGCACAGGATCTCGGCGAGGCGTTAGCGCGACATCAGCACCGGGATTGTCGTCCGTTCGAGGAGGTCCGGCGTCGTGCCGCCAAGGACGAACTCCAGGATGCGCGAATGTCCATAGGCTCCCATCACCAACAAATCCGCCCCGAGCCGTTTTACGTGCCCTAGGAGGGTGTCTGTCACACCGAGCGGCTCCGAGGTGATCTCCGTGGCTTTGGCGACAACGCCGTGGCGGCGGAGGTGAGCGACCAGCTTCGGCGCGTTAGCGCCGCCATGCATATGGCCCTGCCGAAGCGGATCGATGGCGAGCAACGACACCCGCTTCGCAGACTGAAGGAGAGGCAGCGCATCGCGTATCGCACGCGCGGCTTCACGGCTGCCATCCCAGGCTACGAGAACCTGCTTACCGATGTCGCTGAACCTACCGGTATTCGGAACGACAAGGATCGGCGTTGCTGCGCTAAAAACGACCTTTGCCGGTAGCAAAAAGGCGGAAATTATCGGCGGGTTTTCGGTGTCGAATTGACCGAGCAGCAGGAGATCGGCGAAGCGGGCACGTTCGCCGATCGTCTCTTCCATGTCGCCCGCAACGCATTCCCATGTCGTAGTAACGCCCGAATCCTTTGTCTCCTCCCGAAACAGCGCCTCGGCCAGATCGGCGGCCTCGCGGGCATTAACCGCGTAAATCTTGGCGATCCGCTCTACGGCGCTCGGCTTGAAATAGGGCGGGACATAGGGCTCGGGGATAACGTGAAGGGCCGAGAGGCTGGCATCAAACCGCCGAGCCAGAGTGAGCGCGAGTTGGAGCCGGGCCCGTGAGGCCGTTGTCGCGTCGATGTGAACCAAAATGTCTTTGAAGCTCATCGCCCGACCTCCATCGAGGCTCACCAGGTCACGAACATGATGACCACGGCGACGGCCATCGCCGCGGTGCACAGCCAACCCATCGCCCAGAGCGGCCGCGGCAGGGTGAACGCCCCCATCACCCGCTTCTGCATGGCCATCAGCATGATCACGATCATCAGCGGCACCGCGATGACGCCATTGATCACCGCGCACCAGAACAGCGCCTTGATCGGGTCGAGATCGATGAAGTTGATGGAGACGCCAACCAGCGTCCCGACGACGATCGTGCCGTAAAACGCCTTTGCGCTTCTCGGCAGTCGCGCGAGCCCGGTGGGCCACCCCAGCGCCTCGCCAAGTGCGTAGGCGGCCGACCCGGCAAGCACCGGCACCGCAAGCAGTCCAATGCCGATGATCCCGGCGGCGAAGATGGCAAAAGTGAACACCCCGGCGATCGGCCGCAGAGCTTCGGCCGCCTGGGCGGAGGTCTGGATATCGGTGATGCCGTTCGCATGCAGCGTCGCCGCAGTCGTGACGATGATGAACCAGCTGATGAGGTTGGAGAACCCCATGCCGATCCAGGTGTCGAACCGAATGCGATGGATTTCGCCCGGAGCCTCCTTGGGCGCTTCCAATAAAGTATGAGCGGCAGGATCGATGCGTTGTTCCTCTGCCTCTGCCGAGGACTGCCAGAAGAAGCAGTAGGGCGTAATGGTGGTGCCGAGTACCGCGACGATCGTGACGATGTAGTCTTTCTGCCACCTAAAGCTCGGGATGAGGGTGGCCGAGGCTACCTGACCCCAAGGGACGTGGACCACCAGCGCGGTCGCGACATAAGCGAAGAGGGCCAGCGACGTCCATTTCAGGATCGACGCATAGCGCCCGTAGCGGGAGAAGATCTCCAACAAGGCGCAACCCACCGCGAAAGCCACCACGTAGAGATGCGCAGGCCCTGCGATCAGCAGGTGCGTCGCGGCGCCCATCGCGCCGAGATCAGCGCCAAGATTGAGGATGTTCGCGACGAGGAGAAGACCCACGATGCCGCGCAACAGCCAGGGCGAGTAGTGGGTGCGGATGTTGCCGGCGATTCCTTCGCCCGTGACCCGGCCGATCCTGGCGCTGATCTCCTGGATGGCGGCCATCAGCGGCCAGGTGAAGAGCAAGAGCCAGGTCATGCCGAAGCCGAACTGGGCGCCCGCCTGCGAATAGGTCGCGATGCCGCTCGGATCGTCGTCCGAGGCTCCAGTGATCCAGCCCGGGCCGAAAAAGCGCATCAGCTGCCGTTTGCGGCCGCCCAAACGGCTCCACTGACCCGCGATCCGCGCGCCAAGAGGGAGTGAGCGCCGGTTGACGATCGATCGCCGCTTATCCCTGGCGGGTGTATTGGGGCTCATAAAAACCCGCGCAACAGGTCGAGGAAGCCGTCGAGCCGATCGTGATGGACCCAGTGGCCGGCGCCATCGAACGACACGACTTTGGCATCCTTGAAATGGCGGATCCGGCCGTCCTCTTGGGGGTTCGAGGCCCAGCTTTCCTTGCCGTAGACCAAGAGGGTCGGGCAGGCGATCCGCGACCAGAGGTCTTCGGTCTCGGCCTGGGTCATGCCGTAGGGCCGCTCGGCGCGGACATAATTGTCGAACTTCCAGCTATAGGTGCCATCTTCGTTCTGGTTGACCCCGTGCTGCGTCAGATGACGCGCCTGCTCCGGAGACAGATAACGATTGGCCTCCTGCATTCGTTGCAAGGCTTCTTCGATCGAGGCATAGCGACGTGGCATGCGGCCCGCGAGGCCGCGCTGCTCCTCGACCCAACGCCGCATGCGGTCGGCGATCGGTTGCCGCGCGCGCTCGATCATCCGGCGCGGGGTGACCCCCAGCCCCTCGATCGCGACAAGCTTGCGCACATTCTCCGGATAGATGCCGGTGTAACGCAGCGTGATCATGCCGCCCAGCGAGTGGGAGACGATCGTCACCGGGGCCAGTTCTTGTTGGTGGATCAGTTGCGCGAGGTCATAGATATAGGCGGCTATCGAATAGCTGCCGTCGGGCGACCATTGGCTGTCGCCGTGCCCGCGCAGATCGGGCGCGAGGACGTGCCAGTCATGGCGCAGCGCCTGTGCGACCCAGTCCCAATTGCGGCAGTGGTCGCGCCCGCCATGGACCAGCAGCAACGGCGGCGCGCCGGGATTGCCCCAGTCGACGTAATGCAGGCGCAGCCGCTGGGAGAAATAGATGCGTGAGGTCGGGCCGGCGCTGCCGAGGTCGAGCGTTCTTTTATCTGGCGGCGCCATGGCTTACCCGATCGATGAAGCGGGGTCTTTATACAGCAAGACCCCCGCGCGCATCAGAGCGACTGCGGGGGTCCATTCGCGAAGCTATATCTTCGCACCCGGCTCAAAGCCGGGCTAAATCTTGGTCTTGGCGCTCTGTTGCCGATGCCAAGGGGTCGGCAACTGGCGCGCGCCCGGTGGAGTCATGTTGCTAAACACCCTCCCTGCTGGTTTCCCGGACCGCCGTCGCGCCGGGCCGTTCCCGATCCGACGCGTTGACGACAATCTGCATCTGGGACTTTCATGAGGCCCCGTCAAGACGAAATTTTTCGGCAGGGAAAAAGCATGGCGGCGCGGTGGTTTGGCTATGTCATCGCGATTGCCGGCATGCTGGCGGCTGCGCGCGCCGGCGCGCAGGAAGTCGTGCATTTCCCCTCGCTCGACGACCAACGGACGATGCTCGATGGCTATCTCTTCCGTCCGGAGGGGGAGGGGCGGCTTCCGGCGATCGTCGGCTTGCATGGCTGCTCGGGCATGTTTTTGCCGAGTGGCGCCATCCTTCCCAGCGAATTTGCCTGGGCTTACCTCCTCGCCGGTCGTGGCTACGCCGTGCTGCTGGTAGACAGTTTCGGGCCGCGCCAGCATGGCGAGATGTGCTCGATCGGCGGTTTCGACCTCAATCTCTATCGCAACCGGCCGAAGGATGCCTACGGCGCGCTGGCCTATCTCCAAGGGCAGGATTACGTGCGTCCCGATCGTATCGCCGCGCTTGGCTAGTCGCAGGGCGGCGGGGTCGTACTGCTGTCGATCGGCAATCACAGCCTTGGCCGGCCGTCCGGTCTGGCACGGCCCGATTTCCGTGCTGCCATCGCGTTTTATCCGGCCTCGTGCAATGTTCAGCGCGAGCCAGCGGACTGGACAACGACAATACCGCTGCTGGTGCTGCAGGGCGAAGCCGATGTCTGGACCCCGGCGGCGCCGTGCCGGGAGTTCATCGGTGCCGCCGCGGCGCGCGGCGCGCCGGTCTCGATGCAGATCTATCCCGGCGCCTATCACGCCTTTGACGCGCCTAACGTGTCGGTGCGCGAATTACTCAATTATCGTACCCGTGCCGGGATCGTGCCGATCGTCGGCACCGACCCGGCGGCGCGGGCCGATGCCCAGCAGCGCGTGCCGGCTTTTCTCGAGCCCTATCTTGAATAGCCCCTCTCCCTGCCGAGGGGGAGGAAGAGAGTCGCGTCGGGTTGCGCCGCGCCGACCCCGCTTCTAAGTTGGCGGCGCTTTGGACGTGCGCCGCAATCTCGCCACCGCAAGCGGCCGCTGGCTCAGCGGTTTGGCGATGCTGGCCCTCGCCGTTTGCGCCGCCGGCCGGGCGCAGGCCGAGCCGCAGGTCTTCAGCCTCTACGACTTCCAGTTCGAAAACGGCGCGGTGATCCCAGAGCTGCGCATCGCCTATGAGACCCAGGGCAAACTGGCGCCGGCGCGCGACAACGCGATCGTCCTGCTGCACGACGCGATCGAGGACCGCCACGGGTTCGACGCGCTGATCGGGCCGGGCAAGACCTTTGACACCAACCGCTATTTCGTGCTCGCGGCCGACGCGATCGGCGGCGGTGAATCGTCGTCCCCGAGCGACGGAATGGGCCAGGAATTTCCGCGCTACTCGATCCGCGACATGATGGCCGCCGAATACGCCTTGGTGTCACGCGGGCTCGAGCTGACGCGGCTGCGCGCGATCGTCGGTCGCGGGGCGGGCGCCTTCGCCGCTCTCGAATGGGTGATACAGCACCCCGAGATGCCGCGCGGCCTGATCCTGCTGGGGCCAAGTCCGCGCAGCGATGCGAATTTCCAAGTCGTCATCGACGCGATGGTCTCGACGATCGCGCTCGATCCGGCCTGGCAGGGCGGCCGGTACGGCAACAATCCAGTCGAGGGGCTGCGGCGCGCCGGAATGCTTTATTTCCCCTGGTCGGTCAGCACCGCTTATCTGGACCGGCTGACGCCGGCCCAGCTCGCCCAGGAGCAGGAGGCGCTGGCGAAATCGTTCGCCGACTGGGACGCCAATGCGCTGGTGCTGCGCCTCGCGGCGTGCCGCGGCCACGACGTCGCCGAGGGCGTTGTCGGCGATGTGGATGCGGCACTGGCGCGGGCGACGATGCCGGCGCTGCTCCTGGCGAGTGCCAGCGACCGGTTGATCGGCCTCGCCGGAGCACGCCGACTGCGCGCGTCATTGCCGCACGCGACCTATACTGAGATCCCGACCGAGCTCGGGTACAGCGCAATCGCCAGCCGGCCGGGGACGGCCGAAGGTGATTTCATCGACCGCGCGATTCGCGGGTTTCTCACGCCGAAATAGAACAGGGCTACGCGAGCCGGGCAGCAGGATCAGTCGTTGCGGCCCGATCCGGTCAGTGGCGCGACGATCGGTCGCGATGCGTCGCTGGCGAGGCGCGCGCCGATGTCGCTCAGCCGCGCTGACCCGGCGAGCAGCGAATCGAGGCTGCGCCGGGCGAAGCCGAGTTGGATCTCGACCGCATCGGCAAAGCTTCTCGCGCCGATCATCGCAGTGGCGCTGTCGCCCGCCGCGGTAAGATTGGCGTGCGCCAATCCACTCATTTCGAGCGCCAACGCCTTTACGCCGCTGGCGACCGCGCGCTGCGACTCGCCGATCGCCGCCATCGTGCCGCAGTAGGTGGCGAGCATCTCGTCAGCAGCGCTGCGCGCGTGCCGGCGCAGCGGTTGGGGCAGCGCGACGACCGGCGCCGCGGCTTTGGCGACAACGGTCGGTTCGGGGCTTGCCGCGGCGGCATTCGCTACGGTCGCGGAATTTGGCGCCTTCGCCCGCGTCGCTGGCTGTTTTGCCTTGGCTTCCCTGACTTCACTCATTTCAGCCTCGTTCGCAGTCGCGCCATGCTGCGGCGCACAACGGAAAATTAGAGGCCTCTACCGCTTATTTCAAGCACCGATTTGTGCGATGCACAATCTACCAGCGAAGTCGTGGGGACAGGCGGCCGCGAGCTGGCGTCGCGCGGCGGTAGAACGCGATTTGGTTCCCCGTGCTTTGACATGGTTTCATCTTTTTTTTACCCTTCTGCTCGCCTATGCCAGCCATCCGCTGGTGACGAGTCGTTTTGGGGTGGGGGTAACGTGTCGGCCGATACGCCGTTCCAACGGATGCGCGTCCACTGTGCAGCGCGACCATTGTTCCTGATCGCCGGCGCCATGATCGCGGCAGGGTTGGTGACGGCGCCGGCATCCGCAAGCCAATTGTCAGCGCCGGCAGGTGGTCCGATCTACGAGGCGATCGTCCTCGATGCCGAAACCGGCCAGGTACTGCGCCAGCTCAACCCGGACACGGTGACCTATCCGGCATCGCTGACCAAGATGATGACGCTCTACCTGACGTTCGAGGCGCTGAACCAGGATCGTCTGCGGCTCGATCAATATTTGCCGGTCTCCGAGGAGGCGGCGTCGCAACGCCCGTCGAAGCTTGGGTTGCGGCCGGGGCAGTCGGTCACCGTGCAGGACCTGATCCTCGCCATCGTCACCAAATCGGCGAACGATGCCGCTGTGGTGCTGGCCGAAGAGCTGGGCGGCGGCAGCGAACCAGGCTTTGCCCAACTGATGACGCAAAAGGCCCGTCAGGTCGGCATGACCCGCACCTCCTATCGCAATGCGTCGGGCCTGCCCGACCCCGGCCAGTTGACCACGGCCCGCGACATCGCGCGGCTGGCGCTGGCGCTGATCCACGATTTCCCGCGCGAGTACCGCTATTTCTCGGTCAAGGAATTCAACTTCGAAGGCCGGATCGTCAATGGCCACGATCACTTGCTCGACGAATATCCCGGTGCTGACGGCATCAAGACCGGTTTCACCGTGGCATCGGGGTACAACCTTGCGACCTCGGCGGTGCGCGGCGGCCACCGGCTGATCGGGGTCATCCTCGGCGGCGAGAGCGGGCGCATCCGCGACGGCGAGATGCAGCAGTTGCTCGATCTCGGGTTCAACGATCTGGGCAATGAGGCGCCCGTGTTCGCGCAGCGCGAAACACCAGCCGCGCCGCTCATGGCCGCGGCCCAACCCGCGCCGGTCGTCGCGGCCCAACCGGCAAGGCCCGCGTTGTCGATCGGTGCGCTTGCCGCCGCCTCGATGGCCGCGCCGGCGCCCGCGTTGCAGCAGCAGGCGGTCGCGGCTCAACCCACCGCGCCCGAACCGGAGCCCGAGCGTCCCTCGATCGGGGCCGTGGCCAGGGCCGCGATCAGCCACCTCGCGCCGGTCAGCCACGCCGAGGCGGCGTCGGTCGCGCCGGAGCCCGGCGAAGCCTGGGGCATCCAGCTCGGCACCTATCGCGGCGAGGCCGAGGCGGAACGGGCGGAGCGCAAGTTTGAGCGCCTGGCGATCGCCGACGGCAAGGAATCGGTCGTCCTCGCACCTTCCTCAAGCGATCGCAGCCGGCTCTACCGGGTGCGGCTGATGCATTTCTCGCCGCGCAGCGCGCACGCTGCATGCGAGGAGCTGCATCGCCAAGGCACCGCCTGCTCAGTGGTGTCGCCGAACGGCGTCAGGGTCGCCAGCCGATAAATCGTTCAGGCGAGCGTCACGTCCATTCCGCTCGCGGCGAGTTCCGCGACGATCTGCTGCTTGAGGAGTGCTAGTCCCTCGGCGCTCTGCGCCTCGGCGCGCGCGACGATGACCGCCTGGGTGTTCGACGCGCGGATCAGCCACCAGCCGTCGCCCGACTTCACCCGCACGCCGTCGATGTCGATCACCTCGGTACCGCGCCGCCGCAGCCGCTCGGCGATCTCGGCGACGATCGGGAATTTGCGCCTGTCATCGCACGGCAGCCTCAGCTCCGGAGTATTGCAGGTCGCCGGCAGGCGGTCGGCGATCGCCGCGAGGCTGTCGCGGCCGCGCGCGAGAATGCCGAGCAGCCGCACCGCGACATAGACCGCGTCGTCAAACCCGTAATAGCGGTCGGCGAAGAAGATGTGGCCGCTCATCTCACCGGCGAGCGGCGCCTGCAATTCGGCGAGCTTCGCCTTGATCGGCGAATGTCCGGTGGGCGCCATGACCGGCTTGCCGCCGGCGCGCGCGATCTCGTCGAACAGCACCTGGCTCGCCTTGACGTCGGCGAGGATCGGCGCGCCGGGATACCGCGCCAGCACGTCGCGCGCCAGAACGATCATCAGCTGGTCGCCCCAGAAGATGCGCCCCTTCGCATCG